>Ga0315334_10000006_pt1 | contig 449208 bp, 415 predicted proteins | sample M150034915metaG_FD_205555 | JGI IMG/M metagenome (GOLD analysis project Ga0315334, IMG submission 205555) | Ammonia-oxidizing marine archaeal communities from Monterey Bay, California, United States - M1 500m 34915 | ecosystem: Environmental > Aquatic > Marine > Intertidal zone | place: USA... | reverse complement strand
GCCTACGCACTTGATACATGCTCAGCTCGAAACAAATTCAACTAGGTTGACTTGTTCAAAGCCGATATCTTTTTGAGATACCTACTCCAAACAGGTCCCACACGTTTGCTTGCCTGATTGTTAAAGAGCTGCGGGGTCGGCGTTGTTGATGTCGCCCCGTCGAGGAATGCGCATTCTACGGATCGGGCCTTTCCTGTCAAACCTTTTTTGGCGGATTCCTCTAAATTCTTCGCGGTCGGCCAATTTTCATTCAAATCCAGGCCTTAAGGCCCGATTCCTAGCGAATCGTGACCCTGGCGATCTTCTTCTTGCCCGCCTGGATCACCGCGCTTTCGCCGCGGACGAAGGTACGCTCCTCGGTGAGCTGCTGCCCATCGACGTACACCGCGCCCCGCCCGAACACGTCCTTGGCCGCTTTGCCATTCTGGGCCAGACCGGCCAGACGCAGCAACGGCACCACGTGCACCTCGTCGCCCTCCTCCAGGACCACCTCCACTTCCGGGACGTTATCCGGTATCGCCCCCAGGGAGGTCAGGTTGCCCGCCGAGGACGGCGCCGCCTCGGCGGCCGCCTCACCGTGGAAGCGGGTGACCATCTCCAGCGCGAACGCTTTTTTGGCCTCCTGCGGGCTGCCCAGTCGCTCCGCTTCCGCCTTGCGCTCTTCCAGGGCCTCATTGGACAGACCACTGAGCAGTTCGTAGTAGCGCCAGGTCATATCGTCGGGGATAGACAGCAGCTTGCGGTACATCTCCCCGGGGGCGTCGTTAACGCCCACATAGTTCTTGAGGGACTTGGACATCTTCTGAACCCCGTCCAGCCCTTCCAGAATCGGCATGGTCAAGCAGATCTGCGGCACCTGCCCATAGGCCTTCTGCAGGGTACGCCCCATCAGCAGGTTGAACTTTTGATCGGTGCCGCCCAGCTCCACGTCCGCCTTCATGGCCACCGAGTCGTAGCCCTGCACCAGCGGGTAGAGAAACTCGTGCACCGCGATCGGCTGGTTGGCCCGGTAGCGCTTATCGAAGTCGTCCCGCTCCAGCATGCGCGCCACCGTGTACTGGCTGGCCAGTTTGATCATGCCGGCGGCGCCCACCTGGTTCATCCAGGTGGAGTTGAACACCACCTCGGTCTTTTCCGGGTCCAGAATCTTGAATACCTGCTCTTTATAGGTTTCGGCGTTGCGCTCGATCTCCTCCGGGGTGAGCGGCGGCCGTGTGGCGCTCTTGCCGGTGGGGTCCCCGATCATGCCGGTGAAATCGCCGATCAGGAACATCACGTGGTGGCCCAGCTCCTGGAACTGCCGCAATTTATTGATCAGAACCGTATGGCCCAGGTGCAGATCCGGGGCGGTGGGATCAAAGCCCGCCTTGACTCTCAAAGGGCGGCCGCTGGCGATGCGCTCGCGTAATTCGTCTTCCTGAATGATCTCATCCGCGCCACGGCGCAGCAGCGCCAGCTGTTCGTCCACCTTGATCATCATCACCTCATTCACGGCCCGGCAACGGCCGGACCCAGCGTGTTTTAGGAACTTGCCCCGGCGGCGCCGGTCTTAATCGCCAACCCGCCGACCACATCTCACCCTGAAAAGCGCGCTATTGTATCACTTGAAGCGGGTTGTAGAAGGCGGGTATCTTTGCTGCAACTAAATGAACGCCCTCGGCGGCGCACCTCAGAGCGTACTAAAAGCATGAGTATTAAATTATCCGCCCTCGGCCGTGCCGCGCGCCGTTTCCCCCGCACCCACCTGATCCTGTCCGGGGCGCTGGTGCTTACCGTGGGGCTGATCGCCCTGACCCCGGAGTCCGGAGAATCCCGCCCGGAGCGCCTGCAGGCGCTGGATCTGCCCAAACCGTCGGCCAGCAAGGAACTGGCCCGTCAGGACATCGCCCAGCCGGTCACCGGTATTCGTCCGGCGGTGGAGACGCCCGAACAGGAGCACTGGGTCAAACTCACGGTGGAATCCGGCGACACCCTGTCAGGGCTCCTGCAGGCGCGCGGTGTCAGCGCGGCGCAGGTGCATCGCCTGGTCACCGGTGACGAACGCCTGGCCGAGCTGGCCACCATCCGCCCCGGCGATTCCCTCAACATTTCCGTGGACGAAGCCGGCGAGCTGACCTCACTGCGTTACAGCCCGTCCCGGGTGGAGACCGTGGAAGCCACCCTGGAAGACGGCAACTGGCAGGTGGAGAACGTGGTGCGCGAGTATCAACGCCGCACCCGCTTCGCCGAAGCCACCATCGATAATTCCCTGTTCCTGGCCGGCCACGCCGCCGGCATGAGCGACAATCTGACCATGCAGCTGGCCAATATCTTTGGCTGGGATATCGACTTCGTCCTTGATATCCGCAACGGCGACCGCTTCCGGGTGCTTTACGAAGAACTCTATCTGGACGGCGAGAAGGTCGGCGAGGGGGAAATCATCGCCGCGGAATTCTGGAACCGGGATCGCCACCTCACCGCGTACCGCTATCAGACCCGCGACGGCGATGTGTCCTACTTCGATGGCGACGGCAACTCCATGCGCAAGGAGTTCATTCGCACTCCGGTGGCCTTCTCACGCATCAGTTCGCGCTTCAGCACCGGCCGCAAGCACCCGATTCTGAACAAAGTGCGCGCGCACCACGGCATTGACTACGCCGCCCCCAGCGGCACGCCGATCAAAGCCGCCGGTAAGGGCAAGGTGATCTTCGCCGGCGTCAAGGGCGGCTACGGCAACGTCTTGATTCTCAAACATGGCCAGCGCTACTCCACCCTCTATGCCCATATGCGCAGCTTCGCCAAGGGCATCCGTGTGGGCAGCCGGGTCAATCAAAGCCAGACCATCGGCTATGTGGGGGCGTCCGGCCTGGCCACCGGGCCGCATCTGCATTACGAGTTCCGTATCGACGGGGTGCACCGCAACCCGCAGACCGTACCGCTGCCCAAGGCCAGCGGCATCGCCAGCAGCGAGAAGCCCCAGTTCCGCATCCAGAGCAGCCGCCTGGCGGCGCAGATGACCATGTTCGCGGAGGCCGCCACCCTGGCCAGCAGCAATGTGTTCTGAAGCGCTGTTCGTCGGTCTGATGACCGGCACCAGCCTGGACGGCGTGGACGCCGTCCTGGCCAGCGTCACCCACGCCGGCACCCGGGTGCTGGCCCACCACAGCACCGACCTTCCCACCGCCCTCCGCGCGGACCTGCAGCGGCTGTGCCGCCCCGGCGATGATGAAATCGACCGGGCCGGGGCCTGTCACCGGGCTCTGGGTGAACACTATGCGGAGGCCGTTGCCGCCCTCCTCGGCGAAGCGGGCGTGTCGGCGGACGCCGTCACCGCCATCGGCTGCCACGGCCAGACCGTGCGGCATCGCCCCGGCGACGCCGGGTTCAGCGTGCAGCTCGGATGCCCGGATACCCTGGCGGTCAGGACCGGCCTGCCGGTGATCAGCAATTTCCGCAACAAGGATATGGTGCTCGGCGGCCAGGGCGCGCCTCTGGCGCCACGCTTTCACGAACACGCCTTCGGCGACCCGAGCGAGCGCCGGGTAATCCTTAATCTGGGCGGTATCGCCAATGTCTCACTGCTGGATAAAGGCAACCTGACCGGCGGTTTCGACACCGGCCCGGCCAACACCCTTCTGGATCAGTGGCACCAGCGGCATCGCGGCGGCAACTATGACCCGGACGGCGCCTGGGCCGCCGGCGGAGAGGTGATCCCGGCCCTGCTCGACAGCCTGCTTGGCGACCCGTATTTCCATCGCCCGCCGCCCAAGAGCACGGGCCGGGAATACTTCCACCAGGACTGGCTTGCGCCCCACCTAAGTGCCGACATGGCAGCCCGGGACGTTCAGGCCACCCTCGCGGAGCTGACTGCCCGCACCGTCGCCGAGGCAATCAGCGGGCTCAAGGCCGACCGCCTGCTGGTCTGCGGCGGCGGCGTGCACAACCGGGATCTTCTCAAACGGCTGGCCCGGCATTGCAGGCTGACGGCGGGCAGCACGGAAGACGCCGGGGTAGCGCCGGAATGGGTGGAGGCGGCCGCCTTCGCCTGGCTGGCCTGGGCGTTCTGGGAACGGGTGCCGGGCAATGCCCCGCAAGTGACCGGCGCCAGCCGGCCGGCGGTGCTCGGCCATCTGAGCCTGCCCTGAACCGGGCGGGGATTACACGAAGAGCGAGCCGATCATCGCGCAACTGGTGCCGAGCAAGGCACCGGCGGCGATGTCCGACGGGTAGTGAACGCCGAGCAGCACCCGCGACAATCCCACCAACAGCGCGAACGCCAGCGCCAGTGTCGCCACCACCGGATAGAAAATACCCAGCGAGATGGCCATGACGAAGGCCGCAGCGGTATGGCCCGAGGGGAAGCTGAAACGGCCCGCCGGCTTGATAAAGGCGCACAACGCCATTTCGGAATCGGCGGGTCTGGGACGCTTGATCAGATTCTTGAGCACCATGAAGGCGGGCACTTCAAGGCCGTAGGCCACCGCCGCCGCCAGGGCGAAACGGGTACCGTCGACCGGGTCGATCAGCCAGAGCACCGCGACCAGCGCCGCGTAGAAGGGTCCGTCGCCGAACCGGGAGATGGCCCTGGCCATGCGGGCACGGCTGGCGGCCCGGGGCTGAGCCAGCAACCAGCACATGGCGCGGGTGTCCGCGGCGGTCATTCTTTGGATGGATGGTCTCTGTATCGTCATGCCTACAGCCTCCATGCTGCTCAAGACAATATTCTGATACTTTAATGACCGTTAAGTGACGGTGCCGGCCCAGCTCACACCGAGAACGACGAGCCGCAGCCGCAGGTGGTGGCCGCGTTGGGATTGTTGACGATAAACCGGGAGCCCATCAGGCCCTGCTCGTAGTCCACCTGGGAGCCGTCCAGATACTGGATGCTCATGGCGTCCACCAGCAAAGTCACGTCTTCGCGGGCCACGGCCGTATCGTCTTCGTTCACCGCTTCATCGAAGGTAAAGCCATAGGAAAACCCCGCGCAGCCGCCGCCGGTGATGTACACCCGCAGTTTCAGCTCGGGGTTGCCTTCGTCGTCACGGAGCTCGCGCACCTTGGCGGCGGCCCGTTCAGTCAGGATTATGGGTCCGGATTCGCTCATGTCACTCAATGCCGTTATCACATCGCCATAGTCCAGTACCCGACTATTACAGTCAAGTATTCTCCGGGCGGGCGTCCGTCTCCGCGGCGTCGTTGGCCGGCCGGCCGCCGGGTTTCTCCGGGGCCGGAAGGTTGCGGCGCTCGTCGTCCAGACGCACCAGCTTGCCGTTCACCCGCGCGCCCATCAGCATCTCGATCATCACGTAGAAGACATTGCCCTCTACCTGGGCCTTGCTGGCCAGCTCCAGATGCTCGGTGGCGTTGACGTCGCCTTCCACCCGGCCGTTGATGGTGATTCTGGGCACGCGGATTTCACCACGCACCACGCCGCTTTCACCGATCACCAGCTGGCCGCCGTCTTTACCGACGGTAATATTGCCATCCACTTCGCCCTGGATGTGCAATCCCCCGTTGAACTCAATGTCGCCCATGATGCGGGCACTGGGAGCGATCAGGGTGTGATCGCGGAAATTTTGCTGACCACCCGTGCTCTTCTTGTCTCGCCCAATCACCTTGTCGTCTCCTGCTTGATTATTCGATACGCCATCACCAAGGAAGGCTCTGAACCACCTCCGCGCGACGCGGCGCGGTAGCCGTCGCGGTCATCCGCAACGCGTCGATCCGCATGCCCTCGGGCACCGTCAGCGTACCGGAAAGCTCCTGGAAGTAACGGAAACGGAATCGCAAATCGCTGTTTTCCCCCAACAGCTCACCGCCGTCCACGGTCATCGGCTCGCCATCACGGGAGCCCTTAAGCGCGAAGCTCACCGTGCCCGACAAGTATCCCCGGTTATCACCGGACTGAACCAGTATCAAACGGTAACGGAAACGCCGTTCCCCGTTGTCCGGCGTCACCTCGAACTTCTGCACCTGCATCGGCGCGTCGGCGGCTCCCGGCGACATTACGTTCTTGTAGAAGGCCACCGCTTCTTCCAGCTCCGCGCTCTGATCACGCAGACCGCGTATCTCCTGGCGCAATTGCTCACGAGCCTGATCGGCCACTTCCACCTCGGCGCGGTAACGGGCCAGATCCTGGCGGACGGTGCGCAACTCCTGGCGGGCGTCGCGCAATTCCGCGCGCAACTCGCTGTTTTTCATATTGCTGTCCAGGGCGCCACTCTGGCCCAGCCACGAACCGGCCAGGAACGCCACGATCACCGCCACCAGCGCGGTCACCGTCAGCAACACGCGGGTACGCCGGCGGTGCGACGGGCTCACCGGGACCAGAATCACATCGTCCACGCCCGCTCTGGGGCGGCTGCCCGTCGCCATCAGGGCAGCAACGCCGGGAGATCAATGCCGGCCGTTTCTTCCAGGCCGAACATGATGTTCATGCATTGGATCGCCTGGCCGGACGCGCCCTTGACCAGGTTGTCGATCACCGACAACACCACCAGCACGTCGCCGTCGCCGGGCCGGTGAATCGCCAGACGGCAGTGGTTGGAGCCTTTCACGAAGCGGGTTTCCGGGTGGCTGCCCTGGGGCATCACGTCGACGAAAGGCTCGTCGGCGTAGCGCGCTTCGAACGCCGCCTGCACCTGGTCCAGCGCCGGCGTATCGCCGTTGACGGTGGCGTACAGGCTGGCGTGAATGCCCCGCACCATGGGCACCAGATGCGGCACGAAGGTGACCGACACCGGCCCGCCGGCAATGTCACCGAGCCCCTGCTCGATTTCCGGCAGATGCCGGTGCCCGCCGGCGCCGTACGCCTTGAAGCTCTCCGACGCCTCCGCCAGCAACATCGGCACCTTGGCGCCGCGCCCGGCACCGCTGGCGCCGCTGGCGGCACTGGCGATCAGTTGTTCCGGCCGCACCCAGCCGCGCTCCAGCAACGGCAAATAACCGAGCTGAATCGACGTGGGGTAACAACCGGCGCAGGCCACCAGCCGGGCGCCGCGAATGCGTTCGCGGTTCACTTCGGGCAGCCCGTAAACCGCCTGATCCAGCAATTCCGGGCAGGCATGCGGCTCGCCGTACCACTGGCTCCAGACCCCGGCGTCACGCAGCCGGAAATCCGCCGACAGGTCCACCACCCGGGTGCCGGCGGCCAGCAATTCCGGCACCAGCCGCATGGCGACGTTGTGCGGGGTGGCGAAGAACACCACGTCGCACGCCGCCAGGGCGGCAACGTCCGGTTCCTCGAACTTGAGGTCGGTGTAACCGCGCAGGGACGGGTACAGATCACTGACCTTCAGGCCCTGCTCGCTGCGTGAAGTAATGGTTTCCAGGCGCACCTGCGGGTGCCGCACCAGCAGGCGCAACAACTCCACACCGGTGTAACCGGTGCCGCCGACAATGCCGACTTTCAAAGGGTTGGCCGCGTCGACCTGGGTCATACCATTACTCCCGTTACCACTTTCCAATAAAGGAACCGCATGATAGGCACCACCGCCATGGGCGGCAACTTCATTGACCGTCGCCACCCCGGCCGCGTTCATCCTGGGGGCCGCCTTCGGTGCTCACCACCCGCGCCCGGTCCAGCGCCATGCCCTCGCCTTCCTGCAGCCGCTCGGCCAGGGAATCGTAGAGCGGGCGCAGCCAGATCAGCTTGGCCACCGCCGCCGCCACGAACGCGCCGACCATCAGAGGCAACAGGATGTCGTGGCGGTTGCCGGTAAGCTCCATGACGATCACGAACGAGGTGATCGGCCGCTGGATCACCCCGGCCAGGAACGCCGCCATCGCCACCAGGGTGATACCCACCACCGAGGAATCGGGGAACAAGCCGCCGATCACATTGCCCACGCCCGCCCCGGCGGCCAGGCTGGGTGAAAACAGCCCGCCAGGGATACCGGTGAAATAGGACACCAGGGTGGCCGCCATCTTGGCCAGCGGGAAGCTCCAGTCACCGTCCACGCCACCGCTCAACAAATGGCGCGCCTGTTCATAGCCACTGCCGTAAGTGGCGCCGCCGGTGACCAGGCCCAGAAACACCAGCACCAGCGCGCAAAGAAACACCACCCGGTAAGGGTGTTTGCGGCCATAGGGTGCCAGAAAGCGGCTGCCGGTGATCAGCAAACGGCTGAACGCGCCGCCCAGCAAACCGCACACCAGGCCGGTGACGCCGATGGCGAGCCAGTCCTGGGTAATGTCCAGTGCCCCCTCGGGATGACCGAAAAAGCTGTAGTGCCCGGCGATCGCCAGCACCACCACGCCGGACAGAATGATCGCCAGTATCAGCGTGCCGCTGGTGCGCTGTTCGAATGACCCGGACAACTCCTCGATCGCGAACACGATGCCCGCCAGCGGGGCGTTGAACGCCGCCGACACCCCGGCGGCGCCACCGGCCACGATCAAGGCGTTGTCCACGTACTTCTGTTGAAGGCGGCCGACCTGGCCCACCGAGTACATCATCGCCGCCCCCATGTGCACACTGGGGCCCTCGCGGCCGATGCTGGCGCCGCACAGCAACCCCATACAGGTGAGCGCGAACTTCATGACAATAACGCGGAACGACAGGAAGGTGGGCCGCAGCCAGTGGTAGCGCTGTTTGAGCACCACCAGCACCTGGGGAATACCGCTACCCTGGGACTCAGCGCCAGTACGGCGCATCACGAAGACGGTGGCCAGCATGCCCAGCGGCGTGATCAACACCGGCAGCAGCGACGACTGCCGCTCCATCTGGGCGAAAGCCTGGGCGCATATTTCCGCGACCCAGGCGAACCCCACGGTGACCAGGCCGACCAGCAGCGCGCCGATCCAGAACACCACCCGCATCTTCCAGTCCTGGAGGGTGCCCAACTGCCGGCGGGACAGACGCCGGGTGCGAAACAGATAGTATCGCAGCAGACGGCTGGCGCGCGGTGGCTTGGTCACGGCATCCTCTTTTCTTTCAGATCGGCGTCAGCGGCTGGCACCGGGAGTGGCGGAACAGTGTCCGAAAGCGGCCCGTGCCCTCGGCGGCACGGGACGATACAAGCAAGGCCCTGTAGTATACAGCGGCTACCGGGTGACACTCCAACGCGGTTCACCCCGCCCCCTTTCGTATCGGGAGAACACATCCATGCTATGGCTGAAAGCGTTCCACATTATCGCCGTGATTTGCTGGTTCGCGGCGATCTTTTACCTGCCTCGCCTGTTCGTCTACCACGCCATGGCCGAGGACCAGGTCAGCCGCGACCGTTTCAAGATCATGGAGCGCAAGCTCTACCGGGGCATCATGAACCCGTCCATGATCGCCACCCTGGTGCTGGGTATCTGGATGCTGGCGCTGAACTGGGACTACTACAAAACCCAGGGCTGGATGCACGCCAAACTGACCCTGGTGGTACTGCTGATCGGCTACCATCACGTCTGCCTGGCCTACCTGAAGAAATTCGCCGCCGACGCCAACACCAAGAGCGCCAGGTTCTACCGAATCTTTAACGAAGTGCCGGTGTTACTGCTGGTGGCGATTGTTATCCTGGTGGTGGTGAAACCGTTTTGAGCGTACCCATGAGACCTAACATTCTTGTCATCGCCGGCCACGACCCCTCCGGCGGCGCCGGCATCCACGCCGACATCGAAGCGATCCAGAGCACCGGCGGCTTCGCCAGCACGCTGATCACCGCGCTGACGGTGCAGAACAGCCGCCAGGTCACCGACTTCCAGCTGACCCCGCTGGACCTCCTTGAGCAGCAGGCGGACGCCCTGCTCGCCGACTATGAGTTCCAGGCGGTGAAGATCGGCATGACCGGCTCGGTGGCCACGGTGGAGTGGATCGCCCGCCTGCTCGCGCGGCTTCCCGGCGTGCCCGTGGTACTGGACCCGGTGCTCGCCGCGGAATCCGGCGGCAGTCTCGCCCAGGGTGATTTGAACGCGGCGCTGATGGACCGAATCGCCCCCCAGGCCACCGTGCTCACCCCCAACCTGCCCGAGGCCGGCACACTGAGCGGCGAAACCGAAGTGGCCGACGCCGGCTTCGCACTCACCCGGCGTTGCGGCCAGGCGGTCCTGGTGACCGGCACCCACGACAACACCGACCAGGTCACCAACCACCTGTTCCAGGGCGAACGCCATCGCCAGTGGGAATGGCCACGCCTGCCCGAGGTCTACCACGGCTCCGGCTGTTCGCTGGCCTCGGCAATCGCCAGCTTGCTGGCCCGCGGCCTGCCGCTGGAGGACGCCGTTGGCGACGCCCAGGCGTGGCTGCACCGCGCGCTCCAGCACGCCTGGCGGCCCGGCGGCGGCCAGTTCGTACCGGACCGGAGCCTCACGCCATGAACCTGCCCCTGCGCGGTCTCTACGCCATCACCGACCCGGAGCTGACGCCCGGCGACCGCGTGTTGAGCGCCGCCGAGGCGGCCCTGCGTGGCGGCGCCCGGGTGCTCCAGTACCGTGACAAACCCGCCGACGCCACCACCCGGCGCCACCGGGCCGCGCGGCTGGCGCTGCTGTGCAAGGACTACGGCGCGCACTTTATCGTTAACGACGACGCCGCCCTGGCGGCGGAAGTGGAAGCGGACGGCGTGCACCTGGGCCAGAGCGACGGTGCGGTCAGCCGGGCGCGCATGCTGCTCGGCGACGACAAGCTGATCGGCGTGTCCTGCCATGGCCGTCTTGATCTGGCGCAACAAGCCGCCGACGAAGGCGCCGACTATCTGGCCCTGGGGCGCTTTTTCGAATCACGCACCAAGCCCGACGCGCCGCCCGCGTCGCTGGACACCCTGCGCGAAGCACGGCGCCGCTTCACCCTGCCGCTGGTAGCGATCGGCGGAGTGAATCCGCATAATGCCCGGCAACTGATCGAGGCCGGCGCCGACCTGGTGGCCGTTATCCACGCCCTGTTCGGCCACGCCGACGACGCCGACGTGGAAGCCACCGCCCGGCGGCTGCACGCCGCCTTCCCGGCGCCCCCCTTCAAGGAGTCCCAATGAGTCGCAAGCATTCCGAACAACTGTTCCGCCGCGCCCAGAAACACATCCCCGGCGGCGTCAATTCCCCGGTCCGCGCCTTTAAAGGCGTGGGCGGCACGCCGGTGTTCTTTCGCCACGCGGAAGGCCCCTACCTGTTCGACGAGGACGATAACCGCTACGTGGATTACGTCGGCTCCTGGGGGCCGATGATTCTCGGCCACAACAATCAGGAAGTGCGCGAAGCGGTGCTTAAGGCGGTGGCCGACGGTCTCAGCTTCGGCGCGCCCACCGCCGCCGAGGTGGACATGGCCGACCTGGTCTGCGAGATGGTGCCGTCCATGGACATGGTGCGCATGGTCAACTCCGGCACCGAAGCGGTGATGAGCGCCCTGCGTCTGGCGCGCGGCCACACCGGCCGCGACAAGGTGATCAAATTCGAAGGCTGCTACCACGGCCACGTGGACAGCCTGCTGGTGAAAGCCGGCTCCGGCGCGCTGACCCTGGGCACCCCCAGCTCACCGGGCGTGCCCAAGGCGGTCACCGACGACACCCTGACCCTCAATTTCAACGACGCCGGCGGGCTGGCGGAAGTCTTCAAGGCCCAGGGCGACCAGATCGCCGCGGTGATCGTCGAGCCGGTGGCCGGCAACATGAACTGCGTGCCGCCCACCCAGGGCTTTCTGGAAGCGCTGCGCGAGCAGTGCGACCAGTACGGCGCGGTGCTGATCTTCGACGAGGTGATGACCGGCTTCCGGGTCGCCCAGGGCGGTGCCCAGGCACGCTACGGCGTGACCCCGGACCTCACCACCCTGGGCAAGATCATTGGCGGCGGCATGCCGGTGGGCGCGCTGGGCGGCAAAAAAGAGATCATGGAGAAGCTGTCACCGCTGGGGCCGGTCTATCAGGCCGGCACCCTGTCGGGTAACCCGGTGGCCATGGCGGCCGGCCTGGCGACGCTGAAACAGCTGCGCCGCAAAGGCTTCTACGAGGAGCTGGAAGCGAAAACCGAGCGCCTCACCGAAGGGCTGGCCGAAGCCGCCCGGGGTGCCGGGATCGGCTTTCACACCACCCGCGCCGGCGGCATGTTCGGCCTGTTCTTCACCGACCAGACCCGCATCAGCCGCTTCGACGAGGTGATGGCCTGCGACCAGCCGCGCTTCAACGGCTTCTTCCACGCCATGCTGGACCGCGGCGTCTATCTGGCGCCGAGCGCTTTCGAGGCGGGCTTCGTGTCTATCACCCACAGTGACGACGACATCGACACCACCATCCAGGCCGCCCGCGACGCCTTCAGCACGCTGTAATGGGGCTCAGCGGGCTAGCGTGGTGGTAGCTTGTGGGAGCGGGCCCTGCCCGCGAAAGGGAGCGAAGCTCCCGGCAGGATGCCAGAGCCCCCTCTAACGGCAGCTCAAACAAGGTCTCTGGAATCCTGCCGGCCGGCAAAGCCGGCCTTTCGCTTGCAAGGCAAGCTCCCACAAACCGAGCTTCGTAGCAGCCCTGGCGATGAATCTTCCAAGGAGCGCCGGGATCGGGTGTGCCCGGGTCAGCGAGCCAGAACAGCACACTGGCCCGCGGTCAGCGCCAACAGATCCACCGCCGCCATCTCGATTTCCAGACCCCGCCGTCCGGCACTCATGTAAAGGGTATCGAAACTCAACGCGCTCTGGTCCAGCCACAGCGGCGACCGGCGTTTCTGCCCCAGCGGGCTGATGCCGCCCAGCACATAGCCGGTGACCCGTTGCGCCAGATCGGCGTCGGCCATCTGCGCTTTCTTGCCGCCGGCCGCTTTCGCCAGCGCCTTCAGGTCGAGACTAAGATGCACCGGCACCATCGCCACCTGGGGCTGGTCGTCGACCACCACCAGCAGCGTTTTGAACACCCGGCGCGGATCGAGATCCAGCAGCTCGGCGGCCTCGAGTCCGTAGCTTTCGGCGGCGGCGTCGTGCTGGTATCGGTGCAACCGAAAATCGACGCCGGCCTCCTCGGCCATTTTCACTGCCGGTGTCATGCCCGATCCGGCTCGCGCAGTGCCTGAGCCCGCGAGCGTGCCTCGTCGGCGCCGCCGTGGTCGCCCTGCTCGGCGCGGGCGGCGGCCACCAATTCCCACAGCTCGGCGCGGTAGGCGTCGTTGTCCGGGGCCAGGCGCAGGGCGCGCTGGGCAAAGCCTTCGGCGGCATGGCCGTCGCCTTCTTCCAGTCGCAGCAGCGCCAGCTCCCGGTACAGCCACGAGGAATGGGGCGCCATGGTCAGGGCCCGTTCCAGATAGCGGCTGGCCGCGCTGGTCTGTCCCTGGGCACGGGCCTGCTCAGCGCGGCTCAGCAGGGCCATCGCCGGCGACCCTTGCAACTCGGTGTCCGCGGTGACCGGCTCCGCCTGCTCCGCCGGCGGCGTCACCGCGCAGCCGGACAGCAACAGCACCGCCAGCAGCGTTAGTCGAACCAGCCCTTGAACCATTCCACCACTCCTTCCTTAACCTGGGTCGCGCTACCGCAACCGTCGCTTTGCTCCGGGATGGAGGCCTCCAGCATCGGGTATTGGCGCGCACCGGAACAGCCTTTGCCACTGGTTTTTTCCCCGGACGGGTCCATCCAGACCTCTTCGACGCCCGGCGGCGGGGTCTGCGACAGGCTGGTCTGCGGCAGCCCGGCCATCAGCCTGCTCCACACCGGAAGCGCCCCGGACGAGCCGGTCACCCGGGCGTTCTCATTGTTGTCCCGGCCCACCCAGACCACCGACAGGTGGTTGCCGGAAAAGCCGGCGAACCAGGCGTCCCGGTACTCATCGCTGGTGCCGGTTTTACCGGCCACTTTCAGGTCCGCGGGCAATACCGAGCGGGCGGAATGGGCGGTGCCCTTCTCGACCACCTGCTGCATGCCCCACTGAATCAGGTAGGCCGGCCCGGAGTCGATCACCTCTTCGGTGTCCACCGGATAGCGGGCCAGCGGCTCGCCTTCTTTATCCAGCACGTCGGTGATCGAACGCAATGGCGTGGCGAACCCGCCGGTGGCAAGGGGCTGGTACAACATCGCCACTTCGAAGGGCGTCATGCCGATGCTGCCAAGCAGAATACTCGGATAGGCCGGGATGGTCTTTTTCACACCCAGCTGGGACAGGGTCCGCACCACCGCGTCCGGGCCCACATCCATACCCAGACGCACGGTGGCCTGGTTGCGCGAGTAGGCCAGCGCGTCGACCAGCGGAATCGGCCCCTTGGATTCGCCGTCGAAATTCTGCGGGGTCCATTTCTTGCCGGTGGTCAGCGGCACGGTGATCGGTTCGTCGGCCACCGGGGTGGCCAGGCTGTAGCGCTTGGGTTGCTGCAGCGCGGTGAGCATCACCACCGGCTTGACCAGCGAGCCCATCGGCCGGGTGGCGTCCAGGGCGCGGTTGAAACCCTGCTCGCGGGATTCGCGGCTGCCCACCAGCGCCAGCACGTCGCCCTGGGCCGGGGCGACCACCACCACGGCGCCGTTGAGCGCGTCACCGGAGGCGTCGAGCCTGTTGAGATGCTCACTAAGCGCTTTCTCGGAGGCCAGTTGGGCCAGCACGTCCAGGGTGGAGTGAATCCGCAGCCCCTCCTCGCCGAGCACGTCGGCCGGGTAATCACGGGCCAGCTGACGGCGCACCAGATCAATGAATGCCGGGAAGGCGTACAGCGGCGACGCGCCGCGCGGCACCACTTCCAGATCCCGTTCGCGGAAACGCCGGTATTCCTGATCGCTCAGCGCCCCCTCTTCCAAGGCCACCTTGAGCACGGTGTTGCGGCGCGCCAGGGAGCGCTCCGGGTTACGGCGCGGGTCGTAGTAGCTGGGGCCCTTCAACAACGCCACCAGGGTGGCAAGCTGATGCGGCTCCAGCTCTTCCAGGGGCCGCCCGAAATAGAACTGGGCGCCCAGACCCATGCCGTGGATGGCGCGCTTGCCATCCTGGCCCAGGTACACCTCGTTGAGATAGGCCTCGAGAATCTGCTCCTTGCTGTAGTGCAGCTCCAGCAACACCGCCATCGGCATTTCCACCAGCTTGCGGGCCAGGGTCCGGTCCTGGGTGAGCCAGAAGTTCTTCACCAACTGCTGGGTCAGGGTGCTGCCGCCCTGCACCAGACCGCCGGCTTTCACATTGGCCACCATGGCGCGGGCCAACCCCCGTGGCGACACCCCGTGGTGCTCGTAGAAGTCACGGTCCTCGGTGGCGAGCAGCATCTGCACCAACAGTGGCGGCACCCGGTCCAGCGGCACGAACACCCGGTCCTCGGTGTGGCCCGGATGGATGCTGCCGATCTGCAGCGGCTCCAGCCGCGCCAGCGAATCGCCGTCGTTACTGTCCAGCGCACGGATCTGTCCGCCACCGAGCGTGACGCGGATACGCTGGGCCGGCTCGCCGCCGTCACTGTCGCGGAAACCACGGGTGTGGATCACCAGGGTATTGCCGTCGGTGGTATAGCTGCCGGGGGTGGGCGCGCCGCCGGCGCGCCGGTAACGCATCAGCTCGAGCATTTTGAGCATGTCGTTGCGCGCCAGAACCCGGCCCGGATACAGCTCCACCGGGCGCGCGTAAACGCGCGCCGGCAACTGCCAGACGTGGCTGTCGAAGCGGTCGCGCACATAGGCGTCCAGGTAGGCCAGCCCGGCGGCCGCCAGCACCAGCAGCACCACCGACACCTTGGCGATGAACCGCCAGCTGAACCAGCGCCGCGCTCCGGAGCCGGTGTTTCGTTTGTTTCCCGACTTAGCGGGGCGGCGCGCGGACCCTTTACGGGCGGACGCCGGCTTTTTCGCATTCTTCGCCATGGCCGCGAGTATAGTGAGACGTTGGCCGGGAGCCTACGCAAGAACACCCGGTTTTACACTTTGTTCGGCGAACCCGGTTTGGCACGGGGCGGCGGCGCCACCATAATGGCCTCTTTTGTTAACCGGCCCGGAGTCCGCATGGAAAAGAAATACCACGTTTACGCCCTCGGCAATGCCCTGGTGGATACCGAAGTGGAAGTAACCGATGAATTCCTGACCCGTCTGGATTTGAGCAAGGGCCTGATGACGCTCGTCGACGAGGCACGCCAGCAGGAACTGGTGGCGGCGCTGGCCGGCGAGGCCGAACCCCACAAGCACACCTGCGGCGGCTCCGCCTGCAATACCGTGGTGGCGGCACGCCACTTCGGCGGCCAGGGTTACTACGCCTGCAAGGTGGCCGACGACGACACCGGTGACTTTTTCGTGCGCGACCTGCGGGCCGCCGGCGTCGACACCAACATGACCGGCGCCCGCGAGAACGGCGTGTCCGGCAAATGCCTGGTGATGATCACGCCGGATGCGGAACGCACCATGCACACCTTTCTGGGCATCTCCCAGTCGGTGGGTGAGCCGGAGCTGGACCAAGACGCCATCGCCGCTTCCGAGTTCGTCTATCTGGAGGGCTACCTGGTGAGCTCCGACAGCGCCCGCGCCGCCGCGGTGCGGCTGCGCCAGCTGGCCGAAAAGCACGGCGTGCGCACCTCGCTGACGTTCTCCGATCCGGCGATGGTGCAATTCTTCCGCGACGGCCTGGCGGAAATGCTCGGCGACGGCGTTGACCTGCTGTTCTGCAACGAGGCGGAAGCCCTCGGCTACACCGACACCGACAGCCCGCAGGCGGCGCTGGAGGCGCTCAAACCGCTTTGCCGCAGCCTGGTAATGACGCGGGGCGCGGAGGGCGCGCTGGTGTGGGACGGCGAGCAGGTACACCACATCGAAGCGCCGCCGGTTAAAGCCATCGACACCAACGGCGCCGGCGACATGTTCGCCGGCGCTTATCTGTACGCCCTCACCCACGGCCATGACCACGCCACCGCCGGCAAACTGGCGGCCGCCGCCAGCGCCCGGCTGGTCACCGAGTTCGGCCCGCGCCTCCCCGCCGAGGCGCATCTGGAAGTGCGCAAGCAGGTGCTGGGCCAGTAAGAGGAGAGGGGGAAGCCATGCAAGCAGTTTGCAACACCGAGGACATCGGCGAGGAAAGCGCCCGGGAATTCATGGTCGGCGAGCAGTCGGTGATCGTGGTGAAATTCGACGGCCAGTTCCACGCTTACCTGAACTGGTGTCCGCATCTGGGCATTGAATTGAACTTCATGCCCGATCAGTTCATGGACGACGACGGTCGCTTTCTGGTGTGCGCCAACCACGGCGCCCTGTTTGAACCGGAAAACGGCGCCTGCCTGTCCGGCCCCTGCAGCGGCGACAGCCTTACGGCGGTACCGCTGGATGTCCGCGACGGGGAAATCTGGGTGGGCAACGCCGAAGCCACCGCTTAACCGAGCACTCGTAATGACCGACCAGGAAGGCTCCACCCATCCATTCGACGCCCTCACCCCGGACGTGATTCTTGACGCCGTGGACAGCGCCGGCTTTGTCACCGACGGCCGCTTGATGGGTCTCAACAGTTTCGAGAACCGGGTGTATCAGGTTGGGCTGGAAGACAACGCACCGGTGGTGGTGAAGTTCTACCGGCCACAGCGCTGGAGCGACGCCCAGATTCTCGAGGAGCACGCTTTCAGCCGTTTCCTGCGCGAACAGGAATTGCCGGTGGTGGCACCCCTGGCCAACGACCGGGGCGAGACCCTGTTCTACCACGCCGACTTTCGCTTCACGGTGTTCCCGCGCCAGGGCGGCCACGCCCCGGAACTGGACAACGCCGACCATCTGCTGGTGCTGGGTCGCACCCTGGCCCGCTGGCACGCGGCCGGCAATGACCGCCCGTTTCAGACCCGCCCGGCCATCGACATCACCGCCGACTGCCGGGCCGCCGTGGACTACGTCAATCAAGGCGTGGTCGACCCCAACTTCTCGGGGCGCTATCGGGACCTGGGCGAGGCGCTGATCGGGGCCATGGAGAAACGGCTGGACGGGGTCACCTGGCAGGCGATCAACGTGCACGGCGATTGCCACACCGGCAATATTCTATGGCGCGACGACCTGCCCCACTTCGTCGATCTGGACGACAGCGTGCGCGGCCCCGCCATGCAGGATCTGTGGATGCTGCTCTCCGGGGATGCGGAGGAGAACAATCAGCAACTGCGCACCCTGTCCGAGGGCTACGAGACCTTCCTGCCGTTTCCCTGGGAGCAGCGCCGGCTGATCGAACCGTTGCGCGCACGGCGCATGTTGCGCCACAGCGCCTGGCTGGCACAGCGTTGGGACGATCCGGCGTTTCCGCTGGCGTTTCCCTGGTTCGACTCACCGCGCTACTGGCAGGACCACATCAACGATCTTGAGCAGGAGCTGGCCACCATGCAGCGCCTGCTCGAGCATTGACCACCGCTCAGGGCAGCACCACCGGCACCGGCGCGTCGAGCACGAATTCGCCGGTGCTCATCCGCGTGCGCCAGGCGAGGATTTCCACGCCGGAGCGCGCCGCCTCGCGCAGCAGTTGCCCGTAAACCGGGTCCACGTCGTCAGCGGGCCCGGCGGAACGGGCGCCGCCGTGCTGCACACAGAAGAACAACACCGCCCGGTGCCCCTCCCGCGCCGCGGTCATCAGGGTGCGCAGATGCTTCTGACCGCGCTCGGTCACCGAGTCGGGGAAGCGGATCTCACCGCTGTCCGGCTCGCCCGGCGCCGGCCCCAGGGTCACGTTCTTGACCTCGATAAAGGTGTGCGGCGCGGCGCGCTCACCGAGGGCCAGATCAAAACGGCTCTCCGCGAACGTCACTTCGCGCTCCACGCCGTCCGCCGGTGACAGGCCGTCGATGCGGCCGGCGCTCAGCGCCTCCGCCACCAGGGCGTTGGTGCGACCGGTATTCACCCCCGCCCAGTGGCCGTGCGCCACGCGCACCGCTTCCAGAGTATGGCGGTACTTGCGCTTGAGATTGCCGCTGTCGGAGATCAGCGCCGCCTGTTCCTCGCCGGGCAGCACGCAGTTTTTCATCGACCCGGTGTTGGGACAGTGCACCGTGATCTCGCTACCGTCGGGCAGGCGCACATCGGCGAGAAAGCGCTTATAGCGACGCATCAGTGTCACCTCGCGCAGAGGGGGATCAAAATTCACGGTTTCTCCAGGTAGGTACGCAACCGCTCAAGCGCTTCGTGCAGGCGGCTTTCCTCGCAGGTGTAGGCGAGTCGCAGATAGCGTTCGGGATGATGGTGGGCGCCGAAATCCAGGCCCGGCGTCAGCGCCACGCCGGTACGCTCCAGCAGGTCCCGGCAGAACGCGAAGCTGTCGTCGGTGTAAGCACTCACATCCAGATAGAGATAGAAGGCGCCCTCGGCGCCGCCCACCACCGGCAGGCCGATGCCGGGCAGGGCTTCCATCAGCAGGGTGCGGCGCCGGTCGAGAAGCTGCCGGCGCTGCTCGGCGATCGCCAGGCTTTCTTCCCCGAAAGCGGCCATGGCGGCGTGCTGCGCCACCGTGGGCGGGGCCAGAAACCAGTTCTGCGCCAGCCGCTCGATGGCCGGCACCCAGGCTTGCGGTGCCACCAGCCAGCCCAGCCGCCAGCCGGTCATGCCGAAGTATTTGCTGAAGCTGTTGATCACCACGGCGGCGTCGCCGTGGCGCAGCACGGTGTCCGCCGTCCCGCCGTAACACAGCCCCTGATAGATCTCGTCCACCACCAGGGTGCCGCCACGCGCCGTGCAGTCCCGGGCCAGGCGCGCCAGTTCCGCGCCGTCGGTGCGGTTGCCGGTGGGGTTGTCCGGGCTGGCCACCATCGCCACCCGGGTCTGATCGGTCCAGGCGCCTTCCAGGACTTCGGCGGTCAGCCGGAAGCCGTGTTCCGATTGCAAAGGCAAGGGGCGGGGAACACCGCCGAACATGGTCACGAACTGGCGGTTGCACGGGTAGCCCGGGTCACACAGCAGCACCTCGTCACCGGCGTTCAATAAGGCGCCCATGACCAGCTGCAGCGCGCCGGAGGCACCCGGGGTGACCACCACCTGCGCCGCGCTCACCGGCGCGCCAAACCGCTGGCGGTAGTCTTCGGCGATGGCCTCGCGCAGCGCGGGCAACCCGGCGGCGGGCGTGTAACGCGTCTGGCCCCGATCCAGGGCACGCCGCGCCGCGTCCATGATCGGGGCGGCGCACGGAAAATCCGGCTCGCCCACTTCCAGGTGCAGAATGTCATGGCCGGCGGCTTCCAGGGCCTGGGCCCGCTCCAGCAATGCCATGACGTGAAACGGCGGCGCCTGTTCGGCAAGATGAGACAAGATCGGACGCTTCAAGAAAAACCCCTTTCCTGTGGCCTGGGTGTCGTTATAATCCCGTGGTTTCGCCACGCAATGCGTGCGCGGGCAAGGGAACGCCCCCCGCTTCGCAAGCCGCGCCAACAGCGAATCTCGCCGGAAAAACGGCGACTGTGCTGAATAGTGACAAGGCTTGCAATAAAGCGGTAAGGTCGAAGGTTACACTATTATCTGTCCTGGATTGGGCGGCCCTGTGCAAGGGCGGCTGTCGCCTGCAGGGATCTGGGCTCTTAGGTAGCGAGTCGTGACTATGTTAAGGGAGTTGATCAAAATGGCCACTGGTAGCAAGAGCAAAAAGAAAACGGCCAGCAAGGCGGGCAGCGCGGCTTCCAAAAAAGCCACCACGAAAACGACGACGGCTAAAAAAGCGGTCGCCAAGAAAGCGGCCGTAAAGAAGGCCCCGGCTAAAAAAGCCGCCGCCAAGACTACCCCGAAACGCGCCGCGCCGAAATCGACCGGCAAAGCCGCCACGGCCGCCTCCACCAGGAAAACCACCGCCTCGAAAGCGGCCGCGAAGAAAGCGACCGCGAAAAAAACCACGGTGAAAAAAGCGGCGGCAAAAAAAGCTGTTGTGAAGAAGGCGGCGGCGAAGAAGACCACGGCGCGTAAACCCACGGCCGCCAAAAAAGCAGCGACCCAAAAGCCGGCAGCCAAACCGGCGGCCAAAAAAGCCGCCGCCAAGAAGGCCGCCGTGAAAACAGCCACGGCCCAAAAGACTCCGGCTAAAAAAACCGCCGTGAAGAAAGCCGCGGCCAGCAAGTCCGCGACAACCCGGAAAACACCGGTCAAACAGAGCGCGGCCAAGAAGGCGCCGGCAAAAGCCGCCGCCCGCAAAGCCGCCAAGCCCGTCGCCAAAAAGGCGGCGGTGAAGAAAAGCACCGCTCGGAAGGCCTCGGCCGCGCCGGCCACGAACCCCAATCGTCCGGCCTCCGCCCAACCGAGCAGCAAGCGTTCCCCGGGAATCGCCAGGAGGGCCACCGGCAGCATGGACAGGCCGCCGTCCCGTTCTCCATCTTCCAATCAGGTGACATCCAAGGTGAAGAAATCCGCATCCTCCGCCGCTAAGGCGGAAACGCTCATTCATGGTTTTACGCCTTACACGCCCAATAAAGGCGAGGAGTACATGAACGAAGCACAACGCGCCCATTTCCGTCAGATTCTGCTGGCCTGGCGCCAGGAGCTGATGGAAGAAGCCGACCGCACCATGCACCACCTCCAGGACGAAGTGGCCAACCTGCCGGACCCGGCCGACCGTGCCACCCAGGAAGAAGAATTCGCCCTGGAACTGCGCACCCGCGACCGCGAGCGCAAACTTCTCAAGAAAATCGAAAAGGCGCTCGACCAGATCGACAAGGACGATTACGGCTTCTGTGATGCCTGCGGCATTGAAATCGGCATCCGCCGCCTGGAAGCCCGCCCCACCGCCGAGCTCTGCATCGACTGCAAGGAACTGGCGGAAATCAAGGAAAAACAGCTGGCCGGGTGAACCGGCCGTATCGGGGGCGCTTCGCCCCCACGCCGTCAGGGCCGCTGCATTTCGGCTCGCTGGTAACGGCGCTGGCCGGCTGGCTGGACGCCCGTTACCACGGTGGCCAGTGGCTGCTGCGTATCGACGATCTGGACCCGCCCCGCCAGCAACCGGGGGCGGTGGATACCATCCTGCGGCAACTGGCGGCCTTTCAATTGCACTGGGACGGCGACACCGTCTACCAGAGCCGGCGCTCCGACCGTTATCAGCGTGCCGTCGACGCCCTGGTCGCCGGGGGCAAGGCGTTTTATTGCACCCTGTCGCGCAAACAACTGAAAGCCCTGGATCACATCCACCCCGGCCCCGCCGTGGCTCAACCGCCGGGCCCGGACCGCGCGGTGCGTCTGGCGGTGCCCGACACGCCCCTTTGGCTTGACGACCGGCTGCAGGGCCGGGTGCGCGCCGATCTGGCCCTGGAGGGCGGCGCCTTCGTGATACGTCGCCGGGACGGCCTGTTCGGCTATCAGTTGGCGTGCGCGCTGGACGATGCGGAAATGGGCATCACCGACGTGGTGCGCGGCAGCGACCTGCTGGCCTCCACCCTGCGCCAGCAATGGGTGCTGGAGTGCCTGGGCAAGGCCGCGCCGTGCTACGCTCATCTGCCCGTGGTGATGGACCCGGCCGGGGGCAAGATGAGCAAGTCCGCCGGCGCCGCCGCGCTCGACAGTGACCGGCCCGGCGACGCCCTGTTCCTGGCGCTCGGCTATGTGGGGCTGACACCGCCGCCGACGTTGCGCGGCGCCGGCGTGGCCGAGCAACTGGGCTGGGCCCGGGCGAACTGGACACCGGCCCATCAGCCCGGCGGACGCAGACTGCCGCCGCCCTCGATTTAGGAAGCGATCATGTACACCGACCGGCTGCTGATCATTTTCATTCTCGGCACCTATCTGTTGTCACCGTCCCTGATCGACTGGTGGAGCGAAGGCGGCCGCGCCTGGTACCGCCCTTACCTGGTCTGGCTGGGGCTGATCGCATTGAGTTACTGGATCGCCAGGAGCCGGGATGTCGATGGCCTATAGTGTCAGCGATCTGATCCTGATCGCCGGCGCCTACCTGCTGTTTCTGTTCCTGGTGGCGTGGATCACCGAGAAGGGGTGGATTCCGGCGCGGCTGGTCCGCCATCCGGCGGTCTATGTGTTTTCCCTGGGCGTCTACGCCAGTGCCTGGGCGATCTACGGTTCCGTGGGTTACGCCCACGCCTACGGCTACAACTTTCTCGCCTACTTCCTGGGCATCTCCGGTGTGTTCCTGCTGGCGCCGATATTGCTGGCACCGATACTGCGGCTCACCACCACCTATCAGCTCAGTTCCCTGGCCGACCTGTTCGCGTTCCGCTACCGCAGCCGCCTGGCCGGCGCGCTGACCACCGTGATGATGGTGGTCGGCATGCTGCCGCTGCTGTCGATGCAGATTAAAGCGGTGGCGGAGTCGATCCAGATTCTCACCGGCGAGCCGGACCCGGCCTGGGTGGCGTTCTGGTTCTGCCTGCTGATCACGCTGTTCGCGATTCTGTTCGGGGCCCGCCACGCCACCGCCCGCGAACGCCACGAAGGCCTGGTGGTGGCCATCGCCACCGAGTCACTGATCAAGGTAGCCGCGTTCGCGGCGGTGGCGCTGATCGGCCTGTTCGGCGTGTTCGACGGCCCCAGCGGCCTGGGCCTGTGGCTGGATCAGCACCCGGAGATGCTGTCGCGTCTGTACGCGCCGCTGCAGGACAATACCTGGCACAGCCTGATCATGGCGTTCTTCGTGTCCGCCGTGGTGATGCCGCACATGTTCCACATGGCCTTCACGGAAAACCTCAACCCGCGCGCCCTGGTGTCGGCGAGCTGGGGCCTGCCGCTGCTGTTCCTGGTGATGGCGCTTTGCGTGCCGATCATTCTGTGGGCGGCGCTGGCCAGCAATGCCACCACTTCGCCGGACTACTTCACCCTGGGCGTGGGGCTGGCCAACGGCGGGGGCGGCGCGGTGCTGGGCTATCTGGCCGGTCTGGCCGGCGCCAGCGGCATGCTGATCGTCGCCATCTTGTCGCTGTCGGGCATGTGCCTGAACCACCTGATCCTGCCCGCCAGCCCGCTCAACTCCGCCCAGGATCTGTACCGCAACCTGCTCTGGACCCGGCGCGTGCTGATCGCCGCGATTCTCGCCCTGGCCTATGTGTTCTACCGACTGGCCGGGCCCAATCATTCGGCGGTGGAACTGGGCGTGCTGTCCTTCGTGGCGGCGCTGCAATTCGTACCCGGCCTGATCGGCACCCTGTTCTGGCCTTCCGGTAACCGCAACGGTCTGTTCGCCGGTCTGTGCGCCGGCTTCGCGGTGTGGCTGGCGGCGTTGCTGCTGCCCATGATCTACCCGGAGTGGCACGCCCAGCACCTGGTGGAAATGTTCGGCCTGCGCCGCGCCGAAGGCATGGACCACTGGAATCAGGTCGCCATCGTGTCGATGGTCCTCAACGGCGTGGTGTACGCGATTGTCTCCATCGTCACGCCGATGTCCCGGGCGGAGCGCACCGCCGCCGAAGCCTGCGCGGTGGACAGCCTGCGGCGCCCCTATCGGTGGGATCTGAGCGCCCAGACCGTGGACGAATTCGTCACCGCCCTGAGCGGCCCGCTGGGCCCCGGCACCGCCGCCCGGGAAGTGGACATGGCCCTCGGCGATCTGCAGTTCCACGCCGACGAAACACGCCCCTACGCGCTGCGACGTCTGCGCGACCAGCTGGAGACCAACCTGTCCGGGTTGCTGGGGCCGTCCGTGGCCCATCAGTTGATGGACGACAACCTGCCCTACAAACCCCAGGACGGCGAATCCAGCGAGGACATCCAGTTCATCGAATCGCGCCTGGAACAATACCGCGACCGCCTCTCCGGCCTGGCCGCGGAACTGGACAGCCTGCGCCGCTTCCACCGCCAGACCCTGCTGGAGCTGCCCATGGGCGTGATTTCCCTGGGCGGCGACGGCGAGATCATCGGCTGGAACCGGGCGGTGGAGCACCTCACCGGCATCGACGCCGAGCACACCATCGGGTCGAGGCTGGCGCATCTGCCCGCGCCCTGGGGCGATCTGTTGTCGGAATTCGGGCGTGGCGAAGCGATGCACGAGCCGCAGCGCCATCTCGAGGTGGACGGCCAGTCCCGCTGGCTCAGCCTGCACAAATCGCTGATTCAAAGCCCCGGCCCCAGCGAGCAGGCCGGCGGCCTGGTACTGGTGCTGGAGGACATCACCGAACTGCGGCAAATGGAATCCCACCTGGCCCACAACGAGCGTCTGGCGTCGATCGGCCGGCTGGCCGCAGGCGTGGCCCATGAGATCGGCAACCCGGTGACCGCCATTGCCTGCCTGGCGCAGAATCTTGACGGCGAATGCGACCGGGAGGAACAGAATCTCAGCGCCAGTCAGATCATGGAGCAGACCCGCCGCATCACCCGCATCGTCGAGTCCCTGGTCACGTTCAGCCACTCCGGCGGCGTGCGCGACACCGTCCAGGGCCCGGTGAACGTGGCCGCCGCCGCCGCCGAGGCCATTGCCCTGCTGCTGCTCGACCCGGACCATCGGACCCAGCGGTTTGAAAACCACTGCGCGCCGGATCTGGAAGTGGTCGGCGACCCACAGCGTCTGCTGCAGGTGTTCGTCAACCTGCTCGGCAACGCGGCGGACGCCAGCGATCCGGACGAGGCGATCCGTGTCGCCAGTGAGGACCACGGCGACAAGGTGCGGATCCAGGTCGAAGACCATGGCCACGGCGTTCCCGAAGAATTGCGCGCCGCCCTGTTCGAGCCTTTTGTCACCAGCAAGCCGCCCGGCAGAGGGACGGGGCTGGGTCTGGCGCTGGTTTACAGTATTATCGAGGACCACCAGGGCACGGTGTGGGTGGAAAGCCCCATCGACGGCGACCGTGGGACCCGCTTTATCATCGAGCTGCCGCGCTTCACCGCCGGCGCCTTGAGCACGCATTAAAAAAGGAACGGCACCATGAGCCACATCCTGATCGTTGAAGACGAGCCGGTGATTCGCGGCGCGCTGCGCAAACTACTGGAACGGCACGATCACTCCGTGGCTGAGGCGGAATCCGTGGAACAGGCCCGCGAGAACGGCCTCACCCAGTGCGACCTGATCATCAGCGACCTGCGCCTGCCCGGCGAGCCGGGCACCGCATTGATCGAACTGGCGGCCCCGGTGCCGGTGTTGATCATGACCAGCTACGCCAGCCTGCGCTCGGCGGTGGACGCCATGCGCGAGGGCGCCGTGGACTATATTCCCAAGCCCTTTGATCACGATGAAATGCTGATGTCGGTGCAGCGGGTGTTGAAGGAAGGTCGCATCAACCGGGGCAATCAGGCGCTGCGCCAGGATATGGAGCGGACCTACCCGGTGCGCTCCATGATCGGCGACTGCGAGCCGATGCGCGAGCTCAAGCACCGCATCAGCCGGGTCGGCCCCACCGATACCCCGGTGCTGATCCTCGGCGAGGCCGGCACCGGCAAGGAGCTCACCGCCCGCGCCCTGCACGAACACAGCGACCGCGCCGCCGCGCCGCTGGTGACGGTGCATTGCGCCGCCCTGCCCAAGACCCTGCAACTGGAAGAACTGTTCGGCAGCGACAACCAGCCCGGCCGCATCGAGAACGCCGACGGCGGCACCTTCTTTCTGGACGAAGTGGGCGAGCTGTCCAACGAGGCACAGAGCCGACTGCTGACACTGCTGGAACAGGGCGAAATCCACCGCCAGGGGTCGCTGTCCCCACGCCGGGTGGACGTGCGCGTGATCGCCAGTAGCCAGATGGATTTGCCGGCACGCGTCACCGACGGCCGTTTCCGCGAGGACCTTTACTACCGCCTGAACGTCATGGAGCTGGAGCTGCCGCCGCTGCGCGAGCGCGAGGATGACATCGAGCAACTGGCCGCCACCCTGCTCACCCGCAGCTGCGAAAAGCTCAGCCGGGGCGCGCTCTACTTCACCGAGGCCGCGCTCGCCGCCATGCGCGCCTACAGTTGGCCGGGTAACGTGCGGGAGCTGGAAAACGTGATTGAGCGGGCGGTGATTCTCACCGAGGAAGACGGCATCGGCCCCCCGCAGCTGGGCCTGAACCCCAACCGGACCCCGCAGCGGGTCAGCCGGGCCAGCCTGGATCCCTCCGAGGATCTGTCCCTGGAGGATTACTTCACCCGCTTCGTACTGGAAAACCAGGACAGCATGACCGAGACCGAGCTGGCCCAGAAACTGGGGATCAGCCGGAAAAGCCTGTGGGAACGCCGGCAACGACTGGGTATTCCGCGGCGCAAAAGCACCCGCCGGTGAATTTCAGTGCTTGCCTTTGCGATTTCCGTGGGGGCGGGGAGAGGCCGGAAGGGGTGTTACCCCAGAAGTGTTACCTTACTACACAGGACGGTAACAGGTGTGCTACCGCGCCGGAGCTTATAACTGTTCACATTTCTTCATTTTTTTATAAGTTGTTGATTTATAAGGATTTAACAACTTGTTGCAATGGAAAAACCATCCATGCACTATGAATCCCACGCCACATAAGGAAAACAACAACGGCGTTAAGGCTCATAATAAGAACAAGAAAAGAAGAAGAATAAACTTGGAGCCAAAACAAAATGCCGTAACAAAAATTGGTTATGGCGCAAGGCAGAAAAAAACACAAACAATAACAACAACAGAATCAGCGCATAGGGGATCACAACCAAGGTTGTGGTCCCTTTTTACTTTCCAGGCCCGCCATCCCGCTCACACCCGGCGGACCGCCCGCCCTTTCTCCAGATCGAATAACCGGCCCGTGGCAAAAAGTGCTACCATGCCGCCTTTCATTCCGTCAGGACGTTTTTTGCTCAATGGCACGTAACCTTTCACCGAGGCTTAAAAGCGCCCTTACCTGGCTTGTCATGCCCGTGGTCTGGGCCGACGCGATTCTTACCTGGGCCCTGGCCCGGCTCGCCGGCATCGTCACCTACCCGCTACGCCTGCTGGGCCGCCCTCTGAGAACATTGACCGCCGTCGCGGGCAAAGGTTCCGGCAGCGGCACCGCCCTGCCCGAAGCGCGCATCATCCCCCGGGACCAGCATCCGATTTCCCGCAAGCAGATATCCAGAGCGGCGCTCAATGTGCTGTATGGGTTGCACGAGCAGGGTTTTCAAGCCTTCCTGGTGGGCGGCTGTCTGCGTGACCTGCTGTGCGGCCGCGAACCCAAGGATTTTGACGTGGTCACCGACGCCACGCCGGAGCAGGTGCAGCGTCTGTTCAAGCGCAGCCGCATCATCGGGCGCCGTTTCCAGATCGTGCATGTGCGTTTCGGCCGCGAGGTGATCGAAGTGTCCACCTTCCGTGCCTTTCAACGGGACGACCAGGCCCTCGACCGGGACCAGCACTCCGCCCACGAAGAAACCGGGCTGGTGCTGCGCGACAACACCTGGGGCAGCATCGAGGAAGACGCGCTGCGCCGCGATTTCACCATCAACGCGCTCTACTACAACATCGCCGACTTCGCGCTCTATGACTTCGTCGGCAGCCGGCGCGCCATCGAGCGCGGCGAAATCAGCCTGATCGGCGACCCCGAACAACGCTACCGGGAAGACCCGGTGCGCATGCTGCGCGCCGCCCGTTTCGCCGCCAAACTGGGGTTCCGGCTGGACCAGAAGGCGAGCCGCAAGATTCCCGAACTGGCCGAACTGCTGCTGCAGGTGCCGCCGGCACGCCTGTTCGACGAGGTGCTGAAACTGTTCCTCAGCGGCCACGCCCGGGCTTCCATGCAGAAACTGCAGGACCTGGGCCTGTTCCATTTCCTGTTTCCGGAGACCGACCGCAGCCTGAAAGGCCCCCAGGGCAAGGTCTGGGAGAAGCTGATTCTCGCCGCCATGGACAACACCGACCGGCGCCTGGCGGACGATAAGCCGGTGACGCCGGCGTTCATCTTCGCCGTACTGTTGTGGCCGGTGACCGTGGCGCGCCTGGAAAAGCTGCGCGCCGACGGCATGCCGCCGGCCCCGGCGCTGCACAAGGCCGCCGGCTGGGCCCTGAACCAGCAGGTGCAGCACACCGCCATTCCGCGCCGGTTCTCCACCGTGATGCGCGAAATGTGGGACCTGCAGGACCGCCTGCCCCGCCGGGGCGGCCGCCGTGCCGAGGCGCTGGTGCAGCATCCGCGCTTTCGCGCCGCCTATGATTTCCTGCTGTTGCGCGAGCAGGCCGGTGAATTGCCCGCCGGCCTGGGCGACTGGTGGACACGCTACCAGGACGCCGACGAGGATCAGCGGGAAGCGATGGTGCAGGCACTCGGCCCCAACCAGGGTGCCAGCGGCGGTGGCAAACGCCGCCGGCGCCGGCGTAAGCCGGCCAACGGCCAGGGCTGACGGCGCATGGTGGTGATCGGGCTGGGTGGCAATCTGGCGGATCCCCGCCGGCGGCTGTGCCAGACCTTGGAGGCTTTGGCCGCGCTGCCGGACACCCGTCTGGTGGGCCATTCCGATCTCTACGCCAGCGCCCCGGTGGGCCCCCAGGACCAGCCGGACTTCATCAACGCGGTGGCGGCCCTGGAAACCACGCTGGCCCCACTTGCCCTTCTGGACGCATTGCAACAGCTGGAAAACGCCGCCGGCCGCGAGCGGCACCGGCATTGGGGCGAGCGCACCCTGGATCTGGACATCCTGTTATGGGACGACCGGACCCTCGACCTGCCCCGTCTCACCGTCCCGCACCCCGAGCTCACCCGGCGCGCCTTCGTGATCGGCCCGCTGCTCGACCTGCTGCCCGATTGCCGCTTGCCGGACGGCATCCCGGTGGCCGACTATTGGCCTGCGGTCGCCGCCCAGCCACTGCAGCGCCTGCACTGCCTGGAGGAGAACCACTTTGCTGACCGAACGCATTAATCGACTGCGCGACAACGGCGAATTGCCCCGCTTCATCGCCGTGGAAGGCCCCATCGGCGCCGGCAAAACCACCCTGGCCCAGCGCCTGGCGGACACCTTCGGTTTCGATACCCTGTTCGAGCGCGCCGACGACAACCCCTTTCTGACCCGCTTCTATCAGGACCCGGCCCGCTTCGCCCTGCAGACCGAGCTGTTTTTCCTGTTCCAGCGCGCCGACCAACTGCGCCAGCTCCGCCAGCAGGACCTGTTCTCCGGCCCGCGGGTGGCGGATTTCCTGGTCGACAAGAACCGCCTGTTCGCCGAGGTCAATCTGGACGAGGACGAATTCGCCCTCTATGACAACGTCTACCAGCACATGCTGATCGACGCGCCGGTGCCGGACCTGGTGATCTACCTGCAGGCGCCCACGCCGGTTCTGCGCCAACGGGTGCTGAAACGGGGCAACGCCTTCGAGCAGCGCATCGATCCGGGCTACCTGGACCGCCTCAACGACGCTTACACCCGCTTTTTCCACTTCTACGACCGCGCCCCGCTGCTGATCGTCAACGCCGCTGAAATCGATCTGGTCAGCGGTGACGCGGACTACCAGCAACTGGTGGCCGAGTTGCTGGACATCCGCACCGGGCGCCACTATTTTAACCCCCGGCCGCTGGTCTAAACGCAGTTTCCCGGGGGAAGACACCCATGCCCGTTACCATCCGCACTCTCAACAAACGCAAGCAGGACGGCGAGAAGTTCTCCATGCTGACCGCCTACGACGCCACCTTCGCGCGTCTGATCAGCGAAGCGGGCGTGGACGCCGTCCTGATCGGCGACTCCCTGGGCAACGTGATCCAGGGCCGTGACAGCACCGTGCCGGTGACTCTGGAGAATATGGTCTACCACACTGAGTGCGTGGCCCGTGCCAACCAGGGCAGCCTGGTGCTGGCCGATGTGCCCTTCCTGGGCGCCGCCACCCTGGACCGCATTCTCGAGGCCAGCGGCGCGCTGATGCAGGCCGGCGCCAACATGGTCAAGCTGGAAGGCGGCGCCTGGCTGGCCGAGGCGGTGGCCGTGCTCAAACGCAACGGCGTTCCGGCCTGCGTGCATCTGGGCCTGACCCCGCAGGCGGTCAACGCCTTCGGCGGCTACCGGGTTCAGGGCAAGGACGAGCAAGGCGCGCGCGAACTGCTGGAAGCCGCCGTCGCCCTGGAACAGGCCGGCGCCGCCATGCTGCTGCTGGAATGCGTGCCGCGCGCCCTGAGCGCCGAAATCACCGCCGCCGTGAACATCCCGGTAACCGGTATCGGCGCCGCCCCGGAGTGCGACGGCCAGGTGCTGGTGATGCACGACATGCTCGGCCTCAATGCCAGCCCGGCCCGCTTCGTGAAGGACTTCATGGCGGAGACCGGCGGCGGCGACATCGCCGCGGCGTTCCGCGCCTACGACCGGGCCGTCAAGGACGGCCAGTTCCCCGCTGAACAGCACTGCTTCTGACCGTCATGGAATTGCTGCATACCGTCGCCGAGGTGCGCGAGCGCGTGCGCCAGTGGCGCCAGGCCGGAAAACGGGTCGGTTTCGTGCCCACCATGGGCAACCTGCACGACGGCCATCTGAGCCTGGTGCGCGAGGCCCAGCGTCACAGCGACGAGGTGGTGGTGTCGATTTTCGTCAACCCCACCCAGTTCGGCCCCAACGAGGACTTCGACGCCTACCCGCGCACCCTGGACGCGGACTGCGCGCAACTGCGCGACGCCGGGGTGGCCCTGGCGTTCGCCCCCCCGGTGGAGGAAATCTACCCGCTGGGGGCGAACCAGACCTGGGTGGACGTGGACGCCCTGGGCGATTACCTGTGCGGCGCCGACCGGCCCGGGCATTTCCGGGGCGTCACCACGGTGGTGAGCAAATTATTTAATATCGTGCAGCCTGATCTGGCGGTGTTCGGCGAGAAGGACTTCCAGCAGTTGGCGGTGATCCGCCGCATGGTGGCGGAACTGCTGATGCCGGTGCGTGTGATCGGCGCCGCCACCGACCGCGAGCCGGATGGCCTGGCCCGCAGCTCCCGGAACGGCTTTCTGAGCGCCGAAGAGCGCACCCGGGCGCCGCTTCTCCAGCAGCATCTGCAGGAGGCGCGGCAGGCCATTGAGGCCGGCGAGCGGGATTACCGGGCTCTCGAGCGGCGTCTGGTGGCGTCACTCGCCGGGCACGGCTTTGACGTCGACTACGTCACCGTTGCCAACGCCGACAGCCTGGCGCCGGCCGGCCCCGGGGACCGCTCGCTGGTGGTCGCCGCGGCGGCGTGCCTGGGGCGCCCCAGATTGATCGACAATGTGACCGTGAAACTGGCTGAGACTGCCCTATAATGCCGCTCTCAGCGTCGGCTCAAGGCACGGGGAGTCGCCACCGGTTTATTGTATGTGACCGGTGATTCATGCATACTGCCGCCCCCCTGTCAGCGGCCGTTATTCAGTGCCCGCGCAAGGGTTGTTTAGAGAGGTACCAACATGCAGTGCACCATGCTGAAAGCCAAGTTGCACCAGGCCCGCGTCACCCACGCGGAACTTGAGTACGAAGGCTCCTGCGCCATCGACGGCCGTCTTATGGACATGGCCGGCATCCTTGAATACGAGCAAATCCAGATTTACAACCTGGATAACGGCGAGCGCTTCGAAACCTACGCGATCCGCGGCGAAGAGGGTTCGAAGATGATTTCCGTGAACGGCGCCGCCGCCCACAAGGCGAAGCCCGGACACCGCGTGATCATCTGCGCCTACGCCAACTACTCCAGCGCCGAGCTGATCAATTATAAGCCCCGTCTGATTTACATGGACGAAGGCAACGAGGTGAAAGGGACCAGCAACGCTATCCCGGTTCAGGTGGCCTGAGCCGCCTGTACTCCCTCGCCCTGAACGCCGGCCTCGCGCCGGCGTTTTTGTATCCAGCCCCCCGATGCTACCCGCTCCCCGGGCGCGCTTCTCTTCGCCTTTGGTAGTAGACGTCCCTTTCCCGCCTCCGCTAGCGGTACACTGTGCCCAATGGCATTTGATAAGCCGGTCTTTAGACAATAGTTTAATTCCAGGCGTGTCGCCGTTGGCACGATAATACGGCGCCGCATTACCCCCGCGACTCAGGACGGGGCGGCCAGACAATAAACATCAGCGGGCAGTACGAAGGAGGCTGAAATGTCCGAGCAAAAGACCTACCCGGTTCCGGAGGCGTTTAAACGCCAGACACTGATGGATCGGCAAACCTACGATCGCTGGTATCAGCAATCGATCGACGATCCCGATGCCTTCTGGGCCGAGCGCGCGGACCAACTGCTCGACTGGCGGACCCGCTGGGACACGGTCAGCGACTGGGACTTCAAGGAAGGCCGCGCGGCCTGGTTCCAGGGCGGCAAGCTCAATGCCTGCTATAACTGCGTCGACCGCCACCTGCCCAAGCGCGCCCAGCAGACCGCGATCATCTGGGAGGGTGACGAGCCGGACCAGGAAAAGCACATCACCTATCAGGAACTGTTCGAGCAGGTGTCGCGCTTCGCCAACGCCCTGAAGGACCGCGGTGTGAAGAAAGGCGACCGGGTGGTGATCTACATGCCGATGATCCCGGAAGCGGCCTACGCCATGCTCGCCTGCGCCCGCATCGGCGCGATCCACTCAGTGGTATTCGGCGGCTTCTCCCCGGAAGCCTTGAAGGATCGCATTCAGAACGCCGGCGCCTGCGCCCTGATCACCGCCGACGAAGGCGTGCGCGGCGGCAAGGTGGTGGCGCTGAAGGCCAACGCCGACAAGGCCCTGGGCGGCTGTGACTCGGTCCACACCTGCCTGGTGGTGGAACGCACCGGCGGCGACATCGAATGGGACGACCAGCGTGACATCTGGTATCACGACGCGCTGGCCAAGGCCGACGCGAACTGCGAACCGGAATGGGTCGACAGCGAGGACCCGCTGTTCACGCTGTACACCTCCGGCTCCACCGGCAAGCCCAAGGGCGTGGTGCACACCACCGCCGGCTACCTGCTGCAAAGCGCGCTGACCCACAAGTATGTGTTCGACTATCAGGACGGCGACATCTACTGGTGCACCGCCGACGTGGGCTGGATCACCGGCCACAGCTACATCGTCTATGGGCCGCTGGCCAACGGCGCCACCACCCTGATGTTCGAGGGCGTGCCCACCTACCCGGACGCCTCCCGCCACTGGCAGGTGGTGGACAAACACCAGGTCAACATCTACTACACCGCCCCCACCGCGATCCGTGCCCTGATGGGCCAGGGCGACGAGCCGGTGACCAAAACCGACCGCTCCAGCCTGAAACTGCTGGGCACCGTGGGCGAGCCGATCAACCCGGAAGCCTGGCAGTGGTACCACAAGGTGGTGGGCGAGGAACGCTGCCCGATCGTCGATACCTGGTGGCAGACCGAGACCGGCGCCATCATGATCGCGCCGCTGCCCGGCGCGGTCGACCTGAAACCCGGCTCCGCCACCCTGCCCATGTTCGGCGTGCAGCCCGGCCTGATGGACCCGGACGGCAAGGAGCTGGAAGGCGCCACCTCCGGGAATCTGGTGATCAAGGCCAGCTGGCCGAGCCAGATCCGCACCGTGTACGGCGACCATCAGCGCATGATCGACACCTACTTCAGCGCCTACCCCGGCTATTACTTCACCGGCGACGGCGCACGCCGCGACGAGGACGGCTACTGGTGGATCACCGGCCGGGTGGACGACGTGCTTAACGTCTCCGGGCACCGCCTGGGCACCGCCGAGATCGAGTCCGCCCTGGTGCTGCATAAGAGCATCTCCGAGGCCGCCGTGGTGGGTTACCAGCATGAGGTCAAGGGCCAGGGCATCTACGCCTATGTGTCGCTGATGCGCGGCGCCGAAGGCAGCGAGGACCTGATCAAGGAACTGCGTGATCTGGTCACCCAGGAGATCGGCCCGATTGCCAAGCCGGACCTGATTCACTTCGCCCCCGGCCTGCCCAAAACCCGCTCCGGCAAGATCATGCGGCGCATTCTGCGCAAGATCGCCGCGGACGAGCTGGACAGCCTGGGCGACACCTCCACCCTGGCGGACCCGGGCGTGGTCGACGAGCTGATCAAGACCCGCAAGAACAACGGCGACAGCTGATAGCTGCTCTTTTGTGATAAAGAAAAAGGCGGCCCGGGGCCGCCTTTTTTATGCCCGCTGTTGGTGTCGCAGCAGAAACACCAGAGGAATCGCGGCCATGTTGATCCACATCAGCAGCCGGAAATCGTTCATGTAGCTGATCTCCGCCGCCTGGCTGAGCAGCGTCTGATAGACCGCCGCCGGCACGCTTCCCACCATTTCCTTGATCGGCAGTCCCTGGCTCAGCCAGGGGGCCAGCTGCAGATGCTCGCCGAGCTGCTGCTGATTGATCCACATATTGCGCGACAACATGGCGGTCATGATCGAGATGCCCACGCTGGACCCCAGGTTGCGCGACAACGAAAACAGCGATGCCCCTTCGGTACGCAGCGCGGGGTTCAAGGTGGCGTAGGTCAACGCGCTGGCCGGCACGAACACCAGCCCCAGGCCCAGCCCCTGAAGCACCCCGGTCCAGATCAGCGTGTTGCGGCTGACCTCAAGCGTGAAACCGGCCATTTCGTGCAACGAGAAGGTGATGAACAGCAGCCCGGTGATCACCAGCACCCGAGGGTCCAGCCGGGTGCGCATCAGGCGCCCCACCAGCATCATCGAGAACATCGAACCGAGCCCGCGCGGCGCCAGCACCAGCCCGGTGGTCACCGCCGGGTAGTCCTTCCATTGCTGCAGAAACGGCGGCAACAACGCCATGGTGGCGAGCAGAATGATGCCGACCACGAAGATGAACACCAGCCCGGTGACGAAGTTGCGGTCCTTGAACAGCGCCGGATCAATAAAGGGGTCCTTGCGGGTCAGCGAATGGACCACGAACAGATACAAGCCGAGCAGCGCCAGTACGGCTTCCAGCTGAATTTCGAAGCTTTCGAACCATTGCACCTGCTCGCCACGATCCAGCATCAGTTGGAAGGCGCCGATGGCCAGGCCCAAAAACGCGAACCCCATGACGTCGAACCGCACTTTGCGGGTTTCCGTCTCACTGACGCTTAGCCAGATGCCGGCGAACGCCAGCAGCCCGAACGGCAGATTGATGTAGAACACCCAACGCCAGCTGTACCACTCGGTGAGCCAGCCACCCAGCGTCGGCCCCAGGATCGGCCCCACCATCACACCCATACCCCAGATCGCCATGGCCTGGCCGTGCTTCTCCACCGGGTAGGCGTCCAGCAGCACGGATTGCGACAGGGGTACCAGCGCGGCGCCGAACACCCCCTGCAGGATGCGGAACATGACCATCTGATCCAGCGAGCCGGACAGCCCGCACAGGCCCGAGGTTACCGTGAACCCCGCCACCGACCAGAGGAACAACCGGCGCCGGCCCAGGCGGCCGGCCATAAAGCCCACCGTGGGCGTCATGATGGCGGCGGCGACGATATAGGACGTCAGCACCCAGGTGATCTGGTCGGTACTGGCGGACAGACTGCCCTGCATGTGCGGCAGGGCCACATTGGCGATGGTGGTGTCGAGCACCTGCATCACCGTGGCCAGCATGATGCTGACGGTGACCAGGCGCTGATCGTTAAGGCGTGCCATGCTCGCCGCTGGCGGCCACTGGCGTCTCGGCCAGCGGCGACGCCTCGGTATCAATGGTGATTTCCGCGCTCATGCCAGAGCGCAGCGGCGGCTTGCCGTCCACATCCAGTAACTGCAGGCGCACCGGTATCCGTTGCACCACCTTGACCCAGTTGCCGCTGGCGTTCTGCGGCGGAATCAGCGCGTATTCGGAACCGGTGGCCGGGCTGAGACTCTGCACCCGGGCCCGCCAGATAACGTCGGGATAGGTGTCCACCGCGACGTCCACGGTCTGCCCCTCGCGGACATGGGTGAGCTGGGTTTCCTTGAGGTTGGCCTCCACCCAGGCGGACCGGTCGCGGGCCAGCGTGAGCACCGGGACGCCGGCGTTGACGCGCTCACCGACCATCGGCGTGGCGCCGCCGAGAACGCCATCGGCGGGGGCGACAATGCGGGTGTGGGCCAGATCGTATTCGGCCTGCTCCAGCTTGGCGGTGGCCGCCTGGTAATCCGGGTGCTCTTCCACCGCCACGTCCGGCCCACCGCCCAACTTGGCGCGCAGGCTGGCGAGTTGCTGGTCGATCACCTCCGCCTCGGCCCGGGCCTTGTCCCGCTTCTGCCGCGCCGCCTCCAACTGGGATTGCGACACCGCCACCTTATCGAGGCCCTGGAAGCGCTGCAGTTCGCGCTGATAATAACTCAGGTCCCGGCGCGCTTGGGCGCGCTGCGCCTGCAGGCGGGCGTAATCCGCCCGCTCGGACAGAATGCGGTTACGCACCGCGCGTTGATCGGCTTGCGCCTCCGCCAGGGCAATGCGGTAGGGCTGGGGGTCGACCTCGGCGAGCACCTGACCACGCCGCACCGGCTGGTTGCGCTCCACGTTCACCGCCACCAGAGGGCCGCTGACGTCGGCGGTCAGCGAGATCATGTCGATTTTAATGTAGGCGTTCTCGGTGCTCACGTAGCGGTGGCCGCCGAATATCAGCCACAGCACCACCGCCAGGGCGATCAACAGCCCCAGGCCCATTCCCAGCCGCCGGTTGCGTTGCGTCGTGGTCACTGTCCGTCCCCCTGGTCCGGTCGATCACAGAGGTTGGCGCGCATCGCCTCCAGCACCTCTCTGAACGTATCGATTTGCTCGCTGGTCAGCCCGTCGAAGGCCCGTTCACGGGTTAGCGCGGCCAGTTCGCGCAGCCGCTCCAACGCCGGCGCGGCGGCTTCGGTGAGATAAAGCCGCCGACGGCGCCGGTCGGAAGGGTCCGCCCGGCGCTCCACCAGGCCTTCCTGTTCCAGCCGTTCCAGTTGCCGCGTCAGCGAAATCGGCGCCACATCCAGAATCTCGGCCAGCGCCGCCTGGTGCACGCCCTCATGGCGGGCCAGATGCCAGAGCACCTGCCAGCGGGCGCGGGTCAGTCCTTGTTCGCGGGCACGCCGGTCGAAGTCGCGGCGGATCATGCGCGCCACGTCGTGGACGCTGAGTCCGACAGTGGTCTCTCTGGTCATCGGCAAGATCTCCCGGCGGGTCATCGGCGCATTGGTAAGCGCACTTATCATAAGCAAGCTTACGATAATGAATCAACTATGGCAACCTGGTTGTCTTTTATGGCGGGACATAAAAAAACCCGCCGAAGCGGGTCTTTTTATCTTGCGAGAGCCGGGAAAGATCAGCTTTCCTTGGCTTCCTTCATGGACAGCTTGATGCGGCCACGCTGGTCCACGTCGAGGACTTTGACCTTGATGATGTCACCCTCGTTGACGTAATCGGACACCTTCTCCACCCGCTCTTCGGCGATCTGGGAAATGTGCAGCAGGCCTTCGGTGCCGGGCATGATCTGCACGAAGGCGCCGAAGTCGACCACGCGCATCACCTTGCCTTCGTAGATCTTATCGATCTCCGCTTCGGCGGTGAGCTCTTCCACGCGCCGCTTGGCTTCCAGGGCCGCTTCGCGGGTTTCGCCGTAGATCTTCACGCTGCCGTCGTCTTCCAGGTCGATGGTGCACCCGGTTTCGTCGGTCAGGCCGCGGATGGTAGCGCCGCCCTTGCCGATCACGTCGCGGATTTTCTCCGGGTTGATCTTCAGGGTGAGCAGGGTCGGGGCGTTATCGGACACCTGGGCACGGGATTCGGAAATCGCCTTGGCCATCTCGCCCAGAATATGCAGCCGGCCTTCCTGGGCCTGACCCAGCGCTTTCTCCATGATCTCTTCGGTGATGCCCTCGATCTTGATGTCCATCTGCAGAGCGGTCACGCCACGGGCGGTACCGGCCACCTTGAAGTCCATGTCGCCGAGATGGTCCTCGTCACCCAGGATGTCGGACAGGACCGCGAAGCGGCCGTCTTCTTCCTTGACCAGACCCATGGCGATACCGGCCACCGGCGCGGTCAACGGAACGCCGGCGTCCATCAGCGCCATGGAGGTGCCGCACACCGAAGCCATGGAGGAGGAGCCGTTGGACTCAGTGATTTCGGACACCACGCGGATCGAGTACGGGAACTGCTTCTCGTCGGGCACCACCGCTTCCACGCCACGGCGGGCAAGGCGGCCGTGGCCGATTTCGCGGCGCTTGGGGCTGCCGATCATGCCGGTTTCACCAACGCAGTACGGGGGGAAGTTGTACTGCAGCATGAAGTGGTCCTGGCGGGAGCCTTCCAGGGCGTCAATGAACTGGGCATCGCGCATGCCGCCCAGGGTGGCGGTGACGATCGCCTGGGTTTCACCACGGGTGAACAGCGCGGAGCCGTGGGTTTTCTTGAGCATGCCCACCTTGCATTCGATCGGGCGTACCGCGTTCAGGGCACGGCCATCGATACGCGGCTTGCCGGAGACCACTGCCTCGCGCACCACGTTCTTTTCCACCTTGCCGAACAGGTCCTTCACTTCGCCGGCTTCCGGGGCGCCTTCCTCTTCGGTGGCGAACTCGGCCACACAGGCGTCACGCAACTCGCCGACTTTCTGCTGGCGGGCCATCTTGTCGGTAATGGTGTAGGCGTCCGCCAGAGCGGCTTCGTACTTGCCCTTGATGGCGTTCTTCAGTTCGCTGTTTTCCTGCGCCGGCTGCCATTCCCAGGCGGGGGTGCCGACTTCCGAGGCGAACTCGTTGATCGCCTGGATCAGGCCCTGCATTTCCTGATGGCCAAACAGCACCGCGCCCAGCATCTGGTCTTCGCTGAGCTCCTGGGCTTCGGATTCCACCATCAGCACGGCCGCTTCGGTGCCGGCGACCACCAGGTTGAGGGCGGATTCTTCCAGCTCGGAATAGGTCGGGTTCAGCAGGTACAGGCCGTCCTTGAAGCCGACGCGGGCGGCGCCAATCGGGCCGCTGAACGGAATGCCTGAAATCGCCAGGGCGGCGGAGGTGCCGATCATCGCGGCGATATCCGGGTCCTGGTTCTTATCCGAGGACATTACCGTGGCGACCACCTGGACTTCGTTCATGAAGCCCTTGGGGAACAGCGGGCGAATCGGCCGGTCGATCAGACGGCAGGTCAGGGTCTCTTTCTCGCTGGGACGGCCTTCACGCTTGAAGAAACCGCCGGGAATGCGGCCGGTGGCGTAGGTCTTTTCCTGGTAGTTCACGGTCAGCGGGAAAAACGGCTTGTTGGGGTCGGCCTCTTTTTTACCGACCACGGTGACCAGCACCTGGGTGTCACCGATGGTGACCATAACAGCGGCGGTGGCCTGGCGGGCGATCTGCCCGGTTTCCAGAATAACGGTGTCACCGCCGTATTGAATCTCTTTACGCACTATATTGAACATATCGCTTCTCGTCTCGTCTTTCGTCTCTTCGCTTTATCATCGCGTGCCGGGGCATCATAACCCTGCGCCCAAAACAACAGAAGCCCGGCACCGGGCCGAGCTTCCGTTTCAATCACCGGTCACACCGGGGCCTGCTTAGCGGCGCAGACCCAGACGTTCGATCAACTTCAGATAGCGGTCACGATTTTTGCCGGCCAGGTAGTCCAGCAGCTTACGACGCTGGTTAACCATGCGGATCAGGCCGCGACGGCTGTGGTGATCCTTGTGGTGATCCTTGAAGTGACCCTGAAGCTGGTTGATGTTCTCGGACAGCAGGGCGACCTGCACTTCCGGGGAACCGGTATCACCTTCCTTCTGGGCAAAATCCTTCAGGATTTGTGCTTTTTGCTCGGTGGTCAAAGCCATTTTCTCGCTCCAATATGCGGTTAAGTCACGGTCGGCCGTGCATATTTACAGCCGCCGCCCTCATTAAAGGCTGACCCTCGGTCAGCCCGATACCAGACGACGCGGCGCGATGCGCCCGTCTTCCAGCACTTCACCGACGCCCATAAAGGCGCCAGTGGAAGCCTCGTAAACACTAACCCAGCCGTCCACGGGACGATCACTGGTCATCACCGGCTGGCCCTGGCGCAGATAGTGCGCCGCGCTCTCGGCCAGCTGGACGCGCGGCCAGTCTGCCACGCTGGTCGACAAAGGCAAGAGCAATTCGTCCAGGGCCTCGAAACCGCCCTCCGCCTTGATCTCGCCGAGCTGCTCCAGGGTCAGCATGCGCTCCGCCGGGTACGGGCCGGCGGAAAGCCGGCGCAGGGCCGACACATGGCCGCCGCAACCCAGCGCCTCGCCGAGGTCCTCGACCAGCGAGCGCACGTAGGTACCCTTGGAGCAGGCCACCTCGAAATCGACCTGGTCGCCCTCTTTCAGGCGCACATCCTTGATTTCGTGGATGGTCACCGGGCGCGGCTGGCGCTCCACGGTGATGCCTTCCCGGGCCAGCTTGTAGAGCGGCGTGCCCTGATGCTTAATCGCCGAGTACATGCTGGGGATCTGCTCGATGTCGCCGAGAAACCGCTCCAGCGCTTCGGCCACCTGCCCCTCGGTCACGTTCACCGGGCGGGTGTCACGCACTTCGCCGTCCGCGTCGCCGGTTTCCGTGGCCACGCCCAATTGGGCGGTGACCCGGTAGCGCTTGTCCGCGTCCAGCAGAAACTGGCTGAACTTGGTGGCTTCGCCGAAACAGATCGGCAGCATACCGGTGGCCAGCGGATCCAGGCTGCCGGTGTGCCCGGCCTTGGCCGCGGCGAACATTTTCTTGGCCATTTGCAGGGCCCCGTTGCTGGTCACGCCCTGGGACTTGTCCAGCAACAGAATACCATTCAGATCACGACCTCCACGGCGCCGTTTTCCCACTGTTCTTCGCTCCGTGATCAATCGTTCTTGGTGTCGTCGTCCTGATCGGGACGCAATTCCCGATCCTCGGCGCGCGCCTCGTCGATCAGCTGCGACAGCTCCGAGGCGCGTTCCGGTGTTTCATCGTAATGAAAACGCAACTTCGGCGTGGTGCGGGTGTTGAGGGTCTGCGCCAACGAGCTGCGCAGGAAGCCGGCGGCGCCGGTGAGCACTTTCTCGGCCTCGTAGCCGGCTTCGGCACCCTCACCCAACAAGGTGAAATAGACGTCGGAGTAGGACAGATCCCGGGATACGGTCACGTCCTGCACCGTCACCAGACCCACGCGCGGGTCTTTCAGCTGGAACTGAAGCAACCGCGACAGCTCACGCTGAATCTGGTCAGCGATGCGGTCGGTACGCTGAAAGCCACTGGGGCGACGATGACGGCTCATAACGTGGGCGCGCTCAGAGGAAGCGCGCCACCTCCTTCACTTCGAACACTTCGATCTTGTCGCCGGCCTTGACGTCGTTGTAGCTCTTCACGGCGATACCACATTCCACGCCGTTGCGAACTTCCGGCACGTCGTCCTTGAAGCGGCGCAGGGATTCCAGCTCGCCCTCGAACACCACCACGTCGTCGCGCAGCACGCGGATCGGGCGGTTCCGGTACAGGGTGCCTTCCACCACCATACAGCCGGCCACGGCACCGAACTTGGAGGAGCGGAACACGTCGCGGACTTCCGCCACGCCGAGGATTTCCTCGCGCTTCTCCGGTGCCAGCAAGCCGCTCATGGCCTGCTTGACGTCGTCGATCAGCTCATAGATGACGCTGTAATAACGCAGATCGATGCCTTCCTGCTCACAGACGCGCTTGGCCTTGGAATCGGCACGCACGTTGAAGCCCAGCAGTACCGCCTCGCTGGTGATCGCCAGGTTGACGTCGGATTCGTTGATCGCGCCAACGCCGGAGGACACCAGGCTCACCTTCACTTCGTCGGTGGACAGGTCGTGCAGCGCACCGACCAGCGCTTCCAGGGAGCCGCGCACGTCGGTCTTGAGCACGATGTTGACCTGGCTGGCTTCCTTGCTGCCCATGTTCTCGAACAGGTTTTCCAGCTTGGAGGCCTGCTGACGCTTGAGCTTGAGATCGCGGTCGCGGTCCTGGCGGAACTCCGCCACTTCGCGGGCCTTCTTCTCGTCGGGCACCACCTGGATCTGCTCGCCGGCTTCCGGCGCGCCATCCAGGCCCAGTACTTCCACCGGAATCGACGGCCCGGCCTTCTTGACCTGCTGCCCGGTCTCGTCGACCAGGGCGCGGACGCGGCCATAGTGAGCACCGGCCAGCAGCATGTCGCCGACCTGTAGTTCACCGGACTGCACCAACACCGACGCCACGGTACCGCGGCCCTTCTCGATGCGGGATTCGATCACCACGCCGCCGGCCGGGCCGGTGGCGGGAGCGCGCAGCTCCAGCAGCTCGGACTGCAGCAGGACCGCGTCCAGCAGCTCGTCGATGCCCTGACCGGAGTGCGCGGACACGTTCACGAACTGGTACTCGCCGCCCCACTCTTCCGGGATCACGTCCTTGCCGGCCAGCTCGGTTTTAACCCGATCCAGGTCAGCATTTTCCTTGTCGATCTTGTTGACCGCGATGATCAACGGGATACCCGCCGCCTTGGCGTGGTTGATTGCCTCCTCGGTCTGCGGCATCACGCCGTCGTCGGCGGCCACCACGATGATCGCGATGTCCGTCGCCTGGGCGCCGCGTGCCCGCATGGCGGTGAACGCCGCATGGCCCGGGGTATCCAGGAAGGTGATCATGCCCTTCTCGTGCTGCACGTGGTACGCGCCGATGTGCTGGGTGATACCGCCGGCTTCACCGGCCGCCACCTTCGCTTTACGGATATAGTCCAGCAGGGACGTCTTGCCGTGGTCGACGTGGCCCATGATGGTCACGACCGGCGCACGCGGCCCTTCGTCGATGCCGGTGTAATCCACCAGATCCGCCAGATCGTCTTCCAGCGCCTCTTCTTCGCCTTTCACCAACCTGGGCGTATGGCCCATTTCCTCGGTGAGCAGTACCGCCGTTTCCTGGTCGATGTACTGATTAACGGTGGCCATTTCACCCATCTTCATCATTGCCTTGATGAGTTCCTTGGCCTTGACGTTCATCCGCTGGGCCAGCTCAGCCACGGTGATGGTTTCGGGAATCTCTACGTCGTATACCATTTTCTCCGTGGGGCTCTTGAACCCGTGCTGTTTGTTCATGGAGCTGCGCATCTGGCCATGGGCCACGCCGACCGCGCCTTTCTTGCGACGACGGCGACGGGACTGACGCTCCTCGGTGCGATAACCGGCTTCAACGGCATCACGGACGATGGAGGACCCTTTGTCGTCCTCCTCTTCTGTTTTCGCCGGCTCGGGCTCACCGCCACGCTTCTCCAGCTCCTCGGCGATGCGCTGAGCTTCCTCGGCGGTGCGGCGGGCGGCCTCTTCCTCGGCTTTCTTGCGGGTTTCGGCCTCCTGCTTGCGGCGTGCCTCTTCGGCTTCACGCTGCTTGCGCTCTTCCTCTTCGCGCTGGGCACGCTGCTCGGGGGTTTCTTCCTTGACCACTTTCTTGGCGGACGCCTTGGGCACGGAGGTACGCTTGGTTTTTTCCTGGCTGGCTTTCTCTTCGCCGGCCTGGCGCTCCTGATCGGCGCGCGCCTTGGCTTCCTGCTCGCGACGCAGAGCCTCTTCCTCTTCCGCCTTGCGCTTGGCTTCGTCTTCCTCGGCCTTACGCTTGGCTTCCTCGGCTTCGATGCGTGCCTGCTCTTCGGCGGCCAGGCGCTCCTCTTCCAGGCGCTCCTCTTCTTCCACCGCAGCGCGCTTCACGTAGGTGCGCTTCTTGCGCACTTCCACGTTCACGGTTTTCGCTTTGCCCGCGGCGCCGGTGGTCTTGATGGTGCTGGTGGAGCGGCGCTTCAGGGTAATCTTCTTGGGCTCCGCATCCTGGGCACCATGGGACTTGCGCAGGTGCGCGAGCAGCTGCTGCTTTTGTTCGTCCGAGACGCCTTCACCGGCGTCCGTGTGTGGCAATCCGGCTTCCTTCATCTGCGTGAGCAGTGTATCCACCGGGATGCCAACCACGTCGGCCAGTTTCTTTACGGTCGTTTCTGCCATGTCAGCAACACTCTCCTGTCCGCTTGCACCAACTTATTCGCCGGCTTCCTCGCCTTCGAACCAGGGGGCACGGGCGGTCATAATCAATTGGGCCGCACGCTCTTCCTCCAGCCCTTCAATGTCGAGCAGGTCGTCCACCGCTTGTTCGGCAAGGTCTTCCATGGTGACGATGCCTCGGGAGGCCAATTCCACCGCCAGATCACGGTCCATGCCTTCCATTGCCAGAAGGTCGTCGGCGGGTTCGGCCTGATCAAATTTCTCTTCGGACACCAGCGCCCGGGTCAGCAGCGCGTCCTTGGCCCGCTGGCGCAGCGCCTCGACGATGTCCTCGTCGAAGCCTTCGATGGCGAGCATTTCCTCGGTGGGTACGTAGGCCACTTCCTCGAGGGTGGAGAAGCCTTCATCCACCAGCACGCCGGCCACGTCCTCATCCACGTCGAGGAACGCCATGAAGGTTTCCAGTGCTTTTTCCGCTTCTTCCTGCTGCTTGTTCTCAGCGTCGTCGGTGGTCATCACGTTCAGCTCCCAGCCGGTCAGCTCGGAGGCGAGGCGGATATTCTGACCACTGCGGCCAATCGCCTGGGCCAGCGCGGATTCGTCTTCCACCGCGATGTCCATGGTGTGGCTTTCTTCGTCGACGACGATGGAGGCGACCTCCGCCGGCTGCATGGCGTTGATCACCAGCTGGGCCGGGTTGTCGTCCCACAGCACGATATCGATGCGTTCGCCAGCCAGTTCGTTGGAAACGGCCTGCACCCGTGCGCCGCGCATACCCACGCAGGCGCCCACCGGATCGATGCGCTGATCGTTGGTCTTCACCGCGATCTTGGCGCGCGAGCCCGGGTCACGGGCAGCACCCTTGATCTCGATCAGCTCTTCGCCGATCTCCGGCACTTCAATCTTGAACAGCTCGACGAGCATTTCCGGGCAGGCGCGGCTGGCGAACAGCTGCGGGCCGCGGTTCTCCTCGTTGACGCCCAGCAGATAAGCGCGCAGACGGTCGTTCTGACGCACGCTTTCGCGGGTGATCATGTGCTCGCGGGTGATCAGCGCCTCGGCGTTGCTGCCCAGGTCGAGCACGATGGAATCCCGGCCGGCCTTCTTGACCACGCCGCTGATCAGCTCGCCGATGCGGTCACGGTATTCCTCGACGATCTGACGCCGCTCCGCTTCGCGCACCTTCTGCACGATCACCTGTTTCGCCGTCTGCGCCGCGATGCGACCAAAGCTTTCCGACGCCACCTCTTCCTGATAGGTGTCGCCGATCTGCAGCTTCTCGTCGTGCTCGTGGGCTTCGTCCAGCGTCAACTGACGGCCGAATTCGTAGAGCTCTTCATCGGGCACCACGTGCCAGACGCGGAAAGTGCGCGAGTCGCCGCTGACGCGGTCGATCTCGACACGAATCTCCACATCTTCTTCCTTGAAGCGCTTTTTGGTCGCCGCCGCCAGGGCCGATTCAATGGCCTCGAAGATCACGTCGCGGCTGACGCCTTTCTCGTTGGAAACTGTTTCCGCTACCAGCAGGATTTCTTTGTTCATGGCCAGGCCTTTACAAAATTCTCCAGGGCACGCTCAATCAAAGCGAGGCTGTAATCGGGCGCGATCCACCTGACTGTAAGGAACGCGCAGGCTTTCGCCATCAAGCTCCATTACCAGCGTGTCGCCGTCCACGGCCACCAGGGTCGCCGTCATTTTACGCTTGCCCGCCACCGGGGCCAGCAGCGTGAGCTGCACGGATTCGCCCTGGTAACGTTCAAAGTGGGAAAGCTCGAAGAGAGGGCGATCCAGGCCCGGGGAGGACACTTCCAGGTTGTAATCACCGGGAATAGGATCTTCCACGTCCAGTACGCCACTCACCTCGTGGCTCACCAGGGCACAATCATCGACGTTAATGCCGTCATCGTGGTCGATAAAAAGACGCAATACCGCACCGCGCCCCTGGAGATACTGTACACCCCAGAGCGTATAACCCAGGTCTTCCACCACCGGAGCCAGCAGCTCCTTGAGTTGTTCCGCGCGTTTCGACATTGCCTCTCTTTTCCGGTGCCACAAACAAAAAATGGGCATAACGCCCATTCCCACTTGCGACCCCGGTTGTGTATAGCAAAAAGCCCCTTCTAGAGGGGCTTTTTGTTCGTCAGAACCGGGAGTCGGCCCTGATAAGTGGTAGCGGGGGCAGGATTTGAACCTACGACCTTCGGGTTATGAGCCCGACGAGCTACCAGACTGCTCCACCCCGCACTTGAAATCGAGCGCAAATACTAAATATTTACGCCGGTTTTGTCAAACCCAATCCTGAAAAAAACGTTTATTTTTCCAGGATTTATACTCATCTTCCGGCGGCTGCTTCCAACCCTGCCCCGCCCCGGGGACCAGGCTGGAAAACCGCGGGCTTCCTTGGAAGCCTCGGAAGGTTCCAAAAGGAACCTGTCCTGATTTTGGTGCCGAAGGCCGGACTTGAACCGGCACGACCGTAAGGTCACTACCCCCTCAAGATAGCGTGTCTACCAATTCCACCACTTCGGCAAAGAACTGATCTACTGCTTCCCGGAATCGGACGTCGTCTCATCCGGGGCCGGGGATTCTAACCCAGCCGACGGCACATCTGAAGTCTCTTTTTCAGATTTACCGGAATCCATCGCCGGGGCCTGGGACGGAACGTCCGCACCCTGGGCGGGCGCCGTGGACGGCACGTCACCGGAGGCCGGCGCATCAGCGTCGTCCAGCGCCGGCACGTCCTGATCATCCACGGATTCAAGCGCCGGCAGGAAACTGCCCGCGCCTTCCGCTTCCTGGCGCGCCATCCAGGCCAGGCCCAGGCTGGTGACGAAAAACACCACCGCCAGAACCGCCGTAAAGCGGGTCAAGAAATTGGCGGACCCGGCGCTGCCGAATACGGTCTGCGAACCGCCGCCACCGAAAGAGGCGCCGGCGTCGGCCCCCTTGCCATGCTGGATCAGGATCAGGCCGATAAGACCGAGGGCCGCCAGCACGTGCACCACATGAAGCACAATATCCATAAGTTAAATCAACCTGCCGCCCGACAAATGGCGATAAATTCTTTTTCGTTCAGTGAGGCCCCGCCGATCAGTCCACCATCGATGTCCGGCTGGGCAAACAGAGGGGCGGCATTATCCGCCTTTACGCTGCCGCCGTAAAGGAGGCGTACGCCGTCGGCCACATCCGGGTCGCGGGCCGCCAGGGCGGCGCGCAGATTCGCATGCACCGCCTGGGCCTCTTCCGGTGAGGCGGTGAGGCCGGTGCCGATCGCCCAAACCGGCTCATAGGCCAGCACCGCACGGTTGAAAGCCGCGCTGCCGGCGGCTTCCACCACCGCCATAAGCTGCCGGACGACCACGTGTTCGGTGTCACCGGCTTCGCGCTGGCGCAGCGTTTCACCGACGCACAGAATCGGTATCAACCCGGCCTTTTGCGCGCGCAGAAACTTGCTGGCCACCAAGTCGTCGTCTTCCCCGAAGTGCTCGCGGCGCTCCGAGTGACCGACGATCACATAGCGGCAGCCCAGGTCCACCAGCATTTCAGCGGACACTTCGCCGGTAAAAGCGCCGTCTTCGTGGTCGCACAGCGTCTGCGCGCCCAGCCCCACGGCGCTGCCTTTCAGTTCAGCGCCCAATGCCTGCAGGTAAGGAAACGGCGGGCACACCGCCACTTCCGCGCTGCCCAGGTCCGCCGTCGCCAGGGCGGCTCCCAGTTCGGCCACCAGGCCGTACCGGCCGTTCATCTTCCAGTTCGCCGCCACTAACGGTGTTCTTGTCATTCGAGCATTGCTCCTGTCATGCGATCGCCGCTTCCACGGCCTCCGCCAGGTGCCGGCAAAGCCGCTCCACCTGGTCGGCGTCTTTGCCTTCCACCATCACCCGCACCAACGGCTCGGTGCCGGAGGGGCGCAACAACACGCGGCCGTTGCGGCCCAGTTCCTGCTCCACCTTCTCCATAGCCGCGCGCACCCCGGCCTCTTCCATGAAGCCGTCCCGCCGGTTGCCGCGCACATTGATCAAGGTCTGCGGCAGCAACGGCGCCGCCGTGACCGCGTCGCGCAGGGAAAGCCCCTCGCGGCGCAGCGCATCGAGCACCTGCAACGCCGCCACGGTGCCGTCGCCGGTGGAGGTGCGGTCGAGACAGACCAGATGGCCGGAGGACTCGCCGCCCAGCAGCCAGCCACGCTGATCGAGCTGCTCCATCACGTAGCGGTCGCCGACCTTGGCGCGGGCGAAGGGAATATCCAGGTCCTGGAGCGCCAGCTCCAGCCCCAGGTTGGACATCAGAGTGCCGACCACGCCGCCGTTCAGCAGATCGCGGCGCTGGCGGTCCCGGGCGATCAGATAGAGCAGCTGGTCGCCGTCCACCAGCGCGCCCTGGTCGTCCACCATGATCAGCCGGTCGGCGTCGCCGTCCAGCGCCAGGCCCAAATCGGCGCCCTCCGCGACCACCCGGCGGCACAAGGCCTCGGGCTTGGTGGAGCCGCAGTCCAGATTGATGTTGAAACCGTTCGGCTGGTTGGCGATCGCCACCACCTCGGCGCCCAACTCTTCCAGTACATCCGGGGTAATGTGGTAGGCCGCGCCATTGGCGGTATCCACCACGATTTTCAGGCCGTGCAGATTGAGGCCCGGCGTGGTGCTTTTGCAGAATTCGATGTAGCGGCCACGGGCGTCGTCGATGCGACGCACCTTGCCCAGGCGATCGGTGGCAACCACCGAGATCGGCTCATCCAGCATGCGCTCGATTTCCGCTTCGATCTTGTCGCTGAGCTTGCGGCCATTGTCGCCGAAGAACTTGATGCCGTTGTCGGTGTAGGCGTTATGCGACGCGGAGATCACGATGCCGGCCTGGGCGTGCAGGGTGCGGGTCAGGTAGGCGATGGCCGGCGTGGGCATGGGGCCGAGCAGCCTGACGTCGACACCGGCGGCGGAAATGCCCGCCTCCAGGGCCGATTCGAACATGTAACCGGAAATGCGGGTGTCCTTGCCGATCAATATCTTGCTGCCGCCGTGGGCGGCCAGCACCCGGCCGGCGGCCCAACCCAGTTTAAGCACGAAATCCGGCGTGATCGGCGGCTCCCCGACGGTGCCGCGAATGCCATCGGTTCCGAAATATTTGCGACTCATCCGTAGTCTCCCTGAAACAGCGCCGTGTTCGCTTACAGGCTGCTGTGCACGGCGTGGGCGAAGCGCACGCTGTCCACGGTTTCTTTTACGTCGTGGGCGCGCACGATACGCGCGCCCCGCTCCACACACATCACCGCCGCCGCCAGACTGCCCGCCAGACGCTGTTCCACCGGACGGTCCAGCACCTTGCCGAACAGAGACTTGCGCGACAGCCCCACCAGCAGAGGCAGCTCCAGGCTCGCCAGCCGGGACAACTCCGCGAGCAAACGCAGATTATGCTGCACCGTCTTGGCAAAGCCAAAGCCCGGGTCGACCAGCAACTTGTCGCGGGGGATACCGGCGTCCACGCAGGCGCCGATGCGCTGCTCCAGGAACGCGATCACCTCGGCGGTGACGTCTTCGTAGTGAGGGTCGTTCTGCATGGTGCCGGGCTCGCCCTGCATGTGCATCAGGCACACCGCCAGACCGGTGCCGGCGGCGGCTTCGAGAGCGCCCGGGCGGCGCAGGGAACGCACGTCGTTGATCATGCCGGCACCGGCACCGGCGCAGGCGCGAATCACCGCCGGCGTGCTGGTGTCCACGGACACCAGGGCGTCCAGCTCCCGGTGCAGGGCCTCCACCACCGGAATCACCCGGTCCAGTTCCTGCTGCTCGGAGACCGGCGCGGCGCCCGGCCGGGTGGACTCGCCGCCCACGTCGATGATCGCGGCGCCGTCGGCGAGCATCCGTTCGGACTGACGCAACGCGGCATCCAGGGAGGTGTAGCGGCCACCATCGGAAAACGAATCGGGGGTCACATTCAGGACCCCCATAACGACGGGCGCGGACACATCCAGTGTCCGCGCCCCACAGCTCAGCGTGTTGGTGTTCATCAAACCATCATCAATGGGTGTTGGCGGGCCCGCCTATGGCGTCGTCCCCGGTTTCGCCATCGCCGGACTCGTCCGAAGAGGCGGAAGCGCCGGGACCCGGGCCCTGATCACGCCAATCCTTCGGCGGCCGGGGCTTGTGGCCGGACATGATGTCGCCAATCTGGTCCGCGTCGATGGTTTCGTACTGCATCAGAGCTTCCGCCATCAGATCCAGCTTGTCGCGGTTGCTCTCCAACAGGTCCTTGGCCCGGTGGTAGCAGCTGTCGATGATGGCGCGCACTTCCCGGTCGATCTCCTCGGAGGTCTGCTCGGACACATGCTTGCGCTGGGACATCTGCTTGCCGAGAAACACTTCGCCTTCGTCTTCCTCGTAGGCCAGGGGCCCCATTTTTTCGCTCAGGCCCCATTTGGTGACCATCGCCCGGGCCATCTTGGTGGCACGCTCGATATCGTTGGAGGCACCAGTGGTGACGCCGTCGAAACCAAGCGTCATTTCCTCGGCGATACGACCGCCGAACAGCGAGCAGATGGAGGACTCCAGCGCCCGCTTGGACACCGAGTACTTGTCTTCCTCGGGCAGGTACATGGTCACGCCCAGGGCGCGGCCACGGGGAATGATGCTGACCTTGTAAACCGGGTCGTGATCCGGCACCAGCCGGCCGACAATGGCGTGGCCGGACTCGTGGTAGGCAGTGTTCAGCTTCTCTTTCTCGCTCATCACCATGGAGCGGCGCTCGGCGCCCATCAGGATCTTGTCCTTGGCTTTCTCGAAGTCCTCCATGGAGACCACGCGCTTGTTGGCGCGGGCCGCGAACAGCGCCGCCTCGTTAACCAGATTGGCCAGGTCCGCGCCGGAGAAGCCCGGGGTACCGCGGGCGATCAGCGAGGCGTCAACGTCCTCGGACATGGGCACCGGGCGCATGTGTACCTTGAGCACCTGTTCGCGGCCACGGATATCCGGCAGCGGCACCGTCACCTGGCGGTCGAAGCGGCCCGGACGCAGCAGCGCCGGGTCCAGCACGTCGGGGCGGTTGGTGGCGGCGATCACGATCACGCCGTCGTTGTCGTCGAAACCGTCCATTTCCACCAGCAGCTGGTTCAGGGTCTGCTCGCGCTCGTCGTGGCCGCCACCCAGGCCGGCGCCACGGCTGCGGCCGACGGCGTCGATCTCGTCGATAAAGATAATGCAGGGGGCGTGCTTCTTGGCCTGATCGAACATGTCACGGACCCGGGACGCGCCCACGCCGACGAACATTTCCACGAAATCGGAACCGGAAATGCTGAAGAACGGCACCTTGGCTTCGCCGGCGATCGCCTTGGCGAGCAGGGTCTTACCGGTACCCGGCGAGCCGACCATCAGCACGCCACGGGGAATCTTGCCGCCAAGACGCTGGAATTTGGCGGGATCACGCAGGAACTCCACCAGTTCCTGCACTTCGTCCTTGGCCTCTTCCACGCCGGCCACGTCGGCGAAGGTGGTCTTGATCTGGTCTTCGCCCATCAGGCGGGCCTTGGACTTGCCGAACGTCATCGGTCCGCCCCCGCCTTTACCGCCGCCCTGCATCTGGCGCATGAAGAAGATGAAGATCGCCAGGATCAACAGAATCGGCAGCACCGACAGGAACAGCTGGGTCAGGAAGCCCTGACGCTCGGGTTCCTTGCCGGTCACTTCCACTTCGTTCTGGATCAGCGTGGGAATCAGGTTGGTATCCATGGCCGGTGGCTTGACGGTCTCGAAACGGGTGCCGTCGTTCATCTGGCCGGAAATACGGGTGTCACCGATGGTGACCTGATCCACATTGCCGTTCTCCACGTTATCGATGAACGCGGAGTAGTTCAGCATTTGCTGAGTCGGCTGGGTGTTGATGCTGGAAGCCACTACATAGAGGACCCCGGCGATCACCAGCCACAGCACAATATTCTTGGTCATGTCGTTCAAGGGAGACCTCGCCTTACTGGGCGCATTCGCGCGTACTGACAGACTTTCAACTCTACACTACTTCAGGTGCGACCCCAATTGGTACACCTCGGTAGAGCGCGGTCGGCTGGCCGCCGGTTTGCGACTGACCACCCGCTGGAAATGGCCTTGCAGGGCCTTGCGGTACTGATCGAACCCTTCGCCGTGGAACACCTTGACCAGAAAGGCGCCACGGGGTTCCAGAACATTGAGCGCCATGTCCAGAGCCAGCTCGGCCAGATACATGGAGCGCGGCAGATCCACCGCCTTGTTACCACTCATATTGGGGGCCATGTCGGACAATACAAGGTCGACTTTCCGCCCATTGAGGTGCGCCACGATTTGCTCATAGACCGCCTGTTCCCGGAAATCGCCCTGCACGAAGGTGACATCGGGAATCGCGTCCATGGCGAGAATATCGCTGGCCACGACAGTGCCCCGTGAACCGACCAGACGGCCGGCCACCTGGGACCAGCCGCCCGGCGCCGCGCCCAGGTCCAGCACCGTCATGCCAGGGCGGAACAGCTTGTCCTTTTCATGGATTTCCAGCAGCTTGAAGCTGGCCCGGGAGCGGTAGCCCTCGGCCTGGGCGCGGGTCACCCAGTGGTCGTCGAAGTGCTCTTTGAGCCAACGCTGGCTGCTTTTCGATTTCGCCATAGTAGCCTTGGGTAGTCGCGCCTGAATTGCCGGCACCGGAGACGGGGTAAGGCGGTGATTGCGGGGGACCGCCCCGGTTCCCTAGAATAGCGCTCCGTTTTTGGAGAACACCATGCCTTTGAGCCAACAGGACAAGAAACGCCTGCGCCGTATCGGCCACCACCTGAAGCCGGTACTGATTTCCGGTGACAAGGGCCTCACGGAAACCTTCCTGGAAGAACTGGAAGGCCGCCTTGAGGACCACGAACTGATCAAAGTGAAGATCAATGCGTCCACCCGGGAGCAGCGCGCCGGCATGGTGGAAAGCCTGTGCGAAAGCACCGGCGCCGACCTGGTACAGCGCATCGGCAACATCGCGCTGCTGTACCGGGCCGCCGCCAAACCGGACCCGAAACTCTCGAACGTGCTGCGCGCCGACGTCTGAAGACGCCGGCGACTTAGCGGTGCTCGACCTTGTCGACTTCGTATTCCTTGGTGCCACCGGGGGTGTCGATCTGCACCGTATCCCCTTCTTCCCGGCCGATCAGGCCGCGGGCGATGGGTGAGTTGACACTCAGCTTGCCGCTTTTGATGTCCGCCTCGTCGTCGCCGACGATCTGATAGACCCTCTCTTCATCCGAGTCCACGTCGACGATGGTCACGGTGACGCCGAAAATCACCTTGCCGGTGTTCTGGATGCTGGTGATGTCGATGATTTGCGCGTTGGACAGCTTGCTCTCGATGTCCTGAATCCGGCCTTCGCAGAAACCCTGCTGCTCGCGCGCCGCGTGGTACTCGGCGTTTTCCTTGAGATCGCCGTGCTCACGGGCTTCGGCGATGGCGGCGGAAATACGCGGGCGATCCACCTTTTTAAGCTGATCGAGTTCCTTGCGCAGGGCCTCGGCGCCCGCGGTGGTCATGGGAACACGTTGCATAGTATTAACCTCTTAATGTCTTCCTTGGGCCCGCCCCGGGGACGGCCCCGAGGCGACTTACGGCTAATGCATTTCGGCGTGCAGGTCCTGCAGCCGGCGAACTTCGGGTTCGCCACTGATGGCCATCGCCTGGCAAACCGCGTGGGCCGCCGTGATGGTGGTGGTGTAGAACACCTTGTGCTGCAGGGCGGAACGGCGAATCGCAAAGGAATCGCGGATCGCCTGCTTGCCTTCGGTGGTGTTGACGATCAGAGCCACCTCGTCGTTCTTGATCATGTCGACGATATGCGGGCGCCCTTCCAGTACTTTATTGACCGGCTTCACTTCCAGCCCGGCCTCGGAAAGCATGCGCGCGGTGCCGCGCGTGGCCACCAGCCGGAAACCATGGCTGATCAGTGAACGGGCCACGTCCACGGCGGCGTTCTTGTCCGCGTCGCGTACCGAGATAAAGGCAGTGCCGCCGTCCGGCAGCCGTTCGCCGGCGCCCAGGGACGCCTTGCCGAAGGCTTCCGCGAAGGTGGCGCCAATGCCCATCACCTCGCCGGTGGATTTCATTTCCGGGCCGAGAATGGGGTCCACCTTGGGGAACTTGGCGAACGGGAACACCGCTTCCTTGACGAAGTAGTGGCGCGGCGTCACTTCCTCGGTGAAACCCTGCTCCTTGAGCGAGGTGCCGGCCATGCAGCGCGCCGCCACCTTAGCCAGGGACACACCGATACACTTGGACACATAGGGTACCGTGCGCGAGGCGCGCGGGTTCACTTCCAGCACATAGACTTCGTCGCCCTTGACCGCGAACTGCACGTTCATCAGGCCCACCACGCCCAGCTCCAGGGCCATGGCGGCGGACTGTTCGCGCATCACGTCCTGCACTTCCTTATCCAGGGAATACGGCGGCAGGGAGCAGGCGGAGTCACCGGAGTGCACGCCGGCCTGTTCGATGTGCTGCATGATGCCGCCGATCACCACGTCGGTGCCGTCGCAGATGGCGTCCACGTCCACTTCGATGGCGTCATCCAGGAAGCGGTCGAGCAGCACCGGCGAGTCGTTGGACACGCTCACCGCGTTGTTCATGTAGCTGCGCAGTTCCGCCTCGTTGTAGACGATCTCCATGGCCCGGCCGCCGAGCACGTAGGAGGGACGCACCACCAGCGGGTAGCCGATCTCCTCGGCCAGCTTGATGCCTTCGTCCATGGAACGCGCGGTGCGGTTGGGCGGCTGCTTGAGACCCAGCTTATTGACCATGTGCTGGAAGCGTTCACGGTCTTCCGCCTCGTCGATGGCGTCCGGGCTGGTGCCGATGATCGGCACGCCGGCGGCCTGCAGGTCACGGGCCAGCTTCAGCGGCGTCTGGCCGCCGTACTGAACGATCACGCCCTTGGGCTTTTCCATATCGACGATGGCGAGCACGTCTTCCAGGGTCACCGGCTCGAAGTACAAGCGGTCGGAGGTGTCGTAATCCGTGGATACGGTCTCCGGGTTGCAGTTGACCATGATGGTCTCGTAGCCGTCGTCCTTCATGGCGAAGGCGGCGTGCACGCAGCAGTAATCGAACTCGATGCCCTGCCCGATACGGTTGGGGCCGCCACCGATCACCATGATCTTGTCACGGTCGGAGGGGTTCGATTCGCACTCCTCGTCGTAGCTGGAGTACATGTACGCGGTGCTGGTGGCGAACTCGGCGGCGCAGGTATCGACCCGTTTGAAGATCGGCTGCACGCCCATTTCGCGGCGCTTGGCGCGCACGTCCGCTTCCTTGACGCCGAGCAGCTGCGCCAGGCGCGCGTCGGAGAAGCCCTTGCGCTTCAGCGCGTACAAACGCGCCTTGTCCAGGTCGCTGAAGCTGCCCGGCTCGAGCCGTTGCTCTTCGGCGATCAGGTCGGCGATCTGCACCAGGAACCAGCGGTCGATCTGGGTGATGTGGAACACGTCGTCCACGCTCAGGCCGCTGCGGAAAGCGTCGCCGACAATCCAGATACGCTCCGGGCCCGGCGTCGACAGTAGCTGAGCGATGCGCTCGGAGGCGTCCGGCGCGTTCAGATCAATCTTGGGATCGAAGCCCACCGAATCGGTTTCCAAACCACGCATCGCCTTTTGCAGGGACTCCTGCAGGTTGCGGCCGATGGCCATCACCTCGCCCACGGATTTCATCTGGGTGGTGAGCACCGGATCGGCGGCGGCGAACTTTTCAAAGTTGAACCGCGGAATCTTGGTGACCACGTAATCGATGGACGGCTCGAAGGAGGCCGGCGTGGCACCGCCGGTGATCTCGTTCTGCAGCTCGTCGAGGGTGTAGCCCACCGCCAGCTTGGCGGCCACCTTGGCGATCGGGAAACCGGTGGCCTTGGAGGCCAGCGCCGAGGAGCGTGACACCCGCGGGTTCATTTCGATCACCACCATGCGGCCGGTGTCCGGGCACATGCCGAACTGCACGTTGGAGCCGCCGGTTTCCACGCCGATCTCGCGCAGCACCGCCAGGGAGGCGTCGCGCATCACCTGGAATTCCTTGTCGGTGAGCGTCTGCGCCGGCGCCACGGTGATCGAATCACCGGTGTGCACGCCCATCGGGTCGAAGTTCTCGATGGTACACACGATGATGCAGTTGTCGTTCTTATCGCGGACAACCTCCATCTCGTATTCTTTCCAGCCCAGCAGCGACTCGTCGATCAGCAGTTCGTGGGTGGGCGACAGGTCGAAGCCGCGGGTACAGATTTCCTCGAACTCTTCCTTGTTGTAGGCCACCCCGCCGCCGGAGCCGCCCATCGTGAACGACGGCCGGATAATCGACGGAAAGCCCAGCTCCTGCTGGATTTCCCAGGCCTGGTCCATGGTTTTGGCGATCTTCGCCTTGGGACACTCCAGGCCGATGTTCTTCATCGCCTTGTCGAAGCGGTCGCGGTTCTCGGCCTTGTCGATGGTGTCGGCGTTGGCGCCGATCATTTCGACGTTGAACTTGGCCAGTACGCCGTGGCGCTCCAGATCCAGCGCGCAGTTCAGCGCGGTCTGGCCGCCCATGGTGGGCAGCAGCGCGTCCGGGCGCTCGCGTTCAATGATCTTGGCCACCGTTTCCCAGGTGATGGGTTCGATATAGGTGGCGTCGGCCATGGCCGGATCGGTCATGATGGTGGCCGGGTTGGAATTCACCAGAATCACCCGAAAGCCTTCCTCGCGCAGGGCCTTGCACGCCTGGGCACCGGAGTAGTCAAACTCGCAGGCCTGGCCGATCACGATCGGACCGGCGCCAATGATGAGGATGCTTTGAATATCAGTCCGTTTAGGCATGTCTGAGTAACCGTCCAGATTCGAGCGTTTCGCTTGGGTCCGACGCGCGGCCGGACGCTTCGGGCGGCCGCGCCGCCCGTGTTTCCTGTTGTCAGCCGGCGCTGCCGCGGGCCTCCATCAGTTCGATGAAATGATCGAACAGCGGCGCGCAGTCGTGCGGGCCGGGGCTGGCTTCCGGGTGACCCTGGAAGCTGAACGCCGGCACGTCGGTACGGTGAATCCCCTGCAGGGAGCCGTCGAACAACGACACATGGGTGGTCTTCACGTTGTCGGGCAGCGTGCTTTCGTCCACCGCGAAACCGTGGTTCTGGCTGGTGATCATCACGGTGCCGTCTTCCAGATTCTTAACCGGATGGTTGGCGCCGTGGTGGCCGTGCTTCATCTTCAGGGTGCGCGCGCCGCTGGCCAGGCCGAGCAGCTGATGCCCCAGGCAGATGCCGAACACCGGCAGCCCGGTCTCCACGATTTCGCGGATCGCGGTGATCGCGTAATCGCAGGGCTCCGGGTCCCCGGGGCCGTTGGCCAGGAAGACACCGTCGGGCTTCATCGCCAGCACCTCGGCGGCGGGCGTCTGCGCCGGCACCACCGTGAGCTTGCAATGACGATCCGCCAGCATGCGCAGAATATTGCGCTTGCAGCCGTAATCGTAGGCCACCACGTGGTAGCGGGTGTCACTCTGTTCACGGTGTCCTTCGACCCGGTCCCAGGTGCCCTCTTTCCACTGGTACGGCGCTTTCACGCTGACTTCCTTGGCCAGGTCCATGCCTTTGAGGCCGGGGAAGTCGCGGGCGGCGGCCAGCGCGCGGGCTTCGTCCACATCGTCGCCGGCCAGAATGCAGCCGTTCTGGGCGCCCTTGTCGCGCAGAATGCGCGTCAGCCGGCGCGTGTCGATGTCGGCGATGGCGACGATGCCCCGGGCCTTGAGGTACTCAGGCAGGGACTCCTGGGCGCGCCAGTTGCTCACGGTGAGCGTGAGATCGCGTATCACCAGGCCAGCGGCCCAGACGCGATCGGATTCATCGTCTTCCGGGTTCACCCCGGTATTGCCGATGTGTGGATAGGTCAGGGTCACGATCTGCTTGGCATAAGACGGATCGGTGAGAATTTCCTGATAGCCGGTCATGGCGGTGTTGAACACCACTTCACCCACGGTTTCACCCGTGGCGCCAATGGCGACACCCCGAAAGAGGCTTCCATCTTCCAGAGCTAGAATGGCGGGTACCGTCAACGCAACCTCCTGGCGGATAGGGACTTGGGAGATCGGTGGCGGGGGCCGTGCATTACCGCAACCGTTCGGCAGGGTTCGCAAAAAAGCGAGATGGATTGCTCCACCTCGCTTTTCAGGAAATACACATCTTCACTCGGCCACCCGCTCGCCCATCTTGGGCAGGGCCGTATTTTAGGACGTTCACGGCACGCTGTCACGCCGAGACTGCCCTAACGTTTGCCCCAACCGGCACTTTCGCCGGCCAGACCCAGTACATCCTGCATATCAAACAGGCCTTTGGGCTGCTCGGCCAGCCATACCGCGGCCCTTACGGCGCCGCGTGCGAACGACATCCGGCTGGACGCCTTATGGGTGATTTCCACCCGCTCGCCGTCGGCGGCGAACAGCACCGTGTGCTCACCGACGATGTCACCGGCACGGATGGTCTCGAAACCGATGGTCTGGCGGTCGCGTTCGCCGGTGCGGCCTTCACGGCCGTAGACCGCGCACTGGTCCAGATCGCGGCCCAGCGTCTGCGCGACCACCTCGCCCATGCGCAGCGCGGTGCCCGAGGGCGCATCGATCTTGTGGCGGTGATGGGCCTCGATCACCTCGATGTCCACCTCGTCGCCAAGCACCTGGGCAGCGGTTTCCAGCAGCTTGAAGCACAGATTCACGCCGATCGAGTAATTCGGCGCGAAGCAGATGGCGACCTCCTCGGCGGCGTCGCGCAGGGCCGCTTGCTGGTCCGCGCTCAGCCCGGTGGTGCCGATCACCAGCCGGGTGCCGGCGGCCCGGCAGATTTCCACGTTACGCGCGGTGGCCTCGGGGACGGTGAAATCAATGAACACGTCGGCGTCGCCGGCGACCTGTTCCAGGTTGTCCGCCAGGGTCACCCCCAGACGCCCCTGCCCCATCAACTCACCGGCGTCCACGCCGATCAGGCTGGAGCCGGGTACGTCCACGGCGGCGGCCAACTCGGTATCCGGGTTGGCCAGAGTGGCCTCCATCAGAATCCGGCCCATGCGCCCGGCGGCGCCGATAATGCCTACTTTCATCACATTTGCCCGCTGTTCGGTTTCATCACAAGGTAGCGCTTTAAAGCCCGTCGAAGAAGCGCTTCACGCCCTCGAACCAGCTGGTGCGACGGGGATTGTGCCGTTCACCGCCCTTGTCCATGGAATCCTGGAACTGGCGCAGCAGGTCCTTCTGCTCACTGGAAAGCTTGACCGGCGTTTCCACCACCACCTTGCACAGCAAGTCGCCGGGCGGCCCGCCGCGCACCGGCGTCACGCCTTTGCCGCGCATGCGGAACAGCTTGCCGGTCTGGGTTTCCGGCGGCACTTTCAGTTTCACCTGGCCGTTCAGGGTCGGCACCTCCAGCTCGCCGCCCAGGCTGGCGTCGACGAAGCTGACCGGCACTTCCACATGCAGGTTCTCACCCTCGCGGGTGAAGATATTGTGCGGCCGGACCGCCACCTGCACGTACAGATCCCCGGGCGGCGCGCCCTGCATGCCCGCCTCGCCTTTACCGGCCAGACGGATGCGGTCGCCGGTATCGACACCGGCGGGAATCTTCACGGACAGGGTCTTGGTGGTCTGTACCCGTCCCTGGCCACCACAGTGGTCACAGGGGTTTTCGATCACCCGGCCTTCGCCGTGACAGGTGGGGCAGGCCTGCTGCACCGTGAAGAAGCCCTGTTGCATGCGCACCTGACCCATACCCGCACAGGTCGGGCAGGTCACCGGCTGCTCGCCGGGCTTGGCGCCGGAGCCGTCACAGACCTCGCAGGGGTCCCAGCTGGGCACGCGGATCTTCTCTTCGCAGCCGTGCACCGCCTGCTCCAGGCTCAACTCCAGGGTGTAGCGCAGGTCGGCGCCGCGGGCCGGGCCGCGACGTCCGCCGCCACCGCCGAAAATATCGCCAAAGATGTCGCCGAAAATATCGCCAAAGCCGCCTCCACCGAAACCACCGGCGCCCGCGCCGCCACCGGCCTGGCCATTGACGCCGGCATGGCCGAACTGGTCGTAGGCTGCCCGCTTCTGCTCATCGGAGAGCACTTCGTAGGCTTCCTTGGCCTCCTTGAACTTGGCCACCGCTTCCTGGTCATCCGGGTTTCGGTCCGGATGGTATTTCATCGCCAGACGGCGGTAGGCTTTTTTCAGATCCTGTTGGCTGGCGTCCTTGGAGGCCCCCAGCACTTCGTAATAATCACGTTTGGACATAATGGGTCCGCTTTATTCAACGTCGACTTTTTAAGCTAAGACGCCGGGCCCCAAGGCCCGGCGTTGCTGGCTCTACGTCAGACACAGGCCCGACGGTTATTTCTTCTTATCGTCGTCCACTTCTTCGAACTCAGCGTCGACCACATCATCGCCGGACTTGGGCTGCTCGCCGGCGCCGGCCTCGCCACCTTCAGCTTGCTGAGCCTCGGCATACATCTTCTGAGCCAGATTCCCGGACGCTTCGGTGAGCGCCTTGGTCTTGGCATCAATGTCGTCCTTGTCACTGCCTTTCAGCGCTTCCTCGAGCTCGCCGATGGCCTTGTTGATGGCCTCTTTTTCCTCGTCGGACGCCTTGTCACCGGCCTCTTCGAGGGTCTTGCGGGTGGCGTGCACCAGGTGGTCGCCCTGGTTACGCGCCTGCACCAGCTCCTCGAACTTCTTGTCCTCGTCGGCGTGCGCCTCGGCGTCCTTGACCATCTGATCCACTTCGTCGTCGGACAGGCCGGAAGACGCCTTGATCTGAATGGTCTGTTCCTTGCCGGTGGCCTTGTCCTTGGCGCCCACGTGCAGAATGCCGTTGGCGTCGATGTCGAAGGTCACTTCAATCTGCGGCACGCCGCGCGGGGCCGGCGGAATGTCTTCCAGGTTGAACTGGCCCAGGGACTTGTTCTGGTTGGCCTGCTTGCGCTCGCCCTGAAGCACGTGCACGGTCACCGCGGTCTGGTTGTCATCGGCGGTGGAGAACACCTGCGACGCATTGGTCGGGATGGTGGTGTTCTTCTCGATCAGCGGCGTCATCACGCCGCCCATGGTTTCGATACCCAGGGTCAGCGGGGTCACGTCCAGCAGCAGCACGTCGGTCACGTCGCCGGCCAGTACCGCGCCCTGGATGGCGGCGCCGATGGCCACGGCTTCGTCCGGGTTAACGTCCTTACGGGCGTCCTTGCCGAAGAAGTCGGCCACTTTCTTCTGCACCATGGGCATGCGGGTCTGGCCGCCCACCAGGATCACGTCGGTGATGTCGGAGGTTTTCACGCCGGCATCCTTGATCGCGGTCTTGCACGGCTCCAGGGAGCGGGACACCAGCTGCTCCACCAGGGATTCCAGCTTCGCCCGGGTCAGTTTCACCACCAGGTGCTTGGGACCGCTCTGGTCGGCGGTGATGTAGGGCAGGTTGACCTCGGTCTGCTCGGCGGAGGACAGCTCGATCTTGGCTTTCTCGGCCGCTTCCTTCAGGCGCTGCATGGCCAGGGCGTCGCCGCCCAGGTCGATGCCGGAGTCCTTCTTGAACTGGTCGGCCAGGAAATTAATGATCGCCAGGTCGAAATCCTCGCCACCCAGGAAGGTGTCACCGTTGGTGGCCAGCACTTCGAACTGGTGCTCACCGTCCACTTCCGCGATCTCGATGATGGAGATATCGAAGGTACCGCCACCCAGGTCGTAGACCGCGATGGTGCGGTCACCGCCTTTCTTGTCCAGACCATAGGCCAGGGCCGCGGCGGTGGGTTCGTTGATGATGCGCTTGACCTCGAGACCGGCGATGCGGCCGGCGTCCTTGGTGGCCTGGCGCTGGGAATCGTTAAAGTAGGCGGGCACGGTGATCACCGCCTCGGTGACTTCCTCACCGAGATAGTCTTCCGCGGTCTTCTTCATTTTCTTGAGGACCTGCGCGGAAATCTGCGGCGGCGCCTGTTTCTCGCCCTTCACTTCCACCCAGGCGTCACCGTTATCGGCCTTGGTGATCTTGTAGGGCACCATTTTGATGTCCTTTTGAACCACCTCATCCTCGAAACGACGACCGATCAGACGCTTCACCGCGTACAGGGTGTTAGTCGGATTGGTCACCGCCTGACGCTTGGCCGCCTGGCCGACGAGGATTTCATTGTCCTCGGTGTAGGCGATGATGGACGGCGTCGTGCGCGCGCCCTCGGCGTTCTCGATAACCTTGGTTTTGTCCCCTTCCATCACAGCCACACAGCTGTTGGTGGTACCCAGGTCAATACCGATGATCTTACCCATAACGATTCTTTCTCCTTCACACGGTCCGGGCCTCGAATGACCACCCGGACGGCTGAAACTGTTTGACTTGCCAGCTATATGGCGGCTGGCGTGTTCTTTTCAAGAGTCCCCGGGGGCACTCTCAGGTCTTGCTGACCACCACCCGGGCCGGACGAATCAGACGGCCGTTGAGCTGGTAGCCTTTTTCCAGCACCTCGACCACGGAGTTGGGCTCCACATCGGGGGCCGGAATCATGGTCATGGCTTCGTGGTGCTCCGGATTGAACGGCTCACCCTGCGGATCGATCTGTTCCAGGTTGTACTTGGCGAACACATCGAGCAGTACTTTCAAGGTGAGCTCCAGCCCTTCGCGGGCCGGTTTGAGCGCTTCGTCCTCGGGATCCAGAGTCGCCAGACCCCGTTCCAGGCTGTCCGCCACGGTGAGAATGTCACCGGCGAACTTCTCCAGCGCGAACTTGTGGGCGCTTTCCACGTCCCGTTCGGCGCGGCGGCGCACGTTCTGCATCTCGGCCTGGGCGCGGACGTCGGCTTCCGCCAGCGCCTTCTCCACCTTGGCGAGTCGTTCCTGCGTCTGGGCCAGCTCTTCTTCCACTGACGGCCCGCCCTCTGGCGACTCGTCCCGCGTCACGGGCGCGTCCGCGGCCGCGGTCTCCACCTCGCCGGTCACCGCATCGGTGTCGGCGAAGCCTTGCTCGTCCTGGGCCGGGGTCTGCTGTTCGTTCTGTTGTTGCTTGTCCTGTTCGCTCATATCCACTCCACACGTCCCGAATTCTGGGAAAGCGGGCAAAGATATGGGAACGGTGAGGCGGGATTCAAGGGAAGAAGGGGCAGTTGATAGTTGATAGTGGACAGTTGATAGCTGGCGCGGTCTCGCTTGGCGAGGCGTAGAGGCCGTGCCCGCGCCGTCGATTCGCGGGCAGGGCCCAGCTTCAAGAAGCCCCGATGTCGCGTCTTTTCGCTGTCAACTGTCCACTATCAACTGTCAACTGTTTTTAGAGTTGGGTAAGCGCGGCGGAGAGGATGCGGGCGGTGATGTCGACGGTGGGGATGACCTTCTCGTAGTCCATGCGGGTCGGGCCGACCACCGCCAGGACGCCCACCGGGCCGTTGTCGACCTTGTAGGGGGCGGAGACCAGGGAATATTCCTCGAACGGCTGGTAGCCGGACTCGCGGCCGATGAAGATCTGCACGCCGTCGGCTTTCATGCTGCGCTCCAGCAGATGCAGGATGTCGCGCTTGCGGTTGAAGGCGTCGAATAGATCGCGGACCTTCTCGATGCTGTCCATCTGGCCGCCTTCCAGCAGGTTCGACTCCCCGGACACCACGTAATCGGAGTCCTTGCGCTCCTGGCGCAGCGCCTTGCCGGCAATGTCCATGGTCGCCTGCATGAGCACGTCCATCTGCGCCCGATCCGCGTCCATGGTGCTCAACAGCCCTTCGCAAATGTTGTCCAGATCGCAACCGGCGTAGGTCTTGTTGATGTAGTTGGCGGCCTGGCGCAGCTCTATCTCGGTGTAGTCGCGGCTGGTGTGGATGATGCGGTTCTGCACCTCGGAGCGGTTGACCACCAGCACCACCAGCACCCGCTGGCCGGAGAGGGGCAGAAACTCCACCTGCCGCAGGGTGGTCACGTCCCGGCGCGGCACCGCCACCAGCCCCGCCATGCGGGTGAGTTCCGCCAGGCTCCGCGAGGCCTGGGACACCAGCGCCTCCGGCGACTGGTCCGGCGCCAGCATCTGCCGCAGTTCCTCGCGCAGGCGGGCGTTGTCCGGTCGCTCCATGGTGCTGGATGCCAGCAGCGTATCCACGTAAAGCCGGTAGCCACGCTCGGTGGGCACCCGGCCGGCGGAGGTATGGGGGCTGGCCAGCAACCCCATGTCTTCCAGCTCCGCCATCAGGTTACGAATGGTGGCCGGACTGACCGCAAGGCCGCTGCCGGTAGCCAGGGTCTTGGAGCCCACCGGCTGGCCGTGGCGGATGTGCCGCTCCACCAGCGCCATCAGCAACCGTTGTTTGCGTTCGTTCAATTCCAACTTGGCCATACTTCTATTACCCGTGATGAACCCTCAGTATAACCACGGAACGGGCATTCTCCGCACACCGGCGCACCGGCGTCCAGCAACGGGGCTTACACTGGCCGCCGGAATCGCCTAATATCGACCCACTACTGGCCAAAAGGACAGTCCATGTTCACGCACCTCAGCGTTCGCCACTTCGCCACCGTCGACCAGTTGGAGCTGGAGCCCGAGCCCGGCCTTACCGTGATCAGCGGCGAGACCGGCGCCGGCAAGTCGGTGATCATCGACGCCCTGTCGTTGACTCTGGGTGAACGGGCCGACAGCGCCGTGGTACGCCCCGGCTGCGACCGGGCGGAAGTGCTGACCACCTTCGATGTGGCCGACAACCCGGCGGCCCGGGCCTGGCTGGGCGAGCGCGAGCTGGATAACGGCAACGAATGCCTGCTGCGCCGCACGGTGCGCGCCGATGGGCGCTCGCGCGCCTACATCAACGGCACGCCCACGCCGCTCACCGAAGTCCGCGAGCTGGGCGAGATGCTGATCAGCATCCACAGCCAGCATGAGCACCAGGCCCTGTTGCGCAAGGAAACCCACCGCCAGCTGCTGGACAACTTCGGCGAGGCCGGCGCCCAAGCGGAACAGGTGCGCGACCACTGGCGCGCCTGGCAAAAGGCCCGCCGCGCCCACGACCAGGCCCTGGCCAGCGCCCGCGAGCAAACCGAACGGCAGGAGTTGCTGCGCTTTCAGCTCGAAGAGCTGGATGCGCTGGCGCTCACTGAAGGGGAGCTGCCGGAACTGGAACAGGAACAGCAGCGCCTGGGCAACGCGGAAGCGCTGATACGGCTCTGCCAACAGGCGGTCACCGCCCTTTACGACGGCGACGAAGGCACCTGCAACGACCAGCTCGGCCAGGTCAGCCACTGGGTGGAAGAGGCACGCCGCAGCGACGACGCCCTGGCCACGGTGTTCGACACGGTGGAATCCGCCCGCCTGCAGGTGGAGGCCGCCGCCGACGACCTGCGCCATTATCTGGAAAAGCTGGATCTGGACCCGCAACGCCTCAGCCAGGTGGAAGAGCGGCTCGATCAGACCTATACGCTGGCACGCAAACACCGCCTGCGTCCCGAGGAACTGATCGAACATCACCGCAAGCTGGCCGAGGAAGCGAACACCCTGGAGCATTTCGACGAGCACCTGGAAGCACTGGCCGCCGCCGAGCAGACGGCCCGCGAAGCCTACATGGAAAGCGCCCGGGCCCTGGGCCGGCGCCGTCGGGAGGCGGGCACGCGCCTGACCCAGCAAATCCAGAAGCAGCTCAAGGCGCTGGGCATGAAGGCGGCCCGCCTGGAAACCGTGCTGGAAGAGAGCAAACCCGGACCGGACGGCCTGGAAGAGGTGGAGTTCCGCTTTTCCGCCAACCCGGGGCAGCCGCTACGGGCGCTGGCCAAGGTCGCTTCCGGGGGCGAACTGTCCCGCGTGAGCCTGGCGATTCAGGTGATTTGCGCGCGCAACCTGACCGTGCCCAGCCTGGTCTTCGACGAGGTGGACGTGGGCGTGGGCGGTGGCGTGGCGGAGATCGTCGGCCGCCTGCTGCGCGAGCTGGGCGAACACGCCCAGGTACTGTGCATCACCCACCAGCCGCAGGTCGCCGCCCAGGGGCACCAGCACTGGCAAGTGCACAAGATTCAAGGGAAGGACACCACCCACACCCGCATCCAGAGCCTGGATACCGGCGCCCGCGTGGAGGAAGTGGCGCGCATGCTGGGGGGTGTGGAAATCACCGAATCCACCCTGACCCACGCCCGCGAGATGCTGGACAAGGGCCAACGGGTGGCCTGAAAGGGCCGGCTAGCGCTTAACGCTTCTTGCCTTTCGGCTTCACGTAGAGGACCAGGGAGTGGTCGACGATTTCGTAGCCGTGCTTCTCGGCGATCATGTGCTGGCGGTTCTCGATCTCTTCGTCCATGAACTCCACCACTTCGCCGGTCTCCATGCACACCATATGGTCGTGGTGCTCTTCATCAGCCAGCTCGAACACGGCGGAGCCGCCCTCGAAGTTGTGGCGCAGCACGATACCGGCCTGCTCGAACTGGGTCAGCACCCGGTATACGGTGGCCAGTCCCACATCCTCGCCGGTATCCATTAAGGCCTTGTAGATGTCCTCGGCGCTGAGATGGCGTTCTTCGGAGGATTCCAGCTGCTGCAGAATTTTCATCCGCGGCAGGGTCACCTTCAGACCCGCTTTTCTAAGATCCTGATTATCCAATGTCTTTGCTCCGTATGCCGCCGTGGAGGATGTCCGGTTCTCTCGGGAACCTTGTCCCCTGTTGCCAAGTCTGTATTATCGCCCGAACATTATGCCAAGTCGAAACACCATGCCAAGGTTCATTGCACTATCGCTGTTATTGACCGTCCTGCTGGCCGGTTGCAGTTCCCTGCGCTTCCCCGGGGTTTATCGTATTGATATCCCCCAGGGTAACGTGGTTACCGGGGAGATGCTCGCCGATCTGCAACCGGGAATGACGCCGGAACAGGTGCGCTTCGTGCTCGGTCCGCCGACGCTGACCGACCCGTTCACGCCGGATACCTGGTTCTATTTGCTGCACTACCAGACCGGTAACGCGGAAACCGTGGAGCAGCAGATCGTGGTGTTCTTCGAAGGGGGCCAGTACAGCCACTATGACGGCGAGCCCGTGGCCAATGTGCGCGAGCGCACCTCCGGCCGCCGCGACCGGGAACTGGAACAGCGCGCCCGCGATCGCAAGGAAGACAACCTGGTGGACCCGGAACCGCTGAACGACCCGGAACCGGACCCCGGCACCCAGACCACCCCGGACGCCACCACGGTGCCGATTCCGCGCTCCTAACGCTTTTCCTGGTCGCCGTCCTTCCCGGCCCGCGCCGCGCGGGCCTTGCGGGCCGCCTTGGGATCAATCCTCAGCGGCCGGTAAATCTCCACCCTCTCGCCGTCCACCAGTACCCGCCGCGCCGGCGCCGGCTCGGCCTTGCCGAACACGCCCATGGCGGCCCGCTCCAGATCCAACCCCTCGAAGTACTCCGCGATACCCGACTCACGGGCCGCCTCCAGCATGGTGGTCCCGGCGGGCACATCCAGCGCGATCAGTCGCTGCTTCTCGGGCAGCGCGTAGACCACCTCCACATGCAGACGATCCGCGGCCATCAGCGCGCTTCCTGATCAACGGGGGCGGTTTGCTCCACCGGGTCGCCGTCAGCGCCGGCCTCGGCGGCGGTGTCATCCGCCGCCAGCACCGACCACAGGGAATAGATGAACAGGGCCACCACCGCCGCCGGCGACACCACCCGCACCAGGGCCCGCCAAACCAGATAGAGCGGGAAGCTCTTCATCGCCAGTTCCTTGCGGGCGTGGGTTTCCTTCATCACCCAGCCGGCGAAAATGGCGATCAACAGCCCGCCCAGCGGCAGCATGACGCTGGTGGACAGGAACTCGATATTGTCGAAGAAGGTGCCCACCAGGAATTCGTGCTCCTTCCAGACATTGAAGGACAGCACCGAGCCGACGCCCAGCAACCAGGCCGCCAGACCCACCACCAACGCCGCCGGCGCGCGCTTCAGGCCCCGCTCCACCAACCAGGCCACCATCGGCTCGCCCAGGGAAATCGAGGAGCTCCAGGCCGCACACACCACCAGCACGAAGAACAGGGTGCCGAACAGCAGCCCGCCCGGCATCTGCCCGAACGCCAGCGGCAGGGTCACGAACATCATGCCCGGCCCCTGGCCCACTTCGAGACCGCCGGTGAATAACAACGGGAACATGGCCAGGCCGGCACCCAGCGCCACCAGGGTGTCCAGCACCGCGATGGTGACCACGGAGGAGACGATCGACACCGGGCGCGAGCGCCCGCTCTTGTCCTTGATCTCGCTGGGCATGTAGGCGCCGTAAGCCATGATCGCGCCCATGCCCAGACTGAGGGTGAAAAAGGCCTGGCCCAGCGCCACGATCACCGCCTCACCGGACAACTTGGAGAAGTCGAACGCGAACAGAAAGCCCACGCCTTCGGCGAAGCCCGACGTGGTGGAGGCGTAACCGATCAGCACCACCAGCAGCGCGAACAGGATCGGCATCAGCACGCGCACGGCGCGCTCCAGGCCCTGCTTCACGCCCAGCGCCACCACGCCCATGGTGATCACCATGAACAGGGTGTGCGAACCCAACAGCAGCCAGGGGTTGGCCAGCATGTCCTCGTAATGGGCCTTGGACTGCACCGCCGTGATGCCCTGGAACACGCCCTGGGCCGCTTCCCAGACATAAATGAGCGCCCAGCTGGCCACCGCGGAATAGAAAGACAGGATCAAAAACCCCGACACCGCCCCCAAGTAACCGATGCCCGCCCAGCGGCGGGTCACCTTGCTCTGCTCCGCCAGTTTGGACATGGTGTGGATGGGGCTGAGACCGCCCCGGCGGCCGAGCATCACCTCCGCCACCATGATCGGAATCCCCATCAGGGCGATACAGAGCAGATAGAGCACCACGAAGGCGCCGCCGCCGTACTCCCCGGTGATGTAGGGAAATCGCCAAATGTTACCCAGTCCCACGGCGGAGCCCGTGGCGGCGAGAATAAAGACCCACCGGCTGGTCCACATACCGTGGACCGGCTTGTATTCCTTCTTCATCGGCAACTTACCCCTCGACGCAATTGCGCCATTGTCTTGATTTTCGGCAAGCCGCTCAAGCCGGGGTGCGTAACCGCTTACCCACCGCCGGGCAGAAACAAGTGCCACGGCCCTCGCCAGGGCCGCGGCCACTCTCTATAATCGCCGCCCCATGGGCAAACCGAAAAAACAATCGTCTCCGAACGCCATTGCGCAAAACCGCAAAGCGCGCTTCGACTATCACCTGGAACAATTCTTCGAGGCCGGCCTGTCGTTGCAAGGCTGGGAGGTGAAGGCGCTGCGCGAGGGCAAGGGCAACCTGACCGAATCCTACGTGATGCTGAAGGAGGGCGAGGCGTTCCTGTTCGGCGCCCGGATAGAACCGCTACCCACCGCCAGCACCCACTCGGTGCCGGACCCCCAACGCACGCGCAAACTGCTCCTGCATCGTAAGGAGCTGGCACGGCTGTTCAGTGGCGTACAAAAAGACGGCTTCACCTGCGTCCCGGTGAATCTGCACTGGAAGCGCGGGCTGGTGAAGCTGGATATCGCCCTGGCGAAGGGCAAGCAGAAGTTCGATAAGCGCGCCACCGAGCGCGAGCGCGACTGGAAACGGCAGAAACAGCGCATCCTCCGCCAGCGCTGAACCGGCGGCGGAACGACAACAAGGCGCCCTAGAGCGCCTTGTTGGTTTTGCCGCGATGTCCGCCCAGCGATTTCACGTCATCACGCAAACGCCAGTAGAACTGCAGCCAGGCACGCAGCACCGCGGGCAGGAAGTACACCGCGTACAGCACCAGCGGGATGCGCGCCTCGCCGCTCACCAGGGCGACCGCGTAAGCGCCGCCGGCGTACAACGCCAGCGTGAGCACCAGTTGCAGGGACCGGGCCAGCAGCGGATGCGCCGCCACCGGCGCCCAAAGCTTGTTGATCGTCTTCATCGTTTCCACTCCTCAATGAATGACTCATTGCGGTCGCATCCATTGCGACACAGCCCCGATGATGCACCCTGAATGTGACAAACCCATATCACCCGGTTTGATTGTCGGACAATACTTGTAAAGCCCTGTATATAGCGAAAAACAGCGCCCTCTTGTCTTCGACTTCCGCGTCCCCATCTCCTACAATAGCCGCAACAGGGGGCGACATGGATTCGACGCCGGTAAAGAAACCTGTGGTGCATGTCGAGTAGCGTCGCAATGCTCGTAAATACCTTGTGGCATATTAAAGTAATCGCAAACGACGATACTTACGCACTAGCAGCTTAAACCCTGCTTATCGCCAAACGACCCAGCCTGTGGGGAAGTGAGGCGAGCATCGCTACACAGGCTCGCAGCAAAGTCCGTCCCGGATGGCGCTGTTAAAACCTTTAGGGACTCGGTGACTGCGCCCTGTCTGTCGGGCCGCAGCCACTTAAATCAATAGACATGACTAAGCATGTAGATCTACAGGCGGATTGCTGGCGGACGGGGGTTCGATCCCCCCCGCCTCCACCAACACCGAAAAACCCGGGCCCCGCCCGGGTTTTTTTGTTTCCGGACCCTGCGCGCGCTTCAAGCCATCAAAATAATTTAGTACCATTAATTCCTCCCCGTTCGCGCCGACGCCTTCCGCGTCCATCCGCACCCGCGAGCGGCCTGCGGAGCTCTGAATGACGTCCTGGATCCACGCTTTACTGCCTTTCTTGCAATGGCCCCGCCCCTCGGGCCCGGCACTGCGCAAGGACGCGATCGCGGGTATCACCGTGGGTCTGGTGCTGATTCCACAGGCCATCGCCTACGCCACCCTCGCCGGGATGCCGCCGATCACCGGCCTCTATGCCGCCCTGCTGCCCGGGATCATCGGCATTCTCTGGGGCTCGTCTTCATTGCTGGCGGTGGGCCCGGTGGCACTGACCAGCCTGCTCACCTACGCCGCCCTGGCGCCGATGGCCGAGCCGGAGAGCCCGCACTGGGTAACGCTGGCGATCTGGCTCTCTCTGTATGCCGGCGTTATCCAGTTCCTGCTCGGTGCGCTGCGCCTTGGCGTGATCGCCAACTTCGTCTCCAACGCGGTGATCACCGGCTTTCTGAACGCCGCCGCGCTGATCATCCTGGTGTCGCAGCTGCCCGCCCTGCTGGGCCTCTCCGGTGAAGGCCTGGTCCCGGCGCTCAGGCAACTGGCCGAACACGGCCTGCACCCCGACGCCGCCTGGTTATGGACTTTGCTGTTCGGGCCCGGCGCTTTGCTGCTGCTATGGCTGCAGAAACGCACCCTGCCGCGCTTTCCCGGCGTTCTGCTGGTGTGCGTGCTGGGCATTGCGCTCAGTGCCTGGCTGGGCTTTCAGGCGCTGGGCGGCGACGTCGTCGGGGCCGTCCCCTCGGGCCTGCCGGTTCTCCAGTGGCCCGACGCCCTGACCATGGAGCAGCATCGCTCGCTATTGCCGGCGGCGGTGATCATCGCGCTGATCAGCTTTACCGAGGCCATGTCCAGCGCGCGCTCCCTGCCCTCAACGGACGGGCGACTCTGGGACCAGAACCAGGAGTTAGTCGGCCAGGGGCTGGCCAAGGTGGCCAGCGGCCTGAGCGGCGCCTTCCCGGTAAGCGGTTCGTTTTCGCGCACCGCGCTGAATCGCTATGTGGGGGCCACTAGCGGTTGGTCGGCCCTGTTCGCGGCCCTCTGCACCCTGCTGTGCCTGCTCTTTTTCACCGGCTACCTGCAACACCTGCCCCGGTCGATCCTGGCGGCGATCATTATCGTGCCGGTGCTCGGGCTGCTCGACCCGATGGCCTTTGTCCGGCTGTGGCGGGCCTCGGTGGACGACGGCCTGGTGGGCATCGCCACCTTCCTGGTCACGTTGGCCTCGGTGCCGTATCTGCACTGGGGGGTACTGACCGGCTTTCTGCTGTCGATTCTGTTCTTCCTCTACCGCCGCTCGCACCCGCGCCTGATCGAACTGGGCCTGCACACCGCCGGCACCCTGCGCGACCGTGCCCTGCACGGCCTGCCGCCGGTGGCGCCGGGCGTGCTGGCACTGCGCATGGACGCCTCGTTGACCTACATCACCGCGCCGCTGCTGGACCGGTTTATCCGCGAGCGGCTGCGCGCCGAACCGGAGATCCGCGTGGTGCTGATCTGCGCCTCGGCGATGAACGCCATGGACGCCACCGGCGCCGACACCCTGTCCACCCTGCGGCGCGATCTGGATCAGCGCGGCGTGCGGCTGACGCTTTCCGGCGTTAAGAAACAGGTCCGCGACGTGCTCGATCACACCGGTCTGATGGCGAAGCTCGGGGAACACAACCTGTTCGTCAACAACCGGGAGGCGGTCGCCTCCCTGAGCGCCAACGGCGACCAGGGCCCAGGGGAAAATCACCGAAGCGGGGACTGAGTACCTGACAACGCCCGCCGTTTTGGCGAAGATAAGCCTCTTGCGGAGCAGGATGCCGATTCCCGTATGAAACGATTTTTTCTCATCGCGCTGACGCTGTTGATCGCCGTCGGTGTGATGTCTCAGTTGCGCTATCTGATCCCGGTGCTGGAATTGCGGGACCACAACCCGGACGACACCGCTTTCATGGAGCGCGCCCGGGAGCACGGCACGGTGCGCTACGAGTGGCAGGACTACGAGCGGATCGCTGACGATCTGAAGCGCGCCGTGCTGATTTCCGAGGACGCCCGCTTCATGGAGCACATCGGCTTCGACTGGCGCGGCATCCGCCATGCCATCGAGCGCAACGAAGAAGCGGGCCGCCCGGTGGCCGGCGGCTCCACGGTGACTCAGCAACTGGCCAAGAACCTGTTTCTGAGCAGCGAAAAATCCTACGCCCGCAAGATCCAGGAAGCGTTGATCGCGCTGATGCTGGAAGCCGCCCTTTCCAAGAAACGCATCCTGGAGCTGTATCTCAACACCGCGCAGTGGGGCAACCGGTTGTTCGGCGCCCAGGCCGCGGCCCGGCACTACTTTGGCGTCGACGCCGATGCGCTGAGTCCGGCCCAGGCCGCGCAATTGGCGGTGCTGCTGCCCCGCCCCAGCTACTACGACGTGCGCGGCACCACCGAGTACGTTGAACAGCGCACACTTTGGATTCAGAAGCAGCTGCCGCTGGTCAGGATTCCACCACCCTGACCGCGGCGCGGCGAACTTATCCGCCCCCGCGAGACTCTGAATCCCATCCGCCGCCTTGCGGTCGCAAGTACAATTCAACCGTTCGCTTTCCCGTATTCCGGAGACCGCCCTATGAGACCTGTTTGGTTCGCCCTGCCGCTGTTGTTCGCCCTCACGGCCTGCGACAACACGGACACGCCGTCGCCCGTGGAACCCGTTTCCACCCCGTCGCCACAGGACGCCACCGAGGCCCGCGACGGCCTGGCCGGCATCTGGCGGCCGCAGGGGGAAAACCCGTTACACGCGCTGGTACTGGAGAACGACGGTCAGTTGTATCTGGTCGGCGACCAGGGCCACCGGGGCGTGCGCTGGGAGAAACAGGACGATGGCAGTCTGGTGCTCAGCTACCTGAACACCCGCGACGACGACCCCCTGAACCAGGATCCGCTCACCGTCACCCTTGAGAACCCATCCCTGACACTGGCCGGGGAAGGCCCCTTCGCCGGTGAATACCGCCGCGACGCCTCCGGCGTGGGCACCCTGGAAGGCCAGGTGGCACTGCCCGACGGCGCCGATATACCGGACACCAGCGTGCTGGTGCTGACACTGCGGGACCAGACCGCCGCCGACACCACCCCGCTGGTACAACGGCTCACGCGCCTGGTCGCCGAAGACGGCGAGATGCCGTTCCGGCTTTACTATAACGGCGACAAGATCGATGACAGCCACCGCTATGTGTTGGACGCCCGGGTGATTCTGGACGGCGCCGTGCAGTTCACCACCACCGCGCCCCACCGGGTGCTGGGCGGCACCGGGGACAGCCCGACAACCCTGTCACTGCACGCCGCCACCGCCGAGCCGCCGTTCGCCGACACCTACTGGAAACTGATCCAGGTCGGCGGCGAGCAGACGCCGCCACCCCAGGACCAGAACCGCCAGGCGCATCTGGTGTTTCACAGCGAAGCGCAGCAAGTGAAAGGCAGCACCGGCTGCAACAGCCTCACCGCCGGCTACCAAAACGACGACGGCCGTCTTACCCTCGAACCACTGGCCACCACCAAACGGGCCTGCAGCGGGCCCGATCAGGCGCAGGCCTTCACCGACGCCCTGGCGCGCACGCAACGGTTTGAGATCCAGGGGCAGCGCCTGACGCTGTACGGCGACGGCGAGCAAGCACTGGCGATTCTGCAAGCGGAGTATCTGTTCTGATGCGCGTTCACTATCTGTCCCATGTGCCGTTCGAAAAACTCGGCACCATGGAAACCTGGCTGGCACAACGGGGCGCCGCGCTGTCCGCCACCCGCTTTTATCGAGGCGACGCCCTGCCCGAGCCGGAGCAGCTGGATACGCTGATCGTCATGGGTGGGCCCATGGGCGCCGACGACGAGGCCCGCTACCCGTGGATGACGGCGGAAAAGCGCTTTATCGAACAGTGCATTGAGGCGGACAAGAAAGTGCTGGGCGTATGCCTCGGCGCGCAATTGATCGCCCGCGTGCTGGGCGCCCCGGTCACCGCCAACCCGGAGCCGGAAATCGGCTGGTTCCCGGTGCAAAGCACCGAGGCCGGGCGGCGTGACCCGGTCGGCGCCCTGTTCGATGACGGCGCGCCGGTGCTGCATTGGCACGGCGACACCTTCGCGATTCCCGACGGCGCCGTGCATCTGGCGCGCAGTTGGGGCTGCGACAACCAGGCCTTCCGTTTCGGTGACCGGGTGCTGGGGCTGCAGTTTCATTTGGAGCTGGGCGAGAAAGAGGCGCGCGCGCTGTGCCGCGAATGCGCCGATGAACTAAAAGACGGGCCCTGGATTCAGGGCGAAGCGGAGATGCTCGCGGACCCGGCCCGCTTCAGCGCCGCGCAGCGGCGCCTGGGCCGGGTTCTCGAGACGTTTCTGGATATCTGAACCGGCGGCGGCTCAGGCCTGGGCCCGGGCCGGCGCCTCGGCGGTGGTTTCGGCGACCCGGCCGGCGGCGCACAGGATCGCCTGCAACGCCGCCGCCGTGGTGTCGGCGGCCAAGGCCACCGCGCTCTGCACCCGCTCACCGACACGCACCCGCACACAGGCCATGGCGTTGGCTTCGGTGTCATCGCCCAGGGACGATTCGTCGAAGGCCTCCACGCGAATCTGCCAGCCGTGGCGACGGTTGAGCGCGTCCACCAGGGCGCCCACGGCCCCTTCACCCTGACCGTTGAGATCCACGGTGTCGCCTTTGTCGCCGACACTGATGCTCGCTTTGACACCGGCGTCGGTGCGGTGCAGATCGTAGGAACGCAGCATCCAGCCCGCCGGCACATCCAGGTAGTCGCCGTTAAAGCGACGGTGAATACGCTCACCGGTGATCTCGCCGCCGTCTTCCTCGGCGTCCTGCTGCACCACCAGCGCCAGCTCCTGTTGCAACCAGCGCGGCAGCGTCAGGCCGAAATCCCGCTCGAGCACATGGGCCACGCCGCCCTTGCCGGACTGGGAGTTAATCCGCACCACTTCCTCGTAGCGGCGGCCCAGATCGTGGGGATCGATGGGCAGGTACGCCACCCGCCAGGTGTCGCCCGGCTTGTACTGGGCCAAACACTTGCGGATCGCGTCCTGGTGGCTGCCGGAAAAGGCGGTGAACACCAGATCGCCGGCGTAGGGGTGACGCGGGTGGGTCTGGATCTCGGTGATCTCCTCCACCAGCGCGATGATTTCTTTCATGCGCGAGAAGTCGATCTCCGGGTCGATGCCCTGGGCATAGAGGTTCATGCCCGCCGTCACCAGGTCCATGTTGCCGGTGCGCTCACCGTTGCCCAGCAGGGTGCCTTCCACGCGGTCGGCGCCGGCCATCACCGCCAGCTCCGCCGCCGCCACGCCGCAGCCACGGTCGTCGTGGGTATGGACGCTGATCAGCACATGCTCGCGATAGCGAATGCCGTCGTTGACGGTTTCCACCTGGTCGGCGAACACGTTCGGCGTGCTCACTTCCACGGTGGCCGGCAGGTTGATGATCACCCGCTGGCCCTGGTCCGGGCGCCACACATCGTTGACCGCGTCGATCACCTCAATGGCGAAATCGGTCTCGGTGGCACTGAAGGTTTCCGGCGAATACTGGAAGCTCCAGTCGGTGTCCGGCTGGGCGGCGGCGCAATCACGCACCCACTGGGCGGCCTGGGCGGCGATCTTCTTGCAGCCCTCTTTGTCCACGTTGAACACCTGCTGACGGAACGTCGGCGAGGTGGCGTTGTAGATGTGGACAATGGCCTTCTTGGCCCCTTGAAGCGATTCGAAGGTGCGCTCGATCAGTTCCTGGCGCGCCTGGGTCAGCACCTGGATGCTGACGTCGTCCGGCACCAGGTCGTCCTCGATCAGCGCCCGGCAGAAATCGTAGTCAATCTGACTGGCGGACGGGAAACCCACCTCGATTTCCTTGTAGCCGAGCTCCACCAACAATTGAAAGAAACGCTTCTTCTGAGCCACGTTCATCGGCTTGATCAGCGCCTGGTTGCCGTCGCGCAGGTCCACCGCCGCCCATAGCGGGGCTTTCTCGATGCGGCGGGACGGCCAGCGGCGGTCCGGCTTATCGACGGCGGGGAAAGGCGCGTATTTGCGATGATCAAAACTCATGACGGACTCCTTGAATTCGGTATGCCTGGGCCGGTTCCGGGATCACCGGTGTGTTGGCCGCGCGGCTGGTCAAGCCGTGGCGTTGGGTTCGGTACCGACCCCCGCCCGGTAAGGCGGAGGCCCGTGACCGACTGCGGTCCGGCTTATGGCCTTCCCGCAGCGACAGGACACAGTCTAGGCGCCGGGCCCGGCAATGTGCTTGCTTTTTACCGGGATATTCGCCATTTTCAGCAATGAAAATCCTATAATTATCCGATTAAAGAGGGTTTATTGCGTGGCGAAGGAAAAACCGGCAAATCTCGACCGTACCGACGTGCGTATCCTGCGCGCCTTGCAGCAGGACGGCGGCCTCACCAACCAGCAACTGGCGGAACAAGTGGGCCTGTCGCCGTCACCCTGCTCGCGGCGCGTGCAGAAGCTGGAACAGGCGGGCGTGATCCTGCGCCGGGAAACCGTGCTCGACCCGCGCAAGCTGGGGCTCGACCTCACCGTGATGATCCAGATCAGCATGGACCGCCACACCCCGGAGCGCTTCGCCAACTTCGAAGCCACCGTGGGCGAGTACCCGGAAGTGCAGCAGTGCTATCTGGTCACCGGCCAGGAAGCGGACTACCTGCTCAAGGTGGTGGTGCCGGATATCGACCACTACCAGCAGTTCCTGCTCAACAAGATCACCCGCATCGAGGGCGTCAGCGGCGTTCATTCCAGCTTCGTCATGCGCCGGGTGATCGACACCTCCGCCCTGCCCCTGGATTACATCGATTAAGTCGCGACGCCCATCCTGTTACCCTGACGTCATGAAACAGCTGCTGATCGTCGCCCACGCTCCGTCGCCCAACACCCGCCGGCTGGTGGACGCCGCCCTGAAGGGGGCCGGCCACCCGGATATCGAGCAGGTGTCGGTGACCTGGAAGCCGCCGCTGGAGGCGGGGCCGGAGGACGTGCTGGCCTGCGACGCGATTCTGCTCGGCACCACCGAGAACCTGGGCTATATGAGCGGCGCGCTGAAGGACTTCTTCGACCGCACCTACTACGCGGTGATCGACGACAAACAGGGCCTGCCCTGCGCGCTCTACATCCGCGCCGGCCTGGACGGCACCGGCACCCGCCGGGCGGTGGAATCGATCGTTACCGGTCTGCGCTGGAACTGGGTTCAGGACCCGCTGGTGTGCAAGGGCGAGTGGCAGGACGCCTTCGCCGACCAGGTGGAAGAGCTGGGTATGTACCTGGCCGCCGGCCTGGATTCCGGCATCTTCTAGGGGCCTGTGAACAGGCCCTGGTTTTACCCAGGCGCCGGGCGCGCCTGTCGCTTCGGCGACCGCCAGGTTCTGTCCTCGCCGCTACACTTCGCGGCCCCGAAAACGGCTCGCAGGATTGAACCATGTCCATGTTGCCGGCGCCCTCGGTGCCGTCTCTGAAATCCGCCCGCCGCTGGCTCGGCAACGCCGGCCAGCGTCTGTTCCGCAGTGAAGTTCTGGTACAGGCCGACGCCACACCTTTTCAGGTGATCGGCGATGACGGCCTGGTCCAGCTGCGCTACTACCCGCCGCTGCGGGAAAGCCAGATCGAGCTGGACAACGGCGACGTGGTGCCGGTCGCCACCCGGACCCAGCGCACGCCGCTGGTGCTGGTGCCGCCGCTGGCGGTGAACATGCTGATCTACGATCTGTTCCCACGCCGCAGCCTGGTGCGCTACCTGCGCGCGCGGGGCTTTGAGCTGTATCTGGTGGACTGGGGGCGGCCCGGGCGGGCGGAGAACCATCACAGCCTGGCCACCTACTTCGCGGAAAAGCTGCCGGCGCTACTGGAACGGGTACGCGCGCACAGCGGCGAGCGCCGGCTGAGCCTGCACGGCTGGAGCTTCGGTGGCCTGTTCAGCCTGTGCTACGCGGGGCTCGGCCAGGACCCGGACCTCGCCAATCTGGTGCTGGTGGGCACGCCCACGGACTATCACCGCAACGGCGCCCTGGGCAAACAGTACCGGCGCCTGAGCCGCAACCTGAAGTGGTTGCGGCGGCGCACCGGGCTGCGCGCCCACGACTTTAACCCGGCCTGGCTGCGGTCACCGGGGTGGGCCAACAGCCTCGCCTTCAAACTGACCAACCCGGTGGCCAGCGTGCAGGGCTACTGGAATCTGGTGAAGAACCTGCACGACCGGGATTTTGTCAGCGCCCACGCCACCAACGGCGCCTTTCTAAACGACATGGTCGCTTACCCCGGCGGCGTGATTCAGGACATCATTCACTATCTGTGGGTGGACAACGTGGTCGCCCGGGGCCAGCTGCCGATGCCCGGCGGCGACGGTCAGCTGAGCCGGGTGCAGGCCAGCATTCTCAACATCACCGGCGCCGGCGACCCGATCGTCACCCGGGATTGCAGCCACGCCATGGACACCCTGGTGGGCAGCCGGGACAAGACCTACGTCACCATCCCCGGCGGTCACATGGGCATCCTGGGCGGCGCCACCGCCCAGCAGGAAAGCTGGGCGATGATCGCCGACTGGCTGTACCAGCGGGACTAACCGCGGGGGCGGCTAGAGAAAGCCGAGCAGGCCGGCGAGCAGATTGGTCACCGGCGAAAGCAGGTCAAGCAGCCCGCCCAGCGGGCTCAAGGCCCGGTCCAGCTGGGCGGTAATTTCCCGGGTGAGCGTAGCCAGCACCGACGAGATGGCGTTACCCGGCAGCGTGGCCTGGTCGACGCTCTCCAGCCACAGCACATCATTCACCACCTGCTCCAGCACCACCTGAATGGTGCCCACCAGTTGCTCGCCGGTGGCGCTGGTATCGAGCAGTACCAGCTGTTCCAGGGTGTTGGCGAGGCCCAGCGAGACACTGGACAGCACCTTGGTGAGGCCGGACAGCACCTTGGTGAGGCCGGACAGCACCGGCACGTCCGGGGTCTGCTCGTTGACGCCGTCGACAATGTTGTCCAGGTTGCGCGCCAGTTGCACCAGCGGGCCGGCCAGGAACGCCACATCCTGCAGCGTGCCGGAAGACTCACCCTCGAAATCCGCACCGTTACCGAGCCCGTCGCTGAGCGCCTGGAAGGCGCCGCCCAGCTGGTCAAACGGCGCCGGCAGGGTGCTGGTGTCGATGGCGTCCAACTGCTGGGCGGCGGCCAGCGCCCCCTGGAACGCCTGGCTCATATCGGCGTCATCGCCACCGGAGATCGCCGCCGCGGCGCCATCCAGGGCGCTGAACAGCGTGTCCAGCCCGGCCAGAATCTGCGCCGCCACTTCCTGCTGCGGCCCTTCCGGCAGGCCGGCCATGGCCTGGTTAAAACCGGAGATCAGCTGGTCACGGAACACCTGCAACGGGCCACTGAAATCCGCGTCGAAACCGTCCGGCAGGGGCAGCGGGAACGCGTCGCCGCCGGTGAAGATATCGCTGGAGAAATCGTTGCCGGGGGCAATCCCCACCTCGGGTTGCTTGTCGTAGCAGCGCTGATAGGCCGGGGTGGCCTGGCCAGCGTCGAGCACGCCCAGCCCTTCGACACCCGGCTCCACCACATAGGCTTCCAGGCACAGCCGCGCCGGCGTGCCGGCCTGGCTGTCCGCTTCCACCGCTTCCATCCAGAAGAACCCGTAGACGTCACCCATTTGGAAAGGCGCCTGGTTGCGCTCCGGGTCGTCCAGGCTGCGCATCTTGCTGGCGGCGCCGCTGACCACGAACTCGGTGCGGCCGCATTCAGGCACCGCGTCGATCACTTGCAGGTCATGGTCGTGGCCGGCGAAGAAGAAATCCGCCTTGTCGCACACCGCCTCTTCCATGAACGCCCGCCAGCGATCGCCCGCCAGCACCGGCAGTATTTCGCTGGGCACGCCGTCGTAGTTGCCGGCGTTGCCGTGGCTGCCGTTGGACAGATAGGGATGGTGGGCCAGGCCGATTTTGAATTCCGCCTGGGAGCCGCCGATGGCGCTTACCGCCCAGTTCAACTGGTTGATGCCGTAGGTGTGGTAGGCGTAGTCCAGATCCGCGTCGGCGAAGCCGCCGGCGATCGGGTTGGAATCCAACGCGAACAACGACACCAGCGGCGCGCCGCTTTCAGTTTCTCCAGCGTCCTGCTGGAAATAGCGGTCCGGCATGATCCAGCGGTCCGACAGGCGGCCGTCGAAATAGGTGTAGTCCACCTGGAACTCGCCGCGCGCGTTGCCGGCGCCGTCGCCGCCCACATAGCCGGTGTTGTCGTGGTTGCCCAGCACCAGATAGAACGGCAGGTCCACCGGCTCGAACGGCAGCTCGAATTTCTCCTCGAACTGGGGGTCGTCGACACTGGTGACACCGGACTCGTAAATATTGTCCCCCAGCCCGATGACGAAATCACAGCCGGGCCGCTCGGGGTCGTTTTCCGCGCCCAGTTTCACGGCACAGAGGTCCGCCATGGCCTGGCCGACCGCGTAGGCGCCGTCCGAGCCGCTGCCGGAATCGCCGATGGTCAGAAAGCGCACCCGCTCCAGCACCGTCGGTTCCGGTTCCGGCTCCGGGTCCACCGGGGTTTCCGGTTCTTCGGGTTCATTGGGCTGCGGTGTGGTACCACCGTCGCTGCCACTGTCACCACCGCAGGCGGCCAGGGTCAGACCCAGAGCGGCGGCCAGCGCCAGTCGTTGGATTGTCCAGTTCATGCCATCTCCTCCGTGGCTGCGCTCGCCGGTGCCGGCGGGTGGAACAGCGCGGTGCGCAGGGTGCGCGGCCGCGACGGGCTCAGCCCGCCTTCGCGCAGCCGGCTATCACCGCTGTACACCGCCACTAATTTGGTTTTGCTGTCGTCGATCTGCCCGCGCAGGTCGAAGGACTCGATGTCGCGGGCGTAATAGAACTCCGCCTGGGCGCGCTGGCGGTTCACGTCCATCAGGATGAAACCGCGGGACTTGGCTTCCACATAGCGGATGTGCGGGTTGACCACCGGAATGGCGACGCCGGCCAGTTCCGCGGCGCCTTCCGGGAAGCCCGGGCTGGTCACCGCCGGGGTAACGAATTCGGTGGCCAGGGGCGCATCGAACAGGTCCCCCAGCAGGGTGCCCGGGTTGCGATAGATCTCACTGGCCCAGGAGGTGTGAATATCGCCGGTGAGAATCACCACGTTGTCGATGTTGTTGTCGTCCAGGTGGTTGAGAATCTTCAAACGATCCGCGGCGTAACCGTCCCACTGATCCATGTTGATCGCCGACAGATTGCCGCGCAGTTGCGGCGCATGCTCATTGAGCGAGGGGATCTCGGCGATGTTGAGCTGGGCGAACATCACCTGCTGACCGATGAAGCGCCAGCGGGCGGTGGACGCGCTCAGGCCATCCAGCAGCCACTGCATCTGGGTGTCGCTGATCAGACGCCGCTCCGGGTCGTTACGGGCCGGATCAAACGGCACCGACAGGGGCTCGTCGCGGCCCTCGAGACGGGTATCCAGCATGCTCAGATCGATCAGATCACCGAACTGGAAGCGCCGGTAAATAGTGGTCACATCCCCCGGGTTCTGCTCGCGGATCGGCATCCATTCGAAATACACCCGGCGGGCGATGTTCTTGCGCGTCTCCCAGTTGCCTTCGGTGAGCGGCTGATGGTTCTCGGCGCCGTCCTGGTAGCTGTCGTTGGTGCTTTCGTGGTCGTCCCAGATCACGATCATCGGGTACTGCCGGTGCACCGCCTGCAGGTCCTGGTCGCCTTTGTACTGGGCGTGGCGCTGGCGGTAGTCCTCCAGCGTCACCATTTCGTGGGGCGGCTGCGGGTCCCGGTCGGGCACGTCGCCGTATTCGCCGATGCCGTATTCATACAGGTAATCGCCCAGGTGCAGCACGAAATCCAGATCGCCGTGATCGGCCAGGGTCTTGTAGACGGAAAAATAACCGTGGGAAATATTGGCGCAGGACACCACCGCGAAACGGGCCCGGTCCACATATCGGTCCGCCGCCGGCAGCGTGCGGGTGCGGCCAATGGGAGAGCGCTGGTCCGCCACGCTGAACTGGTAGTAATACCAGCGCCCGGCTTCCAGGCCGGTAGCGTCCTGTTTGACGCAGAAATCGTGCTGCGCGTCGGCGCGGGTCTCGAAGCGCGCCACCGGGTCCAGCAGCGCCGCGTCCCGGGCTACCGTGACGGTCACCGGTATCGGCGCCGTCGTGTCCTCACGGGGGGTAACGCGGGTCCACAGCATCACCCGGTCGGCGAGCGGATCGCCGGAGGCCACCCCGTGGGCGAAATCCACCCGCGGGACCGTCGGCTCCGAAGGGCCCGGGGTCTCCGGCTCGTTGGGCTGATTCGGCGCACCCGTGGACGGCGGCGGAGAATCAGAAGAACTCCCCCCACCACAACCGGCCACCCAGGTAGCGGCGCTACCCACGGCCATGGCCTGCACCAGACGACGACGCTTGCGATCCATATCCGACTTCCCCCTAATAAAGAGTCCAGGCGAAGCGTAAGCAGGAAGTTGCATTTGGACAGTTGTACGACCGTGCCAAACTGTTGCGCTCTGTAAAACCGTGTAAACGCCCAGCGAAGATTGACAAAGGCATGACAGGCACAGGACGGTTCCGTGAAATCGAATGCGCACGGGGCTTGAATTACCGGTGCCGGAGACGCAATGCTGGGGACAGGCCGTATTGTTCAAACGGCACTTTCAAGCCAATCAGGAGGAGAGCATGCGCATTACTGTGGAAGGCGTGAACGAAGGCCAACCGGTTCCCGGCCCGTTCGCATTCGCGGTACCCGAGCCCAAAGAACACATGAGCCTGAGCGATAACCGCAACCCCAAGGTGGTCTGGGACGGTGTACCGGAAGGCACCCGGAGTTTCGCCCTGCTGGTGGTGGACCCGGACGCACCCACCGATGCCTCCGACGTGAACCAGGACGGCAAAACCGTGCCCGCGGACCTGCCCCGGGCGGATTTCTATCACTGGGTCCTGGTGGATATTCCCGCCGACATACGGCAGATCGATGAAGGCGAGGACGCCGACGGCGTGGTTCCGCGCGGCAAGGACATCGGGCAAACCGCGAAAGGCCTTCGCGGCGCCAATGACTACACCGACTTCCTGGCCGGCGACCCGGACATGAAAGGCGTCTACGGCGGCTACGACGGCCCCTGCCCGCCCTGGAACGACGAACGGCTGCACCACTACACCTTCACCGTCTACGCGCTGGACGTGACGACCCTGGGCCTGAGCGGCGAAATACGCGGTCCCCAGGTGGTGGAAGCCATGCAGGGCCACATCCTCGACCAGGCCAGCGTCACCGGCACCTACACTCTGAACCCCAACGTCTGACGACGGCAGCGCCCGGCGACGCCGGGCGCTAAATCACCGTGAACGCCCCCGGCAGATGCCGCCGCAGGGTGATCAGGTTTTCTTCCCGCACGTCCATCTCGCCGAAACAATTGGCCACCGTGCCCGTATAGCGCAGGCCGTCCGCCTGAATCGCCTCGGCGGTGAGCAGCGCGTGGCTGATGCAGCCCAGTTTCATGCCCACCACCTGGATCACCGGCAGATTCAATTCCACCGCCAGCGCGGACAGCATTTCCCGATCATTGAGCGGCACCCGCCAGCCGCCGGCGCCCTCCACCAGCACCAGATCCGCCGGGTGACTGCTCAGGGCGCCGCGCACATAGCCGGCCAGCTGCGACAGGCTGATACGACGACCCTCCTGCCGGGCGGCGATGTGCGGCGCGATGGCCGCCTTCAGCGCCACCGGATTGACCAGCTCATAGGGCAGCGACAGCGACGACGACGCCATCAGGTTCAGGGCGTCCTCGTTGCGCAAGCCGTCGGCGGTGTCCTCGCAGCCGGCGGCGATCGGCTTGAGCCCGTAGCAGCTCAACCCGGCCTCCCGGGCGCGTTCCAGCAGCCGGCAGCTGACCCAGGTTTTGCCCACCTCGGTGTCGGTACCGGTGATAAAGAACACGCCTTTGAGAACCGGCAGCGGGGGGCGTTCGGGGGAAGGGGTATCAGCCATGGGATTCCTTGATTGCCTCGACGAACAGTACGTCCCAGGTGAGCGGCAGCCCGGCCGGCTGGCGGCGCGCCTCGTAGGCGTCGCACAAAGCCCGCCAGGCCGCTTTGCCGGTGAGGCCGGTAGAGCCGCCCTGCACATGGTCGACGCCGGTGGCCTTGAAGGCGCGCACCAGGGTTCTCACGTCCGGATAGTGCTCGGTGAACGCCATCCGCCGCCACTGCTGGGGGAACAGGCCGGCGCCCTTGATCGCCTGGCGCCAGTCGGCTTCCGCTGGCAGGCGATTCAGGCGCGGGCGCCGGGCGCCGTCGGCGGCGGCCCAGCTGTCGCGCAACTCATGCAGCGAGCCGGCCAGCGGCACCGCCAGCAACAGGTGACCGTTGGGCACCAGCACCCGGGCGGCTTCCGCCATGGCCCGTTCCGGCAGGCACCACTGCAATGCGAAGCTGGAGTACACCAGCCCGTGCCCCGCATCCGGCAGGGGCAGCCGTTCGGCGTCCGCGCACAGCGGTTGGAAGCGGTCACCGGTGCGCCCACGCGCCCGGGCCTCCGCCAGCATCGACGGCGACAAGTCCACCGCCAGCCAGCGGCTGTCCGGCCAGCGGCTCTGCTGACGCCGGGCCAGGGGCGCGGTGGCGCAGCCCAGCTCCAGGGCGCGGCGGTCGGGCAGCTGCGCCGGCACCATGTCCAGCAGGCTGAGCGCGCAGGCCAGCTGCAGGCCGGCGTGGGCGTCGTAACTGGGCGCGGCGCGACCAAAGCGGTCGCTGACCGCCGCCTTATCCATCAATGAGCTGGTGTCGGCGATAGAAGTCATACACGGCCCGGGTAAAGGTATCGGGGGCGGACAGGAACGGCACATGGGCGACCTGCTCGATCAGGGCGGTGTCGCCACGCTCGTTCAGCAGCGGCGCCACCGCGGCCATGGCCGCCGCCGGCACGATGTTGTCGCGCGCGCCGAAGATCATGTGCAGCGGCACTGCCAGCGCCGCCAGGTCGCCGCGCAGGTCGGTGTCACGCAGGATCGCGAGCCCCTCGCGCAGCGCCCGGTGGGCGGGCAGGCCACAGAAATAGAGAATCTCTTTAAGCCGCGCCACGTCCTGGCGCATGCTTTCCGCGCCCTTGCAGTTGAGCGCCAGAAAACGCACCAGGGTGCCTTCGTAATCTTCCCGGCACATCTGCTCGAAAGCGTTGAAAATGTCCGGCTTCATCGCCGCCGGCCAGTCGTCGGCGGCGGTGAAGCGCGGCGTAGTAGCCACCGTGACCACGGATTGCACGCGCTCCGGGTGATCCAGCGCCAGCCGCAGCGCCACCAGCCCACCCAGGGACCAGCCCAGCAGATGGGCGCGCGCCGGCATCACCACGGCCACCTGGTCGGCCAGGAAGTCCAGGGTGTAGGGGTCATTGGGCAGGGGGCTCTGGCCCATGCCCGGCAGGTCCACCACGGTGACCCGGAAGCGTTCCAGCAGCGCCGGCACGATGTCATCGAAGACAATGGCGTGCAGACCCCAGCCGTGGATCAACACGATGTCCTGGGCCTGGTCGTCACTGACGCCGGTGGCTTTGTAGGTGTTATGGAAGGGAATCAGACGCGGCATGGGTTGTCCTCCAGGGCGCCCAGCAGGCGGTCCACGTCCGCCTCCCGGTGCGCGGCGGAAAGGGTGACGCGCAGCCGTGCCTGGCCCTCCGGCACCGTGGGCGGGCGGATCGCGGACACCAGCACGCCGTGCTCCGCCAGGACGCGGCTCAGCGCCAGCGCGGCGCCGTCGTCGCCGATCAGGATCGGTTGGATCGGGGTGTCGGAATCGATCAGCGTGTAGCCCAGCTCGGCGGCGCCGCGACGAAACCGCTCGATCAATGCGGCCAGGTGCTGGCGGCGCTCCGGTTCGCGGCGCGCCTTATCCAGGCTAACCAGGGTGGCGGCGGCCACGGCGGCGGGCATGGCGGTGGTGTAGACATAGGTGCGGGCGAACTGAATCAGCGTTTCGATCAGCTCATTGGAACCGGCCACGAAGGCGCCGGCGGTCCCCAGCGCCTTGCCGAGCGTGCCCATGTACACCGGTACCCGCTCATTGACCCCCTGCGCGAAGGCGGTGCCCCGGCCCTGGCCGTCCAGCACGCCCAGGCCGTGGGCGTCGTCCACCATCAGCCAGGCATCGCCCGCCTCGCAGGCGTCCAGATAGGCGGCCAAGGGCGCCTGGTCGCCGTCCATGCTGAACACGCCGTCGGTGACCACCAGCTTGCGTTCGGCGTCGCTGCGCGCCAGTTGCGCGGCCAGGGCCTCGGCGTCGTTGTGGGCGAAGCGTCGGAAGCGGGCGCCGCTGAGCAGGCCCGCGTCCAGCAGGGAGGCGTGGTTAAGGCGGTCCTGGAACACGGCGTCGCCTTTGCCCATCAGCGCGGTGATGGCGCCGATATTGGCCATATAGCCGGTGGAGAACAGCAGCGCCCGCTCGCGGCCAGTGTGCGTCGCCAGGGCCTCTTCCAGCATCTGATGCGGACGCTGATGCCCGCACACCAAATGGGAGGCGCCACTGCCCACGCCCCAACGGTCGGCGGCATCGCGGAACGCCGCCACCACGTCCGGGTCGTTCGCCAGGCCCAGGTAGTCGTTGGCGCAGAAATTCAGGTGTTCACGGCCGCCCACCACCGCCGTACGGCCACTGGGGCCGTCCATCAGCGTCGGCTGACGGAAGCGCTGCCGGGCGCGCCGTTCGTCCAGGCGCGCGGAAAGGTCGAAAGCCAAGGGGGGACTCCGCGCGGTTCAGGCGTCCAGCTTCCGATGGGCGGGGCGACCGGTATCCTTATCCAACACGTGCTTGGCGCCGCGCTTGGAAGGACTCCCCAACGCATCGTGGTACAGGCCGCTTTGCGCCGCTTCGTTCTCCGCCACTTGCTGGCGCAGCGCTTCCTCGTGGGCTTCGTCGGAAGCCTCGTGGCGCGGGTCCAGGGAATGAATGCCGAGACGCTTGAACAGCTGGTGGTCGTGGCTGGCTTCCGGGTTGTCGGTGGTCAGCAGACGCTCGCCGTAGAACATGGAGTTGGCGCCGGCCATGAAGCACAGGGCCTGGGCTTCGTCGTTCATTTCCTGGCGCCCGGCGGCCAGCCGCACATAGGAGGCCGGCATCAGAATGCGCGCCACCGCCACGGTGCGCACGAACTCGAACGGGTCCAGATCGTCCACGTCGGCCAGCGGCGTGCCTTCGATCTTAACCAGCATGTTGATCGGCACCGACTCCGGATGCTCCGGCAGGTTGGCCAGCTGCTGTAGCAGGCCGACCCGGTCGTTACGGTTCTCGCCCATGCCGACGATGCCGCCGCAGCACACCTTCATGCCGGCGTCGCGCACATTGGCCAGAGTGGTCAGGCGGTCGCTGTAGGTACGGGTGGTGATCACCTGGCCGTAGTATTCCGGCGAGGTGTCCAGGTTATGGTTGTAGTAGTCCAGGCCGGCTTCGGCCAGGCTTTGCGCCTGCCCCTCGTCGAGCATGCCCAGGGTCATGCAGGTTTCCAGCCCCAGGGATTTCACCTGGCGCACCATATCCAGCACATAGGGCATGTCCTTGGCGCGCGGACTGCGCCAGGCGGCGCCCATGCAGAACCGCGAGGCGCCCTTTTCCTTGGCGGCGCGCGCCTCTTCCAGCACCCGCTCCACCTCGAGCAACTTCTCTTTCTCCAGCTCGGTGTTGTAGTGGCCGGACTGGGAGCAGTACTTGCAGTCTTCCGGGCAGGCGCCGGTCTTGATCGACAACAGCGTGCTCACCTGCACCGCGTTGGGATCGAAATACTGGCGGTGCACGGCGGCGGCCCGGAAGATCAAATCATTGAACGGCAGGGCGAACAGCGCTTCGATCTCACCGCGGTGCCAGTCGTGGCGTACGGCGTTCGGGGCGGCTTCGGACAGGGGCGTGGCGGCGGCTACAGTCATGATGAAATCTCTCTGAACAGTCCGCATCAGACTAGCAGCGCCCCCGCCCCTGTCAACTTCCAACACGTAACAAGGTTAACCAATGGTTATTTATTGACCATTCATGCCTTTAGAAATTGTAGTTGAGCTTGAGGCTGTATTGGCGGGCATCGCCGTAATAGCCGCCGTTATAGAAGCCCAGGTTGTTGTAGTACTTCTCGTTGGTGAGGTTGCTCACATTGGCGGTCACCGCCAGGGCCGGGTTGAAGCGGTAGCGGGCCATCAGATCCACCAGGGTGTAGCTGTCCTGGACGAACTTGTATTTTCCGCTCTGACCCGGGCGGTCGACGAAAGCGTATATCTCGTTTTGCCAGGCGATCCCGGCCCCTACCGTCAAGCCCTCAAGCCGGCCGGTCAGACGGTAGCGGGTGGACAGGCGCACCATCTCCTCCGGCGAGGTGGTGTTCAGCTCGTCGCCGTCCGGGTCTTCGGTGACCCGGTGCGTGTAGCCGGCCAGCATCTGCCAGCGCGGCAGGATCTCGCCGGAGGCGGTCAGCTCGAAGCCGTTGGTCTGCGCGCCGTCCACGGCCCGGTAGGCCTCGGAATTGGGCGGCCCGCCGGGGAGCGGTTCGCCGGTGCCCTCGGCCAGGTTGTCCTGGTCGACACGGAACACCGCCACGCTGGTGTTAAGACGGCCGCCGCCGAATTCACTCTTCAGGCCGGCCTCGTAGCTGTTGCCCTCTTCCGGATCGAGAATCTGGTTGTTCAGGTCCCGCTGGGTTTGCGGCTGGAAGATGCTGGTGTAGCTGGCGTAGACGGAGTGGCGCTCGGTGAGGTCGTACACCACGCCGGCGAAGGGCACCACTTCACCGTTTTCCTGGTAGCGCTCGGCAAAATCGCCGCTCCAGTTGAAGCCGCCACGGTCGACCCGCCAATCCACCACACGGGCGCCGGTGATCACCGCCAGGTCGTCGGTGGGTTTGAAGCGGGCGGTGGCGTACAGGCCGGTCTGTGAGGCGCGCTCGTTTTCATCGGTATTGATGTCGCCCCACAGCGGCTTGGCCCGGTTGCCGTCCCAGGTAAAGAGATTGTCCAGGGTGCTGTCGAAGTTCACCGAGGGCTGCCCGATGTAGTCGACCTTGCTGCGCGAATAGCTGGCGCCAACGATCAGCTCATGGTGCCGGCCGAACAATTCGAAGGGGCCGTTGGCATAGGCGTCGAAGGTATGCTGGGTCTTATCCTCTATATAGCGACCGGACCAGAACGTCAGCCCGCTGCCGTCCCGATTCAGGGTGCCGCCGCCGGCGGAGGCCAGCTGGGCGTCATAATTATTTTCCTGGTAGGTGTAGGCGAGTTTGCCGTACCAGCCGCCGTTGAACTGGTGCTCCAGATTGACGAAGGCGGTACGGGCCTCCTGGGCCCAGCTGCTCCAGTCGGTGGCCGGGTTGGTGTCCCGGTCCAGATCGGCGATGCCTCCGTCACTGTAGAACAGCGGCACGCCGCCCCAGGTGGAGCCTTCCGGGTCGTAGTCCATGGAATCCACGCCCAGGGTGAGCATGGTGTTCTCGGAGATATCCGCCTCCAGGACCCCGTAGAACACCTGCTTTTCGTTTTCGTAGTGCTCCAGGAAAGACTCGCCCTGCTCGTAGGCGGTGACAAAGCGGCCGCGCACCTGGCCGTCCTCGGTCAGCGGGCCGCCCACATCCAGCTCGCCCCGGTAGCCGTTCCAGCTGTTCGCTTCCAGGCCCGCCTGGCCGGCGAATTCCCGGGTGGGCTTCTTGCGCACCAGGTTGATGGTGGCGGACGGATTACCGATACCGTGCAGCAGGCCGCTGGCGCCGCGCAGCACTTCGATGCGGTCGTAGATAAAGGTGTCCGCGTGGGCGCTCTGCTTACCCAGGGTGCTGCTGCGCATGGACGGCATGCCGTCGTAGAGGAAATTGGTAATGTCGAAGCCGCGGGCGCTGAAGGTGAGCCGCTCGGTGTCCTGGGCGTTAACGGTGACGCCGGGGGTCCGCCGCATCACCTCGGCGACGCTGTTGAGGCCGAAATCCTCCATCTGCTCGCGGGTAATCACGGTCACCGACTGGGGCGTTTCCCGGGGCGAGAGCACCATACGGGTAGCGGTGTTGCTGGCGCCGCTGGTGTAGCTGCCGGACCCTTCCGTGGTCATGCCGGCGTCGTAGCCGTCCACGGACGCGCCGACCACGTCGATGGCGTCCAGCTCATGGCTATTCTCGGTATCGTCGCCGGCCGCATGCAGGATGGGGCTGCCGGCCAGAATCAGGCAGAGGGAAAGACGGGAAAAGCGTAATGCAGACATAGTTGGCCCCCAGTTGGTGTTTTCGACGATGGCTTGGGGAGACCTGGCTACGTCACTGGTCGGCAATGATAACCATTCTTATCTTTATGTCAAAAATACGTGAATCTCCTTCGCCGGCGCTTCGGCTTACCGTGATTCCAGCCACGGCCTACACGGCCTTGAGGGGATGTCGACTGGGCGGGTCCCGCCGCCGGGGCCATGATGGCGCCTTACACACCAAGGAAGACGGAGGACACGGATGTGGTTCGATCTTGCCGAGCCCTGCCTGTTGTGCGGTCGGCGCAGCACGCGGGGCCTTTGCCGGCTGTGCACAGGAGAGCTGCGCGACGGCGGCGCCCTGTACGACCCGCTTTGCCGCTGCGGGCTGCCCGGCACCGACGGCGGCGCGCTGTGCGGACGCTGCCTGCGGCGGCCGCCACCGTTCACCACCACCTACTGCCACTGGATCTACCAGTTTCCGTTGGACCGGCTGATCAACGCCTACAAACACAAGGGCTGCCTGCCGGCGGAACGGGCGCTGGAACCCTTGCTGCGCGAGCAACCGCTGCCCTGGCCGGACGCCGAGGTACTCTGCCCCCTGCCGGCCCACTGGCGGCGCCGGCTGGCCAGGGGCTTCGACCAGGCGGAGCGGCTGGCGCTGATACTGGCCCGTCACTGGCGGCGCCCGGTGGCCCCCCTGCTGTTGCGCCACCGCCCCACCGGCCACCAACAGGGCCTGGGCCGCGCGGAACGGGTGCGCAACCTGCGCCACGCCTTCCTGGCACGGCCCGGTGCACGCTACCGGCGCATCCTGCTGATCGACGATGTGATGACCACCGGCACCTCCGCCCGCGCCGCCAGCCGCGCGCTGCTCGAAGGCGGCGCCAAGGAAGTGCGCGTCTGGGCCCTGGCAAGAACCCTTCATCAGGCGCGCTAAGCCCACCTACAAAGTACTGTTTGTGGGAGCGAGCCCGGCTCGCGAAAGGCCGCCAAAGGGCGGCCGGCAGGATACCAGAGACGTTATTTTCGCCTGTCTGGCATCAGGCACCACGGGTCCTTCATAATGCCCTCTTCGTTCCGCAAACGGCCGCGCCCATGAAAATCAGCATCGCCCAAGGGCATAACCCGCCGCACAACATCAACGGCATCACCGTGATCATTGATGTGATCCGCGCCTTCACCACCAGTCACGAAGCGTTTCTGGGCGGCGCCAGCCATATTTACCCGGTGTCCAGCGCCGACGACGCCTTCCGGCTGCGCGAAGACTACCGGGAAGGGCTGTTGGTGGGTGAAGTGCAGGCGCTGCCCATCGACGGCTTCGACCACGGCAACTCGCCCTGGGAAATACGCCACACCGATGTGCGCGGCCGTTATCTGATCATGCGCACCACCAACGGCGTGGCCGCCACCCTGCGCGCCCGCGACAGCCGCCAGGTGCTGGTCGGCGCGCTGATCAACGCCGAAGCCACCGCCAACTACATCCGCGAGCGGAACCCGGACACCGTGGTGCTGGTGGCGTCGCACCCCACCGGCGACGAGGACGTGGCCTGCGCGGAATACATCCGTGGCCTGCTGGGCGGCGAGGGCATCAGCCTGGAGCAGGCCCGCGAGCGCACCCGCAACGCCTTCGCGGCGAAGAAATTCCTGGACGGGAGCCACCCGCGTCTGCGCCCGCAGGATATCGATATGGCCGCGTCCAGCGCCGGGCCGGACGCGCTGATCATGGGCGTGAGCTACGAACCGATTCCGCGCATCGACCTGATCCCGCGCTAACGCGCGGGCCCGGGGCGGCCTGCGTCCTGACCTTTTCCATCAAGCCCGCCGCTCCCCTTGATCAATGACGGCCCGGCGGGCGCCTGTTAGCGTCCCAGGCAACCTCTGACAAACTCCCTAATTCATTGCTTGGAACCGTCATGATCGAGTGGAACGAACAACAGCAGATGATCCAGAAGATGGTGCGCGACTTCGTGGCCAAGGAAGTGGTGCCCAACCTGGACGATATCGAATACAACGGCGTGCCCCCCTACGACATCCTGCGCAAGATGATCAAGACCTTCGGCATGGATGTGATGGCCACGCAGAACTACGAAAAGCAGATCGCCCGCGAAAAAGCCGCCGCCGAAAACGGCGAGGACGCCCCCACCAAGAAGAAGGACGGCCCCTCCGAGGGCGCCGGCGATCAGGCGGCGATGACCATGATTCCGATCATCGAGTTGAGCCGTCACGCCCAGGGGCTGGTCACCGCCATGGGCGTGTCCATGGGGCTCACCGGCGGCGCCATCATGAGCAAGGGCACCATCGAGCAGAAGGAACGCTGGGCGTTGCCGCTGCTGACCCTGGAGAAAGTGGGCGCCTGGGCGATCTCCGAGCCCAATTCCGGCTCCGACGCCTTCGGCCAGATGAAAACCCTGGCCAAGCGCGACGGCAACGGCGGCTACATCATCAACGGCAGCAAGACCTGGATCACCAACGGCCCCTACGCCGATACCATCGTGCTGATCTGCAAGCTCGATGAGGAAGGCGTGGAACCCAGGGATCGCAAGATCGTGTCCTTTATTCTCGACGCCGGCATGGAAGGCCTGGAACAATCCAAGCCGTTCAAGAAGATGGGCATCGGCTCTTCGCCCACCGGCGAGCTGTTCTTCAGCGATCTGAAAGTGGGCGCCGACCGCCTGCTCGGCGGCAGCGAAACCAGCTACGGTCGCTCCGGCGCCAAGGCCACCTTCATGCAGGAGCGCGCCGGCGTCGCCGCCATGGCCCTGGGGATGGTGGAACGCGCTCTGGAACTGTCCACCGCCTACGCCCGTGACCGGGCCCAGTTCGGCCGCCCGATCGGCGACAACCAACTGATTCAACTGAAACTGGCGAAGATGGAAGTGGCGCGGGCCAACCTGCAGAACATGGTGTTCCGCTATATCGAGATGACCGCCGCCGGCAAGCAGATGAGCCTGGCGGAAGCCTCGGCGATGAAGCTGTACGCCGCCCAGACCGCCATGGAAGTGTCCACGGAGGCAGTCCAGGTGCACGGCGGCTACGGCTACATGCGCGAATCCCGTGTCGAGCAACTGATGCGCGACGCCAAGATCCTGCAGATCTACGCCGGCACCGACGAGATGCAGATCATCGCCATCGCCCGGGACCTGCTGGGCAGAGGCTGAGCGGGCGCAAGCGGTAGGCTTGGAGCTTGCCGCTGGAAGCTTGTAGCCTTGAAGCAGCCAGCAACAAGGAGGACTCCCCATGGCACTACAGCAACAGCATTGCGAAGCCTGCCGCGCCGACGCCCCCCGCATCAGCGATGCGGAAGCGGACAAGCTGCGCGGCGAAATCCCGGAATGGAAACAGGTGGAGGAAGACGGCGAAGAGAAACTGCAGCGCCAGTTCAAGTTCAAGGACTTCGCCCAGGCTCTGGCGTTCACCAACCAGGTCGGCGACCTGGCGGAACAGGAGGGGCACCACCCGGCCCTGCTCACCGAGTACGGCAAGGTCACGGTGACCTGGTGGACCCATAAAATCGGCGGTCTGCACCGCAACGACTTCATCTGCGCGGCGAAGACCGACGCGCTGTTCGAAAAAAGGGCCTGACGTCGAATGGACTCACCCGCTCCCTGGACGCTAAGAGGGCACGCCTACGTCTGCGCCCTGGCGATGCCCGATGCCCTGCGTCGGCAACAAGGCGGCACCGCCGAAGCACTCGGCCCGGCGACGGGCCGCCTCGGGATAGTCATGTTCGTGGATTACCAGCGTTCAGAGGTGGGGCCGTACCGGGAGTTGTTGTTCATGCCCGGGCCCTGTCGCTTTCCAGACGGTCGCCGACGCTGGTCGATCGGCCGCATCTATGTGTCCAGCGAAGACAGCGCCCTCAATGGCAACCGCAACTGGGGCCTGGACAAGCGCGTGGCCTCTTTCCAGGTCGAGCGAACCCGCCACGGCGAGAGCGTGACCGTGCGCTACCAGGACCGCGACATCGCCGGTCTGACCCTGAAGCGGCGCGGCCCCGCCCTACCCGTACTCGGACCCTGGCTGCCCGAGCGCTGGCGCCGGCTGGGTCAGGTGCGCGACAACCAACAATTCGTCTTCGCGCCCTCGGTGCGGAGCCGCCTGGGCGTTGCCAGCCTGAGCGATGCCTGGGGCAACGGTAAGGATTTCCCGCAGTTGCAGTACGGCAGCGGACGCGGCTCTCTGTACCTGCCGGACTTCCACCTCGACTTCCCCGAAGCGGATACCCAACCCCTGTCCTGAACCTTACGGTGACCGGAACCATCATCCAGCTGTCGCTTCGCGACAGCCGCCCCACACGCGCCCTTTGCTAGCATGGGTCACGGCAATCAGGAGAGACCCATGGCTTTAAGCGAAGAGCAAAAAGAACAGATCAAAGCGGCTTCCGATAAGACTTTCCCGTTCGTGGAGCGCTGCGGCGCCAAAACCCTGGAGGTGGACCGCGGCTATTGCAAGATGATGATGCCGCTGGCGCCCAACCTGAACCACGTCGGCATCATGTACGCGGGCGCCCTGTACACCATCGCGGAGCTGCCCGGCGGCGTGATCTATATGTCGTCGTTCGATACCCGGCGCTTCTACCCGATCGTCAAGGACATGCGGATCCGCTTCCGTCGCCCGGCCACCACCGACGTGGCGGTGGAAGTGCGCATCACCGATGAGGAAATCGAACGCATCCAGACCGAGGCGGACGCCAACGGTAAATGCGATTTTGAATGGGATACCGAAATCAAGGACGAGAAAGGGGAAGTGGTGGCGCTCACCCACAACGTGTATCAGCTGCGAAAAATCGGCAGCTGAACCGGTATAAGAAAGGGTCAAAGCGACATCCGCAATTAGTTGCCGCTTTCGCAAAGGCTTATTGACAGGCTTTGTTCGTCAGAGCTAGCCTGAAATCGCACTCCGATGAGGCACGGAGCCCGGGGGTGCGTTTCCGACATGAGAGTCTGGAAATCACGCGCGGCCTTCGGGCCGCGCTTTTCATTTCCGCTCGCCCAGCTCCACCACCGCTTCGATGAACACCTTGGCGTGCTCCGGGTCCACTTCCGGTGTAATGCCGTGCCCCAAATTGAAGATGTGCCCCGGGTGGTCGCCGAAGTCATCGAAGATGCGCGCCACCTCGGCGCGGATCGCCGCCGGAGAGGCGTACAGCACCGCCGGGTCCATGTTGCCCTGCAGCGCCACCCGGTTGCCGACGCGGCGGCGGGCCTCACCGATATTGATGGTCCAGTCCAGACCCAGGGCGTCACAGCCAGTGTCCGCCATGGATTCCAGCCACAGCCCGCCGTTCTTGGTGAACAGGATCACCGGCACCTTGCGACCCTCGGCGTCCGGCTCCAGCCCGTCAACGATGCGCTGCATATAGCGCAGCGAAAACGTCTGGTAGGCCTCGGCGGACAGGGCGCCGCCCCAGGTATCGAAAATCTGCACCACCTGGGCGCCGTGACGGATTTGGGCGTTCAGGTAATCGGTGACCGCCCGGGCCAGCTTGTCGAGCAGCGCGTGGGCCAGCTCCGGCCGGTTGTAGACCATCCCCTTGAGATGACGGAAATCCTTGCTGGGCCCGCCTTCCACCATATAGGTGGCGAGCGTCCAGGGGCTGCCTGAGAAGCCGATCAACGGCACCCGACCGTTCAGCGCGCGGCGAATGGTGCTCACCGCGCGCATCACGTAGTCCAGGTCCGCTTCCGCGTCCGGCACGGGCAACGCGGCGATCTCTTGCTCGGTGCGCACCGTCTTGCGGAATTTGGGCCCCTCACCGGGCTCGAAGTACAAACCCAGCCCCATGGCGTCGGGAATGGTGAGAATGTCGGAGAACAGAATCGCCGCGTCCAGCGGGTAACGCTCCAGCGGCTGCAGCGTCACCTCGCAGGCCAGTTCCGCGTTGCGGCACAGATCCATGAAGGACCCGGCCTGCTCCCGGGTAGCCCGATACTCCGGCAGATAACGACCGGCCTGGCGCATCATCCAGATCGGCGTGCGATCCACCGGCTGACGGGCCAGGGCTTTCAACAAACGGTCATTCTTCAGCGGCGCGTGCACCATAAAATTCAAACGTCCAGATAATCGAGGATGCCTTTGGCGGCTTCGCGGCCTTCCCAGATGGCGGTCACCACCAAGTCGGAACCGCGCACCATATCGCCGCCGGCGAAGATCTTCTCGTTGCTGGTCTGGAACGGGAAGGCCTGCTTTTCCACGGCGGTAACACGGCCGGCCTCGTCGGTGACCACGTTCTTGGCGTCGAACCAGTCGGACGGGCTGGGACGGAAACCGAACGCCACGATCACCGCGTCGGCGGGCAGCACTTCTTCGCTGTCGGGGATCGGCTCCGGGCGGCGGCGACCGTTGTTGTCGGGCTCGCCGAGCTTGGTTTCCACCACTTTGACGCCGACCACCTTGCCGTTTTCACCCACCACTTCAATCGGCTGGCGGTTAAACAGGAACTGCACGCCCTCTTCCTTGGCGTTGGCCACTTCGCGGCGGGAGCCGGGCATGTTTTCTTCGTCGCGGCGGTAGGCGCAGACCACGCTGTCAGCGCCCTGGCGGATCGAGGTGCGGTTACAGTCCATGGCGGTGTCACCCCCGCCCAGAATCACCACGCGCTTGTTGCTCACATCGATGAAGTCCGCCGGGTCTTTTTCAAAACCCAGATTGCGGTTGGCGTTGGCGACCAGGAACGGCAGCGCTTCGTGTACGCCGTCCAGATCTTCACCGGGGAAACCGCCTTTCATGTAGGTGTAGGTGCCCATGCCCATGAACACCGCATCGAACTCTTCCAGCAGTTCGTCGATGGTCACGTCGGTGCCGATGTCGGTGTTGAGGCGGAACTCGATGCCCATGCCCTCGAATACTTCGCGGCGCTTGGTCATCACCGGCTTTTCCAGCTTGAATTCGGGGATGCCAAAGGTCAGCAGACCGCCGATTTCCGGGTAGCGGTCAAACACCACCGGCTTAACGCCGCTGCGCACCAGCACGTCGGCGCAGCCGATGCCGGCCGGACCGGCACCGATCACCGCGACCTTCTTGTCGGTCCACACCACCTTGGACATATCCGGGCGCCAGCCCATGGCCAGCGCGGTATCGGCGATGTACTTCTCGGTGGCACCGATGGTCACCGCGCCGAAGCCGTCGTTCAGAGTACAGGCGCCCTCGCAGAGACGGTCCTGCGGGCACACGCGGCCACAGACTTCCGGCAGGGAGTTGGTCTGGTGCGCCAGCTCCACCGCTTCCATCAGGTTGCCTTCGCTGATCAGCTTCAACCAGTTGGGAATGTAGTTGTGCACCGGGCACTTCCACTCGCAATACGGGTTGCCGCAATGCAGACAGCGATGCGCCTGGTGCTCCACTTCCCGGGTTTCGTACGGGTAGTAGATTTCCTCGTAGCGGTCCTTGCGCTGCTCGATGTCCTTTTTCTTCGGGTCCACCCGGGGGACATCAAGAAACTGGAAATGGTTGTTTAAACGTTCAGCCATGTTGTTCCCCGTTATGCCGGATTCGCACGCGTGCTTTTGAGCAGATCTTCCAGGCTGGCCGCCTTGGGCTTAACCAGCCAGAATTTACGGCTCATGGCATCGAAATTATCAAGAATGTACTGGCCCCATTCGCTGCCGGTCTCTTCCACGAATTCGTTAATCACGTGGCGCAGATGGCTGCGGTGGGATTCGGTGGCCTCGGAGCTGATGCGGTGCAGCTCGATCAGTTCCGGGTTCACGCGGTCGAAGAAATCGTTGTCTTCGTCCAGCACATAGGCGAAGCCGCCGGTCATGCCGGCACCGAAGTTGTGCCCGGTGCGGCCAAGAATGGTGACGCAGCCGCCGGTCATGTACTCACAGCAGTGGTCGCCGGAGCCCTCCACCACGGCGTGCACCCCGGAGTTACGCACCCCGAAACGCTCGCCGGCGGTGCCGGAGGCAAACAGCTTGCCGCCGGTGGCGCCGTACAGGCAGGTGTTACCGATGATCGCGGTGTCCTGGGTCTTGAACGGGCTGCCCTTGGGCGGACGAATCACCACCTTGCCGCCGGCCATGCCCTTGCCGACGTAATCGTTGGCGTCACCTTCCAGGTACAGGTGCAGGCCACCGGCGTTGAACACACCGAAGCTCTGCCCGGCGGTGCCGGTGAAACGCGCACGAATCGGCGCGTGGTCCATGCCCAGGTTGCCGTGGTGCTTGGCGATTTCGCCGGACACGGTGGCGCCCACGGAGCGGTCGCAGTTGGTGATGGTGTAGTGGAACGAGCCGCCGGACTTGTTCTCCACGGCGGTGCGCATTTCCTCCACCATCTTGCGGTTGAGCGTGCCCTTGTCGAACGGCTCGTTGCGTTCCACCTGGCAATGGGTCGGCTTGTCCGCGGCAATGTGGTCGTTGCGCAGCATGGGCGTCAGATCGAGACGCTTCTGCTTATCGGTCTTGCCCTCGATGCGCTCAAGCAGATCGGTGCGACCGATCAGATCCGGCAGGCTCTTCACCCCCAGCGCCGCGAGCAGCTCACGCACTTCCCGCGCCACGAAGGTGAAGTAATTGATCAGCAGTTCCGGTGCACCGATGAAGTGCTCCTGACGCAGATCCTCACGCTGGGTGGCCACGCCGGTGGCGCAGTTGTTCAGGTGACAGATGCGCAGGTACTTACAGCCCAGCACCACCATCGGCACGGTGCCGAAACCGAACGATTCGGCGCCCAGAATGGCGGCTTTGATCACGTCCAGGCCGGTCTTCAGGCCGCCGTCGGTCTGCAGGCGGATTTTGTCGCGCAGGTCGTTGGCACGCAGCGCCTGATGCGCCTCGGACAGCCCCAGCTCCCACGGCGACCCGGCATAGCGGATCGAGGTGAGCGGGCTGGCGGCGGTGCCGCCATCGTAGCCGGAGATGGTAATCAGGTCGGCGTAGGCCTTGGCCACGCCGGACGCCACCGTGCCGACACCGGGCTCGGACACCAGCTTCACCGACACCTGGGCCGCCGGGTTGACCTGCTTGAGGTCGAAGATCAGCTGCGCCAGGTCCTCGATGGAATATATGTCGTGGTGCGGCGGCGGTGAAATCAGCGTCACGCCGGGCACCGAGTGGCGCAGACGGGCGATCAGGGCGTTCACCTTGCCGCCGGGCAACTGGCCGCCCTCGCCGGGCTTGGCGCCCTGGGCGACTTTGATCTGCAGCACTTCGGCGTTGACCAAATAATGCGGGGTCACACCGAACCGGCCGGAGGCGATCTGCTTGATCTTGGACACCCGCTCGGTACCGAAACGGGCCGGGTCTTCGCCGCCCTCACCGGAGTTGGAGCGCCCGCCCAGGCGATTCATCGCCGTGGCGATGGCTTCGTGGGCCTCCGGGCTGAGCGCGCCCAGGGACATGCCCGCGGAGTCAAAACGCGGCAGGATGTTTTCAATCGGCTCGACCTGGTCCAGGTCAATCGCCGGCACGTCCTGACGCACGTGCAACAGGTCGCGCAGAGTGGCGATGGGGCGGTCGTTGACCAGCGCCGCGTACTCTTTGTACGCGTCGTAGTCGCCGTCCTGGGTGGCCCGGTGCAGGGCATAGATCACGTCCGGGTTGAAGGCGTGATACTCCTTGCCGTGGATATACTTGAGCACACCGCCCGGATCGATCGGCTTGCGCTGCTTCCAGGCGTCCTTGGCGATGATTTTCTGATCGTTCTCGAAGTCCTCGAAACCGGCACCTTCGATGCGGCTTTGCACGCCACGGAAGCACAGGTCCACCACGTCGCTGGCAACGCCCACCGCTTCGAACAGCTGCGCGCCACGGTAGGAGGTAATGGTGGAGATCCCCATCTTGGAGAGGATCTTCATCAGGCCCTTGTTGATGCCCTTGCGGAAATTCTTCTGCAGCTCCACCGGGTCACCGATCAGCTCCCCGCTTTTCACCATGTCCGCGATCACGTCGTAGGTGAGGTAGGGGTAGACGGCGGTGGCGCCGAAGCCGAACAGTACCGCGAAGTGGTGCGCGTCACGGACGGTGGCGGTTTCCACCACGATGTTGGCGTCACTGCGCAGACCGCAGGCGGTCAGGTGATGGTGCACCGCGCCGGTGGCCATCAACGCGTGGATGGTGAGCTGATCCTGCTGAATGCCGTGGTCCGACAGCACCAGGATGATGTTGCCGTCACGCACCGCCTGGGCGGCCTGCTCGCACAGCGCCTTGACCGCGCTTTCCAGGCCCTGGTCGGGCTGGTAGTGCAGCGACAGACGGGCGTGGCCGTAGCCGGGCCGGTCGATCTTGAGCAGGTTAGTGAACTTGGAATGGGACAGCACCGGCGTGGACAGGATCGCCCGGTCGGCGTGGTCGGAGGTTTCCTCGAACACGTTCCGTTCCGAACCGACGCAGGTTTCCAGGCTCATCACGATCGCTTCGCGAAGCGGGTCGATGGGCGGGTTGGTCACCTGCGCGAACTGCTGCCGGAAATAATCGTAGAGCGGACGCTGGCGCTCGCTGAGCACCGCCATGGGGGTGTCGTCGCCCATCGACCCGGTGGCTTCCTGGCCGGCTTCCGCCAGCGGGCGAATCACCTGATCGCGCTCTTCGAAGCTGATCTGGAAGAACTTCTGATAGCTGAGCAGATCCTGCGGATCGATGTCGTCGGTGCGCTCCACCTCGTGGTCGTAGTTGGCCTCAATACGCAGCGCGTTTTCCTTGAGCCACTGACGATAGGGGTGACGCACCTTGAGACGGTTATCGATATCACTGGTGTGCAGCAGCTCGCCTTTCTCGATGTCCACGGCGAGAATCTGACCGGGTCCGACACGGCCCTTGGCGACCACATCTTCGGGCTGGTAGCTGTACACGCCGATCTCGGAGGACAGCGTGATAAAGCCGTTCTTGGTGATCACCCATCGGGCCGGACGCAGACCGTTGCGGTCGAGCATGCAGACCGCGTGGCGGCCGTCGGTCATCACCAGACCGGCGGGGCCGTCCCAGGGCTCCATGTGCATCGAGTTATATTCGTAGAAGGCGCGCAGATCCGCGTCCATGGTTTCCACGTTCTGCCAGGCCGGCGGCACCATCATGCGCACCGCGCGGAACAGGTCCATGCCGCCGGAAACCAGCACTTCCAGCATGTTGTCCATGCTCGAGGAGTCGGACCCTTCGCGGTTGACCAGCGGGCTCAGGTCGCTGAGGTTGGGCAGCAGTTCGTTCTCGAACTTGTTCTCCCGCGCCAGCGCCCAGTTGCGGTTGCCCTGGATGGTGTTGATCTCACCATTGTGCGCCAGATAGCGGAACGGCTGGGCCAGCGGCCACTGCGGCGAGGTGTTGGTGGAGAACCGCTGGTGGAACACCACGATGGCGGTTTCCATGGTCTCATCACTGAGATCCGGGTAGAACGCCGGCAGGTCCACCGGCATCATCAGGCCTTTATAAGAGACCACCGCCGAGGACAGCGAGCAGACGTAGAAGTAGCCGTCCGCTTCGATGCGTTTTTCCGCGTGCCGGCGGGCAAAGAACAGACGCCGGTTAAGCTGGTCCTCGCTGTCGCCCTCGGCGGCCACCAGCACCTGGTGGAAACCGGGCAGGGACTGCTTGGCCAGATCGCCCAGGCAGGACGGATCGGTGGGCACTTCCCGCCAGCCCAGCACGTTGACGCCCTGGGCCTCCATCTGCTCCTGCAGCACCGCTTTCTGGGCGCGGGCGCGCTCGGCATCCGGGTGGGTGAACACCATCCCCACGGCATAGGTATCGGGCAGGTCGATACCCTGCTCGCCGGCCACCTTGCGGAAGAAGGAGTCGGGCTTTTTCAGCAACAGACCGCAGCCGTCACCGGTTTTTCCATCGGCATTAATGCCGCCCCGGTGGGTCATGCAGGTGAGTGCTTCGATCGCGGTTTGCAGGAGCTCGTGGCTGGCCTTGCCCTCCATGTGGGAGATCAGGCCGAAACCACAGTTGTCCCGGAATTCTCCGGGCTCATAGAGCCCACGCACCAGCTTGGAATTCTGCTGCATCAAAACCTTTCCTCTTGAAATTCAGAGACTTACAGAAGGCGGAACAGGCGTCGAAACGACGGCGACGGCAAAAAAGGGATGTGCATTCTACACTTTGCGCCGATCAGCCACAAACAGGAAGACGGCACCGTCCAGACCGCACAGTGCCGGTTGGACAGCGCCGCGGGCAACCTTAGCGCAACTCCTTGCGTATTGAGGCCATATCCCGTGGGAAGGGGCCGCCGCGCCGCAGCGCCTCAGGCAGCTCGTCGCGGGCCGCCAAAGCCGCATCACGGCTGGGATAGGGCCCCGCCAGCACCAGGTAGACCTGCTCGTCACCCCGTTCTGTTCGGTAGTAGGCGCCGTTACGGTCGATCTGGTCAAGTACCCCGCGCGCACCGTCTTCCCGGCCGGTGGCCACCAGTTGCAGGAACCAGTCACCGTCGTCGCGGGTGGCCAGCCAGTCCTCCTGCTGATAGCCGAGACGGGCATCCAGCCCGGACAGTTGCGGCTCGCCGCCGGATACGGTGGGCGGCGTTTCTGCCTCCGCCGTTTCGGCGGGCTCCGGGTCGGTCTGGGCACGCGGCTCGGACGGGGCGGGCTCGGTTGTCGCGACCTGATCACCGGCGGGCTCCGGTGCTTCCGGCGCCGGCGGCGTGCGGGCCTCTTCCGGTGCCGGCCCGGCCACTTCCTGCTCCGGCTCGTTTTCCGCGTCCTCGAAGGTGCGGGCGGAATCGTGGTATTCGGCCAGGGCGCGGCGGGTGCTCTCCGGGTCGCCCCGTTCGCCGCTCTCCGCCTCACTCTCGCTTTCGGCCGTTTGCGGGGCCGGTTCCGACGGGGCCTGCGCTTGCGCCACCGGCTCCTTGGGCAAATCCAGGCTCACCACCTGATCCTGATCGGCGTCGTCGTCACCGCCGCTGGCCAGCCACAGCACCAACACCACCAGCACCAGCGCGCCCACCGCCAGGCCGTGCCGCCAGGGCACCGGCTTGTTGGTGAGGCCGCCACCGCCGCCGGCTTTCGCCTCCAGCATCGGCAGCAGCGCCGCGATACGACCGTCGCTGTCCTCGCTCAGCTCCTGGGCCTCCTGGTCGTCCAGCGCCAGCGCGAAGCCCTGATCGGCGAACACGGCCACGTCGTCCGCGTCCAGCGGCGGCAGCACCAGCACGTCCTCCACGTTCAGCCCGGCGTCACGCAGATGCTCGGCGCTGCCCGGTTCGCCGCCGAACACATAGGTGAGGCGCTGCCCCAGTTTGGTCTTCAGAGACGCCATGGTGGCGAGGGCCTCGGAGGCCGCCAGGTGGGCGTTATCCAACACGATCACCAGGCTGGTGTCCGCCAGCGTCTGCTTGAGGGTGTCGGCCAGATCGGCGCGCTCGATATCGAAGTGCACCAGCATGGCGTCCACCACCGCGTTGGCGCCCAGGTCCTCGGCGCCGTCCAGGCGGATCAGTTCGTAGTCCCCCACCAGGGACATGGACAGCATACCCAGCAGGGTGGAAACGCCGCTGCCGGCCTCACCCTCCAGCACCGTGGTGGCGCCGTCATGGGCGTGGCCGTTCAGGGCGTCAAGAAGGTCGCCGCGCTCGGCGCCCTCGTAGAAAAAATCCTCATCTCTCACAAAAGGCCTCGAGCGTTCGCGTCAATGCGTTCGTGTCGTATTCGCCTGTGACCAGGGCGTCGCCGATTTGGTTCAGCAACACCAGTCGCAGACGGCCATTCTGTACTTTTTTATCCAGCGCCATAAGCTCGCTGAAATCCGCCCGCGCCATCCCTTCCGGCGCGGTCACCGGCAGCTTCCAGGCCGCCAGACTGTCGCTGACCCGGTCCAGGTCGGCCTGGTTCAGCCAGCCCAGCTCCAGGGACATGCGCGCCGCCATCACCATACCGGCGGCGACCGCCTCACCATGCAACCAGTCCCGGTAGCCGGTAAAGGTTTCCATGGCGTGGCCGAAGGTGTGGCCCAGATTAAGCAGAGCGCGGTTGCCCTGCTCGGTTTCATCGGCGGCCACCACTTCGGCCTTGTTGCGGCAGCTGCGCAGGATCGCTTCCGCCACCGGGGCCTTCTCGCGGGCGGCCAGTGCGGCCTGGTTATCCAGCAACCATTGAAAAAATCCCGGGTCGCGGATCAGGCCGTACTTGATCACCTCGGCCATGCCGGCGGCGAATTCCCGTTCCGGCAGGGTGTCGAGCACGGCGGTGTCGATCACCACCGCGCGCGGCTGGTGGAAGGCGCCGATCATGTTCTTGCCGCGTGGATGGTTCACGGCGGTCTTGCCGCCCACCGAGGAATCCACCTGCGCCAACAGCGTGGTGGGCACCTGGATAAAATCCACGCCGCGCTGATAGCAGGCGGCGGCGAAGCCCACCATATCGCCGATCACGCCACCGCCCAACGCCACCAGCGTGGTGGTGCGGGAATGCCGGTGGGCCATCAGGGCGTCGAAAATACGCTCCAGGGTGGCCAGCGTCTTGTGCTGCTCGCCGTCCGGGAGGATCAGAGTGTCGCATTGCAGGTCGGCCAGCCCCTTGGTGACCGACTCCAGATAAAGCGGCGCGATGGTCTCGTTGCTGACCACCATCACCTGATTACCACGCACGTGGCGGCGAATCAGGTCCTGCCCGAGCAGGCCGCGGTCGATGTAAATGGGGTAGCTGCGCTCGGCCAGCGACACATCAAGCTTCTGCATACGGCCTCGTAAAGCGGAGTGGGAGTGCGGCCATTATCGGCTGGCGTGGTCGGCCAGACAACCGAGGACCTGATCGGTCACTTTCTTGAGGTTACCGGATGCGGTGGAGACCACGCCGTGCGCCACTTCCCGGTAAAGCGGATCCCGTTCCTGGAACAGCGCCTGAAGACGGGCCTCCGGGTCGCGGGTTTGCAGCAGGGGCCGGTTGCGGTCGTTGCGGGTGCGGGCCAGCTGCACGTCTACCGGGGTCCACAGATAGACCACGCAGCCGCGCTCGTGAAGGTGACGACGGTTCTCTTCCTGAGTGACCACGCCGCCGCCGGTGGCCAGAACAATGCCCGCCATGGCGGTCAGTTCGTCGATCACATCGCGCTCGCGGCGCCGAAACCCCTCCTCGCCTTCCATATCGAAGATCCAGGGGATGTCGGCACCGGTTTTCTCTTCGATCACACGGTCGGAATCGTAAAACGGGCGGCCCAGAACCTGGGCGAGGTGTCGGCCCAGGGTGCTTTTACCCGCACCCATGGGCCCGACCAGATAGAGAGACGTGGAATCCTTTGGGTTCACCGACTAGCCATTGCGTCTTTCACCAGGCGAGGCGTGATAAAGATCAGCAGTTCCTGCTTGTTATCACGGTTCACCTTCTTGCGGAACAGGGCGCCCAACCAGGGGATATCACCCAGGAAGGGGGTTTTGACCGTGGATTCTATCTTTTCCTGTTGGAAAATGCCGCCCAAAACCACGGTTTCGCCGTCATTGACCAGAACCGTGGTCTCCACCCGGTTGGTGTTGACGGTCGGCGCGCTGGTATCGGTGCCCAGGGAATCGTTGTTGACCTTGAGTTGCATGATCACATCCCCTTCCGGGGTCACCTGCGGAGTCACTTCCAGGCGCAGCTCCGCCTCGATGAACTCCACCGCGGTGGCGCCGGACGCGGTGGCCACGTTGAACGGCACCTGCTGGCCGGACGCGATCACCGCCGGCTGCTGATCGGCGGTCAGCACCTTCGGCGTGGCCACCAGCTCGCCGTGGCCTTCCGCTTCCAGGGCGGACAGTTCCAGCTCGATCAGGCCGGAATCCAGCGACGTAAAGCCGATCGCGAAGCGGGTGGCTTCCTGGGAGGCCACGCCCATATCGACGATCAGATCGTTGTTCTGCTCTTCGTCGAATTCCTCGAACTCACCCAGGGAGCCGTCGTCGTCCCGGTCGATATTGGCGTAATGCAGCTCACGCAAAGAGGTGTGGCGGCCGGAGACTGCGATGCTCTTGCCCTCGTTGACCAGGCTGTCGCCGTCATAGGCCAGGCCGCCCCAACGCACGCCGAATTCGTCCGCCACGTCGGTGCTGGCGATCACCACCCGGGCTTCGATCAGCACCTGCTGAACCGGAATGTCGAGCTGCTGGATCAGACCGCGGATTTCCTGCAGCTTGGCCACGGTATCCTGAACGATCAGGGTATTGGTGCGCTGGTCCACGGTCACCGAGCCGCGCCCGCTGACCAGGGCGGAGCCTTCACCGCCCTGGGAGGTGATCAACGCCTTGAGCTCTTCGGCGCGGGCATAGTTGATGCTGATGTATTCGGTGCGCAGCGGCGCCAGGGACGCCAGTTGTTTCTGGCTCTCCAGCTCCTGCTTTTCGCGGGCGGCGATTTCGTCCGCCGGCGCCACCAGCAACACGTTGCCCACCTTGCGCTTGTCGAGGCCCTTGGTCTTGAGGATCAGATCCAGCGCCTGGTCCCAGGGCACGCTCTGCAGCCGCAGGGTAATCTTGCCGCTGACGGTGTCGGACGCCACCAGGTTCAGGTCGGTGAAATCGGCGATCAACTGCAGCACCGAGCGCACTTCAATGTCCTGGAAGTTCAGCGACAGCTTCTCGCCGGTGTATTTGAAAGCATCGCGGCGCTGGCGATCCTTCTCGGCCACGGTGAGCGGCTTAACGTTGATGCTGAACAGGTTGTCCGCCTGATAGGCGAGGTAATCCCAGCTGCCTTCCGGCTCAATGGTGATCACGGTGCTGCCGTCCACTTCCTTGGTGTCGACGAACTGCACCGGGGTGGCGAAGTCACTGACATCCAGCCGGCGCAGCAAATCGTCGTCCACATCGGCGTCGACGAAGCGGGCGACGATACGGCCGCCCTTTTCGCGCACGTCCACCGGCATGGCGTCGTCCGCCAGCTCCACCAGCACACGGCCTTCGCCGTCGTCGCCGCGGCGGAAGTCGATATCGCGCACGCCGGCACTGCTAGGCGCCACTTTGCGCTGCACGGTCTCGCTGGCCGGGTCCATGGTCGGGGTGGCGTTGTTCGCGCCCAGGGTGATCACCAGCTCCTGACCTTCGATCCGCGTTTTATAGCCGGTCAACTGGTCCAGATTGAAGATCAGACGGGTTCTTTCCTTGGCGCCCAGCACCATCAGGCTGCGCACATTGCCGGACCCCAGATTGTGCTCTTTCACCTCGATCTGATTACGGGTGTCGAGCAGATCCAGAGCGACCCGCGCTGGTTGCTCGATACTGTAACCCTTGACCTCCGGCGCGGCGCCCTCGAAGGACACGCGCACTTCCACGCCGTCGCCGGGTAAGGTATTGGCGCGCAGGTCGGTTACCGTCGCCGCCCGCCCCAGGGTGGCCGCGCTCAGCCCCACCAGCATCAGCAGCAACGCCGCCCAACGCCGGGACGCAGCCCTTGTTTTTGTTGATGTGAAGATAATCATAACTGGCATCCCCAGCAGCGGTTATTCAGCAAGCGAAATGTTTCGGGAGCGTTCCACCCAGCCGTCCTGTCCATCCGGGACGATCTCGACCAGCGCGATCTGGTCGCTGGACACTTCCACCACGCGTCCGAAGTTTCTACCCATATAACTTCCCACCCGTACCCGGGTCACCGAGCCGGTGGGGTCTTCGATCAAGGCTTCCAGCGGATTGCTGGGCTTGGTGATGGTGCCCACCATGGCCAGCGCATCCAGGCTGAAGCCTTCCAGATATTGCTTGGGCCGGCTCAGGTCCGGCTCCACCGGACGCCCTTCCGGCACCTCCAGCAGCTTTTCGTCCACCGGCCGTGAAAACGGCGCCCGCAGTTTGTGCGCCGCATAGGTGTAGGTGGCGATCGGCTTGAACTCCGGCGGCGGCTCGATCCGGCCCCTCGGACGCGCCTTGATCTCCGTCATCCGCGCGTCCAGCTCATTAATGCCGGCCCCCGAACCGCAGCCTTGCAGCAACGCGGCGGTCGCCACCAGCACCAACCCGTACGCAATGGATTTACGTCCATTCATGTTCGTTCCCCTCAGGACCGGCCGCCTTTGGCCCGGTTATTCTTCTCCGTACCCTGACCGCCACCGTCGTCGTCGCCCCCGGCGTAACGGTAGGTCTTGGCGGTGATCGACATATCCAGCATGCCCCGCGACCCGGCCTCTTCCTTGATCGGCACGATCTTGAAATCATGCAGCGTGACGATACGCGGCAGCGCCGCCACCCCGGACACGAACGCGCCGAAACCGTGGTAGTCGCCGGTCACCTTGATGTCGATCGGCAGCTCCGCATAGAACTCCTTCTCGATTTCGTCCTTCAGGGCGATGGTCTCGAACTCCAGGCCACTGCCGAGACCGGTGTGGGTGATGTCCTCCAACAGGCCGGGCACCTCGGTGTCCTTGGGCAGCTGGCTTTTGAGGGTTTCAAAGCTGGCTTCCAGCTCCACCAGTTGCTGCCGGTACTGCTCCAGGTTGTGGGCGCGGAACGCCTTCTGTTCGAAGCTTTCCAGCAGCGTGACTTCCTCGCGCTGCAGCTGCTCGTGGCGGCTGTTGAGGTCCTTGATGCTCAGGAAATAACCCAGGCCGAGCACAAAGCCGAACACCAGCACCGCGGCACCGATCTTGACCGGCATCGGCCAGCCGCCGACGTTCTCGAAATCCAGGCTGTTGAGCTCGTCAATCAGCTCGCGCACATCCAGGTTCTTCAGTTCGGATGCTTTCATTGCCCGGCCTCCTCGTCATCGCTGCGCGGCGAGCCCTGCTTCACCGTCAGCGCAAAGGTGTTGGCCTGAGCGCTGGCCTCTCCCTCGGCACCGCGCTGGCTCTCGTCCAGGGCGTTCACGTTGAGCAGATTGGGCTCCACGAACCAGTCCGAGGCGGCCAGGTTACGCATCAGCCGCGAGATCCGGTTGTTGGACTCCGCCACCCCCTCGATCCGGTAGCTGTCACCGGTCCGTTCCACCAGCGTGTAGTACACGCCTTCGGGCAGGGTGCGCACCAGCTGGTCGAACACATAGACGATGGTCGGCCGGTTGCCCTGAAGCTCCTGAATCACTTTCATGCGCGCCACCAGCTGATCCCGGCGGCGCTGCAACTCGTTGATTTCCTTGATTTGTGTGTCGAGCTTGGCGATCTCGCTCTGGATGTGGTTATTGCGGGTCTGCTGGTCGGCGATCTGGCTTTCCACCATGCCTTTCCAGAGCCAGAAAATCAGACCCGCCATCAGGGCGGCGAACGCCAGCATGGCGATAAACTCATGCTGGCGCTGCTTGCGTCGCTCTTCGCGCCAGGGGAGCAGGTTAATCATGGTTGTCATTGCTCGAAGCTCCTCAGGGCCAGGCCACAGGCGATCATCATCGCTGACGCGTCGTTCTCGAGCGCCTTGGCGTTAACCTTGTTGGCCAATGCCATATCGGCAAAGGGATTGGCCAGGGAGCATCCGGTGCCCACCTTTTGCTGAATCAGGTCGGGCAGGCCGTCGATCGAGGCGGAGCCGCCGGCAAGCAGAATGTAGTTCACCTCGTTGAACTGGGTGGAACCATAGAAGAACTGCAGGGAGCGGTTGATCTGCTGGACGATGGCGTCCTTAAACGGCTGCAGGACCTCGTTTTCGTAGTCCTCCGGCAGCTCGCCGGTCTTCTTCGCCAGCCCGGCCTCCTCCATGGAGATACCGTAGCGGCGCTGAATTTCCTCGGTGAGCTGCTTGCCGCCGAACAACTGCTCGCGGGTGTACACGCTGCGCCCCTGGTGGAACACATTGAGCGTGGTCATGGTGGCGCCGATATCGAACACCGCCACGGTATCCAGCTCCTCGGCGTTGGGCAGGCCGGGCAGGATCAGCTGAAAGGCCCGCTCCATGGCGTAGGCCTCCACATCCACCACCTTCGGCTGCAGCCCGCCGATCTCCAGGGCATCGGCGCGCATTTCCACGTTCTCGGTGCGCGACGCCACCACCAGCACTTCCACCCGCTCCGGGTTGTCCTCCACCGGACCGATCACCTGGAAGTCCATGCGGACCTCGTCCAGCGGGAAAGGAATGTACTGATCGGCTTCCACCCGCAGCTGATTTTCCATGTCGTCCTCGCTCAGCGAGGCGTCCATTTCAATCACCTTGGTGATGGTCGCCGAGCCGGGCACGGCCACGGCGGACGTCTTGACCCCCGGCCGGGCACGCCCGACCAGACGGGCGACCACATCCCCGACCCCCTCAACGTCATTGATGTTCTTTTCCACCACGGCGTTTGGCGTTAGCGGTTCGACGCCGTAACTTTCAACCTTGTAGCGGTTCCCCGTTCTGGACAATTCCAGCAACTTAACCGCGGTGGAACTGATATCGATCCCCAGCAGTGTCTGGGCCTTTTTTCTGAGAAAAGGCAGCACAGTCGTCGTCCCGTGTGATTGTTTTAGAGATGTTTTTACTTCAAAAATATATACTTACGTGATTCTTATGCCTAATCACTTTAGGAGTAAGTAATAACAGAACAGATATTAGATCACAACAACCTTTCCACCGTATAATGACCTGCTTCACGGGTCTGCTAGCCCTTTCTTCTGATCGCCACAGCCGTTGCCACTTTATGCGCTCTACCGTCGTCTGGATCCGCTCCCTCGTTCTTCTCGCCCTGGCCGGTGCCGGCGGCGCTCTTCTGGTCCTCGCCGCCTGCTATTTATACCTGGCGCCACAGCTGCCCGCCGCCGGCGCGATCCGCGAGGTCGAATACCAGATTCCGCTGCGCATCTATACCAGCGATCACAAACTGATCGCCGAGTACGGCGAGAAGCGCCGCGAGCCGATCACCTATGAAGAGGTGCCCGAACCGTTCATCCAGGCGGTGCTGGCCGCCGAGGACGAGCGCTTCTTCGAGCACCCCGGGGTCGACCCCAAGGGCCTGCTGCGCGCCGCTCTGGAGCTGCTTCGCTACCAGGAGATCCGCTCCGGCGGCTCCACCATCACCATGCAGGTGGCGCGCAACTTCTTCCTCGACCGGGAGCAGCGCTTCCTGCGCAAGTTCAACGAGATCGTACTGGCGATCCAGATCGAACGGATTCTCGAGAAGGAGGAAATCCTCGAGCTGTATCTGAACAAGATCTACCTGGGGCACCGGGCCTACGGCGCGGAGGCCGCCGCCCAGGTCTATTACGGCAAGTCGATCAAGGACCTGTCGTTGCCGCAATGGGCGATGATCGCCGGTCTGCCCAAGGCACCGTCCGCGTACAACCCGATCACCAACGCGGAGCGGGCGCGTCAGCGGCGCAACTGGATTCTGTTCCGCATGGAAGAAACCGGCGCCATTGACCGCGAACAACGGGAAGCCGCCCAGGCCGCGCCGGTGACCGCCCGCTATCACGCCGCCCGGCCGGAAGTGGAAGGCGCCTACATGGGCGAAGTGGCCCGGGTACTGGCGGAAGACCTGGTGGAGCCGGACCTGTATACCGAAGGCCTGCGCATCGTCACCACCCTCAACAGCGAACGCCAGAACGCCGCCGTCACCGCCCTGCGCCAGGGCCTGCACGCCTACGACGAGCGCCACGGCTGGCGCGGCCCGCTGGCGCGCATCGACGCCGGCGACCTGCCGGAGCTCGACTGGCCCGCCGACCGGGACACCGAGGCCGCCCCCGACACCGACAAACCGGAACCGGAAATGGCCAAGGAAAAAGAACCGGACCTTCCCGACGAACTCGACGAAGACCTGGTCGCCTGGGTGGAACAGTTCAAGGACCAGGCGGACTACGGCCCGCTGCGCACCGCCGCGGTGACCGCGGTCCGGGATCGCCAGGCGGCGGCCCTGCTGCGCGACGGCAAGCAGGTAGTGCTGGACTGGGACGCCATCCGCTGGGCGCGACCGGCGCTTAATAAAGGTTACGTGGGCGAGGCGCCTCAAACCGCGTCCGACGTGCTGAGCCCCGGCGACGTGGTCTACGTGCGCCCGAACGGCGGCGGCGGCGACGACGCCAGCTGGCGCCTGGCGCAATTGCCGGAGGCCCAGTCCGCGCTGATCTCACTGAACCCGGACACCGGCGCCGTTGAAGCCATGCAAGGCGGCTACAGCTTCTACGCCTCCAAGTTCAACCGCGCGCTGCAGGCCCGCCGCCAGGCCGGCTCGGTGTTCAAACCCTTCATCTACACCGCCGCGCTGGAAAGCGGCTTTACCCCGGCCACCATTATTAATGACGCGCCCCTGGTGTTCGACGACGACAACCTGAAGGACGCCTGGCGCCCGACCGGCGCCAGCAACCGCTTCTACGGCCCGACGCGGCTGCGCGAGGCGCTGTACCGCTCGCTCAATCTGGTGTCGATCCGCATCCTCCGTCAGATCGGCATCAGCCAGGCAATGAACACCCTGGACCGATTCGGGCTGCCCACCAAACGTTTCCAGCGCGACCTGTCGCTGGCACTGGGCAGCGCCTCGGTGACCCCGCTGGAGATCGCCCGCGCCTATTCGGTGTTCGCCAACGGCGGCTACCGGGTGGACCCCTGGTTCATCGAACGCATCGAGGACAAAGACGGCAAGGTGCTCTGGAAGGCCCCGCGCGTGGAACGCTGCGAAGCCCCCTGCGCGGTGGTCGACGCGGACAACCAGGCACCGCAACTGGAAACCGATGACGACGGCAAGCCGATCCAGCCGCCGCCGACCATGGCACCGCGGGTGATTGACGAGGATACCGCCTGGTTAATGCACTCCATCCTCCAGGACGTGGTCAAACGCGGCACCGGCCGGGACGCCCGCCGCCTGGGCCGCTCGGATCTGGCCGGCAAAACCGGCACCACCAACGACCAGGTGGATGCCTGGTTCTCCGGTTACTCCCCGGCGCTGGTGGCCACCGTCTGGGTTGGCTTCGACAACCCGGCGTCGCTGGGCAACGGCGAGTACGGCGGCCGCGCCGCCCTGCCCACCTGGATCGACTACATGGGCACGGCCCTGGACGGCGTCGAGGAGATCCAGCCGCCGCAACCGCCGGGCGTGGTGTCGGTGCGCATCGACCCGGACAGCGGCCTGCAGGCCCGCCCGGAGAACGAAACCGCGATCTTCGAATACTTCCGCGAGGACAATGTCCCGGAACTGGAAGCGCCGCACAGCGGCGACGGCCGCTCGCCGGAACAGATCTTCTAGGCGGCGACCCCTCCAGCGGGGCCCGCTCCCACAGAAGCATAAAAAAGGGCCGGCGAATGCCGGCCCTTTTTGATTGGCGCTTAGCGTGCAGCCCGATTTACAGCTCGGGGAAGATCTCGTCGAGCGAGTTGAGCGGATAGTGAGACGGGTAGCCCTTGCGGGCCACACCGGAATCCACCGCCGCCTGAGCCACCGCCGCGGACACCCGGCCCAGCAGACGCGGGTCATTGGGCTTGGGAATAATGTATTCCGGCCCGAAGTTGAGCGGCTCGCCGCCGTAGGCGTCCAGCACTTCCTTGGGCGGCGCCTCGCGCACCAGCTCGGCGATGGCGTGCACCGCCGCCAGCTTCATTTCCTCGTTGATCGAGGTGGAGCGCACGTCCAGGGCACCCCGGAACATGTACGGGAAGCACAGCACATTGTTCACCTGGTTCGGGTAGTCCGAACGGCCGGTGGCGATGATCGCATCGGAACGCACCGATTTGGCCACTTCCGGCAGGATCTCCGGATCCGGGTTGGCGAGCGCGAAAATGATCGGCTTGGGCGCCATCTTCTTGACCATTTCCGGCGTCAGCATGTCCGGGCCCGACACACCGATAAAGACGTCGGCGTCGGCCACCGCGTCGTCCAGGGTGCGCTTGTCGGTGTCGTTGGCGAGCGCCGCCTTGTACTGGTTGAGGTCGTCGCGGCGGCTGTGGATCACACCCTTGCGGTCAAGCACCAGGATGTTTTCCTTGCGCGCGCCCATCTCGATCAGCAGGCGCACCGAAGCAACGCCGGCGGCGCCGGCGCCCACGCACACCACTTTAATGTCCTGGATGCGCTTCTTCTGGATTTCCAGCGCGTTGATCAGGCCGGCGCCCACCACGATGGCGGTGCCGTGCTGGTCGTCATGGAACACCGGCACGTCGCACAGTTCCTTGAGCACGCGCTCGATTTCAAAGCATTCCGGCGCGCGGATGTCTTCCAGATTGATGCCGCCAAAGGTGCGGTGGATGCGCACCACGGTATCGATAAAGGCCTGCGGGTCCTCGGCGTCCACCTCGATATCGAACACGTCGATGCCGGCGAACAGCTTGAACAGGATACCCTTGCCTTCCATCACCGGCTTGGACGCCAGCGCGCCCAGGTTGCCCAGGCCGAGGATCGCGGTGCCATCGCTGATTACCGCCACCAGGTTGCCCTTGGAGGTGAAACGATAGGCCAGTTCCGGTTCCCGGGCGATTTCGCGCACGGGCTCCGCCACGCCGGGGCTGTAAGCCAGGCTGAGGTCACGGCTGGTCTTGGCCGGTTTGGTCACCTCAACGCTGATCTTCCCCGGACGCGGTTTGGCGTGATATTCCAGGGCCGCCTTTTTTAAATCCTCGGACATGGTGGTCTCCGCTTCCCGATCTGGATTATGACGCGTGATTCCGAACGCAAAAAGCACCCTGGCGGGTGCTTTTTGCAGGCAAGAAACAGTGGAAGCAGACTCGCTTACTTTTTCTTGCCTGAGCTGATCACGCCGAAACGTTGCTTGAACTTGTCGACCTGGCCACCGCTCTCGGCCTGCTTCTGCTTGCCGGTGTAGAACGGATGACACTGGGAGCACACGTCCACCTCGAAAGAGCCGCCACGGGTGGAGCGGGTTTCGATCACATTCCCGCAGCTGCAGGTAATGGACACGTCCTGGTAATCGGGATGAATCTCTGATTTCATAGCAAAGCTCCTTCAGGTGTCGCCACCCGAACCTGCGCCAGAAGCGCTCTGTCGGGCACCACACTTGCTTGCGCCGGGCAAAAGTGAGCGCGAATCATAACAGCTTGACACCGATGCGCAAGAGATAAACCGGAACCTTCCGTGCCTTCTGAGTCCATCATACAGGTCGCCCTGCCGGTGCCCCTGCCGGGATGCTTCGACTACCGCCTGCCGGCGGGCTCGCCGACGCCTCCCCGCGGCGCCCGCGTGCAGGTGCCGTTCGGCCGCCGCACCTTGGTGGGGCTGGTCCACGACCACCAGCCCAGCCAGTTCGCCAAACTCAAAAACGTGCAGCGCGTCCTCGACCAGGAAGCGGTCATCGACGAAGCGCTCTATACCCTTTGCGAGCGCGCCGCCCGCTACTACCACCACCCACTGGGCGAAGTGCTGGGCTTCGTGCTGCCGGCCCTGCTGCGCCAGGGCCAGCCGGCCCTGGCCGGCGGCGAAGTGCGCTGGCGGCTCACCGACCGCGGCCATCACGTCAGCGACGACCGCCTGACCCGCGCGCCCCGCCAGCTGCAGGCCCTCACCGTATTAAAGGAACACCCGGACGGCCTGAGCCCGGCGATGCTGGAGGCGCTGTCGGTGTCCAAATCAGCGCTACAGGCCCTGCGCGACAAGGAATGGGTGGAACGGGTGGAGCTGCAACCGGAAGCCGCCGGCACGCCCGCCGAGGTGCTCGCCGAACCGGCGCTGGCCGCCAACCCGGAACAGCGCGCCGCCATCCACGCCATCGTCGACGCCGAAGGCTTTCAGCCGTTCCTGCTCGACGGCGTCACCGGCAGCGGCAAGACCGAGGTCTACCTGCAGGCCATGGCGCCGGTGCTGGCCGCCGGCAAACAGGTGCTGATGCTGGTGCCGGAAATCGGCCTCACGCCGCAGACCCTGCGCCGCTTCCGGCAGCGCTTCGCGGTGCCGGTGACGGTGCTGCACTCGGGCCTGACCGACCGCGAGCGCCTGGACGCCTGGGTGGCCGCCCGCGACGGCCGGGCACGCATCATCATTGGCACCCGCTCGGCGGTGTTCACGCCGCTCGCCCACCCCGGGCTGATCATCGTCGACGAAACCCACGACGCCTCCCTGAAACAGCAGGACGGCTTCCGCTACCACGCCCGTGACCTGGCCACCTGGCGCGCCCAGCAACTGGCGGTGCCGGTGGTGCACGGCAGCGCCACCCCGGCGCTGGAGACCCTGCACCTGGCGCGCACTGGCCGCTACCACTGGCTGCGCCTGACGCGCCGTGCCGGCGACGCCGGCGCGCCGCCCATCGAACTGCTCGATGCCCGCGACACCACCCCGGACCGGCCGCTGCTGCCCACCGCCCTCAAGGCGATCCGCGACACCCTGGCGCGCGGCGAACAGGCGCTGGTGTTCCTCAACCGGCGCGGCTTCGCTCCGGTAATCCTGTGCCGGGACTGCGGCTGGCAGGACGAATGCCCGCGCTGCGACAGCCTGATGACCTGGCACCGCAGCGAACAGCAACTGCGCTGCCACCATTGCGGCCACCAGCACCGGGTGCCGCAGCGGTGTGGCGACTGCGGCTCCAGCAACCTCACCGACGCCGGCGCCGGCACCGAGAAACTGGAAGCGCTGCTGGAAAAGGAGTGCGAGCAGGTCAAAGGCGGCGCGCCGGTGGTGCGCATCGACCGCGACACCACCCGCCGCAAGGGCAGCCTGGACGCCAAGCTGGCGCAGATACAGAAAGGCGAGCCGGCGGTGCTGGTGGGCACACAGATGCTCGCCAAGGGCCACCATTTCCCGCGCCTGAGCCTGGCGGTGATCACCAATATGGACGCCGGCTTCCTGAGCGCCGACTTCCGCGGCCCGGAGCAGGCCGCCCAGCTGTTGCTGCAGGTGGCCGGCCGCAGCGGCCGACAGGACCGCCCCGGGCGGGTGCTGATGCAGAGCCGTCACACCGACCACAACCTGGTGCAACTGGCCGCCGCCGGCGACTATCAAGCACTCGCCAACACCCTGCTGGAAGAGCGGCGCGGCGCCGGCTGGCCGCCGTTCGGGCACCTCGCCCTGCTGCGCTGCGAGGCGATGAGCATGGCCCAGGCGCTCACTTTCCTGGAGGAATGCGCCGCCGGGCTGCCGGCCCTGGACACAGTCCATGTGCTGGGGCCGGTACCGGCGCCGATGGAAAAGCGCGCCGGCCGTTACCGAGCCCAGCTGCTGCTGCAAAGCAACCAACGCCCCGCCCTTCACGGCCTGCTTGATGCGCTGATGGAACACGCCCGCGGCCTGCCCTCGGGTCGCCGCTGCCGCTGGCACCTGGACGTGGACCCGATCGACCTTCTCTGACCCTAGGGGGCGGCATTCCCTTTCCGATTGCCGTACAATCGCCCGTCCATCCAATGGCCGCGATGAAGCATGAAAGACCGCCTGATATTCCTGATCGAAACCGCTCTGGACACCCTGCGCGACAACGGCACCCTGCCCGGCGACGCCCGGCCGCCGGTGCAGATTGATCGCACCAAGGACAAAAGCCACGGCGACTTCGCCACCAACATCGCCCTGATGCTGGCCAAACCCGCCGGGCTCAAGCCCCGCGATCTGGCCCAGTCCCTGATCGACGCGCTGCCCGACGACCCGGCGGTGGCCAGGGTGGAAATCGCCGGCCCCGGGTTCATCAATTTCTTCCAGGCGGCCCAGTGGCTGAACGACCAGCTGGAAGCGGCGCTCGACGACCCCTACCTGGCGGTGCCGCGCCCGGAGCGGGCGCAGACCGTGGTGGTGGACTATTCCTCGCCCAACCTGGCCAAGGAAATGCACGTCGGCCATCTGCGTTCCACCATCATCGGCGACGCCGTGGTGCGCACGCTTTCCTTCCTGGGCCATAAGGTAGTGCCGCAGAATCACGTCGGCGACTGGGGCACCCAGTTCGGCATGCTGCTCGCCTACCTGGAAGAACAGAAAGACCAGGAAAGCGGCGAGCAGCTCAACCGGGAACTGGGCGATCTGGAAAACTTCTACCGCGCCGCCAAGCAGCGCTTCGACGAGTCGCCGGAATTCGCCGACCGGGCCCGGGCGCTGGTGGTGAAGCTGCAGTCCGGCGACGATTACTGCCTGTCCCTGTGGCGCGAGTTCAACCAGGTGTCCCTGAGCCACTGCGACGCGGTCTACCGCCGCCTGGGCGTGACCCTGGGCCCCGACGACGTGCGTGGCGAAAGCGCCTACAACGACGATCTCGCCCAAGTGGTCGCCGACCTCGACAAGGCCGGCCTGCTCACCGAGGACCAGGGCGCCCAGTGCGTATTCCTGGACGAGTTCAAGAACAAGGACGGCGACCCGCTGCCGGTGATCGTGCGCAAGGCGGACGGCGGCTATCTTTACGCCACCACCGACCTGGCGGCGCTGCGCTACCGCGCCGGCACCCTCGGCGCCGACCGCATTCTGTATTTCGTCGATCAGCGCCAGGCACTGCACTTCCAGCAGATCTTCACCGTCGCCCGCCAGGCCGGCTTCGTCGGCGAAAACGTGGACTTGGCGCACATGGGCTTCGGCACCATGAACGGGCCCGACGGCCGCCCGTTCAAGACCCGCGACGGCGGCACCGTCAAACTGATCGACCTGCTGGACGAAGCGGAACAGCGCGCCTACGACCTGGTGCGCTCCAAAAATGCGGACCTGGAAGACAGCGAGCTGCGCGATATCGCCCGCTCGGTGGGCATCGGCGCGGTGAAATACGCCGACCTGAGCAAGAACCGCAGCAGTGATTACATTTTCGACTTCAATCAGATGCTCAGCTTCGACGGCAACACCGCGCCCTATCTGCTGTACGCCTACACCCGGGTGGTGAGCGTGTTCCGCAAGGCCGGGCTGGCGCTGGACCAGGTGCAGACCCAGGTGCGCGGCGACTTCCAGCTTGAGCACGACGCGGAGCAGGCGCTGGCCGCGCGGCTGGTGCAGTTCGGCGAAGTGATCGCCCAGGTGGCCGACAAGGGCCAGCCGCACTTCCTGTGCGCCTACCTGTACGATCTCGCAGGCCTGTTTTCCGCCTTCTATGAACACTGCCCGATTCTCGCCGTGGACGACCCGGCGATCCGCGCCAGCCGCCTGAAACTGGCGGCGCTCACCGCGCGCACCCTGTCACGGGGTCTGGCGCTGTTGGGCCTGACACCCCTGGAGCGTATGTAATGGCGAAGAACACCTCGCGCCGTGGCGCCAGTCGCGGCGGCTCGAAAAAACAATCGCGCCAGGTGCCCGGCTGGGTCTGGCTGTTCACCGGCGTCATCGGCGGCCTGTTCGTGGCGTTCCTGTTCCATCTCGCCCAGGTGCAGATGGAACAGGGCCGCGCCGGTGGCGGTGACCGCACCCTGGCCGAGAAGCCGCAACCCGAGGAAAAGGACAGCGACGGCACCGCCAAGGACGACCAGCCCAAGTTCGATTTCTACGCGGTGCTGCCGAAAATGGAAGTGATCGTGCCCAAGGGCGAAGGCGACGAGCCGGAAACCAGCCGTGGCGGCAATAACAACACCGCCGGCGGCGAAAAGAGCGCCGATAAGCCGGTGGCCGGACGTCACGACAAGCGCTTCCTGCTGCAGGCCGGCAGCTTCCGCAACGAGAAGGACGCCGACCGGCGCCGCGCGGAACTGATCCTCAAGGGTTACCAGGCGCGCATCCAACCGGTGGACATGGACAACGGCGACACCTGGCACCGGGTGATGATCGGCCCCTACGACAACATCAACACCCTGCACCGCGCCCAGGACAAACTGGCCGCCAGCGGCGTGGAGACTCTGCCCATTCAATTGAAAGACTAAAGAGCCTCTGAAAAGCACCCTGCGCTTGAAAACCTCCCGTGCCACCCGCACATCCAATTCAAATCAGGATAAGGAGGTTTTCCGTGGAGCAATATCACGGCACGACCATCGTCTCGGTTCGGCGCGGCAATAACGTGGTGATCGGCGGCGACGGCCAGGTAACGCTGGGCAATACCATCATGAAAGGCAACGCGCGCAAGGTGCGCCGCCTCTACCACGGCAAGGTGATCGCCGGTTTCGCCGGTGGCACCGCCGACGCCTTCACGCTGTTCGAGCGCTTCGAAGCCCAGCTGGAAAAACATCAAGGCCATCTGGTGCGCGCCGCCGTGGAGCTTGCCAAGGACTGGCGCACCGACCGCGCCCTGCGCCGCCTGGAAGCGTTGCTGGCGGTGGCGGACAAGGAAAACTCCCTGATCATCACCGGTAACGGCGACGTGGTGGAGCCCGAAGAAGGGCTGATCGCGATCGGCTCCGGCGGCCCCTTCGCGCAATCCGCCGCCAGCGCCCTGCTGCACAACACCGACATGCCGGCCCGCGACGTGGTGGCGCAAAGCCTGAAGATCGCCGGCGACATCTGCATCTACACCAACCAGAATCACACCTTTGAGGAGATCGAATAGTGTCCTCCTTATCTCCCCGTGACATCGTCAGCGAACTCAACCGGCACATCGTCGGCCAGGAAAACGCCAAGAAAGCGGTGGCCCTGGCCCTGCGCAACCGCTGGCGGCGCATGCAGCTGCCGGAAGAAATGCGCGCCGAAGTGGCGCCCAAGAATATTCTTATGATCGGCCCCACCGGCGTCGGCAAAACCGAAATCGCGCGGCGCCTGGCGAAACTGGCCGACGCCCCCTTTCTGAAGATCGAAGCCACCAAGTTCACCGAGGTGGGCTATGTGGGCCGGGATGTGGAATCCATCATCCGCGACCTGATGGAAGTGGCGATTAAACTGCTGCGCGAAAAGGAAATGGCCCGCGTCCGGCACAAAGCCGAGGACGCCGCCGAGGACCGCGTGCTCGACGCCCTGCTGCCCAACGCCCGCGGGGAACAGGCCGACAACGATTCCAATACCCGTCAGATCTTCCGCAAAAAACTGCGCGAAGGCGAACTGGACGACAAGGAAATCGAAGTGGAGGTCAGCGCCAACCCGCAAGGGGTGGAGATCATGGCGCCGCCGGGCATGGAAGAAATGACCAGCCAGCTGCAGCAGATGTTCTCGCGCATGGGCGGCAGTGGCCGCAAGAAATCGCAGAAGCTGAAAGTGCGCGAAGCGCTGCGCCTGCTGCGTGACGAGGAAGCGGCGCGCTTCGTCAACGAAGACGAGCTCAAGGTGCAGGCCATCGACGTGGTGGAAAACCACGGCATCGTCTTTATCGACGAGCTGGACAAAGTGGCCAAGCGCTCCGAGACCGGCGGCACCGACGTGTCCCGCGAGGGCGTGCAGCGCGACCTGCTGCCGTTGATCGAAGGCTCCACGGTGAGCACCAAGTACGGCATGGTGCGCACCGATCACATTCTGTTTATCGCCTCCGGCGCCTTCCACCTGGCCAAGCCCAGCGACCTGATTCCCGAACTGCAAGGCCGCCTGCCGATCCGCGTGGAGCTGAGCGCGCTGACCCCCGAGGAATTCGAACGCATCCTCACCGAGCCCAAATGCTCGCTCACCGAGCAGTACAAGGCACTGCTGGCCACCGAGGGGCTCAACCTGGAACTCACCGACGACTGCATCCGCCGGATCGCGGAAGTGGCCTGGCAGGTTAACGAACGCACCGAGAACATCGGCGCCCGCCGCCTGCACACGGTGATGGAAAAGCTGCTCGAGGAAATCAGCTACGACGCCGACGACCTGGCCACCCAGTACCACGACAAACCGCTGGTGCTGGACGCCGAAGCCGTCGACCGCTACCTCGGCGAACTGGCCTCCGACGAGGACCTCAGCCGCTACATTCTGTAGCGGCGAAAAAACCTTGTGGGAGCGGGCCTGTGGGAGCGGGCCCCGCCCGCGAAAGGGAGCGAAGCTCCCGGCAGGATGCCAGAGACATCTCTAACGACAGCATAAACAACACCTCTGGTATCCTGCCGGCCGGCTTTGCCGGCCTTTCGCGGGCAGGGCCCGCTCCCACAATTCTGCTATTATCGCCCGCCGGAGGATCAGTCATGAACGCCGGCGAGCAACTGCAATATCATCTGGAACGCTTTTTCGCGTTGCGCCAACACGGCGATGACGCGCTATTCCTGGCCCGCCTGGGCCGGGTTCAGGCGTTCCAGCGCCAGCGCCTGATGGACACCCACCAGACCCTGCTCGAGGACCCGGCCCTGCGTCCCGGCGTCACCTTTCTGCTCGACGACGTCTACGGCGGCCGCGACCTGCTGCCGGTGGCGCGGGAAATCCGCCGCGCCCTGCCCAAGGCCATGCGCCTGCTGCCCGAAAAGGTGATGGCCACCTCCGCCGACGCGTTGGAAGCGGCGATCATCACCCAGGAACTGGACGAGGCCCTGGTCGGCGTGCTCGGCGACCGCCTCGACACGCCGCTGGATGACAACGCCTACGCCGAAGGCTACCGGACCGCCGGCCACCCGGACCAGCGCCGCCGACAACTGCAACTGGTGGCCGGTTTAGGGCATCATATCGACCGCTATGTGCGCTCGCGGATGGTCCAGACCACCTTCCGGCTGGTGCGCCGCCCGGCCCATGCGGCGGGCTTCGCGAACCTGTATGATTTGATGGATCGCAGTTTCCGTGTGATGAAACCGGTACCCAGCGTGGGCCGCCTTCTCGAGCGCATCGCCGCCCGCGAAGCGCGCATCATGGACCGGCTGTTCGACCGGCATCCCGCTCCCTTCAAGGACGTCCCCAATGAGTAACAACGACGACAACAAGGTTACCCACTTCGGCTACCAGCAGGTGCCGTGGCAGGAGAAGCAGCAGCGGGTGGCGGGCGTATTCCGTTCGGTGGCGGGCAAATACGACGTCATGAACGATCTGATCTCCATGGGCAGCCACCGGGTGCTCAAACGCATGACCCTGGAACTGGCCGGCGTGCGCCCGGGCCAGCGGGTGCTGGACCTGGCCGGCGGCACCGGCGACCTGGCGATCAAGTTTTCCCGCCTGGTGGGCGACACCGGCCAGGTGGTGCTGGCCGACATTAACGACGCCATGCTGTCGGTGGGCCGCGACCGCCTGATCGACGCCGGCTGCGGCCACAACACCCAGGTCGCCCAGGTCAACGGCGAGTGCCTGCCGTTCGAGGACAACAGCTTCAACTGCATCACCATCGCCTTCGGCCTGCGCAACATCACCGACAAGGACGCCGCCCTGCGCTCCATGCTGCGCGTGCTCAAGCCCGGCGGCCGGCTGCTGGTGCTGGAGTTCTCCCATCCGGTGCACAAGCCGTTGTCCAAGCTCTATGACCTTTACTCCTTCGCGGTCTGGCCGCGGCTGGGCAAGCTGGTGGTCAACGATTCCGAAAGCTACCGCTATCTCGCCGAATCGATCCGCATGCACCCGGATCAGGACACCCTGAAAGGCATGATGGACCAGGCCGGTTTCCAGCGCAGCGAGTACTTCAACATGCTCGGCGGCATCGTCGCCCTGCACCGGGGGTTCAAGGTCTGATGCGCGAACCCGGTCTTATTTCCACCACCGCCATCGCCAGCGTGGAGCGCGCCATCAACGCCGCGCTGCGCTCCGACCCGGCCACCGCCGCGCGGCTCAGCCGCCACGCCGGACGCCTGCTGGCGGTGCATCTGACACTGCCGCCCGTGCGCCTTTACGCGTTGATCGTTGAAGAAGGCGTGGAGCTCTACCTGCGCAGCGACGCCGAGCCGGACGTCAGCGTCACCGGCAACCCGGTGGATCTGGCCGCCCTGCTGCTCGACTGGCGCCGCCAGCCCCATGTGATCGGTGGCGCCCTGCGCGTGGAGGGCAACCGCGAACTGCTGCAGGACGTGCGCGATCTGGCCGCCGATCTGGACCTGGACTGGGGCGCGCTGCTGGAACCGGTGATCGGCGGCGAGATGGCCCAGCAACTGGACCAGGGCGCGCGGCGCCTGTTCGGCTGGGCCCGCCAGGCGTTCGACCGCCTCGGCCACCAGATGGGCGATTACATCGGCGGCGAGTCCGGCCTGCTGGCGCTGCGCCGCGACGTCTATGAGTTCTACCAGGACGTGGACGAACTGCGCGGCGACGTGGACCGGCTGGACGCCCGAGTTCAACGCCTGAAAGGGAGCCCGCGTTCCTGATGCCGCCAATCAGCCGCCTGCTGGTGGTCGCCCATGTGGCGTGCCGCTACCGACTGTTATCCCTGCTGCCGCCCCACCCGGCCCGTCCCTTCCTGGTGCTGTTGCAATACCTGATGCCCTCCAGCTGGCTGGGCACCGGCAACCTCAGCGAAGGCGAGCGCCTCAAGCTGGCGCTGGAGCGCCTGGGGCCGATTTTCATCAAATTCGGCCAGTTGATGGCCACCCGCCGGGACATGCTGCCGCCGGAATGGACCGAGGCCCTGGCGCACCTGCAGGACCGGGTGGCGCCGTTCGACGGCGCCCAGGCCCGGCGACTGGTGGAGGCCAGCCTGCCGCGCCCCCTCGACGAGATTTTCGCGCACTTCGACGACACGCCACTGGCCTCCGCCTCGGTGGCCCAGGTACACCCCGCCACCCTGCTCGACGGCGGCCAGGTGGTGGTCAAGGTACTGCGCCCGGGTGTCGAACAGCGCGTGGAACGGGACCTCAAGGTAATGGGGTTCGGCGCCCGGCTGCTGGAAGCGCTGTGGGCGGACTCGCGCTACTTCCACCCGCGCAAAGTGGTGCACGACTATCAGACCGTGATCCGCGCCGAGCTGGACCTGGAACGGGAAGCCAGCAACAGCGAAGCCATGCGCCGCCACTTCCTGTTCAGCCCACTGCTCTACATTCCCGCCGTGCACCTGGCGCTGTCGTCCCGGCGGGTGATGGTGTCGGACCGCATCCACGGCATTCCGGTCAACGACATCGCGGCGATCCGCGCCGCCGGCATCGACCCGCGGGTGCTCGCCGAGCGCGGCGTGGAAATCTTCTTCGCCCAGGTGTTCCGGCATAACTTCTTCCACGCCGACATGCACCCGGGCAACATCTTCGTTAACCCGGAGCACCCGCAATCGCCGCAATACATGGCGGTGGACTGCGCCATCGCCGGGCGCCTCTCCAAGCAGGACCTGAACGTGCTGGGCCGCATGGTACTGGCGGTGATGCGCGAGGATTACCCCGGCCTGGTGGACCAGGTGATCCGCGCCGGCTGGGCGCGCGGGCCGGTGGAGCGCCACCGCTTCGAGCAGGCGGTCACCGAGATCATCGCACCGGTGCGCGGCGCCAACCTGGAGAGCATGGAGTTCGCGCCCCTGGTACTGCGGCTGTTCGACCTGGCCCGGGACTACCACATCGAAGCACCGGTGCAGTACATCCTGCTGATGAAAACCCTGGTGCACATTGAAGGCCTGGGGCGCAGCATTTACCCGCAGCTGGACATCTGGACCGTGGGCCGGCCGCTGCTGGAAGCCTGGATGATGGAGGAGTACGGCCCCGCCGCCACCGCCAACAAACTGCGCAACCGGCTGCCGGAATGGGCGGCGCAGCTGCCGGATATGCCTGAGCTGCTGCGCGACGGCCTGGAAAGCCTGCGCCACCAGCCCCAGCAGCAACGGGAAATGGCGCATTACTTTGAAACCGGCCTGCGCCGCCACCGGCACAAAATGCTGGGCGGCCTGGGCGGCCTGGGCCTGGCCGCGCTGGCGGCGGTGGACGCCCTGCACGGCACCGGCCAGTGGGCCTGGCCGATGGCCGCCGGCGCCCTGGTGCTGCTGGCCTGGGCCTGCCGGCGTTAGATATGTCCACGTTAGGGTCTGACGCCGGCCGGTGCTAAACTGGCGCTGTATTTGGAGACACCATGTCCGATATCCTCAACCAGCTTCACCAGGTCCTGGAACAGCGCAAAGGCGCCGCGCCGGATTCGTCCTATGTGGCCAGCCTGTACGACAAGGGCCTGAACAAGATTCTCGAGAAGGTCGGCGAGGAAGCGGTGGAAACCCTGCTCGCCGCCCGTGACACCGACGCCGGCGGAGACCCCAAGGCGCTGATCAACGAAACCGCCGACCTGTGGTTTCATTCGCTGATCATGCTGGCCCACCTGGGGCTCGGTCCGGACCAGGTCCTGGCAGAGCTGGAGCAACGCTTCGGCCTGTCCGGCCATGACGAAAAAGCCGCTCGTAGCGAGCGAGGAGACTAACCATGTTTTCCGGTATCAGTATTTGGCAACTGCTCATCATCCTGGCCATCATCGTGCTGCTGTTCGGCACCAAGAAACTGCGCAACATCGGCAACGACCTGGGCGGCGCGGTGAAAGGCTTCAAGGATTCGGTCAAGGACGGCGAGGACGAGCAGAACAGCAAGCGCCTGGCCGACGACGACAGCGAACCGCACACCAGCAAGCAGGAAAAACACAAGGACCAGGTCTGATACGCCACGGAGCAACGGCCCATGTTTGATATCGGCTTTTCCGAACTGGCGTTGATTTCCATCATCGGTCTGGTGGTGCTGGGCCCCGAGCGTCTGCCCAAGGCGGCGCGCACGGTGGGCTATTGGGTCGGCCGGGCACGCTCCACCTTCAGCCATCTGCGCAACGAGCTGGAGCGGGAAGCGCTGAACCAGGACATGCGCGACCGCATGGAAAAGCAGATGCGCGACATGGGCCTGGACGAGGACAGCATCCGCGAAGCCCGCGACAGCCTGCTGTCACCGGACGAAGTGGCCCACGCGCGGCGCCGCCCGGAAACCCTCGACCAGCCCGACCACCAGGACCACGGCCAGACGCCGGAGGCCGAGAAGAAGCCGAATGAGTGAAGAGCGCCGCGACGACCAACGCCTCGATGATACGCCGCAAACCCTGGTCAGCCATCTGCTGGAACTGCGCAACCGCCTGCTGAAAACCCTGGTGGTGGTGCTGGTGATTTTCCTGGGGCTGTTCTATTTCTCCCGGGACCTCTACACCCTGGTGGCGCGCCCGCTGATGGACGCCATGCCGGAAGGCACCAACATGATCGCCACCGGCGTGGCGTCGCCCTTCCTGGCGCCGTTCAAACTGACGCTCTACCTGAGCATCTTCGTGGCGATGCCGTTTATTCTCCACCAGGCCTGGGCGTTCGTGGCGCCGGGCCTGTACCGCCACGAGAAAAAGCTGGCGGTGCCGCTGTTGGCCAGCAGCGTACTGCTGTTCTACGGCGGCGCGTCCTTCGCCTACTTCGTGGTCTTTCCGCTGATGTTCCAGTTCTTCACCACCATCGCCCCGGAAGGGGTGGCGGTGACCACCGACATCAGCAGTTATCTGGATTTCGTGCTCGCCCTGTTCCTGGCGTTCGGGGTCGCCTTCGAGCTGCCCATCGCCATCGTGCTGATGGTGGCCACCGGCATCACCACGGTGGAGAAACTGGCCGCGTCACGGGCCTATGTGGTGGTGGCCTGTTTCGTGATCGGCATGATGCTGACGCCACCGGACATCATCAGCCAGACCCTGCTGGCGGTGCCCATGTGGCTGCTGTTTGAAATCGGCCTGATCTTCGGCCGCCTGGTGCGCCGCCAGCAACTGGAGCGCGAAGAGGACAACGCCGAAAGCCGTTAATGCGAGAGGAGAGGCCCGCCGGCGAAGCGGCGGGCCGGCGTGCTTAACGGTTGAAGGTGGGCTTTTCGATGGCGACCAACGTCTGCTCGCCATTCATTTGACGCACGATACCAGCATCGGTGTAGCGCAGGGTGTAGTCCGTGCTGACCCCACCGATGGTTTCCGTCACCGCCAGGGTGTCGTCCCCCACCGGGGTCAGCCGGGCCACGTTGCCCAGCCCGTCCGTGACATCCAGGGGCGCTTGCAGGGTAACCTTGGCTCCGGCACCGGAGATCGGGTTACTACCCGTCCAGTATTCAATCGAGTTGAACACCACCACATCGCCCAGCAAAGTGAGGCCGTACACCGGCAGAATCCAGAAGCCGAACGAAATGCCCTGGTTCACCCACTTGTTGTTCGTCGCGGAGGCGTTCCAATCCTGAACGTTATCGAACAATGCGTTTTGCCCCAGGCAGCCGGTAAGCATCAGGCTGGAGGCACAAAGACCGGATAGCACGATTTTTTTCATGACCACTCCTTGTTGTTGTCAGTATCTGACACCCTGATCTTACTACAGCAGCGCGCCGCGCCTAGCCCGGTTACAAATCGATGACAAAGCTCACCGGGCCGTCATTCACCAGGTGCACCTGCATGTCGGCGCCGAAGCGCCCGGTGGCCACCGGCACACCCTGCGCCGCCAACCCGGCCACGAACCGCTCATACAGATGCCGCCCCAGGGCCGGCTCCGCCGCGCCGGAGAAGCTGGGGCGGCGCCCCTTGCCGGTGTCCGCGGCGAGGGTGAACTGCGACACCACCAACGCGGCGCCGCCGGCATCGCGCACGTCCAGATTCATCTTGCCGTCCGCGTCGCCGAACATCCGGTAACCGGCCACCCGCTCCGCGAGGCGCCGGGCGGTGGTCTCATCGTCGTCTCGGCCGACCCCCACCAGAACCAGCATGCCGGCGTCGATGCGGCCCACGGTTTCCGACGCCACCGCCACCCGGGCCGTGGTGACACGCTGCAATAGCACTCTCATTTCGCCTCCCTCGTTGTCGGTCCGCGCCATGGGCCGCGTGTGTGGGCCATGGCCGGTATGTATAATCGCGGTCTAATTATTATATCGATTACCGGCCGCCACGCCGCGGCCGGCCTTTATTCGCATCGGGGAAACATGCCTGAATTCGCCATCATACTGGCCCGCTGGGCGGCTTGGGCGCCGGGCCTGGAAAGCGAGACGGACTGGGCACACTGGGATGGCGAGCCGCCTCAGGGGCCGGCGGTGCCGGACCTGTCCTGGCTGCCGCCCATGCAGCGGCGGCGCCTTCCGGCGCTGGCCCGGGGCGTCTTCCACGTGGCGCGCCAGGCCGGCGGCGACGACGTCGACCGGCTCCCCACCGTGCTCGCCTCCGCCCATGGTGAACTCAGCCGCACCCTGGGTTTGTTGAACGACCTGGCGGAGAATGAGCCGCTGTCACCGGCGGCCTTCAGTTTATCGGTGCACAACGCGGTCAGCGGGCAACTGAGCATCGCCCTGGGCAACCGGGCGCCGGCCAGCTGCGTGGCCCTGGCCGGCGACGGCATCAGCACCGCGCTGCTCGAGGCCCAGTGCCTGGCCGGCCCCGGCGGCGACGCCCTGGTGGTAATCTACGAAGCGCCGCTGCCGGAACAATACCGGCCCTATCAGCAAAGCGATACCTTCCCGTGGGCCCTGGCGCTGCGCCTGGGCCCCGGCGGCACCGGCTATCGTCTGAGCCGCCGGGCCGGCAGCGGCGGCCCGGCCAACCAGGGTCCGGCGCTGGCCCGCTTCCTGGCCGCCGGCGATGCCGACCTGACCCTGCGCGGGCCACGCTCCGACTGGCGGTGGACCCGGGATGAGTGACAGCGCCCCTCGCTGGTGGCGCCTGATCGGCACCGCCCTCAGTTTTACCGCCTTCGGCCTGGGCGCGCTGGTGCTCGCCGTGCCGATCACCCTCAACCGGCTTTTGCCCGGCCCGGCACCCGCCCGGGCACGGCGCGGACAGTATCTGGTGCACCGGGCGTTCCGCCTGCACCTGTGGCTGATGGAAACCCTGGGCGTGATGCGCTGCCGGGTGGACGGCGCCGAACGCCTCAACGGCAAGGGCCAGCTGGTGATCGCCAACCACCCCAGCCTGATCGACGTGGTGTGCCTGATCGCCCAGCTGCGCCACGCCAACTGCATCGTCAAAGCCCAGCTGTGGCGCAACCCCTTCACGCGGGGTCCGGTCAGCGGCGCCGGCTACATCAGCAATCGCGATTCCGCGCAAATGGTCGACGAGGCGGTGGCCTGGCTGCGCGGCGGCGGCACCATGGTGATCTTCCCGGAAGGCACCCGCACCCGGCCCAACAGGCCGCCCCGGTTTCAGCGCGGCGCCGCCAATATCGCGTTGCGCGCCGATTGCCGGCTGACACCGGTGCGGGTCCGTTGCACCCCCACCACCCTGACCAAGGCGGAGCCCTGGTACCGAATTCCGCCGCGCCGCTTCCTTATCCACCTTCAAGTGGGCGAGGATATCGAGCTGGGCCCGTTTCTTGACGATGGCGTCACGCCCATGGCGGTGCGCCGTTTGACCCACTATCTGGAACAGCGATTCACGCAGGAGACCGACGCCCATGAGCGACAACCTGGAACAGGACCTCAAGCAACTGATCATCAGCACCCTGGATCTTGAGGACATCCACAGCGACGACATCGACAGCGAAGCGCCGTTGTTCGGAGACGGCCTGGGCCTGGATTCCATTGATGCCCTGGAGCTGGGCCTGGCGGTATCCAAACAATACGACATAAAAATAGACGCGGACGACGAAGCCACCCGCCGCCATTTCGCGAGCGTGCGCGCGCTGGCCGATCTGATCCGCGAACACGGATGAACACGATGCAAAGCTACGACGATATTTTCCCTCTGGTGCGCGACATCCTGGTGGAGATGTTCGAACTGGAGCCCGAGCAGATACAGCCAGCAACCCGGCTTTACGAAGACCTGGACATCGACAGCATCGATGCCGTGGACATTGTCGTGAAGCTCAAGGAAGTCACCGGGCGCAAGGTCAAACCCGAGGATTTCAAAACCGTGCGCACCATCGACGATGTGGTCCGCGCGGTACAGAATCTGCTGGAAGACTAGTCTTGCGCCGGACGCTGATCGCGGTGCTGGTCGGCGCCACCCTGGCCTACCCGCCGGCGGTGTACTTCGGCCTGCGTCATCTGCCGCCGCAGGCCCTGGCGGCGGCGCTGGCGGCGCTGATCGGCCTGCGCCTGCTGCTCGACCGCCGCGGCCACTGGCTGCCGGTGGGCGCCGCGCTGCTGGTTTTCAGCCTGGTGGCGGTGCTGCGCGGTGACGCGGTCACGCTGCGCTTTTACCCGGTGCTGGTGAATCTGGCGATGCTGGTACTGTTCGCCGCCAGCCTGTACCGTCCGCCGTCGTTGATCGAACGGCTGGCGCGCCTGCGCGAACCGGACCTGCCGCCGGAGGGGGTACGCTACACGCGCCGCGTCACCCAGCTCTGGTGCCTGTTCTTCGTGCTGAATGGCAGCGTGGCGCTGTACACCGCCTTGTTCACCAGCCTGGCGACCTGGACACTGTACAACGGCTTTATCGCCTATCTGTTGATGGGCACCCTGTTCGCCGTCGAGCTGTTGTGCCGAACCCACTTGCGAAAACGCCAGCCCTGATGACGTCCCTGACCCACGACCTGACCGCCCTGTTCCACAGCCTGACGCCGAGCGCACCGGTGGCCTGGCACGCCGGAGCCATGCTGGACGGCGAGCGCCTGCGCCGGGACGTGGCGCAACATACCGCCGCGCTGCAGGCGCACCCGGCCCACGACTGGGCGGTCTTTTATCACCACGGCTACCCGGCCCTGGTCACCCTGCTTGCCCTCTGGCAGGCCGGCAAACGGGCCTGGCTGCCGGGTAACAATCAGCCCGCCACCGGCGCGGCGCTGGCGGCGTACTGCCAGGCGTTCGCCGGCGACTGGCCCAACGCCGAGCCGCTGGATACCGGTGCCCCGGCCCCGCTCGGCGATACCCACCCGGACGCCGAGCTGGTGATCTTCACCTCCGGCTCCAACGGTCTCCCCAAACCGATCTACAAGCGCTACCGGGAACTGCTCAACGAGCTGAACACGCTGGAGGCCGCGTTCGGTGCCGGGCTCGACGACGCGCTGTTCGTCGGCACCGTCAGCCATCAGCACATCTATGGCCTGCTGTTCCGGCTGCTATGGCCGCTGTCCGCCGGCCGGCCTTTGTACAGCGAAGCGTTCCAGGACCCGGCCGGCATTCTGCGGCTGGCCGCGCAACGCCCCCTGGTGTGGGTGGCCAGCCCGGCGCACCTGAAACGTCTGCGCGACGACCTGCCCTGGGATGCCGCGAAACCGCCCCGGGCCATCTTTTCTTCCGGCGGCCCGCTGCCGGCGGACAGCGCTTCGCACCTGGCCGCCCATGCCGGGGTCTCCGCCACCGAGGTGTACGGCTCCAGTGAAACCGGCGGCATTGGCTGGCGCCGCCAGCCCCCCGACGATGGCGCCTGGACGCTGTTGCCCGGGCTCGCCCTGACCCAGCAGGCCGACCACACCCGCCTGACGTCGCCGCATGTGGATGGCGGCGAAACGGCGCTGGACGATCACCTGGCATTGCTCGGCGAGCATCGCTTCCGCCTCGGCGGGCGCCGCGACCGGATCGTCAAAGTCGAAGAAAAACGGATCGCCCTGGCGCAGGTCGAGCAGGCTCTCGCCGACCACCCGGCGGTGGCCGAGGTGCGCGTGCTGCAACCAGAGGGCGAGCAGCGCCTGGGCGCAGTGCTGGTGCTGACGCCGGTCGGCGAGCGTCAGCTTGAGGAACAAGGCCGCGCCGCCGTCACCACCGCCTTGCGCGAGCACCTGGCCGCCACTCTGGAGCCGTTGGCGGTTCCCCGGCGCTGGCGGCTGGTGGCGCGGCTGCCGGAAACCGCCCAGGGGAAAGTACCGATGGCCGCGCTGCAGGCCCTGTTCACCAGCAGCCGGCAACAGCTCCCGGAAGTTCAGGACAGCGTTAGCAACGACCGGGGCGTGACGCTGACCCTGCGGGTGGCGGCTGGCCTGCCCTGGTTCCGGGGTCACTTCGAGGCCCAGGGCGTGTTGCCCGGCGTGGTGCAGATCGACTGGGCGGAGGCGTTCGGCCGCCGGTATTTTCCGCTGCCGGCGGGGCCCAACCATCTGGAAGTGATCAAGTTCAATAACTTGATTCTACCGGGCCAGGAGGTACATCTGACGCTGGACTGGAAGCCCGCCACCGGTAAGCTGGCGTTCGCCTTCCATTCATCGCGCGGCCCGCACAGCAGCGGCCGCCTGGCTTTCAAGGAGCCCGCCTGATGCGGCCCTGCATCGTGATTCCGGTCTACAACCACCGCCACGGCATCGGCCCGGTACTGGATCAGCTGCGCCCCCACGGGCTGCCGGTGATCCTGGTGGACGACGGCAGCGACGCGGACTGCGCCGAGCATCTGCGCGAACTCACCGCCGCCGCCCCGGAGCAGCTCAGCCTGGTGCGCCGCGCGCGCAACGGCGGCAAGGGCGCGGCGGTGATCACCGGGCTGCGCGAAGCCGGCCGCCGTGGCTTCAGCCATGCGCTGCAGGTGGACGCGGACGGACAACACAATCTGGCCGACCTGCCCGCCTTCCTGCGCCAGGCCGGGGCCCGACCGGACGCGCTGATCACCGGCATCCCGGTGTACGACCGCTCGGTACCGAAAAGCAGGCTCTACGGCCGCTATCTGTCCCATTTCTGGGTGTGGGTGAACACCCTGTCCCTGGACATCCGCGACGCCCTGTGCGGCTTCCGGGTTTACCCGCTGGCGCCGACCCTGGCCCTGCTCGAGCAGGAGCGCCTGGGCCGGCACATGGAATTCGACTGCGAAGTGCTGGTGCGCCTGCACTGGCGCGGCGTGCCGATCATCAATCTGCCCACCGCCGTGCATTATCCCCGTGACGGGGTGTCCCACTTTCGCCTGTGGCGCGACAACGTTTTGATCGCCGGCATGCACACCCGCTTGCTGCTGGGCATGCTCAAACGCCTGCCGGTCCTGCTGAAGCGTCGGTGGGCACGATGAGCCGCCGGCGCACCTGGTTCGACCTGGAAGAAAGGGGCGTGCTGTGGGGCATGCGCCTGGTACTGGCGGTGCACCGTCTGCTCGGTCGCCGTCTTTGCCTGTGGCTGATCAACCTGGTGGTGTTCTACTACTGGCTCAGCAACGCCACCGCCCGCCGTGCCAGCCGCGATTATCTGCGCCGCCTGTCCCACCACGCGCCACACCTCGGCCTTTCCGGCGGCGCCCGCGACAGCCTGCGCCACTTCAACGAATTCGCCACCGCGATGATCGACAAACTCGGCGCCTGGCAGGGCGACATCGGCGCCGACCGGGTGGACATGATCAATACCGAGGCACTGCGGCGGGTACTGGCCAGCGGCCGGGGCGCACTGCTGGTGGGCGCGCACCTGGGCAACCTGGAGGTGTCGCGGGCGATCTCCGAGGTACGCCCGGAGGTGCGTCTGAACGTGCTGGTGCACACCCACCACGCGGAAAAATTCAATCAACTGCTGAACGAAGTGAGCGGCGACGCCCGGCTGTCGCTGATCCAGGTGAGCAGCCTCAACCCGGCCACCGCCATCATGCTGCAGCAACGCCTTGACCAGGGCGAGCTGGTGGTCATCATGGGCGACCGGGTGCCGCTTAGCGGCGCCGCCCGCACCACGCGGGTCCCCTTCCTGGGCGCGCCGGCGCCGTTCCCTCAGGGGCCCTTTATTCTCGCCGCGCTGCTGCGCTGCCCGGTGCTCAGCCTGTTTTGCGTGCGCCGGGGCGAGCGCTTTGAGCTGACCTTCAACCATCTCACCGACCAGGTGGTGCTGCCGCGCAAACAGCGGGACCAGGAACTGGACCGCCAGGTGCGCCGCTTCGTCGGCGACCTGGAGCGTCACTGTCTGGCCGCGCCCCTGCAGTGGTTCAACTTCTACGATTTCTGGCAGCAGGACACCCAAGAGCCGTGAACGCTTCGACCCCCAGCACCGTACTCTTCGATGGCGGCGACCTCCGTCTGGAACAGATCGACGCCCTGGCCGCCCGCCGCGCCGTCAGCGTGCTGGACGACGGCGCGCCGTTCCGGCGGCGCATCGACCGCGGCGCCGCTTTCCTGGATACCCTGCTCAAGGAAGAAGGCGTCATCTATGGCGTCACCACCGGCTACGGCGATTCCTGCACGGTGGCGATCCCCGAGGAGCTCACGGAAGCGTTGCCGGAGCGCATCTTCACCTTCCACGGCTGCGGCCTCGGCGACCACTTCGACGAACCGGCCACCCGCGCCATTCTGGCGGCGCGCCTGGCCAGCCTGTGCCGGGGCTATTCCGGCGTGCGCTACGAGCTGCTGCAGCGGCTGCACGGTTTATTGCAGGCGGACCTGCTGCCGCTGATCCCGGAAGAGGGCTCGGTGGGCGCCAGCGGCGATCTCACCCCATTGTCCTATGTGGCGGCGGTGCTCGCCGGGCAGCGCTCGCTGCGTGTTGAGGGGCGGGTGCGGGATACCGGCGAGGTCTATGCCGAGCGCGGCATTTCACCCCTGACCCTGCGCCCCAAGGAAGGGCTGGCGTTAATGAACGGCACCGCGGTGATGACCGGGCTGGCCTGTCTGGCGTTCGCCCGCGCCGCGTATCTGGAACAACTGGCTACCCGCATCACCGCCCTGGCCAGCTTCGCGCTGGGCGGCAACCCGGCTCATTTCGACCCGGACCTGTTCGCGGTCAAACCCCATCCCGGCCCGGTGCGCGCCGCCCACCGCCTGCACCAGGATCTGGCCGCCGGCCCCGCGCCCGGTCACGACGCCCGGCTGCAGGACCGCTATTCGCTGCGCTGCGCGCCCCACGTGATCGGCGTGCTCGGCGACACCCTCACGCAGCTGCGCGGCTTCGTGGAAACCGAGTTGAACAGCGCCAACGACAATCCGATCATCGACGCTGACAACCAACGGGTGCTGCACGGCGGTCACTTCTACGGCGGCCATATCGGCCAGGCCATGGACAGCCTGAAAACCGCCACCGCCAGCGTCGCCGACCTGCTCGACCGGCAACTGGCGCAATTGGTGGACCCGAAATTCAACCAGGGCCTGCCCGCCAATCTGTCCGCCGTGGAAGGCCCGCGCGCCTGCATCAACCACGGCTTCAAGGCGGTGCAGATCGGCGCGTCCGCCTGGACCGCCGAGGCACTGAAACTGACCATGCCGGCCACCAGCTTCTCGCGCTCCACGGAGTGCCACAATCAGGATAAAGTCAGCATGGGCACCATCGCCGCCCGCGACGCCCTGCGCGTGCTGGCCCTGACCGAGCAGGTGTCGGCGGCGGCGCTACTGGCGGTCTGCCAGGCGGCGGAGCTGCGTCAGGCCCGCGACGGCGCGGCACTGCCCGAAGCGCTGGCGGAAACGCTGGTGGCGGTGCGACGGGATAGCCCGCCGCTGATCGAGGACCGCCCCCTGGAGCACGAACTGCGCGGCACGCTGACGCGCATCCGCGAACGGCATTGGAGTCTTTATGAGCCGCACCCCTGAAGCGCGCCTGCAACACAGCGTGGAGATCGAGATTCCCTTCCACGACGTGGACATGATGGAAGTGGCCTGGCATGGCCACTACGTCAAGTACTTCGAAATCGCCCGCTGCGCGCTGCTCGACCAGTTCGACTACAACTACCCGCAAATGCGCGATTCCGGCTACGCCTGGCCGGTGATCGATCTGCACCTGCGCTACGCGCGCCCGGCCCGGTTCGGCCAGCGGGTGACCGTCACCGCCACGGTGCGGGAATGGGAAAACCGCCTGAAGATCAGCTACCTGATCCGCGACCAGGAGGGCGTGCGCCTGACCCGTGGTCACAGTATCCAGGTGGCGGTGGACGTGGCCTCCGGCGAGATGCTGTACGCCTCGCCGCCGGTGCTACTGGAACGCCTGGGGGTCAGCGCATGAAAGCCCTGATCGCGTGTTTGCTTCTGCTCGCCGGCAGCGTCGTCAGCGCCGGCGAACTGACCCTGGAGCAGGTCGCCGAACGCCTGCCCGATGCGCCGATCCTGCGCGCCGACTTCCGCCAGCAGCAGCACCTGGCGCTGTTGCCGAAGCCGCTCACCGCCACCGGCGACCTGCTACTGGCCGCCGACCGGGGCCTGCTGTGGCGGGTACGCACGCCGTTCGAAAGCGAAATCAAACTGATCGACGGCACGCTCTACAGTAACGGCCAGGCCGACACCCTGCCCGGCGGCGAAGCCTTCGCCCGCCGCCTGATGGCGGTCCTGTCCGGCGACATCGAGGCGCTCAAACCGCATTTCCGCATCCAGGCCCGCGAGGAAGGCGACCAATGGCGGCTGGACCTGACGCCCCGTAACGACACCCTGGCCCGGGTGCTTTCCGGCATTCGTCTGGGCGGCGAGCAGGGCCCGGGATTTTTCCGGCTCGACTATCCCAACGGCGACTACAGCGTTACCCGCTTAAGCAACATCGAGTACCCGGACACGCTCAGCGACGCCGAGGAACGCCGCTTTGCCGCGCCGCGTTAGCCGCGGGCCACTGCTGTGGCTGCTGCTGGTCGGCCTCGCCGCCGGCGCCTGCGCGGTGAAACTGCAAGGCGCCTGGCTGGACAGCAATTTACTGTCGATGCTGCCGCAGGACCCGCTGCCGGCCAACGCCCGCGCCCTCGCCGAGCAGCACCAGGACCGTTTCACCGACCGCACCCTGTGGCTGGTCCCCGCCGAGAACGCCGCCGGCGCCGCCGCCCACGGCCGCGCGCTGCGCGCCATGCTGAAACAAAGCGATCTGTTCAGCGAGGTGGGCCCGAACCTGGACCCGACCCGTCTGCAGCAGCGTTACCAGGCGTTACGGCCCTATCGCTTTCAGTTGCTCGCCCCACGGGACCGGCAACGCCTGGAGAATGACCCGCAGGCCCTGATTGATAACGCCCTGGCGCGGGTATTCGGCCCCTTCGGCCTGTCCGGCGACCAGTGGCGCGACGATCCGCTGTTCCTGTTCGAGCATTACCTGCAAGCGCTGGCGCCGTTCACCCTGGAGCTGGAAGACGGCATACCGCTCGCCACCGCCGACGGCCGTTACTGGGCGCTGACCACCGCCACCGTGCGCGCCGGCGGCTTCGCCCTGGACCGGCAAAGCTCCCTGCTGTCGGTAAGCAACGACGTTCAGCAGCGCTGGCCGGATTCACTGGTCACCGGCGCGCCCTTGTACACCGCCGCCGGCGCCGACAGCGCGCGCCGGGAAATGAGCACCGTGGGGCTGTTTTCCCTGGCGGCGGTGGCGACGCTGTTCCTGGTGCTGTTCGGCGGGCCGCGGCCGATGTTGCTGGCCCTGGCCAGCGTCGCCACCGGCCTGCTGTGCGGGCTGGCCGCCACGCTCTGGGTGTTCGGCCAGATTCACCTTCTCGGCCTGGTGTTCGGCGCCGGTTTGATCGGCGTGGCGGTGGACTACAGCATTCACTTTTTCTGCCAGCGGCTGGATCAGCCCGGCGTGGCACCGCACACCCTGCGCCGGCACCTGGCGGCGCCGCTGGCACTAGCGCTCATCAGCAGCGTGCTCGGTTATCTGGCCATGGGCCTGGCGGCCTTCCCGGGCCTGCGTCAGGTGGCGGTGTTTTCGGCGGCCGGGCTGAGCGGCGCCTGGCTCACGGTCATGCTGGCGGTGCCGGCGCTCAGCGGTCGGGCGCCGCCGCAGCGCCAGCGTTTGCTGGCCCGCGTGGGCCGCTGGCGCCGACAGTGGCCGGCCTGGTGCCGGCACCACCGGCCGGTTCTTCTGCTGGCGGCGGCGGCACTGCTCGCCACCGGCCTGTGGCGGCTCACCCCGGACGACGATGTGCGTCACTACCAGAGCCCGCCGGCCTGGCTGCAAGCCCAGGGTGAACGGATCCAGGCGCTACTGCCCCGGGGCGACAGCCGCTATTTCATCGTCCACGGCGAGACGCCGGCCCAATGGTGGCAACGGGAGCGCGACCTCGCCGGTGAACTGGACGCGCTCATAAGCGAGCACGGCGCGCTGGACAGCTATCGCGCCATCAGTGCGCTGTGGCAACCCGAAGGGCAACAACAGGCTCTGCGCCAGACGCTTGGCGAACGGCTCTACCACCACCCGCGTTTCGCGGACTACCTGCAGCAACTGGGCCTCGGCGAGGCCGCCCTGGCCCGGCAGCAGCAGGCCCTGGAAGACGCCGCCGGCAACAGCCTGTCCCTGGACGGCTGGCTGGCGGCGGTGAACGACGACAGCCTGCGCGGACAATGGGGCGGCTGCGATCGAAACGGCTGCACCAGCCTGGTCCAGCTCGCCGGGCTGCGCGACCGCGACACCGTGGCGGGGCTGGCCGCGGCTGGCCGGGGGCGTTACTTCATCGACCGGGCCGGGGCGGTCAGCGGCATGCTGGCGACCCTGCGCGAGCATCTCGCCTGGCTGTTGCTGGGGGCCTATCTGCTCAGCGGCCTGGTGCTGGCGCTGGCGCGCGGACCGGCGAGGGCGCTGCGCCTGCTCGGGGTGCCGACGCTGGCGTCCGTGGTGGCGCTGGCGGCGCTGGGCTGGCTGCAGGGCGGCTTCGGCCTGATCACGGTGCTGGCGCTGTACCTGTTGCTCGGCATCGGTATCGACTACGCTATTTTCTTCAGCCAGCCGGAAAAGCGGCGCGACGCGGTGGCCCTCGCGGTGCTGCTGTCGGCGGCCACCACCAGTCTCAGCTTCGGCCTGCTCAGCCTCAGTGCCACCCGGCTGGTGGCGGATTTCGGCCTCACGCTGTTACTCGGCATCGCCGCCGCAGCGCTGATCGCGCCCTTGCTGGCCGCCGCCCCTCAACCGGACACGCAACCGGGAGCACGCCCATGAGTTTCGACACCGATGTGCTGGTGATCGGTGCCGGCCCCGCCGGCGCCGTTGCCGCCACCCTGCTGCACCGTGCCGGGCACCGGGTGCAGGTGGTGGAGAAGCAGCACTTCCCGCGTTTCTCCATCGGCGAAAGTCTGCTCCCCCAGTGCATGGCCTACCTGCACGAAGCCGGCATGCTGGAAGCGGTGGAGGCGGCCGGTTTCCAGCTTAAAAACGGCGCCGCCTTCGCCTGGGGCGAGCGGCGCACGCAATTTCGTTTCGATGAGAAGTTCTCACCGGGCTGGGGCTATACCTATCAAGTAGAACGCGCCCGCTTCGACCAGATTCTCGCCGACCAGGCCCGCCTGCAGGGCGTCACCGTGCGCTTTGGCATCAACCTGGAGGCGTTCCAGCCCGGGGCCGAAGGCGTTGAGGCGCGTCTGCGCCATGAGGATGGCAGCGAAGAAACGCTGCGCGCCCGCTTCGCCCTGGACGCCAGCGGCTTCGGTCGGGTGCTGCCCCGGCTGCTGGACCTGGAGCGCCCGAGCGGATTTCCGGCCCGCCAGGCCGTGTTCACTCATTTCCAGGACGGCATCGACGACCCCGACTTTGATCGCGACAAGATTCTGATCACCGTTCACGAACAGCGCACCGACGTCTGGTTCTGGCTGATCCCATTCCCCGATGGCAAGGCCTCGGTGGGCGTGGTGGGCCCGGACGATTTCTTCCAGCCGCTGCCCGCGGACAACGACGCTTGCCTGCGCGCGGCAATCGACGGCGACACCGGGCTGCGGCGCCTGCTCGCCAACGCCCACCCGTTGATGCCCGCCCGCCGCCAGGGCGGCTACGCGGCCTCGGTACGCAGCCTGCACGGCGACGGCTTCGCGCTGCTCGGCAACGCCGGCGAATTTCTGGACCCGGTGTTTTCCTCCGGCGTCACCATCGCGCTGCGCTCCGCCAGCCTGGCCGCCGCCGTTCTCGACCGGCAATTGAGCGGCGAGCCGGTGGACTGGCGGGCGGACTTCGCCGAACCGCTGCAGCAGGGCGTGGACACCTTCCGCAGCTACGTCACCGGCTGGTACGACGGCCGCTTTCAGAACGTCATCTTCCATCGCGACCCACCGGAAGACATCAAGCGAATGGTCTGTTCGATCCTGGCCGGCTACGCCTGGGACCGGAACAACCCTTTCGTGAAACACCACGAACGGCGCCTCAACGCCTTGGCGGAACTATGCGCGCCGGACGTCTGACCGCCCTGGCGCTGCTGCTGGCCAGCGGTCTCGGCCTAAGCGGTTGCCAGTCCTGGTGGGCCGCGGCGGAGCGCCCCCTGGCAGCGCCGCTGGACAGCAGCCGGCAGCTTGAACACCGCCTGCGCATCGAGCGGGGCGAGCAGGTGCAAAACCTGCACGCCGTCCTCCGCACCCTCCCCGGGGAAACCCGGGTGGTGGCGCTCACCGAAACCGGCGTACCGGTTCTGCAACTGCGCCAGACCGCCGACGATCTCACGGTCACCCGTTCGCCGCTGTTGCCCCGGCAAGTGCCGGCGCGGCTTATCCTGGCGGACATCCAGCTGGTATTCTGGCCGCTTGAATCGTTACGGGCGGCCCTGCCCACGCCCTGGCGCCTGGAGCAGGAAGAACAGGGCCGCGCCCTTTATAATGGCGCGCGGCTGGAGGCTCGGGTGCGCTATCAGAAGCGTGACGGCTGGCAAGGCCCCGCCACCCTGGACAATATTCACCACGGCTATCGCCTGACGATAACCCCGCTGCAACCCCAAGGCGCGCAATGACTTCGGTGTATCTCAACCAACTGGGCCTGCTCTGCCCGCTCGGCAATGACACGGAGACGGTCTACCGGCGACTGGTGGCCGGCGACCGTTCGGGTCTGGTGGTCAGCGACCAGTGGCACCCCGGGCACCCCAGCCCGCTCGGGCGCGTGGACGCAGAGCCGCCGGCACTGCCGGCGTCGATGGCGGAATACCAGTGCCGCAACAATCAGCTGCTGTTGGCCGCGTTTGAACAATTGCGGCCGGCGTTTCAACGCCTGTCACGGGGCCTGGACCGCGCCCGCATCGGCGTGGTGCTGGGCACCAGCACCGCCGGCATCGACCAGGGCGAACAGGTCCTGCGGCAGTGGCGTGCCGGTGAGCCGGCGCCGGCCGAGTATCATTATCACCAGCAGCAGTTGGGTGCGGGCGCGGATTTTCTGGCCCGCCACCTGGGGCTGGACGGCCCGTCGCTGACGCTGTCCACCGCCTGCTCTTCCAGCGGCCGGGCGCTGGCCAGTGCCCGCGCCTTGATTCGCAATGACCTCTGCGACCTGGTAATCGCCGGCGGCGCCGACAGCCTTTGCGGCCTGACGGTGCAGGGGTTCCACAGTCTCGGCGCGGTCAGCGACCGGCTCTGCAACCCGTTCAGCGTGCACCGGGACGGCATCAACATCGGCGAGGGCGCGGCGCTGTTCCTGCTCTCGCGGGAGCCCGGGCCGGTCACGCTGAGCGGCGTCGGCGCCAGCTCCGACGCCCACCATATTTCCGGCCCCGACCCGCAAGGCGACGGCGCGGTGACCGCCATGCAAGCGGCGCTGGACGACGCCGGCGCGGCGGCGGAGCAGGTCGATTACCTGAACCTGCACGGTACCGCCACACCGCAGAACGACATCATGGAAGCCCGCGCGATAAACCGGGTGTTCCAGCAGCCGCCGCCGAGCAGCGCCACCAAGGCGCTCACCGGCCATTGCCTGGGCGCCGCCGGTGCCCTGGAAGCGGCCTTCTGCTGGCTGTTGCTCAACCACCCACGGGGCCCGCTGCCGCCGCACCGCTTCGACGGCGACTATGACCCGGACCTGCCGGCCCTGGATCTGGTCGGGGATGGGCGCTACCCGGCAACGCTGCGGCGCTGCCTGAGTAATTCCTTCGCGTTCGGCGGCAACAATCTTTCGCTGATGCTGGAGGCCGGATGAGTGACCCGCGTTTCCCGCCGGTGGACACCCTGGTGCCGCACAGCGGCGACCTGGTGCTGCTCGACCGCATCCTGACGGCGGACCAGGACAGCCTCAGCGCGGCGCTCACGGTGCGCGCCGACGGCCTCTACAACCACGGCGACCGGGTGCCGGCCTGGGTCGGCATGGAGTACATGGCACAGGCGATCGCCGCCTTCGCCGGCTGGCACGCCCATCTGGAACAACGCCCGGTTCAGCTTGGCTTTCTGCTCGGCAGCCGGCGCTTCACCTATTCCCGCGGCGAGTTCACCGTGGGCGCGTCGCTGACCGTCACGGTACGCAAGCTACTGCAGGACAACGGCGGCATGGGCGTGTTCGAATGCGCCCTGGAAGATCGCCAGGGGCGCCGCTGCGCCGAAGCCCGGCTGAACGTTTTCCAACCTCAAGACAGCGACCAATATTTGCGAGACATTCATGACTGAGACAACTGTGCCCAGCGTCCTGGTCACCGGCGCCAGCCGTGGTATCGGCCGGGCCATCGCCCTGACCCTGGCGGAGCGAGGCTACGACCTGGTGGTTCACTACCGGCAAAGCGGCGAGGAAGCGCAACAGGTGGCCGACCAGATCCGTGCCCACGGCCGCCAATGCCGCACCCTGGCGTTCGACATCGCGGACCGGGACGCCGCCCGCGCCGCGCTGGAGCAGGACGTGGCGCAACACGGCGCCTACTACGGCGTGGTCTGCAACGCCGGGCTGAGCGCCGACAACGCCTTCCCCGCCCTCACCGGCGACGACTGGGACCGGGTGGTGCACACCAACCTGGACGGTTTCTACAACGTGCTGCACCCTTTGGTAATGCCCATGGTGCGGCGCCGGGCGCCGGGCCGCATCGTGGTGCTGTCCTCGGTGTCCGGGCTGATCGGCAACCGCGGCCAGGTGAACTACAGCGCCGCCAAAGCCGGGCTGATCGGCGCCAGCAAAGCACTGGCCCTAGAGCTGGGCAAGCGTCAGATCACGGTCAACTGCGTGGCGCCGGGGCTGATCGAAACGGACATGACCGACGAGCTGCCGCTGGAAGAAATCAAAAAAATGATTCCCGCCCGCCGGGTTGGGCAGCCCCGGGAAGTGGCCGCCACGGTGGCCTTCCTGATGTCCGAGGACGCGGGCTACATCACCCGTCAGGTGATCGCCGTCAACGGCGGGCTGTGCTGACCGATAACAACAAACAGGGGAAACGGTAATGCAGAGAGTGGTGGTCACGGGGATGGCCGGTATTTCGCCGCTGGGTAACGACTGGCCAGCCATCCTCGGCAACCTGCGCGCCGGCCGCACCGGCATCCGGCAGATGCCCGACTGGGTGAACTACGAAGGCCTGGATACACAACTGGGCGCCCCGGCCATGTTTCACCCGCCGGCCCATTTCAACCGCAAGAAAACCCGTTCCATGGGCCGCGTGGCGCAGATGGCCACCCATGTGGCCGAGCAGGCGCTGGAACAGGCCGGCCTGCTCGGCGAGCCGGTACTGACCAGCGGCCGCGCCGGCGTCGCCTACGGCAGCTCGGCGGGCAGCACCGCGGCGGTGGCGGATTTCGGCGGCATGCTGATCCACCGCTCCACCCTGGGGCTGAACGCCAACTCGTATCTGAAGATGATGTCGCACACCACGGCGGTGAATATCGGCGTTTACTTCGGGCTGCAGGGTCGCGTGCACACCACGTCCAGTGCCTGCACCTCCGGCAGCCAGGGTATCGGCTACGCCTGGGAGGCGATCCGTTTCGGCCTGCAGGATGTGATGGTGGCCGGCGGCGCCGAGGAGCTTTGCCCCACCCAGGCGGCGGTGTTCGACACCCTGTTCGCCGCCAGCCAGGACAACGACCACCCTTCCCGTTCGCCGCGCCCCTTCGACCGCGACCGGGACGGCCTGGTGGTCGGCGAAGGCGCCGGCGCGCTGGTGCTGGAATCCCTGGAGCACGCCCAGGCGCGCGGCGCGCCCATCCTCGCGGAGATCGTCGGGTACGGCACCAACAGCGACGGCCGCCATGTGACTCAGCCCAACCAGGCCACCATGGCCACGGCCATGCGGCTGGCGCTGGACAGCGCCGGGCTGGAGGCGGAGCGCATCGGCTATGTGAGCGCCCACGGCACCGCCACCGCCCGCGGCGACGTGGCCGAGACCCAGGCCACCCGGGAAGTGCTGGGCGGCGGCGTGCCGATCAGTTCGCTGAAAAGCTACACCGGCCACACGCTGGGCGCCTGCGGCGCCCTGGAAGCCTGGCTGTCGATCGAAATGATGCGCCAGGGCTGGTTCCACCCCAACGCCAATCTGGAAAACGTGGACCCGGAATGCGGCGCGCTGGACTACATTACCGGGGCCGGTCGTGAACTGGACTGCGAGTACGCGATGAGCAACAACTTCGCGTTCGGCGGCATCAACACCTCGCTGATTTTCCGCCGCTGGCCCGATTGAGACGCTACAGGTCGTAGGCCTGGCGCAACAGTTCCTGCTGGATGGAACCGGACAGGTTGCTCACCCAATTATTGTAATTGCGATGAATGTGACCCTGGCCGTCCGCGTCCAGGTTCACGCTGTCCACGTAGCGGATGTCGTATTCACTGGCGGTGAACGGAATCGCCACTTCGGCGCTGTGGGTGCGCACGGTGATGGAGCAATGAATCAGGCCCGGCTCCTCGACCCGCGGCGTCCAGCCCTTGCCGACACAGCCGCGCATCACCGCCGCCTTCACCTGATTCAGAGTGAGACCCTCGCCGTCCGCTTTCTCGGGCACGGCCACGCCGGTCATGTTATGCAGCGGCGCGCTGGTGCAGGCGGTCAAAACCAGTGCCAGCAGGCACAACCCCAAGCTATTCTTGATCATGATGTGATTCCTTTTTATTCGTGATCCCGGAATGTACAAAGCCGGGTGGCTTTCGTCAAAACCCGGAACCGGTCATACTTTTTCGATGCCTCACCCGTTGCTTCGTCCGCCACGCCTCGCGGCGCTGATTCTGTTGTTCGCCACCCTGTTTTCGGGCGGTTGTCAGCTATGGAGCGAGCCGGTGCGAGGAGCCCGCCCGCCGGCGGCGACATTCGGTGAGTACCGGGAAATCGAGCGCGACCTGGAAATTCGCCTCGGCGAGCGTATCCATTATGCGTACGCGCGCCTCAGCCTGACGCCGGACAGCACCCGCATCACGATCACCGACGAAGGGGGCCGGCTGATGGTGGAAATGCAGTACGGGCAGGGGCGGCTGAACGTGAAACGCACGCCGTATTTGCCGCCGGAGGTGTCGGCGGACGATCTGATCGCCGACCTGCAGCTGGCACTGTGGCCGCTGGAGAGGCTGCGCGCCGGGCTCACACCGGGCTGGACCCTGGCCGCCGACGACGAGGGGCGGATATTGCGCTTCAACGGCGCCACCGAATCCCGGGTGGACTACCAGGGCGACGAGCCCTCCAGCCGGCCACTGCCGGTATACAACGCCCGCCGCGATTACCTGCTGATTCTCAGCCCCGCCGACCCAGGCGCCTGACCGCCGTCACCAAGGCTTCGGCGATGGCCGGCTCGGCGCTGCTGTGCCCCGCCGCCGGCACCCAGTTGAGGCGGCTGTCGGGCAGCGCCTGATGCAGCAGCCAGGCCTGCTCCGGCGGGCACACCATGTCATAGCGGCCGTGCACGATTTCCACCGGGCAGGTGAGCGCGCCGACGCGCGGCAAAATCGGGCGCGCCAGAAAACCGCCGTTGACGAAGTAATGGGTTTCCAGCTGCGCCATGGCGCGGGCGTTATGGTCGACGTTGATCTCCGGTGGCGGGTTGAGGCTCGACAGGCGCGCTTCCCAGAGGGTCCATTCCCGGGCCAGACGTTCGCCGTCCGGCCCGGGCAGCGCACGGTGGTAACGGGTGACCAGGTCGCCGTCGCCGGGCGGCAGCGCTTCCAGCAGGCGCGCCCACAGGTCCGGGTAAAAGCGCGCCGCGCCCCGGTCGGTGTAGAGCCAGTCGATGTCCTGTTGCCGGCACAGGAACACGCCGCGCAGCACCAGGGACGCCACCCGCGAAGGAAAATCCAGCGCGTAGGCCAGCGCCAGGGTGACGCCCCAGGAGCCGCCCAGCACCATCCGCCAGCGGGGAACCATCAGGTGCTCGCGGATGCGCTCCAGGTCGGCGACCAGATCCGGCAGGGTGTTATGCTCGGTGCTGGCGTAGGGCCGGCTGCGTCCGGCGCCGCGCTGATCGAACACCACGATGCGGTAGCGCCGCGGGTCGAACAGCCGCCGCAGCAACGGCGAGCTGCCGCCACCGGGACCGCCGTGCAGGGCCACCACGGGCTCACCGTCCGGGTTGCCGCTTTGCTCCACGTACAATAAATGGTCGTCGCCCACATCCAGATACTGGCGATGATAAGGCTCGATTGGGGGGAATAATGACATGCGTGAAATCCGCCGCTGGGCTCGGCTGACAGCATACTGTCTGTTGGTGGCCCTGCAACCGCTGCTTGCCGGCTGCGAGACGCCGCCGCCGGAGGCGGCCCTGCGCGAGGCCGTGGCGGCGCTGGAAAACGGCCTGGAAAACGGCGACACCGGTGCGGTCATGGATCGCCTGGCGGAAGATTTCCGCTACCGAAACCTGAATCGCAAGGACGCCGGCCGCCGTCTGGTCGGCGTGTTCCTGCGCTACCCCAAGCGCCAGGTCAGTTTTCTCAACGTGGATGTGGCGCTTGATTCGGTGACCTTGCGCGACGCGGAGGTCACGTTCAACGCTCTGGTGTGGGGTGGCCGCGCCACGCTGCCGGAGGATGCGGACAGTTTCCGGGTGCGGAGTCGTTGGCGCGAAGCGGATGGGGATTGGGTGTTAGTGGATCTGGAAGCGCGTGGTTTGAAGGAATAGACGGGCCTCTGGGATCCAGCCGGCCGGCTTTGCCGGCCTTTCGCGGGCTTGGCCCGCTCCCACAGCGCCCGCCCTACAGGGCCGTTACCATCCGGGCGGTTAGTCGTCGCCGCTGAACTCCGCTTCCATGTCCAGTTCCTTGATCTTGCGGGTGAGGGTGTTGCGGCCCCAGCCAAGCAGCCCGGCGGCGTCGCGCTTGCGGCCGCCGGTGTGCTGCAGGGCCACTTCGATCATGGTGCGCTCGAACGCCGGCACCGCCTGCTCGAGGATGCCACGGTCGCCACGGGCCAGCGCCCGGTCGGCCCAATGGCGCAGTGATTTGAGCCAGTCGCCGCCGGTTTCCGTGGGCTTGCTGCCACTCTGGCGCAGCTCCGGGGGCAGATCGTCGACCAGCACTTCCCGGCCGGAAGCCATCACCGTCAGCCAGCGGCAGGTGTTTTCCAATTGCCGCACGTTGCCCGGCCAGGGCATGGCGGCCAGATACTTTTCGGTGTCCTTGTGCAGCACCTTGGGGTCGACCCCCAGCTCCTGGGCCGCGTGCTGGAGAAAATAGCCGGCCAGGGCGGGAATGTCCTCGCGGCGCTCGGCGAGACGCGGAATATGAATGCGGATCACGTTCAGGCGGTGGAACAGGTCTTCCCGGAAGTCGCCGTCGCGAACCAGCTTTTCCAGGTCCTGGTGGGTGGCGGCGATGATGCGCACATCCACATGGATCGGCGTGGTGCCGCCCACCCGGTAGAATTCGTTTTCCTGCAGCACGCGCAGCAGCCGGGTCTGCGCTTCCAGGGGCATGTCACCGATTTCATCGAGAAACAGGGTGCCGCCGTTGGACTGCTCGAAACGCCCGACCCGCTGGCTGTTGGCGCCGGTGAAGGCGCCTTTCTCGTGGCCGAACAGTTCCGATTCGATCAGGTCCTTGGGGATCGCCGCCATATTCAGCGCCACGAAGTTTTTCTCGCGGCGCATGGAATGGCGGTGCAGCGCCCGGGCCACCAGCTCTTTACCGGTGCCCGACTGGCCGTTGATCAGCACCGTCACGTTGGAGTGGCTGAGCCGGCCGATGGCGCGGAAGACCTCCTGCATGGCGGGCGCCTCGCCGATGATCTCGGTGGGCGTTTCCGGCGTCGGCGCCACGAACTCCTCGTCGTTTTCCTTACGGTGCTTGATCGCGCGCTTGACCAGCGCCACCGCCTCGTCCACGTCGAACGGCTTGGGCAGGTATTCGAACGCCCCGCCCTGGTAGGACGCCACCGCCGAATCCAGGTCGGAATGGGCGGTCATGATGATCACCGGCAGATTGGGGTTCTTGCGCTGCAGAATCTTGAGCATGCGCAAACCGTCGGTGCCCGGCATGCGCACGTCGGAAATCAGCACGTCGGGCTCGGTGCCGCCCTCGTCGAGCTGGTTGAGGGCTTCGTCGGCGTCTTCGAAACACACCGGCTGGTAGCCCTCCTGGCCGAGCGCCTTTTCCAGCACCCAGCGAATGGAGCGGTCGTCGTCGATCACCCAAATGGTTGCGGTCATGATCCTTTACTCTCCGTTGTATCCACCGGTTCCATGGGCAGCAGCAGGCTGAAGCAGGTACGCCCGGGCTCGCTGTCGCATTCAATCAACCCCTGATGCTGGCTGATGATCGACTGGGCGATCGACAACCCCAGCCCCGAGCCATTGGCCCGCCCGCTGACCATGGGATAAAAAATCGTTTCCTGGAGCTCCTGGGAAATCCCCGGGCCGTTGTCTTCAATGTCCACCTTCAGCACCAGCCGGTGGCGCTGCACGCCGATGGTGAACTGGCGCAGCGCGCGGGTGCGCATCACCACGCGGGCGTCTTCGGTGCCGGCCTCCAGCAGCGCCTGCATGGCGTTACGCATCAGGTTCAGCAACACCTGGATCAGCTGGTCCCGGTCGGCGATCACCTCCGGCAAGCTGACGTCGTAATCACGGCGCAGCGACACCCCGTCCGGGTACTCCGCCAGCAGCAACTGACGCACATGCTCCAGGCATTCGTGGATGTTGACCGGCGCGAACGCCGGCGGCTTGCGCGGCCCCAGCATCCGGTCCGCCACCGAGCGCAGGCGGTCCGCCTCGTCGATGATCACGCGGGTGTATTCCGCCAGCTCCGGGTCGGGCAAGGCCCGCTCGAGAAGCTGAGCAGCGCCGCGAATGCCGCCCAGGGGGTTCTTGATCTCATGGGCGACGCCGCGCACCAGAGCGCGCGTGGCCTGGTGGGCGTGCATCAAGCCCTCTTCGCGGGTAATACGCAGCAGCCGGTCCAGGGACTGCATTTCCACCAGCAGCGCCATGCTCTGGCCGCGCTCGTGGATCGGGCTGACGCTGTAATCGACCATCGCCTGCTGGCCCGGCGCCACGTTGAGCCGGGCTTCGCGGCGCGTGAAAGGATGCCCCTGGTCCATGCACTGTTGCAGGGCAGAGCGCGCGTCCGCGTCGTCGAAAAAGTACTCCGGCAGCCGCTGCCCGACGATGCGTGAGGCACTGGTCGCCAGCAGCATTTCCGCCGCGGGGTTGAGGTAGCGCACACGCAGGTCGCTGTCGAGCATCATTACCGCGGTACGGAGATGATCCAGCAGCCGTTTCTGCAGCACCGTGTCTGTCGTCATAGTTCGGGCCATAACAGGGCATAAGCAATTATCAGGCCACCCGGAATAGCGCCCTCACAGGGCAGCAGGCGGGTGAAGGACGCGTCTGTCACGGTGCAGTCTAGGAGGTATGGTGGGGCAGTGCACACTTTTGGTGCGGCGGGTGCTGGCTTCAGTCTCCGGAGGGGCGGACAACGCGCTGGGCGCTGCCGCCCACGGCGGCGCCGCTGCCACGATCGGCGCCGGCGCCCCGGTCTGCCCCGCTGCCGGTGGTGGCGGAACCGCCACGCTCGGCCCGGCCGCCGAAGGTGGGAAAGGCGGACCCTTTACCCTTGCCCTGGCCGCCGCTGTCGGCGGTGGTGCGCATCACGTAGAACACCACCGGCCTGGACTCGATCAGCACTGTGCCGTCACCGTCGCGCACCTGCGCGATGAGGGTGTGCTCGCCGGGATTGGGAAAGTCCATGGCGGTGCCCTCGAGCGGCGTGCCGTTGTCGAGAATCACCAGCCGGTGCCCGCTTTTCAGCGACGGCGACAGCGACACCTGCACCTGGATGGGGTTGTCCTGGGGGATGCGCAGATTGGCGCCGGCGGACGGCGCGCTGATCGATACCGTCTGATAGCCGTTGTCCGGCACCGGCGGCGGCTCCGGCGGTGCGTCACCACGGGGTTCGGCGCGCCGCTCCGGCGGCGGGCTGTCCATGGTGTTGGTGGGCCCTACCTTGACCTCCTCGGCGCGCTTCTTGTCCGGCGGGTTATCGGTGAACACCACATTACCGTCGGCGTCCAGGGTCCGGTAGATCCCCTTCGAGCCGGTGTCCGGCCGGTCGGTAATCTGCGCCACGGCCAGTATCGGCACGGCAAGCAGCAGTAGTGGCCACCAGGTTTTCATCGGGCTCATCCTTGTTGGGCGTTACCTCGATTCTGACGCCCGCGCAGCGTTAAAAAAAGGGGCTTCATCCCACTTTAGCGGGAAAGGCCGGTTGTGACTCCGTAGCTCGGTTCGGTCTCGGAAGGGCAGAACACAGACCCGCGTCCCTTGCTGGAGAGACCATAAACAAAAAAGCCCGGCGCGAAGGCCGGGCTTTTCGGGACTGCGGTCGCCGTGAAGCTTAGCAGCTGTAGTACATGTCGAACTCGACCGGATGCGGAGTCATGTTGAGACGCTCCACTTCGCTGCGCTTGAGCTCGATGTAGCCTTCCAGCATGTCCTTGGTGAACACGTCGCCCTGGGTCAGGAACTCGTGATCGGCTTCCAGAGCATCCAGCGCCATGGTCAGGGTGTGCGCCACGGTGGGGATGTCCTTGGCTTCTTCCGCCGGCAGATCGTAGAGATCCTTGTCCATGGCGTCGCCCGGGTGAATCTTGTTCTTGATGCCGTCCAGGCCGGCCATCATCAGTGCCGCGAAGCACAGGTACGGGTTGGCGGCCGGATCCGGGAAGCGGGTCTCGATACGACGCGCTTTCGGGTTGCTCACCCACGGAATGCGGATGGAAGCGGAACGGTTACGGGCGGAGTACGCCAGCATTACCGGGGCTTCGAAGCCGGGCACCAGACGCTTGTAGGAGTTGGTGGAGCCGTTGGTGAAGGCGTTCAGGGCGCGTGCGTGCTTGATCACACCACCGATGTAGAACAGCGCTTCTTCGGACAGGCCCGCGTACTCGTCACCGGCGAACAGGTTCTTGCCGTCTTTGGCCAGGGACATGTGCACGTGCATACCGGAACCGTTATCACCGATCAACGGCTTGGGCATGAAGGTGGCGGTTTTGCCGTAGGCGTGGGCCACGTTGTGCACGCAGTACTTGAGAATCTGCACTTCGTCGGCTTTCTTGGTGAGGGTGTTGGCGCCCACACCGATCTCGCACTGGCCGGCGGTGCCCACTTCGTGGTGATGCACTTCAATTTCCAGGCCCATCTGCTCCATGGCGGAACACATGGCGCCACGCAGGTCGTGCAGGCTGTCCACCGGGGGTACCGGGAAGTAGCCGCCTTTGACGCCGGGGCGGTGACCGATGTTGTTCTTTTCGAACTCATCGGCGGACACCCAGGCCGCTTCTTCGGAGTAGATGCTGTACATGGCGCCGGACATGTCGGACTTCCACTGTACGGAATCGAACACGAAGAATTCCGGCTCCGGACCGAACAGCGCGGAATCCGCGATGCCGGTGGCCTTCAGGTATTCCTCGGCGCGCAGCGCCACGGAGCGCGGATCACGCTCGTAACCCTGCATGGTGGTCGGCTCAACGATGTTGCAACGCAGGTTCAGCGTGGCCACGTCGGTGAACGGATCGAGAACGGCGGTTTCGTCCTCGGGCAGCAGAATCATGTCGGATTCGTTGATGCCCTTCCAGCCGGCGATGGAGGAACCATCGAACATCTTGCCGTCCTGGAAGAAGTCGTCGTCGATTTCGCCGACGGGAAGGGTCACGTGCTGCTCTTTACCATGGCTGTCGGTAAAACGCAGATCCACCCACTTCACGTCGTTATCTTTAATCAGTTTCAGCGTCTTTTCAGACATTGTTGAACGTCCTCCTGGAACGGGTATGTGTCTGGCTACTCGCCACCGCCGAAGCGGGCACGCGAAGAGCCGCTATTCTCGGCCACCGGGGCCTGCATGCCAATAGGTCAGCAAATACTGTGCCAGCCCTTTTTTGGCGCAGTAGCGTGTACTGAGCCCGCTTAGCGCACTAAGAAGCGGCTGAAACGCACCAACTTGGGGCCTGCATCGAATTTATGCACCTTTACAGTGCAACGGAGGGTGCCCCAACGCGCAGAGTGACCACCACTTCCAGATCACCTTCCTCGGTGGCCAGCACTTCGTGACCATTGATTCTGCACCAGGCGGGGATGTCGTTGAGGGCCCCCGGGTCCGTGCAGGTTACCCTCAGCACCTCCCCCTGCGCCAGTTCGGCGACCTTGTTCTGGGTCTTGATCACTGGAATGGGGCACAGCTGACGGCGCACATCCAGCTCATGAAGGGTTTCGTCGCTCATTGAGGGATCCATGTGGCTAAGCCACCAACCAGTTCTTGGGGATATCATCGGGCCGCGCCGGCGCCACGCGCACCTCGCGGGCCACGCCGCCCGGGTCCTTCACTTCCACGGTGACACTTTCGTCGCCGCGGCCCTTGGAGTAGCGCGCCACGATGGCGGCGGCCTGCTCCAGCTCCGCTTCCGATTCGAAGCGCCCGTCCACCAGCGCCAGCGGGCCGGGGCAACTGACCGTGGTGAGGCTGGTGAACTGGTAGCGGTAGCCCTCCAGGAAGCGGTTCTCCCCTTCCTCGCGGCTGATGATCAGTTTCAGGTGCGGCTGCGGGCGGATGTGGCGGCCCACTTTCAGCAGCATGATGTCGTCCAGCTCGTAGCGGCGCTCGTTGCGGGCCTGCCACAGATCGGCGAGCTTGCGGGAGTAGGATTCGTCGGTCAGGAAGCAGCAGCCGCCGGAAGGCTGGGCGTAGTCCTCCAGGCCGAAGCGCTTGGCCAGCTCGATCTGCGGCTTGCGGTTGCGGCCGGAGAAATCGTGCAACTGGGAACGGTCCACCCAGCCTTCGCGTTCGGGCAGGGTCTCGGGCAGGTTGCGCGCGCTGAGCGGGCGCAGCAGACGGTCGTCGGCGCCGGACTCACTGCTGATGATGGGCATGGTTTCCTTGCGCTGGCTCTTGGGCCGCTGGCCCACCACCTCGCCGGTGATGATGAAGTCGAAGCCCTTCTCGCCGGCCAGCTCACGGGCCTTGTTCAGCATCAGCGTGGCCTGGTTGACCATGAAAATTTTGCAGTCCAGGCAGGGGTTCAGGTGGGCGCCGTAGCCGTGCTTGGGGTTGAGCACCACATCCTTGTACTCCTCGGAGATATCAATGATGTGCAGCTTGATGCCCAGCTCCTCGGCCACCCAGAGGGCGTTGTTGCGCTTGTTCTTGTCCTTGTCTTTCTTGCGGATCGCGTGGGTGTGGCCCTCCACGCAAAAGCCGGTGAAGAAGTTCACCCCCTCCACGTGGATGCCCTGCTCCTGCATCACTTTTACCGCCAGCATGGAATCCAGCCCGCCGGACACCAGCGCGATGGCGCGGCGCTGAAGCGGGTCGGCGCTGGGCCGGGTGACGGGTGCGGCTGCCTCGGACATAACAATACTCGCCCTGTTTTAAAGGAGATGGTCGGAAACGGGCGGCAGAGTATAGCAAATCACGCGTTGTTGACGAAGCGCCGGGGTCAGGGCGCTTCGCGGGCGTAGAAGCGGGACATGTCCTTCAGAAGCTCAACCAGATTGTCCCGGGTCTTCATAAGCACCGCATTTTCGTCCGGGACCGGGCGGTCATCGGCGTAGCTGATGCTCATCTCCGCCAGTCCACCGACACTCGTCGGCATCGACACCTTATATTCGGGCCCCAGGTATGCCATCGCGTTCCAGCTGGCCACCAGCCGGTAAGGCTGCTTAGCGGCCTGATCAAGCGGAACGCCCTCGGCGTAGTCCGAGGCGGGATTGGTGACCCCCAGCCGGCGCAGAACCGTGGGCGCGACGTCCAGGTGGCTGGTCGGCACTTGCACCACGGCGGGCTTGATATCGAGCCCGGCGATCACCAAAGGCACACGGATTTGCTGCTCGTGAAACGCGGAGTTGTGCCCCCACCGGCCGTTTTCCATGAACTCCTCGCCATGGTCTCCGGTAATGACCACCAGAGTGTTCTTCAGACGCCCGGATTCACGCAGCTTGTCGAGAATGCGGCCCAACTGCTGGTCGAGGTGATGCACAGAATTGACATAACGGTTGAAAATCAGAGGCATATCCCGCTGCACATCCATGGTCGCGTAATTGAGCTCCTTCAAGTAATCGGGGCGAATGACGCTGTCTTCCGGAAAATAATAGCGCGCATGAGGAGACTCAAAGAACATGAATCCGAAGAACGGTGTTTCGCTGTCTTCATCCATAAACGAGAGCAGCCGTTCCACATTACGCCGATCACGCTGCCAGCCAAGCCCCTCGTCGTCGCTGTGCAGCGCATCTTCCGGCACTGATGCGAACACCGTCTGGTCGAATTCCGGATAACTGAAGCGGGCACTGGTATAGAGCCCGAGCCGATAGTCACGGCGCTGTAGCTCAGTGACCAGGACCGGGGGACGGCGGTGATTAAGGAACGAGAACCAATAGTTGCCCGGTAGCCCGTAGAACAATGAGAACACCCCCATACGCGTGCCGTTACCGCCACTCACGTGTTGTGTGTAACGGCGACCGCTGTCAGCGGCGAAACGCCACAAATTAGGCATAATTTCAGGGGTGAGCATGTCCGCACGCAGGGATTCCGAAACCAGAAACAGAATATTGGGAGAGGAAGGATCCTCAACGACCTCAAGCGGACGCGCGGGATAGTTCAACCGGCCCCCGTCCTCCAGTTTGAATTCGCCTCTTCTCGGCCGTTGATACCCGAAATGCTCGGCCAGACCGGCAAAGGTCGCCGGCTGATAGAAGGGAACCGACTGCGCCGCGGCGAGTACTGGCCGATAGCCGTTCAGATCGCTGATGCCGTACGCCAAACGCTCGCCGACCATAGCCACCAACAGCGCCACCAGGATCAAACGCGTGGCGGGCAGAGAACGCCGGCCCAGCCACATAAGCCCGGCTTCAAAGAGCACCACCAACATACAAACCAGCACGGCAACCAGGATCGCGGAGTCGCTGCCCCCCATCGAGGCGATTCCACCCGGGGTGATCAGCAGATTCCAGACGAAGCCATTGAGGTGAAATCCGTAAAGCCCATGGATTTGAGCATCAACGATAAGCAACAGAACCGTGGCGGCGGTCAGCAAGACCGCTACCCCCCGGGCCAGGCCGGCATGCACAAAACGGTGCAGCAGCGCCGTGACCAGCGCCACCGGTATCAGATACAAGGCCACATAGCCGATCAAGGCGCCGCTCAGGAAGGCGACGGCGGGCGGCGGACCGGTCAGGTTGTCCCCGGCGATGTAAATCAGAATCGCCAGTAATACCAGGTAATTAACGGCAAAGAAGACCCCGGGGAACCGACCCCGTGGCGTGGATGCACTGGACATGGGCTAGGCCTGTTAAAATGTTGCCTTCAACGTAGCCACAAAAGCTTAACCCAGGCTTATGGAACCGCTAAGGGGAGGCGGGCGACTCCGGCAGACGGGCCACGGCGAACTCGCGCTTGGAGAGCAGCAAACGGCGGGCCACCGGCTCCAGGTTCCAGTCCAGGCCGTCCAGATGGTCTTCGACGATGCGGCAGCGGCGCAGCAGGCCGTCGTCGTTGGCGATCTGAATGTTCAGCCCGGGACGGGCGTTGAGCTCCAGCATCAACGGGCCCTTGTGCTTGTCCATCACCAGATCCACGCCCAGATAGCCCAGGCCGGTGAGCTCGTAGCAGCGAGCCGCCAGCTCCAGGCAGGCTTCCCAGTCGGGAATCTGCACGCCGGCCACCGGGTGGGCAGTGTCCGGGTGACGGTCGATCTTCAGGTTGTGCCAGGTGCCGCTCAGGGTGACGCCGGTGGCGATGTCCACGCCCACGCCGATGGCGCCCTGGTGCAGGTTGGCCTTGCCGTCGGACTGGCGGGTGGGCAGGCGCAGCATGGCCGCCACCGGGTAGCCCTTGAGCACGATGATGCGCACGTCCGGCACGCCGCCGATGCTGATGCGGTCGAACAGGTCGGTGGAGCGCACCCGGTATTCGATCAGGGCGCGGTCGCGGTGGCCGCCCAGGGAATAGATGCCGGAAATGATCCCGGAGATATGAAACTCCAGCTCCTCGGGGCTGATCATGCGGCCGGAGGCGCCCCGGTAATAGCCCTCGAAGCGGTCCGAGATCACCATGATGCCGTCGCCGCCGGCGCCCTGGGCCGGCTTGATCACGAAGTCACCGTGGGTTTCGACAATGTGCTGCAGTTTGCTGATGCCCTGCTCGGTATCAATGATGCCGTACATATCCGGCACCTGGATGCCGGCGTCCAGGGCCAGCTTCTTGGTGCGGATCTTGTCGTCCACCAGCGGGTACAGGCGGCGGTCGTTGTAGGCGAGGATGTAATCGCCGTTGCGCTGGTTGATGCCCAGCACGCCACGGCGGCGCAGGGCCCTCCAGGTGCGAATCCCGAACATCAGCGGCCACCTTCATCGGTCATCGCCCGGAAGCGCATCAGTTCCGCCACGCGGTAGCCCCGGTAGTGGCCCATGATCACCATCACCGCCGCCAGCACCAGCAACACGCCGGGGAAGGTGAATACGAAGTACACCAGCGGCTGCCAGACCATCAGCAGGTGGCACAGCACCGCCGCGATCAGGGTGCCGATGGCCACTTTCAGCGACTGGCCGCCGCCACGCTCCTCCCAGACGATCGAGATGCGCTCGATCACCATGGTCAGAATCACCATCGGGAACAGCGCCACCGACAGGCCGGTGGACAAGCCCAGCTTGTAGCCCACCAGGCTGATCAGCGCCATCAGGATCACCACGAAGGTGAGCACGATCGACAGTCGGGCCAGTAGCTGAAGCTTTAAATGTTCCAGGTAGCCGCGCACCGACAGACCGATGGCAGTGATAAAGGTGAACAGCAGCACGCCCCAGATCACCTCGGTTTCGCGGAACGCCAGGGCGATCAGCACCGGCGTGAAGGTGCCCAGGGTCTCCATGCCGACCAGGGAGCGGATCAGCAGCACCAGCAGCACCCCCACCGGAATCATCATCAGGATGCGGAAAAGCTGCTGAGACGGCACCGGCAGTTCGTAGAGGGAATAGTCGATAAAGCTGCTCTGGTCCTGGAACCGCAGCGATTGGGCCAGCTGCAGCGCGCTCATTTCATTGCGGTGGACGCCGAAATCGACATCCGCGTTGCGGGCGCCCTCCAGGGCCAGCAGCGGTTTGTTGCCGCTCCACCACACCAAGCGGTCTTCGGGCAGACCCTGACGGCCGTCCAAGGGATTGAAGTACAACCAGTTTTTGCCGTTATAGGTACGCAGCCACAGCTCCGGCTGCTGGTCGCGGCTTTCGTTGAGTTGCAGGGTATGCACCGGCTCGGCGGGAATGTGCGCCACCGCCAGCAGCAGATCGACCACCCGGGCGCGGTTCTCCGGGCTGCGGTCGCCGCCGAGCAACAGGCGCACGTTGTCGCTTTCCATGTTGTTGACGCGCTTGATGGTCTCGCTGACGAAGGTCTCCACGTCCGCGGAGTGCTGGCGAATGGGCGCCAGCAGGGCGTCGGCGGCCAGCCGCTCCGGGCCTTCCAGCGGCGGCGCGGCGCGGAATTGCGGGCCGTCCTCCGGGGCCGTGGCCGGCTCGGCGAAGCGCGATGTGAGCATCAGCCGGTAATACAGGTTCTGCCGCCCGTCGGCACGGCGCGCCGACCAGGTGACCACCCGGTTGCCGTTTTCCCGGTTGACGTTGACCCCGTAGTTATTGGAGATAAAGCTCTCGTTCAGGGCGGTGAAGCCGCTTTCCAGCGGTGGCACGTACATACGCGCCTTGATCGGCGTATTGTCCCGCGCCTGGAAGCTGACCTGGGCGTCCACCACCCATACCGGGTCACTCTCGCTCTCGGTGAGCGGCACTTTCTGCACCAATATCTGGTAGGCAATACTGCCAATCCCCAGCACCAACAAAAAAGCGGCGAGCAGCCGGGCGTGCAATTTCACAGAACGCATTTTTCAGCCTTATTCCAATACTGTGGTCACGGACGGTCGCGACATTCTAGGGCACTCAGAGGCCGACAGGCGCAACAAAAGTAAAACTTTGCCTCGGGTCACATTATGCCATGGGACACCTTCGTGTGGCTTCGATGGGTACAAGGGCTGTACAATGCGCCGCCTAATCCGCCTCCCACTCCGTTTCACGGGCCCTTCCGGCCGGTCGCGGACGCATTTTCACGCTGGTCCGCCAACGGACGGAGAGCGACTTTTTCCCTTACGGAGCCATTTCTGTGATTGAACGCCTGCGCAATATCGCCATCATCGCCCACGTTGACCACGGCAAGACCACCCTGGTGGACAAGCTGCTGCAACAGTCCGGCACCCTGGGAGATCGCGCCGGCGACGTGGAACGGGTGATGGACTCCAACGATCTGGAGAAGGAACGGGGCATCACCATCCTCTCCAAGAACACCGCCCTCAAGTACGGCGACTACCAGATCAACATCGTCGACACCCCCGGCCACGCCGACTTCGGCGGCGAAGTGGAACGGGTAATGTCGATGGTGGACTCGGTGCTGCTGCTGGTCGACGCGGTGGACGGCCCCATGCCGCAAACCCGCTTCGTGACCCAGAAAGCCTTCGCCGCCGGCCTCAAGCCGATCGTGGTGGTCAACAAGGTGGACCGCCCCGGCGCCCGCCCGGACTGGGTGATCGACCAGGTATTCGACCTGTTCGACACCCTCGGCGCCACCGACGAGCAGCTCGACTTCCCGGTAATCTATGCCTCCGCACTGAACGGCGTGGCCGGCCCGGAAGCGGACCAGCTCGGCGACGACATGACCTTCCTGTTCGACACCGTGATCAAATCGGTGCCGGCACCGGAAGTGGAGCAGGACGGCCTGTTCCAGATGCAGATTTCCTCCCTGGACTACAACAGCTACCTGGGCGTGATCGGCATCGGCCGCATCAAACGCGGCAAAATCAAAGCCAACTCCACGGTCAAGATCATCGACCGGGAAGGCAAAGTGCGTAACGGCCGTATTCTGCAGATCATGGGTCACCACGGCCTGGAGCGCGTGGACGTGCCCGAGGCAAGCGCCGGCAACATCGTCTGCGTCACCGGCATGGACCCGCTGGATATCTCCGACACCCTGTGCGACCCCAACAAGGTGGAAGCCCTGCCGCCGCTGACCGTGGACGAGCCCACCGTGAGCATGGTGTTCCACGTCAACACCTCGCCGTTCGCCGGCCAGGACGGCAAGTTCGTCACCAGCCGCCAGATCCGCGAGCGCCTGGAAGCGGAGCTCAAGCACAACGTGGCCCTGCGCGTGGAAGAAACCGGCAGCGCCGACCAGTTCCGCGTCTCCGGCCGGGGCGAGCTGCACCTGTCGGTGCTGATCGAGAACATGCGCCGCGAAGGCTTCGAGCTGGCCGTGGGCCGCCCGCAGGTGATCGTGCGCGAGGTGGACGGCAAGAAGCAGGAACCCTACGAAAACGTCATGGCCGACGTGGAAGAGCAGCACCAGGGCGCCATCATGGAGCAACTGGGCCTGCGTCGCGGCGAGATGACCAACATGGAGCCGGACGGCAAGGGCCGGGTGCGCCTGACCTTCATCGTGCCCAGCCGTGGCCTGATCGGCTTCCGCAGCCTGTTCCTGACGCTCACCTCCGGCACTGGCATTCTCAACAGCACCTTCAGCCACTACGGCGAGTTCAAAGCCGGTGACATGGCCCAGCGCAATAACGGCGTGCTGGTCTCCATGGTCAAAGGCAAGGTGCTGGCGTTCGCCCTGTTCAACCTGCAGGAACGCGGCCGCATGCTGATCGAGCCCAACGTGGAAGTCTACGAAGGCCAGCTGATCGGCATCCACAGCCGTGGCAACGACCTGGTGGTGAACCCCACCAAGGGCAAGCAGCTCACCAACATGCGCGCCTCCGGCACCGATGAGAACGTGATTCTCACCCCGCCGGTGCGCTTCAGCCTGGAGCAGGCCCTGGACTTCATCGAAGACGACGAGCTGGCGGAAATCACCCCCCACTACATTCGTCTGCGCAAAAAACTGCTCACCGAAACCGAGCGGAAACGCGCCAGCCGCTGAGGCGGTGGAGCATAAAAAAGGCACCTTCCGGGGCCTTTTTATTGCGCCTTGTAGGAGCGGGCCCCGCCCGCGAAAGGAAGCGAAGCTTCCGGCGGGATACCAGAGGCTTCGTTGATATTCCGCTTTAATGGCTCTCTGGAATCCTGCGGGGCAACCTTTGCCGGCCTTTCGCGGGCTGGGCCCGCTCCCACAAGGCCGGCCTAAAGCAGCCAGGCCATCAAGGCCGCACCGAGAAACATCCCGATCAGCAAGCCCTTGCGGAACGCACGGGCGCTGTCCGGCTCGGCACGGCCCGGCTCGCGGATACGCTCGCGCAGCGTCGGCCCGGACGGCGGCGGCTGGCTGGCCTCGTAGTCGGCAATCACCTCCAGCGAGCGGGCCTCATCGTCCTCGTTTACCCAGATGCTGGCCAACCCGGAAGCGGGCAACTCGCCCACCGCGCCCTGCAACATGTCGCCACGCACCTGAGCAACGATGCCAGACTGCTCCAGCAAACCGGCAAGCATGTGCGCCTCCAGCCCGTCACCGGCTTCATAGACACGCCTCATAGGACGGCTCCGTATTTCAAACCTGAATGGAATACCATGGTGCGGCGGCAACCTTCAATTACATGGGTTTCATGAATGCTGAATATTGCTCTTTTCGAGCCGGAAATACCCCCCAACACCGGCAACATCATGCGTCTGGCCGCCAACACCGGCGCCGCCCTGCATTTGATCGAGCCGCTCGGCTTCGAGCTGGATGAAAAGCGCCTGCGCCGCGCCGGGCTGGACTACAGCGAGTACGCCAACGTCACCCTGCACCCGGACTATCAAAGCTTTTGCCGGGACTACCCCAAGGCGCGCCAATTCGCGCTGACCACCAAAGGCGGCCCGGCGCCAAGCCAGGTACGGTTTCAGGACGGGGATGTGCTGCTGTTCGGGCCGGAAACCCGGGGCCTGCCCGCCGATATTCTCGACGGGCTGGCGCCGGATCAGCGGCTGCGGCTGCCGATGGGGGCCAACAGCCGCAGTCTGAATCTCAGTAACGCGGTGGCGATCACGCTCTATGAAGCCTGGCGGCAGCTGGGCTACCCCGGCGCGATCTGAGCCCGTTGCTTACTGGACGGTGGACGGTTCGCCGTCGCCGTTCTGCTGCTTTTCGCGCTGCTGCTGGTAGAGCGCTTCGAAGTTGAGCGGCTGCAGGATCATCTGCGGGAAGGAGCCCTTGGCGACCAGGTCGGACACCACTTCGCGGGCGTACGGGAAAAGGACGTTGGGGCAATAGGCGCCCAGCAGCTGATCACGCTCTTCGCCTTCGATGCCGGCCAGGGTGAAGATACCCGCCTGCTTCACTTCGGCCAGATAGAAGGTCTTCTGCTCGTCCTCGGATTTGGCGGTAACCGTGACCGTCACTTCCACTTCGTACTCGGTGCCCTCGCCGATGCGCCGTGCGCCGTTGTTCAGCTGCACGTTCATCTTCGGCTTCCATTCCTGCAGGAAGATGTCCGGCGCCCCCGGGCACTCGAACGAGGCGTCCTTAAGGTAGACGCGTTGCAACTGGAAGGTTTTTTTCTGTTCGTCAGCCATGATTGTCTCCGTTGTTCGGTCCGTCATCCGGCAAGCAGGTCGTCCAGTTCGCCCGCCCGCTCCAATGCGAAAAGTTCATCGCAACCGCCCACGTGGCGGTCCCCGATCCATATCTGCGGCACCGTGCGGCGGCCGCTGCGCGCCATCATTTCCCGGCGGCCTTCAGGTTCCCGGTCCACGTCGATCTCATGGACCCGGGCGTGCTTGCCCGCCAGCAAACGCTTGGCGCGCACGCAAAACGGGCACCAGCCGGTGCTGTAAAGGGTGACGTCCGCCATCAGCCCTTGGACACCGGCAGGTTATCATTGCGCCAGGCGGTGACGCCGCCCTGGATGCGGTAGAGCTCGGAAAAGCCTTTATTGCGCAGCTGGCGCCCCAGATACGCCGCCTGATTGCCCATCTTGCAGGTCAGGATCAGCGGCTTTTCCTTATATTTTTCCAATTCACCCATCCGGTCCGTGACCTGGCTCTGGGGAATGTTCACACTGCCCGGGATATGCCCCTCGCGGAACTCATCGGCGGCGCGCACGTCGACAATCACCGCGTCCTTCTGATTGACCAGGTTGGTGGCGAACTGCGGCGTGATGGCCTTGCCGCCACGGCGGGACTCGATCACGAAAAACGCGCCCCACAGCGCTAAAAAGGCAAACACCAGGATATAGTGGTTGGTGACGAACTCGATGATACGATCCATGACTGCATTCCTGCCGGCGGAAAATCGGCGACAAGTATACACACCAGCGCTCGGTTAAGATAAGGCACCATGACGGAACCCGTGAAACCCCATTTTCGATTACTGACGCTGCTGATCGTGCCGGCGCTGGTGCTGGCCAGCACCGGTGCGCCCGCCGAAGAGCCCTCCGAAGCGCAACTGGAAGCGCTCAAGGAGCGCATCGAGGCGCTGTCCGAGGCCCAGCGGAAAGAAGCTCGCCAGCGCGACTCGGTGCAAAGCGAACTGCGCGAGGCGGAAACCCGCGTCGGCGCGCTGACCCGTGAACGGCGCCAGCTGGAGCGCGACGCCCGCCAGGCCGAATCGCGGCTGGCGCGGCTGGAGGCCGAGCAGGCGGAACTGGCCGAAGAAAAGAAGGTGCAGCTCCGCTGGCTGGTGAAGACCGTGCGCGCCAGCTACCAGAGCGGCCGCGAGGAGCGCCTCAAACTGATGCTCAACCAGCAGGAGCCGGACCAGATCGCGCGCCTGCTGCGCTACCAGGAATACTTCCAGCGGGCCCGCACCGACCGCCTCACCGACCTGGAAGACGAGCTGGTGGAACTGCGCCGGGTGGCCCGGGAAGTGGCCGACGCCCGCGCCGACCTGCTGGACCGCCGCACCGCGCTGGCGCGCAGCCAGGAACAGCTGGAGCAGGCCGCCCGCGAACGGGAAACCACCCTGGCCAAACTGGAGCGATCCCTGGACCAGCGCGGCGGCGACATCGACCGCCTGCGCGCCGATCAGCAAAGGCTGGAAAAACTGCTCGCCGAGATGGAGCGCAGCATGCCGGAAATGGCGCCGGCCAATCGCGGCACGCCGTTCGCCAAACTGGCCGGTGAGCTGCCCTGGCCGGTACCCGGCCAGGTGCTGTCCAGTTTCAATTCCAGCCGCGAAGGCGCGTTGCGCTGGGAAGGCGTGGTACTGGCCGCCGAGGAAGGCACGCCGGTGCGCGCCATCCACCCGGGGCGGGTGGTGTTCGCCGACTGGATGCGCGGCTACGGCCTGCTCACCATCGTCGATCACGGCGGTGGCTACCTGACGCTTTACGGCTACAATCAAAGCCTGCTGCGCGATGTGGGCGAGTGGGTCGCGGTGGGCGACACCCTGGCCCTGGCCGGCCAATCCGGCGGCAATAATCGCAGCGCGCTATACTTTGAAATCCGCAATCGGGGCAAGGTGGTGAACCCGACACGCTGGTGCGACCGCCGTGTTACACTGCCGCCCATTGCCCGAAACTAGTGTCCAATGATGCCCTTGGTCTGGGGAATTACATGCTGAAAACGTCTCACCCCCTGCTCCGCCGCACCGCGCTGAGCGCCGCCCTGCTGCTGACCGTCTCTGTCTCCGCCCCGACCTTGGCCGCCGACCCCGAAGTCGATGAGCAGGCCCGCCAGGATGGCGTCCCGGTCACCGAGCTGCGCGCCTTCGCGGAAGTGCTGGAGCGGGTGCGCGGCGCCTATGTGCAGGACGTGGACGAGAAAGAGCTGATCCAGGCGGCGATCCGCGGCATGTTGATGGAGCTGGACCCGCACTCCTCCTACCTGACCCCGGACCAGTTCGAGGACCTGCAATCCACCACCAGCGGCGAATTCGGCGGCCTGGGGCTGGAAGTAACCATGGAAGGCGGCTTCGTCAAAGTGGTCTCGCCGATCGACGACTCCCCCGCCAGCCGCGCCAACATCCAGGCCGGCGACCTGATCCTCAAGATCAACGACACCTTCGTCAAAGGCCTGAGCCTGGCGGAAGCGGTGGAGCTGATGCGTGGCGAAGCGGGTTCGGAAGTGACCCTGTCGGTGCTCAGTGACGGCGACGAAAAACCGCGCCCGGTAACGCTCAAACGTGACCGCATCAAAGTGGAAAGCGTGAAAAGCGAAGTGCTGGAGCCCGGCTACGGCTACCTGCGCGTGTCCCAGTTCCAGAACAACACCGGCCACGAAGCCAAAAAGGCGCTGGACGAATTGAAAGCCGAGGGTGCGCTGCGCGGCTTGATCCTGGATCTGCGCAACAACCCGGGCGGCGTGCTCGGCGGCGCGGTGGAAATCAGCGACCTGTTCCTCGATTCCGGGCTGATCGTCTACACCCAGGGCCGCGAGAGCGAAAGCCGCAACGACTATAACGCCAACCCGGGCGACGAGATCGACGGCCTGCCGCTGGTGGTGCTGGTCAACGGCGGCTCCGCCTCGGCGTCGGAAATCGTCGCCGGCGCCCTGCAGGATCAAGGCCGCGCCGTGGTGGTGGGCACCCGCACCTTCGGTAAGGGGTCGGTGCAGACGGTGCTGCCGATCAGCGGCGACAACGCGCTGAAACTGACCACCGCGCGCTACTACACGCCGGACGGCCGCTCGATTCAAGCGGAGGGCATCAAACCGGATATCCCGGTGCAGGTGTCCAGCGTGGAGTTACTCAACGACCAACGCACCCGCGAAGCGGACCTGCCCCACCATCTGCTCAACCAGGCGGAGAAAGACGCCCTGGAAAAAGCCGCCGAGGAGCCCCTGGCCAGCCGCGACTACCCGCTGTCCCAGGCGCTCTCGATCCTCAAGGGCATCAACCTGGCGGAACGGCGGAAGGCCGACCGATCCCAGTGAGGCGGGCGTAGCCGATCATCAGGAAGCCGAACAGGAACATCATCACGCCGTACACCGCCGCCGGCACGGACATGGCGTCCGACTGCAGCAGGGTCAGCGTGACCATCAGCCCCAGGGTGCCGTTCTTGATGCCCAGCTCGATGGCCACGGTGAACGCCTGCGGGCGGCTCAGCCCGATCAGGCGGCCGCCGACCAGGCCCAGCCCCAGACCGATCAGGTTGAGCAGTATCACCGCCGCGCCGCCCTGACGCAGCAGCACCAGCGCCTCGGCGCCCAGGTCCACCAGCAGCATCACGATCACCGCCACCAGCACCAGCAGGCCGAACACACTGACCAGTTTTTCGCCCTTCACCGCCCAGTCCTGGCGGAAATGTCGAATGGTCATGCCGATGCTCACCGGCACCAGAATGATCACCACCAGGGTCAGGATGGTGCGCAGCACCGGCAGCTCCAGCACCAGATCGCTGTCACGGAAATGGCCCAGCGCCCAGCTGGTGAACATCGGCAGCGTCACCACCGTGACCAGGCTGGCGGCCACCGTCAGCACAATGGACAGCGCCACGTCGCCACGGCCGAGAAAGGCGAACAGATTGGAGGTGGTACCGCCCGGGCAGGCGGCGATGATCACCAGCCCCACCGCCAGCGCCGGCGACAGATCCAGCGCCACGGCCAGGCCCACGCCCACCAGCGGCAGCAGAATGATCTGCGCCACCAGGCCGTAGACCGTGGCGCGCGGAGCGATCAATACCTCGCGGAAGTCCTTGGGTGTGAGGGTGAGCCCCATGCCCACCATGATGAGAAACAGGGCGGCGGGTAATCCGATTTCAACCAGAGTGGCCTGATCCATACGACGGTCCTTTTTTATTATCGCAAAGAGCTTAGCCTACGGGACCCCTGAGGGCGACTCTTGTACAAAGCGCTTGCCGGTCAGCCGTCGATGGGAGGCTTGCGCAGCGCCTTGGTCTGGCCGTGGCGGGTCTTCTTGTCCATGCGCTTGCGCTTGGCGGCTTTGGACGGCTTGGTGGGTTTGCGCTTTTTCCGTTCCACGGTGGCGTCCAGGATCAGGGCTTTCAGCCGTGCCAGGGCATCGTCCAGGTTCTTTTCCTGGGAACGAAAGCGCTGCGCCTTGATCACCACCACGCCGTCACCGGTAATGCGGTGATCGGACAGCGCCAGCAGGCGTTCTTTATAGAAATCGGGCAACGACGAGGCGCCAATATCGAAACGCAGGTGGATCGCCGAAGCGACCTTGTTGACGTTCTGGCCGCCGGCGCCCTGGGCGCGGATCGCCTGCCATTCGATCTCGGACTCGGGAATCGTCACATTGTTGGAAATTTTCAGCATGGGTCCTTCCTGGCCGGGGTGTTACGTGGCGCGAGCGAGAAAGCGGTCGAGCGCGTTGGCGAACGTCTGGACGTCGCTTTTGCTCAGCGATGACGGGCCGCCGGTTTGCACGCCGGCGGAGCGCAGCTCTTCCATGAAATCCCGGCGGCCCAGATGTTCACGAATGCTCTCGGTGTCGTAAAGGGTGCCACGGGGGTTCAGCGCGGTGCCACCGCTCTCCACCACCCGGGCGGCGAGCGGGATGTCGCCGGTGATCACCAGATCACCGGGCTGGACCTGCTCGGCGATGTAATCGTCGGCCCGGTCGAAGCCGGCTTCCACCTGCACCGCGCGAAGGTGCGGCGAGCGCGGCTTGGGAATGAAATGATTGGCCACCAGGGTGGTTTCGATGGCGCGCCGGTCGGCGGCGCGGAACAACACCTCGCGGACCACCGCCGGGCAGGCGTCCGCGTCTATCCAAATCCGCACGCTCAGGCCCCCGGCAATATCACAGGCGCATCTCAATGCCGGCGCTGTGCATGTACTGCTTGGCCTCGGCGATGCTGTACTCGCCGAAGTGGAAAATCGACGCCGCCAGCACCGCGTCGGCGCCGCCTTGAATCACGCCGTCCACCAGATGCTGCAGGTTGCCGACGCCACCGGAGGCGATCACCGGCACCGGCACCGCGTCGGAAATGGCCCGTGTCAGGGCGACGTCGAAACCGTTCTTGGTGCCGTCCCGGTCCATGCTGGTGAGCAGGATCTCGCCGGCGCCATAATCGGTCATCCGGCGCGCCCATTCCACCGCGTCGATGCCGGTGGGGTTGCGGCCGCCGTGGGTAAAGATTTCCCAGCGGTTGGCTTCGCTCTCGCCGCTCACTTTCTTGGCGTCGATGGCCACCACGATGCACTGCGACCCGAAACGTTCGGCGGCCTCGCGCACGAACTCCGGGTTCTTCACCGCCGCTGAATTGATGCCCACCTTGTCGGCGCCGGCATTAAGCAGGTTGCGGATATCCTGAATGGTGCGCACGCCGCCACCCACGGTCAGCGGGATAAACACCTGGCTGGCCATGCGTTCGACCATGTCCAGGGTGGTGTCACGGCCTTCATGGCTGGCGGTAATATCCAGGAAAGTGATCTCGTCGGCGCCGGCCTCGTTATAGCGGCGCGCCACCTCCACCGGGTCACCGGCGTCGCGGATATCCACGAACTTCACGCCCTTGACCACACGGCCGTCGTCCACGTCCAGACACGGGATGATGCGTTTGGCGAGTGTCATGTCGTCCACCTCATTCGCGTACGCCGCTGTCGGTGGTGCCGGACATCGCCGGCCCTCTGGATTTCAGCTCGTCGGCCAGGGCCTGGCCCTGGGCGAAATCCAGGGTGCCCTCGTAAATCGCGCGGCCGGTAATGGCGCCGGTGATGCCCACGGTGCGCGCGCCGCACAGCCGGCGCACGTCTTCCATGTCGGTGATGCCGCCGGAGGCGATCACCGGAATGCTGATTGCTTCGGCGAGCCGCTCGGTGGCTTCCACGTTGACGCCCTGCAGCATGCCGTCACGGCTGATGTCGGTGTAGACGATGGCCACCACGCCGTCGTGCTCGAACTGGCGCGCCAGGTCCACCACGTCGATATCGGTGACCTGGGCCCAGCCGTCGGTGGCGACTTTACCGTCCTTGGCGTCCAGGCCGACGATCACGTGGCCGGGGAATTGCTTGCACATATCGCGCACGAACTGCGGCTCTTTCACCGCCTTGGTGCCGATGATCACCCACTGAACGCCGGCGTCCAGGTAGGCCTGGATGGTCTCGGCGCTGCGGATGCCGCCGCCGATCTGGATCGGCAGGCCCGGGTGGGCGCGGGCGATGGCGTTGACGATTTCACCGTTCACCGGCTCACCGGCGAAGGCGCCGTTCAGGTCCACCAGGTGCAGGCGCCGCGCGCCCTGCTTCACCCAGTGGTCGGCCACCGCCACCGGGTCCTCGGAAAACACCGTGTCGTCGTCCATGCGGCCTTGCTTAAGGCGTACGCAGTGGCCGTCTTTCAAATCGATGGCGGGAATCAGTTCCATGACGATCTCGCTTGTTTAACAGGCTGAAATAAGAGGGCGCGGCGCTCAGGGCCGCCAGCGCAGAAAGTTTTCCAGCAGCTTGAGGCCGGCGTCGGCGCTTTTTTCCGGGTGGAACTGCACCGCGAACACATTGCGCTTGGCCACGGCGGCGGCGAACGTCAGGCCGTACTCGCAGCGCCCGGCAAGCTGTTCTTCGGGCACGCCGGTGGCGCAGTAGCTGTGCACGAAGTAGAAACGACTGTTGTCCTCGATGCCCGCCCAAACCGGGTGGTCGTTGACCTGCTGCACCTGGTTCCAGCCCATGTGCGGCACTTTCAGCGGGCGCCCGGTATCGCCCATGGGCGCGCCGAAGAACTGTACCCGGCCGGAGAACACGCCCAGACAATCGATGCCGTCGTTCTCTTCGCTGAAATCCATCATCGCCTGCATGCCCACGCAGATGCCGAGCACCGGCTTATAGGCGTCGATGGCGTCCAGAATCGCCCGGTCCAGGCCGGTTTCGGTGATCACCTTGATGCAGTCACGGATCGCGCCGACGCCGGGGAACACCACCCGGTCGGCGGCGCGCACCTGCTCCGGGTCCCCGGTGATCACGATCCGCTGACCCTCGGCGGCCATCTTTTCCAGCGCTTTGCCGGCGGAATGGAGATTGCCCATGCCGTAGTCGACTACGGCCACGGTTTCGCTCATGGGGCGCCTCGAATTGATTACGGGTTTTCGGTGAGCGTGCCCTTGGTGCTCGGGGTCACGCCGTCCATGCGCGGATCAGGCTCCACCGCCATGCGCAGGGTGCGCCCGAACGCCTTGAACACGGTCTCGGCCTGGTGGTGGGCGTTTTTGCCGCGCAGGTTATCGATGTGCACGGTGATCATGGCGTGGTTCACCAGCCCCTGGAAAAACTCATAGAACAGATCCACGTCGAACCCGCCGATCATGCCGCGGGTGAAATCAACGTGCATTTCCAGGCCGGGACGGCCGGACAGGTCGATCACCACCCGCGTCAGGGCTTCATCCAGGGGCACATAGGCGTGGCCGTAGCGGCGCACGCCTTTCTTGTCGCCCCACGCACGGGCCAGGGCCTGGCCCAGGGTGATGCCGATGTCCTCCACCGTGTGGTGGGCATCGATGTGCAAGTCGCCCTTGGCCTCGATCTCCAGGTCGATCAGCCCATGGCGGGCCACCTGGTCGAGCATGTGTTCCAGGAACGGCAGGCCGGTATCCAGCTTGCTCACTCCGGTGCCATCGAGATTCACGCTGACGCGAATCTGGGTCTCCAGGGTGTTTCGCTCCACGGTGGCGCGGCGTTCGCTCATCGGTACCTCCAGAAAACGGAACCCCGTATTATACGGCCCCCGGCGCCCCCTCACCAGCGCGGCGGCCATTTACCGGTTAGCGGAGACATTATGCCGATCAGTCTTGAATTTCATTCCCCCGACGCGGAACTGGCGCAACGCTTCAGCAAAGTGCTGCGCGACGACCCGGATTACGCCGCCGAACTGGGCCAGGCCCTGGACGCCGGGCGCCCGGTGGCGGCCGCCCATTTCAACGGCGCCCCGGTGGCGGTGGCGCTGCTCGACGGCGACGCCCTGGCGTGGATGGTGGTTCACCCCGCCACCCGAGGACGCGGCGTGGGGCGGGACTTCCTGCGACTGCTGGAGAAGCACCACGGTAGCGCACTAACGCTGCCCGAAAAATGCCAACGCTCGTGATTGTGCGAGCGGGCCCCGCCCGCGAAAGGGCGGTATAACCGCCCGGCAGGATTCCAGAAACGGCTATCGGAAGCGCAATCTTTCAGGTCTCTGGGATCCTGCCGGCGGCTGTTGCCGCCTTTCGCGGGCGGGGCCCGCTCCCACAGGGAGATCCGCTCCCACAAGGTCCGCTCCGACAGCAAGGCCGAAATCAGGCGAGCGGCAGGCGGATGATCAGCGTGAAGCCGCGATCGAGGCCGGCGCTCTCGGCCCAGATGCGGCCGCCGGCCTGCTCGATCATCACGCGCGCCATGGCCAGCGACAGGCCGTAGCCCTCTTCGTGGTGGCGCGAGCCCATCACGAAGAACGGCTCGAACAGGCTTTCCAGCTGATCCGGGCCGGCGCCCCGGCCCCGGTCACGGATGCGCAGCTCCGCCTCGCCCACCATCACCTCGCTGGTGACGGTGATCTCGCCACCCTGCGGGCTGAAGCGGATGGCGTTATCGAGCGCCATCGCCAGCACTTCCTGCAGCTCGGTCTCGTTGGCGCGCACATAGAGGTTCGGCGAAATGCGGTTGACCACCTTCAGCGCCTGGGCATCCAGCGCCCGGGCCCGGGTGGCCAGCAGCGCGTCCAGCATCCACAGCGGCCGGCAGCGGGCCACCAGCGGCGGCGTGCTGCGGTCGGCCAGGTCGAAGTAGCGCAGCGAGGTGCTGACCATGCCCATCAGCCGCTGCTGGCCCTTGCGCACCAGTGCCCAGACGTCGCGTTGGTCGGCGCCGGCTTGCCCGTCGTCGATGGAATTGGCGGCGCCGATCCAGTTGATCGGGGTATTCAGCTCGTGGCTGACGTACTGCAAAAACGTGGACTTGTCCCGGTTCATCTGCTCGATTTCTTCCACGTGACGCTCCAGGTTTTCACGCGCTTCGATGAACAGCTGGTTGCGCTCACGCTCCAGGAAGCGGATCCGGTCGCCCAGCGCCAGGGACAGCATCATCACCACCCACAGGGCGCCGAGGTGGGGCAACATACTGATCACCGAGGCGTAGGGAATCCAATCCAGGTTGCCGAGCACGAAGAAAAAGATCAGTACCAGGAACACGCACCAGGCCGCCACGTACAGCCGCGCCGCCCGGTAGCCCCGCGACCACACCATCCAGCCCAGCCAGCTGAACAGCAGCACGGTGATCAACACCAACAGCGTGGACAGGTAATAGGACCAGGGCGGCGCAATCAGCAGTTGCACCACCAGCAACACGGCGATGCCGGCCAGGTAGTGGCGGATCACCCGGTCATAGCGGGGGAAGCGCTGCTTGAGCCCGAGGAAGTGGCGCGAGTACATGGCCAACGCCGGCGTGCAGATATAGATGCCCAGCCAATAATACTCGTTCAGCCTGGGCACCTCCGGCCACACGAACTGCAGCCCGAAACCGTTGACGTTCAGGTTGAACACCGTGATGCCCACCAGGAACAGCACGAAATACAGGTAGACCGGCTCCTTGAGCGACAACGCCAGCAGCGCGTTGTAGACCACCATGATCAGCAGGCAGCCATAGAACACCCCGTACAGCAGGATGTCTCGGTAGGTGTATTCCACCAACCCGGCGGCGCTGTAGAGCATCGGCGATAAGTTGATGGCGCCCTTGCCGCTGACGCGCACATAGTAGGTGTTGGCACCGGCCAGGTCGGTGTCCAAAGGAAAGATAAACGCCCGGTGGTTCATCAGGCGCTGATCGAACGGCAGCGTGTCGCCCAAGTCCACCCGCCGGTAGCCGCCGTCTTCAGTGGGCGCGAACAGGCTGATATGGTCGAGGATCGGGTAGCGTTCCACCAGGTACCAGCTCTGGCCCTGGACGCGGCTGCTGTCCAGGGTGAAGCGCAGCCAGATGGTGCTGCTGGTGAAGCCGAAATTGGGCTCGGCGGCGGTATTGGAGACAAAGCGCTCGGAGAACCGGTCGCTGACCTGGCTGAAATCCCAGTGCCCTTCCGCGTCCACCAGGACCTCCATGGCGCGGGCGACGGCCACCTCCTCCTGGTCCGGCCCGGGCGTCACCACCGGCTCGGCGGCGGCCAGCGCGCACCACAGCAACCCCATGCAAACCAGGATATTACGGAACTTTAACAAAACCGGCTCCCCAAAGAGCGATACTTATTATCATGCTTTATGATGTCTTCTAACCGTCGATCCCCGCCACGGTCTTCACGTTCGGTTGGGTACATTCTATTGCTATAATCCCGGCCCCGGGCCCGGGGCGCAAGGAGAGCTGTTCTATGGCACGCGCGATCAAAATTTTTCTTATCGTCATCGCCGCCCTGGTAGTCCTGCTGGCGGCGACCGTGTTCGTGGTCACCCAGGTGATCGATCCTAACGATTTCAAACCCCAGATTCGTGAACAGGCCATGAGCCAGGCCAACCTGGATCTGGAGATTCCCGGCGACCTGGCGTGGCAGTTCTGGCCGTCGCTGGGCGTCAGCCTGGGCCGCACCGAGGCGCGCATCGCCGGTGAGGAAGAGCTGTTCGCGGGCATCAACAGCGCCAGCGTCGGCGTGGCGGTCTGGCCGTTGCTGTTCGGCCAGGTGGAAATGGACGGCGTGACCCTGGACGGCCTGGAAGTGAACCTGGTGGAAACCGCCGACGGCGCCAACTGGGAGAAAATCGGCCCGCAGGACGGCGCCGGGGAGGACACCGCCGCCACCGAGGAAGAGCAGCCCGGCGAGAGCGGCGGCATGGACATTCCGCTGACCATCCCCAGCGTCGCCATCACCGACGGCAAGATCCGCTACCAGAACACCACCGACGGCACCGACATCCGCGTTGAGCACTTCAACTTCAACGCCCAGGACGTGAGCCTGGAAGAGCCGTTCCCGATGCAGATGTCGCTGCGCTACCAGGACCAGAGCGACATGCGCGTGGACCTGAACCTGGAAACCACCCTGGCCGCCGACCTGGACAACAACCACTTCGTACTCGACCCGATGACCCTGGACGCGGACATCGCCGGCATGACCACCAACCCGGTGAGCGTGCATCTCGAGCAGAAGCTGGACGTGAACCTGGACCAGGACCGCGCCCAGATCACCGACCTGCTGCTGGAAGCCGCCGGCACCCGCACCACCGGTAACGCCACCGTCACCGGCCTGACCGGCGAAATGAAAGTGGCCGGCCAGATCAACACCGAGCCGTTCGACGCCAACAAGGCCCTGGAAGCGATTGGCGAGGAACCCATCGCCACCCGTGACGACAATGCGCTCAGCAAGGTGGCCCTGAGCGCCACCCTGGACGGCCCGGCCAACAGCGTCATGGTTAACCCGCTCAAGGTCACCCTGGACAGCAGCACCCTGAGCGGCACCGCCGGCCTGGAGAACCTGGAGACCGGCAAGATCGTGTTCGACCTGAACCTGGACAAGATCACCCTGGACGGCTACTTGCCACCAGAGAGCGATGAACCGGAAAGCGGCGATCCCAGCGGCGCCGGCGGCGGCACCGGCGGCAAGGAAGGCGGCACCACCCAGCTCTCCGAAGCGGAACTGATCCCGGTGGAAAGCCTGCGCCCGCTGCTGCTCGACGGCAGCCTCAAAATCGGTGAGCTGAACTACGACACTATTAAGGCCAGCAACATTGTCTTCGCCGTCAGTGCCAAGGACGGTGTGTTGCGCCTCACCAAAGCGTCCGGCAACACCCTGCAGGGCGGCTTCAACGCCAGCGGCCGCCTGGACGTTTCCGGCAACACGCCGCGCATCACCTTCAAGCAAAACGTGAGCAGCATGCAGTTGCAGCCGGTGGTCGCCATGGCCCTGGACAAGGACCTGGCCAAGGGTCTGTTCTCCATGGACCTGGACTTCAGCGCCTCCGGCAACAGCGAGAAAGCCCTGGTCAATTCCGCCAAGGGCAACGCCAGCATGAACCTGGCCGACGGCACCGTGCGCGGCCTGAACCTTTACGGCACCCTGGTGGGCGGCGTGAACGACATGCTGGGCCGGTTCCAGGGCCTCAGCGCGCTGATCCCCAACCAGCAATCCGGCAAGCTGCCGGCGGCGCTGTCCGAGGACACCAAGATCATTGATCTGACCACCAAGGCCAGCCTCAACCAGCAGGTCGCCAACCTGGACAGCCTGGAAGCCAAACTGGACAAAGGCACCCTGTCCGGCAACGGCTGGATGAACATGCTGACCCAGGAATTCGACCTGAAAATCGGCATGCAGTCGCCGGAGCTGGGCGGCAGCAAATACCTGGAAGACGTCACCTGGCCGCTGCGCTGCCAGGGCAGCCTGGCCGGCAGCCCCGCCAAGTGGTGCGGCCCGGACAAGGAAGGCTTCGCCAAGATCGCCCAGCAGGCGGCCACCAACGCGGCCAAGGGCAAGCTCAAGGACAAGCTGGGCATCGACGCGGAAGGCGACACCACCGAGGAAGTGCTGAAAAACGCCGCCAAGCAAAAAGCCGAAGAGAAGATCAAGGAAGAGATGGGCGACAAGCTCAAGGGGTTCTTCAACCGTTGAGCACCGCCCCGGACCGCACCACCTTCGGCGACGCCGTGCTGGCCTGGTACGACCAGCACGGCCGTCAGGACCTGCCCTGGCAGCATCCGCGCACGCCCTACCGGGTGTGGGTGTCGGAAATCATGCTGCAGCAAACCCAGGTCAGCACCGTGATCGGCTATTTCCAGCGCTTCATGGACAGCTTCCCCGACGTGCACGCCCTGGCGGCCGCCGACGCCGACCAGGTGCTGCATCTGTGGACCGGGCTGGGCTACTACGCCCGCGCCCGCAACCTGCACAAGGCCGCCCGGCAGCTGGTGGACGAGCACGGCGGCGATTTCCCCGACACCGTGGAAGAAGTGGCCACCCTGCCCGGCATCGGCCGCTCCACCGCCGGCGCCATCCTGGCGCAGAGCCGCGGCGTGCGCGCGCCGATTCTGGACGGCAACGTCAAACGCCTGCTCAGCCGCCTGCACGCGGTGCCCGGCTGGCCGGGTAAAAAACCGGTGGAGAACCGGCTTTGGGAACTGGCCGAGCACTACACGCCGGACCGGCGGCTGGCGGACTACACCCAGGCGGTGATGGATCTCGGCGCCACGCTGTGCACCCGGCGCCGGCCGGACTGCCCGAGCTGCCCGGTTTCCGACTGGTGCCAGGCCCGTGCCGACGGCAACCCGCAGGACTACCCGGGCCGCAAACCGGCCAAGGAAAAGCCGGTGCGCCAGACCCGCATGCTGATCCTGCAGCATTCGGACGGCCGGGTCTGGCTGGAGCCGCGCCCGCCCAGCGGTATCTGGGGCGGCCTGTGGTGCTTTCCACAGCTCGACCCGCAGGACCGGCAAAGCAGCGCCCTCGCCGAGCGCGGCCTGGACGCCCGCGATCAGGAAGCACTGACGCCCTTCCGCCACACCTTCAGCCACTTCCACCTGGACATCGAGCCGCTACTGATCCGGGTGGACACCACCGGCGCCGGTGTGCAGGATGCCGGGGGCCGCTGGATCAGCCCCGCCGACCCCGGTGAGCTGGGCCTGGCGGCACCGGTCAAAAAGCTACTGGAGCAATTGCACGGCCCGCGTCAGGCCGGCCTGCTCTAACACCCGCATCGGAGGTGCACCCGCCATGACCCACACCGTCTTCTGCCGCAAGTACCAGCAGGACCTGGAAGGCCTGGAAAAACCGCCCTTCCCCGGCCCCAAGGGCCAGGACATTTACGACAACGTGTCCCGGCAGGCCTGGCAGGAATGGCTGCAGCACCAGACCCTGCTGATCAACGAGAAGCACCTGAACGTCATGGACCCCAAGGCCAAGGCCTTCCTGGACGAGCAACGTGATCGCTTTTTGAACAACGAAAGCGTCGAAAAAGCAGAGGGTTACGTCCCGCCCACAAAAGACGCCAACCAATAGCCAAGCGTGCTTGACGGGGCCGGGTCGAGTCGGTTTAATACGCGCCCAACGCCCGGATAGCTCAGTCGGTAGAGCAGGGGATTGAAAATCCCCGTGTCGGCAGTTCGATTCTGTCTCCGGGCACCAGATATTGCAGCCGAATCAAGGACTTACGCCACGTAATCGCCTGATTCGGGTTTTTTGTGCCCGCTCGTTTACCCGCTGGAATACGTGGGTTTACGTGGGGCTACGCTGCCGTCGTCCCCCTTTTCTCCCCCCTAAATACCTCCAAACCAAAGGAGGTAAAAGTGACTGCTGTTCAGAAAACCAACAACGCATTTTCAACGAAAGCAAAGAAAGAACTAGAGGTCGGGAAAGAGATCAGCCAAGGCGGTCTGGTATACCGGAAGCTGGCGGACGGAACCGGCACTTGGCGATACGATTTCATGGAAGCAGGGGAGCGGTACAAGGGCGTGATTGGGGCAGAGAAAAGCGGCGTCACCTTGAGCCAAGCCCGTGAATTCCTCCACGCCTTACGCGCCAAAGCCACGAGTGATCGTCTCAGTGGCAAGGTTGGTCGCTCAACACGCTCTGCGCAAAAATTCGCCGAAGCGGCCCGAGAGTTTCTCGAATGGAGTAGCCAGCACCATCAGGACAAACGACACAATAAAGGACGGATGAACCGCTACTTACTACCACGCTTCAAGAACATGAAGCTTGGCGATATTACTACCAGTAAAGTCGAGGGCATGCGTACCGAACTCTATCGAGACGGCCTTGAGCGCGACACCGTCCGACTCGTGGTTTGCCTACTTTCTGGCGTGTTCGAGCATGCGCGGAAGAGCGATTCGTACCTTCCAAACCCCACTCACGGCCTGAGCCGCATCAAGTCTCAATCAAAAGAAACCAGAGTCTTCACCGAAGAGGAAACTGAGGTAATGCTCGCCACTGGCTGTGTGATGTACAACGCGCCGACCAGAGGACCCAACAAAGGCAGGAAGACTGTTGATACGCGCCGCACCGCAGAAGCCCAAGCCATGATCGGGCTAGGCTTATACGCCGGTCTCAGAGCGTCAGAGGTCTTGGGTCTATCCTGGGAAGACATCGACCTCGACAATGGCGTCATGCTCATCCACCAGACCGCGCATGAGGGCGCCCTTCGGGAATCCACCAAGAACTACGAAACACGCAAGGTACCCTTTAGAGACAAGCTGCGTTCGCTGCTCGAACCACTTAGAGACATACAAGCATCAGCCGACAGAGCGGGGACTTTGCTGTTCTCCGAAGATGGCATAAAGCCCTACTTCCAGGTACAAGGCATCTTCAGAAGGGTGAAAGCACAATCCGGCATCACAATCATCGGCGGCTTTCATTCGTTCCGTCACACCTTCGCCACTCGAGCATCAAACAAAGGCGTCCCTCTTACCCACCTGCAAAAGATGCTGGGTCACTCAGACATCAAAGTGACTATGGGATATATCCACACCAGCGAAGAAGACATCATGCGGACGGCGGAACTACTCGACTAAGTCCTGTGCCCCTATCTGAGACGTCGGAAAACGCCAGTAGCATTTCCGCTACAGCACCAATCATGGCACTCTCGCAAAGACTGCTTAGCAGTGCCGTGGTCGGCTCTTCCAATCCGTAAATTGCCCCCGCCACCTGCCCATAGACAGCCCCCACCGTGTCGGCATCGCCTCCCAGGTTGACCGCCATCAGCAGCCCTTCCTCGAACGTCTCAGATTCATGTAACGCCCACAACGCGCAGGTCAGCGTATCAAGCACGTAGGCGCTAGGCTCCAGGTCTTCGGCGCGGCACCGACACCAGACTGACCTCAGGTGGTTCGCGAAGTCTTCTAGGCTGCTTCTGCCCTCAAATCCGGGAAATGACGACAGGTCACCAAACAGTACTTCTTCCTTACCGGCGCCATTTAACGCTTTGATCATCAACGCCGCGAGGTACTGGCAGGCTTCGAGCACGACAATATTGGCGTGGGTGGTTCTGGAGCTATCGCGGGCATAACGAAGGGCGGCGGCGGGGGCATGGCGAAAGAACATGGGTATGGGCGCGATGCGCATTAAGGAGCCGTTAGAGGCCCCCTGATCGCTGCTGTCACCGACATACGGGATGCCCCAGGCGGCGAATCGATCTAGGGCTTTCCTGGTAGTGGCGCCATACCCAAAGGATTCACCGGTAGAAGAGAGGTGACCGTCTTGATACCAACGCAGATAGCGTTCCATCTGGTCCCTGGCGTCGAAGCCTGCTTTCTTGATCAAACTTTCAGCGAGACAAAGCGCTAATGACGTGTCGTCTGTCCATTGTCCTGCATTAAGGTTGTGGGGCCCACCAGATCGATATCCGGTTATCGGGGAGAATTCGCCGCGTTTGAGCCCCTCGACAGGAGCCCCCATTGCATCGCCAATTGCAAGTCCTAGCAGGGCTCCCGCGTATCTAGATCGAATAGTTGCCTAGCCCCCTGAGGCGGGGCTTTGACCGCCGCTTTTCAAGGAAGAAGCCGGGTGTCTACCGCTTCGGCACCACTCAGATGCTTTAGTGAACCCCATCAGAGAGAACTCGTAAAGATCACTGTTCCGATCACCCATCATCGGATTACCAGTGTACATCTCGATCTTGATGGAGCTTGCGCCTTCGAGCTTGCTACGACCGAAGGGGAGATGGAAAGACACCTTATCCGGTCGCAGTGGATCGACGAACATCATCATTCCGGTAACTGGACTATTATCGAGCTTCGCATTGGCAAACTGGATCGCTACGCACCCATTACTACTACACTCCGTAGCGCCGCCATGCGGAAACGTTACGCCCTTGCTCGCGATCAACATAGGGATGAACCGTGCGCAGTCATACTGCAAGAACACGTGATCCGGTCCTTGGACAGCAGGAGTCTTAATCACCCTGCTGTTTATCTGTCCAAGCTTTCCGGTATGAGACTCTGCGGTCCAGTCTGATACTTGATACTGCTCAGCAGAACAAAGAACAGGAAAGGACAGAAGGAAAATAGACAGAACCGTAGATAGCTTTATTTTCATTTAGCTTTTATGCCCCCAGCAAAAACAGATTCTTCAGAGCTCATCAGCAATCGAAGCAATAGTCTCCAATTGCCTGTTCTGATACTCGATTAAGAAAACGATAGCCCGATTCAAACCGGACAGGTGGAACTCCGTGAATCCGCCACCATCCACCAGCCCCGATGCGTTTATTTCATCGATGGTTTTGGCCACTGAGGAAATGGTCCAGGAGATGCACTGGCAATCTTGAACTTGCTGCCTCAGCAATGGCGTAGGTCGGTGCGGTGCCACAGATCCTTCGAATCGGTTGTTAAAAGTGGCGCCGCATCACGCTTCTGACGGCATTTGCTGTTCGTTCGACTTTTTATTGCCGAACAGCGCCAGGATACCGCCAATAAGCGCAAGTGCCATAAAGATTGCGACTAGTGTTCCCCCGAGAATAGCTCCCGCGAGCGCACACAGTATGAGAAGGACTCCAGGGAGCGGACTCTTGGCTCCCATTGCGACAGCGCCCAATACGATGGTCAGGAAGGAGAACCCGACGCCTCCCCAACCCAAACCGACTACCGTACCTGCATGCTCAGCCCCGGAGACGCTAGAGATGCCGCCGAGCAAGAGAGTTGCTCCGGCTGCGAAGATACCGAAGATGCCCGCGATCAGGGCGATGATGCCCCCTGCTTTTTTCATTTTTGTCCCCATAGCAGCAATCTGTTAACAATACTGTATCAGCATTTTGGGGGTGCATCAATATCATGCACTACGCAGGGTTAATTGAAGGTCATCATTTGTCTTTAGAGTAATGTGCCGTAACTAGCGCAAGATCGCTGAGGCGTCCAAGATCAGTCGAGCGCTCGTGTTATCCTTCATTGCAGCCGTTTTTTTGCTTCGCACCATGAAATACTTATTTATCACCCGACATAGCCATCAACCTTCTTATTTTTTTGGCTACATCAACCTCTGCTATTAAAGAGGAGAGCGCGCTAGAAACAGCATCTTGATCTTCGCAATACTTAATGCCTTGCGGCAAATGGATCTTACAAGGATATCCAGAACTATCTTGCTCCCACTTTGCCAATTCCAGCCAGCTACTACCTGCTTTAGGGTTGCGCACAGCAACGGCATCATATGTCCTATCAAATAATTTAATACTAAGAGGGCCGGTTTCTTCCTCAAACTCACAGATATCAAATTGTACGAGTCCATTCGTAATCTCGCCAAGGTCCCGGTTAAGCGCGTCAAATATCCGCTGAACTTCGGCATGATTCTCTTCCGCTTGGGTTGCTGCAGCCATACCTATATTGAAAGATTCTTTGAAGTCGATCATTCATAAACTCCTTTCGATAACCGCAATTACGGGTAGGTGATCAAATTTCTCATCTCGATCTATCACCCTTTCTGAATACGCATCAATGTCTAATGGACGAGTAAGACTCTCATTTAGATACCATCCAGTGCCTTCAAGAAAGGTCGACGAAAACAGTATCTGATCGAACGTTCTCCATCTAGAGCTTTCATCGTTGGAATAAAAGTAGGTGCCGCCGTCCAGCAGTCCCGATCTATCTAGAACATTCACTGCGGTTATGTGCCCAAGAGACCTCCAAAATGGATTGTAAAGAAGCCGTTTTTTCTTCCTTACTAGCTCTCTATCTCTTGTCGACCACAGGTTCTCGGCGATAGACACGTCAAATGGTTCGTCATTATAGTCGCCCAACAAAACGACAAGCGCGTCATTGCCAAAACGCGAAAAAACGTCATCTACAGAATTTCTAAGACGTAAGCCAAGCCTAGCCCTAGCGGGATCATTGGAGCCATAGGATAGTCGGCTAGGCCAATGCGAAACAAAAACATGGATAGGAATCGCTTCTTCGGAAAATCGAAAAATGAACTTTTGAGCTACTTTAAGTACTCTCTCTCCTCTCTCCGAAACGATTGGCTCGCCCTGACCCACAGCAGCAAAGATGCGCGAATCGTATATAAGGCATGAGTCAAAAGCGCTTTTCCCCGCAGGGCGACAACCGTTGATAACCTTATAAGTATGTAAGTCGCATTCCTCTTTAATCATTTCTATGTCGTGATTCGAAACCTCGCCCAAAGCAATAAATTGTACTCCTTCACGAATTAAAAAATTGATTTTCTGGACTACATATTCCTTATGCGGGCCAGAGACAAGGCTTTTTCCCCTATGAGAAAGGCTAGTGTTCCACCAAACAAAAGATACTTTCATTATTGCTCCGCGTTCGGGGCGAGTCACAGCCTATCAATTGATAGACTAGGCAAGCTGACGGGAGGCCCCAATATGCCATACTTGTAAGCGATCCATGTACGCTCTTAAACCAAGTTAAAATGAGCCGTTTTTAGAGTATAATTTTCTTGTATAGCCGCTTCGCCTTCGGCCCACCGGTTGAGTACAAATCCTTGTTCTTCTCCGTCTTCATGCTGATCAAATCGTCAGCCGGGACGTCGTATTCTGAGATAAGATTTCGCCCCTGGACCGTCCGCGCCTTATCCCCGCTGCCCATGGTGTAACTGTCGAGCATCATCCGAGCAAGCATTACGCTACTGGGTGGCTTGTCCCCACTCAGCGCCATGTACGCGGCAGAAAGCTCCTTGCGGTCGAAGATGTCCGGCAGCAGGTTCAGCAGCCTTACCAGGCCCTTCTTGTTCTGGGATGCCTTCATAACGCTTCTCAGGTCGTCTCTGACGTCCCTTACTACCCGCTGTAAGACCCGACGTTGCCACGGTTCGGGTAGGTCGACAGCATCCTCTCCGTACGGAATATCCGGCATTGCCCCGCCAGCGACTACATCTTCGTAGGGCACCATCTGACAGTAAATCAGGCAGAGGACGTCTTGCCCGGTGTCTGATTTGGGCATGAAGGCATGGCGTTCGAGGTGCTTCCGAGTGCCCGTTACTGATTCCGCTAACGCTCCGGCAACGTGATCCGGCTCCTGATCCTTGTGAAGTGAGGCGACTGGCAGTCCCTCATCGTTCTTGAGTCCGACCAGAGAGAGGCTGTCTTTCTGGATGGTCAGGGAGACCAAAACAATCTGAACGGGAATCAGTTCCATATACTGTATTGTCATCTCGTTATTGATACTGTATGTTTATCGTCAGTATCGAGGTAAGAATGATCGTCAATAATACGTTGCACCACCTTCCCACTCAAAAACCGATTCCTGACGTCCAGCACTCCGTCAATGATCTCATCCGGAAGCTGGAACTGCCTGCTCTTCCCATCGAGACGTTCGATGAGCGTCGATTCAACGTCATTGTCGACCAGTTCTTGGTCCGTCTGTACTTGCTTCGAATCGGTGGGCAAACTCCTGAGACGTTAACCGAGGAAGAAATACTTTCCTTCACGCGGTACCTAGTCGATAACCAAAATACCAACAAAGCGGATGTACGCGCATACGGGTCATGGTCGCTCTTGCGATTCAAGGCTCTACCCCTCGACATCGCTTATGACTATGCCTTCCGCCCGTCACAGATCGCCGTTTCTTGGTTGGTTTTGCTCAGCACCCGTTATCCCTCTATCTCAGAGAAGGTAAACGGCGTAGAAGATGCCTTGAAGGCGGCCTTCCGCTTCTTGTCCAGAGGGCGGCTAACCGGTCCAGGCTACGAGGCACTGAGAGGCTTGGTGACGTCAGTCAACATCCTTTCAATGGGAAGCGTCATCACCTACGTCAACTCATCCGAGAGTAAGCTATATGGTTTCAAGGAACAGCTAGCAAAAGCCAGGAACACCCTTCAGGTAACTGCTAACCCTGGCTGCTGGGATCAGGCGTCCTCTTTAGATAAATCGAGAGCTCTAAACCTGCTGAATGGAGCGGATGTTGACGATGCCGTCGTCTGTCCCGTCATCTGGCATACGGTCATGAGTCGACAGCAGGATATCACCGTTCGGCGTATACTTAACTGCATACCAAAGAGGGTGGCAAAGAAGCTGGAAGATATTATCGTAGAGGCAGTTGAAGGCTGTATTGATCAGATCGCAGTGGCGTACAGAATGGAAGTCCCCGAGTACGTCGTTTTCAAAACTCGTAGAAGAGTTAGATCAAAACCTATCATCATTGATCGTTACTTTGATCTCATGCCGATAGTCATGGATGAGCTTGCTTCATTCGATCTTCCTTCTTGGGCAGGTATTATCTCCGAAGATCAAATCCTCAAGGAATATGGAACTCACTTCTGGTCCAAAGTAAGTCGACATATCAATGAACTGATCAGTAAACGTGATCCTATAAAAGATCAGGAATTCAACGTTCGCGTCCGATCTATCACTGATCATCTGCCGGATGGCTTCATGATCGATCTGGTAGCTGAAGGGTAACACGAACTCGATATTTTTCGTTTTCACTTTTCTGTAGACATTACTCTAACATCAAGACCCCGATCTATCGGAGTCCAGCAGTCGATCAAATTGTCAATGAAACTCTCCTTTCGGCTGAAACAACCAGAAACTCGATCTTCAATTCGAGACGCGTACACGACTCGGAAACTAATTCTTCTATTTATTTATATTTCTTCAACCAGTCGACATACAAAGTATCAGGGTCATGTTTCATTTCTTTAGAATCATAGTCGATTAGACCCTCCACATTGTAAGCCTCTTTAATGTCGATTTGCGTACCGTGACAAAAACAACGACGCCAGCATTTTTCTATGTACCTCTCAGGTGGCCCTCTAAAGGTTTTAGTCTCCGAAGCGCGCTCGATCAAAAGATGCCAGTGCAAACGACCATATCCTTGCTCTTCAAGGAAAGCAGCCATAACAACCCTTTGACCAGCATTTGCTGACTTCTTGCCATACACCTCCTGACTCAGCCAAAAGTTGAAGAGTTCGAGTTGTCGGCGTGCAAACGCAACGGTGACGTCTTTACTAAAAGTCAGGGTCACAGATAGATCGAAATCGAACTCCGACAGCCAGGCGACTGCTGCTTTTCTGTATAGGCTCTTTTCGTGTCGAGTCCCTTGATGGCTAGTTTCATGCATGGAAGTTTTCATTTAAGAAACTCCATGTCTTCTACCGGCGTCACAACACCAATTTCTGCGATGAAAGCTAGAACTTCGTCAAGAGCTTCGCTCTTAGACCACCCCTCTTTAATGAAGTCGATGTAACACGCTTCCAGGTCCACGTACTGCTCTGAGATCGTAGGGTGCATTAGACAGCCCCCCTTGCTTCGATCCGAGCTTCCTCTCTATAGGCAAGAATCTCCCCTACCTTGAAAAGCACACGTCTGCGAATCTTGTAGAGCGGCAACTCCCTCCTGGACGCCATGTCGCTGACGGTTCGCCAAGACAGGCCGAGAAGCTTGGCAGCCGTTCGGCAATCGATGAGTTGTTCAGGGTGCAGATCGTCTAGGTTGATTAGGGTTGTCATATCGTCTCCTTGTTTCGCTCTATTTATGGAGGCGACCGTTGTTTATTCGCGTATGTCTGAATAAACTATGCAACGATGACTAACCCAAAACATTCGCCGGATCAGAAGCTCGCGATCATAGGCAAGGTCCTCAAAGCACGGCATGACGGATCAAAAGTGGTTGACGCGTGCCGTGCCCAGGGCATCCATCATTCGACCTTTTACCGGTGGATGACTCGCCTGAGGAATACCCGCGATAAACACTTAGAGGCGCTGTGCCCCAAATCCCGCCGTCCCAAAAGGCTGGCACGACAAACACCCCAATCCGTTCGAAATGAAGTCATCGCTCTGGCAAGGAAAGGTGAGTTCAAGTCCGCGAACGCAATCACCACATATCTTCGTGAAAAAAAGAACTTTCCTATCACCTGTGCGACCACAATCATGATCCTTGAAGACGCGGGTTTGTACGGCTATATAAAGGTCAATCGTCGAGGAAAGACAATCAAGAAACGGGGTTTATCAATCTAGATTTTTTAAATCTTAATCGATAATTTTTTATTTTTTTTATGCATTGACTTATTAAAAAGTCGCGATACTATGCGCGGCATGAAAACAATAAATGTAGTCCGATTTACGCTCGTTTGGAGCACCAGCATAGAGGTCAACCATGGCTTCACCGTCCGTCAGGCTTGTGAGCTTGTGGGCATTTCAGAGAGCCAGTATTACAGATGGAGAAGGGAGCTAGCTCCGATCTACGGATCGCATCTGGTTTTCCCCCAAAGGTTCATTGACGGATACAAAGGGAACCGAACGCCTGAACATGTGGAGGATGCCGTCATCCGCTTGGCTCAGACGGGTCGATTCGCATATGCAACCGAGGTGAGTGCTTACTTACTCCATTGGAAAGCGATCAAAGTCCGACCGGCAACGGTCAGGTCCATCCTCAGGCGCGCTGGGCTTTATGGTAAGATTGAGGTGGAGAACGAGGGAAGCGGAGCCAAGCGAACTTGGTCTGGTATCCGACCTGATGGGCAGGGAAAAACTGACCTGAATCCCCCTCATTCCCCCCTCACGAACAAGAAGGGCGCCAACACATTGATTTTTAAGGTTATTTAGAGGTCTGCGATTGAAGGAACGGGGATTGAAAATCCCCGTGTCGGCAGTTCGATTCTGTCTCCGGGCACCAGACGCAAAAAAGCCCCGCCATCCGGCGGGGCTTTTTTTATGTTCGCCGGTTTTGGGAGCGGGCCCCGCCCGCGAAAGGGAGCCCTTGTGCGAGCGGGCCCCGCCCGCGAAAGGGAGCGAAGCTCCCGGCAGGATGCCAGAGCCATTTCCAACCCTGCAAAGGGTCCACTAAATTGCCTTAAAATCCCGTTATTACCCTCCAAAAAAATCTCCCCCTCCCCTGTCAATGACCGAATTAAAACGATTACATTTTACCTGCTGGTGGGAATGTAAAACTTCGGATAGTCTCAAGCTCATTACACAACAAACTCCAAAAAGAAAAAGCCCCGGGAGAGAGGCACCATGGACATACTCCAGCTGCTGGTCAGCGGGATAGCTAACGGCTGTATCTACGGCCTGTTGGCGCTGGGTTTTGTTTTGATCTACAAGGCGTCGGAAGCGGTCAATTTCGCCCAGGGCGATATGATGATGCTTGGAGCCTTCCTCGGCGTGACTTTCATCAACGCCAGCTACGCGGATTTACCCTTCCTGATCGGCATTACCCTGGCCGCTCTGCTTCTGGGTCTGTTCGGCTATCTGCTCGACCGCTTCGTGCTGCGCGCCATTTTCGGCCAGCCGCAGTTCGCCATGGTGATTCTCACCATCGCGCTCGGCTTTCTGATACGTTTCGTCGCCGGCGTGATCTGGGGCCATGACCCCACCTCCCTGGAGACCCCCTTCGTCGGCCAGGTGTGGATGCTCGGTGAACTGATGATCCCGGTGGTGGACGCGGTGATCATTCTCACCACCGTGGGCCTGACCAGCATTCTCTACTTCTTCTTTGCCCGCACCCGCCTGGGCGTGGCCATGCAGGCCAGCAGCCAGAACCAGATGGCCGCCTACTATATGGGCATTCCGGTGAAGCGGATCAACGCCATCGTCTGGGCCCTGTCCGGCGTGGTGGCGGCCATCGCCGGGGTGCTGTTCGCCGCCAAGGGCGCGGTGGAGCCCTCCGTGGGGCTGCTGTTCGGCATCAAGGCGTTCGCGGCGGCCGTGATCGGCGGGCTGGGCTCGCTGCCCGGCGCGCTGCTGGGCGGTCTGCTGGTGGGCATCGTCGAGCCGTTCGCCGGCCGCTATCTGCCCGAGGTCGGTCAGATCGCCCCCTACCTGCTAATGCTGGTGGTGCTGGTATTGCGCCCCGGCGGCCTGTTCGCCCAGATCAGCCAGAAGAAGGTGTAGGCCCCCATGAGTAACCGATTCAAGAGTCGCTACGACGACGATATCAACCTGTTTGAGGGGCGCTGGCATCTGGCTCAGTACGCTCTGTTGATCGCGCTGCTGCTGGCCGCGCCCTGGCTGCTGGGTGTGTATTACCTCGGCGAACTGACCGCGGTACTGATCTGGTCCCTGGCCGGGCTGGGGCTGATGCTGATCAGCGGCCATACCGGGCAGGTCAGCCTCGGCCACGCCGCCTTCATGGCGATCGGCGCCTTTACCAACCTGGCACTGATGATGCGCGGCTGGCATTTTATTCCGGCCCTGCTGGCCAGCGCCGTCACCTCCGGCGTGCTGGGCGCGATCATCTCCCGGCCGATCCTGCGCATGAGCGGCATTTATCTGGCCATCGCCACGCTGGCACTGAGCATCATTATCGAGGACCTGTCGATTCTGGCCGAGCCGATCACCGGCGGCGTGGCCGGCCTGTTCGCCCCGCCCATCGATCTGTTCGGCCTGACCATCGACCGCTACTCCAGCCCCAAAGCCTTCTACTACCTGTGCCTGACGGTGCTGGTGATCGTGACGCTGGGCTACCTGAACCTGCTGCGCAGCGCCTCCGGCCGCTCTTTCCTGGCGGTACGCGACAGCGAAGTGTCCGCCCGCGCCCTGGGCGTGAACGTGACCCGCGCCAAGACGCTGTCGTTCGCCCTGTCCTGCGCCATGACCGGTCTGGCCGGCGCGCTCTACGCCCACCTGGCCCAGGCGGTGAACTACGAGAGCTTCCTGGTGCTGATCTCCATTACCCTGCTGCTGCAGGTCGTGATCGGCGGCCTGGGCTCGGTGCATGGCGCCTTTTTCGGCGCCATCGTGGTGGTGCTGCTGCCGCAAAGCATCGCCATGCTGCGCGACTTCCTCAACAACACCGCCGGTATTTCCATCGCCGCTTACCCGGGCATGGACACCGCCCTGTTCGCGTTGCTGATTCTGCTCATGGTGATTTATGAGCCGCGCGGCCTGTACGGCGTCTGGTTCAAGGTTCGTACCTGGCTGCAGCTGTTCCCGCTGTACCGCAAGGGCATGTTCCGGCGCACCCGCACCTACCTGAAAACGGAGCGGCAACGATGAGTCTGTTACAGGTTAAGGACCTATCCATTTCCTTCGGTGGCGTAAAAGCGGTGGACGGCGTCAGCTTCGATGTGGAGCCCGGCGAAGTGTTCACCCTGGTGGGCCCCAACGGGGCCGGCAAGTCGACCATCTTCAATTTGATCAGCCGGCTGTACGAACCCGGCGGCGGCCGGATCATTTTCGACGGCGAGGACATCACCGGCCGCCCGGCCCACGACGTGGCGGGGCTGGGCATCGCGCGCACCTTCCAGAACATTGAGCTGTTCGATCACTCCTCGGTACTGCAGAACCTGCTGATCGGCCGTCACTGCCGCCGCGACACACGCTGGTTCGAAGAGCTGTTCTTCCTGCCCAAGGTGCGCCGCAGCGAGCGCGAACACCGCCGTCAGGTGGAGGAAGTGATCGACTTTCTCGACCTGGCCGCCTACCGCGACAAGTTGATCGCCGGCCTGCCCTACGGGGTGCGCAAGGTGGTGGAGATCGCCCGCGCCCTGTCCAGTGAGCCCAAGCTGATTCTGCTGGATGAGCCGGCCTCCGGCCTGAGCGTGGAAGAAACCCAGAACATGGCCTGGTGGATCGAGGATATGCAGAAAGACCTGGGCCTGACGGTCCTCATGGTGGAGCACGATATGAGCCTGGTATCCCGCGTCTCCAACCGGGTACTGGCGGTGGCGGAAGGCCGGCCGCTGGCCATGGGCACCGCCGCCGAAGTGCAGGCGGACCCCAAGGTGATCGAAGCCTATCTGGGTACGGAGGAGACCGCATGAGCGACGCCTCCCCGCTGCTGCAAGTACAGAACCTGGAAGCCTTCTACGGACCGGTGATGGCGCTGCGCGGCGTCTCCATCGACGTCTTCGAAGGCAAGGTGGTGGCGATTCTCGGTGCCAACGGCGCCGGCAAGACCACCCTGATGAAAACCATTTCCGGCACCCTGTCGCCGCGCAAGGGCACCATTTCCCTGGCCGGTGAAATGATACAGGGCAGCGAACCGGACAGGCTGGTCCGCCAAGGCATCGCCCACGTGCCGGAAGGCCGCGAAGTGTTTCCGTTTCTCAGCGTCGAAGAGAACCTGAGCATGGGCGCCTACACCCGCCGCGACAAAGCGGAGATCCGCCGTGACATGGAAATGGTCTATGACTACTTCCCGATGCTGCTGGAGCGGCGCAACCAGCCCGCCGGCACCTTGTCCGGCGGCCAGCAGCAGATGCTCGCCATCGGCCGGGGGCTGATGTCGCGCCCCTCGCTGATGTTGCTGGACGAACCCTCCCTGGGCCTGTCACCGCTGCTGGTGCAGGAAATCTTCGCGATCATCCGCCGGCTTAACAAAGAACAGGGTGTGACCCTGTTGCTGGTGGAGCAGAACGCGCGAGTGGCGCTGAACACCGCCGACCACGGCTATGTGCTGGAAACCGGCCGCATCGTCATGGACGGCAGCGCCCGGGACCTGCTCGCCAGCGACGATATTCGCGAATTTTATCTGGGCCAGTCGGCGGGGGATGACCGACCGGAAAAACGCTGGAAACGAAAGAAGACCTGGCGCTGATGATGACTGCAACCGATACCACTCCGACCCTTCTCCACGGTTGCGACACCGTGGTCAAACTCTGGCGTCAGCAATGCCTGGAACGGGGCGAGCGCATCGCCCACCGCGAAAAGGACCTGGGCATCTGGCAGAGCTACAGCTGGAACGACTATTACCAACACGCCCGCGCCATCGGCGTGGCGCTGTTGTCGATGGGCCTGGAACGGGGCCAGCCGGTGTCCATCCTCAGCGAGGACAACAAGGAATGGCTCTATTGTGATCTGGGCATCGCCGGCGCCGGCGGCATCAGTAACGGCGTCTACACCACCGACAGCGCCGAGCAGCTTGCCTATCTGGTCAACGACAGCGGCTCCGCCTTCCTGTTCGTGGAAAACGACGAACAACTGGACAAGTACCTGACCGTGCGCGACCAGGTGCCCACCCTGAAGAAAGTGATCGTGTTCGACCGTAAGGGCCTGCGTGATTTCCAGGATCCGATGGTGATGTTCCTGGACGAACTCTACGAGCTGGGCAACGGCATCGCCGACGCGGAAGAACAGTTCAGTGCCAGCATCGAACAAAGCCGGCCCGACGACATCCGCATGCTGATCTACACCTCCGGCACCACCGGCGCGCCCAAGGGCGCCATGATCAGCCACCAGAACGTACTGGTCCAGCTGGCGGCCGGCGAAGCGCTGCTGGAAGCCCACGAAGAAGACGACCAGCTCTGCTTCCTGCCGCTGTGCCATATTCTTGAGCGTCTGGTGTCGGTGGAAGTGCCGATCTACAAAGGCTGCACGGTGAACTTCGCGGAAAGCCCGGAAACCGTGTTCGAGAATCTGCGCGAGGTGTCCCCCAATACCTTTGCCGCGGTGCCCCGCCTGTGGGAGAAGATCTACAGCTCGTTGATGACCTTGCGCGACGAAGCCACCGGCTTCGGTCGCTGGTGCTTCGACCGGGCGCTGGCCGCCGGCAGCGCCTGGCACTGCGAGCGCCAGCGCTCGCCGCTGAACGCGCTGCGCTACCAGTTCTGGAACCTGCTGGTGCTGCGCAATGTGCGCGATCTGATCGGCATGGCCCGGCTGCGCCGGGGCACCACCGGCGCCGCGCCGATCTCACCGGATCAGATTCGCTGGTTCCGGGCGCTGGGCGTGCCGCTGTACGAAGGCTACGGCATGACCGAGACCACCGGCGTGGTGTCACTCAACAGCCGCGAGCGGGAACAGGTCGGCAGCGTCGGCGAACCGCTGCCCGGCACCCAGGTGCGCATCGCCGACAACGGCGAAGTGCTGGTCCAAGGCGGCCACGTCTTCGCCGGCTACTGGCGCAAGCCGGAAAAAACCGCCGAGGACATCCGCGACGGCTGGCTGCACACCGGTGACGTGGGCCGCCTGGAAGACGGCATGCTCACCATCACCGGGCGCCTCAAGGACATCATCATCACCGCCGGCGGCAAGAACATCACCCCGGCGGAAATCGAAAGCCGGATGAAATTCTCGCCGTATATTTCCGATGCCGTGGTGATCGGCGACAAACGCAAATACCTGACCTGCCTGATCATGATCGACCAGGAAAACGTGGAGAAGTACGCCCAGGATCGACAGGTTCCGTTCTCCAACTTCGCTTCCCTTTGCCGTGCCAAGGAGGTCCTGGACCTGATCGACGGCGTCATCAGGGAAGTGAATAAACAATTCGCCCAGGTGGAACAGATCAAATATTTCCGCCTGATCGATGTGCTGCTCACCGCCGAGGATGAGGAGCTGACCGCCACCATGAAGTTGAAGCGATCCTTCGTGGAGAAAAAACACAAACACCTGATCGATTCCATGTACTAATTGTCCGCGTACGATAGGAGAGTGCATCATGAAGAAGCTCTGTCTGGCTGCCCTGGCCGCTGTTAGCCTGCTGGGTTGCAGCGACACCAAGGAAGAAGAAAAAACCACCGAGAAAGCCGCCGAGCCGGTTCGCGGCGTCACCGACACCGAGATCAAACTGGGCGGCATGCACGATCTGTCCGGGGTGTTCGCGGCGTTCTCCGCGCCCGCCGTGCAGGTGGCGAACGACATGTTCGACGAGGTCAACGCGGAAGGCGGCATCCACGGCCGCAAAATCCGCTACATCGTCGAGGACCACGCCTACCAGGTGCCCAAGGCCACCCAGGCCGTCAACAAGCTGGTCACCCGGGATGAAGTGTTCGCCATGCTGATGAGCCTGGGCACGCCCCATAACCTGGCGGCGTTCCCGGTGATGGACAGCAACAACGTGCCCAGCATTCTGCCGCTGGCGCTGTCCCGGCCGATGGAAACCGAAGGCGATTTCTCGCACCGCTTCGTGTTCGGGCCCAGCTACTACGAAGGCGTGCTCAAAGGCGCCAGCTGGATGGCCGACGAATACGACATCACCAAAGCCTGCGTGATGTACATTCCTTCCGACTTCGGTGAAGAAGTGAACCAGGCGATGAACGACGCCGCCGAAGAGAACGAGGCGCTGGAACTGGTGGAAAGCAGTTCCCACCGTCCCGACGAAAGTGACTTCAGTGGCACCCTGGCGCGCCTGCGCGACGCCGGCTGTGAACTGGTGGGCGTGGCCCTGCCGATCCGGCCGATCATCACCGTGGTCGCCACCGCCAAGCAAATGGGCTGGAACGACGTGAAGTTCCTGGTTTCCCAGGCCGGCTTCCACTCCGCCGTGGCCGCCGCGCCCGGTGGCGTCACCGAAGGCCTGTACGGCGTGTCGCCCTGGCAGGACATCGTCAGCCGCATGAAGGACGTGCCGGAAGCCAAGGAATGGGCCGATCAGTACAAAGAACAGTACGGCTCGGTACCCAGCGGCGGCGCCGTGCTCGGTCGTGTCGGCGCTGAAGTCACCATCGAAGCGCTGCGCAAGGCGGGCCCGGACCTGACCACCGAATCGTTCCTGGCCGCCATGGAGTCGCTGGACTTCAACGACCCGGTCACCGGCGTGCACATCAAAATGAGCGCCGATAACCACCGTGCCGGCAACGACATCATTCTTTCCAAGGTCACCGAGGGCATCTGGGAGCCGGTTGCCACCCTGGAAGACAAAGAGTAAGCCTCAACGCTCCACGCCTCCGCGCGGGCGCCATGCTGTCATGGCGCCCGCCGGATTCGGCGGCCGGCGATCCGGCGGCCCGGCGCACAACGATCGCGCAAGCGCCCCATAAAAATGCACGTCGTGCCCTCCTCGCTCTCTCCTCCTCTTTCAATACTTTTTTAAAAAGCCCTTATTTCTCAGCGTCTTAGCGCCCGAAAATGATAATGGCACCGGCTTTGCACTGATCGGCATACCCACTGGTATACAACGAGGTATGCGATCGTGCTTGGCTGGACCATCGATCAATGGCGCGCCGCCTACCGGAAGAAGAACGTCACTCCGGTATCGGCCATGAAAGCTCTTTCCGCTCAGCTGCAGGACAGCGAGCGGGCCCTGTGGATCCACCTGCTGGACGAAGCCAGCCTGCTGGCCCAGGCGGAGCGCCTGAGCGACCCCAGCCTGCCGCTGTACGGCGTGCCGTTCGCGATCAAGGACAACATCGACGTGGGCAGCCTGCCCACCACCGCCGCCTGCCCCGCCTATACCTACACCGCCAAGGAAACCGCGCCGGCGGTGCAGGCGCTGCTCGACGCCGGCGCCATTCTGGTCGGCAAGACCAACCTGGATCAGCTGGCCACCGGCCTGGTGGGGGTGCGCTCGCCCTACGGCGAAGTGCCCAACCCGTTTAACCCGGACTATATCTCCGGGGGTTCCAGCGCCGGCTCGGCGGCGGTGGTGGGTCTCGGCCTGGTGCCGTTCGCGCTGGGCACCGACACCGCCGGCTCCGGCCGGGTGCCGGCGGCGTTCACCAACACCGTCGGCCTCAAGCCCACCAAGGGCAGCATGAGCACGCGGGGCGTGGTGCCCGCCTGCCGCACCCTGGACTGCATCAGCGTGTTCGCGCTCAGCGTGGAAGACGCGCAAAGCGTCTACGACCTGTTCCGTGGCTACGACGAGCGGGACGGCTACGCGCGTCCGGCGCCGCAGCCGTTGCCCGCCGCGTTGCCGGAGCGGCCGCGCCTGGGCATACCCAAGGACACACCCTGGTTCGGCGACCAGCGCGCCGCCGCCGCCTGGCAGCGTCACCTGGAAGAGCTGGCGGAAATCGCTGAACTGATTCCGCTGGACACCGCCGTGCTGCGCGAAACCGCCGAGCTGCTCTACCAGGGCCCCTGGGTCGCTGAACGCTACACCGTGGCCGAACCGCTGCTCGCCAAGAACGCCCTGCTGCCGGTGATCCGCGACGTGATTCTGCCCGCCAGGGACATGAGCGCCGCCGACGGCTTCCGCGCCCAGTACCGCCTGGCGGACCTGCGCCGCGAAGCCGATCAGTTGATGGCCAAGGTGGACGCCCTGGTGGTGCCCTCCACACCGGGCATTTATACCCGCGCGGCGGTGGCCGAAGAGCCGGTCAAACTCAACAGCCAGCTCGGCACCTGGACCAACTTCGTCAACCTGCTGGATATGTGCGCCCTGGCCCTGCCCGGCGGTTTCCGCGACGACGGTCTGCCGGCGGGCATCACCCTGATCGGCGGTGCCTGGCAGGACGGCGCCCTGGCCGAGTTCGGCCGCCGCTGGCAGCGCCACCGGCCCTGGAAGGCCGGCGCCACCGATAACGCCCTGCCTTCCCCGCAGGCGCCCGCCGCCGGCAGCGACGACGGCATGGTCACCGTGGCGGTGGTGGGGGCCCACCTCACCGGCATGCCGCTCAATCACCAGCTCACCGACCGGGGCGCCGTGCTGCTGGAAAGCGCCCGCACCGCCCCCTGCTACCGGCTCTACGCCCTGGCCAATACCACGCCGCCCAAGCCCGGCCTGATCAAGGGCGACGACGGCGCCGCCATCGAAATCGAACTGTGGAAGCTGCCGGTCAGCGAGTTCGGCAGCTTCGTCGCGCTGATCCCGGCACCGCTGGGCATCGGCACGCTGGAAACCGAAGACGGCCGTCAGGTGAAAGGCTTCATCTGCGAGGGCTGGGCCATCGACGACGCCACCGACATAACCGCCCTTGGGGGGTGGAGGCACTACATAAGAGGTTTGAGCAATGCATAAGAAAGGGCTGACAAAAGTTCTGATCGCCAACCGGGGGGAGATCGCGGTGCGCATCTGCCGCACCCTCAAGGATATGGGCATCGCCTCGGTGGCGGTGTACTCCGACGCGGACCGCAACAGCCAGCACGTCAGCGCCGCCGATGAAGCGGTGGCGCTGGGCGGCCAGACCGCCGCCGAAAGTTACCTGCGCAGCGAACTGATTCTGCAGGCCGCCAAGGACACCGGCGCCGAAGGGATTATTCCCGGGTACGGTTTTTTGTCCGAGAACGCGGACTTCGCCGAAGCCTGCGTGGAAGCCGGCATTCAGTTTATTGGCCCGACTCCGGATCAGCTGCGCCGCTTCGGCCTCAAGCACGAAGCGCGCGCCCTGGCGGAGGCCGCCGGCGTACCGCTGGCGCCGGGCACCGGCCTGCTGCAAAGCCTGGACGAAGCGAAAGGCGCCGCCGCCGAAATCGGCTACCCGATCATGCTGAAAAGCACCGCCGGCGGTGGCGGCATCGGCCTGAGCCGTTGCGACGACGAACAGGCACTGGTGGACGCCTTTGAATCGGTGAAGCGCATGGGGGAAAACTTTTTCTCCGACAGCGGCGTCTTTATCGAACGCTTCGTGGCCCGCGCCCGCCATGTGGAAGTGCAGATCTTCGGCGACGGCCACGGCAAGGTGCTGGCCCTGGGCGAGCGCGAGTGCTCTCTGCAGCGCCGCAACCAGAAAGTAGTGGAGGAAACCCCGGCGCCCAACCTGCCCCAGGCCACCCGGGAAAAGCTGCACGACAGCGCCGCCCGCCTCGGCGAATCGGTGAACTATCAGTCCGCCGGCACCGTGGAATACATCTACGACGACGAGCGCGACGAATTCTATTTCCTGGAAGTGAATACCCGCCTGCAGGTGGAGCACGGCGTCACCGAGGCGGTGTTCGGCGTCGACCTGGTGGCGTGGATGGTGATGCTGGCCGGCGGCGAAACCCCGCCGCTGGACGCGGCCTACCAGAGCCGTGGCCATGCCATGGAAGTGCGCATCTACGCCGAGGACGCGCTTAAGGACTTTCAGCCCAGCCCGGGTGAGCTCACGGAAGTCTCATTCCCTGAGGACATCCGCCTGGACGGCTGGGTGGACACCGGCACCCAGGTGAGCCCGCACTACGACCCGATGCTCGCCAAGGTGATCGTGCACGGCGACGACCGCCCGGCGGCGCTGAAGAAAATGCAGGACGCCCTGGCCGCCACGCGCCTGTCCGGCATCGCCACCAACCTGGATTATCTGCGCCGCATTCTGATCGACCCCAAGGTGGTGGAAGGCAAGGTCTCCACCCGCTACCTGGAAAGCTTTCAATACACCCCCACCGCCTTCGAAGTGGTGGAACCGGGCACCTACACCACGGTGCAGGACTACCCGGGCCGCGCCGGCTATTGGGACATCGGCGTGCCGCCGTCCGGGCCCATGGACGACTACGCGTTCCGGCTCGGCAACCGCATCGTCGGTAACCACGCCAGCGCCGCCGGCCTTGAAACCACGCTGGTGGGCCCGTCATTGAAATTCCACAGCGACACGGTGGTGGCGCTCACCGGCGCCGCCTGCGACGCCTGCGACGCCACCCTGGACGGCGAGCCGGTGCCGATGTGGCAGCCGGTGGCGGTGAAAGCCGGCCAGACACTCGCCACCGGCAAGGCGTCCAGCGGCTGCCGCACCTACATCGCGGTGCGCAACGGCATCGACGTGCCCGACTACCTGGGCAGTAAATCCACCTTCGTTCTCGGCCAGTTCGGCGGCCATGGCGGCCGCACCCTGCGCAAGGGCGACGTGCTGTCGATCTGCCAGCCGCAACTGGCCGGCTGCCCGACACCGGCGCCAGACCATGAACCCGCGCCGGCACCGGAAGCGATGATCCCGGACTACCCGCAACAGTGGGAGATCAAAGTGCTGTACGGCCCCCACGGGGCACCGGACTTCTTCACCGGAGAGGCCATCGAGCAGTTCTTTGAAGCGGACTGGCAGGTGCACTACAACTCCAACCGCCTGGGCATCCGCCTGGTGGGCCCCAAGCCGAGCTGGGCGCGCACCGACGGCGGCGAGGCCGGGCTGCACCCGTCCAACCTGCACGACAACGAATACGCCATCGGCTCGATCAACTTCACCGGCGACTTCCCGGTGATTCTCACCAAGGACGGCCCCAGCCTGGGCGGCTTTGTCTGCCCGGTGACCATCGCCAAGGCGGAGCTGTGGAAAGTCGGCCAGCTCAAGCCCGGCGACAGCATCCGCTTCACACCGGTGGCGTTCGCCGAAGCGCTGGCACTGGAACAGGCGCAGGACGCCGCCGTGGAAAAACTGGCGCCGGTGCCAGTGGTATCACCGGATCTGCACGATGCGATCGATCCTGCCTTTACTTCCGCCACCATGGTCGCCGAGCTGGACGCGGACGGCCATGTGCCGCGCATCACCTACCGCCAGGCCGGCGACAAATACATCCTGATCGAATACGGCGACAACGTGCTCGATCTGGCCCTGCGGCTGCGCGTGCACGCGCTGATGGAAAACCTCAAGGCCGAGCCGGTGCCCGGCATCCTGGAACTGTCCCCCGGCGTGCGCAGCCTGCAGGTGCACTATGACTCCCGGTTGATCGACCAGGCCAGCCTGGTGAGCGCCCTGCTGGAACGGGAGAAAGCCATCGGCTCCGTGGACGGCATGGAAGTGCGTTCGCGAGTGCTGCACCTGCCGCTGGCGTTCGAGGACAGCGCCACCCTGGACGCGGTGCAACGCTACCAGGAAACCATACGCTCGGACGCACCCTGGCTGCCCAACAACGTGGAATTCATCCGCCGCATCAACGGCCTGGACAGCACAGAACAGGTCAAGGACATCGTGTTCAAGGCCAGCTATATGGTGCTGGGCCTCGGTGACGTCTACCTGGGCGCGCCCTGCGCCGTGCCGGTGGACCCGCGCCACCGCCTGATGACCTCCAAGTACAACCCGGCGCGCACCTACACCGCCGAGGGCACGGTGGGCATCGGCGGCGTTTACATGTGCATCTACGGCATGGACTCGCCGGGCGGCTATCAGTTGATCGGCCGCACCCTGCCGATCTGGAACAAGCATCTTAAGAACCGTCAGTTCCAGCCCGGCGAGCCCTGGCTGCTGCGCTTCTTCGACCAGGTGCGCTACTACCCGGTCAGCGAGGCGGAACTGGCGGGCATGCGCGACGCCTTCCGCGAAGGGCGCCTGGAAGTGGAGATCACCGAGGAGACCTTCAACCTGGCCGAGCATCGCCGCTTCCTGGAAAGCATCGAGCCGGAAATGGAAGCCTTCCGCGAGCACCAGCAGGCCGCCTACCGGGAAGAAGTGACCCGCTGGCAGAACGAAGACGAACAGATTGAATCCGCCTTGATGGGCAGCAGCCCGGACATCGGCGAGGTGGACGGCCATCTGGTCAGTGCCGAAATCAGCGGCAACGTCTGGAAGCTGCTGGTGGAAGAAGGCGCCAGCGTGGAAGCCGGCCAGACCCTGGTGATCGTCGAAGCCATGAAGATGGAGTTCGAGATCACCGCCAGCGTCGCCGGTACCGTCACCGGGTTGCACTGCAAACCCGGCACGGTGATCAACGCCGGCGACCCGGTGGTGGTGATCGACACGGAGAGCGCAGCATGAAGATCGGGTTCAAGGGCGGCCGCGGCGAGAACCTGGCCGAGCGCATCTACCGGCAATTGAAGAAAGACATCTTCGATTTCCGGCTGTTGCCCGGCGACCGGTTCAGCGAAAACGAAATCGCCGCGCGCATGGGCGCCTCGCGCACCCCGGTCCGCGAAGCCCTGTTCCGCCTGGAGCGGGAAACCTATGTGCAGGTACTGCAGCGCAGCGGCTGGCAGGTGAAACCGTTCGACTTCGATTATTTCGAGGAGCTCTACGACGTGCGCACCGTGCTGGAATGCGCGGCGGTGCGCCGGCTGTGCGATCTGCAGCAGCCGGAAATCCTGCTCGAGGACCTGATGCGCCTCTGGCGGGTGCCGCCCGCCGAACGGCTGCGCGACGTGAGCACCCTGTCCGGCCTGGACGAGCGTTTCCACGAAACCCTGGTGGAGGCCGCCGGCAACACCGAGATGGCGCGCATCCACCACGACCTCACCGAACGGCTGCGCATTATCCGCCGGCTGGATTTCACCAAGCCGCCGCGCGTCGACGCCACCTACGACGAACACGGCCGCATTCTCGACGCCATTGCCCATCACCGCACCGAACAAGCACTGATGATGCTCAAAGCGCACATCGAGACCAGCCGCAACGAAGTCAGAAAAATCACGCTGCACATGCTGCATGAAGCGCGTGCCAAGGGCCGCGAGCCCGAAGCCGCCAATAATAATTTCCAGTGAGACCTAACCATTTACGGATCGGAAAACAGAAAGGGGAACACCATGAAGACCAAAAAGCTCAGTCTTAAACGTCTGGCGCAGGCGGGCATCGCCGCCGGCGCCATTTCCTACAGCGGCCTGGTAATGGCCGCCGACACCATCAAGGTGGGTGTGCTGCACTCCCTGTCGGGCACCATGGCGATCAGTGAATCGACACTGAAAGACACCGTGCTGATGATGATCGAAAAGCAGAACGAAAAAGGCGGTGTCATGGGCAAGAAGCTGGAGCCGGTGGTGGTGGACCCCGCCTCCGACTGGCCGCTGTTCGCGGAGAAAGCCCGCCAGCTGATCACCCAGGACAAGGTCGACGTGATCTTCGGCTGCTGGACCTCGGTATCCCGTAAGTCCGTGCTTCCGGTGGTGGAAGAACTGAACGGCCTGCTGTTCTACCCGGTGCAGTACGAAGGCGAGGAGTCCTCCAAGAACGTCTTCTACACCGGCGCCGCGCCCAACCAGCAGGCGATCCCGGCGGTGGACTACCTGCTCGACGACCTGGGCATCGAGCGCTTCGTGCTCGCCGGCACCGACTACGTCTACCCGCGCACCACCAACAAGATCCTCGAGGCCTACCTGAAGTCCAAGGGCATCGCCGAGGACGACATCATGATCAACTACACCCCGTTCGGTCATTCCGACTGGCAGTCGATCGTGTCGCGCATCAAGGAATTCGGTGGTGAAGGCAAGAAGACCGCGGTGGTCTCCACCATCAACGGCGACGCCAACGTGCCGTTCTATAAAGAGCTTTCCAACCAGGGCATGGACGCGTCCGACATTCCGGTAATCGCCTTCTCCGTGGGCGAGCAGGAACTGTCCGGTATCAACACCGCGCCGCTGGTCGGCCACCTGGCCGCCTGGAACTACTTCCAGAGTGTCTACACGCCGGAGAACAACCAGTTCATCGAGCAATGGCACGACTACATCGGCAGCGACGACCGCGTCACCAACGACCCCATGGAAGCCACCTACATCGGCTTCAACATGTGGGTGAAAGCGGTGGAAAAAGCCAAGTCCACCGACACCGATAAGGTCGCCAAGGCGATGATCGGCGTGGAAACCCCCAACCTCACCGGCGGCACCGCGGTGATGAACAAGAACCACCACCTCTCCAAGCCGGTGCTGATCGGTGAAATCCAGGACAACGGCCAATTCGCGGTGGTCTCGCAGACCGACGGCGTGGTGCCCGGCGACGCCTGGTCCGACTTCCTGCCCGACTCCAAGAACCTGATCGCCGACTGGACCGACCCGGTCAACTGCGGCAACTACAACAGCAAAACCAAAACCTGCGGCGGCCAGACCGCCCAATAAGCGGGTCGCACCCGCCCCGCGGGCCGGTTCGCCGGCCCGCCTTTTCCACGCAAAGACCAGGACCACATTGAGGGACCATCATGCCAAGGGTTCTACTACTGATTTTTATACTGATCGGCGTGGCCGGCACGGCGGTGGCGCAAACCGCCGCTGAACCGGCCGGCGACGCCGGGCAGACCACGATGGCTTCGCCCGACGGCGAAGACCGCCCATCGGAGTCGGTGGCGCCCGGCGTTTCCAAGGAGGAAGCGCTGCAAACGTCATTGGCCAAATTCAAAAGCCGCGACTTTGATGTCAAAGCCGAAGCCATCGAAGAGATCGCCCGCGCCGGCCACGAACGCGGCGAAGCGCTGCTGCAGGCCCTGCTCGACCGCGAGCTGCTGCACGACCTGGCCGGCGACCGCATCGTCCTCGGCGAACAGGCAGACGGCGGCTGGGCGCTGCGCGACCCGATCAGCGAAGAGGACGTGGGCAGCGCCGAAGCCCGTGCCGCCCGCCCGGTGATCATCAACAACCGCCTGCGCCAGCAGATCCGCGACCTGAAATCGGTCACCGCGCTGGCTAACCCCAACCCGCTCAAACGCCGGGAGGCGGCCCAGCGCCTGGTGGGCAATACTGACCCGGTGGTGCTGGACGCGCTGCGCGCCCGCCAGGCGGAGGAAGCCAACCCGCTGGTCAAGGGCGTCATCGACACCGCCCTGAACATCGCCGTACTGCGCAACCCGGACAGCCAGCTTAACGAGCGCCTGAACGCCATCGACGCGGTGGCCGGCAGCCTGGAGCCGGCGGTGCGCAATGCGCTGCGCGACCGCCTGGCGCAGAGCGACGCCGCCGCCGAACGCAACGCCGCCGACCGCGCACTGAAGAAAATCGACCTGCGCACCGAACGCTACGAAACCGCCGACACCATTTTCTTCGGCCTGAGCCTGGGCTCGGTGTTGCTGCTGGCCGCCATCGGCCTGGCGATCACCTTCGGCGTCATGGGCGTGATCAACATGGCCCACGGCGAGCTGATCATGCTGGGCGCCTACACCACCTTCGTGGTGCAACAGATTTTCCCGGACGGCCACGAGTGGTCGTTGCTGGTGGCGCTGCCCGCCGCCTTCATGGTGTCGGCCATTGTCGGCATTATTATCGAGCGCTGCGTGATCCGCTTCCTCTACGGACGGCCACTGGAAACCCTGCTCGCCACCTTCGGCGTCAGCCTGATTTTGCAGCAGGCGGTGCGGGTGATTTTCTCGCCGCTCAACCGCAGCGTGGTGACGCCGGAATGGATGAGCGGCGCGCTGCAGATCAACCCGATCTTCTCGCTCACCTATAACCGGCTCTACATCATCGTGTTCGCGCTGATCGTGTTCTTCGCCCTGCAACTGGTGCTGAAGAAAACCCGCCTCGGCCTGCAGGTGCGCGCCGTCAGCCAGAACCGGGGCACCGCCCGCGCCATGGGCATCCGCAGCGAACGGGTCAACGCGCTCACTTTTGGCCTGGGTTCCGGCATCGCCGGCATCGCCGGGGTGGCGCTGGCGCAGCTCACCAATGTGGGCCCCAACCTGGGCCAAGCCTACATCATCGATTCCTTCATGGTCGTGGTGTTCGGCGGCGTCGGCAATCTGTGGGGCACGCTTACCGCCGCCTTCAGCCTGGGCATCGCCAATAAGATCATCGAGCCCATGGCCGGCGCCGTGCTGGCCAAGATCATGGTGCTGGTGTTCATCATCCTGTTCATTCAACGCAAACCGCGCGGGCTGTTCCCGCAGCGCGGTCGGGCCGCGGAGGAATAATGCGACATTCGGATCTCACCACCGCGCTCACCGACCGCACCGCCAAAACCTTCCTGGGCATTCTGTTCGGGGCGGTGATCATCGTCGCCCTGCTCAACCTGCTGGTGCCGGCGGAGTCCGGTCTGCACGTGAGCAGCTATACCGTCAGCCTGCTGGGCAAGTACCTGTGCTACGCGCTGCTCGCCCTGGCGCTGGATCTGGTGTGGGGCTACTGCGGCATTCTCAGCCTCGGCCACGGCGCCTTCTTCGCCCTGGGCGGCTACGCCATGGGCATGTACCTGATGCGCCAGATCGGCGACCGGGGCGTCTACGGCCACCCCACGCTGCCGGATTTCATGGTGTTCCTCAACTGGGAAGAGCTGCCCTGGTACTGGCACGGCTTCGACAGCTTCGGCTTCGCCATGATCATGGTGGCGCTGGTGCCCGGCGTGCTGGCGTTCGTGTTCGGCTGGCTGGCGTTCCGCTCGCGGGTCACCGGTGTTTATCTGTCGATCATCACCCAGGCGCTCACCTACGCGCTGATGCTGGCGTTCTTCCGCAACGAGCTGGGCTTCGGCGGCAACAACGGCCTCACCGATTTCAAGGACATCCTCGGCTTCTCGCTGCGCGAGGACAGCACCCGGGTGGCGCTGTTGATCGCCTCGGCGGTAGCCCTGGGCGGCGCCTTCGTGCTCAGCCGCTGGATCACCGGCACCCGTCTGGGCCGCACCGTGATGGCGGTGCGCGACGCGGAATCCCGCGCCCGCTTCCTGGGTTACCGCACCGAGCACTACAAGCTGTGGATCTTCACCGTCAGCGCGATACTCGCGGGCATCGCCGGGGCCCTCTACGTGCCCCAGGTGGGCATCATCAACCCCGGCGAATTCTCGCCACTCAACTCCATTGAGCTGGTGGTGTGGGTGGCCGTGGGCGGACGCGCCACGCTCTACGGCGCGGTGATCGGCGCCATCCTGGTGAACTACGGCAAGACCGTGTTCACCGGCGTGATGCCGGAAGCCTGGCTGTTCGCCCTGGGCGGCCTGTTCGTGGCGGTCACCGTGTTCCTGCCCCAGGGGCTGGTGGGCCTGGCCAAGAGCCTGCTCAAACGCAAACGGCAGCCCGAGCCGACCCCGTCCGACAAGGAGGCCGACCATGAGCCTGCGTGACACCTTCCGCCGCGACCAGGTGTTCGCCCCCCTTCGGCCGGGCACCCGCCCGGTGCGCCCAGGGCAACTGGACACCGGCGGCAAGCACATCCTCTATATGGAAGACATCACCGTCAGCTTCGACGGCTTCAAGGCGCTCAACGACCTGACGCTCTACATCAAGCCCGGCGAGCTGCGTTGCATCATCGGCCCCAACGGCGCCGGCAAATCCACGCTGATGGACGTGATCACCGGCAAGACCCGGCCCGACACCGGCAGCTGCTTCTTCGGCCAGACGCTGGACCTCACGCGCATGAGCGAAACCGAGATCGCCACCGCCGGCATCGGCCGCAAATTCCAGACGCCCACCGTGTTTCCGGAACACACCGCCCTGGAAAACCTGGAGCTGGCCATGGCCGGCCCCAAGGGCACCTGGCAGGCGCTGCTTCAACCGGTCACCGGCCAGCAGTACGACTGGATGGCGCAAACCCTGGAGACCGTCGGCCTGCTTGCGCAGAAAGACCAGCTCGCCGGCGCCCTCTCCCACGGCCAGAAACAATGGCTGGAGATCGCCATGGTGCTGATGCAGAAACCCCGGCTGCTGCTGGTGGACGAACCCATCGCCGGCATGACCCGCCACGAAGTGGAGCGCACCGCCGAGCTGCTGCAAAGCCTGGCCGGCGAGCACTCGGTGATGGTGGTGGAGCACGACATGGAGTTTATTCGGTCGATCGCCAATACCGTCACCGTGTTGCACCAAGGCAGCGTCCTCGCCGAAGGCAAAATGCAGGATGTCCAAAACGACCCGAAAGTCATCGAGGTCTACCTCGGGGAATCAGCATAAATGCAGTTGACAGTTGATAGTGGACAGTTGACAGCGGGCGGCCGCATCGCGGCCGCGTCAGGAGAACAGAGCATGTTGAGTGTGAGTGGGTTGAATCAGTTTTATGGGGAGTCGCACACTTTGTGGGACCTGGATCTTTCCGTGGCGGAAGGGGAATGTCTGTGTGTGATGGGGCGGAACGGCGTGGGGAAGACCACGTTGTTGAAGTCGGTGATGGGGTTGTTGCCCGCCGCTACTGGCAAGATTGAGTTTGGTGGTAAGGACCTGAGCAAGAAAGCCGCTGAGGAGCGGGCGCGGGCGGGTATTGGTTATGTGCCGCAGGGGCGGGAGATTTTTCCGCTGCTTACCGTGGAGGAGAATCTGGAGACCGGGCTGCAGGCGCGGGCTGACCGGAGTCGCAAAATTCCGGCGCGTATCTATGAGCTGTTTCCGGTATTGCATGACATGCGTCACCGGCGCGGCGGCGACCTGTCCGGTGGCCAGCAGCAACAACTGGCGATCGGCCGCGCGCTGGCCCTGGATCCTACCCTGCTGATCCTGGACGAACCCACCGAAGGCATTCAGCCCAACATCGTCGACATGATCGGCAAGGTGATCAAAACGCTGAACAAGGAAGAAGGCCTCACCGTGCTGCTGGTGGAGCAAAAACTCCACTTCGCCCGCGCCATCGCCGACCGCTTCGCCATCATCGACCGGGGCAGCAAGGTCGCCGAGGACGACATCGGCGCGCTAAGCGATGAGCTGGTGAAGAAGTATCTGACTGTGTAGCGGCGGGCGCCGCTTCGGCTATTTTTGGTTCAGGCCGAGCTCCCGCTGCAGCTTCTTGGTCAGGCCCAGGGAGACGATTCGGTGGGACTCCTTGAGGTAGTACTGGAGCGTCTCATCGGTCTCTTCAGGGGCGCCGTATTGTTGTATCCACTTCATCCCCCGAGACGCCAGGTAGGGCGCCGGCCGGAAGCCCGGCTGATCCCGTAGAATTTCGAAGTTGAGTTCCGACGCCTTAAACGTAAAGGCGGGTGTACCGGCCCTTTCCCAACCCCCGATAGCGAATACCTTCCCTCCTACCTTCCAGACATGGGAGCCACCCCATTGGACGACGTAGGTCGTGGCGGGTAACCCCTGGCAGAATGTATTGAACTCCTCGTACGTCATATTGCGGCCCGAACCGTCCGCTTCACTTCTTGTCTTCAGGCAAATAGGCCTCGATGTCAGACCATGGGATCAGACGATTGAGTTGGATGGTTTCATATACGGTCTTCGCTTTGCCGGTTCCGGCCATCATCGAAAGCATCACCAAAGCGGACTGGTAGGAAGGAATGCCACCATTGCTGGAGACACGGTTTCGATCAACCACCACATTCTGATCAAAGACCACGTCGATCTCAGGAAATTCGCGTTCGAGCTGGCCCTCTCCGCCCGCCCAGGTAGTCGCACGGTACCCATCCAGAAGCCCTGCGTGTGCGTACAAAAACGCCCCCGAACAGTTAATTCCCAACCATTCAGAGATCTTCGCTTGATCGCGTAAAAACGCGGTTAAATCGTCATTCTTGAACAACCAATCCATATCGTAGGCACTGGCAACGATTAACGCATCCAGCTTGGGTGCGTCGTATATAGTTGCATCGACAGGCAAGCGAATTCCTTCCTCAGTGGTAATCGCCGGCTTCCGCTCTACGCCAATAAATACAACTTCGTAATCAGAAAACCACGACTTTCGTGTTGCAACCCCGAAGACTTCCGCCGGCGCTATGACATCGCTGGTAAGAACCTTGTCGAAGACCAGTATGCCGATACGCTTGTCGCCGGCGACTGCGGGGGCCGCGAATAAAATACCTGCCATGAAAACCACCGCAATGGCGGTTAGTTTATTAATCATCATCATTGCCCTCACTGTTAACTACTCCTCCATCAACCGCGACAGGCTGCCTCGATGGCCGCGATATCGATCTTGGTCATCGTCATCATCGCCTCGAAGGCGCGCTTGGCGATAGTGGGGTCGGGATTGGAAACGGCCTGAGTCAGCACGACCGGCGTGATCTGCCAGGACAGCCCCCACTTGTCCCTGCACCAGCCGCACGCGCTTTCTTCACCGCCGTTACTTACGATGGCGTCCCAGTAGCGGTCGGTCTCGGCCTGGTCCTCGGTGGCGACCTGGAAGGAAAACGCCTCGCTGTGTTTGAACGCGTCGCCGCCATTGAGCCCCAGGCACTCGACGCCCATCACCGTGAACCAGACGGTGAGTACATCGCCCTGCTTCCCGGAGGGAAAGTCGCCGGGCGCATGGTGCACCGAATGAACCGACGAGTCTGGAAAGGTTTCGGCGTAAAAGCGGGCCGCCTCCTCCGCGTCGCCATCGAACCAGAGACAAACGGTGTTCTTCGCGGGCTGTATCATTTTGCTCCTCCGTTGGTATCGAACGTAGCACCTCAACGCCTTGTCGTCGCAACGGGGTGATTATCGACATCCTATTCAAGACTAAAGCTTATTCCGCATCCTTCCTCTCACGCCAGGAAAGCAGGGAATCCAGCACAGGACACAGAGCCTGCCCCCAGTCGGTGAGCTGGTACTCCACCTTAGGCGGCACCTCCGGATAGACCGTTCTGCGCACCAGGCCGTCCGCTTCCAGTGCGCGTAGCTGTTGGGCCAGCATCTTCTGCGAGATGCCCGGGATGGACTTTTCCAGCTCCGAGTAACGCCGGACCTGGCCACCGAAGAGGTGGAACAGAAGAATCAACTTCCAGCGCCCTTCCAGGACTTTCATCACCGCCGCTACGTCAGCGGCCGCCGTCTCCGGCGTATACGCCTTACTCATAGGTAACCCACTTACTTATTCGTGCGTTCTTGATCAACGGGCGCGCCCTGATCAAACTTTAGAACCACCCATTCATCGCCACAGGAACCGCCAATGGCCATTCATCTCCCTGCGCCCGTCGCTATCTTCTTCCAGCTCAGCAACGGCAAGGACAGCGCCTCACTGGACCGTTGCTTCGCCCCGGACGCTTCCGTTCATGATGAAAAGCATACCTATAACAGGATCGCCGAGATCACCGATTGGTTTATCGAATCCAAGAAAAAGTACAGCTATACGGCGGAACCGCTGGAAATGGAAGAGAAGGATGCCACCGTGATCGTTCGAGCGCGGGTCTCCGGCAACTTTCCCGGCAGCCCGGCGGTGCTTCGCTATACCTTCGATTTGAAAGGCGACAAAATTCAGGCTCTCGATATCGGTTAGCTGGATCAGGCACAGAGAGCAGCCCCATCACCCATTACCCCAGGCCCAGTCATAAGAGGCAAACACCGACGCGACTTTGCCGTTGCCGTCAAACAAGACGGCCTTATTCCGCTTACCCAGGATCACGAGATACTCAGCCCTTGCTGAAAGCGCGGCGGCAGGGGCTTATTCGCGACTGAACGGCATTAATCCGCGCCGATCTCACGCGCACGAAGGTCGAGAATGAACTGCTCCAGGATCGCGTCAATCGACTGCTTGGTCGACTTTAACGTGGCGTTCTTCATCCCAAACACGCCCGCCATCCACATCTGCGCGCCCTGTGACTGCCCTTCCGACGTGTATAGCTTCTCGAACACCTTATCGCCATCCCGCCTGACAGTGATATCAAGCGCGGCGTGGGCCCGGTAATCCTTGAACTCGAAAGAGGTCAGATTAAACTCAATCAGATATCCAGAATCGTCTTGCCCCCGCACACCTCTATCGAGCTCGCCAAATGCAGACTGAACGTAGTGCGCCTGAAGCGTCTTATCCAGGATCTTGCCAAATTCAACGACCCACACATGGGCATAACCCACAGACGCCGCCCGAAACTCGTAGCTATGCCGCTTGGTACCCGGGTCCAGAAAATAGCCGGCCTCCATGCCCGTCATCGGAAGGGTCTTCTCGTAACCGTACTTCATAAGATGGGCATCGTAATCCTTGGCCACCGGATGCGTGATCGCGCAACCGGACGAAAACACCACCAGGCCAAGAAGAAGCACCGCCACTTTATTCATTATCATCCCCCTTATCGAATACCACCCAGATTTTTCCTCAGCACCTCATGCCGATGGGTAAAAACACGCTTGATAAACCATCTCGCAACGCCTTTCGCCAGACCCGGCTGAAACGTCAGCTCGTCAATCAGAACAACAGAGGCCGGGCTGGAAGGCGACGACACAATCCGCCGCTCATGACGCCACAACGCCATCGGCCCCATCGGTGATTGCTCGACATTTTCCCCATGAACCTAAGGACGCACCCCAAAACTGCCCTATTTCCACACTAAGCGCAAAGTCACGCCTCACAGCGCTGTATCCTAGAGCTGATCACTGGGGTAAGAGGTTGATTCGGGCCGGCCTCGGCATGTCGATAACAGCTGGGAATTATTGACCAATCCCGGTACCACCCGAAGGCTAGGCATAAGACGCGAACACCCGCGTCACTTGCCCGTTGCCGTCAAACAAGAACGTCTCCGCCACCTCATTGCCTGTTGCGCCCAGGTAGTAGAGCGTGACCCAGGAAACGCCCTGCAGCACCTTGAGCAGCTCAAAGCTGAGGTCCGGGTAAGCGCGCAACGCGCCCAGCCAATACTCACCTACCGCAGCCTTGCCTTTCAGAGTCCCTGACGTCACTCCGAGCCGTTTGGCGATCACCGGGGAGTTCATTTCGAAATCGTCGGTATAGTGAGAAAGGATGCGATCTATATCGTGCGCGTTCCACGCCTCGATCCACTCCGCCGCGAACTCATTCGCTTGCTTCTGGTTCATGATTTCAGTCCGATAAGGTCGGTAACGCCCACGTCGATGCCGAGCTGGGTAAGGAGGGTGGTGATCTGGCCGCGATGGTGTGTCTGATGATTGAAGAAATGGGACAGCGCAAACCAGAGCGGATAACGGCGTGATTCCGGGTTCACAACGCTGGTGTAAACCAGATCGCGCTCCATGTCCTCCGGCGAGAGTGACGCCACCCAGTCGATGATGCGGTTGTCCTCCGCCGCCCGCTCATCCCGCAGCACGCTGAAGTCCGCGTACAGCTCCTGGTCGAGCGACCTGACAGAATAAGGCTCACCGGTGAACCGCCCCATCCAAATGCGGTCCGCGAGCAAAATATGGTTGAGCGTGCCATGGATGGACTTAAAGAAAGCCCCCATATCACGCTTCCGGTCTTCATCCGCCAGGCCAGAGGAGCCGTCATAGACCTTCTGGTTCATCCAGCGGTTGTACCGCGCCATGGTTTGAACATGCAGCAGGCTCACATCCATACCCCCCCTCGGGCAAAATCACAACTCACCCCGGACCGCACTATCGCCGGTAGACATGCCTCCGGTGCGCCACCTTCACCACCGTCACAATCAGGCACTCATCGGTGATCTCGTACACCACCCGATACCGGCCCTGGCGGATGCGATAACGCTCCAGCCCGGAAAGCTTCTCGCAGCCCGCCGGACGCGGCTCCTCCCGCAGTGCATCAATGCGGCGCAGCAAGCGGGCCGAGTCTTTCCTTAGGATCGGCCGGAAGTCCTTGGCGACGGACCGTTTGAAGACCAGCTTATAGCTTGCCATCGGCCTTCAATTCGTTGAGAAAGGCCTCGTAGCTCAGGGTCGGCTCGGCGACGCGGTCCTCGAACGCCGCCAGGTCTTCCTGATCCTCGGCCAGCGCCTCACGAACGGCGTCATTGACGATATCGGACACACTGCGATTAGTGTGCGCCGCCTTGAGACGCAGCGCCGCATGCAATTGGGGATCGAAGTAGATGGTTGAACGCTTGGACGTGCCGCTCATGGCCGCCTCCGCTTAGTAGGCTGACAAATAACCACAATTTTGACGTTATGACGTCATAGCGTCAATTGCGGGCATGGCGCCACTGCAGCGGGTGGCCGCCTAGGCGGATTGGCGACCAATCGCTTCCAGAATGAACGAAACACGCGCCTCAACACTGGCGCGCGGCACCTCCACCGTTTGGTACCCCCACCGCGCATACCAGCGCTTCATGCCCTCGAACACCGCCACGGACTCCTCGAACGTCTGATCGCGCTCGGAGTCCATGGCGTAGATCGCCTCCCAGGGCGGCAGGAGGAACACGGTGTCATTGTAGGGAAACGCCTGAACAAGCCTCGTGATCTCCTCACGGGAGAGCGCGGATTCCATATCCAGCATGTAGAGCGCGTCCAGCACGCCCCGGTCGAAGAAAGTGATGCCGTCGTGGTCCGTCGCGGCCTGGTATTGCTGGATATCCGAGTCCAGGATTTCCCTGGCGAACGAGGCCGCCTCCGGCCGAGGCGGCAAACCCGCGCTCAAGCGCTCCCTGATAATACGGCGGGCCGCCTCCGGCGCCACACGATATCCCCACGCCGCCAAATTCTCGAGGAGCGTCGTTTTACCACCGCCGGGCCCACCCGTAATGACGAATCGAGGATTCATAGGTCAAAGAACTCACGAATCTTCTCATTGGGCGGGTGATAATCATCGAGCTCAATGATGGCATAAGGCTCCACTCCGAGATTCTCCAATTCATCGACATAGATAATCGAATCAGAAATGCTCTGAATCTTAAACGCGGTATAGCCCCATTCGTTCTTTTCGGTGTACCAGTCGTAGTCACAACGCCAGGTCATTGGGAATTCCCAAACCTGAACCTCAGAGCCGGCTTGGTAGAAGCCTATACCCTTCAGATAGCCGGTTCCGTCAGCATCGCGACTCACTTGCGTGATATACCGTACTCGACCGTCGGACTCTGTCCGCACCGTCATATCGCTGTACCAAACCCCTACCAGCTCGGGGCATACCTGACCCGAATCATATTTGCCTCTCTCGAATTCGTAGGACGTACTCGCACACCCTGTGAGGAAGAGGAATAAAAGCAGGAATCTCATAAGACCTCCGGGGTCGAGTTTCTGAACGGAACCAAGGCGGTGGACCGGCTCGTTCTACCAGAACGACATACCGGCACGTTGCCATAGACGCTATGCTTTTGGGTCTTTTCGTAGCCTATAGACCACACAAATAATGCCACCATTTACTATAGCCAGAACCACTGAGCGCCAAGGACCAACTGGCATAATGTGCGACAGGTAAGGTATGGCTGGAATACCATGAATGAATGCCAATACTGGAAACACCATTAATGTGTAGCACGCCCACCTTTTATTCAGGAACGCTCCGGCAACCGAGACCAACGGCATAAGCAGGAAAAGAATACCTTCTATCGCCAGGACAACCATCCAGGCATCAAAGTCCGTCACGTCTCGCGCATACCAACCAAAAAGGTACACGCCATGCCAAGGCAGGGCCGCCACCAGCTGGACCAACGCGATAATCTTGATCCACTTATCTGAAGTCATTCCGCATCCTTAAGGCCCACAACGCCACTCGCCCTGCCAGTCACGCTGAGCGCCGTCGGCCCGGTCATACGTCAATGTCGCCGGCCTTGGCGGCGACTCCCCGCCTTCGGTGGGCTCCCCGGTCACCTCGATGCGAACCGTCTTGCCCTTGCCACTGAAGGTCGGCGACTTCGTCATGCCATCGAAGCCGCCAGGCGCGGCCACACGCTCGACATAGCCGGCGACCTTGACCACACCCTGTGCCGCATCGGACGAAGCCACATTGCCCATGGCAATCAGCAACACCTCTCCGTCAGCCGTGGTAAACGAGCAACCCAGCTCGCCGGGAAGGTTGGCCTCGCCCATGTCTTCCTCCGTCAAAGCATTCAACGTAATCTCCGAACCATCACCGCCCCGGGTCTGCCCGGAGGACGAGTCGCGTTCCTGCTTGCCGGCACTAGTCGGCGCCTCGGCGGACGGCTGAGTCGACGACGGTTGCACCGCCTTGTCCTCAGCGTCCGAGGACGGGTCCGAGCAGCCAGAAATCAAGGTGATGGCCAGCAAACTTGCTGACAGGGTGCCGGTGACCGTTGCATCGCGTTTGGGAAAGGGCATGGTTCCTCCTGGAAAAAAGCTTACTGCAGAGTAACGCGCGCCAGCCGATTTCGCCTCCTACCGGCTGACTTTCCGGCGATCCATCGCTGCGGCAATGTCCTCTTCGTACGTCTCGCCCCAGCCGCAAAGCGGCTCCATGGCCCGGACCAGACTCGCCCCGAAGGGCGTCAGCGAGTAGTCGACGCGCAGCGGTATCTCCCCATAGTCGGTTCTCCGGACGATGCCGTCGGACTCCAGCTCCTTCAACTGCTGGATCAGCATTTTGTCGCTCACGCCCCGGACGCTTCGCTTGAGCTCGCCGTAACGCGTCGGGCCCTTGTTTAAAAAGAACAAAATCAAAGGCTTCCACTTCCCGGAGATCACGTGCAGCGTCGCATCCAGGCCGCAAATGAAACGTGGGGTTTCTGAGTTTTCGTTCGCCATAATGGGTACTTACCAAAAGGTGCATACTTGAATATTTGTAAGTAGCTTATATATCGTGCAAGCGAATCGAGTCAACACACACGGAGACCCAACCATGAGTCGGCTAAACGGTAAAATCGCACTGATCACAGGCGGAGCCAGCGGCATCGGCCTGGCCTCGGCCCAACGCCTTATCGAAGAAGGCGCCTTCGTCTTCATTACCGGACGGCGCCAGGACGTCCTCGACAACGCGGCTGAGGCACTGGGACCCAACGCCCGGAGCGTCCAGGCGGATGTGACGAAGCCGGAGGATCTCGACCGCGTCTTCGAAACGATCCAGAAAGAAAAAGGACACCTGGACGTCCTGGTGGCCAACGCGGGCGTCGGCGAGTTTGCCAGCCTGGGACAGATCACCGAAAAGCACTACGACTACATCTTCGACATCAACGTCAAAGGCACCCTCTTCACCGTCCAGAAGGCCCTGCCGCTGATGAAGAACGGCGGCTCCATCATCCTCACCGGGTCCACGGTCGGCAGCATGGGCACCCCCGCCATGAGCGTCTACAGCGCCTCCAAGGCGGCCATCCGAAACCTGGTGCGCAGCTGGGCCTACGATCTGAGAGGCACCGGCATTCGTGTGAACGTCATGTCTCCCGGCCCGACCCAAACAGACAAGCTGATGGAACTGCTCCCGTCCGAAGCCCTGAGCGAGATGAAACGAACCGTACCGCTTGAGCGTCTGGGCGACCCCAAAGAAACCGCGGGCGCGGTGGCGTTCCTGGCGTCCGACGACAGCAGCTTTATGACGGGGAGCGAAGTGTTCGTTGATGGGGGCTACGCACAGGTTTAGAGGTTAGCCGGCGCGGGCAAAACCGCACCCCGGAAGTACTGCGGTTTTTTTGTGCCTGAAATCCGGGAACGTAATGGTCGGAAGGTCCGCCGAATAAAACACCTGCTTGCAGGAAATAGTCGGAGCAGTACCTGTTGCTGTTTCTAGCCTCCCGACCGCCTTACTGACGCAACCTAGAAATTGCACAACAGGAGCATAACCATGAACAACCGCACCCTCAATGTCCGCAAAGGCCACTGGGATTATATCCCGAAAAGCCCCCCCCTTCTAGCAGAAACCAAGTGGCCCCATTCAGTCTTTTGAAAGGTTAGCCTCATCGTCTTGGCGGTAAAAGTATAGGCCATAAATAAAGAGCAGCATCCCGAAAATCAGCAACGATAGGGTTATATATATGCCTGCCTTGCTCAAGACTAATTCTAAACGATCTGAAGCGGGCAATGTTTGGTTCAACTTATCAAGCTTAATACCAGCCAGTTCGGATTCCATATCCGCCACCATAGCCCCATAGGCTTCACGCTCAAGAACCTCTTCTCTTTGATTTAGCGATATCTTTCTTGAATTATTCTTATATAGACGCTTAGCCCTTTCGCAATACCAAAGAGCATTGGGGCTACCGTTTTGTGTCGACGAAATACATAGCTTTGCGAATCGGGCTGTCAGATCATATCCGTTTGCCTCAATCACCCAGTCTTGATCCTGCTTGATTTTCTCGTTTTGCTTATCGACTTCGAACAAAAGGGATCGAAGTAACAGCTGGTAACCCAAGATAAAAACAAGACCAAAAACGATCAAAGTAAATATCCTTCTTGCAGGCGAAGACCTGCCCTTCGATAAAACCGCTTTTAGCCATTTCTTAACAGTTAAAAATTGATCATCAATCTCTTTTGGGGAAAACATCATCAGTCCTCATTTTTTATAATTTTAAAAAAACTAGAACGGTGGTCATGCGGCGGAACGGGAAAGCCGTTCGGAGCAGGCCCGAATGAAATCGTAGGGAGCAGAGAGACTGGTTATACAAGACCCTCAAGATCCCGCTCACATGCCGCCAAGAACTCACATTTATTATCCTCAAACTCTTGCTTTGTGTGGTACCGTTCGTGTGTCAAATTCCTTTCATCAGCTGCAAATAGCATGCACCAGTGAAGCGCATCTCGCCCGGCCCACGCTACTCCCGGATCGTGCCTGTATAGACGCCCCACTAGAATATGACACTGGCAGAACCCTTCTTATAATGGGTGGCTTTGGAGTAGCAACCCTTCCAAATACCCCCAAGCTCGTACAACCCACCGACCTGGTTATTGATCTCTTGGATATTCTGCAGCGCCATATCACTCTGTCTTTCCCAAATTTCTCTTCGCTCAGAAAACCGATTGGCAACAAGGTCGACACCTTTCGTTAACGCATACGTAATCAGCGCAACTGCAAGAGGCTGTTTCCAACTCAACTATCCGGCCCTCGGTATAATATTTTCTAGGGTGGCGTCCTGAAAAAAGTGTCCGCCTGAGGGCCGAAGAGGCGGAGCGAAATACAACTATTTTTTAGGCCTCGTATCTTGGTAGTTTACCCTCAGATAATGTGGCTGCCCCTCAACATCGCGGTCACCTAGACTTTCTCGAATGTCTTTTCGGAGTGCGTTTACCAGTTCAGTTGCTTCTCCGCCACCTTCTCTTGCAAATTGATTGGCATACTTTGAAGCAAGGTTCGATTGCTCTTGAGTGCCGTACAAATGCACCAAAGCAACGGCATCCTCTACCTGCTTCGCTCCGTTGATGACGGTTCCGTCTACGTCTCTCCTTAGAATCACACCGTCAATCCCAGAACGTACTAACGCACTATATGCCGCTGCTAAAGCTGCAACTCGAACGGTACGCTGAGAATTATTAACGTCTCTAGCCGAGGTAAACCTATGACCAATAACCCATCCTAGGATAGCCAGAGCAACGCCGACAATAAACTGAAGAAGATCCATAGCCTAAATATCCATTTCTATCTATACGTTAGCCAGTTGTCGTGCGTCTAGCACGTCAGTCGTGCGGTTTTTTCGGCGATCAACGCCTCTAGAACCCTGAAGCGCGTAAACAAACTCTTCTTTTAATCGTTCAAGGATAGCTTGTCGAGCAACAGCATCCGCTTACAAGTGATCAACGAGCCCAACGGGAGCCTCTCGAACCTCGTCTAGCAATATCCGAGGATTGAAGCTCATTACAGGCCCTTCATCCACAAGCGTTTCTTGTTCAAGTAAGGACTCTAAGCCCACCTTTAACCTTGCCTCATGGACAAGTCCATTTCTGACTTCCATGTAAAGAGCATCTACCTGCTGCGGGTTACGAAGCGTCCTTAGTTCACTGTCTAACTAAGCCTTAACACGGGCGCCACGTGCTTCTCTCCGCGAGAGACTCGAGCAAGAGCATCGATCTCAGCTAGTACAATCAGACCAGCCACAAAGCCATAACCCGAATCAGCCAACAAAGCAGCTGGGGCTAGATAAAACCCTTCGATGCGAGAGACATACTGCCTGGGAAGTTGCTCGTCGCTCAGATCTACCTGGGAGAAACAGATATGGGGACCAATAGAAAGAACATCTCCAACTTTCATGTCATCGTCACCGAGTTCGACGCGCAACACAGAAGCATAACGGCGCCCTTGGATTGGCTTAGAAGGGGCAGCAGAAAGAGCGGCCCGCCACCATCGACCGCGAACAGTAACTCTTTACTATACGCGATCACGACGACAACATTCTACGAAACTTGGCATGAACGTGGTCGATAGAAATATTGCCGGCCAAGAACTTCGTAGTAATTATTAGCTGTCTGGACTCGAAAATAGCCAGAATGTGCTCTATAAGTCGGGGCTTTGCACCAGTTTTTTCGGCTAACGACTGGTTATCATAAACCCCTTCGTTAACGATGAGTCCGGCACACCTCTCCTTGATATGGTTGTAATTCTCCAGCATCGCATTGCAGTATTCCTGATACCCAAAATTTGTGACCATCACGTGGCAATCGAACTTATCAGCGTCACTGCTCAGGTATCGGGTCACGTCTAAGTAGCCATCTGCTCCAAGAATTTCTATGGAATCGAGAATCTGCTGCTTGGTAACGCCGAGGGCATCAAGGTCAGTAAAAATAATATCGGGATTTACTATATGGCAATTGTTATCCAGGTCGAACTCGGCAGCCCTTTTCAGCACTAATGAATCAACGCTTGTTAGGCCATCAATGCGATCCGCCGCTTGGCGAACAAAATCTGGTGGTTGCCCTACTTTAGGCTTTTCGCGAACATCAAAAATCGCTGCCAAAATCCGTCGAAGCGGTGCATCAAAATTAGTGATGTCCTGGACGTGTTCCCACAATGTTGACTTTAGAGACTCAGGAACATCACATTGGTCGATCACAACAGGAATAATTTTCGTACCTTTTGAGATACGCGCAACCATACTTGCATTCAGCTCTTCATACACCCAAGGCTTCGTTACACTGAACTTAGACAAGACGACAATTACGGCCTGAGCATCTTTGAGGCCTTCCTCAAATATTTTGTCTACCAAACTATCCCCAGGCACCATTTCCCATCGATCAAGCCAAGCGTCTACGCCGTTCTCACGAAGCTTCGTTGCGAAGGCGGTGACAAACCGTGACTTATCTTCACTGGCATGACTAATAAAGACCTTTGGATTCACTAAATGCCTCCTTTGTGTATAACGCTTTGCCCACTAAAATATCGCGAACGTAGTGAATTATTTTCCCGCGCGCAGCAGAATTTTATATTTTATTCGCATGTATCTTTCGAAATAAAAAGGAAGCTAAAATCTGACTCCGCTGCTCGCAATCAGCATACGCCTTTCAGTGTTATGGACGGCGCACTTGGATCCAAAGTTGATAAAAAACCTCCATACAGAACTATAATTTCCGTTCTCTCTAAAGTCGAAATCTTTAAAGAAGAGCCATCCAGATGGAGATGGATTACTCAGCGATTTCTTTTTTGCAATTGCTGAGGAATTAATATATGAGACGTCTAGCCCCGTCAGCATGTCGTTGTCGCGCAGATCGCCTCTCCAGGCCTGCAAGGGAGTCCGCGCCCCACAAGCCACTCATATGTCCGCATTACCGTGCGCTAGATATGGAAATTTTGATTGCCCCCATCCAGAATCATACCGAGAAAGCCCTTTAGGTATTCATGAGGGCACATAAGGATGAGGCTTTGCCTCCCGCCCCCCAAAAAAAACTAAATAAATTTCCTATCTCCGACATTAGCACTCCCACTCATCATGCGTCACCCGATCTAATCTCAGCCAGATTCTCAATTCGCACATTCGATAATTCGCTTACAAAGCTCCGAATCATAAGAGCTTCAACCTTATCCACTAGAGCAACATCCACTTCATAAGCAGAAAGATAAGCTGCAACCTCGTAAACTTTTACTGCGTGTCTGGACAGCTTTAACTCTTTAGGCATTTTTTGATTCTCAGAGGGATAGTTAACTTTGAACAAATCCCCTTTAAACTCTCGGTTAAACGCGCTATTACACTCTCTCCATAGTTCAGTTTGGTTGGACTTACCTACATAGATTGGCCGACATAAAGAGCTATAGAAGATATATATACCGCGCTTATTCTCGAGACGATCTCGAATTCGAAGATGTCCGTAGCCATCCGAGGATTTAATCTGAGAATCTCTGGCGCTAGCTCTATGAAGTGCGGATATTGGCGAGTACTCAACCAACGTTGTGATCGACTGCGAGACTTGCTTTTCGCGTAACTGGGCCCGAAGCGACTCAGTTTCCCCCTCAACTCGTTCGGCCAACTCACGCATCGCACGCGCCGCTACCATCGGACTGATTTCTTTGGATCTCCGCCATCTTGATATATTTGCTACAGAACGACCCAGGACCTCAGATAACTCTTTATCTGTTCCGCATTCAAACTCAATTTTGAGCTTTTCTACAAAGTCTATTCCTCTCATTCATATTCCTTTTTATCATGCATCTATAGTACCCAAGTCAGGGCTTGCTTTTCCCAAAGCGGCTTTAGCTATCTACATAAGCATCCTCCGACAAAGACAAGATCAGCCATGGAGGCCCCTTAAGATAATAACAATTAACGAATGACATCTTTAGGTTTTGGAACGCATAGCTCAGCCCCGAAGAATAATGTCGGCCAAGATACCTTGATGCGTCCTCTTTCGAACCTCTACTATGAAACACGGGCCATGTTGCAAAATCGATGAAGTCAAGCATGGAAAGGTTGACGAGGGGAATTAGCATTAATACTGACAACCAAGGCGTAAGCTTGCCGCTCTAAATATCATTCAGAAAGGCAGCGCCACGACGATACAATACAACACAAAAAATGGATATCGGCCATAGTGGAGCATTGCTAAACCCATGCAATTTTCTTTTTATTGTTGTGCCACATCATTAACCCTAAAAAATTACTTCATGGGGCATTATCTCTTTTTACTATGGCTTTAGAAAGATTTTCTGCTGCCGCAGAAAATCCCATCGCACTAAAGCAGGCTCCCTTTGCCGCTCTTCTAAATTTATAACAAACACTGTCTTTCTTTAGAAATTCATTAAAAATATAGTCTTTATCCTTATCAGTCACTCCAAAATATATTGACATGCCAGCTCCCGTACATACGAAGCCCATCCGAACCAAAGAGTTATTAACATACATATTGGTACGCCCTGAAGACCCACGCCCGGATTCACATTCAGGGTTAAGGGTGAGCATCACCACCTCCATAATTCCCGGTCCAGTGATCGCATCTGACAATATCACTTGCGATCCGATATTATTGTTCTCACTGTAATATCCAATATCACCATTGGGCAATTTTTTCCAATCAGACGCCATCGCCATACTTGATAGCGCAAGCCCGAGCACCCCAACCCAAAACCGTTTTCCCATTACTTTTCCCTCCTTAATATTGGCACCGAAAGACTCTCTTTTAAAATCCACTAAAACCATTAGTAATTACTGTAAAAGCATCCAAATGAGAACTTTTATTCAAGAGAAGAAAACTATTTATTACTGTAAAACAAAAGCAGAAATGCCAGTAATATACAAACTCCAGGCCCCGTCTCAACTTGCTTTATTTTTCCCAACAAAATTGACTATAACTAGTGCGGGAGAGGTAGCCATGTTGGGATCATGGCAGGCGGAGGGGCTTCGCGATCCGACTCGTTCGCACCACCGTCCTTGAGCTGGATGGTCCTAAAGTTGTGCCTCGGCATGGGAGCCTCCCTCTCAAGGCGCCAGGCGCTCCCGCCTCCATTCGCCGCCTTGAGTGATGTACCGAAACCGGTCATGCAACCGACTAGGCCGCCCATGCCAAAACTGAATCTCCTCGGGAACAATGCGGTAGCCCCCCCAGGTCTCCGGCATGGGGATGCTCTCACCGTCCGGATACTGCTCGGCCAGCTCAGCCATATCCGCTTCCAACTGCTCCCGGCTGGCGGGCCGGCTCTGATGGGAGACGGCGGCGCTGAGCTGGCTGCCCCGGGGGCGGCTGGCGAAGTAGTCGCGGGATTGCTGGGCGGGGATTTTCTCGGCGCGGCCGTTGACGATCAGTTGTCGGTCGAAGGGGCCCCAGAACATGACGAAGGAGACGTTGGGGTTGGCGGCGATGTCGTCGCCTTTGCGGCTGTCGTAGTGGGTGAAGAAGACGAAGCCGCCGTCTTCGATGTCTTTGAGCAGCACCACGCGGCTGGAGGGGCGGCCGTCGGCGGAGACGGTGGCCAGGGTCATGGCGTTGGCCAGGGGCAGCTCGGCGTGGATGGCGTCGTCGACCCAGCGGCGGGCCTGTTCCACCGGGTCCGCCAGCAGGTCCGCTTCGGTGAGGCCGGGGGCGTGGTATTCCTGGCGTACGTCTTTCATGGGGTGCTCTGCTCCGCGTTGTGGTGGGTTTTATTGTACGGAAAAGGCGTGGTGGGTGCGTTAGGCCGGACGGGTTTGGGTTAGAATCGCGGGATGTCTTTTGATACCACCGAACTCAATAAAACCCGCCACGACCTGAGCGGCCGGGCCGATGTCTGGCTGTTCGGCTACGGCTCGCTGATCTTCAAGGCGGACTTTCCGTTTTTGGAGCGCCGGCCCGCCAGCATCGAGGGCTGGGCGCGGCGCTTCTGGCAGGGCTCCCACGATCATCGCGGCACGCCGGAGCGGCCGGGCCGGGTGCTGACGCTGGTGGAGAGCCCGGGCACGGTGTGCGCGGGCATGGCGTATCGGGTGGCGCCGTCGGTGTTCGAGCATCTGGATGTGCGCGAGAAGAACGGCTATTTGCGGTTCGCCACGCCGATGACGTTCGCCGACGGCGACCATGAAGAGGGGCTGGTGTATATCGCCACCGAGGATAACGCGGCCTTTCTGGGGCCAGCGCCGGAGGACGAGATCGCGCGGCATATTCATGGCAGCCACGGGCCTAGTGGGGCGAACCGGGATTATCTGCTGCATCTGGCCGAGGCGCTGCGCGAGCTGGGCGCCGAGGACGAGCATGTGTTCGGGCTGGAGCGGCGGTTGCGGGCGCTGACGCCGTAGCTCAGGGGGCGCGGCGCATGCGCAGCGGCGTGGTGCCGAACCAGCGCTGGAAGGTGCGGCTGAAGTTGGAGGGGTCCTGGTAGCCGAGCTTTTCGGCGATGCGCTCCACCGGCAGGCTGGTTTCCAGCAGGTACCAGGCGGCCAGTTCGCGGCGCACGTCGTCGAGCAGTTCCTGGAAGCTGGTGCCTTCGGCTTTGAGCTTGCGGATCAGGGTGCGGCGGGACATGGCGAACTCCTCGGCGGTGTCGTCCAGGGTCGGGTAGTCGCCGTCGCGGTCGAGCAGCATCACGCCGATGCGCTGGCTGAGCGGGCCGCCGCTCTGGATCTGCCGTAGTTGGTGCTCACAATCGCGCAAGGCCGCGCGGTGCGTGGTGGGGTCGGCGGTCAGGCAGGGAGTATCGAGCAGCGCGGCGGGCAGCGTGATGGTGAGCTGGCCGGTGCCGAAGGCCACCGGGCAGCCCAGATACTCTTCGTACACGGACGCCCAGGCGGGCTCGTCCAGCGGCAGGGTGACGGCCACGTCGCGCAGCCGCCGCGAGGTCACCGTGTCCACCAGTTGAAAGTAAGTGGCGAGGATCGAGCCGGTGACGAATTCGCGGATCTCGGCCAGGTCCACCTGCTCGTCCAGCGTCAGCACGGCGTGGTCGTCGAATTCCTCGAAGCGCACTCCCACCAGCTGGAACCTTACCCCCACGTAGCGGGACACCACCCGCAGCACTTCGCGCAGGTCCGGCGCGGACACCACCGCGTAGCCCAGCGGCCCGTGGGCGGACACCGAGGTGACGCCGGCGGTTTCCAGGCCGATCCAGGGCTGGCCGGTGAGGTCGATGGCGCGGCGGATCAGGCGCGACATCTGCTCCAGGCTCAAATAGCGGTGGTCGCCCAGCAATTGCTCCCATTGCAGGCGGGTGTCCTGGAATATCACCGCGTTATCGAAACCCCGCTCATGCAAATACGCGCACAAAAGACGCGGATAGGTGGGGTGAATCGCGGGGCGCAGCCGGTTTGTGATCTGCACGGTCATGGGTGCCGCTCCCTGGAAGCCTTCCCTCCAAGGTAGTGAATGTCAGCCGTCTTGTCACTTTATGACGATTTATTGCCACTCTAAGCGGTGCCGGCGGGCCCCGGACAGGCGGAGGATGGAATCATTACATAACAAAGAGGTGAGGTTTATGAGCAAGGCAGGTGTATTCACCGGGCCGTCCGGCGTGATCTACCGCGACCGCAAACGGCATCTGTGGTTTTCGTCGCTGTTCGTGCCGGCGATTGTGTTCGTGGGCCCGGCGCTCTATTTCGCCACCGGCAACAACGCGCTGATGTTGTGGCTGCCGCTCGCGTTCTACTACCTGACCGTGCCGGTGCTGGACATGCTGATCGGCGAGGACACCAGCAACCCGCCGGAAGAGGTGGTGCCGCAGCTGGAAAACGACCCCTACTACCGCTGGATTCTGTACGCCCTGGTGCCGCTGATCTGGGGTGCCTGGTTCTACGGCGCCTGGTTCGTGGGCACCCAGAACCTGCCCTGGCACGGCGTGCTGGCGATGATCTACCTGATCGGCGGCACCTGCGGCGTGGGCATCAACCTGGGCCATGAGCTGGGCCACAAGAAGGGCAAGGGCGAGCGCTGGCTGGCCAAGTTCGTGCTGGCACCCTGCGCCTACGGCCACTTCTTTATCGAGCACAACAAGGGCCACCACAAAGACGTGGCCACTCCGGAAGATCCGGCCTCCTCGCGCATGGGCGAGAGCATCTGGAAGTTCGCGCTGCGTGAGCTGCCCGGCGCCGCCAAGCGCGCCTGGCGCCTGGAGAAAGACCGCCTGAACGCCCAGGGCAAATCGGTCTGGTCCCTGGAGAACGAGATTATCCAGCCGGCGATCATCACCATCGTCGCCTGGGGTTCCGTGCTCGCCGTGTTCGGCATCGGTCTGCTGCCCTACATTCTGGGCACCGCCTTCTGGGGCGCGTTCCAGCTGACCTCCGCCAACTACATCGAGCACTACGGCCTGATGCGCCACAAGAAGGCCAACGGCCGCTACGAGCGCACCCAGCCGTACCACAGCTGGAACAGCAACCACATGTTCTCCAACTGGGCGACCTTCCATTTGCAGCGTCATTCCGACCACCACGCGCACCCGACCCGTCGCTACCAGAGCCTGCGCCACTTCGAGAACCTGCCCGAGCTGCCCAACGGCTATTTCGGCATGTTCTTTATCAGCTACTTCCCGCCGATCTGGTACAAGGTGATGGACAAGCGCCTGCTGGAGCACGCCGGCAACGACGCCCGCAACATCAACTTCGACCCGGCCAAGCGCGAGAAGCTGATTCAGAAGTACGGGATTGAGTATGGGGATGCGCCGCCCAAAGTGGCGGCTTGAGTTGATAGTTGATAATTGACAGTTGATAGCTTCAAGCGCGGGCCTGGCCCGCGCTTGTGGGTTATAGCCCGCCCCAAGTAGCATTGCTCAATGACTACTGACATTCATTTCTACGAACCCTCCGCTGGCCATGGGCTGGCCCATGATCCTTTTAACGCCCTGGTGGCGCCCCGGCCGATCGGCTGGATTTCCTCGCGTAGCCGCGATGGGGTGCTGAACCTGGCGCCGTACAGTTTCTTCAATGCCTTTAACTACACGCCGCCGCTGGTGGGCTTCGCCAGCATTGGCTACAAGGACAGCGTGCGCAACATCGAGGAGACCGGCGAGTTCGGCTGGAACCTGGCCACCCGGCCGCTGGCCGAGGCGATGAACCAGAGCTGCGCGGCGGTGGGCCCGGAGGTGGACGAGTTCCAGCTGGCGGGGCTGACGCCGGAGCCGTCCCGGGTGATCGGCGTGCCCCGGGTGAAGGAGACGCCGGTGTCGTTCGAGTGCCGGGTCAGCCAGATTCTGCGGCTTACCGGCGCCGACGGCACCGAGACCGACACCTGGATGGTGTTCGGCGAGGTGGTGGGCGTGCACATCGCCCGGCATCTGCTCAAGGACGGCGTCTACCAGACCGCCGACGCCGAGCCGATTCTGCGCGGCGGCGGCCCGGCGGATTACTTCGGCATCAGCCCGGAAAAGTCCTTCCAGATGTACCGGCCCAAATGAGTGAGCCCGTCCCCTGCCCTTGCGGTTCCGGCCTGGATTACCCCGAGTGTTGCCGGCCGCTGCATCACGGCGAGCCGGCGTCCTCACCGGAGGCGTTGATGCGTTCCCGCTACAGCGCCTTCGTGCGCGACGACGCCGACTATGTGCGCGCCAGCTGGCACCCGGATACGCGGCCCTCCGAGCTGACGCTGGAAGCCGGCGAGCAATGGCTGGGGCTGGAGATCATCGATGCGAAGCAGGATGGCGATTCCGGGCAGGTACACTTCCGCGCCACCCACCGGGACGGTGACGGCTTCGCGGTGCTGGAGGAGCGTTCCCGCTTCGTGCGCGAGAACGGCCATTGGTTTTATCTCGACGGCGAGCACACCGTCACGCCGCTCAAACCCGGTCGCAACGACCCCTGCCCCTGCGGCAGCGGTCGCAAGTTCAAGAAGTGCTGTGGCTAGGGCGTCATCACGTCCTCGACGGTGTCGGCCAGGTACGGGTCTCTCATCAGGTCCTTGAACAGGCGGCCGAGGGCCCGCTCCCGCAGTTCCGTGGGCTCTACCTTGGCGATGAAGAAGGAATCGGTGCCTTTCAGGTCCCGTATCGGACGTCTCTGGAACAGGGAGGTATCGAAAAAGCCGGTCACGGCGCCCTCGACCGTGGCGCTTTCCTGCAGACGGGCCGCTTCCACGTCACTGCCGTCCTCGCCGTTGAACAGCACCATTTCGGCGAAGATGCCGGCAATGGCAAACCGTATGTTGCCGCTTCGGCCCCCGGTGTAGACGCCCAGACCCTCGGGCTGGACCACCCGCCCGGTGTAGGCGGGTTGGGGAATCAGCAGCAGCACGGCGTCGAGCTGATTGTCCCGCGCCAGCGCCGTGACCAGGGCGCTGTACTTGCCATACAGATCCTCGCCGAACAGGATCCCCGACACACTGGTCTCAGGCGCCGTCTCGGTGACCCTCAGCCACGCCTGGCGGTCGTAGTTCACCGGCACCACCTGGTAGTCAAAGTCGCGCTTCAAGGTCTCTTCGATGCGGGACCGATAGGCCTGATCCAGCCCGGTTTGGGAGACGTCGACCTCGGAGGTTTCGTTGCCGAAGGTGGTGACGCCCTGGTAGAACACCCCCACCTCGTCGCCCATCAGCGACAGCACCGCCACGCGTTCCATCCGGTCGTGCTGGAACGATGTTTTGCTGGCGCAGCCGGCCAATAACGCCACAGCCACCGCGGCCGCCAGTACAGTGCGAATTCCCTTAAGCATGTTTCCCCCTTCCTTTTTGTTGGACCCCAAAGCCTAGCGGCCCGAGCCACCATTGGGAATATCCGCGCCGCCCTTCAGCCTTTCTCTTTGCGCTTTTCCATCTGGTGGCGGTCCTCGGTGAGGCCGATCTGCCAGTAGCCGCTGGCGTAGAGGCGCTGGCGCTCGATCTCGCGCTCCTGGGTGAGGTAGCGCCGCACAGCGCGGACGGCGCCGCTTTCGCCGGCCACCCAGACCGAGGGCGAGCCGTCCAGCCAGGGCAGCCCGACGATGGTATCCACCCAGCCCACGGCGGGTTGTTCCGGGTGGGGGTTCACCCGCCAGATCACTTCCATGCCGGGCGGGAACGGCAGGTCTTGCCGGTCGGCGTGGTCGAGGATATCCAGCACCGCGTAGCCGCGGGCGTGGGCGGGCAGGCGTTCGATGTTGGCGCCGATGGCCGGCAGCGCGGACATGTCGCCGGCGAACAGGAACCAGTCCGCGTGGAAGTCCGCGAACTTGGGCGCGCCGGGCCCGGCGAAGCCGACCCGGTCACCGGGTCGGGCGGCGGCGGCCCAGCCGGACGCGGGGCCGTGGTCGGCGTGCATCATAAAGTCCACCACCACTTCGCCCCGTTCGCGGTCGAAGTGTCGCAGCGTGTAGGTGCGCACGATGGGGCTCGCCTCGGCGGGCGCTTCACCGAACGGCGGCAGCGGGATGTCTGTTTGCCCGGGCCGGGGTATCAGCAGTTTGAAGTTGGCGCTTTCGTGGTTTTCGGGGAAGTCGCTGAGATCGCCGCCGCCGAGCACCACCCGTTTCATGTTCGGGGTGACATTCTCGGTGCGAAGCACTTCCAGGATACGGGGAGCGGGTCTGGGCATGGGTTACCTCATGGTGGTGACGGCGCTTGTGGCACCTTGCTATTTAGTGGACAATATCAACCATAATTTCACTAGTTGATGTTGTCAACCAATATGAAAAACGAAACCGATATTCGACAGGTGCTGTGGCAACTGGCGTTCCAGTTCAAGGTCAGCACCAAGCGCGCGGTGCGTGATTACGACCTGCCGTTGAACGGCATGCATGTGCGCTTGCTGCAGATGATCCACCGTCATCCCGATTGCACCGCCCAGCAGATCGCCGGTGTCACCGGCCGGGATAAGGCGCAGATCACCCGGGTGATCAAGGAGCTGGAGAGCATGGCGCTGATCACGCGGACGCCGGATCCGGACGACCGCCGTGCCCAGCTTCTGTCGCTCAATGAAAAGGGTCGGGGTTTGATGGCGCGTATCAAGGACGCCGAGGACGACGTGAAAAAGACGCTTCTCAAAGGCATCAATAAGAAAGACCAGAATACCTTTATCGAGATCGGGAATCGGATGTTGGATAACCTTCGCGAGTAAAAAAAGGGGCCGTCCTGGCCCCTGGGGTAAGAAAACGAATCAGCGCGTCGTTTTCGGTTAATCGTTTGCCGAGGCGATGGGTGTCGCGTCGCCGGGGGCGCCGGCCAGGGCGCGGTAGATGTTGACCATGGCCAGGGTCTCGGCGGTGCGGCTTTCAATCAAAGCGTCGCGGGTGTCGATCAGCTCCTGCTCGGCGGCAAGCACTTCGAAGAAGCCGATAAAGCCCTGCCGGTAACGGGTGCGGGCCAGCTCGGCGGCTTCGCTGGCGGCGTCGGTGGCGGCGCCCAGGCGTTCGCTGCGTTCGCGGCTGCGGGCGTAGCGCACCAGTTGGGTTTCGGTCTCTTCCAGGGCCAGCAGTACCGCCTGCTCGTAATTGGCCAGGGCCGCCTGGCTGTCCGCGTCGGCGGCGTCGATGCGGCTGCGCACCCGGCCGAAGTCCAGGAAGGTCCAGTCCACGCCCAGCGCCACCCGGCGGGTTTCCGCGCCCGCGCTGAACAGGTCGCCGCTGTCGCTGGCCACCGAGCCGATCAGCGCGTCCAGACTGAAGCTGGGGAACAGGTCCGCCGTGGCCACGCCGATGCGGGCGCTGGCCGCGGCCAGACGCCGTTCCGCGGCGCGGATGTCCGGCCGGCGGCGCAGCACGTCGCCGGGGCTGCCCACCGGGATCACCGGCAGGCTTTCCGGCAGCGGTGCCGGCGGCGCCAGCTCGTCCACCAGCGCCGCCGGGTTCTGCCCGGTGAGCACGGCGATGCGGAACATGCGCGCCCGCACCGCCGCCTGCAGATCGGGGATCACCGCGCGGGTGGCTTCCAATTGCGACACCGCGCGGACCTCGTCGAAGGCGGTGCCGCGTCCGGCGCCCACCCGCGAGCGTACGATGTCCAGGGACTGGCGCTGGTTGTCCACGTTGCTGCGCGCCACCAGCAGTTGTTGCTGCAGGCCGCGCAGCTCGAAGTAGCTGGTGGCGAGCTGGCCCACCAGCGCCACTTGCAACGCGGCCAGGTCGGCGCCGGCGGCGCCCAGCTCGGCACGCTGTGCTTCGCTGGCACGGCGCAGGCGGCCGAACAGATCCAGCTCCCAGCTGAGATCGACGCCGGCCTGGTAGAGCTCCACCCGTTCGTCACCGGCGCCCGGCGGCGTACGTTCCACATCGGCCAGGTGCTGCTCGGCGGCGGACGCGGAGGCGCCCACGCTCGGCAGTTGTTCGGCACGGCTGCCGCGCAGCAGCGCTTCGGCGCGTTGATAGCGGGCCAGCGCCGCGCGCAGGTCGCGGTTGGCGTCCAGGGTCTGGCGGATCAACCCGGCCAGCATCGGGTCCTCGAAGCCGGCCCAGAAACGTTGTTCGTCGGCGGCGGACTGTGCCGCCGGCGCCTCCAGAAAACGCTCCGGCGCCTCCGGCTCGACCGGCTGGTAGTCGGGGCCCACGGCGCAGCCGGAGAGCCACGCCAGCGCCGTCAGCAGAACAATTGATTTATGCATGACTGTCTCCAGAAGTCTGACCGTGCGCTTCACCGTCCTTCGCTTCACCATCCATAGTGGAACCGTGATGGCTTACCGGACGGCCACCGCCGGCCAGCTTGCGCAGGGCAACGTAGAACACCGGCGTCAGGAACAGGCCGAACAGGGTCACGCCGATCATGCCGGCGAACACCGCCGTGCCCAGCGCCTGGCGCACTTCGGCGCCGGCGCCGCTGCCCAGTACCAGCGGTACCACGGCGGCGGTGAAGGTGATCGAGGTCATGATGATCGGGCGCAGCCGCAGGCGGCAGGCCTCCAGCGCCGCTTCCACGGTGCCCTTGCCCTGCAGCTCCAGCTCGCGGGCGAATTCGACGATCAGAATGGCGTTCTTGCACGCCAGCCCGATCAGCACCACCAGCCCCACTTGCACGAAGATGTTGTTGTCGCCGCCGGCGAACCACACGCCGATCAGCGCCGACAGCATGCACATGGGCACGATCAGGATCACCGCCAGCGGCAGGGTCCAGCTTTCGTACAGCGCCGCCAGCACCAGGAACACCAGCAGAATGGAGAGCGGGAACACCACCAGCGCGGCGTTGCCCTGGGTGGCCTGCTGGTAGCTCAGGTCGGTCCATTCGAAGTCCATGCCCGGCGGCAGTACTTCCTCGCCGAGCGCGGTGAGGCCGGCCATGGCCTGGGCGGAGGAGATCACCGCCGGGTCGGTTTCGCCGGCCAGGTCCGCCGCCGGATAGCCGTTGTAACGCAGCACCGGGTCGGGCCCGAAGGTTTGCGTCAGCTTGACCATGGTGCCGATCGGTACCATTTCGCCCTGGTCGTTGCGGGTGCGCAGCCGGGCAATGTCTTCCACGTTTTCACGGAACGGCGCGTCGGCCTGGGCCATGACCTGCCAGGTGCGACCGAAGCGGTTGAAGTCGTTGACGTAGGTGGAACCCAGATAGGTCTGCAGGGTGTCGAACAGCTCGGTGACCGAGACCCCTTGAGCCTTGGCTTTAAGCCGGTCCACTTCCGCGTCCAGCTGCGGCACGTTGGCCTGATAGCTGCTGATCGGGAAGCCCATGCCCGGCGTCTGCGCCACCGCGCCCTGGAAGCTGTTCACCGCATCCTGCAGGGCGCCGTAGCCCAGATTGCCGCGGTCCTCGATAAACAACTGATAGCCGGACCCATTGCCGAGACCCAGAATCGGCGGCGGCATGAACGAGAACGCCAGCCCGTCCTTCAGGGCGCTGATTTTCTGGTTGATCTCGGCGTTGATTTCGGCGGCACTGTGCTCGCGCTCGTCAAAGGGTTTCAACGGGAAAAACACCACGCCGGTGTTGGACGTGTTGGTGAACTGCAAGGCGTTCAAACCCGGGAACGCGATGGCGTGCGCGACGCCGTCGGTGTCCATGGCGATATCCACCACTTCATTGAGCAGTTCATCGGTGCGCTGCAGGGACGCGCCCTCCGGCAATTTCACCCCGGCGATCAGGTAAAGCTTGTCCTGGATCGGAATAAAGCCGGGCGGCACCACCTTGAACATGGAGCCGGTGGCGGTGAGCAGCAGAATATAGATCACGAACACCGCGCCGCGTTTGCCCAGCGCCCGCGATACCGCGCCCTGATACTTGTTCGAGCTGCGGTTAAAGAACCGGTTGAAGGGCCGGAACAGCCAGCCGAACAGCGCGTCGATCACCCGGGTGAGCCGGTCCTTGGGCGCGTCGTGGGGCTTGAGCAGCATGGCCGCCAGCGCCGGCGACAGGGTCAGCGAGTTGATCGTGGAGATCACCGTGGAGATCGCGATGGTCACCGCGAACTGCCGGTAGAACTGCCCGGTGACGCCATCGAGAAACGCCATTGGTATGAACACCGCGCACAGCACCAAACCGATGGCGACAATCGGGCCGGACACTTCCTTCATGGCCTGGTGGGCGGCGTCCAGCGGCGTCAGCCCCTCTTCGATATTCCGCTCCACGTTTTCCACCACCACGATGGCGTCGTCCACCACGATGCCGATCGCCAGCACCAGGCCGAACAACGTCAGCGTGTTGATTGAATAGCCGAGCAGATACAGCGCGCCGAAGGTCCCCACCACCGACACCGGCACCGCCAGCAACGGGATGATCGAGGCGCGCCAGGTCTGCAGGAACAGGGTCACCACCAGCACCACCAGCAGCACCGCTTCCAGCAGGGTCTTGATCACCGACTTAATCGAATCACTGACGAAGATGGTGGTGTCGTAGACCGCTTCGTATTCCACCCCTTCCGGGAAACGCGGTTCCAGCTCGTCCATGATGCCGATCACTTGCTCACGGATTTCCAGCGCGTTGGCGCCGGGGGCCTGGAAGATACCGATGGCCACCGCGTCCTTGCCGTCCAGTTGCGCGCGCAAGGTGTAGTCGCCGGCGCCCAGCTCCAGACGCGCCACGTCGGAGAGCCGCACGATCTCGCCGTCGTCGCCGCTCTTGAGCACGATGTCGCCGAACTCCTGCACGGTGCGCAGCCGGCCTCGGGCGTTAATGAGAGTGAGAAAATCACTGTCAGGCATGGGCTCCGCGCCCAACTGGCCGGCGGAGACCTGCACGTTTTGTTCGCGCATGGCGCCCACCACATCGCTGGCGGTCAACCCGCGCGACGCCACCTTGCCCGGGTCCAGCCAGGCGCGCATGGCGTAATCGCCGCCGCCGAAAATCTGCGCGTCACCGACGCCCTGGACCCGCGCCAACTGATCTTTCACATGCAGCCGCGCATAGTTGCGCAGATAGAGAGTGTCGTAACGGCCGTCCGGCGACGTCAGGTGCACCACCATCAAGAAAGTGGGCGACTGTTTCTGGGTGGTCACGCCCTGGCGGCGCACCGCTTCCGGCAGCCGCGCCAGCGCCTGGCTGACCCGGTTCTGCACGCGCACCGTGGCGTCTTCCGCATCCGTGCCGGGGCGGAAGGTGATGGTCATCTGCAGCACGCCGTCGGAGCCGGCCACGGATTTGAAGTACATCATGTCTTCCACGCCGTTGATGGATTCCTCCAGCGGCGTGGCCACGGTCTCGGCGATTTCCTTGGGGTTGGCGCCGGGATAAACCGTACGCACCACCACCGACGGCGGCACCACTTCCGGGTATTCACTCACGGGCAGGTTGGGAATGGAGATCAACCCGACCGCGAAGATAATGATGGACACCACCGCCGCGAAGATCGGTCGGTCCACGAAAAAGCGTGAAAAGTTCATTGCAATAGCTCCCACGCGGCGGGCCGCCGGCCCGCCGGATGCAGTCGTTCCCCGGGAAGTAACGGTTTAATGTGACGCGGCCACGGCTTTGTCGTCGAGGGCCGGCGCGTCGCGCATGGCGACGTCGCGGGGCGCCACTTCCACACCCGCTCCGAATATTTTGTGCAGGCCGTTGACGATCACCCGGTCGCCACTTTCCAGGCCCGATTCGATCACCTGCAACTGGCCCACCTGGCGGCCGGTGACCACCTGACGACGGCCTACTTTGTTGTCGCCGTCGATGACATAGACGTAGCGACGGTCCTGATCGGTAAGCACCGCTTTACGGTTCACCAACAGAGCGCTGTCCAGTTCCGCCACCGGCATTTCCACCCGCGCGAACTGGCCGGGCCTAAAAGCGCCATCCGGATTCTCCAGCACGGCGCGGTATTGCAGGGTGCCGGTGTTCGGGTTCAGCCGGTTGTCGATAAAGTCCAGCGCGCCCTGGTGCGGAAAGCCGTCCTCGCCCACCAGGCCGATGCGTACCGGCTCGGTCTTTCCCGGCTCAAGGGACTGGTTGCTCTCCAGCGCGGTGTCTTCATTGCTATCGAAATACACATGCAGCGGATCCACCGAGACCAGCGTGGTCAGCAGGGTTTGATCGGCGCTGGCCAGGTTGCCCTTGGTCACCAGGGCGCGACCGGCGCGGCCGGCCACCGGGGCGGTGACGCGGGTGTACTGAAGGTTCAGCTCGGCGCTCTGCAGCGACGCCTGGGCTTGCTGCACGCTGGCGCGGGCGTTAAGCAGGGCGGCGCGGCGCTGGTCGTATTCCTCCTGGGAAATGGCGCGGCTTTCCAGCAGGCGCTGGGCGCGGCCGGCTTCGCCTTCGGCCAGTTGCAGCTGGCTGCGGGCCTGCTCCAGTTCGGCGCGCGCCGCCCGGGCACGGGCCTCATAAGGACGCGGGTCGATCTGGAACAACAGATCGCCGGCTTCCACCAGCTCGCCTTCCTCGAACGCCACCTGGTCGATGTAGCCGCTTACCCGGGGACGCAGTGCCACGGTCTCCGGGGCTTCGATGCGTCCGGTGAAGGTTTCAACCAGCGTGACCGGCTCGGCCAGCACCCGCGCCACATCCACCTCCGGCGGTTCGCCGGCGTGCTGCGCTTCGCTGCGCGCGTCGCAACCCGCCAGGAACACCATGGCCAACAGCAGGGGCGTCAGCCCCCAGAACAAGCCCGCTTCGTTCGCGGACTCACCGGTGAAAATATCCATGTTGTTTCCCTCCACAGGTAATAACGCCACGTGTAATAACGGCCCGCCTCGCGGCCAGGCCTTGGCACTAATCGAACGGGTCGACCCGAACTCGACAGGACGGTAATTCCTCAAGTTGGGAGCCTCTGGGCAACTCCCTTGCGTGCTCTGCGCGTCCTGAAGCGAGCAGATGCAAGGCGTGGTTCGCCGCCAATGGCCGCAGCCCTTGGCAAGAAGCACAACGCAGCAGATGCTCGCTTCAGGACGCGCCCTTCGGGGCTTTCAGGCGAGCCCGCCCTCGGCGTTGCGCTTTTTCGTCGGGCCGTCAGCACGACTTCAAAATCGCGCCTTGACGGCGGACTCGCCTGAAAGCCAGAGCACGCAAGGGAGTTGCCCAGAGGCTCCTTAGGTCAAATAAAAAAACGAATGCTTTCGTCGATGACGACGATGAGTGCGTACTCTAGGGAGAGGCGGTCAGGCGGCGGTAGCGCATTCCTGCCGGGTGCTTGCCCGATTCTGTTAAGCGGGGAAAGGTTCACGAAACTGTTATCTACATATTTCGTCCGCGGGTTGCGCGATCCTGCAGGGTGCTTGCCCAAAACTGCAGCCCGTGTGCGGAGTCGCTTCACGCAACCGTCGCCGGGCGTATACTGAGCCGCAAGCCAATTCGAGAGGGTAACGACGTGAAGGCAAACACTTCGACCGCCAGCACGGAGAGTGAAGCCGCCGAGGAACTGCGACTTCTCGGCGAGATTCTGTCTCGCAAGATTCTGCCCTGGGCGCCGCTGGACGGCCTGCAGCCCACCCCCATTGAAGGTCTGGATCTGATCCGCTCGGACACCCCCACCACCTGTGTGTCGTCGGTGTACGAGCCTTCCCTGTGTCTGATCGCCCAGGGCGGCAAGACCGTCTGGCTGGGTGACAAGGAAATCGTCTACGGCCCGCTCAGCTGTCTGGTGTCGTCGGTGCACCTGCCGGTACTCGGCCAGGTGACCCAGGCAAGCCCGGACAAACCTTATCTGGGCGTCAAGCTGTCGGTGGACCCTCAGGAGGTCACTGATCTGATCATCGAGCTGGGCGACGATCTGAGCGAACCGGAAGAAGAGTGCCCGGATATTTCCTGCGGGCTGTGCCGGACCCAGGCGGAAAAAGGCATGGTGGAGGCGGTCACCCGCCTGGTGTCGTTACTGGACAGCCCCGCGGACGCGCGCATCCTGGCGCCGCTGGCGCGCCGCGAAATTCTCTACCGGGCGTTGATCGGCGAGACCGGCCCGAGAATGCGCCGGTTCGCCTCGGCGGACAGCCAGGCGCACCGTATTTCCAAAGTGATCGCGGTGCTCAAGGACCGCTTCACCGAGCCGCTCCGCATTCGCGAGCTGGCGGAACAGGCCAACATGAGCGAATCGTCCCTGTTCCACAGCTTCAAGCAGGTGACGCGCATGTCGCCGCTGCAGTTCCAGAAGAAACTGCGCTTGCACGAAGCCCGTCGGCTGATGCTCAGCGAAGGGCTGGAAGCGGCCACCGCCAGCTTCCGGGTGGGCTATGAAAGCCCGTCCCATTTCAGCCGCGAGTACAGCCGCCTGTTCGGCGCGCCGCCCCGGGCGGACGTGATCAAACTGCGCGGCGAAACACCCCAGGCGGTGCGCATCTAGCGTTTACAGGCGGTCGCGCACCAGCGACACCATGGCGAAGCCCAGGCCGGTCATCGCCAGGGAACCGGCCACGTGCACCGCGATGCCGGCCAGGGCCACCGCCCAGCGGCCGCTTTGCAGGTGCTCGAACATCTCCGCCGAAAAGGTGGAGAAGGTAGTCAGCGCGCCGAGAAACCCGGTGACCAGGAACAGCCGCCACTCCGGCGCCAGCGCCGGCAACCAGGCGAACACTCCCAACGCCAGACCGATCAGCCAGCCGCCCAGCAGGTTGGCCGCCAGCGTGCCCAACGGCAGCGCCGGGAACAAGGCGTTCAGCCACAGCCCCAACAGCCAGCGGGCATTGGCGCCCAAGGCCGCCCCCGCACTGATAGCCAGCACATAAAACCACATGAATTCGGTTCCCCAGCAGGTCGCAAGGTCTACTAGCATGCCACTGCGCCGCCGCGAACGTCACCCCTGGTTACCCCATTTGCAACGCCTATGGCGATAAACGGCGACAACGGTATGGCGCCGGGGGCCAACAAGGGTATTGTGGTAAAAAAACAACCGCCGGTGAATGCTATGGACCGGATCAGCAGCGAGGACCTCAGGGACTTTCTTGCCGTCGCCGAGGAAGGTGATTTCGCCCGCGCCGCCCAACGGCTGGGCAGCCACCCCATGTTGTTAAAAGAAAGCGTGCGGGAACTGGAGCGCGATATCGGCGCCCCCCTGATTATCGTTAACCCGACGTCGGTGACCCTGACCGGCGCCGGCGATGCCCTGGTGATCAGCGCCCGGGCGCTGCTTGCCAGCCAGCAGGCCAGCCGCGCCCCGCGCACGCGGCTGCCCGCCAATGGCCAGCTGCGCATCGGGGTGCCCGCCGCGCCTCTGCCGCCCCTGATTCCGCGTATTCTCAGCGCGTTCCGGACGCTGTTCCCGCGCGTCGCCCTGAACATTCGCGAGGCGTCGGACGGCGCCCAGCTGCACGAGTTGGAGGCAGGCCTGCTGGACATCGGCTTCGTCCATTCCGCCCACGGCTCGGCGACGCTGCCCTGGGAAGCGCTCACCGAGGAGGCCCTGTGCGTGATACTGCCGCCCCGCCATCCTTTGCTCACCCTGCGCACCGTGGCCCTGGAACTGCTCGCCGCGGAGCCCTTTATTCTACCGCCGGCGGGCCTGGCGGACGGCTTCGTGGCGCGCATCACGCAGCTGTGCGCGGAAGCGGATTTCCGCCCCCGTGTCAGCCACCAGGCGCATCAGCTTTCCACCGCCGCCGGCCTGGTGGCGGCCGGCCTGGGGGTGGCGATCGTGCCCTGTGACCCGGACACCGACGACCATTATGGGGCACTGCTGCGCCCCCTGACGGTCCACGGACGACCGGCCTCCGCCACCTTGCCGCTGTTGCTGGCGCGCGGCAAAGGCGCGCCCGGCGTGGTACTCGGCCAGTTTGTCGACACCGCCCGCCGGCTCGCCAGGCAGCCACCAGCGCGGGAATAGACGTGGCACGGTCCTTGTATCCCTGGGGCCACGCCTGCACAGACGCCGCCCCATTCGTATAGACTAACGTCGCTTGCGGCGCCCCCGCACGCTTGCTTGAATAGCGTCCCGAAAACCGGCAATCAGGAGTTCCCATGGCGGAAACACGCGTTACAGTCATCCCCGGCGACGGCATCGGCCCGGATATCATGAGCGCCACCATCCGTGTCCTCGACGCGCTCGATTGCGGCCTGACCTATGACTACGCGATCGCCGGGCAAACCGCCCTGGACAAGGGCGAGGACCTGGTGCCCCAGGCCACCCTGGACCTGATTGAAAAGAACCCGGTGGCGCTGAAAGGCCCGATCACCACCCCGGTGGGCAAGGGCTTCCGCTCGGTGAACGTGACCCTGCGCAAGCACTTCGATCTGTTCGCCAATCTGCGCCCGGCGTTGTCGATCCCCGGCGTGCGCTCGCGTTACGACAACGTGGACATCGTCACCATCCGCGAAAACATCGAAGGGATTTACTCCGGTGAAGGCCAGACCGTCAGCGACGACGGCGAGCGCGCGGAGCTGCGCAGCGTGATCACCCGCAAGGAATCCAAACGGCTGATGCGCTTCGCCTACGAAGCGGCCCGCCGGCTCAACCGCCGCAAAGTGACGGTGGTGCACAAGGCCAACATCATGAAGTCCACCTCCGGCCTGTTCCTGGACGTGGCGCGCTCCATCGCCAAGGAGTACGAGGACATCGAGCACGAGGAGATGATCGTCGACAACTGCGCCATGCAGCTGGTGATGAACCCGCACCGCTTCGACGTGATCGTCACCACCAACCTGTTCGGTGACATTCTTTCCGACCTGTGCGCCGGTCTCACCGGCGGCCTGGGCCTGGCGCCCGGCGCCAACGTGGGCGAACACAAGGGCATCTTCGAAGCGGTGCACGGCAGCGCGCCGGACATCGCCGGGCAGAACATCGCCAACCCCACCGCCCTGATGCTGGGCGCGGCGATGATGCTGGAGTACCTGGAACGCAACGAAGACGCCGAAAGGATGCGCAAAGCGATCCGCTTCGTGGTGGGCGAAGGCCAGGTCACCACGCCGGACCTGGGCGGCAAGGCCTCCACATCTGAGTTCACCGACGAGGTGATCCGCAACCTCTAAGGGTGTCGCCGGCGCTTTATCAATCTTTTGCATGTGCCCGTAGGCAGAGGCTCACCCCATCCTCTATGCTGAATCCCTATTCACAACAGGAGGTTGTAATGAGTCAATCGCCGGAAACCGAAGCACTCAAGAAAGACATGGACCAGCTGCGCCGCGATCTGGGCGCGCTCACCGAAGCGTTCAAACGCAATTCCCAACAGCGCGCCCAGGCCGGCGTGGATCAGGCCCGCGAACAGTTCGATCAGGTTCGCCGTCAGGCCGAAGGCCAGGCCGAGCAAGTGGGTTCGCACATCAAGGAGCGCCCCTTCACCAGCGTGTTCACCGCCTTCGGCGTGGGCCTGCTGATCGGCAAACTGATCAGCCGCTGATTGATGAATATACGCGGCCCTCTGTCCAGCCTGTTCAGCCTTAACGCGCTGGTCTGGCTGGCCATGCTCACCGGTTTCGCGGCCTTGCTTTGCCTGGCCGCCGCCGCCTGGTTCGCCATGGCGCCGCCCCTGGGCGCGCCCCTGGCGTCCCTGTTCACGGGCCTCGGCCTGCTGGTCATGGCGGTGCTGCTGGTGGTGGTGGTGCAACGGAGCGCCCACACATCCGGATCCAGCAGCAAGGACAGCCGCGCACTCTCGCGCCAGGACGAGCGCATCGAGGACAGCCTCCGGCCCCTGGTGGGCGACCGCGCCGCGCAATGGACCCGTGAGCACACCGGCACGGTGATCGTCGGCGCCCTGGCCGCCGGCATCCTGCTGGCCGCCAGCCCGAACGCCCGCCGTCTGGTCACCCGGGCCGCGGGCCCGGTGCTGACCCGCAAGGCCATGGACGCCTACAAGGATTTCTCCGACCAGGGCTGAAACCCTCGGTAACCATCGTGCCGTTCCGGGCGCCGGGATTTGCGCTAGACTGCGCTTTTTAACGGCAACCGGAGCGGGCCATGAAAAGCGAGCGCGGCGCACTGATTCTTTCCGTGGTGATGTCCCTCGTGGTGGGCGTCGCCGCGGTGGCCGCCGCTTCCCTGACCCAGTCCAAGGCCATCCTTCTGGACGGCCTTTTCAACCTGATCTACTTCCTGGTCGCGCTGGTGACGGTGCGCATCAGCGTGCTGGCGGCTCAGCCGGACGATCGTAAATTCCCATTCGGTTACGGCTATTTCGAATCCCTGGTGAACGCCGGCAAGGGCCTGCTGATTCTCGGCGTGGCGCTGTTCGCCCTGGTCGACGCGGTGCTGGCGCTGCTGGCCGGCGGCCGCGAGATCGTCGCCGGCCCAGCCATCGGGTACGCGGTGTTCGCCACGCTCGCCTGCTCGCTGACCGCCTGGACGCTGCACCGCAGCCGGCGGCACGTGGACAGCCCGCTGATGCGTGCTGATTTCGAAAACTGGCTGGTGAACGCCCTGATCTCTTCCGGGGTGCTGCTCACCTTCTGCATGATCCCGGTGGCGCGCTTCTTCGACCGCGACGACATCGTGCCCTACGTGGATTCGGTGCTGGTGATCGCGGTGGTGCTGTTCTGCCTGAGCGTACCCATCCGCATGGCGCGCGGCGCGATCATGGAGCTGCTCAACCGGGCACCGCCCCGGGAGCTGCGCCGGCCGGTGCTGGCCGCCATCGACGCGGCGCTGGCCGACCTGCCGGTGCGCCAGTGCCAGGTGCGCATGGTGCGCCCGGGCCGCCAGCTCTACGTGATGATTCATGTGGTGCTGCCGGCGGATTTCCTGCTCACCGGGCTGGCCCAGCTGGACAGCCTGCGCGAGCGCCTGACCAGCGCGGTGTCGGCGGTCTACCCCCACCAGGTCACCGACACCCTGTTCACCGCCGACGCGAAATGGGCCGAGCCCTGCGACGCCCTGCCCGTGGTGTCCGCGCCCAAGCGCTGACCCGTGGGCCTCAGCGCCCCAAGGTGGCCATTCCCGTCTCACCGTAGCGTTCACCGGCGGCGGCATGCACGGGGAAGATGCGCGCCAGGGTTTGCAGGTCGTCCTCACTGAGCGCGACCCTCAGCGCTCCCAGGTTTTCCTGCAGATAGCGCCGCCGCTTGGTACCGAAAATCGGCACGATGTCATCCCCTTGAGCCAGTACCCAGGCCAGCGCCAGCTGGGAGGGAAGTACCTGTTTGTCCTCGGCGAGCACTCTGACCTGTTCCACGAGATCCAGATTGCGCTGGAAGTTCTGACCCTGGAAACGCGGGTTGTGCCGGCGAAAATCATCGCGGTCAAAATCCTCGGGGGAACGGATCGCACCGCTGAGAAATCCGCGCCCCAGAGGGCTGTAGGCGACAAAGCCAACGCCCAGTTCCCGGCATGTCGAAAGCATTGCTTGCTCCGCGTCGCGGGTCCAAAGCGAATACTCCATCTGCAGCGCGCTGATCGGATGCACTTGGTGGGCGCGTCTCAGGGTCTCCGGTGCCGCCTCGCTGAGCCCCAGATAACGCACCTTGCCTTCATCGACCAGCCGGGCCATGGCGCCCACGGTATCCTCAATGGGTACCTCGGGATCAATGCGGTGCTGGTAATAAAGATCGATATGATCCACACCCAGGCGCTTGAGGCTGCCCTCGACGGATCGCCGCACATAGTCGGGGCTGCCGTTGACGCCCCTGGCGTGCGGATCACCGTTGTCGCGCACCACGCCGAATTTAGTGGCCAGGAAGACCCGATCGCGCCGTCCGGCGATCGCTTTACCCACCAACTCCTCGTTGATGTGCGGGCCGTACATGTCGGCGGTGTCGATCATGGTAACGCCCTGATCCAGCGCCGCTTGCAAGGTCGCAATGGACTCCTTGTCGTCACGGTGGCCGTAAAAATCACTCATTCCCATACAGCCCAGACCCAGGGCGGAAACTTTTGGACCTTCGCGGCCCAGACGTCGCTCTTGCATACCTGTGCTCCTGTCGATTACGGGAAAGCAGTTTGCAATATTCAGGAATGGCGGATAAACCGGCGCTTATGATTAACTCTATTCAGATATCTGAATAATCAGGATGACTATCATGGACCGTTTCAAAGCCATGCAGGTCTTCACTCGAGTGGTGGAAGCCGGCAGCTTCACCCGCGCGGCGGAAACCCTGGAGATGCCCCGAGCCACCGTGACCACCGCCGTGCAGCAACTGGAAACGCATCTTGGCGTGCGCCTGCTCAACCGCACGACCCGGCAAGTCGCGGTGACGGTGGATGGTGGCGCCTACTACGAACGCTGTCTGCACCTGCTTGAGACACTGGCCGAGACCGAGGCGATGCTTACCGACCGCCAGCAGCCGTCCGGTCGCCTGAGGATCAATCTGCCCGGCCGCCCGGCGCGCTTGCTGATTATCCCCGCGCTGCGCGACTTCTGCGATCAATACCCGGAACTGGACCTGGAGATCGGCGTCAGCGACCGGCCCGTGGATCTGATTCAGGAAGGCGTGGACTGCGCGCTGCGCGTCGGCCCACTGCCGGATTCCGGTCTGGTGGCACGGCGGGTTGGCGAACTGCAGGAGATCAGCTGCGCCGCCCCCGGCTACCTTCGACGTTTCGGCACGCCGTCCGTACCCGCGGACCTGGCCGGCCACCAGGCGGTCCACTACCACGCCGGCCGCACTGGCCGGTCCTTACCCTGGGAATACCTTGAGCACGGCGTGGTGCGCGAGATCACCCTGCCCGCCCGCATCACCACGGATAACACCGAGGCCTATATGGCGGCGGCGCTGGCCGGACTCGGTTTGATCCAGGCACCGCTGCATGGCCTGGCCGACCACCTTCGCAAGGGCGAACTGTTGGAAGTTCTACCCGACTACCGGCCGGCACCGTCGCTGATGTCCGTGGTCTACCCCCATAACCGGCACCTGTCCGGGAAGGTGAAAGTGTTCGTCGACTGGCTGGTTGATCTGCTGCGCGACCAGCCCGGGATCACACCGTAAACCCGGGACCAGAATAGATTTGTCAGCACCAGCGCTTTGCACTACCGTTCCAGCAACGAGCCCATTCGGGTCCGCGCTGGGAGGAACACCATGCGCTATGAACTCTTCTACTGGCCCGGCATTCAGGGACGCGGCGAGTTCGTCCGACTCGCCCTGGAAGACGCCGGCGCGGCGTATCTCGATGTGGGGCTTGGCGACGCCCGTGACGGTCTCGGCCTGCCCGCCATCGACAGCTACCTTACCGGTGACGCCACCCCTCGCCCGCCGTTCGCGCCGCCTTTTCTGAAAGCCGGCAACCTGGTGATTTCCCATGTGGCGAATATTCTGCAGTTCCTCGGCCCACACCTCGCCCTGGTGCCCGACAATGAGCCGGCGCGCTATTGGATTCACGGGTTGCAGCTGACCCTCACGGACTGGGTGGCGGAGATCCACGATATTCATCACCCGATCGGCCCGTCGCTGTATTACCATCAGCAACAGGAGGAAGCGCAGCGCCGCGCGGTTACCTTCCATCAGCAGCGGCTGCCTCGTTTTCTGGATTATTTCGAACAGGTGCTGGAACAGAACCCGGCGGGGCCGGACTATCTGGCCGGCGGCGAGCACTGCTACGCGGACCTGTCCCTGTTTCAGGTTATCCGTGGTCTGCAGTATGCGTTTCCACTGGCCATGAACGCGCACCGACCGCGCATCCCCAAGATCCTGACACTGGTCGAGCGCGTGGCGCTACGCCCGAACATCCACGCCTACCTGCAGTCGGACCGGCGCCAGCCGTTCAACGAAAGCGGTATCTTCCGCTACTACCTGGAGCTGGATATCAAGGAGCAATAAATGAGAGCCATTGAATGGGATTCACCCGGCGACCAGAGCGTTGCCGACTACTACGCGAAGGACCCGAACATCGAGGCCACGCCGCATCAGGGCAGCGTGCTGTCGGCCCGCTTCCAGGGCCTGGTGGCAAGGGTGCGGGTGGACGCCTACACCGACGGCACCAGCTACGGGGAAGTGGTGGCGTTGATTGATCCTGAAACCGGCAAGCGGCTCACCGAACACCAGGGCATCGCGGTGGGCGACAGCGTCGCCCTGCCGGACGCGAAGCGAGCCTTCGAGCCCAACCTGGAACTCGACGAGGACGACGACGGAAAGCCTGACTGATACCCGCTCAGGCAGCACCCGCCGCGCCGGCCAGGGCCTTGCGGAAGGCCTTGGGTTTGAGGCTGTAGCAGCGGCGGGTGCGCTTGCGGCATTCCGCCACCCGGTCCGCCTCCAGCCGCGCGATCAGTTGCCGCACGATCACGAACGGTTCTTTATCCTCGCAGTCTTTTTTGCGGCGGCGCAGGTGATCGTCCAGCACATGCAGATCGTGCAGCTCACCAAGCAATTTACCCAGCTTGCGAAACTCCTTCAGTGAGATGTCGGAGTCGTCCAGGGCGCTTTCCAGCGGCTCCAGTTGATAGAGCTGATACTTCACCCGTTTGCGGAACCGGTGCCAAAGCGCGGGCTGATTTTCCACCACCGCTTCCAATCCTTGCTGCCGGCCTTCGGCGTACAGCCGGCCAAAGCCTTTTTTAATCAGTTCCGCGTTATCGGCTTCGATGTTGAGATTGCGCCACAGGTAAAGGTCGGCGCGGAACACGCCGTCCAGGCCTTCCGGCATCTCCGGCGACACCGCGTCCTGTTCGGCCGCCAGGGCCTGGGCGCGCACCGCGTCGATGGCCTCGCTTTCATAGTCCCGCGCGTTTTTGCGCAGGCTGTCCAGGGTTTCCCCCATGACCTGCTGATCGCGGGCGCCGGCCAGCGCCCGTGCCGCCATGCGCAAGGCTTTGTCCTGCCGCCGCGCGGTCTTCTTATCCACCACGCCGGCCATCACCCGCCAGGTCGCCCGCAGCCGCTTCACGGCCACGCGCACCTGGTGCACCTGCTCCGGGGTCAGGCTGGTCTGGCCTTCAAGCACGGAAAGTACGGTTTCGTCCTGATCGCAGGCGGCGCCGGCGAGGCGTCCCGGCAAATCCGAAGCGGATGTCGCGGCTTTGCTCATGGAGGGCTCCGATGTTGGCGGTTCTAATGAGGAGCCCGATTATGAATTTTTCCGCCGACAATTACCGTGACAACTAAATGACAGCGCCCGCCAACGAAAACGCCCGCCGGGCGGCGGGCGTTCAACGATGGCGGATCGCGTCGGTGTCAGCCGCGCGACACGCCCAGGCGGCGGCGCTTGCCGCCTTCCGCCTTGACGAACTCCAAGGCGTCATCGTTGAGCCGGCCATAGCGCAGGCGCGGCAGATCGTAGAGGTAGTTGCTGAGCACCTTCCAGGGCGCTTTGTCGCCCTGACGCGGCAGCCGGTGGGCGGCGCGTTGCACGTAGCCGGACTGCAGGTCCAGGAAGGTCTTGTCGGTATCGCTGCCGTCGTGGTCTTTCGGCGTCACCTGCTGCAGCCCCTTGCGGGACATATAGTTGAGCAGCCGGCACACGTACTCGGCGGCAATGTCCGCTTTCAGGGTCCAGGACGCGTTGGTATAACCGAACACCATGGCCATGTTGGGCACGTCACGCAGCATCACGCCTTTGTACACCAGCACATCGCGGGGCTCGCGGGTCTGGCCGTCCACCGACAGCTCGGCGCCGCCCAGCAACTGCAGGTCCAGCCCGGTGGCGCTGATCACGATATCCGCTTCCAGTTCTTCGCCGGATTTCAGGCGAATGCCGTTTTCGGTGAAGGTATCAATGTGGTCGGTGACAATGGAGGCTTCGCCGCGACGCAGCACCTTGAACAGATCACCGTTGGGCACCGCGCACAGGCGCTCGTCCCAGGGATTGTAGCTGGGTCGGAAGTGCTTCATGTCGATGTCGTCGCCGAGCTGGCGGCGGGCGGCGGCGAGCAGCGCGCGGCGCACCAGACCCGGGCGTTGCTTGGAGAGCCGGTACACCAGGCGCTGCAGGCCGATGTTACGCGCACGCGCCATGCGGTAGACCACCATTTCCGGCAGGAAGCGGCGCAGTTTCACCGACAGTTCGTCGCGCTCGGGCACGGTGGCGATGTAGGTCGGCGAGCGCTGCAGCATGGTGACATGCTCGGCGTCCTTGGCCATGGCCGGCACCAGCGTCACGGCGGTGGCGCCACTGCCGATCACCACCACTTTCTTGCCGCTGTAGTCGAGGTTTTCCGGCCACTGCTGCGGATGAATCATGCGGCCCTTGAAGGTATCCGCACCGGGGAAGTCCGGTGTGTAGCCGGCGTCATAGTTGTAGTAACCGGTGCAGCAGAGCAGGAACTGGCAGGTGAACACTTCGCTTTCACCGCTGCCTTCGTTTTCCACGCGCACGGTCCACAGACCGTCGCGGGTGGAGAAGTCCGCGTCGACCATGCGACGTTCAAAATAGATCTTGTCGTCGATGTTGTATTCGGCGGCGGTGTCGGCGATGTATTCGCGGATCGACGGGCCGTCGGCGAGCACTTTGGGTTCGGTCCAGGGGCGGAAGTTATAGCCCAGGGTGTACATGTCGGAATCCGACCGGATGCCGGGGTAACGGAACAGGTCCCAGGTGCCGCCGATGCGCTTGCGGCGCTCAATCAGGGCAAAGCTGCGGTCCGGGGACTGACGGCTCAAGTGGCAGGCCGCGCCGACACCGGACAAACCGGCGCCGATAATCAGAACATCAAAATGGTTATTGGACATCACTACCTCCAGCACCGATCCGTCGTCGCCGCGCGGTGCGCGGCGTTGCCCGGCTCAGGCTTACATCACTCAATGGTATCGTTGTTGGGGGCAATAATGCCTTTGCCCGCCCGACACCGAAAGTGCAGAGTGGGCCGTTCCATCGTCGCTACGGCCAATCCGCTGGCGCGATCCTCCCTTCAGGCCGGCACCAGCTGGTAGTCCTGCTCCTCGAACTGCGCCATTTGCCTTTGGTACTGGGTGGCGAAGCCCGGGAACATGGTGGCGTTGAAGCCGTCCTCGGTGAGGTACCAGCTTTTGCAGCCGGAATTCCAGTTGGTCTTGGCCAGACGTTTCTGCAGCCGGCGGTTGTGGCGCTGCTGCACGTCCTCCTTCACATCCAGCATTTTCAGGTTGCCGTCAAGAATGCGCAGAATCCCTTTCACCGCATAGTCGAGTTGCGATTCCATATACACCAGCGCCGAATTATGGCCCGGTCCGGAGTTGGGGCCGAAGGTGAGGAACAGGTTCGGGTAGCCGGCCACGTTGATGCTCTTGTAGGCCTGGGCGCCGCCCTGCCATTCCTGATCCAGCCGGCGGCCTTCCAGACCCTTGACCGGGAACGGCGTGCCGCTTTTGCTGACATCGAAGCCGGTGGCGAACACGATGCAATCCAGCTGATGCTCGACGCCGTCCGAGGTGCGGATGCCGTTCGGCGCCAGCCGCGCGATCGGCCAGGTGATCAGCTCGGCGTTGTCTTGTTGCAAGGCGGGGTAATAGTCGTTGGAGACCAGCACCCGTTTGCAGCCGATGCGGAAATCCGGGGTCAGCTGCCGGCGCATCCAGTCGTCTTCCACCTGGTTATGCAGGTGCGCCAGGCTGAGCCGCTCGGCGACCCGGGTCAGCGGCGAATTCCAGATCACCGCCATGGCCATGGTTTCGTGGGTCCAGAACAGCGCCTGGCGCACCGCCTTCTGGCTGGCCGGGATTTTCTTGAACAGCTTCTTGTGCCAGTCCGGTGTCTTGAAATCAGGACGCGGCACCACCCAGCCCGGGGTGCGCTGGAACACTTTCAGCGTGCCCACGGTTTTGACCAGTTCCGGAACAATCTGAATGCCGCTGGCGCCGGTACCGATCACCGCCACACGCTTTCCGGTGAAGTCGTAGTCGTGATCCCAGCGCGCGCTGTGAATCTTCTTACCCTCGAACTCGTCCAGGCCTTCGATGTTCGGGAAGCTGGCGTTGGACAACGGGCCCTGGGCCATCACCGCGGTGCGGCCGCGCACCACGTCGCCTTTTTCCAGTGTCGCTTCCCACAGGCCGGCTTTTTCCTGGAACGACAAATCGGTGACGTTACAGTTGAAGCGGATGTGTTTTTCCAGATCGAACGCGTCCACCAAATAGTGGATGTAGTCGAGAATCTCATTGCTGCCGGAGAAGCTGCGCGACCACTCCGGGTTGGGCGCGAACGAGTAGGAATACAGATTGGAAGGAATGTCGCAGGCGGCGCCGGGGTAGGTGTTGTCCCGCCAGGTGCCGCCGACGCGGTCGCCGCGCTCCAGAATCACGAAATCATTAACCCCGGCCTGTTTCAGCCGAATCGCCATGCCCAGCCCGGCAAAGCCGGCGCCCACGATCAATGCCGATGCCGGCTTCGCCTTGCGCTTGGCGGCGGCTTTTTTCGGCGCCGCTTTCTTCACGGTAGCCTTCTTAGCAGCCGCCTGCGTGCTCGCCTTTTTAGCCGGGGCTTTTCTGACGGCTGCTTTCTTAGTGGTCGCCTTTTTAGCTGGCGCTTTCGTCGTGGCGGCCTTCTTCGCCGCTGCTTTCTTGCGCGGCGTTTTGGCGGCCGCGTTCACGGTGCCGCTGGTAACATCGGTCTCGCCCGCTTTCACTTCAGGCTGGTCCGCGGTGCGGCTGTCGTTACTGTTGGGGGTCTCGTCATTCATAGCAATTCACTGGCTGAAAGATCGGATTGAAAAGGGTCATCGCTTGGCACCGCACTTCTACGGCAGCCGGATTTGTAGGAGCGGGCCCAGCCCGCGAAAGGGAGCGAAGCTCCCGGCGGGATCCCAGAGACCTCTGAAGGCGGCATATCAACAGCGCCTCTGGAATCCTGCCGGCCGGCTTTGCCGGCCTTTCGCTTGCAGGCAAGCTCCCACAAGGCCCGCTCCTACAAGACTAGGCGGTCGGTTTATAGGTAATGCCCTTCACCCAGGTCGGCACGCTGGACGGCATCACCCATTCGGGCACCCGGTCGGTAAGCTTGACCATGGCGTCCACCGGGGCGTGGTACAGGCGGTTGCGGCGGTTTACCACCATCCGCCCGTGGCGGCTGATGATCTGGTACCAGGGGTTGTTGCGGCCTTCCTGGGTGCGGCCGCCGATACGCTCGAACTTTCTCATCGCCGCGTAGAGGCGCTCTTCGCCAAGGCCCATCTCGATGATGTTGTCGCGCATCCGGTTAAGCAGCGGCACATAGGACGCGACACCAAGAATCAAACGCGGATCGGCGATCGTGCCCAGCGCTTTCAGAGCCTTCAGATAGACCGGCCCGTGGCCCTGCATTTCCAGCACGTGGAAGCCCACGCCCAAGTGTCGGGATTCATCGTCATTGATCCTGGCGAACGCCTGGTGGCACACCGGGTCGTCCACGGTTTCCAGCAGGAAGGTGCAGAGCGCGCCGTCCAGGGCGATCTCCAGCATCGGAATCACCGAGCCCAGCACTTCCAGCGGCATGTCGTCGCTGTAGCGGTCGAGCCACTGAATCACCAGCTTCAGGTTTTTGTTGGGCTCGGGAATGTTCTCGCCGTCGAGCATGCCCCAGCGTTTCATCAGCGCCATTTCGGCGTTGGCGTGGCGCTGCTCTTCAGCGTGGAAGTAGGTGTAGATTTCCTTGAGCGTGTCGTTGGGCGCCTTCTTGGCCATGGCCGCGAAGCCGCGCGCGCCGACGTGCTCGATCCACATCAGATCGGCCATGAAGGCTTTCAGCTTGGGCCACTGCTCGGCGGTGATTTTGTCCGCCCCCGGCGCGTCCCAGTCAATGTCCGCCAGCGCCCACTGGCTGGCTTTGATTTTGGCGAGCATTTTGTCGAGATCGATGGAAGCCATGGGTGTCTCTCCTTCCAGTTAGACGAAGCGGCTCAACAGGCCGGCTCCGCGTGCGTAGGTGGTGGGCAGGTAACGCTTGGCACGCCAGATCAGACGCGCGTCCACCTGCGGCAAGACATAAAGACGGCCCTTGTCCAGGGCTTTCAGGGTGGTCTCGGCGACGCCCTCGGCGGACACCCCGGTAAGCGACACCCACTTGTTCATCAGTGACGTCACCGAATCGTCAATGCGGCCGTCGCGGAAAATATTGGTCTTCACCACGGTCGGGCACAGCGCGGTGACGGTGATGCCGGCGCCGGCGGTTTCCGCCGCCAGCGTTTCGGACAAGGCCAGCACCGCCGCCTTACTGGCGTTATAGGGCCCCATGCTGGGCGCGGCGGCGAAGCTGGCGGTGGAGCACACATTGATGATGCCGCCGCCACCGCCGGTGCGCAGGCGCGGGGTGAACACGTGGCAGCCGTGCACCACGCCCCACATATTGACGCCCATCACCCAGTGCCAGTCTTCCATGGAAATCTCGCCCACCGGCTTGCCGCCGGCGCCGACGCCGGCGTTATTGATCACCAGGGTGGGGGCTTCGCCGAACCATTCCTGGGCCCGGTCCGCCAGGGCTTCGACCTGCGCCAGCACGGACACGTCGCAGGGCACCGCCAGGGCATGGCCGCCCTGCTCCCGGATCGTTTCGGCGGTGTTCTCGGCGGTGGCCGGGTTGAGGTCGCTGCACACCACCCGGCCGCCGCGCCGCGCCAGCTCCAGCGCGAACGCCCGCCCGATGCCACTGCCGGCGCCGGTGACAACCGCGCGGCTGCCTCGGGATATCTTGTTTTTGGTAAACACTTTGCTGCTAAGCATCGGGGCGAACCTCGCCGAATTGACCGTGACATTGTTTAATGGCAAGTTAGTCCGACTAATTGTTCGGATTCAACTCGGATATGCCTCGTAAACCCCAGCAGCCGCGCGCCCACGCTACCGTCGGCGCCATCGTCGAAGCCGGTTTTATCTCGCTCGCCCGCAACGGCGTGGAAAACACCACCACCCGGCATATCGCCGATATCGCCGGGGTCAGCGTGGGGTCGCTCTACGAATATTTCGCCAATAAGGAAGAAGTGTTCGATGCCATGCACGAGCACATGGTCGGGGAGGTGGTGGGCATGGTGCGGCCGCTGATCCCCACGCTGGTGCGCATGGACATCCGCGAGCTGGTGGCGGAGCTGCTTTACCGGTTCCGCGATCTGCTGGAACGCGATGACGGCCGTTACCTGCGCTACATGAGCTACGCCGCCTACTTCGCGCCGCGCAATCAGATCGAGCCGGTCAACCGGCTGCTAATGGATTTGCTGATGAAGTACGTGATGCACCATCCGCAACTGGTGCGGCTGGGCAACCTGCCGGCGATGGGCTTCATTATGATCAACGGCGGGGTGTTCACGGTGATTCGCTATCTCACCGAGCCCAACCCCACCGTGACCTTCGACGACCTGGTGCGCGGCCTGGGGGACATGGTCGCGCACTTCGTGGACGGCGAGCTGCAACGGGCGGGCAGCGCCGACTGAGCGGTTATTTCAGCAGATCGATTTCCAGGTTGGGGGCGTCCCGGTCCACGCGCTGCCAGGTCTGGCTGCGGCCCAACAGGCTGATGCCCAGGTAGCCGCGCGCTTCCAGGGTGTTCTCATCGGTCAGGGTGGCGCGGGCGCTGTAGGTCTTGCCGTTGTCCGGGGAGTAGATGCTGCCGTCTTCCCATTCGTTACCACCGGCGTATTCCAGCCCTTTGAGCACGGTCACGCCGAGCAGCCGGCGGCCACGCAGTGCCTCGTCCGGGTTTTCGGTGTCGTAGCGGGCCTCGCCGCTGCGCGAGCCCACCACGGTGCCTACCCAGGCGTCGCCCTCTTTATGAATCTGCACATAGCCGCCGGTATCGGTTTCCCAGATACCTTCAATGGCGTTTTCGCCGGCGGCCCAGGCGGTGGCGCCGAAAGCCAGCAAGGCGGTAATCAGGATGGAACGGATCATGGGTCGGTCCTCTACTTCAGAACGGTCTTTAGGGGCAACATTTTGCAGCGCGCAAAAGAGTAAACAAAGTCGACCCTGTTGTCTGTCACTTTAGAGGGGTGAAACGGGGCGGGGTTCTTAAAACAAGATCAAATCGCCCCCGCGCGGGCGGCGGGGGCGGAAAGCGGAACCGGCGGCGAACCTCAGTCGAGGATTTTCGCCAGGGCCTGTTCCAGTTTTTCCACGGTGCGCTCGATGTTGTTGAGCTTGTCGAGCCCGAACAGGCCCACGCGGAAGGTCTTGAAACCGTCCGGCTCATCGCACATCAGCGGTACGCCGGCGGCGGTCTGCAGCCCTTCACCGATAAACTTCTTGGCGTTGTGCATGCCGTCGTCGCCGGTGTAGCAGACCACCACGCCGGGCGCCTGGAAGCCGGTGGCCGCCACGCTCTGAATGCCGTAGCGGGTGAACAGCGCGCGCACCCGGCCGCCCAGCTCTTCCTGCAGGGCCTGCACCACGGGGAAGCCCTGGGCGCGGGTCTCTTCCATGATGTCGCGGAAGCGCGCCAGACCGTCGGTGGGCAGGGTGGCGTGGTAGGCGTGGCCGCCGTCTTCGTAGGCACGCATGATGCCCAGCCAGCGCTTCAGGTCGGCGGCAAAACTGGTGCTCTGGGTGTCTTCCAGGCGGCGCAGGGCTTCCTCGCCCAGCATCACCAGGGCGGCACAGGGCGACGAGCTCCAGCCCTTCTGCGGCGCGCTGATCAGCACGTCCACGCCGCGCGCCTTCATGTCCACCCACAGGGCGCCGGACGCGATGCAGTCGAGCACGAACAGACCGCCCACCTCGTGCACCGCTTCGGCCACGGCTTCCAGATAGTCGTTCGGCAGCAACAGCCCGGCGGCGGTCTCCACATGGGGCGCGAACACCAGGTCCGGCTTTTCGGCGCGGATCGACGCCACCACTTCCTCGATGGGCGCCGGCGCGAACGGCGCGGGCTCGCCCTCGCCCTCCACCTGACGGGCCTTCAGCACGGTCTCGGCGGCGGGGATCGAGCCCATCTCGAAAATCTGGCTCCAGCGGTAGCTGAACCAGCCGTTGCGGATCACCAGGCATTTCTTGCCGGTGGCGAACTGACGCGCCACCGCTTCCATGCCGTAGGTGCCGCCGCCGGGCACCACCGCCACGGCCTCGGCGTGGTAGGCCTGCTTCAGGGTGGCGGAGATGTCCCGCATCACCTGCTGGAACGCCTGGGACATATGATTCAGCGACCGGTCCGTGAACACCACGGAATATTCGAGCAGACCGTCCGGGTCTATCTCGGGCACCAGTTGAGACACAAGCACTCTCCCGACTTCAGTTCGTTTACATGGTTCAGCGATAGGATAGTTGTTATAGAGGCGTGAGTCTTGGCCTGCAAGCGAAAGCGCGGCTTTAGCCACCCGGCAAAAGTTGCCCCGCAGGATTCCAGAGACCTTGTCGGTCCTGCCGTTAGAAAAGTCTCTGGGATCCTGCCGGGAGCTTTGCTCCCTTTCGCGGGCAAGGCCCGCTCCCACAAGCCGCCCCCTCCAAGCGCGCCTCTAGCTGTCAACTATCAACTATCAACTGTTAACTGCCCTTTTTTCACCATGTGTCGATCATCGGGCGGCGTTTGCCGGCGATGGGCTCGCGGCCGGCCAGGGGCGCGGCGCGCAGGCCGCGCAGCACCCAGGCGCGGGAGTCGGACGGGTCGATGACCGCGTCGATTTCCAGGGCGGCGGCCATGCTCAGGGCCTCGCCGCGCTCGTAGAGTTTGCCCACCAGTTCGTTGAACAGCGCCTGGCGCTTTTCCGGGGTCTCCTGGGCGTCCAGTTCCTTCTTGTAGGCCAGGTTCACCGCCCCTTCCAGACCCATGCCGCCGAATTCGCCGCTCGGCCAGGAGGCGCAGAAGAACGGCGCGTGGAAGGAGCCGCCGGTCATGCCCTGGGCGCCCAGGCCGTAGCCCTTGCGGGTGACCAGGGAGAACAGCGGCACGGTGAGGCTGGCGGCGGTGACGAACATGCGGCAGGTGTGGCGGACCATGGCGGTCTCTTCTTCCTCGGGGCCGACCATAAAGCCCGGGGTGTCGCAGAAGCTGACCATGGGCACGCCGAAGGCGTCGCACAGCTGCATAAAGCGCGACGCCTTATCGGCGCCGGCGGCGTCGATGGCGCCACCGAGCACTTTCGGGTCGTTGGCGATCAGGCCCAGGGGCCGACCTTCCACGCGCACGAAGGCGGTGATCATGCCCGGGGCGAAGTCCGGGCGCAGCTCGACCACCGAATCGGTGTCCGCGAAGACATTGATCAGGTGGCGCATGTCATAGGCGTGCAGCCGGTTTTCCGGCACCGCCCGGCGCAGCCAGCGCTGGTCCTCGCAGGTCCAGTCGGTGATCTCGCCCTGGAAATAGCCCATCAGTTTCTTGGCCAGGGCGGCGCCCTCTTCCTCGTCCTTGACCACGCAATCGATCACGCCGTTGGCGCGCTGCACGGAGACCGGGCCCACCTCTTCCGGCTTGAACGAGCCCAGGCCGCCGCCTTCGATCATGGCCGGGCCGGCCATGCCGATGCAGGCGTTCTCGGTGGCGATCATCAGGTCACTGCAACCGGCGAACACGGCGTTGCCGGCGAAGCAGCGCCCGGACACCACGGCGATGCGCGGCACCAGGCCACTGAGGCGCGCGTACTGCAGGAAGCTGGGGCCGTCCAGGCCGGCCACCTTGGTGGCGTTGTCGGTGTCGCCGGGGCGGCCGCCGCCACCCTCGGCGAAGAAGATCACCGGCAGTTTCTGCTGCTCGGCGATTTCCAGAATACGGTCGGTCTTCTTGTGGTTCATGGTGCCCTGGGTGCCGGCCAGGACGGTGTAGTCGTAGGCGAGCACCGCGCAGTGGCTCTTGTCCTCGCCGAACAGGTCGCCGTTCACCGAGCCGATGCCGGTGATCATGCCGTCGGCGGGGGTGTTGTGGATCAGGTCCTCGGTGGAACGGCGCGCGCGCTGGGCGGCGAAGGTGAAGCCGCCGTATTCAATAAAGCTGTCGGCGTCGCAGATCGCCGCCACGTTTTCCCGGGCGGTGCGCTGGCCGGTCTTGCGGCGCTTGGCCACCGCGCCCGGGCGGTGCTCGTCGCGCAGCAGGGCGTCGCGCCGCTGCAGCTTGGCCAGATCCGGACGGATATGATCCAGGTCGATCTCTTCCGCTTCCTGGTCGGCGTCGCCGGCCACTTCGCCGGGCTCGATAAAGTACAGCGGATCGCCGCCGCTGACCGCGTCGCCCACGGCGAACGTCACCCGACGCACCGTGCCGCTGACGCCGGCCACCACCTGGTGCTGCATTTTCATCGCTTCCACGAACGCCACCGGCTGGCCTTCGCGGACGCTGTCGCCGTCGCCGACCATCAGCTCCACCACCACGCCCTGCATCGGTGTGGTCACCGCCTCGGTGCCCGCCGGCCCCTGAATGGCCGCCTGGGTGGCGGCGGCGCCGGCGTCTTCGGAGGCACCGAAATGCAGGGACGGGTGCGCGCCCTCGCCCACCAGCTCCGCCATGTGGTCGTCGACGAAGCGGGTGTAGACGGTGTTCGCCACCACTTCGTCGCGGCGCAGCAGGTTCTGCAGGAAGCCGATGTTGGTGTCCACGCCTTCGATGCGGAACTGGCACAGCGCCCGGTAACCGCGCCGCACCGTGGTGGCGTAGTCACCGCGGCCGTGGACGATCAGCTTGGCGAGCAGGGAATCGTAGTGGGGGCTGGTGCGGTAGCCCCGGTAGCCGAAGGTGTCCACCCGCAGGCCGGGGCCGGTGGGCGGCTCGAAGGTGGCCAGGGTGCCGCCGGCGGGGCGCGCCTCACCGCTGGCTTCCATGGTTTCCATATTAACGCGCAGCTGCATGGCGAAGCCTAGCGGCTGCGGCGGGCGGGTCAGCCCGAGATCCGCCAGGGAGGCGCCACCGGCCACTTTCAGTTGTGCCTGCACCAGGTCCACGCCGGTGATTTCCTCGGTGACGGTGTGCTCTACCTGCAGACGCGGGTTGGCTTCGATAAAGGCGAAGTGGCTTTCGTCGGCGTCGACCAGGAATTCGAAGGTGCCCAGGCTGCGGTAGCCGACCCGCGCCGCCAGCCTCAGGGCGGCGTCCAGCAACTGCTGGCGGGTGTCCTCGGAGAGCGTCGGGCTGGGCGCCACCTCCACCAGTTTCTGGTTTCGGCGTTGCAGGCTGCACTCGCGTTCCCACAGATGCACGGGCGCGTCGCCGCCGTCGCCCAGCACCTGCACTTCGATATGCCGGGCCCGCTCGATAAAGCGCTCCACATAGACGGCGTCGTTGCCGAAGGCGGCGCCGGCTTCCGCCTGGCAGCGTTTGAACGCCTCGGCCAGATCGTCACCCGGGCGCACGATGCGCATGCCACGCCCGCCGCCGCCGGCGATCGCCTTGACGATCACGGTGGCGCCGTCGCCCAGGCCGTCGCGGAACGCCTGGGCCTGTTCCAGGGTGGTGTCGGCGCCGGTGCCGGGCACCACCGGCACCTGGCATTCCTCCGCCAGCACCCGGGCGCGGGCCTTGTCGCCGAGCAGCGCCAGAGTGTCCGCGTCCGGGCCGACGAAGATCAGGCCCGCCGCCGCGCAACCGGCGGCGAAATCGCGACTCTCGCTGAGAAAGCCGTAACCCGGGTGCACCGCGTCGCAGCCCTGCTCTTGCGCCACGCGCACCAGCTGCTCGCCGTCCAGGTAGGCGGCCACGCCCTGGCCGGACAGCGCCGCCGCCTGGTCCGCCACCCGGGTGTGCAGCGCCCGTTCGTCATCGGCGGGGTAGACCGCCACGGTGGCGATATCCAGGTCCGCGGCGGCGCGGGCGATGCGTACGGCGACTTCGCCGCGGTTGGCTATGAGCAGCTTTTTGATGGTCATGAAGCAGGATCCGTCTTGTTCTGGTTAGGGGGCAAGATAGCCAAATACTGACTTACACGTCAATTAGTATTGACACCAGTTTTATTTACTTGCAGATTAATTAGAACACTATTCATACGAACACGGCACAGGAGGCGCGGCGCTTGGCCAGACCGGAGAAAAAATCGCAATTGGGCCAGCCGCCGATGAAGGCGCAGATCAAGAAAGCGGCCCGCGATTTGTTTATTCAGCGTGGCCTGGCCGACGTCAGCTACGGCGATATCGCCGAGGTGGTGAACACCACGCGGGCCAATCTGCATTACCACTTCGGTAACAAGAACGCGCTAATTGATGCGGTATTCCAGGAGACCTTCGACAGCCTGGAAGAACAGTTCAAGGAAGTGTGGGCCAAGCCCGGCCTGACCCTGGATGAGCGCATCATGCTTACCGCCAAGGACTGCGAGCGCCGCTTCTACGAGTTCAACAAAGATACCCGGGGGCGTAATCCCTGGAGTCTGTCGGCGCGGGCCCGATTCGAGAACCATTTGCTGTCGCCGGGCATTCAGGCGGGCATTTCCGAAATGTCCCGTCATTTCGAGGACTACGTGGCCCACGCGGTCACCCTGGCGATCGGCGCCGGCGAACTGCGCCCGGACACGCCGGTGCGCCAGGTGGTGATGCTGATCACCCCACTTTGGTATTTCGGCTCGTTGCTCACGCAGCACAGTGGCCTGAACAAACTGCTGGACCATTACAAGGCGGTCACCGACACCATCGCCGCCGCCTATGGAACATAACAACACTCCCCTTCGGCCGCGCGCGGCCGACCGTGGATGTGCCGGAGAGAGTCATGGCGCAACACACCGAATGGGCACGACAGGCTCAGGACGCACCGCTGTTGTCGGTGGAGAACCTGAGCATTTCGTTCGCTCACCCGGGCGGCGAAACCGCCATTACCCGGGACGTGTCTTTTACCGTGGCGCCCGGCGAGCGGGTCGGCGTGGTCGGCGAGAGCGGCTGCGGCAAGACCGTCACCGGGCTGGCGCTGCTGGGCCTGCTGCCGAGCGCCACCGCCCGGGTGCGCGGCGCGATCCGCTTCCAGGGTGAGGATCTGAGCACCCTGCCGGCGAGCCGTATGCGGCGCTTGCGCGGCAGCGAGATCAGCATGATCTTCCAGGAACCGATGAGCGCCCTGGACCCGGTCTTCACCATCGGCGAGCAGCTTACCGAAACCCTGCGCAGCCACCGCAAAGTGAGCCGCAAGGAGGCCCGCGAGCGCGCCATCGAGGCGCTTGCCGAAGTGGGCATTCCGTCACCGGCACAACGCATCAACGATTACCCCTACCAGTTTTCCGGCGGCATGCGGCAGCGGGTGATGATCGCCATGGCGCTGATCTGCCGGCCCAAGCTGGTGATCGCCGACGAACCCACCACCGCCCTGGACGTGACCGTGCAGGCGCAAATCATCGACCTGCTCTGCGAGATCAGCGACAGCACCGGCACCGCGTTGTTGTTCATCACCCACGACCTGGGCGTGGTGGCGGAGACCTGTTCGCGGTTGCTGACCATGTACGCCGGCGAGGTGGTGGAGAGCGCACCGGTGGATTCGGTGTTGTACCGCCCGCGCCACCCCTATTCCTCCGGGCTACTGTGCTCGCTGCCCGGTCTCAGCGAGCGCGGCCAGCGGCTGCCGTCAATCGCCGGGCGCGTGCCGGCCCCGGACCAGATGCCACGGGGCTGCCGCTTTCAGGCGCGCTGCCCGCACGCCACCGACGGCTGCGAACAGCCCCAACCCTTGCAGCCGCTCACCGACGACCGCCTGGCGCGCTGCTGGCGCAGCGCCGAACTGACTTTGCCGGGAGCCGTGAACCCATGAACGCCCCTCTCACCCCGCGCCCGGACAGCGCCGCCGCCAGCGTGTCCGCGCATCAGTTGAGCATCCACTTCGCCACCAAGGCGGGCACCGTGAAAGCGGTGGACGGCGTCAGCTTCGCCATCCAGCCCGGCGAGACCTTCGGCATCATCGGCGAATCCGGCTCCGGCAAAACCACCCTGGGGCGCGCCCTGGCCGGCCTGCTGAAACCCAGCGCCGGTGACATCCGTTACGGCGAACACAACCTGCGCACCCTGTCGCGGGCGGAACGCAAACGGCTGCGCCGCGATCACCAGATTATTTTTCAGGACCCGCACGCGGCCCTGAACCCGCGCATGACCATTCTGCAATCGGTGATCGAGCCGCTCGACATTATCGGCGAAGGCGACCGGCAAAGCCGCCGGCAAACCGCCGCCGACGCCCTGGAACGGGTCGGGTTGCCGGCGGCGATCGGCAAACGCTATCCGCACGAGCTGTCCGGCGGCCAGAAGCAGCGGGTCAATATCGCCCGCACGCTGACCCTGCGCCCCAAGTTCATCGTCTGCGACGAGGTGGTGGCGGCCCTGGACGTGTCGATCCGGGGCTCGATTCTCAATCTGTTCGCCGACCTTCAAAAAGAGTTCGGCATTACCTATGCGTTCATCACCCACGATATTTCCGTGGTGTCCCACGTCAGCGACCGCATCGGCGTGCTGTATCTGGGCCGGTTGATGGAGCAGGGACCGGCGGACGCGATCAGCGACCAGCCGCTGCACCCCTATACCCAGGCCCTGCTTTCCGCCGAACCCCTGCCACTGCCCGGCGACCTGCGCGACAGCCGCCGCCGCATTCGTCTGGAAGGGGAGATCCCCAGCCCGCTGAATCCGCCGTCCGGCTGCCCGTTCCGCACCCGCTGCCCGAAAGCCGAAGCGCTGTGCGCGGAGCGGGTGCCCGAGTGGCGGGAACTGCGGCCGGAGCATTGGGTCGCGTGCCATTTCGCCGAATCGAATCTTTGAACAAAACAAGAAAATTTGTGGAGAGCACGATGAAGAAAAAACAGCAAAGCGATCATCAACAGGACCTCACCGTCGACGGCCACGGCGTTTCCCGCCGCGCCTTCATGGGCTACCTGTCCGGCGCTCTGGCCGCGGGCACCCTGCTCGGACCCACCAACGCCTGGGCGCAGAGCGGCGGCAAAGCCGGCCTGTTGCGGGTGGGCGCCAACGCCAACCCGTCCAGCCTGGACCCGGCCACCGGCGGCTCCGGCTCCGACCATGTGTTCCTGTACCCGCTCTACGACACCCTGGTGGCCTGGGATTTTGAATCGCTGAAAGCGCAGCCGGGCCTGGCCGAACGCTGGGAATTCACCGACCCGACCACCCTGGTGCTGACCCTCAAACAAGGCGTGCGCTTCCACGATGGCAGCGCGCTCAACGCCGAGGCGGTGAAGACCAACCTGGACCGCAACCGTAGCGCCGAGTTTTCCAATATCCGCGCCGACCTGGCGTCGGTGGACAGCGTGGCGGTCACCGGCGAGCACGAAGTGACGCTGACGCTCAAGAACCCGGACACCGCCCTGCCGCTGATTCTTTCCGACCGCGCCGGCATGATGGTGTCCCCTGCCGCGCTGGAAAAACACGGCGGCCGCGTGGACCGCAATCCGGTGGGCGCGGGCTTCATGCGCTTCGGTAACTGGGCCGACGGCAGCGAAGTGGCGATGAGCCGCTTCGACGACTACCACGGCGACCAGCGCCCCGACCTGGGCGGCATCGAATTCAAGGTGATTACCGACAGCGCCACCCGGCTGCGGGCCGTCATGTCCGGCCAGGCGGATCTGGCCTATCACCTGGACGGCCGGCAAAAACCGCTGGTGGAAAAAATGCCGACCCTGAGCGGCTCGGTCTCGTCCACCATTTACGTCTATCAGCTGTACATGAACATGTCGCGCAAGCCCATGGACGACGTGCGCGTGCGTCAGGCGATCAACCACGCCATCGACCGGGACGCCTTTATTCGCGCCACCATGGCCGGCGCCGGCGAGCCGGCTTACATGAACCTGCCGGAATCCCACTGGGCGTTCGACCAGCAGACCGCCGGCCTCTACCCCCATGACCCGGAGAAAGCCAAGGCGCTGCTCGCCGAGGCCGGTTACCCGGACGGCATCGAACTGGACCTGCGCGGCTACAACGATCAGTCGTCGGTGCAGATGCAGGAAGTGCTGCTGGCGCAGTTCGCCAAGGCCGGCATTCGCGGCCGCTTCCGCACCGGCACCATCGCCGATATGTCGGCGGCCTACTTCGGCCAGGAAAAAACCGGCGACATGCTGCTCTCCGCCTGGACCGGGCGGCCGGACCCGAGCCTCAGCTATTCACTGATGTACACCGAGGACGCCTACTTCAATGCCGGCAGGGTGGCGCCGCCGGAAGGCTTTAACGAGGCCCTGCTGGCCTCGCGCAGCAGCGACGACATCGAGCAGCGCAAGGCCGCCCTGGCCAAGGTGCAGCGGCTGGTGATGGAGAACGCCCTGGTGGCGCCGCTGGCGTTCCGTCAGAGCATCGTGGCGAGCACCGACAAGGTGCGCGGCTACCGCAATAACCTGCTCGGCAAACCCAAGTTCAACGGTGTCTCACTGAAAGGCTGAGCGGGCCGCGCCGGCGGCGGAGAAGTACGCTATGACGACTGCTGTGAAAGCAAACCGGGTCAAACAGAAAATGGTGGTGTCGCGCTTGCTGCAGGCACTGCCGATTCTGGTGCTGGCCACCTTTATTGTGTTCAGCCTGATGCAGCTGATTCCCGGCGACGTGGCGGTAACGCTGGCCGGGGAAAACGCTTCGGCGGAACGGATCGCGCAGATCCGCGAGGCCTACGGGCTGAATCAGCCGTTCCTGGCGCAATACGGCGACTGGCTGTGGCGGGCCGCCCAGGGCGACCTGGGCGCCTCGTTGCTGTCCGGCGAGCCGGTGGCGCAGACCATCGCGCGCACCTTCCCCAACACCCTGCTGATCGCCTTCTACGCGGTGCTGTTGTCGGTGCTGGTGGGGGTGCCGCTGGGCATCCTCGCCGCCACCCGTTCCGGCTCGCCGCTGGACAGCGGCATCATGGGCGCCGCCTCGCTGGGCGTGGCGGTGCCCAACTTCTGGTTCGGCATGATTCTGGTGCTGTATCTGGCGCTCACCTTCAAGTGGTTTCCGGCCACCGGCTTCGTCTCGCCGCGCGAGGATTTTTCCGCCGCGCTCTGGTACGCCACCTTGCCGGCGCTGGCGTTGTGTACCAATGGCATCGCCGAAATCGCCCGCCAGCTGCGCAGCTCGCTGGTGGAGATTCAGTCGTCCCAGCATGTGCGCACCCTGCACGCCAAGGGCCTGAGCCCGGCGCGCATTCTCTGGAAGCACGGCCTGAAAAACGTGAGCGTCAACCTGCTCACCGTAGTGGGCCTGCTGTTCAACAAAATTCTCGCCGCCACCGTGGTGGTGGAGGCGGTGTTCGCGATCCCGGGTATTGGCAGCTCGATCGTTAACGCCGTGCTGCAGGGCGACTTCCCGGTGGTTCAGGGCGCCGTGCTGGCGATGGTGGTCACGGTGATTCTGGTCAATCTGTTCACCGATCTGGCGTGCACCGTTCTCGACCCGAGGATCAGCGAAGCATGAATACTTCCACGGTTAACGACGTTGCCGGCGTTCCGGTCTGGGACGAACCCGGCCTGGGCCGCCGGGTTCTGAACTGGCTGCGCGGCGACCCGCGCGCCGCCCTCAGCCTGGTGGTGCTGGTGGTGATCCTGGGCGCCGCCCTGCTGGCGCCCTGGCTGGCGCCCCACGACCCCACCGCGCAGAACTTCGACCAGATGCTTAACGGCCCCTCCGCCGAACACTGGCTGGGCACCGACGACCTGGGCCGGGATGTGTTCAGCCGCCTGATGCACGGCGGCGCCAACTCGCTCTACGCGGCGCTGCTGGCGGTGGCCGTGGCGCTGGTGATCGGTGTGCCGCTGGGTCTGATCGCCGGCTTCGTGGGCGGCTGGACCGACACCCTGATCAGCCGGGTGATCGATACCTTCCTGTCGTTCCCGGCGATCATTCTGGCGGTGGCGGTGACCGGCGCCATGGGCATCGGCCTGACCAATGCGATGTTCTCGGTGGGTCTGGTGTTCGCGCCGCAGATCGCGCGGCTGATCCGCGCCCGGACCCTGGTGGTGCGCCAGGAGCTGTACGTGGACGCGGCGCGCTGCTTCGGCGCCTCGCCGTTGCGTCTGTTGCTGCGCCACGTACTGCCCAATGCGATTCAGCCGGTGATCGTGCAAAGCACCCTGCTGCTGGCGGTGGCGCTGCTCGCCGAAGCCAGCTTGAGTTTTCTCGGCCTGGGGGTGCAGCCCCCGGACGTGAGCTGGGGCGCGATGATCGCGCGCGGCTACATGTATATGTCCATCGTTCCCGAACAAATGTATGCCCCGGGGCTGATCATCATGATCACCGCGGTGGCCTTCAACGCCCTGGGCGAATCCCTGCGCGCCGCCCTCGACCCGACCATCAAGGGTCACAGTTAAAGGAGACTCTCATGAACACTCAAACCGTGGCCGGTCTTAACCCGGTGCCGGTGCCCGGCTCCGCCTGGTCCGGCGATCCGGTCCGCTATCTGGACGGCGAGAAACCGCTGCATGAATACCTGTTCGATCACGCCGACAAGGTGCCCGACCAGCGCGCCTATGTGTTCTACGGCACCGAGCTGACCTGGGCGCAAATGGCCGACGGCGTGCGCCGGCTGGCCGCGTTTCTGCAACAGCGCGGCGTGGGCAAAGGCGACCGGGTGGCGCTGTACATGCAGAACTGCCCGCAATACATCATGGCCCACTACGCGGTGCAGTGCCTGGGCGCCATGGTGACGCCGGTGAACCCGCAGTACAAAGCCGCCGAAGTGACCTACCAGCTGAGCAACGCGGAAGTCTGCGCCATGGTGGTGGCCCGCGAGCTGTACCCGATCGTCGCCGGCGTGCGCGACCAGGTGCCCGACCTCAAAACCGTGGTCACCACCGCCTACCAGGATTACCTGCCGGAGCAGCCTACGCTGCCGGTGCCCAAGGAACTGGTCACCGACGCCCCGGACCCGGGCGGCGACACCTTCGATCTGAGCGGTGTGCTGGCCGACACCGCGCCACTGACCGAGATCCCGGAAGCGGACCTGTGGAACGGCGTCGGCCTGATGACGTTTACCTCCGGCACCACCGGCCGCCCCAAGGGCGCCATGCTCAGCTACGGCAGCAGCCTGTTCAAAATGGCCGCGTCCTACCAGGCCAACCCGTCCAAGCGCGACGGCATCGGCCTGGCGGTGGCGCCGCTGTGCCACATCGCCGGCATGAACTTCGGCGTTTACATGCCGGTGTACGCCCGCCGCACCGCAGTGATCCTGGCGCGCTTCGACCCGGAAACCGTGATCCAGGCGTTCGAAAAATACCGCTGCGACATGTGGTACAGCATCGCGCCGATGAACCGGGCGATTCTCGATCACCCCGGCGTCGAGCAGCGCGACCTGAGCTCGCTGGAACTGAACCCGGCCACCAGCTTCGGCATCCCGGTGACGGAAAAACTGGCGGAACAGTGGAAAGCGCTCACCGGCTGCCAGCTGCACGAAGCCGCTTACGGCCTCAGCGAAACCCACACCTCCGACACCTTCATGCCCAAGGAGCGCATTAAGTGGGGCAGTTGCGGTTTACCGGTGGCCGGCAACGACATCCGCATCGTCGATGTGGAAACCGGCAAGCCGTGCGCCGCCAACCAAAGCGGCGAGATCGTGGTGCGCAACCCGGCGGTGTTCAAAGGCTACTGGAAGCGCGACGAAGCCACCGCCGAAACGCTGCGCGACGGCGCCGTGCACACGGGCGACGTGGGCTACTTTGATGAGGAGGGCTACCTGTTCTTCACCGGCCGCATCAAGGAGATGATCAAGTGCTCCGGCTACAGCGTGTTCCCGGAAGACGTGGAAGCGCTGATGCTGGACCACCCGGCCATCGCCCAGTCCGCTGCCATCGGTGTGCCCGATGACCAGCGCGGCGAAACCGTAAAACTGTTCGTGGTGCTCAAACCGGACCACCAGGGCAAGGTCACCGAGCAAGCGCTGATCGACTGGGCCAAGGACCACATGGCGGCTTATAAGTACCCGCGTCAAATCGCCTTTATCGACAGCCTGCCCGCCACCGGTGCCGGCAAGGTCCTGCGGCGGCTCCTGAAAGACGCCTGACCCTCCAGGCTATGGGAGCGGGCCTTGTGGGAGCGGGCCCCGCCCGCGAAAGGGTGGCTTTAGCCACCCGGCAGGATGCCAGAGGCCTTGGTTTTCAGGTGTTCGGTGCTTCGTATCGGAGACGCGGTGCAATGGTGGTGCCTTCCGGGACCGCTCAAGCCATCCCTGGCCGCTGTTAGCTTGGCCATCCATGGCCAAACAGCTCCCTCCAGGCACCACCATTGCCCCGCTCACTTTGCAGCGGAACCGCCACGGGTCAGAAACGCCGCCCGGACCTTTCTACGAAACCCTGGCGGCGAATTTCCCAAGGAGCGCCGGGATCGGGTGGGCCCGTCCAGGACCGTGTTTGGCCAGGGATGGCCAAACGCCGAGCCTACACGGATGTACTCGTGGCGTGTCCTGGACGGGCCCACCCGATCCCGGTGCGGGCTCTCTGGAGGGAAAAGTCTCTGGAATCCTGCCGGGTGGCTGGAACCCACCCTTTCGCTTGCAAGGCAAGCTCCCACAAACAATCCAACCTCAATGAACCTTCAAAAAACCGTCATCGCCTTGTCATCCGTTTGCGGCCCACTGCCTGGGTACCGAAAACGAATAATGACGAGGTAACTCCATGAGACTCTGGCTTGCCCTGGGCGCCGGCACCCTTGCCGCCGCGTTGCTGACCGGTTGCGGCGGTGACGACAGCAACGACAACCTGCCCTCTTCCGAGACCCCCGCCGTAAGCGGCGTGAAGCTGAACTTCATGGGCCGCTACAGCACCGGCCAGTTCGATGAGAGCGCGGCGGAAATTCCCGCCTACGACGCCGGCACCCAGCGGGTGTTCGTGGTCAACGCCCAGAAAGGCGCCCTCGACGTGCTGGGCATGGACGATCCGGCCAACCCGGCGCTGGTGGATACTCTGACCACCTCGGAGATCGCCGCGAACACCGAAGTCAACAGCGTGGCGGTGCGTGACGGCCTGGTGGCGGTGGCGGTGCAAGCACCGGTTAAAACCGATGCCGGCTACCTGGCGCTGTACGACGCCGAGACTCTGGAGTTGATCAGCTTTGTCGAGGTCGGCGCGCTGCCGGACATGGTGGCGTTCACCGCCGACGGCCAGTATGTGCTGACCGCCAACGAGGGCGAGCCCAGCGACGACTACAGCGTGGATCCGCAAGGCTCGGTGAGCGTGGTGGACATCAGCGACCCGCAAAACCCGGTGGTCGCCACCGCCGATTTCAGCGCCTACAACGGCCAGGAAGACGACCTGCGCGACCAGGGCGTACGGATCTACGGACCCGGCGCCAGCGCCGCCCAGGACCTGGAGCCGGAATACATCGCCCTGGACGGCGACGGCGCCACGGCCTGGGTGGTCCTGCAGGAGAACAACGCCCTGGCCAAGGTGGACATCGCCAGCGCCACGGTCACCGACATTCTGCCGCTGGGTGAAAAAGACATCAGCCAGGACGGCAACGGCTTCGACGCCAGCGACGATGACGGGGTGATCAACATCCGCACTTTCGACGGCGTGGTCAGCCTCTACCTGCCGGACGCCATTCACGCCTACAGCGCCGGCGGCGAGACCTATCTGGTTACCGCCAACGAGGGTGACGCCCGCGCCTGGGGCGAGGACAACGATGCCTACTGGGGTACCGAAGGCGCGGGTTGCGCCGGCGATGCCAGCCAGGGTTTCGTGGAAGAATTCCGGGTCAAGCACCTGGTGCACGCGTCCGGCTTTGATCGCCGCTGCGGCGACGACCTGCCGCCTCAGCTCCGTGCGCTTGGCGCCGGTGGCCTGCTCAACCCCACCACCTTCGGCTACTGTGGCGCGGTCGATGGCGACCCGGGCGACTGCCGCGAGGACGACGTGCTGGGCCGCCTGAACATCACCTGGACGGAAGGCTACCGCACCGACGGCAACGGCGACCCGGTGATGTTCACCGACGCCGGCGTGCAAGACCCGGCGGGCGACCGCATCATGTACGACACCCTGTACGCCTACGGCGGCCGTTCCTTCGCGATCTGGGACGCGCAAGGCGATCTGGTGTGGGATTCCGGCGACGCCATTGAGCAGTTTATTGCCAGCGATGAATGCATGGCCGGCGCGCAGCGCAACATTCCCTGCGCCGACTACTTCAACAGCGGCCACGACGAAGGCAGCGCCTTCGACAGTCGCAGCGACGCCAAAGGCCCCGAGCCGGAAGGCCTGACGCTGGGCACCCTGGGCGGCAAGACCTTCCTGTTCCTGGGTCTGGAGCGGATGGGCGGCATCCTGGTGTACGACATCAGCGACCCGAGCGCCCCGGTAATGCAGGACTACCTGAACAGCCGCGAGGACTGGGTCACCGAGGATACCGAATCGGTGCTGGTCAGCGCCGGCGACCTGGGCCCGGAAGGCCTGGTGTTCATCCCCGCCTCGGACTCCCCCAACGGCAAGGCGCTGCTGGTGGTGGGTTACGAAGTCAGCGGCACCACCGCCGTCTATGAAGTGCAAGCGCTGCGCGACTGACCGTCACGCGGCGACCTCCGAAGGCCCGGCGTGCCACCGCACGCCGGGCCTTCTTCGTTTGCGGGCCCGGGAAACTGGACCCGGCCGCCAAGCCAGGGCAGTCTTGCGGGTAAACACGCCTTCACGTGGCCGCCAACCCCTGGAGGTTAGCCTTCCGGCTCTGCGGCTGAGGGTAATACGGGTTACACTTTACCGGTCCCGAGAAGGCGCCCTGGGGGAAAACGCTTGCATGTCGCGCCGATTAAGGTCAACTTTTATGACCTATTACCCAAAATCAAGACTGGTGGTACATCAATATGGTTGAAGACGCTTCGCTGGACCGGCTGAACAAGTGCCTGGAAACCCTGCATTTCGCCTTCCGGGGGCTGGTGGCCGAACCCGACAGCATATTGAAAAGCCAGGGGCTGTCCCGTATTCACCACCGGTTGCTGTTTTTTATCGGCCGCAACCCGGGGCTCAGTGTCAACGAGTTGGTCGAAAGCATGCGGCTGACCAAGCAGGCCATCCATAAGCCGCTGAAATCCCTGGTCGAAAAGGATCTGGTGGCAGTGACCCGGGACGCCTCCGACAAAAGGGTAAAACGGCTGGCCCTGACCGAACAAGGCACGGCGCTGGAGTCCCGTCTCACCGGTATTCAGCGGGAGCTGCTCACCCATGCCTTCGACGAAGTGGGTGAAGACGGCGCCGACGCCTGGTTCCGGGTGATGGAAACCATGGCGCGCCGCCTGGGCGTATAAAGCGGACCAAGATAGCGGGGTCCGTGGACGACCCCGCTGAAGCGCCGTTTTATTGATTCAACAACCAGTCACCGGACTCCAACACCCGGTTATTGATACGAATCTCGGCGATGTCACCGGCGAATAAATTGCCCGGATTACCCTGCCAACTATTAATGCCGATGGCCCACGGCTGGCCGGGCTCCACCAGCAGGCCCTGCTGCTCGTCCACCCCGGTGCGCATCACCAGCGAGCCGTCCACGTACATCTGCACCCGCTCACCGTCGTTCACCAGGGCAATGTGGTACCAGTAGTCATTGCTGACTTCCCAGGACCAGTTGTCCTGACCCTTGCCGTTCTGCGAGGTGCTCACCCACTGGAACTCCTTCAGGGAGGAAACATTGAGCCCCAGAGCGGCGTCACTGCCGGAGCAGGCCACTTCGTGGTACTGGCAGACCTGGGTGATACCCGGTTCGTGGTTGAGAATGCCGGACCACTGGTTCTCGTCACGCATCCAATCCGACGGCAAGCGGACAATGGCTTCGATGGTGTATTGCGGCAGGAAACCCGGCTTGCCGGCGGCGCTGTTCTCGAAGCTCAGACCGGCCCCGCCGGTGGTCAGGTAGTAACCGCCAATGTCGTTGTTGCCGTGGAAGGTGGCGGTGCCGGCGGCGTACCCGAACGGTGGTTTGTCATCACGAAGCTCAAAGAAATCGGCCAGATCGCCCTGCGGCTCGTTATAGGCGACCAGCTCCAGCAGGTTGCCATTGCCGGAGGCGTCCAGGAACTGCACCGCGCCGTCGGCGCGGGTGATGCGGTGATCATCGTCGAGAATCCAGTAGGCCTCGGTGCCCTCGATATTGCCCGGGGCGTCCGCCACATTGCCCTGGTTGAGGTCGGCGAAGCGGCGCTCGAAGTTCATTGGCACACTGAATTCCCAGCGCGACAGCTCGTCCTGGGGCTGACGCTCAGCCTCCGGAATGGCCGCCACCCAGGGCGAGTAGGAACGGAAATCCAGTTGCTGGTCCGCGTCGTTGAAGGTCACCAACTGCATCATGCCGTTGCCGCCCCAGAAGCCGGACTGGTAGTCCACCACTACCATCACCACATCGCGGCCGTATTGGTTCTTGCCGATCAGGGTGGCTTCACCGTGGTTATGCCCGCTCAGGGTCAGGAAAATCTGGTCATTGACGCGGATCAAGTCTTCCCACAACTGTTCGCCCAGAGGGGTGAAAACGGCGGTTTCGCCGTCGGAGCCGATGCCCAGCAGCTGGTGGGTGGTCAGAATCGCAGGGGTATCCGGATGCTGGTCAAGAACGCCCTGTACCCAGGCCACGGTTTGCTCCGACGGCAGCCAGTCCAGCGCCAGCACCAGAAACTCACGGCCGCCGGCTTCAAAAATATGGTAGCTGTTGAAACCGGTGCTGTCGGTGCCCTGGAAAGTGGTGAAGTTGGCGGCCTGCAAGGACGCCGGGAAATGCTGCAGGAAGGGTTCCGCCGTCAGGTCGCGCTGGTCGTCCCACTGGCCGCTGTTAAGCACATCGTGGTTGCCGGCCAGAACGCTGTACGGCGTCGCCGCGTTGGCTTCCAGTATCTGCATCGCTTCGCGGGCGGCCACCCACTCGCCGTTCTGGCGGGGCAGATCGACCACATCACCCAGGTGCAGGGTGAATTTGATCTTTTCGTCCTGGTAGTGATCGGCGATCCATTGGGTCTGGGCGGTATAGCGCTCCGGTGAGTAGCGCGAATACTTCTGGGTATCCGGAATCACCGCTACGGTGAAGGCATTGGCACCACTGTCGCCACCACCGCTGTCCGGCGGCGCGACGGCGGACGGATTGGAATCGCTGTCGCCACCACAGGCGGCAAGAAACAGACACAACAAAAAACTGAGCCCGGCGGCGTACCACCGGGGCCGATGCAAAATCATCATGGTTGAACTCCCGAGTAAGAAGACTGAACGCAGCCTTCACGCTATCGCGACGGGATGAACGAGGCGTTTCGACGAAATTGCATTTCAATAAACGGAATATGACAACGCCGCCGGCCAACGGGCCGGGGCGTTGTGATCAGGAAGGTGTCAGGCGGTCTGGCGCTGTTCCTGCTGGTCCGCGTCGAGTTTGTTCTTGTACAGCGAGCGCTTGGGCTTCGCCATCACCCGGCGCAGCATGGGCTCGAAGAACGACAGTGGCAGGGTTTCCTGCTCCGGGTCGAAGGCGGCGGCGTCGTACTTGGCGCAGAATTCCACGGTGCGATCGAAACAGGGGTGGTCGCGGTACTTCTCGCGCAGCTCCGGGTCCAGGCCCAGGTGCTCGAAGAAGTAATAGCCCTGGAAGATGGCGTGGTGTTTCACCATCCAGTGGTTTTCCTCGCTGACGAACGGCTCCAGCAGTGCGGCGCCCACGTCGGCGTGGTTGTAGGGCCCCAGGGTGTCGCCGATGTCGTGCAGCAGGGCGCACACCACGTATTCCTCGTCCTGGCCGTCGCGGTGCGCCAGGGTGGCGGTCTGCAGGCAGTGGGTGAGGCGGTCCACCGGGAAGCCGCCGCAATCGCCTTCCAGCAGCTGCAGGTGGGTGATGACGCGATCGGGCAGTTCCTTGGCGAAACCGCCGAAGGCCTGGCCGATGATCTTCCAATCCTCGGCGGTGCCCTCTTCCATATGTTTGAACTGAGCGCGCGGCTCGTCGTGATGACCGTCCATACTTCTCTCCTCGGCTGGGGCTTGGACGCCCTGGCGTTTATTGGATGTATGATGGTGAGTCTAGGCCGCGCGCCGCACTGAGACTGTCAACGGGTTTACAGTTGGCGCGCGGCGCGGCGTTACGGGGTGTCCGGGCGATGGTGGATCACGTTCTCGAGGTATTGAAAAGCTGCTCGCTGCTGTCCGGGTTGCCCGAGGCGGCACTGCGCGAGGTGGCGCCGCTGGCCAGGGTGCGTCCGTTTCAGGCCAACGAGGTGCTCTACCAGCGCGGCGAGGTGCAATCGGCCCTGTCGGTGGTGGGCGCCGGCAATGTGCGCATCGGCTCCACCAACGCGGAGGGCCGGGAAATCATGCTCACCTTGTTCGAGCCCGGCGCCTGGTTCGGCGATACCGTCTTCTCGCCGGGCATGCCCCGGGTGTTCGGCGCCACCGCGCACACCGACGGCGAGCTGGTGGAGGTGCCCGGCCAGGACTACCGCGCCCTGCTGGCCCGCTACCCGGAAGCCTACCCGCGCACCCTGGACATGCTCAGCCGACGCCTGTGGTCGGCGATTTCCATCATCGAGGACAACGCCCTGCGCGACATGCCCGGGCGGGTGGGACGGCGTCTGCTGTTCCTGGCGCACATGCATGACCCCCAGCGCGGCCCGGGCCCGGTGACCTTCAAACTGACCCGCGAACACATCGCCAACATGATGGGCATGACCCGCCAGGGCGTGCACGGCGTGCTCAAGGCGCTGGAGCAACGCGGCCTGATCCGGTTCAGCTATGGGCGCATCACGGTGCCGGACCCGGACGCCCTGAAGGCTTATCTGGACGAACGTACCGGGTAGTAACTATTACCTACATGATGGCACTTTGGCATTAGTTTGTGACGTGATTAAAGGAAATCACACTAGCGGTCGATAACACTTGGTAACAGACACCAACAGACGGAAACATTCCGGCCGTACCGAGTGAAAACGATGCCTAGCCTGTTCAACGACCTGCCCCTGGCGCTCACCCTGCCCGATCACACTCTCTGGGAAATGCTGGCGATTCCGCTGGGCGCGCTGGTGATGGTGGCGGCGCTGCTCTGGACCGGCCGGATTCGCCAGCGCCTGTTGGTCAATGTGCTGGCGCTGGGCATCATGATGCCGCTGGTGCATCTGTGCATGATCACCGCCGGCGCCCACCTGCTCAGCCAGCGCCTGCAGCTGGTGCTGCTGGACGTGATGCCCACCTGGCTGGGCTGATCTTCAGGCGAGCGCGGGCTCGATAAAGCGCCAGTCTTCCGCGGACTGCCCCAGCACCAGGAAGTGCGGGTTCAGTACATCCGGCTTGTTATACATCAAGGGCTCGAAGTGCGTGTTCACCACCACGCCGCCGGCGGCGTTGACCACCGCGTGGGCGGCGGCGGTGTCCCATTCGCAGGTGGGCGCCAGACGCGGGTAGATGTCCGCCTCGCCTTCCGCCACCAGACAGAGCTTCAGGGATGAGCCCATGGAGGTCTTTTCCACCGGGCCCAGCTGCCCCTCGATCAGCCGCTCCAGCGCCGCCACCTGCTCGGCGCCATGGCGGCGGCTGGCCACCATCACGATCGGCGCGTGCCGCTCCCGGCAACGGATCGGCGAGCGCTTGCCGCCCTCTTCCTTGAACGCCCCCAGGCCCTGGCCACCGGAGTAGGTGATCGCGGTGACCGGCACGTGCACCACGCCCAGCACCGGCACACCGTCTTCCACCAGCGCGATATTGACGGTGAATTCGCCGTTGCGCTTGATGAATTCCTTGGTGCCGTCGAGCGGGTCCACCAGCCAGAAGCGCGGCCAGTCCTTGCGGTCCTCAAAGTCGATGCCGCCGGATTCCTCTGAGAACACAGGAATCTCCGGGGTCAGCGCCTGCAGGCGCGCCTCGATCAGGTTGTGGGCGGCACGGTCGGCCTCGGTGATCGGGCTGTTGTCTTCCTTGTGGTCCACGTCCACGTCGCCGCGATTGTAGATCTCGAGGATGGCGGCGCCGGCGTCCACGGCGATGGCGGATACCGGGCCCAGCAGGGCGTTCAAATCGTTCATTCAGCGGTCCATCAAACGTTGGGTCATCAACAGGGCGGCGATCACGCGGGCTTCGGTCACATCCTCGCGCTGCAGCAGCTCATCCAGCCGTGACAGTTTCCAGGGAATCACTTCCAGGGGTTCGGGTTCGTCGCCGGGCAGGCGCTCTTCATAGAGGTCCTCCGCCAGCGCCACGGTGATGTGGTGGCCCATATAGCCCGGCGACAGGGTCATGCGCTTGAGCAGGGTCAACTTGCCGGCGCCGTAGCCGGCCTCTTCCTTGAGCTCCCGGTTGGCGGCGTCGCGCCAGTCCTCGCCGTGTTCGTAGGCGCCCTTGGGCAGGGTGATCTGATACTCGTCGACGCCGGCGCCGTACTCGCGGATCAGCACCACGGTGTCGCGGTCGAGCATCGGCACGCACATGACGCCGGCGATGGGCGGGGTGCGCAGGCGTTCGTAGGTGCGTTCCACGCCGTTGCTGAAACGCAGGTGCATCTCTTCGATGCCGAACAGGCGGCTTTTCGCCACCAGGCGGGTATCGAGGATTTCCGGTTTGCGGTTGCCTTCGCGGGTCATGGCCACTCCTTTGCGACGGCGTTAAGCCTAACCGCAAAGGAAGTGGAACCCAACATTCAGGAGGCGGCTTTTTGCGGCTGGCGGGCCTTTTCCCAGCGGTACACGCGGTCTTCAACGTGGCGCGTCTTGAGCCAGTAGCGCCAGGTGCTGTAGGGCCAGATCGCCACGTTCTTGCCGTCCGCCTGCTGGTACCAGCTGCTGCAGCCACCCTGTTGCCAGACGGTGCCGGCCACGTCCTCCTGGAGCTTGTCGTTGAAGGCGTCCATCTCCGAGCGCTTCACGTCCAGGTAGTCGCCGCCCTTGGCGTCCAGCTTATTGATCGCGTCGCGGATGTATTCCGCCTGGCACTCGATCATGAAGATGATCGAGTTGTGGCCCAGGCCGGTGTTGGGGCCGACCATCTGGAACATGTTCGGGTAGCCCGCCACGGTGATGCCCAGGTAGGCCTCGGAGGCGTCCGCCCAGTCGTCCTGCAGCTTGCGGCCGTCGAGCCCGGTGATCGGGAAGCCCTGCATGTAGATGCGCGGATCGACGATAAAGCCGGTGCCCATGATCAGGCAGTCCATTTCCCGCTCGCTGCCGTCAGTGAACACGATGCTGTTCTCGCGCACTTCCTTGACGCCCTCGGTGAACAGCTCCACGTTGTCGCGGTTGAAGGTCGGATAATAGCGGTTGGAGATCATGATCCGCTTGCAGCCCAGGGTGTAGCTGGGGGTCAGCTTGCGGGCGGTTTCCTTGTCCTTGACCTGGAAACGGATGAACTGCTTGACCGCTTTTTCCAGCAGCCCCGCCAGGCGCGGGTGGAAGATCGGCACCACGCGGGATTCGTTGCTCCAGTAGAGGCGAACCCGGTGCAGCTTGCGCAGCAGCGGGAAGCGGCGGAACAGGGTCTTGGAGAGCTTGGAATAGCGGCGCTCGTCGCGGGGGATGATCCAGCCCGGGGTGCGCTGCACCACGGTCAGACGCTCCACCTCCGGGGCGATTTGCGGCACGTACTGAATGGCGCTGGCACCGGTGCCCACGGAGACCACTTTCTTGCCGGTGAGGTCGTAATCGTGGTCCCACTGGGAGGAGTGGAAGACCTTGCCCTGGAAGCGGTCCAGGCCCGGGAAGTTGGGAATCTGCGGCACGTGGAGCGGGCCGCTGGCCAGTACCCAGTGCTGGCACACCACCTGGCTGCCGTCTTTCAGGTCCAGGGTCCAGAGCGCCTTGTCCTGATCGAAATGAGCGCCGCACACCTCGGCGTTGAAGCGGGTCTTTTCCTGGATGCCGTGCTTCTCGGTGGTGCGCAGGATGTAGTCCTGAATCTCTTTCCAGCCGCTGTAGCGCGCGGACCAGTCCGGGTTGCCCTCGAAGGAAAACGAGTACATGTGCGACTGCACGTCGCAGGCACAGCCCGGGTAGCTGTTATCCCGCCAGGTGCCGCCCACCTGCTCGGCTTTTTCCAGCAGCACGAAATCCTCGATGCCGGCTTCACGCAGTTTGATCGCCATGCACAGGCCGCCGAAACCGCCACCGACGATGGCCACTTTCACCGGCCGCGCGTACTGATACACCTTGGCTCGACTGTTCATCTTGTTCTCCCTATCGCTGGCCAATCCGGCCGTCATTGTCGGGCACTTTACCTTGTCCCGGCCCCGGATAAAGGTGTTAAGCTGACCGGAAAATTGATAATTCCGGCCAAGGCGTTTCCCATGCCCCTGCGTTCCATTCTTGCCCTGATGTCCACCGTGGATGTGCTCGAAGAGCGGGGCGTGGCGTGCGCCCCGGTGCTGGCCCGCCACGGGCTGAACCCGGAACGTCTGGACCCTAATGGCGAGATTGAGCGCGACCGCGAGCTGGCGGTGCTCACCGAGCTGCTGCCGCTGGCCGACGACCCGCTGTTCGGCTTTGAAATGGGCAAGCGCTTCGGGCTGGCCGGCTACGGCCCGCTGACCATGCTGCTGATGACCAGCCGTACCGCCTTTCAGGGCTTTCAGATCGGCGTCCGCTACCAGGCGCTCACCTACCTGTACGGCAAGCTGTCGCTGGTACCCGGCGAGGACACCACCAAGCTGATTCTGGAACCGGTGCCGCTGCCGGACAGTGTGCGGCGCATGCTGATCGACCGGGACATGACCGGCACCTTCAACCTGGTCAACGAAATCCAGACCCAGCTGGGTCTGAACCTGGCGCCACTGGAAGTCTGGCTGCCGTTCCCCAAGCCCGCCGAGGCGTCGATCTACGAGGATTTTTACCGGGCGCCGGTGAAATTCGACCAGCCCTGGTGCCAGGCGATCATCCGCAACCAGGATATGGCCCAGCCCCTGCCCGGCTATAACCGCACCGCCCAGGAGATGTACCAGAACCAGTGCGACGCCCTGCTGGCACGGCGCCAGGCGCAGGCCCCGGAAGGGTTGCCGGACCGCGTGGCGGCCTATCTGGAGTTGTTTATCGGTGACTTTCCCGGCGCCAACCGGGCCGCCGCCACCTTCGACATGCCCGAGCGCAGCTTCCGCCGCCGGCTCGGCGACGCCGGGCGCAGCTATCAGAAAATTCTCGATGGGGTACGGCTGGAGAAGGCGCGCGGCTATCTGGCGGATTCGTCACGCAGCGTGGAAGAGATCGCCGGCCTGCTCGGCTACAGCGAGCCGGCCGCCTTCATCCGTGCCTTCGAGCGCTGGACCGGGCAAACCCCGTCGCGCTACAGAAAAGCCCTGTAACCGCTATTCGGAGCGGATCTTTTGCACGATGTGGGTGGTGGAAATGTTCTCGACGAAGTCGAGGACTTCCACGCGGCCGCCGTGGCGTTTGACGATGTCCGCGCCCACCACCTGGTCGACGCTGTAGTCGCCGCCTTTGACGAGGATGTCCGGGCGTACTTTTTCCAGCAGCGGCTCCGGGGTGTCGGTGTCGAAGGCGACCACGTAGTCCACCGCTTCCAGCGCCGCCAGCACCGCCATGCGACGGTCCAGGGAGTTGATCGGACGGCCCGGCCCCTTGAGCCGGCGGATCGACTCGTCGCCGTTGACCGCCAGCACCAGCCGGTCGCCGAGGCGCCGGGCGGAATCCAGATAGCCCACATGGCCGGCGTGGATGATGTCGAAGCAGCCGTTGGTGAACACGATCGTCTCGCCCTGGGCGCGGGCGTCCTCGATGGCGATCAGCAGCTGCTCCTCGGTCATCGCGCCGCGGCCGGGGCCGCCGGCCTGGTGCACGGCGCGGCGCAGCTCCGGCGCGGACACCACCGCGGTGCCCAGCTTGCCGACCACGATGCCAGCGGCGATATTGGCCAGCACCACGGCCTCGGGCAGATCGGCGCCGGCGGCCAGGGACACCGCCAGGGTGGAAATCACGGTGTCGCCGGCGCCCGTGACGTCGAACACCTCGCGGGCGTGGGCCGGCAAGTGCAGTTCCGCTTGGCCGGCGCGCAGCAGCGTCATGCCCTTCTCGCTGCGGGTAATCAGCAGCGCGCCCAGGTCCAGCTCGGCCATCAGTGTCTGGCCTTTTTCCAGCAGGGTCTTTTCATCCGGCACCGGCCCCACCACCGCCTCGAACTCGGCCAGGTTGGGGGTCAGCAGGGTGGCGCCCCGGTAGCGGCTGAAGTCGCTGCCCTTGGGGTCCACCAGCACCGGCACGCCGGCTTCGCGGGCCAGGGCGATCAGCCCGGGGCAGTCGCGTAGCGCGCCCTTGGCGTAATCGGACAGCACCAGCGCGCCGCAGCCAGCCAGCCGGGCTTTGACTTTCTCCGCGAACGGCGCCGGGTCCTGGTCCTGGAAGGATTCCTCGAAATCCAGCCGCAGCAGTTGCTGCTGGCGGCTGATCACGCGCAGCTTGGTGATGGTGGGCAGACCGGCCACTTTCTGGAAATCGCAAACCACATCGGCGGCGCCCAGGCGTTGCTCCAGAATGCCGGCGGCCTCATCCTGGCCGGTGAGGCCCACCAGTTCCGCCCGGGCCCCCAGGGCGGCCATGTTGAGCGCCACGTTGGCGGCGCCGCCGGGCCGGTCCTCCAGTTCGGTGACGCGCACCACCGGCACCGGGGCCTCCGGAGAGATACGTCCGGTCGGACCGTGCCAATAACGGTCCAGCATCACGTCGCCGGCGACCAGCACACGGGCCTGGCCAAAGGGGGGAATTCGCGGGTTGTGCATCACTTACTCCTGCGCCACGGGGAGCCTCAAACTGGCGCGCAGTGTAGCATAGCGGTGGATGCGAGCAGCCCCGCTGAGTACACTTTGCCGCTCGCCGGGCGGGTGCGGCCGGACCAGGGCCCTCGCCGGCGCGAATACGATTCGAGACAGGACATAAATCTATGACGGCTTTGCGCCACAACGCACTGCAGGGAAGGTGGCTGAGACTGTGGCTGACGGTCTCTTTCGCGGTCATGTTCACCGGGCCCTTCCTGTTCCACTCGCGGGTGGCGCTGCTCAACGTGGTGGACGTCCTGTTCTTCCTGCCCTCGCTGACGCTGTTGACCCGGGCCCTGGTAAGCGGCGACCGGCGCTTGCTGCTGGACCTCTGGCTGGTGCCGCTGTACGCCTTCCTCGGCTGGACCCTGCTGACCATGGTCTGGGCCGAGGACGCCAACAGCTCGCGGACCATCCGCGCCGCCGTGGAAATCGTTATTCTGGTGGGCATGCTCCGCTGGGTGCACCTGTACTACCGCCACACCCTGAAACAGGCGCTCGCCAACGGCGCGATGACCGCCATGGTGGTGCTGGCGGTGATCATGGTCAGCTATTACACCATCCAACCGCTCACCAGCCCGCTGTTCAGCCAGCCCGCCAGTTTGATCTTCAACCTGCCCCAGCCGGGCCCGCTGCTCGGCACCATGGCGCTGGTGGCGCCGTCGTTCATTCTGCTCGCCCAGACCCTGGACGAGGGCTTTACACCCAAAGGCGCCCGCCGTGGCGCCGGCGCCCTGGTGGGCTTCACTTTCCTGGTGGCGGTGCAGTGGCAATCCGGCGCCATGCTGCTGGTGCTGGCACTGGGCTGGGCGCTGCTGCGCTACCAGCAGCGCCTTTTGGCGGCCCTGGCCGGGGCCGTAGCGCTCTATCTGGCGCTGGATTTCGACGTGCTGCGCCAGGCGGCGATGTATTTCAGCCACCCGCTGTTCGGCAACGGGCTCAGCCAGGAAGGCGGCGACTCCCTGCTGGTTACCATTCCGGAAGGCCTGCGCGTGCTGCCGCACCCCAATAACGTGCTGCTGGCGGTGGTGCACAGCACCGGCCTGATCGGGCTGGCGCTGTTTATCGCCGCCTGGGCGGTGCCCGCCTGGCGGCTGCCGGACGCCGGCCGCGAACAGCGCGAGGGCGCGGTGTTCCTGGTCGCCCTGCTGCCCGGCCTGCTCACCATGCTGAGCGCCGGCGCCTACCTGCTGGTGCCGTTCCACCCCAGCTGGATGTGCCTGTGGCTGCCCCTGGCGCTGATGCTGGCCAGCCTCAGCAACCGCGACACCATGCGCCGGCCGGTCCGCGCCGGTCAGGGCTAACGCCTCCATGGGAAAGCGCCAACACCGTCCGGTATCACCGTCCGACCCGCGCCTGTGGCCGACTCGCCTGGGCCTGGCCTTGTTCTGGCTGATCGGCCAGTTGCCCTGGGACTGGCTGCTCGCCACCGGCCGTGGCGTGGGCCGCCTGGCCTGGTATCTGGCCGCCTCGCGCCGGCGGGTGGCGCTCATCAACTTGCGACTGTGCTTTCCCGAGCTTTCCGAGCAGGAACGCGAGGCCCTTGCCCGCCGGGTGATGACCAGCACCGGCGAGGCGATTCTGGAAATGGCCGGTGCCTTCCATAACCGCCGCATTGATCTGGACAAGCGGCTCACCGTCAGCGGCCTGGAGCATCTGGAAACCGCCCGCCGCGACGGGCACGGCGTAATGCTGCTGGGCATGCACTTCAACAGCATCGACGTGGGCAGCCGCCTGCTGGGAAAGTTCTTCCGTTTCAGCGTGGTTTACCGGCCCAACGACAACCCCCTGCTCGATCATCTGATCACCAAGGGCCGTGGCACCTGGGTCAATCATTCCGTGGACCGTAACGACATCCGCCAGACGGTACGCCTGCTGCGCCAGGGCGAGGTGGTGTGGTACGCGCCGGACCAGGACTACGGCACCGCCCACGCGGTGTTCGTGCCGTTCTTCGGCGTGCCGGCGGCCACCATCACCGCCACCAGCCGGATCGCCCGCATGGGCAAGGCCAAGGTGATCCCCTGCGCCCATTACCGCCTGCCCGGCGGTCGCTATGAGATCGAGTTCGGCGCGCCGCTGGACGATTTCCCCTGCGGCGACGACGAAGCGGACACCGCCCGTATCAACCGCACCATCGAACACTATGTACGAAAGCACCCGGAGCAGTACCTTTGGGTGCACAAACGCTTCAAACATCAACCGCCCGGCCAGGACCATCCGTACCGATGACCCGACCCAGCTCCGCCACTCCCCCCACGCCCAGCGCCCCGATTCTGTTCAGCGGCTGGCTGACGCTGTGCTTCAGCCTGATGTTTTCCGGCCTGCTGGTGTTCCCGTCCCGCACCGGTTTGATGAACGCCCTGGACGCCGTGTTCTTTGTGCCGGCGCTGATCTATGTGGCGGTGGCTTGTCGGCATCAGCCGCTGGCGCTGATCAAACGGCACGGCTGGCTGCTGGCCTTTCTGTTCTACGCCACCCTCTCCACCTTCTTCGGGCCGGCGCCCAACCCCAGCCGCTTCGTACGCGCCCTGATTGAGATCTTCACTTTGTTCGCGTTCATGGAGCTGGCCGTGCAGCGCTACCCGCACGCTTTCTGGCGCGCCCTGCTGATCGGCACCGGGGTCGCCGCGGTGGCCGCGCTGGTGGATTTCTTCGCCTACTATTTTATCGTCGACCGGCCGTTCAGCTCGCAGCTGTACGGCGTGTTCGAAGTGTTCAAAATACGGCCCTGGCTGGTGCTCGACACCAACCAGCTTTACGCCAGCATGTACTGCATCACGCTGCCGTTCTTCGCGTTCTTCGCCAGCCGCCAGCTGCCGCCCGGCCGTTTGACCCGGGCCGCGCCCTACCTGATCAGCCTGGCGCTGCTGGTGTATCTGGCCGCCAACCAGCGCCGGTCCACCCTGGTGGCGCTGGCGGTGGGCTGCCTGGCGCTGCCGATCATTAATCTCAAACGCCGCTTGCTGGTACCGCTGGTGGCGGTGGCGGTGGTGGCGGCCGGCGTGCTGGTGTTCAGCCCTGAACTGATCACCGACCGGGGCACCGGACAGCGGCCACAGTTGTGGAATGCCGCCTGGGAAATGATCCTGGAAAAGCCGGTCACCGGCCACGGCATGGCCAACGAAACCCGCGAACTGCACATCGTTGTGGAGGGCCAGCCGGTGGTGCAGGACCACCCGCACAATTATTACCTGTCGTTGCTGTACCACATCGGCTTCCTTGGCCTGGGCCTGTGGGTCATGCTGTGGGCACCGGCGCTGTGGCGCGGCTGGCGTGCCTATCCGCAGCGCAGCTGTGTGTTGGCGGCGGCCATGGCCACCGGCTTCACTGCGGTGCTGTTCGACGGCATTCATCCCTATACGCCGTTTATGTATAACTGGCCGAGCGTGTGGATACCCATGGCGCTGCTGGTCGCCTATGTGAGACAACAGGAGACACGCGATGAAAGTCGTTCAGGTATGCAAGTACCGCAATGACACCGTGGAAGGCGTGGATCTGTTCGAAGAAGTGATCCGCGCCGCCCACGGCCACGACCGCAGTTTTTATATCTTCCACGGCGAGGCCGGCAACCTGGGCGAACGGCTCGGCTGCGACACCGTGTCGTTCAATTTCAGCAAGTCGGACATCAAGCGCATCCGACCTTCGGCGGTGCTCAAGGTGCTGCGCCAGCTGCGCCACGACAAGCCGGATGTGATCATCACCCACCGCATGAAGCCGTCGGTGTTCGTCGCCTGGTGCGCCCTGTTTCTGCCCGGCACCCGCAAGATTTCCGTGGTCCACAACATGGGCGAATTCAAAAAGCCCCGGCGCCGTCTGTTCGCCAGATTGTTGATGCGCGACTGGAAGTTCGCCGCCTGTTCCGAAGCGGTACGCCAGGACATGCTGCAGCGCGGGTTCAGCCCCGACGAGGTGGTGGCGATTCCCAATTCCGTGAATGAAAAAATCGTGCGCGACAATCTGCTCGACCGCGCGGAGGCGCGCCGCGACCTGGGCCTGCCGGTGGACGCCCCCAGGGTGATCGGCACCGTCGGGCGTATGCGCCCGGTCAAGGGCCACAAGTATCTGATCGACGCCATGCGGCAAATGGACAACCCGCCCCATGTGGTGGTGATCGGCGACGGCGAGCTGCTGGACAGCATGCGCGAAGAGGCCAAGCAGCACGGTCTGGCGGACCGGCTGATTTTCGCCGGCGGCCGCAGAAACGCCTACCGCTACGTGTCCGCCTTCGACGCCTTCATCATGCCGTCGCTGCGCGAGGGGCTGCCCATCGCCATGCTGGAGGCGATCGCCGGCGGGGTGCCCGGCTACGGCACGCCGGTGGGCGGCATCCCGGAAATTCTGCGCGATAAACGCTGGTTGTTTGAAAAGGAAAGCACCGAGGCGGTGAAAACCGTGTTGGAGTATCTGGCCAGCGCCACGCCGGAACAGCTGGAAGAAACCCGCCGCGAGCAATACCGTATTTTCGACCAGTCGTTCAGCATCGAAAGCTATCACGCCCGCTTCCGCTCACTGATGGAAGGCGGCGACGGCCGGCTGTAACCGCTAGCGGGCCGGCGGCTTTTCCTCGAACTGAATCCAGTTCCGTTTGAAACGCTTGAGATCCCGGGCCTGCTGGCGGGCCCGTCGGTGGCTGGCGCCACTGAAGCCGGCGCCGTCCAGATCAATGAAGTGCACCCGGTCCTGGTCGTCGACAAGAATATTCTGCGCCTTGGCGTCGCCGTGCCAGAAACCGGTCTCGCCGAGCCGTTTCAGCCACAGCTCCACGGACGGCGCCACGCGCCGGGCACGCTCGCGCTGTTCCTCCATCAGAGTGCTCAAGGCCAGCGTGCCTTCCAGGCGGGGGAAGGCGATCACCGCCTCGCCGTCGGCGCAGCGGCGCAGCATCGCCGGGCGCGGCGTGGGCACACCCAGCAACGCCCAGGTCCAGCCCATCACCCAGGAAATATCCGCGCGGGTCTTGAACAGCGCGTGGCGCAGCCGGGTCTTGAGGCCACTCTCCCGGTAGTGCTTCACGATCCACTGGTCGTTGCCGTACACGCTCACCCGGCTGCCTGCCTTGATCAGCGCCAGAGTTTCAGGATCACGCAACCAGGCCGACAGGGCCTCGAAGTCCTCGCGATCGAGCGAACGACGGTACAACCATTGTTCCTGATGCTCCTGCCAGACGCCGATGGCGGAACTTTCCCGGCGCCATTTTTTCATCGCGCTGCGCAAGCGCCGGTCACTGCGGCGGCGCACCATGGCAGCCAACCGCTCACTGCGCAGCCGTTCCTGGCGCAGCCGCACCGCCACCTGCTCCTGGAGCCGATCACGGAGATCCAGCGGCGCCTGGGCGCAGAACAGCGCCAGGTTGTCGAGAATCGCCGGTTCGTAGCGCAGGCCGCCGGGCAGCGGCACCACTTCGCCGGCGTCGATGACCAGGAAGCGTTCGCCGTCGAACAGAAAATTATCCAGGTGCAGATCGAGCTGCCGAAGGCCGGCCCGGTAGAGCAGAAAAAGGCTGTCCAGCAGATCACCGGCGAGCGCCAGACCGCGCTCGCCGCGCAGGGTCGCCTGGCCGGACTGGCCGCCCACCCATTCCTGGATCAGCAGCGCGCCCCGGTCCGGGCCCTGGCTTTCAACGTTCTCGAAAATCAGCCCCGGCGTGGGCACCCCGGCGGCCACCAGGGCGCCGTGGCGGGCCAGCTCCCGATGGGCTTCGTCGGCATGGCCGGCGAAGAACAGCTTGGCGAACACGGTGGCACCGCGCCAGCGGGCGCACACCGCGATGCGGCGGCCGGGCAGGTGACGCAGCACTCTCTCGGCGCGCAGCGGTTCGCCGTCGATATCCAGGGTAAAGCCACCGGACCGGGCCCAGTCCAGGGCGGCCAGTTGCGGCCAGGTGAGCAGCGTGTCGGCGGCGTTTGTGGTCACGATGGCTTCCGGCGGCGGACGAAACTGGCAAGGTACCGGCGCAGGTAGCGCGGCTGCAATGCCCGCCGCCAATCGGCGCCGAGCGCGCGGTGAAAGAAAAAACGCACCTGGTCCGGCCGGCCGCCACGGGCCGCCAGCTTGAGCAACGACAGGGCGCGCCGTGCCCGGTAACCACGCCGCAATTCGCCGGCCCAGTCGGGCAGACCGTTGTCGTCAAAGATGGCCCGCTCCAGTTCCATGCCCAGCGCCAGCGCCGCCGCCACGTCGTTGCGGCGGCTGCCGTCGTGGTGGTACACCCGCAGCACCGGTTGATCGCTTTTACAGGCGTCGTAGCAGGCCATCAGATGGGCGAACACCGGCATGTCCTCGGTGTGCGGCAACGGCGACGCCAGCGGCGCGCTGTCGAACACCGACCGGTGCAAAGCGCAGGCGCCGTTGGACAGGCTCAGTTGCTTGTCCAGGTAGGCGGCGAAATTGGCCTGGCGGCTGTCGCTCACCGGCCCCGGCGTGACCCTGCGCTCGCGGTCGCCGTGGCGGGCAAGGTGGCCGGCGATGGCCACCCGGCTTCGCGGGTGCGCGGTGATCAGATCGGCGAACACCCGCAGGGCGCCGGGCAGCAGCTCGTCGTCGGCGTCGAGGAACACCAGCCAGTCGTGGCGGGCCAGGGCCAGCCCCGCCGCCCGCGCCGCCGCCGGACCCTGGTTGGCCTGGCGGTGATACGCCAGCCGTTCGCCGAACTCGGCGCCCAGTGATTCCATCACCGCCGGGGTGTCGTCGGTGGAGCCGTCGTCGACCACCAGCACGTCAACGTCGGCGCCTTCCTGGGTGCAGGCCGAGGTCACCGCCCGGCGCAGAAAATGGGCGTAGTTGTAGGCGGGAATGACGATGGAAAACGCCGGCGCGTCACTCATATGTCCTTCCCCGGGTGCTCGCAGTAACGCAACGGGAAGCTGGGCTCGATCTCGAAATAGCGGCGGTAGATTTTCTCCGCCTCTTTGCGGCTGGCGCGCCACAGGGCGGCGTGCTCGCGCAGCGCCTGACGCAGCGGCAGGCCGGTGTAGGCGCGCACGAAGCGCAGCAGATCCCGGTGGGTCAGATCCAGCCGGGCGGTGGAGTAATACAGGCCGCCCACGTCCTTGTTGCGCCAGCGGCGCGGCACCTTTTTGCGCACCTGGGAGCGGTGCAGATCGATCAGAGACAGCGGCGCGCCGGCGTCGTACCCGGCCACCGCCGCCCGCGCGATCAGAAAATGGCCCAGGTAGAAGTCGCGGTGGTTAACGCCGGCGCCGTGCATGGCCCGGGCGATCTCGCCGACCCGGCGGATCAGCGCCCACTTGAACGGCGCCGGCCCCGGATCCAGGCGCCAGGCCTCGCCCAGCTCTTCCAGGCTGACCGTGTCGCTCAGCTCATCGGTGACCAGAAACGATTGCTGCCGCGCCGGGTTGGCGCCGCGACAGCCGTAACCGGCGATGGCCAGCGTATCGATGCCGGCGGCGGCCACGGCGCGGATCGCGCGCACTTCGGACAGGGCGCCGAGCACCGGCGCCTTGGCCTGGGTCAGGTTCTTGATGATTTCCCGCCAGCCGATGCCGCCGTGGTACTTGAGAAAGTAAGGGTGACCGGCGGCCTCGAAACGCAGCGTGCGCCGGCCCTCGCGGGCCCGGTAAACCTCGCCGGGTTGCGTGGCGGCCTGGGCGAACGGATCCCGCCCGGCCCAGGCGGCGGCCAGATCGTCGCGCAGGTACAGGGCGCGGTCGTTCATCGCGGTGCTCCCGGCGGCTCGCCCTCGATGGCGTCCACGGCGTGGTCCACCAGGCTGTAAAGGTCCGCCTGCTCGGCGAATCGGGCCGCTTTTTCCCACCAGGCGGGCCGGTCTATCGACAATAATTCACGGGCGGCGGCGACCAGGGATTCCGCGGTGGGCTCGTCGAGCACCCGGCCCAGGCCGGCGTCGCGAATATAGTCGGCGTAGCCGCAGGCGCTGGTGGTCAGCACCGGCAGCCCGGCGATGGCCGCTTCCAGCAGCACCGTGCCAGTGTTCTCGGCGTAGGCCGGGTGCACCAGCAGATCCGCCGCCCACAACCAGGCCGGCACGTCGTCGCGGCCGCCCATGAAGTGTACCCGCCCTTCCAGGCCCAGGCGCCGCGCCTGTCTCTGGTAGGGCGCCGCCTTGTCCTCGCCGACCACGAACAGGCGGGCGTCGCCGGGCAGCCCGGCCAGGGCCTGCAGAGCCCGGTCCAGCCCCTTGGTGCGAAAACCGGAGCCCACGAACAACAGCATCGGCGTCACTTCGCTGATGCCCAGCTCGGCGCGCAGGAGGGTGCGGCGGTGCAGATGGTCGGCGGGCTGTGCGCGGTCCCGCCGGATACCCGGCGGCAGCGACACGAAACGCCCGTCCGGTGTGCCGTAATGGTGCTGGTAGAGCGCTTTCTGCGGCGGCGAGATGGAAAGCACCCCGGTGGTGGCGGGGCCGAACACGGCGGCCTCCATGGCCAGCTTGCTGCGGTAGCGCGGCAGCAGGGTTTTCAGGCCCTGGTAGCGGGCGGCCAAACAGCCGTCGGCGGCGTAGTACCAGTCCAGCCCCGGCATCTTGTTGAAGCCCACCACCCGGTCAAAGCCATCCAGTTGCGCGGTTACCCGGCGTGCGAAATCCGCGTCGCTGGCGTGGTTGCTGCGGGCGGCGGACGGCAGCGTGCGCACCTCCAGCCCGTCCACGGTGGCCGGGTCGCCGTGCCAGGCGCGGGTGAACACCGTCACCGGGTGGCCGCGTTCCAGCGCCTTGGTGGCGATCGCCACCATGTCCCGTTGCAGGCCACCGTAGGGAAAATATTCGAACAGCAGGAACGCCAGCTTCATCGGCCGCCCCCCGTGGCGATCACCCCATCGGCGGCTCCGTCCGCTGTTACTTCCATCAACGCCTGCCAGACGCGGTGCGGCTTAAGGCTGCTGAAACAGGGCGGGTTCACCCCCTGGCCCAGGTTGCCTTGATAGGTGCACTTTTCCTGGACGCAGGGGGCGCAGGGAAAGTCCGCCGCCAGCGAGCGCGCGCGCGGCCCCCAGACGCCGGTCAGGCGCGGGTCGGTGGGGCCGTACAACGCCACGCCGGGCAGGCCGGCGGCGGCGGCCAGGTGGGCCAGGCCGGTGTCGACGGCGACGAAGCCGTCCCAGGCCAGCATGCGGTCGGTGAGCGTGGACAGGGACAGGCGCGGTAGCACCTCGACGCCGCTCAAGTCCTGGGCGATACGCTCGGCGCGGGCGCGCTCGGTGTCGTTGCCCCACGGCAGCCACACCCGCTGGCCGGCGCCGGCGGCCCGTTCCGCCAGGGCGCGCCAATAGGCTTCTGGATAGTGTTTGGTGGGCCAGGTGGTGCCATGGCAGAACACCAGCTCGGCGCCGGGTGCGGCCAGCGGACGCGGCGCGCGGGTGCGGCGCAGGCCGTAGTCCGGGGCGCTGTCCGGGGCGCTGTAGCCAAGGGCGGCGGCGAACAGTTGCCGCACCCGGGTCACCGCATGGCCGCCCCGGGGCACCGGCAACGGCCGGTCCAGCGCCAGCGCCGACCAGGGCTCGCGGGCGGAGGTCTTATCCAGACCGAACTTGGGGCCGCGCGCCAGGCGGGTGATAAAGGCGCTTTTAATCAGGCCCTGGGCGTCGATTACGGCGTCGTACTCGCGCTCGCGCAGGGCGTTCTTGAAGGTGCTCCATTCCCCGCTGCGACGCGCGCGCCAGGGGTGCCGGCGCCAGCGGCGCAGGGCGCAGGGCAGCACCCGGTCCACCGCCGGGTGGCGGCCGGCCAGGTCGGCGAAGCCCTCTTCCACCACCCAGTCCAGCCGCAGGCCCGGGATCGCCCGCGCCGCGTCGGTGATCGCCGGCAGGGAGTGGATCACATCGCCCATGGAGGACGTTTTGATCAGCAGAACACGCATACCGACCGTCCGTCGTGGTTCATCGCGGCACGCCCGGCAACCGTGCCAGGGCCTGAATCACCCGGTCCGGTTCCAGCTGGCGAAGACAATTGAGGTGGCCCAGCGGGCATTCGCGCTGGAAACAGGGGCTGCATTCCAGCCCCAGCCGCTCAATCGCCACCGCTTCGCCCAGCGGCGGCGTAAAGCCGGGTGAGGTGGAACCGTACACCGCCACCAGCGGCCGGCCCAGGGCGGCGGCAATATGCATCAGGCCGGAATCGTTGCTGACCACGGCGTCGGTGACCGACAGCAGGTCCACCGCCTGCTCCAGGCTGGTGGCGCCGGCCAGGATCGCCGCCTCGCCCCGCTGGGCGTCCGGCAGCGCGTCGATAATCTGCTCGGCCACCGGCCGGTCCTTGGCGGAGCCGAACAGCCACACCCGGCCGCCCTGCTCGATCCAGTGGCGGGCCACGGCGGCGTAGTGGTATTCCGGCCAGCGTTTGGACGGGCCGAACTCGGCGCCGGGGCACAGCCCCAGCACCGGGCGGTCGTCGGCGAGCCGCTGGTCGGCCCGGGCGGCGGCCACGGCGTCGCTGTCCACGCGCAGCCGCGGCGGCTGGATCGAGTCCAGGGCCGGCGGCGGCGCGTCGGCGTCCAGCGCCAGCGCCACGAAGCGCTGCACCATCAAGGGGTAGCGGTCTTTGTCCAGCTTGCGCACATCGTTAAGCAGGCCGTAGCGCATTTCCCCGCGCCAGCCGGTGCGCACCGGAACGCCGGCCCAGAATGGAATCAACGCGGACTTGAGGGAATTGGGGAGCACGAAGGCGCGGTCGTAGCCGCCGCGCAGGGCACGGCCTTCAGCGCGCCGCTGGCGCAGCTTCAGTTCACCGTGGCCGAACGGCAGATCCAGCGCCTGACGCACTTCCGGCATGCGCGACAGCAACGGCCGGCACCAGGCCGGCGCCAGCACATCGATGTCGCAGGGCTGTTGACGCTGCAGTTCGGCGAACAGCGTCTGGGCCATGACCATGTCGCCGACCCAGGACGGGCCGACGACCAGGATGCGTGGGCGCCGCGATTCAGACACTCAGGAAACGTGGGTCAGCCATTCCTGGTGGCGGTCGTGCTTGTCGCGCACCAGATCGAAGTAAACGGTCTGCAGCTCTTCGGTGATCGGGCCGCGTTTGCCCTCGCCGATGATGCGGCCGTCCAGCTCGCGGATCGGCGTCACTTCCGCCGCGGTGCCGGTGAAGAAGGCTTCGTCGGCGATGTAGAACTCATCGCGGGTGAGGCGCTTCTCGCGCACCGTGTAACCGTGTTCCTCGGCGAGCTGAATGATGGTCTTGCGGGTGATGCCGTCCAGGCAGGAGGTCAGCTCCGGGGTGTAGAGCACGCCGTCACGGATCAGGAACACGTTCTCGCCGGAGCCTTCCGCCACATAGCCTTCGTTATCCAGCAGCAGCGCTTCGTCGGCGCCGCCGGACACGGCTTCGTTCAGGGCCAGCATGGAGTTGATGTAATTGCCGTTGGCCTTGGCCTTGCACATGGTGATGTTGACGTGGTGCCGGGTGTAGCTGGAGGTGCGTACCTTGATGCCCAGCTCCAACGCTTCCGGGCTCATGTAGGCGGGCCACTCCCAGGCGGCGACCATGACGTGCACTTGCAGGTTGTGCGCGCGCAGACCCATGCCTTCGCTGCCGTAGAACGCCATCGGCCGCAGGTACGCGTGGGGCAGCTTGTTCTCGCGCACCGCGTCGATCTGCGCCTGGTTGATCTGTTCCTTGGTGTAAGGAATCTTCATGTTGAGAATATGGGCGCTGTTGAACAACCGGTCGGTGTGTTCCTTGAGCCGGAAGATGGCCGGGCCCCGCGCGGTCTCGTAGGCACGCACGCCTTCGAACACCCCCATGCCGTAATGCAGGGTGTGGGTCAGCACGTGGGTCTTGGCTTCGCGCCAAGGCACCATTTCATTGTCCAGCCAGATAAAACCGTCTCGTTGAGCCATCGACATGGCGGTCACACTCCCAATCCAGATAGAGCCTTTTATTTCGCGAGATCAAACCAGTGTTGCCAGATCGTACGCACGCCGTCCCGCAATTCGCGGAATTCACCGTCGCCGACGATGGACTTTTCCTTGCGCAGTGACGCGCGATGGGCCGCGGACCGGTAGGCCAGGTAGGCTTCCCGAAGCAGGCCGGCATCCTGGGCCGGCATCAATTCCAGAGCGGCGAGCGTTTCCAGCAGCCGCACATTGTCGGTGAAACGGGTCAGTTCACCGTGGCGGGAGGCCCATCGTAGAACCCCGTATTGGACCATAAATTCGATATCGACGATACCTCCCGGATCCTGCTTCAGGTGGAAGCAACCGGGCTGGTTGGAGGCCAGGTGATCGACCATCTTGTCGCGCATGGCGAGCACGTCCACGCGCAGTGCGTCCTGGTCCCGCTCGCGGCAAAGCACTTCATCACGGATCGCCTCGAAACGCTGGCGGGCGCGGTTGCAGCCGGCCACCACCCGGGCGCGCACCAGCGCCTGATGTTCCCAGGTCCAGGCGTCCTGCAGCTGGTATTTGCGGAACGCCTCCATGGACGACACCAGCAGGCCGGCGCTGCCGCTGGGTCGCAGCCGGGTATCCACTTCGTAGAGCTGGCCGCTCATGGTGCGGGTAGAGAGGATGTGCACGATGCGCTGGCCCAGGCGGGCGTAGAACTGCTCGTTGGAGACCGGTTTGTCGCCGTCGGTGCTGCCGCCGCTGGCGGCGTCGTGCAGGAACACCAGATCCAGGTCGGAATTGTGGCCCAGCTCGATGCCGCCGAGCTTGCCGTAGCCGACCACCACGAAGTCCGGGCTGCACGGCTGGCCGTCGTCGCGTAGCGGGCGCCCGTGGCGTTCCACCATGGGTTCCCAAGCCAGCATCACCACCTGGTTGAGAATGCTTTCCGCCAGCCAGGTCAGGTAGTCGCTGACCTTCATCAGCGGCAGCACCTCGGTGACTTCGGACGCGGCCACGCGCAGCAGGTGGGCCTGCTTGAAGTTACGCAGCACTTCCATCTGCTGTTCCAGGTCGTCCTCGGCCACGCGCAGCAGTTGCTGGCGCAGCTCGTCGTCCAGTTGCGAGCGGGCGGGCGGTGAATACAGGGTGCTGACGTCGAGCAGTTCGTCGAGCAGCACCGGGTGGCGGGCCAGCCGCTCGGCGATCCAGGGGCTGGCGCCGGACAGTTTCACCAGCTGCGTCAGGGCGCCCGGGTTTTCCACCAGCAAGGCGATGTAGGCGCTGCGGCGCAGCACCGATTCAACGAAGGAAATCAGCCGGGCGGCGGTCACCGCGCCGTGGCCCTGGTAGCCGAGCGCCTCCAACAGCAGGGGCATCAGCTTGTCGAGCCGGTCGCGGCCGATGCGTTGCATGTTTTCCACGTTACGCGACTCGCGCAGCGTCTCGATCTGGCCCAGCACCTCGGCGGCCTGCTGCACGCCGATGGCTTCCAGGTGGGCGAGCGCGGCGTCGCGCTCCACGTCGCCCCGCCACAGGTCGAGCAATTCCTGGTCGCCTTCGGACACCTCCGCTTCCTGCTGGGGGTCGGCGATCACCTGGCTGAAGTGGTAGCGCACCTGCTCGCGGTGGCGGCGCAGCGCCCTTTCGAACGGCGCGCGGGCGGAAAAATCCATGGCGAAGGTGAGCCGCTGCCAGCCCAGTTCGTCGTCGGGCAGGCGTTGGGTCTGGCGGTCGTCGACCGCCTGCAGCCGGTGTTCCACGTCGCGCAGGAACACATAGGCGTCCGCCAATTCGGCGACCACGTCCTCGGGCAGCATGCCCTCCTCCACCAGCATCGGCAGCACTTTCATCAGGTTCGGGTCGCGCAGGCTGGGCAGCTGGCCGCCGCGGATCAATTGGAACGCCTGGACGATGAATTCCACTTCGCGGATGCCGCCGGCGCCCAGCTTGACGTCCGCCTGCATGCCCTTGCGGTTCACCTCGCGCTCGATCAACCCCTTCATTTCACGCAGGGATTCGAACGCGCCGTAGTCGATATAGCGGCGGTACACGAAGGGGTTGAGCCGTTCGATCAGGCGCGCGCCGGCGTCCAGATCGCCGGCCACCGGGCGCATCTTGATCAGTGCGTAGCGTTCCCACTCGCGGCCCTGGTTTTCGTAGTAGCTTTCCATGGCGTCGAAACCCACCGCCAGGGCGCCGCTTTTGCCCCAGGGGCGCAGGCGCATGTCCACCCGGAACACAAAGCCGTCGCCGGTGGTCTGGTCGAGGGCCTTGATCAGCTGCTGGCCCAGGCGCAGGAAGAATTGGTGGTGGGTCAGGTTGCGGCGCTGGCCTTCGATTTCCCCCTCGTCTTCGTAGGCGAAAATCAGGTCGATGTCCGACGACAGGTTGAGCTCGCGGGCGCCCAGCTTGCCCATTGCCAGCACCACCAGCTTGACCGGCCGGCCCTGCTCGTCACGGGGCGTGCCGTTGCGCTCGCAGGCCCACAGGTAAAGCTTTTCCAGGGCGGTGGCGATCAGGGTATCGGCGAGCATCGACAGGTCGGCCACGGTGGCGTGGTAGTCCGCCAGGCCGGTGAGGTCCCGCCAGATCAGGCGCACCATATGGCGGTGACGAAGACGGCGCAGGGTGGCTTTGAGCGCGTCTTCGTCCTCGCAGGCCATCACCGCCGTGCTGATTTCCTCGGCCAGCCCGCCGGGCTCCAGGCGCTGCTTCAGGGCACAGCCGCTGAGCCAGTCTCCCAGGTCGGCGTCGCGAATGAATTGCTCCGCCACATAATCGGAGCCCGCCCAGACACGGGGCAGGTCCTTGAGGAGAGCGTCGGGGAGAGCGTGGCCCACTTCCCGGAACCGCTGCCAGTGCCGGGTCACCAGCACGGAGAGTTCGTCGGGCAGGCCGGAATAGTCCGGATCAGTCATGGCCGGTATTGTCCACGGGCCGGGCCGAAAACGCCAACACAAAGCATCTCAGAGCAGCACGTCCTGGGACGGGGTGACGCGCAGCACCTCTTCGATGGTGGTGAGGCCCTTGGCGACTTTCTGCGCGCCGCTGATGCGCAGTGGCTTCATGCCCCCCTTGACCGCCTGGCGGGTGATCGCCTCCAGGTCCGCGTTGCGGCCCACCATGCCTTTCAAGGCACCGCTTAGGGGCATGGTCTCGTACACGCCCATGCGCCCCCGATAGCCGGTGCCACGACACTCCAGGCAACCCACGGGCTGGCAGACGGTGGCCGGCACCGCCATTTTGAACGGCTGCACCAGCTCGTGCCACGCCGCCTCGTCGGGCCGGGTTTCGGTCTTGCAATGCGGACACAGGGTGCGCACCAGGCGCTGGGCCATGACGCCGATCACCGTGGCGGAGATCAAATAGGACGGCACGCCCAGATCCACCAGGCGGGTGATCGACGAGGGCGCGTCGTTGGTGTGCAGGGTGGACAGCACCAGGTGGCCGGTGAGCGCCGCCTGGATCGCCATGTCGGCGGTGGCCAGATCGCGAATCTCACCAATCATGATGATGTCCGGGTCCTGGCGCAGCATCGCCTTGACGCCCTGGGAGAAGCTCACATCGATATTGGCCTGCACCTGCATCTGATTGAAGCTGGGCTCCACCATCTCGATCGGATCCTCGATGGTGCAGACGTTCACTTCGCTGGTGGCCAGTTGCTTGAGGGTGGAATACAGCGTGGTGGTCTTACCCGAACCGGTGGGCCCGGTGACGAAGACGATGCCGTGGGTGTGGGCGGTCATCGCCTGCCAGTGCTGGTAGTCCTCCTTGCTGAAACCGAGCTGCGAGAAACTGCGCACCAGCACGTCCGGGTCGAACACCCGCATCACCATTTTTTCGCCGAACGCGGTGGGCAGCGTGGAAATCCGCAACTCCACTTCATCCCCGTCCGGGGACTTGGTCTTCAGACGGCCGTCCTGGGGCTTGCGCTTTTCGGCCACGTTGAGCCGCGAGAGGATCTTCAGCCGGCTGGTAACCGCCGCCATGATGGTGGCCGGCAGTTCATAAACGTCGTGCAACACGCCGTCGATACGAAAGCGCATCTTGCCCAGATCCCGGCGCGGCTCCAGGTGGATGTCACTGGCGCGCTGGGAAAAGGCGTACTGCAGGATCCAGTCGACGATATTGACGATGTGCTGGTCGTCCGCGTCCGGGTGGCCCTTGCCCACTTCCAGCAACTGCTCGAAGTTGGTAATGCCGGACAGCTCCTGGCCGCCGGTGCGGGCGGCGCCGGCGATCGAGCGGCTCAGGTTGTAGAACTCGATGCGGTAGCGGCGCAGCTGCTCCGGGTTGGCGAACACCACGTCCAGGGAACGGTCGCCCAGCACCTGCTTAAGGTGCTCCTGCCAGTCCGGTTTGAAGGGCTGGTCGCAGGCCACCACCACCCGGTCGCGGTGGCTTTCCACGGCGACGATGCCGTGCCGTTCGGCGAACGCGTAGCTCATCACCCGGGTGACCTGATCCACGTCCACCTTGAGCGGATCGATGTGATAGAGGGTCAGGTCGCTTTTCGCCGCCAGCCAGTCGCTGAGGAATTCCATATCCATGATGCGCTGGCCGTGGGCACGGTCCACCAGACGGTACTTGGCCACCACCTGCAACGGGTGCCAATTGAGTTCCTTGTTTTCCCTGGGCGTGGTGGAAATAACGTTGAACTCTTCTTGGGTCACGCGCTGCTCGTCGAGCAATTCACGCATCACCCAGCGAACGTCCACTTCCTGGCCGCGCAAATGCGCGGGAACAGCGCTGGCATTCACGGTGGTATTCCCCCGTTTTTTGATTGTCTGTATCCGTTTGCCGATTACTGTAGACCGAGCCGGCACTTGCCGCCATCCCCGTTCCGGAGGAACCTGAACCGGACCACACCGGGCGGGGCGTTGGAATTGACGGGGGCTTCCCTCTATACTCGCGCCCCATCATTATGACCGTTCCGTTACAGGGTAGTCCCATGTCCTTCGGAAGCTCGATCGCCGGCCTGTTTGGCCGCTCACCGATCAAACCGCTGCAACAGCACTACGACACCGTGCACGAATGCGCATTGGGCCTGGGCGAGTTCTTCGCCGGGGTGAGCAGTAATGACTGGGAAAAGGCCAAGGCCGCCCGTCAGCGCATCGCCGACCTGGAAAACCACGCGGACACGCTGAAAAAAGAATTCCGCCTCAATCTGCCGAAAAGCCTGTTCCTGCCGGTGTCGCGCACCGATCTGCTGGAGCTGGTGAGCGTCCAGGACAAGGTGGCCAACAAGGCCAAGGACATCGCCGGCCTGATGCTGGGCCGGCAAATGACCATCCCCGAGCCCATCGCCGAAGCCATGAATGCGTACCTTCAAGGCGCCATCGAGACCTCGGCCCAGGCCCAGAAAGCAATCAACGAACTGGACGAGCTGGTGGAAACCGGTTTCAGCGGCCGTGAGATTCAGCTGGTCGAGGACCTGATCGAGGATCTCGACCGCCTGGAACGCGCCAACGACGAACAGCAAATCCATATCCGTTCGGCGCTGTTCAAGCTGGAAGCCGAGCTGCCGCCGGTGGACGTGATCTTCCTGTACAAAATCATCGAGTGGATCGGCGATCTGGCCGACCGCGCCCAAAAAGTGGGCGGCCGCCTGCAGCTGCTGCTGGCCCGATAGCCCACCTTAAATAGCCACTCAGACCAGAGGTTCGCTATGGAGTGGATGCTCGAACACAGCATGCTGATGCTGATAATCGCCGGCGCGGTCGGTTTTCTTATGGCGTGGGGCGTGGGCGCCAACGACGTGGCCAACGCCATGGGCACCTCGGTGGGGGCAGGCGCGCTCACCGTGGGGCAGGCGGTGATGATCGCCATTGTCTTCGAGTTCGCCGGCGCCTATCTGGCCGGTGGCGAGGTGACCGCCACGGTGCGTAAAGGCATCGTCGACGCCAGCGTCTTCAGCGAGACACCGCACTACCTGGTCTACGGCATGCTCTCGGCGCTGCTGGCGGCGGGCATCTGGCTGGTGGTGGCGTCCTGGTTCGGCTGGCCGGTGTCCACCACCCACTCCATTGTCGGCGCCATTGTCGGTTTCGCCGCCGTCGGCGTGGGCATGGACTCGGTGCACTGGGACAAGGTCGGCTCCATCGTCGCCAGCTGGGTAACGTCGCCGCTGCTCGCCGGTTTCATCTCCTTCTTCCTGATCAAGAGCGTGCAACGTCTGGTGCTCAACCACGACGACCCCTTCCAGCGCGCCAAGAAAGTGGTGCCCTTCTATATGTTCATGGTCGGTTACGTGATGACCGCCGTGACCCTGGTTAAAGGCCTTAAACATATCGGCCTGGATATCAGCTTCGCCGCCAGCCTGGGCTGGGCGGTGATCGGCGGTCTGATCGTGGCGGTGATCGGCGCCAGCATTCTCAGCCGCATCCAGCCGGACCTGGAGGCCGACAAGGACTTCCGCTTCCACTCCGTGGAGCGCATCTTCGCGGTGCTGATGATCTTCACCGCCTGCGCCATGGCCTTCGCCCACGGCTCCAACGACGTGGCCAACGCGGTGGGCCCGCTGGCCGCCATCAACAGCGTGATCGCCAGTGGCGGCCAGATCGGCGAGGAAGCCGCCATGCCCAGCTGGATCCTGCTGGTGGGCGCCATGGGCATCGTCTTCGGCCTGGCGATTCTCGGCGCCCGGGTAATGGCCACCGTGGGCACCAAGATCACCGCCCTGACCCCCAGCCGCGGCTTCGCCGCCGAGTTGGGCGCCGCCACCACCGTGGTGCTGGCCTCCGGCACCGGCCTGCCGATCTCCACCACCCATACTCTGGTGGGCGCGGTGCTGGGCGTGGGCATGGCGCGCGGCATCGGCTCGCTGAACCTGCGCGTGATCGGCACCATCTTCACCTCCTGGGTGGTGACACTGCCGGCGGGCGCCCTGCTTTCGATTCTGTTCTTCTTCTTCTTCAAGGGCCTGTTCGGGGCCTGAACAGCCTGAAGGCCGGGGGTTTGTCGCTTGCAGTTCCCTAGCGACAACCGCCCGGCGGTGGCTATACTCCCCCCATGTCATCCAGCCCAGAGAATCCCGTGCCCAGCACCCCCAGCGCCAGCGACCAGGTCAACTGGTTCCGTAATTCGTCGCCGTACATCAACGCCCATCGCGGCCGCACCTTCGTGGTGCTGCTCGGCGGCGAGGTGCTGGACACCCCGCGCCTGCCGACCCTGGTGCACGACCTGGCACTGCTGAACGCCCTGGGCGTCAAACTGGTGCTGGTGCACGGCGCCCGGCCGCAGATCAGCCAGCGGCTGGAAGCCGCCGGCCTGGAAAGCCGCTTCGAACACCACACCCGCATCACCGACAGCAACGCCCTGGAAGCGGTGATGGCGGCGGTGGGCGCCCTGCGCCTGAAGCTGGAAGGTCTGTTCTCCATGGGCCTGGCCAACTCACCGATGCACAACGCCGCGATCCAGCTGATCAGCGGCAACTTCGTGATCGCCAAACCGGTGGGCGTGCGCAACGGCTTTGACTACCAGCACACCGGCGAGGTGCGGCGCATCGAAGTGGACGCCATCCGCCAGCAGATGGACGCCGGCAACGTGGTCCTGCTGTCGCCGCTGGGCTCCTCGCCCACCGGCGAGCTGTTCAACCTCAACGCCGAGGACGTAGCCTCCACCGCCGCCATCGCGCTGGGCGCGGACAAGATGATCGTGCTCAGTGACGGCATCCGCATCGAGGACAAGGAACAGCGCCTGCTGCGCGAACTGTCGCCCCAGGAAGCCGGCCGGCTGCTGGGCGAGGAGCGCTTCACCGACAGCGCCGTGGAACGCCAGCTCACCGCCGCCTACCACGCCGCCAGCAACGGCGTGGCACGGGCCCACCTTCTCGACGCCAGCGAAGACGGCGCCCTGCTCAAGGAGCTGTTCACCCGCGACGGCTGCGGCACCATGGTCACCCGGGAAACCTACGAAACCCTGCGCGGCGCCCGCATCGACGACGTCGGCGGCATCCTCGAGCTGCTCGAACCCCTGGAGCAGAACGGCGTCCTGGTGCGCCGCTCACGGGAACTGCTGGAAAACGAAATCCAGCGCTTCGTCATCATCGAGCGCGACGGCATGGTGATCGCGTGCGCGGCCCTCTACCCGTTCGCCGCCGACCACATCGGCGAGCTCGCCTGCGTCGCCGTGCACCCCCACTACCGCAACAGCGAGCGCGGCCTGCAGATGCTGCGCTACCTGGAACGGCGCGCCCGGGAGCAGGGCCTGAAGAGCCTGTTCGTGCTCACCACCCACACCGCCCACTGGTTCCGCGAGCAGGGTTTCGACCCGGCCGGCGTGGAGGCTCTGCCCGAGCAGCGCCAGCAGCTCTACAACTGGCAGCGCAACTCCAAGGTGTTCGTGAAGCGTCTCTAGCGGATAGCGCACGCCGTATCGGCCTTTAGCCCGGGGTGCGCTACAATCCTTGCTTTCCGGATCAGACAGCGAAGAGACCCATGCCCCAGTACCGCTCCCGTACCACCACCCATGGCCGCAATATGGCCGGCGCCCGCGCGCTTTGGCGCGCCACCGGCATGAAGGACGATGACTTCGGCAAGCCGATCATCGCCATCGCCAACTCCTTCACCCAGTTCGTGCCGGGGCACGTGCACCTGAAGGACATGGGCCAGCTGGTGGCCGGGGAAGTGGAGAAAGCGGGCGGCATCGCCAAGGAATTCAACACCATCGCGGTGGACGACGGCATCGCCATGGGCCACGACGGCATGCTTTATTCGCTGCCCAGCCGCGACATCATCGCCGACTCGGTGGAGTACATGGTCAACGCCCACTGCGCCGACGCGCTGGTGTGCATTTCCAACTGCGACAAGATCACCCCGGGGATGCTGATGGCCGCCATGCGCCTGAACATTCCGGTGATCTTCGTCTCCGGCGGCCCCATGGAAGCGGGCAAGACCAAGCTCGGCGAGCACAAGCTGGATCTGGTGGATGCCATGGTGATGGCCGCCGACGACAAGGTGGACGACGCCACCGTGGCCGAAGTGGAACGCTCCGCCTGCCCCACCTGCGGCTCCTGCTCCGGCATGTTCACCGCCAACTCGATGAACTGCCTGACCGAGGCGCTGGGTCTGTCGCTGCCGGGTAACGGTTCTCTGCTGGCCACCCACGCCGACCGCCGCGAGCTGTTCCTGGAAGCCGGCCGCCGCATCGTCGATCTGGCCAAACTCTATTACGAGCAGGACATGGAGAGCGTGCTGCCGCGCAACATCGCCTCCTTCAAGGCGTTCGAGAACGCCATGAGCCTGGACATCGCCATGGGCGGCTCCACCAACACCGTGCTGCATCTGCTGGCGGCGGCCCAGGAAGGCGGCGTGGACTTCACCATGGAGCACATCGACCGGCTTAGCCGCAAGGTGCCGTGCCTGTGCAAGGTGGCGCCGGCCACCCAGAAATACCATATGGAAGACGTGCACCGCGCCGGCGGGGTGATGGGCATTCTCGGCGAACTGGACCGGGCCGGCCTGCTGCACCGCGACCTGCCGATGGTGCATTCGGCCACCGTGGCCGAAGCGCTGGAACACTATGACGTGATGCTGACCGGCGACGACGGCGTGAGAAAGATGTTCACCGCCGGCCCGGCGGGCATCCCCACCCAGACCGCGTTCAGCCAGGACACCCGCTGGGAGAGCCTGGACACCGACCGCGCCGAAGGCTGCATCCGCGATCTGGAGCACGCCTACAGCCGCGACGGCGGCCTGGCGGTGCTGTACGGCAACATCGCCGAGCGCGGCTGCATCGTCAAAACCGCCGGCGTGGACGATTCCATTCTCACCTTCAGCGGCCGGGCGCGGGTGTTCGAATCCCAGGATTCGGCGGTGCGCGCCATCCTCGGCGACGAGATCGTCGCCGGCGACGTGATGGTGATCCGCTACGAGGGCCCGAAAGGCGGTCCGGGCATGCAGGAAATGCTCTACCCCACCAGCTACCTGAAATCCAAGGGCCTGGGCAAAAGCTGCGCGCTGCTCACCGACGGCCGCTTCTCCGGCGGCACCTCCGGCCTGTCCATCGGCCATGCCTCGCCGGAAGCCGCCGAGCAGGGCGCCATCGGCCTGGTCCGCGAGGGGGACGTGATTGACATCGACATCCCCAAGCGCACCATCGAGCTGCGCGTCGACGACGCCGAGCTGGCGCAGCGCCGGGAAAAAATGGACGCCAGCGGCAAGCTCGCCTGGCGCCCCCGCGAGATGCGCCAGCGCAAGGTGTCCACGGCTCTGAAAGCCTACGCCGCCCTGACCACCAGCGCCGACCGGGGCGCGGTGCGCGACCTCAGCCAGATCGGCGAATAGCGCGACGCGCCACACCGACCACAAGGAAGGAACCGTCATGAGCTTGCAGCGTAAATTGATGCCGCTTGCCGCCGGCTTGATCACCGGCGCCGGCACCCAACGCTGGCGTCACCGGCTGGCGGAGTGGCGGCGCCGCCTGCGCGGCCGCCCCCACGAGGCGACCTTTTACTTCCGCATCGACGACCCCTATTCCTGGCTGCTGGCCCAGGTGCTGCCGCGTTTCGCCGAACATTTCGGCGTGCGCGTCACCCCGCGGGTGATGCTCTATCTGGACCGCTCCATGTACCCGGAGCCGGACATGCTGCGCGAGCTGGCGCCCAAGGACGCCGCCGCCCTGGCCGGTCTGCACGACCTGAGCTTCCCGGCGGACTGGCGCGTTCCCGACCGGGAGACCGCCCTGGCGGCCACCCGCTGCTTGCTCAAACACGAACACGACGAACGCTTCTGGAGCCTGGCTCACGCACTGTCCGACGCCCTCTGGCGCGGCGACCAGGAGGCCCTGCAACGGCTGGTGACAGAACACGGCCAGCAACCGGAGGACCAGGCCCAGCTGGCCCTGGAAGCGCGCCGCGACCAGTTCCTCAAGGACGGCCACTACCTCACCGGCACCCTGCAGTACGGCGGTGAGTGGTACTGGAGCCTGGAGCGCCTGGACCACCTTGCCCGCCGGCTGGAGACCCTGGGGCTCGGCGGCGGCCCCTGGCCGCTGGACTACGGGCGCGCCAAACAGGCGCTGCTGCCCGGCACCCCGGCGGCGGCCGACGACGGCGAACCGCGCCCTGAGCTGGAGATGTTCTTCTCGTTCCGCAGCCCCTATTCCTATATCGCGCTGCCCCGCGCCTACGCGCTGGCCGACCACTACGGCCTGACGCTGCGGCTGCGCCCGGTGCTGCCGATGGTGATGCGCGGGCTGAGCGTACCGCGCGCCAAGCGCTTCTATATTCTCACCGACGCGGCCCGCGAGGCGCGCCTGCACGACGTGCCTTTCGGCCGCGCCTGCGACCCGCTGGGCAAGGGCGTGGAACGTTGCATGGCGCTGTGGCCGTTCGCGGAAAAAGAGGGCCGCCTGCGCGAATGGCTGCTGCACGCCGGGGAAGGCATCTGGAGCCAAGGCGTGGACGCGGCCAGCGACGCCGGCCTGCGCAAGCTGGTCACGGCGGCGGGCATGAACTGGAACCGGGCGCGCCGCTGGTTGGACGACGACCAGTGGCAGGGCGACGCCGAGGCCAACCGGGAAGCCATGGTGGCCGCCGGCAGTTGGGGCGTGCCCAGCTTCCGCGTCAATGACCGCCTGGTGTGGGGCCAGGACCGCTTTGCCCTGATTGAACAGACATTACAATCCGGTCATTGATAGGGATGCGGAATATAGCGACTGTAGGCGCGGGCCCTGCCCGCTCCCACAAAAAACGAGAGGCTTAAAAGCATGACGTTAGCGTATTGGTGTGTTCTGGCGGCGATTTTGCTGCCCTATGCCTTCACCGGCTTTGCCAAGTTCCAGGGTGGTTTCGGTCTCAACGAGAACAAGAACCCCCGTGAGTTTCTGGAAAAACTGGACGGTGCCCGCAAGCGCGCCCACTGGGCGCAACAGAACAGCTTCGAGATTCTGCCCGGCTTCGCCGCGGCGGTGATCATCGCGCACCTGGCCGGCACCGCGCCGCAGGCCACCATCGACGGCATCGCCCTGGCGTTCGTGCTCAGCCGCGTGCTGTTCGGCATCTGCTACATCGGCGACTGGGCCAGCGCCCGCTCCCTGGTGTGGTTCTTCGGCATGGGCTGCATCGTCGCCCTGTTCGTGGGCGTGGCCGGCTGAGCCGACGCCCATTATGACCTTCCGTGTGGGGATCAACGGCCGTCACGTCTTGAACTGCGCGCCGGACGTCCCCATTCTCACCGCGGCCCGCGACGCGGGCTTCGGTTTTCCACACGCCTGCCGCAACGGCGTCTGCCTGCGCTGCCAGGGCCGCCTGACGGCCGGAGCGGTACGCCACGGCGGCAGCGGCAACATCATCCACGCCCACGGGCCCGGCGCCGACCGGGTGCTATACTGCGTGGCCATTCCGATCAGCGATTGCGAGATCGACGTGCCAGAGACGACCGCACCGGGCGAGCTGCCCGTGCACCAAGTGCAATGCCAGATTATCGAGCGCGAGCCGCTCAACCACGACGTGACCCGCGTATGGCTGCGCCTGCCCGCCGGTAAAGCGATCCGTTGGCACGCCGGCCAGTACCTGACACTGTCACTGCCCCACGGCGAATACCCGTTCTCGATCGCCAACCCGCCCGGTGGCCGGGATCTGGAGCTGCACGTACGCCACGGCGACGACAACAGCGCCGCCCACGCCATCATGGCCGACCTCAACGATCAGGCCACGATCACCGTGAGCCTGCCCGGTGGGCGTCGCTTTATCGACCGGGCCCCGGACCGTCCACTATGGTTTATTTGTGGCTCCACCGGGTTTGCACCGGTAAAGGCGATGATCGAGCGGCTGATCGAGCTGGAGTACCCGCACCCGGTGCGCCTGTTCTGGGGCGCCCGCGTGGAGGAAGACCTCTACCTGCCGGACCTGCCGGGGCAATGGCGCCGCCAGCTGGCGGATTTCCACGCGGTCACCGCGCTGTCGGACATGAGCCGCCCCGGCCACGCCCAGGGGCTGGTCCACGAGGCCGCCCTGGAAGCCCTCGCCGAGCCGCTGGCGCCGCTGTTCTATGTGGGCGGCTCCCCGGCCATGGCCTGGTCGGTGTTCGACGACCTGGTAGCCGAAGGCGTGCCGGCCAAGAACATCCACTCCGACGTGTTTGATTACGCCCCGCGTTAGGCCGCGCTTGCCTTTCGCGGGCAGGGCCCGCTCCCACAGGGTACTCCGGATCATAGGTGCTGCTTGCGGCTGATCACCACTGGTCGGCACAATGAGCCATCGTTCCTCGACGGTTACCCCATGGAAGAAGCCCGCCGACAGTCCTCCGACACTCTGGTGCCGTGCCCGCAGTGCGACCTGATTCTGTCGGTGGCGCCGCCGGCCCCCGGCGAATGGGTGCGCTGCCCGCGCTGCCGCCACCCGCTGGCGCGACACACCGTCAACGACCAGGCCAGCCCGGCCCTGGCCGCCAGCGCCCTGATCCTGCTGGCCGTGGCGCTGGCGTTTCCCTATATCCGTTTCGAAAAGAACGGCGTCAGCGACCAGATGGGGCTGCTGGACGCCGCCACCCAGCTGGCCGCGTTTCATCACCCGGCCCTGGCGGTGGTGGTGTTCGCCACCATCGTGGTGATCCCGGCCTGCTTTCTGATCGCACTGCTGTGGGTGCACGCCAGCCTGGCGCGCACCACACCGCTGGCCGGCACGGCGATGCTGGTGCGCGCGCTGCCCCGCTGGCGCCCCTGGATGATGGCCGATGTGTTCGCCATCGCCGCCCTGGTCAGCCTGATCAAGATCGCCGGTATGGCCCAGGTCGTCCTGAAGCCGGGCTTCTGGGCGTTCTCAGGCTTCGCGCTGGCGCTGCTGGTGACCGTGCAGCGCCTGCACCCGCTGGCACTGTGGGTACGGCTCACCGGCCCGCCGCAAGCGCCGGCGGGCACCCGGCCCGGTCTCACCGCCGGCGAACAAGGGCTGATCGGCTGCGAGCAATGCGGCCAGCTGCAACGCCTCGACAGCCACCGCCATTGCCAGCGCTGCGGCGGCACTCTGCATCCGCGCCAGCCGGCCAGCCTGCAGCGCACCTGGGCGTTGCTGATCGCCGCCACGCTGCTGTGCTTTCCCGCGCATCTGTATCCGATCATGGCCACCACCAGCCTCGGCAACACCCAGCCGTCGACGATCATTTCCGGTGTCCTGCAATTCCTGTCCCACGGCGACTGGCCGATCGCGTTGATCATTTTCTCCGCCAGCGTTCTGGTACCCTTTGGCAAGATCATGGCGCTCGCCTGGCTGTGCCTGGCGGTGCGCCGAGAGGCACCGCTGGATATGCAGGCGCAAATGCGTCTTTATAGAATCACCGAATGGGTGGGACGCTGGTCGATGATCGATGTGTTCGTGGTCGCCATCGTGGTGGCCCTGGTGCGGCTCGGTAACTTGATGTCGGTGACCCCGGGTCCCGGCGGGGTCGCCTTTGCCGCCGTGGTGGTGCTGACCATGCTGGCCGCGTTCAGCTTCGACCCCAGGCTGCTGTGGGACCGCCAGCCGACCAGTGAGGCGTCGTCCGATGCGGCGCGACCCGCAACCCCGACAATGGCAGACCAATGACTTCCAAGCCCTCCCGCGCCATCGCCGAAAGCGTGCCCCGCCTGTCTCCGGTGTGGCTGATCCCGCTGGCCGCCCTGCTGATCGGCCTGTGGTTGGCGTTCGACCACCTGTCCGGCCAGGGCCCCACCATCACCCTCAAAATGCAGGACGCGGAAGGCATCGAAGCGGGCAAAACCGCGATCAAGACCCGCAGCGTGCAGGTCGGCACGGTGGAATCCGTGTCCCTGTCCGAAGACTTGCAGCACACCCTGATCACCGCCCGCATGCAGGACGGCAGCGACCGCATGCTCAACGAGGACACCCGCTTCTGGGTGGTCAAACCGCGCATCGGCCGTGAAGGCATCAGCGGGCTGGGCACGGTGTTGTCCGGCGCCTACATCGAGCTGCTGCCCGGCGACAGCGACGAGAAAAAGCGCCGCTTCACGGTGGAGGACCAGCCGCCGGTCACCGAGGCCGGCGCCGAAGGGCTCTACCTGACCCTGTTCAGCGAGCCCGGCAACAGCGTCACCACCGGCGACCCGATCACCTTCCGCAGCCTGACCGTGGGCCGGGTGGTGGAAACCGAATTCCTGGCCGACGAAAAACGCATCCGCCACCGCATCTTCGTGGAGCAGCCCTACGACGTGCTGGTCACCGACACCACCCGCTTCTGGAGCGTCTCCGGGATCGGTTTCCAGCTCGACACCCAGGGGTTCCGGGTCAACCTGCAATCCCTGGAAACCCTGCTCGGCGGCGGCGTGTCCTTCGGCGTGCCCGACGACACCATGCCCGCCGGCACCCCGGTGGAGGACGGCCGCGAATACACCCTCTACCCGGACCAGGAAACGGCCCGGCGTGGCCTGTTCGACCAGTACCTGGAATACGTGCTGCTGGTGGAGGACACCGTGCGCGGCCTGCGCCGGGGCGCGCCGGTGGAATACCGGGGCGTACGGGTGGGCACCGTGGAACAGGTGCCCTGGCGGTTCACCGCGGAGCAACCGGATTCGCTCAACCGCTTTTCGATTCCGGTGCTGATCCGCATCGAGCCGCAGCGCATCGCCGGCGACGGCGACGTGCTGCTGGACGACTGGCGCCGGCGCATGGAGCGCATGTTCCAACGCGGCCTGCGCGCCAGCCTGAAATCCGGCAATCTGCTTACCGGCGCCCTGTTCGTGGACGTGCAGGTGCACAGCGATGCCCCGGAATACCGGATCGAACACTTCGAAAACGTGCCGGTATTCCCCACCGTATCCGGCGGCCTGGCACAGATCGAAGGGCAGATCGCCCAGCTTCTGGAGACCCTCAACGGCCTGCCGCTGCAGGACATCGCCGAAGGCCTGGACCGCAACCTGGCCGCCTCGGAAGGCGCCCTGCAGGAAATCGCCGCCACCGCCGACCGACTGGAAAAACTGCTCGGCGGCCCGGAGATGCAGCGCCTGCCCGGCCGCCTCAACGACACGCTGTCGTCCCTGGAAAACACGCTGGATGGCCTGTCGGCGGGCGGCGACGGCCGCCAGATCGGCGATACCCTGCAGCGCCTGGAAAAAGTACTGCGCGACGTGGAGCCGGTGCTGCGCACCCTGCGCCAGCAACCCAATGCTCTGATCTTCCAACATGATCCGCCGGCGGATCCCGTGCCCAAGGCCCAGCCATGACTCATCGTTTACCGCTCCCCCTCGCCGCGCTACTGCTGGCCATGAGCGCCCTGCTCGGCGCCTGCGCCAGCGGCGGCCCGGCCAGCGAACACAGCTACCTGCTGCCCGCCGCCGGCGAGCCCGCCGCCAGCGACCGGCTGCCCCGGATCCGGGTGGATGTCGCCGGCTACCTGGACCAGGCCGGCGTGGTGGTGGAAACCGCCCCCACCTCGGTACACGCCGCCCGCCAGCACCTCTGGGCGGAACCCCTGCCCGGCCAGCTGCGCCGCGCCCTGCGCCACCACCTGGCGGCCGCCGGCGCCCCCGCCGAGGGCCGGCTCAGCGTCAGCGTGACCCGCTTCCAGGGCACCACCGACGGCAACGCCCGCGTCAGCGGCCAGTGGCACTACCAGGCCGAGTCGTCGGAGCAGGAGGAAAGTCTGGAGCGAAGCGGACACTTCGACCTCACCCGCCCCCTCAGCCAGGACGGCTACCCGGAGCTGGTCACCCGCCTCGACGCCGCCTGGCAAGCCGTCGCCCAGCAGATCGCCGACGCACTCCGCTAGATATAAATTTGTAGGAGCGGGCCCAGCCCGCGAAAGGGTGGCTTTCAGCCACCCGGCAGGATTCCAGAGGCTTTTCCCTCCAGAAAGCCCGCACCGGGATCGGGTGGGCCCGTCCAGGACACGCTGCGAGTACATCCCTGTAAGCTCGGCGTTTGGCCATCCCTGGCCAAACACGGTCCTGGACGGGCCCACCCGATCCCGGCGCTCCTTGGGAGATTCGCCGCCACAAGCCCCACTTCGTAGAAAGGTCCGGGCGGTGTTCTGACCCGTGGCGGTTCCGCTGCCAAGTAAGCGGGGCAATGGTGGTGCCTGGAGGGAGCTGTTTGGCCAGGGAGGGCCAAACTAACAGCGGCCAGGGATGGCTTGAGCGGTCCCGGAAGGCACCACCATTGCACCGCGTCTCCGATACGGAGCACCGAATACCTGAAGAACCAGGTCTCTGGAATCCTGCCGGGAGCTGCGCTCCCTTTCGCGGGCGGGGCCCGCTCCCACAATCCCGGCTTCGTAGCACCGCGTGGCGGCGAGTCAGGGCAGTGGGAGATCGGGGAGCTGGCCGTCGAGGTCGGCGACGCGGCGTTCCAGGACCTTGGCGGCTTTGACCTGATCGCCCAGCGCCAGGTACAGCCGTGACAGCTCCGCCAGGGCGGTGGCGCTCTGGCTGGAATTGGCCGCCGCCTCGAAGAAGTTCTGCGCCTTACCCCACAGCCGCGCCTTGAGCGCCACCCGCCCGGCGGTGACCAGCACCGCCGCGTTGCCCGGGCGGTCCACCAGCCACTTTTCCAGGTTCTGCAGCAGCTCGTCCGGGGACACATCGTCAATGGCCTCGAGCACCGGCGGCAGGCGGTCGTCCCAGTCCCGCTCCAGCTGCTCCTTGACCAGCGACAGGGCGCGGCCGCCTTCACCGAGCTGCGCCAGGAAGCCGGCGTAACGGGCCACCATGGCCGGATCCTGCTTGAGGGCGCTGGGCACTTGCTTCCATAGATCGCGCAATTCCCGGGCGCGACTGTCGCCGTCGTTGAAGCCCGGTTTCTGCGCCAGTTGCTGCACCCGGGCCAGCCAGGCACGGCGCTCCCGGCGGGCCGCATAAGGGTCGCCGAGGGCACGGCGCAGGCGCGGCGCCAGGGCACAAAGGGCCGGCCAGTCGCGCTCGCGTTCCAGCACGTCGGCGTACAGCGCGAGAATGCGTTTGTTGCCGGGCGCCTGTTCCACCAGGCCCTTCAGTTCCTCATGGGCGGCGGCCGGGCGGCCGTCGTCCAGGGCGAAGCGGGCGCGCATCAGGCCGCTGAAGCTGTCGCCCCGGCGGCTTTTGGCGGCGTTCTGCAGGTAATCTTCCAAGGCCTCGCCGTCGCCGCGCTGGCGGGCGCATTCCGCCGCCAGCAACCAGGCCACCAGCGGCCAGTCCCCTTCACGGCCGGCGGCGGTGAGCAGCCGTTCGGCCTTATCCAGCTCGCCGTCCATAAGCAGAATAAAGCCGCTTTTCAGGCGACGGTGGGCCAGGCCACGGCGGAACCGCCGTGTGGCGCGCACCGGCTCCGCCAGGTTCCAGGCCAGGTTGCCCAGCAGGGTCAGCACCATCAGCGCCACCGCGCCCAGGATCAGCGCCAGCAGCGCGAAGCCGAGCGTGGACTCCAGGCGCCACTGGTCGCGGATCACCAACACATAACCGGAATCGGCGGCCATCCAGCGGCCCAGAAAGGTGGCCGCCAGCAGGACGACAACAATCAGCAGCAGGGCTTTTTTCATCGGCCGGCCTCCCCGGCCGCGCCGTTACCGTCGCTTTTCAGCAGGTCCCGCTTGAGGCCGCGCACCGCGTCCAGGCCGGCGCCGATTTCCGGCAACGCCTGCTCCACCTGCTGACCACCCAGCTCTTCCAGGGCGGCGCGCATTTGGCGGACCCGCCCCTGATCTTCCTGGAACCACTGATTCAGCATGGCGGCAGCGTTATCCAGCGCCTGCCGGTAAGCCTTCACGCGCCGCTGCATCAGCGCCAGTTGTGCTTGCTGCAGGCTGGCGTCCAGCGTCAGGCGCACGGTGGACGCCTGGGTTTCAGTCAGCGGCAGCGGCACTTCGCCGTCGTGGCGACGCACCGTCACCGGCAGATGGTTGAGCAAGCGCTGCCACCAGCCGGCGTCCTGTTCGGTGTCCTCGGCGGGCGGCGCCTGGCGCTCCGGCACCGCCAGCTCCGGGATCAGCGCCTGCAGCGCGCCCAGGCGCAGCACCATGGCCTCAATGTCGACCTGGCGGGCGCCGTTGAGCTTTTCGATATCCACCGCCAGTGCCTTGCGCGCCGGCAGCGCCTGGGGATCGTCCAGCCGTGCCAGGGTCTGGTCGGCGGCCTGCAGCAGACGGCGCGCGGCCTCGGCGTCGCCGGTGAGCATCAAACGCTGGCCGGCCAGAGCGGCCAGGGACTCCGCCTCGTTGATCAGCCACAGGCGCTGCCCGCCCTGGCGCACATCGGCCAAAGCTTCCCGGTCGCGGGCACGGGCGGCTTCGATGCGATCCTGGGACTCGCGTATTTCCTGGAGCGCCCGGTCGCGGCGCTGGGACTCCCGGTTCAGTTCACTGCGCAGCTCGCTGATTTCGCTCTGACTGGCCCGGCGGTCCTGCTCCAGCACCCGCCATTGTTGCCAGCCCCACCAACCGGCGGCGGCCAGAGCGGCGAGGACAATAAGCACGATAAGCAGCGGCCAGAGGCTCAAGCCCTGCTGGCGGTGAAAAGCGCGGTGCGTCATGGGGTCTCCCTATTGTTGTTCCCGCCTGCCTGGTGGCGGAATCTATAGACGATAAAGAGAGCGGCGGGCGCCGTCCAACCCCTTATCGTCACACGCTCGCGCCGGAAGGCCCCGTCAAGACGGGGGCACGGCGGCCAGCATGTCGGTGTCGTGGGCGCTGGCGGCCACCACCAGCGGCCCCGGATGACGCTCGGCCACGGCGGCGGCCACCCGCTCGCCGGCGGCAATCACGGTGGCCCCGGCGGGCACCAGCGCGGTCATCGCCCGCCAACCCTCAACGCTGGTGATCATCACCGTATCGGCGCCCTCGGGCCAGTGACGGCCAGGGGCGGGCAAGCGCCGGTAAAAGGGCACCACGTCCACGCCGGCCCCTTTTTCCCGCAGCCGCGCCGCCAGCCAGTCGCGGCCACTATCGCCACGGCAGATCAGAATGCGCTTTTCCGCCACCGACGCCAGACAGGGCAACGCCAGCACCGCCTCGGAATTAAAGCCGCTGCGCGGGTATTCCGGGGTGAGCCCGGCATCGCGGATCACGGCGGCGGTGGATTCCCCCACCGCCAGCCAGTGCACCCCTACCGGCCATTGCGGCCAGAGGTCGGCGAAGACGTTCAGGGCATGGTGAGCGGCGTTGGCGCTGACAAAGAACACCGCGTGGTAGAGGTCCAGATCAAACAGCAGCCGACGGTGGGCGTCGGCCAGCGGCAGCGGCTCGATCACCAGCGCCGGCACCGCCCAGGCCCGGTGGCCACCGTCCACCAGCCTGGCCGCCAGGGGGGCGCCCTGGCCGGCGGGCCGGGTCACCACCACGGCACGGCTCATGCGCGCTCGTACAGGTCGCGCAGGATCCGGTCGGCGCCCTGCTCCAACAGCGATTCAGCGATGCCGATGCCCAGCTTCCGGGCGTCGGCGCGGGGGGCACGGGCCTCGGCGCGCAACACCGTGGTGCCGTCCTCGCTGGCCACCAGACCGCGCAGCCACAGCCGGCCGTCGTCCTCGAGCAGCGCGAAGCCGGCGATCGGTACCTGGCAGCCGCCTTCCAGGCGGCGGTTCATGGCCCGCTCGGCGGTGACCCGGTCCCAGGTCAGGGCGTCGCTGAGCGGTGCCAGCAAGGCCCGGGTGTCGGCGTCGTCCGCGCGGCACTCGATGCCCACGGCGCCCTGGCCCACCGCCGGCAGGGATTCCTCCGGCGGCATGTCGTAACGAATGCGCTCGTGCATTTGCAGGCGCTTGAGGCCGGCGGAGGCGAGAATAATGGCGTCGAACTCACCGGCGTCCAGCTTGCCCAGGCGGGTCTGTACGTTGCCACGCAGACTGGACACTTTCAGGTCCGGGCGGTTGGCCATCGCCTGGGACTGGCGGCGCAGGCTGGAGGTGCCCAACCGGGCGCCCTCGGGCAGGCCCATCAGGCTGTCGTAGTGGTTGGAGACAAAGGCGTCGCGGGGGTCTTCGCGCTCGCAGATCACCGGCAGCGCCATGCCTTCGGGCAGCTCCATGGGCACGTCCTTCATGGAGTGCACGGCGATGTCCGCGCGCCCGTCCATCATCGCCTCTTCCAGCTCCTTGACGAACAGCCCCTTACCGCCGATTTTCGCCAGCGGCGTATCCAGAATCTTGTCGCCCTGGGTCTTGATCCGCACCAGCTCCACGCGCAACCCCGAATGCAACGCCTCCAGCCGTTTCTGCACGTACTCCGCCTGCCAGATGGCCAGGGGGCTGGAACGGGTAGCAATGCGCAATATCTCGCGGGACATGGGAGCTCCTGGGCGGGGAATAGATGGCGCCTAGTGTAACGGAAAGACCCGGGCTGCGCCGAACGCGGCGGCGCCAGTTGACAGTTGATAGTGGACAGTTGATAGCTAAAAGCGAAAACACCGACTAGAGAGGTTTAAGCGTAGCGGCCAGTTCCGTCGTCCCGTCGCGGGCACCCACCGGAAAGCCGGCAAGGCGCCCGATCGCGAGCTATCAACTGTCCACTATCAACTATCAACTGTTTTTCAGCCGCGTTTGACGAGGGCGCGGCGCAGGCCGGGCATGTGGCGGCGGCTGACGTTGAGCGGTTCGTCGACGCCGCGCAGGCGGACTTCGAAGCGGCCTTGGCTGGAGCATTCCAGGCTTTCGATAAAATGCAGCGACGCCAGAGTGCTGCGGTGGATGCGCACGAACAGGTCGCCGAATTCGTCTTCCAGGGCCTTGAGCGGTTCGTCGATCAGCACGTAGCCGCCGGCGTGGTGCACGGCCACGTACTTTTGGTCGGCCTGGAAGTAGCGCACTTCCTCCACCGGCACCAGTTCCAGGCCGCGGTGGGTGCGGGCGCTCAGGTGGCGCCGGCGGCCGGTCTGGTTGGCCGCCATCTTGTGGCTCAGCTCGGCGATCTGCACCCGGTTGAGGGCGCGCGCCTTGTCCAGGGCCTGCTTGAGGTCCTGGGCGCCCACCGGCTTGAGCAGGTAATCCACGGCGTGCACGCGGAACGCCTGCAGGGCGTGTTCTTCGTAGGCGGTGCAGAAAATCACCGCCGGCGGGTTCTCCATCTTGTCCAGATGGGCGGCCGCTTCCAGGCCATCCATGTCCGGCATGCGAATGTCCATCAACACCACGTCCGGGCGCAGCCGCCCGGCGCTTTCCACCGCTTCACGGCCGCTGGCGGCTTCCGCGCTGACTTCCATGTTGGCCATCTCCACCAGACGTTTCAGGCGCATTCTGGCCAGGGCCTCGTCGTCGCAGACCAGGACCTGCATTTTCGCGATGTCGTCCATGGGTTCCCCTTGTTCTTATTCACCCGTTTCTTTTATTGGAGCGGGTAGCTGATTTCAATCTCATAGTGTTGTTGTTGCGAACGGGCCGACACCGACACACTGGGGCCGTGCAGGGCCTCCAGGCGGTGTTGAATATTGTCCAGCGCCATGCGGTTGCCCTGGTGCTCACTGGCGCAATCCTGTTTCGGGTTACTGACACGCAGCACCACCCGGCCCTGCTCGATGGCGGCGGCGATGCGCACCACACCACCGCCGGCGAGCGGCTGAATACCATGATAGATGGCATTTTCCAGCAGCGGTTGCAACGTCAAAAGCGGCAACGCGACGGATTCGGGCGCCAGCTCAATGTGCCATTCCACCCCCAGACGCTCGCCCAGGCGCAGCTGTTCGATGCGAATGTAGCGCTCGCACAGGGCCAGTTCCTCGTCCAGGGTCACTTCGCTGCCGCTGTCCTTGAGGCTGGCGCGAAACAGGCTCGACAGGTCTTCCACCGCCTGCTCGGCGGCGTCCGGATCAATGCGGATCAGAGTGGCGATGATGTTCATGGAGTTGAACAGGAAATGCGGCCGGATGCGCGACTGCAGCGCCTGGATGCGGGATTTCAGCTCCGCCCGGTCCTTGATCCGCAGCTGTTCCTGCACATAGAAGTAGCGCATCACCAGGCCGGAGATGATCGCCGCGATCAGCACGTTGGCGAGAATATCCCAATGCCAAAGAGGCGGCATGGCGGCGGCGGACACCCAGGACATCAGCGTCCGGGCCAGCAGGCTGAACAGCAGCGTATCGAACGCCACCAGCCCCACCACCGCCAGCGCCGCCCAGGCCTGCGGCAGGCGGTTGAGGCGCCCGCGCAGCTGGCAGACCAGCGCCGCCGAGGTCAGCGCGATCCACTGAATGAACAGCGACGTCAGCGCCAGTCGCTCGAACCCGAAGGGCTCGAAGTAGCCGGCCACCAGGCTGATCACGATGGCCATCAATTCCGACGCCACCACCACCACCAGCACGGCGCGGGTGGTACACAGGTCGGGCAGGAACACATTGTTCTGGGGCTCGGACATGGGCGCTCTTGTTGTCGGAAAGGGGGCGACGCTTTCGGGTACGATACCACCGTCCGGCGATGCTATACTGCGCGCCCTGTCAATTCCCGTATTCCCGCAAGCCGGACGTGAGCAGCAAGATGAGCGACAACCAGCAAAACCAACTCTGGGGCGGCCGCTTCAGCGAGTCCACCGACGCCTTCGTGCAGGCCTTCACCGCCAGCGTTGGCTTTGACCGCCGCATGTACCGCCAGGACATCCAGGGCTCCCAGGCCCATGCCACCATGCTCGCGGAAGCCGGCGTGCTCACCGATGACGAGCGTGACGCCATCGTCCAGGGCCTGGACGAAATCCGCGCCGAGATCGAGGCCGGTGAATTCCAGTGGTCGGTGGCCCTGGAAGACGTGCACATGAACATCGAGGCGCGCCTTACCGACAAGATCGGCATCACCGGCAAGAAGCTGCACACCGGCCGCTCGCGCAACGACCAGGTGGCCACCGACATCCGCCTGTGGCTGCGCGACGAGATCGACCTGATCGACGGCGAAATGGAACGGCTGATGACCGGCCTGCTGGACCAGGCGGAACGCGAAGCGGCCACCATCATGCCCGGCTTCACCCACCTGCAGACCGCCCAGCCGGTGACCTTCGGCCACCATCTGCTGGCCTGGTTCGAGATGCTCAAGCGCGACCGGGAACGGCTCGCCGACTGCCGCAAGCGGGTCAACCGCATGCCGCTGGGCGCCGCCGCCCTGGCCGGCACCACCTACCCGATCATCCGCGAGCGTACCCGCGAGCTGCTGGGCTTCGACGAAGTCTGCGAAAACTCCCTGGACGCGGTCAGCGACCGGGATTTCGCGATTGAATTCTGCGCCCTGGCGGCGCTGTGCGTGACCCACCTGTCGCGCGTCAGCGAGGAGCTGGTGCTGTGGACCAGCGCCCAGTTCAACTTCATCGACCTGCCCGACCGCTTTTGCACCGGCAGCTCGATCATGCCGCAGAAGAAAAACCCGGACGTGCCGGAGCTGGTGCGCGGCAAGACCGGCCGCCTCAACGGCCACCTGATTGCCCTGCTGACGCTGATGAAAAGCCAGCCGCTGGCCTACAACAAGGACAACCAGGAAGACAAGGAACCGCTGTTCGACGCGGTGGACACCCTGGCCGGCTGCCTGCGCGCCTTCGCCGACATGATTCCGGCCATCGAGCCCAACCGGGAAGTGATGCGCGAAGCGGCCCGGCGCGGCTTCGCCACCGCTACCGACCTGGCGGATTACCTGGTGCGCAAGGGCATTGCCTTCCGTGACTCCCACGAAATCGTCGGCAAGGCGGTGGCGCTGGGCATCGAGAAAAAGAAAGACCTGAGCGACATGACCCTGGCCGAGCTGCGCCAGTTCAGCGATCAGATCGACGAGGACGTGTTCGAGGTGCTCACCCTGGAAGGCTCGGTGAGCGCCCGCGATCACATCGGCGGCACCGCCCCGGATCAGGTGCGCGCCGCCGTGAAGCGCGGGCGCGACGCGCTGCGCTGAGCGCGGCGTGCACGGTCGCCGCATCGTGTCACCGAGGATAAGCGGCTATACTGCACGCCCTTGCATCCAATACGCCGGAGTAGATCGCATGCGCGCGGTTTTTCTGCTGATAGTGATGACGGCCCTGCTCGCCGGCTGCGGCCAGAAGGGCCCGCTCTACAAGGCCTCTGACCGCCCCGAGTCGGCCCAGCCGCTGGGCGGCGACCGCCTGGACGACGACACCGACAACGAAGACACCGACAACGAAGACACCGCCAAGGATGACGACCAGGAATGACCATGGACCCCTTCTCCTACCGCGACGGCGAACTGTTCGCCGAAGAGCTGCCCGTGACGCAACTGGCGGAGCGCTTCGGCACGCCGCTGTATCTGTATTCCCGGGACGCCCTGGAGACCCACTACCATGCCTTCGATGACGCCTTCGGCGATCATCCGCACCGGGTCTGCTACGCGGTCAAGGCGAACAGCAACCTGGCGGTGCTGCAGGTGCTGGCCCAGGCCGGCGCCGGCTTCGACATTGTCTCCGGCGGCGAATTGGAGCGGGTGCTGCGCGCCGGCGGCGAGCCCCACAACATCGTGTTCTCCGGGGTCGGCAAAACCGCCGGGGAAATGGCCGACGCGCTGAAAGTGGGGATTCATTGCTTCAATGTGGAGTCCGCCGCCGAGCTGGAATTGCTGAATCTGGTGGCCGGCGAACTGGACCGGGTGGCGCCGATCGCGATCCGTGTGAACCCGGACGTGGACGCCCAGACCCACCCCTATATTTCCACCGGCCTGAAAGAGAACAAGTTCGGCGTCGACATTCAGAAAGCGCCGGCGCTGTACCAGCGTGCCGCCGAACTGCCGCACATCAAGGTGCTGGGCATCGACTGCCACATCGGCAGCCAGCTGACCCGCCTGGCGCCCTTCGAGGACGCCCTGGAGCGGGTACTGAAACTGCTCGGCGACCTGCAGGCCCTGGGCATTGAGATCCATCATCTGGACCTGGGCGGCGGCCTGGGCGTCACCTACCAGGACGAGGCCCCGCCGGCCCGTTCCGATTACGTGCAGGCCCTGCTCAAGCACATTCCCGGCGACCTGCCGGTACACATCGAGCCGGGCCGTTCGATCGCCGCCAACGCCGGCCTGTTCATCACCCAGGTACTGTTCCTCAAGCCCACCGAGCACCGCAATTTCGCGGTGGTGGACGGCGCCATGAACGATCTGATCCGGCCCAGCCTGTACTCCGCCTGGCAGGAGATCGTACCGGTGAAACCCCACGAGGCGGATTGCCGTGACTGGGACATCGTCGGCCCGGTGTGCGAAACCGGCGACTTCCTGGGCAAGGATCGGGCGCTGGCGCTGGAAGCCGGCGATTATCTGGCGGTGCGCTCCGCCGGCGCCTACGGCTTCGTGATGGCGAGCAACTACAACAGCCGCAACCGGCCCGCCGAAGTGATGGTGGACGGCGACCAGGCGTTTCTGGTGCGCGCCCGCGAAACCGTGGACGAGCAGCTGCGGCTGGAAACCTTGCTGCCCTAGCAGGCGGCTAGCGGGCGGCGTGCTCCAGCAGCATGCCGGCGTCGCTCTCCAACCGATAACCGCCGCCGCCCTGGCTGAGCTTTCCGTGCAGGAACGGCAACGCCTCTTCCATCTGCCCGGCCAGAGTCCAGGGCGGATTAAGCACCACCAACCCGGACCCGGTCATGCCCCGGACGGCGCCGTCATTGAGCACATTCAATTCCACCCGCAGGTGCTTGTCCGCCAGCCCCATCAGGCCGCGCGCCAGATAATCCGCCCGGCGGCGCTGCAGCATCGGATACCAGACCACGAAACAGCCGGTGTTGAACCGCTTGATCGCTTCGCGCACGCCGGCCACGGTGGCGCGGTCGTCGCCGCTCAGTTCGTAGGACGGGTCCACCAGCACCAGGCCGCGTTTGTGCGCCGCCGGCAACAACGCCTTTACCCCCGCCCAGGCGTCCTGCTTGTACACCCGCACCCGGCGGTCACCGCGAAAATGGGCCTCCAGCAGGGCGGCGTCGGTGCTGTGCAGCTCGGTGACCTGCAGCCGGTCCTGGTCGCGCAGCAGCGCCGCGCTGATCGCCGGTGAGCCCGGGTAGTGGCTGAGCCCGCCCGGCCGACTGAAACGGCTGACCAGATTCAGGTAGCGGTTGATCAGCGGCAGGCCGGTGCTGGCGCCGTACAGGCGCGCGATGCCTTCCTGGTATTCCCCGGTTTTCTGCATGTGCTCGGAGGCGACCTCATAGACCCCCGCGCCGCCGTGGGTGTCGTGCACCACGAACGGCTTGTCCTTGAGCAACAGGTGGTCGAGCACCGACACCTGCACCAGATGCTTGAGCACATCGGCGAAGTTTCCGGCGTGGTAGCTGTGACGATAGGAAAGCATGGGGTATCCGAAAGATTGGGAGCGGGCATTGTAGACCAGCTGCAAGCTGCAAGCTGCAAGCTGCAAGCGAGCCTTGTGGGAGCGGGCCCAGCCCGCGAAAGGCAAGCTTTGATTGCCGGCAGGATACCAGAGACTTATCTAACGGCAGCACAAACAACGCCTCTGGGATCCTGCCGGCCGGCGTTGCCGGCCTTTCGCGGGCTGGGCCCGCTCCCACAGGGGCGCTCCTACAAACTGGGCTTCATGAGCAAGACCGCGGCCTCCGCTGTTCCTAACCGGCTCGCGGCCTTACAATGACGCCTTCTTGTAACCGACTCCGGACGCCGCCATGCGACTGCGCTTCACCAAAATGCACGGCCTGGGCAACGACTTCCTGGTGCTCAACGGCTGCGACCAGCCGTTGCCCGAGGACGGCCCCCCGTTGCCGGTGGCGGAGCTGCGCCGGCTCGGCGACCGGCATTTCGGGGTCGGCTTCGACCAGATGCTGGTGGTGCAGCCGCCCCGCCATGAGGGTGTGGATTTCCGCTACCGGATCTTCAATTCCGACGGCTCGGAAGTGAGCCAGTGCGGTAACGGCGCGCGCTGCTTCGCCCGCTTCGTGCGCGACGAAGGGCTCACCGACAAGCACAGCATCCGGGTGGAGACCGCCGCCGGCGAGATGACCCTGAATGTCACCGACGACGGCCTGGTCACCGTGGACATGGGCGCGCCCCTGTGGGCCCCGCAAGCGATCCCCTTCCGCGCCAAGCAGGAAGCGGACACCTACATTCTGGTGTCGGGCAACAACGCCTACGAAATCTCGGCGGTGGGCCTGGGCAACCCGCATCTGGTGATGCTCACCGAGAACGTGGACAACGCCCCGGTGGCCACCCTGGGCCCGGAGCTGGAACACCACGAGCAGTTCCCCGAGCGGGTTAACGTGGGCTTCATGCAGATCGTCAGCCGCCGCGAGATCCGCCTGCGGGTGTTCGAGCGCGGCGCCGGCGAAACCCTGGCCTGCGGTTCCGGCGCCTGCGCCGCGGTGGTGTGCGGCCAGCGCCGCGGCCTGCTCGACGACACCGTCACCGTGCACCTGGCCGGTGGCGACCTGCAGGTTCACTACGACGGCCACGGCGGTATCCGGATGACAGGCCCCGCCAGCCGTGTCTATGATGGCGAAATCGACGTAGCGGGCCCGCCCTCGGACCAGGGCCCCACCACGGAGCCTTCGGCATGACCGACGACACCAAGCTGAGCGCCGACAAGGTGGCCGCCTTTCTGCGCCAGAACCCGGAATTCTTCCAGCAGCGTTCCGACCTGCTGGAGCTGATGCGCCTGCCGGACCCGCGCGGTCCGGCGGTCTCGCTGCTGGAGCGCCAGGCGGCGATCCTGCGCGAGCGCAATCAAGAGCTGCGCGAGCGGCTCAACGGGCTGATCGACGTGGCCCGGGAAAACGACAAGCTGTTCGAGCACACCCGCCGCCTGACCCTGGCGCTGCTGGAAGCGCGCAGCACCGACAAGCTGCTGCGTCAGTTGCTGCGCAGCCTGGAAGACGAATTCCGCTGCGACACCGTGGCGCTACTGCTGCATGACCGGGAAGCCAAGCTGCTCGGCGAGGTGCGCAAGCAGGTGCGCTTCGTCGACCCGGACGATCTGCCGCAGCCGCTGGCGCCGCTGCTGCGCACCGGCAAGGCGGTGTGCGGCGTACTGCGCGGCGAAGAGCTGCAGGCGCTGTTCCAGGACCAGGCCGATCAGGTGCGCTCCGCCGCCGTGGTGCCTCTGGAACATAACGGCCGGCTCGGCATTCTCGCGATCGGCAGCCGCGACGCCATGCACTTCCGCAGCTCCATGGGCACCCTGTTCATTACCCATATCGGTCAGGTGCTCAGCCGCCGGCTGGTGGACGTCAGCCGGCCGGCCTCGCCGCGCCAGGCGCAACGTGCCTGAGCGCGGCGACCACACCCTCACCGCCTTCGTGCGCCACCTGGCCAGCGAACGGCGGCTGTCCCCGCATACCGTCAAACACTACCAGCGCGATCTGGAACGGGCGGCCCCGCATCTGCCGCCCTGGACCCGGGTCACGGTCCACGACGTGCGCGCCCTGGTGGCGCGGCTGCACCGCCAGGGTCTGGGCGGGCGCAGCCTGCAGCGCCTGCTCTCCACTTTGCGCACCTTCTACACCTGGATGAACCGCGAGGGCCTGGCGCGGGACAACCCGGCCCTGGACGTGCGCGCCCCGAAAAGCGGCCGGCGCCTGCCCAAGGCCCTGGACGCGGACCAGACCCGCCAACTGCTCGACGCGGAAGGCGGCGAGGGCCCGCTGGGGCTGCGCGACCAGGCGATGCTGGAGCTGTTGTACGCCTGCGGACTGCGCCTGGCGGAACTGATCAGCCTCAACCTGGACAGCATCGATCTGGCCAGCGCCCAGCTGCTGGTCACCGGCAAGGGCAACAAGACCCGCCAACTGCCGGTGGGCACCCCGGCGCTGAACGCGGTGCGCGCCTGGCTCAAAGCCCGCCCCCTGTTCACCGCCGACGCCGACGAGCCGGCCCTGTTCCTGAGCCGGCGCGGGCGGCGTATCAGCCCCTCCAGCGTGCAGCAGCGGCTGCGCCGGGCGGCGCTCACCCGGGGCCTGGACGACCACCTGCACCCGCACAAGTTGCGCCACTCCTTCGCCACCCATGTGCTGGAGTCTTCCGGCGACCTGCGCGCGGTCCAGGAACTGCTCGGCCACGCCAACCTGAGCACCACCCAGGTCTACACCCATCTGGATTTCCAGCACCTGGCGAAAATCTACGACGGCGCCCACCCCCGTGCCCAGCGGCGCGAGGAAGACGACTGATCCACAACCCCTTATTATTGAGCCCATGACCGGACTGAAACTGATCACCTTCGACCTGGACAACACCCTGTGGCCGGTGGACGAAGTGATACGGCAGGCGGAAAAGACCTGCAGCGACTGGATCGCCGAGCACCACCCCTCGGCCGCCGCCGCGCTCACCGCGGAGCGGGTGCGGCTGGTGCGCGATCAATTGGTGCGTGAGCACCCGGATTACCTCAATAACCTGACCCGCCTGCGCCGCGACGCCATGGCCCAGGCCTTTATCGACGCCGGTTTCGGCAAGAAAGAAGCGCGCCATATCGCCGCCGATGCGTTCCTGGTATTCCACGACGCGCGCAACCGGGTGACGTTTTTCCCCGGCGCCCTGGAAGTGCTCGAGACCCTGGCGGACAGCTACACCCTGGGGGCACTCAGCAACGGCAACGCCGACCTGAAACGAATCGGTATTCATGAGCTGTTCGGTTTCCACCACTCGGCGGAGAGCATCGGTCGGCGCAAGCCGGACCCGGACATGTTCCAGGCCGCCCTGCACAGTGCCGGCGTGCAGCCGGAGCAGGCGCTGCATGTGGGCGACCACCCGGTGGAAGACGTGGACGCGGCCCGCCAGCACGGCTTCCACGCGGTGTGGGCCAACCTGATCGACCTGCGCTGGCCCGGCGACCTGGACAAACCCGAGCACCATATTCACCATCTGCGCGAACTGACCGATCTGCTGCCCTTGTTCGATGACTGAAGCCGACCACGGACGCCGAGACCCATGACCGATACCCGCGGCCAACTGAATACCCTGCTCGACGACATGCAGAGCGAACTGCAAAGCCTGGGACTGTGGGAAGGCCACCCCCCGGAACCGGAGGCGTTCGAAAGCAGCACGCCGTTTTTCGCCGACCGCATGCACTTCAGCCAGTGGCTGCAATGGGTGTTTATCGCCCGCTTCCGCGCCCTGCTCGCCGAACAGCACCCGCTACCGGCGCAATGCGACGTGGCCCCCATGGCCGAGGAAGCCCTCAAGGAACTCCCCCAGGACACCGAAAATCTGGTCGCCCTGCTCTCCGAGTTCGACAACCACTTCTAAGAGCTAAGCCATGCGCTGGCCGGGGGCGCCTTCTCGGATCAGGCTGTCGCTGAGCAGCGCCAGCCAGGCGTCTTCGTCGTCGCCGGCGGACAGGGTCCACAGCCAGCGGCCCTGGGCATCGAGCCCTTCCAGAGCGGTGACCACCCGGCCAGGCCCGGGCCGGCGCAGCCGCCAGACGCTCGCCACCCGCCCCATATCCAAGGACACCAGCACACCGTTGTGGGCCAGATGGCAGTGGCCTTTCTGCCAGCGCGGCGGCGACCAGGGCGCGCTCAGACACAGCCGCACGCCGTTGTTGCCGGTGCACACGGTGAAGGCGCGCTGGCGCTGCCCGGCCAGCGCCAGCAGCGCCGGCACCGTTTCCATGCGCACCGGGCAGGCGAACTTGTCGCGCACCGCCTGGTACAGCACCTGACGGCGGTCGCCGAGCCCGGCCATCAGGTCGCGGAAACCGTCGTCATCCAGCTGCGACCATTGCCGTTCCAGATCCGCCACCGCCGGCGAGGCGGCACAGCGATCAAGGCGCGGCGGCGGTGCGCCCAACTGGCGCTGGTCCGGGTGCAGCATGGCGCAGACCAGTTCCTCGAACGCCAGCCCGCCGGTTTCCGGCGCCACCGCCATCTGCTGAACCGGCGCCCCGTAGCGGTCGAAAAACAGCAGGCTGCGCGCCGGCAGGTCGGCCACCGGCGCCAGCACCGCCATCACTGAATGCCACAGCGGCAGGTTCAACTGCTGGCTGAGCCGGCATTGCTCACCGCGGGATTCCAGGCTGGGCTCAGGGTCGAGCAAAGTGGGATAGCGCATCGACTGGGACACGCGGGCCCCGTCGGCGAAGGTGGTAACCACCAGCGCGCCGAGCCGGTAGAGGCCCTTGAGGATGGCCAGCGGCTCATCCTGCAGGCGCAGCACCCGGTCGCCGAGGGCGGCGCGGCAGTGATGAAAGGTGGTGGAGACGTCATTGGCGGACGCCAGAGTGGTGACCGTCACAGCGGACCTCCTGGGGTAACAGGGTGTGGGCAGCTGGCGTCGGCTGGCGTTCCACAGTCAGGGAGAACGGGGAGGCTTTCTCCTACTTGGTGAGAATCAGCCGGTTGTTGGCGGTGCGGCGCAGCAGATAGCGTTCGCCGCCGTGCTCGATCCACAGCTTGCCGTCACGGTTGAGCAGCGCCACGCTGGTGGCCACGCTGTCGTCGGTGATGGCGATGCTGCGGCCCTGTTTGGCCACGGCGGGGGCGCTCGCTTGGCGGGGGGCAACGGTTCCTTGAGTCATGACGCTTCTCCTTGAGTTTCGTGGCTCGAAAGAATATGAGAATGATTATCATTAAGTAATTCAATACCGTCAAGCGCCCCCGCGCGACGATCCAACAATTTTTAACAGCGGGCGGCCCAAAGGCCCCGCTTCGGCGACTGGCGGCTATGGAGCTTGTGGTTCTAAGCGCCTAGACTGACCCCATGAATACAGCTATCGCCTCAAAAGCCATCGAAACGCCCCAGGAAAAGCTGGCGGCGATCCTCGACAGCCATCAACCGCGCAGTCTGCTGACGGTCAGCCTGAATCCCGTGCCGGTGGTCCAGCACTGGTGCGACGACCACGATTGCGAGCTGATCAGCATCCAGGAACTGGACCCGTTCAAACAGTTGGGAGCCGTGCGCCGGGTGGATATGGCGGTGGTCGCCGACCAGCTTGAATACATGAGCCACAAAGACGGTGAAGCCCTGCTCGGCCTGCTGCGCAACCTGCACACGGATTCCATGGTGGCGGTTTACCAGCCGCGCCTGGCGCCGGAAAAACTGCGCTGGCCGCACAACGGCTTTCTCGCCCTGGGCTGCCGCGAGGAAGGCCATTTCGCCCAGGACGGCCGCGAGCTGGATATCTACAGCTACGATCTGGACGACTATAATTTCCGCCGCCAATGGAATAACCCGCGCTTCTGGGCCAACCCGGAGCACTGGGGAAAATACTGGTGGTAAGCCGCTCTTGATCCTTCAACGCCTGAAAGAATCGCTCTACTTCTGGCGCCGCCATCTGGCGGCGCTGTTTGTTATCAGCGCCCCCTTCGCGCTGATCGGCGAGGCGTTTCAATGGCTGGTGGGGCCGGTGATCGTCAACGACGCCAGCGGCCAGGTGGTGGGCTTCAACGCGGTCAGCATGCTGTTCCTGATGCTGCTGCGGCCGCTGGCCGAGGGCGCGCTGATCTTTCAGCTGTCGATCATTCAGCGCGGTGACAGCCAGGGCCCCTGGCACAGCATCCTGGCGGCTTTTCTGCGCTTTCCCTATCTTCTGGCCACCTATTTCCTGATGGCCCTGGCGGTGTCGGTGGGCTGGATGCTGCTGTTCTTCCCGGCGTTCTGGGTCTACGCCCGGCTCTGCTTCGCGCCGTTCCGGGTGATGCTGCGCGGTGATACGCCGCTCAACGCCCTGCGCACCGCCTTTACCCGCAGCGGGCCCTGCCAGTGGCCGCTGCTGGCCGCGATCCTGCTCGCCGGCATGCTGGTGTTCGCCGTGGCCGGCTTCACCAACAGCCTGCTGGTGGGCGTGATCGGCGACCATCCGGCGGTGCTGCTGGTGGCCAGCCTGGTGGTGAGCCTGGCCGCCACCCTGGTCAACGTGGTGGCGTTCCGCTTCTGGACCCTGCACGACCAGGAGTGACCAGCCGCCAGGCCCGGAACCCCTCGTCACTGCCCAACGCCCCGGCCGCCCGGCGCAGCCGCTCACGGGTAATCGCCGCGATGGTCGGCCAGCGCGGCTCGCCGGTGGGCGCATCGCTCTGCACCAGCACAAACCGGCGCCCGCCGCCGTCGGCCAGGTTCTCGGCGAGCACCGCATGGCCGGTGGTCCCGCTACCGGCGAAAAAATCCACCACCAGATCACCGGGACCGGTGGCCAGTCGCAACAGGAAACGCAACAAGGCAACCGGTTTCGGATAGGTGAACGGCACCCGGGCGCCAAACAATGCCTGCAGATCCCGGGTGCCGCCACGGGCGGTACCGAAAGTGGCGCCGTCCAGCCAGGTGGTGGCGACCTCGCCGTACCGCTGTTTTTCAGCCAGAAACACCTTGAGTTGGGGCCGGGCGCGGCCGCCGCGACCGAACAGAATGCGGCCCTCGGCCTGCAACGCCGCGAACCGTTCCGGCCCGGTGCGCCAGCAACGGCCAGGCGGCGGCAGGAATACCTTGCCGGTGACCGGGTTGGTGATCGGGTAGGTCAGTGCCGGGCGCACATTGGGGGCGTCGAACGGGTCGGCCTTCCAGGGCCCGCGCGGGTCGTTGTCCGGGTTGTCGTAGCGCCCCGCCCGCACCGCCAGCGGGTAGGCGGCGAAGCCCGGCAAGGTGCGCCAGAGGGCCTCATTGGCGGCGGTGAGCCGGCGTTGCGCCTGGCGCCGCCGGCGCGCGTAGGCGACCACGTATTCATGCTGCACGCAGAGGTCGGTGTCGTTCTGGCGCGAGGTCCGCGACTGCCAGGCGAACATGGCGACGAAGTTGGCGGCGCCGAAGATCTCGTCGAGCACCAGCCGCAGGGTGTGCACCTCATTGTCGTCGATGCTGACGAACAACACTCCGTCCTCGCGCAGTAACTCCCGGGCCAGCACCAGGCGCGGATAGATCATGTTCAGCCAGGGGCCGTGCCGCCGGCCTTCGTCACCGCCGCCGGCGGCCCCATCCGCACCGCGCCGGGCGCGGAAATTATCCGCGTACAGGAAGTCGCCGCCGGTGTTGTAGGGCGGGTCGATGTAGATCATTTTGACTCGCCCCGAATAGCGTTTTCGCAAACGCTTGAGCACCGGCAGGTTGTCGCCTTCAATCACGCCGTGGGGCATCCGGGGCGCCGCTAACGCCGCTTCCGGTAACGGCTTCAATACCGCCGCCGGAGGCATGTCCAGTGCCGCCAGCATCGCCGCTTTGCCCGGCCAGGTGAGCTCATAGGCCTCCGCGGCCCCGCCATCACGCCGGCCATTCGCCCCCGGGTTCCGCAATGCCAGCGCTGCCATGGCATCCAGCCGTTGTTGCTCATCCATTCCCTATTCATGCCCTTGCAGAACCCTTCCGCGCAAAGTATAACCATAAGGATTAGCGCATAAGCAATCAAAATCCATTGCTTATGCGCAAACCGCAATGTATAAAAACCCGCTAGCGCAGAGGGAATTGCAATGATGGATGTTGGAAGCATTCTTAGAGAGCAGCGCCGGAGCCGGAACGAAACGCTTCAGGTGGTCGCCGCCCGCGCCCACACCGACGCCGGAAACCTGTCCCGTATCGAACGCAACAAGCAGCAGCTGACCGTGGTGCAACTGGTGCGGCTTTGCGACGCCCTGGGGCTGCCGCTGGACGAATTCGCCCGGCGCCTGGACGCGGTGCGCATCAAGCCGCGCCGGATCCGCGACCCCGGTGGCGCCTATGACACCGCCCGGCGGCGCCTGGCCCTGGGCCTGCCGGTGCTGACCGGCGGCCGCCGGCAAGCCTGACGCCGGCGGCCCGCCAACACGGCGTTACCGAAACGCCACGACGGCGTTGCGACTTGCGCCGATTCAACACTAACGCCCCGCTATTTGCTAATACGCAATGACGGTAATTTGCGCTATTGCAATTAACACATTGAGGAGGCAAGAGCGCATTCCGAATACTGGGCGTCATGGATATCGGCGGCATTCTCAAAGCAAGGCGCGTGCGCAGGGACGAAACCCTCGAGGACGTGGCGTTTCGGGCGGGCACCGATGCGGGCAATTTGTCGCGCATCGAACGCAACCGTCAGGATGTGTCCGTGCAGCGGCTCGGACGGCTTTGCGATGCCCTGGAGATGTCGCTCACCGAACTGTTCGAGGAACTGGAAGGCAAGGCCAAGACACCGTATCTGCGCGACCCGGCCAGCGCTTTCGACAAGGACACCCGCCAACTGATCGACCTGTCCGACAAGCTCAACACCAACGGTCGCCGCCTGCTGGTGGATCTGGCCGCCCGACTCGCCGAGACCAAAGGGTTGTCCTGATCCCCGCCCCGCCTCAGGCGCGATCGTAGACGATAAACGAGTAATCGTAGGGGTTGGGGCCTTCCGCCGCGTAATCCTCCCGCGCCACCTCACGCCATTCCCCGGGGTCGAAATCCGGGAAACGGGTGTCACCGTCCACGTCCGCGTGCACCTGGGTGAGATAGAGACGGTCCGCCCGCGGCAGCGCCAGCCCGTAGATCTGAGCCCCGCCGATCACCACCACTTCGTCGTGGCCTTCCACGACCACCAGATGCTCCGCCAGCTCCAGCGCCTGATCCAGGTCCGCCACCACCTTGGCGCCCGGCGCCGAATAGTCCGGCTGGCGGGTGATCACGATGTTGGTGCGCCCGGGCAGCGGCCCGTTCAGGGACTCCCAGGTGTTGCGCCCCATGATGATCGGCTTGCCGAACGTCACCCGCTTGAAGTACTTGAGGTCGTTGGGCAGATACCAGGGCAAGGCGTTGTTGCGCCCGATCACGTTATTGGCGGCCTTGGCGGCCATCATCGCCAGACGGAACGTCATGGTGACTCCTTATTGCACGGTAGCGGGCGTCACACCGCGATCGGCGCCTTGATGCCGGGATGCGGGTCGTACCCCTGGAGGGTGAAATCCTCGAAGCGGAACGCATAGAGATCACGGACCGACGGGTTCAGCGTCATGGTCGGCAGCGCGCGGGGCGCGCGCGCCAGTTGCGTGTCCGCCTGTTCCACATGGTTGCTGTAGAGGTGCGCGTCGCCGAGGGTATGCACGAACTCGCCGGGCTGAAGATCGCAGACCTGGGCGATCATCAGCGTCAGCAGCGCGTAGGAGGCAATATTGAACGGCACCCCCAGGAAGATATCGCCGCTGCGCTGGTAGAGCTGGCAGCTCAGCTTGCCGTCGGCCACATAGAACTGGAACAGGCAGTGGCACGGCGGCAGCGCCTGGCGGCCATTGGCGGCGTTGTCGCGCGGCGACAGACGCGGGTCGGGCAGCACCGCCGGGTTCCAGGCGCTCACCACCAGCCGGCGTGAATCCGGGTTACGGCGGATCTCCGCCACCACCTCGTCGATCTGGTCGATGACGCCGCCGTCCACGGTGGGCCAGCAACGCCATTGCTCGCCGTAGACCGGGCCCAGATCGCCCTCCGGGGTGGCCCATTCGTCCCAGATGCTGACGCCGTTTTCCTTCAGGTAGCGGATATTGGTATCGCCGGCCAGAAACCACAGCAGCTCATGGATGATTGATTTCAGGTGCACCTTCTTGGTGGTCACCAGGGGAAAGCCGTCGGCCAGGTCGAACCGCATCTGGTGGCCGAACAACGAATAGGTGCCGGTGCCGGTGCGGTCACCCTTGTAGGTACCTTCATGCCGGGCCCGGTGCAGCAGTTCCAGATATTGCTTCATGGCGTCAGCCTCTCTTCAGCGGGCGATCGTCGTGCTTGTAGGCCCAGGCGATCATGGCGGCGCCGACCACGATCATGGGAATGCTCAGCAGCATGCCCATGGTCAGCCAGCCGCCGGCCAGGTAGCCGATGTGCGCGTCCGGCTCGCGGAAAAACTCCACGAAGGTGCGCGACAGACCGTAGCCGACGCCGAACAGGCCGGTCACCGCCCCCGCCGGGCGCGGCCGCGCCGAGTACAACCACAGCACCAGGAACAGCACGATGCCTTCCAGGAAAAATTCATAGAGCTGCGACGGATGACGGGCCACGCCCATGGGGTCGGACGGGAATACCATCGCCCAGGGCGCATCCGAGGGCCGCCCCCACAATTCACCGTTGATGAAATTGCCGAAGCGGCCGGCGCCCAGGCCGATGGGCACCACCGGCACGGCGAAATCCGCCACCGAGAAGTAGCGCTTGCCGAATTTACGGGCCAACAGCCAGAAGGCGAACAGCACGCCCAGGGCGCCGCCATGGAAACTCATGCCGCCGGTCCAGATCGCGAACAGCCAGAGCGGATCGTCCAGGAACTTACCGAAGTTATAAAACAGCACATAGCCGACCCGGCCGCCCAGGATCACGCCCAGCGCCACGTAGAACACCAGGTCGCTGACCTGGTCGCGGGTCCAGCCGCTGTCCGGGCGCCCGGCCCGCCAGATCAGCAGGCACCAGCCGCCGACGAAGCCGATCAGGTACATCAAGCCGTACCAATGAACCTGCAAGGGACCCAGCGCTATCGCCACCGGGTCGATCTGGGGAAACTCCATGCCAATACTCCGTCAGCACGGCCCGGGCGGGCCGCGTCAGTTCAGTATCAATTCCACGCCGATCACGATCAGCACGGCGGCGAAAATGCGCCTCAGGGTGGCCGAGGGCAACCGATGGCTGAGCCGCGCCCCCACCCGCGCCATGGGAAAACTGGTCACCACGATGGCCAGGGCCGCGGGCAGGTACACATAACCCAGACTCCACGGCGGCAATTCGGTTCGCCCCCAGCCGGTGGCGACGAAGCCGGCGCTGCCGGCCAGGGCGATAGGCAGGCCGCAGGCGGCGGAGATCGCCACCGCGTTCTGCATCGGCAGGCGGCACCAGGACAGAAAGGGTACCGTGAGTGAGCCACCGCCGATACCGAACAGGCTGGAGATGCCGCCAATCACCGAGCCCACCCCGGCCAGGCCGACGCCGCCGGGCACCCGCTCGGGCAGGTCGTCCCGCGCGCTCGCCGCGCGACGCCGGCTGAGCAGCATCTGCGCCGCGATCAACACCGCGAACACACCGAACAAACGAGTCAGCATGGCGCCGGACAAACGGTCCGCGACCACGGCGCCGAGCAACGCCCCCACCACGATGCCCCCCGCCAGTCGCCGGGCCAGCGGCCAACGCACGAAGCCGGCCACATGATGGGCGCGCACCGAACTGCCGGCGGTCACGATGATGGTGGCCAAAGACGTCCCCACCGCCATCTGCGCCACCACCGCATCGTCAAAACCCAGCGCGTGGAACAGATAAATCAGCGGCGGCACGATCACCACGCCCCCGCCGAGCCCCAGGGCGCCGCCCAGCAAACCGGCGAACACGCCGATCAGGGCGCAGATCAACACAAGCGTCATTGATGTCCCCTGCTGGAAATGGCGGTTATGCTAGCAGCCCCGTTTTGTTCTGTCCCAGGGAACCGGTAAACCATGTGCATTGTGCTCTTCGACTGGCGGCCGGACGCGGCCACGCCGCTCTCCGTGGCCGCCAACCGCGACGAATTCCACGCCCGCCCCACCGAGGCGGCGCGCTGGCGCGGCGAGGTGTTCTGCGGCCTGGACATCCGCGCCGGCGGTACCTGGCTGGGCATTCACCGCGACGGCCGCTTCGCGGTGATCACCAATTTCCGCGAACCGATCGCCGAACCCGGCGGCGGCGAACGCTCCCGGGGGCTGCTGCCCCAGGCCTTTCTGGAAAGCCGCGACACCCCGGAAACCTTTTGCGCCGCCCTGGCCGAGGAACAGCACCACTATGCCGGGTTTAATTTACTGGTCGGTGACCGCCGCACGCTCTGGTACCTGAGCAACCGGGGCGCCCCACCCCGGGCAGTGGCCCCCGGCCTGCACGGCCTCTCCAACGGTCTGCTCGACGAGCACTGGCCCAAGGTGGCACGCGGCAAAGCCAACCTGGACCGCGCCCTGGGCCGGGAAGCCGGGCTGGAAGGACTTCTGGAAGTGGTTAACGACCGCCACCAGCCGGCGGACTCGGAACTGCCCGACACCGGCGTCAGCCGCGACCTGGAACGCCTGGTCGCGCCGGTGTTCATCCAGTCCGAACAATACGGCACCCGCGCCAGCTCGGCGGTACGCCTGAACGACGACGGCCACATCGAAATGGCGGAACAGAGCTGGCAACCGAACGGCCAGCCCGACGGCCCGGTCCGCTACAGCCAGGCACTCTAAAACCCATGAGCGTCTCTGGTATCCCGCCGGGTGGCTAAAAGCCACCCTTTCGCGGGCAAGGCCCGCTCCCACAAATCTTGCTTCGTAGCGCAGCTTGGCGGCTGGCACCATTAGTGAGGTTCGGTCTCGGTGGGCGGTGTCCAGGACTGTGTGAGGCAGGGAGCCGAACACAAGCCTCCAGGGATGGATTCACGGCGGGTCCTGGACACCGGCCACCGAGACCGAACCGGGCTACGGAGCGCCAACCCGCTCGAGCTCAGCCGCTCTTGCGGTGGCGGATCAGTTCGCCGAGGCCGGCCTTGGTGAGCTGCAGGTCCACGTAGGAGGCGATCACCTCGCCATTGTCCATGGCCAGCACTTCGTTGAGCAGGCGGCGCAGGAAGCCCATGTTGACCTGGCGCACCGCGGCTTTCACACGCAGCAAGTTGGACGCGTTCATCGACAGGGCGTCGTAACCCATCGCCATGATCAGCAACGCCGAGGCCGGGTCACCGGCCATTTCGCCGCACACCGACACCGGCTTGCCTTCCTCATGGGCCTGCTCCACCACATGCAGCAAAGCGTGCAGCACCGCCGGGTGGAAGGAGTTGTACAGGTCGGAGACCTGGCGGTTGTTGCGGTCCACCGCCAGCAGATACTGGGTCAGATCGTTGGTGCCCACCGACAGAAAATCGACCCGCTGGGCCAGCGCCCGCGCCTGGTACACCGAAGCGGGCACTTCGATCATCACGCCCACCGGCGGCATGGCCACATCCACGCCCTCTTCCCGGACTTCCAGCCAGGCGCGGTGGATCAGGTGCTGCGCCTCCTCGGCCTCGAACACGCTGGTGATCATCGGCAGCATGATGCGCAGGTTATCGAACCCCTCGGACGCCTTGAGCATGGCGCGCACCTGGACGATGAAAATCTCCGGGTGGTCCAGGGTCACGCGGATACCGCGCCAGCCCAGGAAGGGGTTGTCCTCCTCGATGGGGAAATAGCTGAGCGCCTTGTCGCCGCCAATATCCAGGGTGCGCATGGTCACCGAATGGGGCGCGAACGCGGACAACTGCTCGCGGTAGATCAGACGCTGCTCTTCTTCCGACGGAAAGCGGTCGCGCACCATGAACGGGATTTCCGTTCGGTACAGCCCCACGCCCTCGGCGCCGCGCTCGATGGAGCGGGCAATATCGGTCATCAGGCCGGTATTCACCTGCAGACAGATACGCTGGCCGTCCTCGGTCTGCGCCGGCAGATCGCGCAGCTTTTCCAGCCCGGCCAGCAGATGCTTCTCTTCGGCGATGATGTCTTCGAACTGATCTTTCAGCTCGGCGGTGGCGTTGGCGATCACCCGGCCGCGGAAGCCGTCGATGATCAGTTCCTTGCCGTCGAGTTTTTTCAGCGGCAGGTTCTGGCAGCCCACCACCGTGGGAATGCCCATGGCGCGGGCCACGATGGCCATGTGCGAGTTGCGCGAACCGCGCGTGGTGGCGATGCCCGCGAGGCGTTCCTGGGGCATTTCCATCAGCATCGGCGCGGAAATATCCTCGCCCATCAGGATGCAGGCGTCCGGGAACTCGATCTGCCGCCGGTTGCGGCTCTGCAGCTGCCCGAGCACCCGGCGGCCGAGATCGCGCACGTCGGCGGCCCGTTCCCGCAAATAGGGGTCGTCCATCATCTCAAAGTTGTGCACATGGGCGTCCACCACCATGCGCAGGGCACCCTGGGCCCAGTGCCCTTCACGGATTTTGGCGACCACCTCGGCGGGCAGGGCATGGCGGTCGAGCATGCGTAGATAGACGTCGAACAGCGCCTGCTCCTCGGCGCCCAGGCTCTTCTTGGCGCGCTCGGCGAGATCGCGGATTTCCTGGCGCACGCGCACCAGCGCCTCGTCGAGCAGGGCGATCTCGGCGTTGACGTCCTCCACCTCCCGGTCCGGCACCGAGGACAGATCGGTTTCCGGGAACAGCAACACCGCCTGACCGATGGCCGCGCCGGAGGCGCCGGACTGGCCGTCGTAAATGGTCGGCAGGTTGCCGTGGGCGTCGAGCTGTTCGAACAGGGCACCGGAAGCGTGGGCGTGGGCGATCACCGCCGACAACTGCGCCGAGATGGTGACCAGGAAGGCTTCCTCGCTCTGGTCGAAGCGGCGCGCGTCGCGCTGCTGCACCACCAGGATGCCGAGCACGTCACCGTGGTGCATCACCGGCACGCCGAGGAAGGCATGGAAGGGGTCCTCGCCGGTTTCCGCCAGGTAATGGAATTTGGGGTGCGAGAAGGCGTCTTCCAGGTTGATCGGCTCCTCGCGCAGACCCACCTGCCCCACCAGCCCCTCGGACAGGCCCAGGCTGACCCGGCCGATGGCCTCGCGCTTGAGGCCCTCCGAGGCCATCAATACGTAACGCTCTTCGCTGTTGTTGCGAAGGTAGATGGAACACACCTCGGTGCCCATGGCATCGCGCACACGCTTGGCCATCAAGTCCAGAGCGGACGGGATGTCAGGCGCGTTGTTCACTTCCTGCACGATGCGGCGCAGGGTATCGAGCATGGGGGTTCCTCTTGATTATTCCGCAGAGCAGCTTAGTGTTTCTGCAAGGCACGCAAGGCCGGTGCCAACTCACGCAGGGCCCTGGCGTACACCCCGCGTTTGAAATGCACCACCTTGCGAATCGGGTACCAGTAATTCACCCAGCGCCAGTCCTGAAACTCCGGCACCGGCGAGCGCGCCAGGTCGATGGCCGCCTCGCCCGCTTCCAGGCGCAGCAAATACCATTTCTGCCGCTGGCCGATGCAGGTGGGGCGGTTGCGCGGCGGCCGCAGAAAACGGCGCGGCAGGCGGTAGGTCAGCCAGCCTTCCGTGGTGGCGAGAATGCGCACATGCTCGCGCAACAGGCCGGTTTCCTCTTCCAGCTCCCGGAACAGGGTCTCTTCCGGGCTTTCACCGGGCATCATCCCGCCCTGGGGAAACTGCCAGGCATCGCGGTTGCCCACCCGGCGACCCCAGAACACCCGGCCGTCCGGGCCGGCGATCACAATGCCGACGTTCAGCCGGTATCCTTTGTCGTCAATAATGCCTGTCATTGTCTTCAATCCCGTGGAAACGACGAGAGCCCGCCGTCCCCCAATTACTGCCATTAAACCTTGCCGGGCCCGGGGCAATCAATCGGCGCCCTGAATCAAGCTGATCGCCGGCACCGGTTCACGGTGCGTCCACCGCCTCTGCTAAGCTAGCGACCCTGACAGGGGAGGGCCCATGACACTGGCTATTTTCGACTTGGACAACACTTTGATCGCCGGAGATTCCGACCATCTCTGGGGGGAATTCCTGATCGACCAGGGTATCGTTGATGCTGATGGCTTCAAAGCCGCCAATGACGGTTTCTTCCAGGACTACCAGGACGGCCGGCTGGATATCTTCGCCTACCAGGAATTCGTGCTGGGTGTCCTCAAGGGCCGCCCCCTGGACGAACTGGACCGCCTGCGCCAGCGCTACATGGACACGGTGATCGACAGCATCTGGCTACCGGCCGCCGAGCAGCTGGTGGCCGAACACCGCGAGCGTGGCGACACCCTGATGATCATCACCGCCACCAACGACTTCATCACCGCGCCCATCGCCGCCCGCCTGGGCGTGCCCTGGCTGATCGCCACCCGGGCGGACACCGACGCCGACGGCCTCTACACCGGGCGCGTCAGGGGCATCCCCAGTTACCAGTACGGCAAAGTAGAGCGGCTCGCCGAATGGCTGGCCGAGCACCAGGAAACCCTGGCCGGCAGCTACTTCTACAGCGATTCCCACAACGATCTGCCGCTGCTCGGCAAGGTGGACCATCCGGTGGCCGTGGACCCGGACCCGACCCTGGAGCGCCACGCCCGGGAACAAGGCTGGCCGATTATGTCGCTGAGGGCACCGTCATGAGCCGGTGTCTACGCCTCGCCGCCGTGCTGATCGCCTCGGCCGCCGTCGCCCTGTCCGGCTGCGACCGGCCGCCCGAAGACGCACCCGCCGCGCGACCGCCCGCGCCGGCGCAAAGCGCCGACCCGTCACTCGGCCTGGTAACCGACAGCGGCCAGCCCCTGACGGACCGGCGCAACGCGTGGCGCGACGGGCTCAACGCCCTGCTGACGACCCCGGGCCCGGACACCCTGGCCGCCGCCGACACCCGCTGGCGCGACCTGTACGACGCCTTCAACCGGCACTACCTGGCCCTCGCCGCCCGCGCCTGCGCGGCGGAGCGTCTGGCGGTGCTGCAGCGCCTGGACACCTGGCCGCTCTACCCGGCCTATGTGGACGCCCTGCCCGCCTGGCCGGACTCCGGGATCGTCAACGACCCGGCCCTGGAACTCACCGGCGCCAGCCTGCGCCGCCAGCAGGGCGCCACCGCCGACGGCGAGGTGGCCCTGGGGTTCCAGCCGATCCGCCTGCTGATCGCCGGCGCCGAAGGCGCGCCCCGCCAGGTGGAGGACCTGCGCGCGGGCGCGGAGGCGGAGAGCGACGCACCGGCGGCGGCCGTCCGCGAACGGCGCCGCACCTACCTGCAGCTGGCCGCCGACCAGCTGCAGGCGGACCTCAATGCCCTGGACCAGGACCACGACCTGACTCTGACATCACTGCGCTGCGCCCTGGAAACCCTGGACGACCGCCTCGCCTCGCTGCAGACCCACCGCCAGGCCACCGCCCCCGAGGAAGGCCTGTACATTCCGTCGGTCAGCGTGGAAATCCTCGACGCCACCCAGCCGGCCAGCGCCCTGGCGCAACTGAGCGCCGACGCCAACAGCGACGTCCGCGCCGCCCTGGAAAGCGGCTACCCGGGTTTCCAGGCCGCCCTCGACCAGGCCGTGGAATCGGAAAGCTGGGCCCCACTCGGCGAGTGGCTGCACGCCCACGGCGGCTAACCCGGTTTTGGCAGCAAACCTTGTGGGAGCGGGCCCAGCCCGCGAAAGGGTGGCGCCAGCCACCCGGCAGGATTCCAGAGACTTTTCTCTCCAGAAAGCCCGCGCCGGGATCGGGTGTGCCCGTCCAGGACACGCTGCAAGTACGTCCCTGTAAGCTCGACTTTGGCCATCCCTGGCCAAAGACGGTCCTGGACGGGCACACCCGATCCCGGCGCTCCTTGGGAAATTCGCCGCCAGGGCTTTGTAGAAAGGTCTGGGCGTCGTTTTGGACCCGTGGCACCACCATTGCCCCGCGTCTCGGATACGGAGCACCAACATCGCATAGCTCAACACAAAAAAAGCGCGGCCGTAGCCGCGCTCGTCCGCCTTCCGTGGCGGGGGTCTTCGTCCTGAAGAAGGTTCGGATTCGGGCTTAGAAGTTGTAGCGCCCGAACAGACCGATGTTGTCGGAATCATCGGTGAAGGCCACCCGGGCGCCCACGTCCCAGGAGCGGTTCAGGTTCACCAGGCCCTGGCCGTAAACACCGAAGTTACCGTCGTAGATATCTTCGTAGAGCACGCCACCGGACAGCTCCAGCATCTCGGTGGTCTGATGGCGCAGGCCGCCGCTTACCGCGTAGCCCCACTCTTCGTCGTTGAAGTCGTTATCGTCACGGATCACGTCGGCGGTACCGACCAGATCCAGGCCGCGCTGCAGCGGGGTATGGAAGCCGGCGCCGACATACAGGCGGTTACCGTCCACGTCGTCGCTGCCCGGGCTGTCGTAGTCACCGTCGTAGAAGCTGGCGCCGCCGCGCAGGAACAGATGCTCGTCGAGGGCGAAAGAGCCTTCACCGGTGAGCACGTCCACGTCCGGGCCGTTGTCGTAATCCCAGTTGTCGTAACCGAACTGACCGTAGGTGTACGAGAAGCCGTTGTCGCGAACCGGCGTGGTCTGCTGGCTCTGGGCCTGGGCGTTGATGCTGGCCAGGGAGGCCGCGGCAATCGCGGATGCCATCAAGGTCTTTTTCAACATTTCCGTGTCCTCGCTTTTAATAGTCGATCAGGATGAGCGCCATCATCCACGGACCCGCCACCCTCTACCAGTACCGGGCTCGCGCTTTATGACCCTTTTATAAAAGTTTTCATTTTCACGATTTTTTGTCGTGTGCCGGCCCGCGAGGGCGCCTTGCTTGACCTTGGGGTTGCCCCAAGGTTTAACACTGACGGTTCATCGTTGTTCCCGTTGACGAACACGGAAGGCCTTTACCATGCGCACGCACCATTTACCGATTCAGGGCGCGACCTGCCAGGGCTGCGCCAACAAAATCCGAACCGCCCTCGGGGCGGTGCCCGGAGCCGACGAGATCCAGGTGGACCTCGACGAGCAGCAGGTCACCGTGCGCGGCGATGCCGAGCCCGATGATCTGGTCCGCGCCCTGGCGGAAAGCGGTTACGGCGTGGAACCGGCGGAAGAACCGCAACCCGAGCCGGCGGCCGGCGACAGCGAGTCCGTCGGCGGCGACATCCAGCTGTCGATCACCGGCGCCACCTGCGCCTCCTGCGTGCGCAGCATCGAAACCGCCCTGGGTGGCGTGCCCGGCGTCCGCGAGGCAAGCATGAACCTGGCCGACCACAGCGCCCGGGTGAGCGGCCAGGCGGCCCCGCGAGATCTGATCCGGGCGGTGGAAAGCGCCGGCTACGGCGCCAGCGTCATCGACGACCCGCGCCGCGCCGACCAGGAACGGGAAGAGCGCGAGCAGGCCCACTACCGGCAACTGCTGCGCCACACCGGCTACGGCCTGGGCGTGGGCGCGCCGTTAATGCTGTGGGGCCTGCTCGGCGGCAGTATGACGGTGCAGCCCGGCACCTGGAGCCAGGCGGCCTGGCTGGCGGTGGGGCTGATCACCCTGGCGGTGTTGGCGCTGCCCGGGCGCCCCTTCTTCGTCGGCGCCTGGAAGGCACTGCGCCACCACAACGCCAATATGGACACGCTGATCGCCCTGGGCACCGGCACCGCCTGGCTGTACTCCATGGTGGTGGTGCTGGCGCCGGGGCTGGTGCCGGAAGCCGCCCGCCACGTCTATTTCGAAGCCAGCGCCATGATCATCGGTCTGATCAGCCTGGGCCTGGCCCTGGAAGTGCGCGCACGGGGCAAGACCAGCGCCGCCGTGAAACGCCTGCTGGACCTGCGCGCCAAAACCGCCCGCGTGCTGCGTGACGGCGGCGAGCAGGACATCCCCGTGGAACAGGTGGTGGCCGGCGACCGCGTCCGGGTGCGCCCCGGCGAGAAGATCGCCGTGGACGGCGAAGTGGAGGAAGGCAGCAGCCGGCTGGACGAATCCATGCTCACCGGCGAGCCGATGCCGGTGGCCAAAGGCCCCGGCGACAGCGTTGCCGCCGGCACCCTCAACGAGGGCGGCACGCTGATCTACCGCGCCACCCGGGTGGGCGCGGACACCGCCCTGGCGCGGATCATCGAGCTGGTGAAAAAAGCCCAGGGCACCAAACCGCCAATCGGGCGCCTGGCGGACCAGGTGTCCGCGGTGTTCGTACCGACCATCATGCTGATCGCGGTGGCCGCCGCGCTGGTCTGGTTCAATGTCGGCCCGCAGCCGCCGTTCTCACACATGATGGTGGCCGCCACCACGGTGCTGATCATCGCCTGCCCCTGCGCTTTGGGCCTGGCCACGCCGATGTCAGTGATGGTAGGCGTGGGCAAGGCCGCCGAGTACGGCATCCTGATTCGCCAGGGCGAAGCCCTGCAGACCGCCGCCGACCTGGACACCGTGGTGCTGGACAAGACCGGCACCATCACCGAGGGCCGCCCGGCGCTGACCCGGGTGCTGGCCGCCGACGGCGGCACCGAGGACGAGATTCTGACGCTGGCCGCCAGCCTGGAGGCCGGCTCCGAACACCCGCTGGCGCAGGCGATCATGGCCGCCGCCGAGGAACGCGGCCTGGCGCCGCGCTCGGTTAGCGATTTCCAGGCGCTTAACGGCAAGGGCGTCAGCGCCCGGCTCGACGGCGCCACCCTGCGGCTGGGCAACCGCCGCTGGCTGGAGCAGGAAGGGGTCACCCTGGCGCTCAACGATCAGGCCGCCGATCTCAGTAAGGACGCCGCCACGCCGCTGTTCCTGGCCCGTGACGACCGGGTTATCGGCGTGCTGGGCGTCGCCGACCGCATCAAAACGGACGCCGCCGAGGCGATCCGCCGGCTGCGCGAGCGCGGCCTGCGGGTGATCATGATCACCGGCGACATTCAGGCCAGCGCCGACGCCATCGCTCGCCAGGCCGGCGTCGACGAGGTGCTCGCCGAAGTGCTACCAGAGGACAAGGCCCGTGAAGTGAAACGGCTGCAGCAGGACGGCGCCCGGGTGGCGATGGTCGGCGACGGCATCAACGACGCCCCAGCGCTGGCCCAGGCCGACGTGGGCTTCGCCATCGGCACCGGCACCGACGTGGCCATCGAGTCCGCGGCGATCACGCTGATGAGCGGCTCCCTGCACGGTGTCGCCGACGCCATGGCGATTTCCCGGGCAACGCTGGGCAATATCAAGCAGAACCTGTTCGGCGCCTTCGTCTACAACAGCCTGGGCGTGCCAGTGGCCGCCGGCCTGCTCTACCCGTTCACCGGCTGGCTGCTCAGCCCGGTGATCGCCGGCGCCGCCATGTCGCTGAGCTCGGTGACCGTGGTCAGCAACGCCAACCGGCTGCGCTTCTTTAAACCCAACAAAGCGGACCGCCGCACGGCCGATGGGAGCAATGAATCATGATCTGGTTGATCAATCTTTCCGGCCTCGCCCTGATGGCGCTGATCGTCTGGTGGTTCTGGTTGTCCGGTGCCGGCAAGGCACGGCGCGCCACTCACGGCGCGGTGGATATCATCGTCGACGACGGGGTCTATGAACCGGCGGTGATCGAGAGCAACGCCGGGGAATCGCTGACGCTGCGCTTTGAGCGGCGCGACGCCAGCCCCTGCGCCGAGCAGGTGGTGTTCCACGGCCTCGACGTCAGCGAATATTTACCCGTGGGGGAAACCACCACGGTGACGCTGACGCCGGAACAACCCGGCACCTACCGCTTTACCTGCCAAATGAATATGTACCAAGGCAAACTGATCGTTCACTGACGCGAGGAACCACCATGTACCGTTTACTGACCGCCGCCAGCCTGCTTATCGCCAGCACCCTGGCCGTAGCCGAGCCCCCCGAGACCGGCACTCTGGAAGTGTACAAGTCGCCCACCTGCGGCTGCTGTGAAAAATGGGCGGACCACATGCGCGATAACGGTTTCGACGTGGTCACCCATGACGTGCACAACCTGCAGCCGATCAAGGAAAAAGCGCAGCTGCGCCCGGGTCTCGGCTCCTGCCACACCGCCTTTATCGACGGCTACGCCATCGAAGGCCACGTACCCGCCGAGGACGTGAAGCGGCTGCTGGAGGAGAGACCCGACGCCTACGGCCTGACCGTACCCGCCATGCCGGCGGGTTCGCCGGGCATGGAAATGGGCGACCGGCAGGATGATTATCAGGTGCTGCTGTATGGGGAGGACGGTGTTCGGGTGTTTGCTGAGCATCCTTGAAAGAGTGACTCCGTAGCCCGGCCCAGGGAGCGATATATAGTGTCCAGGACCCGCCGTAAACCCGTCCCTGGGGGCTTGTGTTCGGCTCCCTGCCTCACACAGTCCTGGACACTATATATCGCTCCCTGGGCCTGACCTGGGTGCCGCAGCACCCACATCCACGGCCACATCCAAACCCTATGGGGCTTGCTCTATTGGGGTGGTGGTTCGGCTGCGGAGGTACTCCACCACCGCCGCGCGGGCTTGGCTGTCGTCGCCGGCGTTGAGGTCGGCGGGGACGTAGAAGGGGTGCGGGGCTTGTTCGCCGCGGGCCGGGTCAAGGAGGCGGTTGAGGCCTTCCTCGGCGTTGGCGCCGCGCACCGAGCCGTCGTGGAGAAAGCGGGCCTTGCCGTCCAGGGCCAACAGCAGCGGTTGCGCGAAGCCGCGCTGGCCGCCGCGCAGGGTGGCGTCGAGCGCCACCCCGGAATCGTCATAGGCCGGGGCGGGGCCGCCCCGGGCGTCCTGCACGTCGCTGAAGTCACTTACCGTGGAGCGTTCGAACAGCACCAGCAGCTCGTCGTTATAGGCCGGGTACAGCGTTTCTATCGGCACCACCTCGGCGGAAACCGGCTGGTTGGGGTCGGCGGTGTGGCAGGCCACACAGCCGGCGCCGCCCTCTTCCCGGGACGTGGTGAACAGGGCGCGGCCGGCGGCCACCTGGTCGGCGTCCAGGTTGTCGGGGGCGGCCGGCGCGGACAGTTGATCGGTGTAGGCGTGCAGCTGATCCAGTTTTTGCTGGGACACACGGCGGCCCACCGGGCCGGCCGGCGCGCCCACGGGCAGGTCGGTGCGTTCCACCTCGACGAAGGGGATCACGTCGCTGGCGGCCATCCCCTCGGGGATCACACCGGTGTCGCGCAGCACCGTTTCGTAACGGTTGGCGATTTCGTCGCCCAGGCGGCCGGCGACCACACGCAGGAAGGTGCGCCCGGATTCGGTGAGCAGGCTGGTGGGTTCCATCGCCACGGTGTAATCCAGGTTGTTGAAATCGTCCACCTTCTCAAAGATGCCGGCATGGCTGCCCGGTGCGGCCAGGTCGGTGCGGAAGAAGGGCGGTGTGATGGAGGCGTTGCCGATGCCGTCCGGGGTGCCGTCAAACGAGGTCAACGGATAGTAACGTTTGTTCTCACCGTCTTCCTGGTAGGTACCGGTGAGATACTCGCGGGCCAGGGCGGTGGCGGTTTCAATGCTGCCGTCGGCGGGAATACCGGCGAAGTCTCCGCGGCCGATGGTGACGCCGTCATAGGGCGCCGGCTCCGGCCCGGACGGCAGCAGGCCATCGAGCAACCCGCCCTGGTCGGCGCCGTCGTCACCCCGCGGCTGATCCAGACGCAGCTGCAGCAGCGGCAGATACGCCAGCGGGTTATTGGCGGTGGCGAACAGCGCGCCCACATCCAGGCCCTGGGCGATGACCCCGTCCACCGGCTCACCGGCGGAGCCGGCGCCCACCACGTCCGGCGCCAGCGTGGCGCCATCGGTGTTGGCGTGACACAGAGCGCAACTTACCCCGACCTGATCGCCGGCGGCCAAGTTGAGGCCGCCGCCGGTGAAACCGTCGCTGCTTCCCAACGGCTTGCGTTCGCCATCGGCACGGAACGGCACCAGGCCCACCACGGCGCCCTGGTTGAGCCAGGCATTGAGCCGTTGCGGCTCCGCCAGCACCGTGTTCTCCGGGGCGGTGCCCGCCTCGATGCGCGCGGCGGCGCCGCGCAACGCTTCGAGTTGCCGCGGTTCAAGCGCGGCGGTATTGATGTTCAAGCCCATCCGCAGGGCCCGCAACGGTGTCAGTCCGCTGTCCTCGATCCCTTGGGGCAAGCGCATCGCGGAAGTCCAGAAGCCCTGATTGCCGAACGTCTCGAAGCGGAATATGTCGCGACCGCGATCCACCGCGCTGGGTTCGGCGTCGCGCTGTTGGGGCTGACTCGCCACCGGATCGTCACTGCTTCCGCCGCCACAGGCGGTTAACGCGAGCACGGAGCACAACGCCATCGCGGCGCCACGTCCGGCGTATAACGAAAAACCTGACATTGTTGTTCTCCCGATACCTGCTTTCAAAGCACTGCAAAAACCCGCCTGAGCGGGCAAATAAACACAAAGGCAGGAAGGGTAATCAGAAAATCGGGACGCCGGCCATCGGCTCCGTGCCGAGGTTGCAATAAAGGAAAAAACAACACCAAACTTTACCTAAAACCCATAAGCCACTTCGTCGCAACGTCGCCCAAAGCCCCCCTGTTATTGATTAAGCGGAATTTCTTTTCTTCACTATTGCGAACAAGTCTCATAATCATTACGATTCCCCTCCCTTTTGCCGCTCGAACAGCCACGCGTGTAAGCCAGCCATCGAGTCGATGAGGCGCAGAGGCTCTCGACCTCGCCTGATGCCAGGCGACGGTTTGTTCGAATTTAGTCCGTCCCAAGGTTGGTAATAAAAAATGGCACATATAACACGTCGTAAGCGCCCGCTTTCGCGGAGCGCCCTGTCCCATGGCGTCGGTCTGGGGACCGCGCTGCTGACCGGTCTGATGACCTCCACCCTTCATGCCGATGAGAACGGCGCGTCCCAAGCGGACAGCTTCACCCTCGATGAAATATCGGTGGAGGCCCAGCGCGAAGGCGGCTACCAGCCGGGGGCCTTGTCTTCGACGAAATTCACTCAGCCGGTCTCGGAAACGCCCCGCACGGTGCAGGTGATCGACAAAACCCTGCTCAAGGATCAGGGCGCCACGACCCTCACCGAGGCGCTCAAAAACAGCCCCGGGGTAGGCACCTTCTACGCCGGCGAGAACGGCAACACCACCACCGGGGATTCCGTGTACATGCGCGGCTTTGACAGCTCCGGGTCGATTTTCGTCGACGGTGCCCGCGATCTGGGATCGATTTCCCGGGACACCTTCAACGTCGAACAGATTGAGGTCTTCAAAGGCCCCGCCGGCACCGACTACGGACGCACCGCGCCCAGTGGTTCCATCAATCTGGTGACCAAGCAGCCCCACCTCGATGACCGGGTCTCCGGTTCGATCAGCGCCGGTAGCGGCGATCAGAAACGGGCCACCATGGACTGGAATCATGCGCTCGGTGATCACACCGCCGCGCGGCTCAACGTAATCGGTCAGGACAGCGGAGTGCCCGGTCGTGATCACGTCGAAAGTAATCGTTGGGGTATCGCGCCATCCCTGGGCTTTGGCCTGAATACGGATACCCGGGTCTATGTGAACTACCTGCACATCACCCAGAACAACGTGCCTGACGGCGGCGTGTCGACAGTGGGGCTGCACGGCTATTCCAGCCCGGACCCGTCCCGACCATCACTGGCCGACGCGCCCAAAGTGGATAGCGAGAATTTTTACGGCACCCGCGCCGACCACGACGATGTTGAAGTGGATATGTTCACCACCATCGTCGAACACGATCTGAACGATCAAACTCTGGTCCGCAACACCACCCGCTGGGGCCGCACGCACCAGGACTATCTGCTCACCGCGGTATTCGCCTCCAGCGCGTTTTTTCAAACTCCGGACTTGAATGACCGCAGCACCTGGACCGTCCGCCGGCTTCCTAATTTCAAAAACCAGACCAATACCATTCTTACCAACCAGACCGGGTTCATCACCAATCTCCGCACCGGTTCCGTTGCGCATACGTTGTCCTACGGCGCGGAGGTCACCCGGGAAGAACTGGAAACCACCGGCATGACCGCCGTCGGCACGGTCGCCGACGTGAATCTCTATGATCCGCAATACGGCGCCGCCGGTTTCCACGGCGAGAAAACCGGGGCCGAGGGCTCCGGGACCACCGATACGGTCGCCGCCTACCTGTTCAACACCATGGACATCGGCCAGCATTGGCAGATCACCGCGGGCATGCGCCTGGACCGCTACAACGCCGAGTTCACAAGTACCGGGGTGTGCGGCGGCAGAGGCCCGGACTGCGGCGGTCAGCCCACCGGCACGGTGGTGCCCGACGTGGACGCGGACGTCAGCGACACCTTGTTCAACTGGAAACTGGGGGCGCTGTATAAGGTCACGCCTCAACTCAACCTGTACACCAATTACGCCGTCGCCTCGCAACCGCCGGGCGGTGATAACCTGCAGCTGAGCAACCGCGACAGCAGCGCCGCCAACCCCGACTTCGACCCGCAAAAGGCGCGCACCGCCGAAGCCGGCGCCAAATGGAAGCTGGCCGATAACCGGCTTCTGCTGAGCGCGGCGGTGTACCGCACCACGATCACCGATCTGGTGGAACAGGACCCGGTGGACATGAGCTACCGGCAAACCGGTGAAAAGCGGGTACAAGGCGTGGAGGTGTCGGCGGTGGGCAGCATTACCCCGGACTGGAATATCAGCGCCGGCTTTACACGCATGGATGCCCGTGTCGAAAGCGGCGACCCCGAGGCTCAGGATGACGGCGACGAGCTGACCTACACACCGGAACACGCCTTCACAAGCTGGACCACGTATCGCCTGCCGTTTGATCTGACCATTGGTGGCGGCGCCCGCTACACCGGCGGCCTGAAACGAGGCAGCGACGGCGCCAGCGGGACACCGGATCATACCGAGGGTTACTGGGTGATGGACGCCATGGCCCGTTACCCCATCAACCGGAATCTGGATGTACAGTTGAACGTGTACAATGTGTTCGATAAGGATTATGTGGCATCCATCAATAAGAGCGGTTACCGCTATAATCCGGGCATGCCGCGCTCGGCGCTGCTGACCCTGAATCTGCGTTACTGACCCATCCGACGCACCGGGGCTCGCCCCGGTGCCCTGTTTCATTTGCGAGCCGCCTTATGCTCTTACACGTTCCCCAGGTACTCGACAGCGACGAAGTGCGCCAGCTGCGCACGGCGTTGGAAGCGTCCTCGGATTGGGTGGACGGCCGCGAAACGGTGGGGGACCAGGGCGCGCGGGTAAAACGCAATCAGCAACTCGCCGAAACGTCACCGTTACGCGAACAACTGGGCGCGCGGGTTCAGGCCGCCTTGATGCGCCACCCGCTGTTTTTTGCCGCGGCGTTGCCATTGCGCCTCTTACCGCCCCGCTTCAACCGCTACAGCGGCGGTGGCACCTATGGCATGCACATCGACGGCGCCGTCATGGCCTTGGGCAACGAAGCGGGCCATCTGCGCTCGGACCTGTCCTGCACCCTGTTCCTGAATGAGCCGGAGGAATACGAAGGCGGCGAGCTGGTGGTGGCCGACACCTATGGCGAACACGAGGTCAAACTGCCCGCCGGCGATCTGATCCTCTACCCCGCGTCTAGCCTGCACCAGGTCAACCCGGTCACCGAGGGCACCCGGCTGGCCTCGTTTTTATGGGTGCAGAGCATGGTTCGCGACGACGGCCGCCGCCGCATGCTGCTCGAAATGGATACCGCCATTACTCAACTCACCGGGACCGGCGCTGACCGTGAAGCGGTGCTGCAACTCACCGGCGTGTACCACAACCTCCTGCGCCAATGGGCGGAAACCTAGGCTGTCCGGTGGGGGCGGGGTGATGCTGGACATCCATTCCTGGCTGTTTCTTATCAGTATCTGCGCCCTCGCCGCCATGACCCCGGGCGCCAGCTTGGCGGTGGTGGCCCGCCACACCGTGCGCGGGTCCGCCGCTGCCGGGGTACGCGCCGGCCTTGCCCACGCGGCGGGCATCGCCGTCTATGCGACCGCGACGGCGGCCGGGCTGGCGGCGGTACTGCACCGGGTACCCCAATTTGAGATGGCGATCCGGCTGGCCGGCTCGCTGTTTTTACTGTGGCTGGCGTTCAGCGGTTGGCGCACCGCCGCGCGACCGGCCCCGGAGCCCACCCAAACGGTCGGCGACAGCCCGCTACGCGACGGCTTCCTGATTGCCTTTCTGAACCCCAAGGTGGCGCTGTTCTTCCTGGCACTGTTCAGTCAGTTCGTCAGTGCGGATATGGCCACCGCCGCCCGCGTGCAGGTGGCGGCCACGGCGGTGGTGATCGACGGCGGCTGGTACAGCCTGGTGGCGCTGACGCTGGCGCGCGGGCCGGTGCTCGCCGCCCTGCGCCGGCACCACGATAAGGTGGAGCGCGCCACCGCGGTGGTGCTGGTACTTGTGGCGGTGGCGGTCTGGCTCTAAGGCCGGCTCAGAAGCGGAACAATAGCCGCGCGAACCAGCTTTTCAGATAGGCGGTTTCCGGAATCGCCGGGTGCACCGGATGGTCCGGTCCCTGCCCTTCGAAACCGATCACCTGCATTGAACGGTCGATGTGACGGGCGGAGGAACGCACCACGTCGAGCAGTTTGTCCGCCGGCAGGTGCATGGAGCAGGACGCGGAAATCAGATAGCCGCCCGGCTTCACCAACCGCACCGCCAGTTCATTGATGGCGTGGTAGCCGGCCAGGCCGTTCTTGAAATCCTTGCGGCGTTTGATGAAGGCGGGCGGATCGAGAATCACCAGATCGAACTTTTCGCCGTCGGCGAGCAGTTGCTTCATGGCGGTGGTGGCGTCGCCCTCCAGGGTGCGCAGCTGCTCCGCCACGCCGTTCATTTCCGCGTTGCGGTGCATGTATTCCAGCGCCAGCGACGAGCTGTCGATACCAGTCACTTCGGAAGCACCGGCCATGGCCGCCTGCACGCCCCAGCCGCCGCAGTAGGCGAACACGTCCAGCACCCGGGCGCCCTTGGCCAGCGGTGCCATGCGTGCCCGGGCACTGCGGTGATCGAAGAACCAGCCGGTCTTCTGCCCTTCGCGCAGCGGCGCCTGGAAACGGCCGCCGTTCTCGTGCAGTTCCACGCTTTCCGGGACCTCGCCTTTAAGAGCGCGGGTGTACAGCGGCAAGTCTTCCAATTCGCGGACACCGGCTTCGTTCTTGACCACGATATTGGCCGGCGCCAGCACCGCGTCCAGGGCCGCCGCCACGGCATCCAGATGGGCTTCCATGCCGGCGGTGCCCGCCTGCATCACCAGGGTGTCCTGGTAGCGGTCCACCACCAGGCCGGGCAGGCCGTCCGCTTCGCCGTGCACCAGCCGGTAGCCGGGCTGCGGATAGAGGGTGTCACGCAGCGCCAGCGCCTGCTCGATGCGCTTCTTGAAGAAGCTCCGCGACGGTTCCTGCTTGACGTCACGGCTGTACAGGCGGGCGGCGATCAGTGAATTGGGGCTCATAAAGGCCCGGCCGAGCGCCTTGCCGCGGCTGTCTTCCACCACGCAGGCGGTGCCGGCGGGCAGGCTCTTGAGCGGGCTGTGAGCGGTATCCACCTCGTTGGCGTAGATCCATTCATGGCCGGCCTTGAGGCGGCGTTCCTCGTTTTTCTTGAGGCGCAGGGTGGGAATGTCGTCGGTCATGGGCTCGCTCGCGCAAAAGCGGCAGTTTATCACGGCAGCGGGCACCATGAGTGCGATACCAGCGGAGGGAACGCCGCACATACCCTTTGGTATGCGCGCGGTACGCGGCTGAGCTACACTCGACCGGGTAACTCGGGTAAAGCCGCTTGCCCTTCCTGGCCGGACGGCGAGAGATAATAACGGAGCGCTCAGCGCCCTTAAGGATCACCATGCGTTTTTTCCAGCAGCGTCCCCCCTTTGTCCTGATGGTGGCCACCGGCGCCATGTGCACCGTGGTGGTGCTGGTGTTCGCGCGCCTTTGTTACGGCCTGGTGCTGCCGGCGATGCGCGACGGGCTGGGGCTGAGCTACGCCCAGGCGGCCAACTTGAGCACCGCCACCGCGCTCGGCTATTTGCTGCTGGTGATGGTGGCCGGGGTGTTCGCCGCCCGTTTCGGCGGCAAGCAATCGGTGCTGTTGGGGCTGATGCTGGTGACGCTGGGCTTTATCGGTCTTAGCCAGGCCAGCGACTACCGGGTGCTGCTGGCGCTGATGGTGATGCTGGGCATGGGCACCGCCTTCGGCTACACACCGCTGATTTCACTGCTCGCCAACACCTACCCGAAACGGCGCGGTTCGGTGATCGGCTTCACCAACAGCGGCGTGGGCGCCGGCATGCTGCTCGCCGGCGCCCTGGTGCCGGCGCTCACCCAGGCAGACACCAGCGACGGCTGGCGCCACGTGTGGCTGAGCTTCGCCGCCGGCGGCGCCCTGGTGACCACCCTGGTGCTGCTGTTTCTGCGCAATCCGGAGCGGCCCATGGCCGCCAGCACCGACGCCGCCACCGGCGTCAGCGGCCCCGGCGAACCGATCTTCCGTAACCCCCATGTGGTCACCGTGGGGCTGGTGTACGGCGTGCTCGGGCTCACCTACATCGTGCAGGTCACCTTTATGTACAGCTTCGCGCTGGACGGCGGCCTGACGGCGCTGAGCGCGGGGCATCTGGTGTCGCTGATGGGGATTCTATCGATCTTCGCCGGGCCGTTCTGGGGTTGGCTGGCGGACAAGCTGGGCTATTCCAACGGTCTGGTGCTGTCCATGTCGTTGTCGCTGCTGGCCACCGCCCTGCCGGTGATCTGGCCGCAGCCCTGGGCGTTCGCCGCCCATTTTGTAATTCTGGGGCTGTGCGTGGCCGGCCTGTTCACGTCGATTCTGGCCGCCTCCACGGAAACCGTGCCGCCCCACCAGGCGCCGGTGGCGGTGAGCTTCGTCACCCTGTTCTACGCCACCGGCCAGTTCCTGGGGCCGGCGCTGGCCGGGCTGGTGGTGGAGTGGACCGAGGGCTTCCGGGTGGCCTTCGCGGGCAGCTGTCTGGTGATGGTGGGCGGCGTCTATCTGTGCTGGCGCACCCGCCGCCACCAGGGCTACCGGCCGGTGTCGGCCAGCGCCTGCCCCGCCGGCGAATAAGCGTCCGGCTGCCGGCCGCTTTCCCAGTCCAGCAGCCAGGCCTTGCGCCCCACTCCACCGGCATAACCAGTCAAGGAACCGTTGGCGCCCACCACCCGGTGACACGGAACCAGCAACGACCAGGGGTTTCGCCCCACCGCTGCACCCACGGCGCGCACCGCCGCCGGGCGCCCCAAATGGGCCGCCAGGGTGCCGTAGGTCCAGGTTTCACCGGCGGGAATGCGCCGCAGCTGCGCCCACACCGCCTGCTGAAAGGCGGTGCCCCGCGGCGCCAGCGGCAGATCGAAGCCAGCGCGCCCCCGGTCCTTGAAGTAACCGCGCAGCTGCCCGGCGGCGCGGGCCAGCAAGGGGTTCTCCGGGCGGAGGGTCCAGCCGGTCGGGTCCGGGTGGTATTTCTGGCCTTCGAACCAGATACCCAGCAGAGCCCGGTCGTCGGCGGCCACCAACATGGCCCCCAGGGGGCCGGGAATCGCTACATAGTCCGTCATCGTCGCTCTCCTTTCTCGTCGTTGCCTTTCTCTTCACCTTTCTCGAGGCTTTGCCAAAGGTGCATCACCGCGTAGGCCCGCCAGGGGCGCCAGGCCTCGGCCCGTTCGCGGGCGCGCGCCGGGGAGGTCTCGCCGAGCGCCTTGAGCACGCCGTAGTCGGCGGCGGGAAAAGCGTCCGGCCAGCCCAAGGCGCGCATCGCCAGATACTGGGCGGTCCAGTCGCCGATGCCGGGCAGCGCCTGCAGGCGCGCCAGGGTGTCCTCCACCGCCGCGCCCGGCGCCAGCACCAGATCGCCGTTGGCGCAGGCCCGGGCGAGCACCTGTATCGCCTTCACCCGGGTGCGGATAATGCCCAGTTCGCCGAGGGTGTCGGGGCTGCTTTCCGCCACCCGTTCGGCGTCCGGGAAGGTATGGGTAAGCCCGGCGAAGGGGGCCGTCAGCGGCTCGCCGAGCGCAGCGGCCACCCGGCCGGCCAGGGTGCAAGCAGCGCGCACCGTGATCTGCTGGCCGAGCACCGCACGCACCGCCGCCTCGAAACCGTCGAACGCGCCGGGCACGCGCAGTCCTGGATGGTCAGCGGCGAGCGCGCCGAGCCGGGCGCTCACTTCCTGCGGCTGGCAGCCCAGATCAAACAGCCTTTGCAGCCGCCCCAGCACCTCCGGCACCGCTCGTGCCAGCGACGCGGACAGGGTCACCGCCAGCACCGGCCGGCCCGGCACCGGCCGCACCGCCAGCCAGCCGCGCAGCGCCTGGCCCTGGCGCGACAACGCCACGGTGCGGCGGTAGACGCCGCCGTCCACCGCTTCAACACCGGCGATGGCGCGCTGACCGAGAAACGCGAGCAGACGCTGCCAGTCCAGGGGTGGGCGGTAGGCGAGCTGAAAATCCAGGCTGTCCTGGTGGCGGCTGGTGGGCAGGCGCCGCAGTTGCGAGGGCTGCAGCCGGTAGCGCTGGCGGAACAGCGCATTGAAACGGCGCACGCTGCCGAACCCGGCGGCCAGCGCCACCTCGGTGACCGGCAGGCCGGTGTCGGTGAGCAGCCGCTTGGCCAGCAGCAAGCGCTGGGTCTGGGCGTAGGCCACCGGCGAAACACCGAACTCGTCACCGAAGGTGCGCCGCAGGTGGCGATCGCTGACGCCCAGCTCCGCCGCCAGGGCGCCAAGGTGGTTGTCGGTAAGGCCGCCTTCGTCAATCCGCGCCGCCACCGCCCGCGCCAGCCGGCGGCGGGCATCGACGCTGGCGTGGCCGGGCGCGAGCTCCGGACGGCAACGCAGACAGGGCCGGTAACCACCGGCTTCGGCGGCGGCGGCACTCGGAAAGAAGCGGCAATTGTCCCGGCGCGGTATTCGCGCCGGGCACACCGGGCGGCAATACACCCCGGTGGTCACCACGGCAACGAAGAACTGCCCGTCAAAGCGGGCGTCGCGGGCGGTCAGCGCCTGATAACAGACATCGTCTTTGATCCACATAGCACCATCATAGTCGGTGCGGAGACACCCGACTCGCCGTTTTCGGACCTGGCGATAAGGATAGAGGACTAGGCCCCGTAGCCTTTCAGGAAGACGCGCACCACCTCGCGGACGTGAGCCTTGGCTTCCTGCTCGGTGGGTGGCTCGCCGCAGCCGATCACCAGCTGCATGTGGCGGCAGCTTTGCAGCATGCCAAAGAACAGTTCCGCGGCGGCGGCGGGATCGTCCAGGCGCACCAGATGACTGTCGCGGGCCCTGGTGAGCAGGCGCTCCATTTCGTTAAGGGTGCGCTGCGGTCCCGCCTCGAAAAACAGCCTGGCCATCTCGGTGTCCTGCCCCGCCAGACTCGCCATCAGTCGCTCCAGGGCGATGGCCTCTTCGCTGTTGATCAGAGTGACAAAGGCGTGACCGATACGCTCCAGCACGGCGGGCAATTCATCACCGGATTCCAGGGAGAAGATCGGGAAGGGCATCATCCCTTCGCACTTGGCTTCCACGGCGGCGGCGAACAGCGTCGCCTTGTCGGAAAAGTGGCTGTAAACGGTGAGCTTGGAAACGCCGGCCTCGGCGGCCACGGCGTCCATGCTGGTCCCGGAGAAACCCTGGGCGATGAACAACGACTTGGCGGCGTCCAGAATCGCCTCGCGCTTGGCCGGGTCCTTGGGCCGTCCACGCAGAGCCGTCTGGGAGTCATTATCGGACATGCTGCTCCAAACCTTCGGCCAAACAACAAATAGGGTGGTCACAACAGATAGTGGACCAAAGAGTTCAATAAACTTACTATACCGGCGAGTATAGCATTACCCGGGCGCGGTCGGCGCCCTCTTTTACGTCATTCCACAACCACGCTCTGGGGGGTTTCCAGGATGTCCCGTTATCCGCTGTTCGCTTTACTGCCGCTGGCTTTGCTGCTTGCCGCCTGCTCCCCGGCGGAGCCTGAAAGCGACACCACCCCACGCCCGGCCCTGGTGGTCCAGCCCGGCACCGGCGACGCCCTGCGCGACATCTACCCGGGCGAGATACGGGCCCGCTACGAGCCGGAGCTGGCGTTCCGCATCGGCGGCAAGATCAGCCGCCGCATGGTGACCGTGGGCGACCGGGTGGAAGCCGGCCAGCCGCTGGCGGAGCTGAACGCCGAGGACGTCGGCCTGGAGCTGGACGCGGCCCGCGCCCGGTTGGCCTCCGCCCGCTCGGATCAGCGGCTGGCGCGCAGCGAGCTGGAACGCTACCGCACCCTGCTCGACCGGCAGGTGATCAGCGAATCCCAGTTCGATTCCGTGGAAAGCCGCGCCGAGGCCAGCGACGCGCAGCTGGAACAGGCCCGCGCGCAACTCAAGGTGGCCAGCAACCAGGCCGACTACGCGGTGCTGGAAGCGCCGGATACCGGGGTGATCGCGCAACGTCTGGCGGAAGCCGGCCAGGTGGTGGCCGCCGGCCAGGCGGTGTTCGTACTGGCGGTGGACGGCGACCGCGAAGTGGTCATCGATCTGCCGGAACAGGACGTGAAGCGTTTCCAGGTGGGTGACGAAGTGACCATCGAACTGTGGTCGCGGCCCGGCGAGCCGTTCACCGGACGCATCCGCGAGCTGGCGCCGGCGGCGGACCCCAGTTCACGAACCTTCGAGGCGCGCGTCGCCTTCGACAACGAGACCGCCGGCGCCGAGCTGGGCCAGAGTGCGCGGGTGCTGGTGGACCACGCCAACGGCGGCGCCGATGTGCTGACGGTGCCGCTGGCGGCGGTCACCGCCGACCAGGGCGAGCGCTTCGTTTGGGTGGTGAACCCGGATGACCAAACGCTGGTGAAAACCCCGGTGCGCACCGGCGCCTACCGCGAGGACCGGGTACCGGTGCTGGACGGCCTGGCGGCGGACGACTGGGTGGTGGCCGCCGGCACCCAGGTGCTGCGCGAAGGGCAGAAGGTACGCCCGGTGGATCGTCAGAACCGTCAGATCAGCCTGGGCGACGGAGACTAGCAATGAGCTTCAACCTTTCCGAATGGGCTCTGAGAAACCGCGCCCTGGTGCTCTACGCGATGATCCTGCTGGGCGCCCTGGGGGTGCTGTCCTATTCCCAATTGGGACAAAGCGAGGACCCGCCGTTCACTTTTAAAGTAATGGTGGTGAATACCGTCTGGCCCGGCGCCAGCGCCGAGGAAGTGAGCCGCCAGGTCACCGAACGCATCGAGAAGAAACTGATGGAGACCGGCGACTACGACCGCATTGTGTCGTTCTCCCGGCCCGGCCAGTCCCAGGTGCTGTTCGTGGCCCGCGACGACATGCATTCCTCGGAAATCCCCGATCTCTGGTACCAGGTGCGCAAGAAGGTTGGCGACATCAAACACACCCTGCCCCCGGACGCCCAGGGGCCGTTCTTCAATGACGAATTCGGCACCACCTTCGGCAACATCTACGCGCTTACCGGGCCGGGCTTCGATTACGCGCTGATGAAGGATTACGCCGAGCGCTTGCAGCTCGCCCTGCAGCGCGTCGACGACGTGGGCAAGGTGGAACTGGTCGGCGTCCAGGACGAGAAAATCTGGGTGGAGCTGTCCAATACCAAGCTGGCGTCCCTGGGCATTCCCATGGGCGCGGTGCAGCAGGCGCTGCAATCGCAGAACGCGGTGGCCCAGGCGGGCTTCTTCGAGACCCCCAGCGACCGGGTGCGCCTGCGCGTGTCCGGCCAGTTCCGGTCGGTGGAAGAGATCCGCCGTTTCCCCATCGACGTGAACGGGCGCACCCTGCGCCTGGGCGACATCGCCGAGGTGTTCCGCGGCTTCAGCGACCCGGCCGAACCGCGCATGCGCTTTCTCGGCGAAAACGCCATCGGCCTGGCGGTGTCGATGAAGGACGGCGGCGACATTCTCGCCCTGGGCGAGAGCCTGGACGCCGAGTTCAAGCGCCTGCAGGCCACGCTGCCGGCGGGCCTGACACTGAGCAAGGTGTCCGACCAGCCGGCGGCGGTGGAGGCCGGCGTCGGCGAGTTCGTGCAGGTGCTGATCGAAGCCCTGGTGATCGTCTTGCTGGTGAGCTTCTTCTCCCTGGGCGCGCGCACCGGCCTGGTGGTGGCGTTGTCGATTCCCCTGGTGCTGGCGATGACCTTCGCGCTGATGCACTACTTCGACATCGGCCTGCACAAGATTTCCCTGGGCGCGCTGGTGCTGGCGCTGGGCCTGATGGTGGACGACGCCATCATCGCCGTGGAGATGATGGCGATCAAGATGGAGCAGGGTTTCAGCCGTTTGAAAGCGGCCGGCTTCGCCTGGACCAGCACCGCCTTCCCGATGCTCACCGGCACGCTGATCACCGCCGCCGGCTTTCTACCCATCGCCACCGCCGAGTCCGGCACCGGCGAATACACCCGCTCGATTTTCCAGGTGGTGACGCTGTCGTTGCTGGTGTCCTGGATCACCGCGGTGGTGTTCGTGCCCTACCTGGGCGACAAGCTGTTGCCGGAGCTGGCCCGCCGCGACGCGGACGGCAAGGTGCATGACCCCTATCAGAAACCCTTCTATCAGCGCTTCCGGCGGCTGGTGCTGTGGTGCGTGCGCTACCGCAAGACGGTGATCACCCTGACGCTGCTGATCTTCGTCGGGTCGCTGGCCCTGTTCCGGCTGGTGCCGCAGCAGTTCTTCCCGCCGTCGGCACGGCTGGAACTGATGGTGGATCTGAAACTGCACGAGGGCGCGTCCCTGGAAGCCACCCAGGCGCAGGCGGAACGGCTCGAGAAACTGCTCGCCGACAACCCGGACATCGACCATTACGTGGCCTATGTGGGCGCCGGCTCGCCGCGTTTTTATCTGCCGCTGGACCAACAGTTGCCGGCGGCCAGTTTCGCCCAGTTCGTGGTACTCACCGACAGCATCGAGGAACGCGAGCAGATCCGTGGCTGGCTGATCGACACCATGCGCGAGCAGTTCCCCACCCTGCGCAGCCGCGTATCGCGGCTGGAGAACGGCCCGCCGGTGGGCTACCCGATTCAGTTCCGGGTGTCCGGCGAGCACATTCCCCAGGTGCGTGAGCTGGCCCGTGAAGTCGCCGCGGTGGTGCGCGGCAATGCGGCGCTCACCAACGTGCATCTGGACTGGGAAGAGCCCAGCAAGGTGGTGCGCCTGAACATCGACCAGGACCGCGCCCGCGCCCTGGGCGTGAATACCGCCGACCTGTCCCGGGCACTGCAGAGTTCGCTGTCCGGCGTGGCGGTGAGCCAGTACCGCGAAGACAACGAGCTGATCGACGTGGAAGTGCGCGGCGACGCCCGCGAGCGCGAAGCCCTGGGGCAGCTGGGTAATCTGGCGGTGCAGACCGAATCGGGCCGCAGCGTGCCGCTCAATCAGGTGGCGACGCTGGAATACGGCTTCGAGGAAGGCATCATCTGGCACCGTAACCGTTTGCCCACGGTCACCGTGCGCGCGGACATCTACGGCGACGACCAGCCGGCCACGCTGGTCAATCAGCTGCTGCCCAAGCTGCAAGGCGTGCGTGACGCCCTGCCGCCGGGTTATCTGCTGGAGGTGGGCGGCACGGTGGAGGAATCCGCCCGCGGCCAGAGCTCGGTGAACGCCGGTCTGCCGCTGTTCGTGCTGGTGGTGATCACGCTGCTGATGCTGCAGCTGCGCCGCTTCTCGCTGACCACCATGGTGTTCCTCACCGCGCCGCTGGGTTTGATCGGCGTGACCCTGTTCCTGCTGCTGTTCGGCGAACCGTTCGGCTTCGTGGCGATGCTCGGCACCATCGCGCTGACCGGCATGATCATGCGCAACTCGGTGATCCTGGTGGACCAGATCGAGCAGGACATCAGCCAGGGCCGCAGCCAGTGGGACGCGATCATCGAGTCCACGGTGCGCCGTTTCCGGCCCATCGCGCTGACCGCGCTGACCGCGGTGCTGGCGATGATTCCGCTGTCACGCAGCGACTTCTTCGGCCCCATGGCAGTGGCGATCATGGGCGGGCTGATCGTGGCCACCGCCCTGACTCTGCTGTTCCTGCCGGCGCTGTACGCCGCCTGGTTCCGGGTCGAGGAGACGCACAACGACGAGCCGGTTACTCGGTGAACCGGACCCCGTCGAGCACCGTCTGCAGCGTTTCCAGGGCCCGGGTCTGGCGGTCCGCCGCCTCACCCTGGCCGCCGCTGCCGCTGGCGATCAGATCGATCGCGTAGCAAGATTCGGTGTAGGTGGCGCGATAGCTGCGGATGGTGGTGTATTGGTCGCCTTCGGTGCGCGTCACATCGAAGCGGGTGAACGCCACATCGTCGATGGTCTGCGTTTGTTTGCTCTCCTGGGTGACGCCCTCGGGCAGGTCCTTGCAGTGGGTGAGCGCCTTGGTGTTGCGGCTGGCGCCGAGCTGGAAGCGCGCGTCCACCTCACCCGGCACTTTCAGGGTCAGCAGGCGCTGGCCTTCCTGGCCGTCGGCGAAGGCGTGCCATTGCGGTCCTTCCTTACCGTCTTCGGCGGATACCTTTTGCAGGGATTCCGGGTATTCCACCTCAATTCGGAACTGGGTGTCGGTGAAGGTGGCGGCGTCCTCACCGGAGGCGGCGGCATCCGGCTGCTGGGCGGACTCATACCCGCCACCGGCCTCTTCCTCACTGCCGTCGGCGGCACCGCCGGGTTGATCGGTGCCGGTATCTTCACCGGACCGGGTTTCTTCAATCGGCGGATGCGGAACGGTTTCTTCGTCCTTCGCTTCCTTCCTGGCCTCGTCCTCGTCCGGCGGCTGGCAGCCCGCCAGAAATAAGGTGCCGGTGAGCGCGCCGGTGGCCAGTAAAACGGTGAGATTGCGCATGGTGGTGCTCCTTTCAGGGTATCGACTGCCGTCCTTGGACAGCCACGAATAACGCCTTTCATCCTACGCCCCGCCGCTCCGGACAACGCCCCCGCTTAACACTGTTTAACAGCGGCGGCACCGTTCACGTTAAACTCGTGCCCCTCGACGGGAGGCGAAGCGTGGAACTGGAACTGTCGCTATTACTGATACTGGGCGGGGTCGCCCTGCTGGCCGGGTTCATCGACACCCTGGCCGGCGGTGGCGGTCTGCTGACGCTACCGGCGCTGTTGCTGGCCGGCCTCAGCCCGGTGAACGCGCTCGCCACCAACAAGCTGCAGGGCACGTTCGGCTCCGGCATGGCCACCTTCATGCTGCTGCGCCGGCGGCGGTTCGCCGAGACGCTGGCGGGGCTGAGGCGCCCGTTCCTGTGGTCGCTGGCCGGCAGCGCCTTGGGCACGGTGCTGGTGCAGCTTACCGACAGCGACGCGCTGCAGGTGCTGGTGCCGGTGGTACTGGCGGTGATCGCTTTGTATTTCCTGTTCAGCCCCGGCGCTGGCGGTGTGCCCCGGACACCGCGCCTGTCCGCGCGCCTTTATGAGCGCACCGTGGTGCCGGTGATCGGCTTCTACGACGGCTTCTTCGGGCCGGGCACCGGTTCGTTTTTCTCCCTCACCGGCGTGGCCCTTCGCGGCCAGGATCTGATCACCGCCACCGCCCAGGCCAAGGCGCTGAACTTCGCCAGCAACATTGCCTCGCTGACGCTGTTCGTGATCGGCGGCAAGGTGCTGTGGGTGACCGGGGCGGTGATGATCGTCGGCCAGATGGCCGGCGCCTGGCTGGGTTCCCACGCGGTGCTGCGCGGTGGGGCGCGCCTGATCCGGCCATTGATCGTGATCGTCTGCCTGGCCATGCTGCTTCGCTATCTGCTGGCGTGAGCGCCGGTCGCTTGATTCCTGACCCACGGGTCATACACTGACTACGCCATAATACCAACCAGCTCGGGACCTTCTCATGGGTGACACATCCAGGCGTGATTACCGTCGGCCGGACGGCGAGACCCGTTACTGGCCGATGGGCCCGTTCAAACTCCGTCTGCCCTTCCTGCATTACCGTTTCGAATGGCCCGATTATTTCCAGGGCCTGCTGATGTGCGCGGTGGATCTGGCCGCCATTCCGCTGATGACCGAACTGCTGGGCATGCCGTTCGAGGCGGCACTGGCGGTGGTGCTGCTGAACGGCTTTCTGTACCTGTTGCACCACTTGCTGGGCGACCCGGTGGTGCCCGGCTGGATCACCCCGGCAATTCCCCTGCTGATGGCCTACTGCGCCAGCTTCCCGGAGGGCCCGGAGCGGGTGCACGCGCTGATCGCCTTCCAGTTGTTACTGGGTGTGTTCTGTATCGGGCTGGGCGCCACGGGGTTATCGCGGCGGGTGGTGAGCCTGGTGCCACCGGCGATCAAGGCCGGCATCATCATGGGCGCGGGCATCGCCGCGGTGATCACCGTGTTCGAAGTGGGCGGCCGGTTCGAGAGCTTCCCGTGGACCATTTCCATCGCCATCGGCATCGCCTTTTATCTGATCTTCTCCAAGCATTTCGCGGTGCTGAAAACCCGCAACGCCTTCTGGTCCACCCTGGGCAAGCTGGGTATTTTCCCGATCATCGCCCTGGCCATCGTGCTGGCGCCGCTGTTCGGCGAAGCGCCCTGGCCGACCATCGAATGGGGCTTCACCACGCCGGACTTCGCCACCCTGTGGAACGAGTACACCGTATTTGGTCTGGGCCTGCCGTCGCCGCAAATGTTCCTGCAGGCGATCCCCACCATGCTGGCGGCCTACATCGTGCTGTTCGGCGACGTACTGCAGGGCAAGGCGCTGCTCAAGGAAGCGGACGCCAGCCGCCAGGACGAGGACGTGGACTACAACCCGGACCGCGCCCACATGATCTTCGGCGGCCGCAACGCCACCATGAGCATCATCGGCCCGGACGTGGCCATGTGCGGCCCGCTGTGGGCGGCCATGCACGTGGTCATCGTGGAGCGCTTCAAGGAAGGCCGCAAAGCGATGGATTCAATCTTCGGCGGCGCCGGCTCGTTCCGTTGGGGCACCAACACCGGCCTGCTGCTGATGCCCATTGTCAGCCTGGTGGAGCCGATCCTGGGCGTGGCACTGGCGCTGACGCTGCTGATTCAGGGCTACGTGAGCGTGCGCATCGGCATTCTCGAAGCGCGCAGCCAGCGCGACTTGGGCATCGCCGGGGTGGTCGCCGCCGTGCTCGCCACCAAAGGGGCCACCTGGGCGTTCGCCGTCGGCGTGGCGTTGTGCATCCTGATTTACGGTCGCCGCTTCTTCAGCGGCGAGAACGACCAGACCTTTACCAAGGACAACGACGAGGAAACGCAATGAAAACCCGTGCCGCAGTACTGCGTGAGATGGGCGCCCAGCGCCCGTTCAAGGACTCCCAACCGCTGAAAATCGAAGAAGTGGAACTGGACGCCCCGGGCCACGGCGAGATTCTGGTGCGGGTGCGCGCCGCCGGCCTGTGCCATTCCGACCTGTCGGTGATCGACGGCAACCGGCCCCGGCCGCTGCCCATGGCGCTGGGCCACGAGGCCGCCGGCGAGGTGGTGGAAGTGGGCGACGGCGTTGCCGATTTGGCAGTGGGCGACCATGTGGTGTTCTCGTTCGTGCCCAGTTGCGGCACCTGCGATTACTGCCTGGGTGGCCGCGCGGCGCTGTGCGCCCCCGGTGCCAAGGCCAACAACGACGGTGTACTGTTGAGCGGCGACCGCCGCCTGCATCAAGGCGACACCACCATCAATCACCACCTGGGGGTGTCCGGCTTCGCCGAACACGCGGTGACCTCGCGCCGTTCGGCGGTGAAGATTCCCAAGGACCTGCCGTTCGAGATCGCCGCCGTGTTCGGCTGCGCGGTGCTCACCGGCATGGGCGCGGTGGTGCACACCGCCGGGCTGCGTGCCGGCCAATCGGTGCTGGTGGTGGGTCTGGGCGGCGTGGGCCTGTCGGCGGTACTCGGTGCGGTGGCCGCCGGCGCCCGCCAGGTGATCGCTGCCGACATCGCCCAGGATAAATTGGACCTGGCGAAGTCCATGGGCGCCACCCATGTGGTCAATTCCAAGGACGCGGACGCGGTGCAACAGGTTAAGGACATCAGCGGTGGCGGCGTGGACATCGCCGCCGAATTCGCCGGCGTCGGCCCGGCGCTGGAATTCGCCTTCGCCGCCACTGGCAAGGGCGGCAGCACGGTCACCGCCGGCCTGCCCCACCCGGACACCCGCCTGGCGGTGAGCCCGGTACAGATGGTCGCCGAGGAGCGCCGCTTCCTGGGCTCCTACCTGGGCGGCCATGTGCCGGCGCTGGATATCCCCGAGTACATCGCGCTGTACCAGGCCGGCCGCCTGCCGGTGGACAAACTGCTCACCCACCGCATGAAGCTGGAAGACATTAACGAAGGCTTCGACCGGCTGGCCGACGGCGACGCCATCCGCCAGGTGATCCTGTTCGATTGATGGCGGACCCGAGGCTGCGACAGGTGTGCCTGGTGGTACCGGCACTGGCGGCGCCGGAGCGGGCGCTGGCCGCCGTGCTCGGCGCCGGGCCCTGCCACCGGGACCCGCACCTGGCCCGCTACGGTCTGGAGAACGTGATCTTCCGGCTCGGCAACCGCTTTATCGAAATCGTCGCGCCGATTGAGGGCGGCACCGCCGCCGGCCGCTTTCTGGAACGCAGCGGCGGCCGGGGCGGCTATATGGCGATCTTCGACTGTGAGGATCCGGAGCATCGCGCCGCCAACGCTGAAGCATTGGGCGTGCCGGTGGTGAACCGCATGCGGGTGGACGCCTACCTGGGCGTGCAGTTGCATCCCAAAGCCTGCCGGGCGGCGATGATCGAGTTCAACCGCACCGACGGCGGCGGGGCGCTGGACGGTCCCTACTGGCCGGCCGGGCCGAATTGGCAGGCGGCGCCGCCACCGGATCCGCCGTGCCGTCTGGATGCCGTCATCCTGGAAAGCCCCGCCCCCGGGGACCTGGCCGCCCATTGGGGCCGCCTGCTGGGCCTGCCGGTGGCCGACGATCACACCGTCGAAGCCGGCGGCATGGCGCTGCGGTTCCAACTTGGACAGAAGGAGTGCCTCAGTGCGCTGTCACTGCGCAGCGACGACCCGGACACCCTGCGGACGCGGGCCGAGGCCCAGGGCCTGGCGGTGGACCGGGACGGCTTTGAGCTGGCCGGTGTGCGCTGGCGGCTGGAGTACGGGTAGCGCCCGCGACTAGCCCAGCTTTTTCAGCATGGCGCCCATCATTTCGTGGATCTTGTTGACCGCTTTCAGCGGCCGCACCATCACCTTGAAGTCATCAATGCGGCCGTCTTCGTCGCAGTGAATCATGTCGATGCCGTTGAGCTGGATGCCGTCCAGCACGGTGGTGAATTCCAGCACCGCGTTCTGACCGTCGAGGATTTCCCGCTCATAGCGGAAATGCTCGTTGTTGAGCGTGTGCAAGGCGGCGGTGAGGTACATTTTGGTGATCGCCTTGCCTTCCTGCGGGGTGTGCACCACCGGCGAGTGGAACACCACGTTGTCGGCGAGGATATCGTTGAGCGCCTCGGCGTCCTTGGCGTCCACCAGCCGGTGCCAGCGTTCAATGGTCTGCTCGATCATGGCGGTGTCCCGTGTGTTGTTGTTGGAAGGCTCAACATAGCCCGGCGGGGAAGCCGGGCACCATGGTGGTTTGCGTCGAAAATCAGGCGGCGCCGATGCTCTCGGCCTTGACCTCGAAGTAGTCGTACAGATTGTCCAGGGCGGCGCGCAGGGTGGCGCCCTGCAGGCTGAGGCGGGCCATCAGTTCTTCCAGGGCGTCCTCGGCGTTGATGTTGTCGATGTTTTCCTGGATCAGGTCCAGCGGCTTGAGCCGCTTGATGGCCAGGTCCTGCTGCAGGTCGAATTCCATTTCGTCGTTCCAGCACAGGTTCACCTTCACCGCCGCCAGCTGTTCCAGGTGGGCGAGGATTTCCTCGCGGCCCAGGTCCAGGGCGGTGATGCGCACGCTGGCGCCGTCGCCGTCCTTGAACTCGCAACGGTCGCCGATGGTGAAGCCTTCCGGCAGCGACGCCGGGTCGCGCAGCCATTCGCCGAAGGCGGCGGTGGTGGCGCTGGCCGCGGTGGGCCGGGTCACGGGCAGGGAATCCACCGCTTTGCGCAGGGCGGCGACGATCTGCTCGGCGCGGCTGTCGGAGGCGCTGTCCACCAGGATGCGGCGGCGCTCCAGATCGATCAGCACGCCGGTGCGGCGCGAGCGGGTGAAGGCGCGCGGCAGCAGCTCGAAGGTGATCTGGTCCTTCAGTTCGGCGCGCTCACGGCGGCCCACCGGGCGGCCTTCCTGCTCACGGATCTGCTCCACTTTTTCGTCCAGCTCTTCCTTGATCACCGGTCCGGGCAGCAGGCGGGCGATTTCCTGATGCACGCAATAGAGAAAGCCGTCCGCCACCACCACCATGCGGTCCTCGCCCTTGAGGGGCGGCACGAAGCCTTCACTGCTCAGGCTCTGCCGGCCGCAGGGCGGGCAGCGGTGCGCGTCGAGGCGCTCCTCCAGTTCCGCCGCCGACCAGGGGAAGGGCTCCGCGCCCAGGAAAACGGTGAGGTTCTTGATCCACATAGAACAGGTCCAGAAAGAAGCGGTACGGGCGAGCCGGGCGGCCCGCGAGAAGCCGGACAGCCTAGCGGACCCCATCCTCCGCCTCAAGCGCCAGACGCTGGCGCAGCGCCTGCTGGTCGCGAACGCGCATGTCGCCGACGCGCACCCGGAAGACGCGCTCCAGAAGGTCCAGCACACGGTCGGCGTCCTCCAGCTCATGGGACTCGCTGGCGCCGTCCGGGAAACGTACCGTGTAGCGGTGGTCGAGCAGGGTATGGCGGCAACCCGCCTCCACCCGGGCGGACACCAGGTGCGCCACGAACAGAGATTCCGGGTGGTGGCTCACATACCAGTTGAACAGCCGGTAGTCGGCCGGCGACACCTCATGGAGCGGGAAGCGGTAGAGTAGGCGCCACTGGGCCCCCAGCTTCGCTTCCAGCCGGTAGTCGGCGCCGCTTTGGCGCACCCGGTAGGGCTCATGGGACGTGGACTGTTCGCCGTCGACGTCGAGACGCAGCGGCGCGGTGGGGGTGAGCGCGCCGAAGCCGGTGTCCGCGATCCAGGGCACGCCGTCGATCAGCACGTGCAACAGCATATGGGTGGTGGGCGGCTGGGCGTCCTCGCTCTGGTTCCAGAACACCCTGGCCGCCAGCCCGCGGACCTGGAACCCCAGCTGCCGCAGCGCCAACTGGAACACACGATTGTGTTCAAAGCAGTATCCCCCGCGCCCGCCGTGCAGCAGCTTGGCTTCCAGGGTCGCGGTATCGAGCGGCACCTCGCCGCCCAGGTAGGAGGTCAAGTTCTCGAACGGAAAGGTTTCCACGTGGCGGCGCTGCAGCTCGGCCAGCGTCGCCAGGGTGGGAGCACGGTCGCCGCTGTACCCGAGGCGTTGCAGATAAACGTCCAGATTCAAAGTGTCATTCATGGTGCTTGCCCATCTCGGTGAAAGAAAGGCAAGCCTAAAACCTGAAGCTTCGTTGAGGTAAAGCACTCTGGCGATCGGCGCTCTGGATGGGTGTGATCGAGGATCGCGATGGCACGGCGGGCTTCACGCCACGGCGATTGCCAGGATGACAGGCTGGCCGAATGGCAAAACTATTTGACATGGCACGGGGATATCGCAAACCTCGAAAGCCGAAAACAACAACCGCCAAGCCTCGGGAGAGAGAACATGCTAGGCCAAATGATGAACCAGCCGCTGTTGATCAGCGCACAGATCGCCCACGCCGCCCGCTACCACGCCGATGGTGAAATCGTCTCCGTGGAGACCACCGGCGGCCTTCACCGCACCAACTGGGGCGAAGTGGAACGGCGGTCCCGCCAGCTGGGTTCGGCGCTGCTGGGCCTGGGCCTGAAACAGAGCGACCGGGTGGCCACCCTGGCCTGGAACAACTACCGCCACCTGGAAGCCTATTTCGGCGTGTCCGGCGCCGGCCTGGTGTGCCATACCATCAACCCGCGCCTGTTCCCGGAACAGCTGGTGTATATTTTCAACCACGCCCAGGACCGCGTGCTGTTCATCGACAAGACCTTCCTGCCGCTGATCGCGGCGATCCAGGACAAGCTGGAACACTTGGAGCACGTGGTGCTGCTGAGCGGCGAAGACGCCGAAGCCGCCGAGAAAGTGCCCGGCATCAAGTTCTACGACGACCTGGTGGATTCCGGCAACGCCGATTTCCAATGGCCGGAATTCGATGAGAACACCGCCTCCAGCCTGTGCTACACCTCCGGTACCACCGGCAACCCGAAAGGCGCCCTCTACTCGCACCGCTCCACGGTGCTGCACTCCATGGCCGTGGCCCTGCCGGACAGCCTCAACCTGTCCGCCCGGGACTGCCTGCTGCCGGTGGTGCCGATGTTCCATGTGAACGCCTGGGGCATCCCCTACGCCGCCGCCATGGTGGGCAGCAAGATGGTGCTGCCCGGCCCGGGTCTGGACGGCGACAGCCTGAAGAACCTGATCAACAGCGAGAACGTGACCTGCGCCGCCGGCGTACCGACCCTGTGGCAGGGCCTGATCGGCGCGCTCCAGAAAGCCAACGAGAAGGTGCCCAGCCTGACCCGCACCGTGATCGGCGGCTCCGCCTGCCCGCCGTCCATGATCGCCACCTTCCGCGACGACTACGGCGTGGACACCCTGCACGCCTGGGGCATGACGGAAATGAGCCCGGTGGGCTCGGTGAGCACCCTGCTGCACAAGCACACCCAGATGTCCCAGGACGAGCAGGCCGCGATCCGCGCCAAGCAGGGTCGCCCGCCGTTCGGTGTGGACCTGCGCATCGCCGACGCCGACGGCAACGAGCTGCCCATGGACGGCGAAACCCAGGGCGACCTGTACGCCAAGGGCCACTGGGTGATCAGCGCCTACTTCAACGTGGATGCCGAGCCGCCGCACGTGGACGGCTGGTTCCCCACCGGCGACATCGCCACCCTGGATGAAAACGGCATCGTCACCATCAAGGACCGCTCCAAGGACGTGATCAAGTCCGGCGGCGAATGGATCAGTTCCGTGGAGCTGGAGAACATCGCCGTGGGCATGCCGGAACTGGCCGACGCCGCGGTGATCGCCGCCACCCACAAGAAGTGGGACGAGCGCCCGCTGCTGATCGCGGTGAAAGCCGAGGGCAAGGACCCGTCCGAGAAGGACATCCTGGCCGGCTACGAGGGCAAGATCGCCTCCTGGCAGCTGCCCGATGCGGTGCTGTTCGTGGACGAATTGCCGCGCAACGCCACCGGCAAGGTGCTCAAAAACAAGCTCCGCGATCAGTACGGCGACTACCTGATCAAAGAGTAATCCGCGGCGTTAAGCCCATTACGCCGCGCCCTCAGGGCGCGGCGTCTTCCACTATCTTCAGGGTCATGGGATCGAACGGCACCGACGAGTGTTCATGGACGATCTTCCACTGACCGTTGATCCGCTGATACGCGCTCGACATGCGCATCCAGCCGACCTGCTCCTCGCCCTTTTCGTTTTCCCCGCCGCAGCGCACCGGGAAATAGCTCACCGCCAGATTGCCGTCCACCCGCACCCGGGGCTCATGGACTTCGAAGACCATGCCGTTGGGACAGTACGACATGCACTCGCGCCAGTGCGCGCCATAAGCGTCAAGACCCTGAAAGCGCAGCTTGCCGATGGCGTCGTAGGCTTCCACGTCGTCGGCGTAACAGGCGAGGATCGCATTCAGATCGGCGGCGGACACCGCCTTGGCCCACTGCGCGATCAGGGTTTGGATGGCTTGCTGGTCTTCATTGATGTCGTTGTTCATTGTGGTTTCTCCGTTTGCAGCTCCCGCACCGGACGTACTTCAATGCTGCCGACCCGGGCCGGGGGGATGCCCTCGGCGATGCGGATCGCCTCGTTCAGGTCGCGGGCGTCGACCAGATAAAACCCGGTGAGTTGCTCTTTGGTTTCCGCGAACGGACCATCGGTGACCGACGTCTTGCCGTCTCGCACCCGCACCGTCACAGCACTACTGACCGGCTCCAGCGGTTCGCCGCCGAGCATGCTGCCGCTCTCCGCCAGGGAGTCGGCGTAGGCCTGGCATTCGTCGTCCTCGGGACTGTCCGGCAGGCTATGTAGCGACGCTTCCTCGGCATACACCAGACACAGGTATTTCACAGGCACTCTCCTTGGCCTTATTGGCCTTGTTGATGGGTGGGTTCTCCCTGGTCGTTCAGGGGGCCCGGGTTTCGACATCCAGCGCCGCCAGATGCTTTTCCAGGAAGGCGCGCTGGGCGCCCTGCTGACACAACGCTAGCGCGGCGCGGTAGGCGGCGCGGGCCTCTTCGATACGGCCGGCACGGCGGCAAAGGTCCGCCCGCGCGGCCTGGGCCAGGTAGTAACCGTCCAGCCCGCCGTCGGCGAGCAGCCCGTCGATCAGCGCCAGCCCGGCCTCGGGGCCGTCGCGCATGGCCACCGCCACCGCCCGGTTGAGGGCGATCACCGGTGACGGCGCGGCGCGCAGCAGCACGTCATAGAGCCCCACGATCTGTTCCCAATCAGTGTCCTCCGGCCGCCGCGCTTCGGCGTGCACGGCGGCGATCGCCGCCTGCAGGCTGTACGGCCCGAAGCGGCGCGAGCGCAACGAGCGCTCCACCAGACTCTCGCCTTCGGCGATCAGCGCCCGGTCCCATAAGGACCGGTCCTGGTCGTCCAGCAACACCGGATCCCCGGTGGCGTCGGTGCGCGCCGCCCGGCGCGCTTCGGTGAGCAGCATCAGCGCCAGCAGACCGCCGGCTTCCGGCTCCGGCAATAAAGAAAACAACAAACGGCCCAGCCGCAGCGCCTCGCCGGACAAATCGGTGCGGGTCAGTGCCGCCCCGGAGGACGGGAAATAACCTTCGTTGAACACCAGGTAGATCACCTGGAGCACACTGTCGAGCCGCTCCGCCAGCTCGGCTTTCTCCGGTACCCGGTAGGGGATACCCGCGTCACGGATCTTGGCCTTGGCGCGCACGATGCGCTGGGCCACGGTGGGCGTGGGCGTGAGGAAGGCGCTGGCGATCTGCTCGGTGGTAAGGTCGCACACTTCACGCAGCGTCAGCGCCACCCGCGCCTGTTCGGACAGCGCCGGATGGCAACAGGTGAAGATCAAGCGCAGCCGGTCGTCCTCGACACTCAGATCCAGGTCCGGCATTTCGGTGGTTTGCTCGAAGCGCAGCGCCAGCTCTTCCAGGGAAGCGTCGAAGCGGGCGCGCCGGCGGATACGGTCAATGGCTTTGAAGCGTCCGGCGCTGATCAGCCAGGCACGCGGGTTGTCGGGCACACCGTCCTTGGGCCACTGGGTCACCGCCGCGGTAAAGGCGTCCTGCAGCGCTTCCTCGGCGAGATCAAAATCGCCCAGCAGGCGGATCAGCGTGGCCAACACCCGGCGCGACTCATCCCGATACAGGGCTTCGATATGACCGCTAACCGACAAAAGTCTCCCTCCCTTGAGCGTCCCGCTCGCAAACCCAGGGCGCCGCCTCGCTGAGCGGGCGCACCTCCACGCAGCCCAGGCGCACCAGCGGCAGGCCGGCGGCCAGCCTCAGCGCCTGGTCCAGATCCCGGGCGCGCAGCAACACCACCAGGCTCAGTTGCTCGTCGCCCCGCGCGGCGGCGCCATCGTGGAAGCGCAGGCCACCATCACCGTGGCGCAAGGTGGTCGCCAGGCGCGCCGACGGCAACCACTGGCCCCACTGATAATGCTGCTCGGTCAGCAGGGCCCGCCGATAGTCGCAGGTCTTGGCCAGCAGAGTATCCCGCTCGCCGCGCGGCAGTGACGCCAACCGGTTCTCATCCACGTACACCAGGCAAATATAATCCATCTCGATTCTCCGGGAGCAGAAGCCATTGAGCCTCGATACGCCACAGTCGAACCGGCGGGCGGTGTTTCGACAGCGCCCGGATCACTCCACCTCGCCCACCTCCCGGCGCAGTTGCTGAAAGAAAGCCGGCTGCGCCCAGGCGCGAAAATCGCCCCGCTGATAGGCGAGCGCGTTCTTATAGTAGGCCAGCGCGTTGATCCGGTTGGGTTCGCCGCAGTCACGGGTTTTCACCACCCGGCCCGGCGCGCCCATGACAATCGAGTTGTCGGGAATTACGGTGCCCTCTTTCAGAAAGGTGTGGCCGGCGATGATGCAGTTATCGCCGATCACGCAACCGTCCATGAGGGTGCTGTTGATGCCGACCAGACAGTTATCGCCAATGGTGCAGCCGTGCAGCGTGACGTGATGGGTAATCGAACAGTAATCGCCGATGCGGGTGCCGGTGTGGTTGCCGATGTGCACCATCACGAAGTCCTGCAGGTTGGTGTAGCGGCCGATGCGGATGTCATAGAGCTCGGCGCGCAACGCGGCGTTGATCCACACCGAGGCGCCTTCCGCCAGTTCGATGTCGCCGTACAGCCAGGCGGACTCGTGAATGTACGCGGCCTGATCGGTGTCTGCGTTGGGGTCGATGTGGCCCACTTCTCTCTCCCGGTTTTTTATTGTTCCGGGAGTATCGCAAAGCGCTATTGCGGCCGAAAGGTCTCCGCAAGCTCTCTCCAGCAGGGGTCGCGGGTCTGTGTTCTGCCCTTCCGGGAACGTCGTGAATACATCCCTGTAGACTCCCTGTCGAACGTCCTGTTCTCCAGGGTCCCGGAAGGGCAGAACACAGACCCGCTCCGGAGAGAAATTCCGATGCTCCGGGTTATCGCTGGCCCCGGACCTTTCTACAAATCTCGCTCCTTAGAATGGTCCGGGCGGTCTTCTGACCCGTGGCGGTGACAGCTTCGCATCAGCGAGGTGCCGGGTAGGGCTGCCCAGGACCGTGTTTGGCCAGGGACGGCCAAACTCGAGCCTACAGGGACGTACTCGTGGCGTGTCCTGGGCAGCCCTACCCGGCACCTCGCCCTTGCTGAAACGTCCCGCCGGTCCAATAAAAAGCCCGGCCTGTTTCCACAAGCCGGGCTTTTCGGGGGCGCTTGGAAGCGCGGTCAGAACATCAGGTCGGGCAGATAGGTGGCGATCTGCGGGAAAATCATAATCAGGGCCAGACCCACGATTTCCACCAGCACGAACGGAATCACCGACACATAGATGTCCTTCATGGTGATACTCGGTGGCACCACCCCCTTCAGATAGAACAGATTAAACCCGAAAGGTGGCGTCATGTAGCCGATCTCCATGTTGATCACGAACAGGATACCGAACCACACCGGATCGAAGCCCATGGACTGAACGATGGGCAGGAACACCGGCAGCGTGATCAGCATGATGCCGACCGGATCCAGCACCATGGCCAGGAAGAACACGATCACCATCATGGTGATGATGACGGCCCAGGGGCCACCCGGGATGCCGGTGATCATGCCTTCGATCAGCTCCTGCGCGCCCATGCTCTGGTAAGCGGCACTGAACGCGTGGGCGGCGAACAGAATCCACATGATCATACCGGTGAGCTTGAAGGTACGGATCGAGGCGTCGCGCATCAGTTCCCAGGAGAACTTGCGGTACACCAGCGCCGACACCAGCGCGCCGAACACACCCACGGCCGCCGCTTCGGTGGGCGTGGTGACGCCGGCGATGATCGAGCCCAACGTCACCACGACGATGATAATGGGTAGAATCACAGCACGCAGGGCGAGCATTTTTTCCCGCCAGGAGGCGCGCTCCTCCTTGGGCAGAGCAGGGGCCAGATGCGGCTGGAAGTAGCAGCGCACGATGATGTAGAGGCAGGTCAGCACCATCAGCAAAAGGCCCGGAAATACGCCGGCGGCGAACATCTGGCCGACGGAAACGCCGGTGATCAGCGAATAAAGAATCATCAGGATGCTGGGCGGAATCAGAATGCCCCAGCCGCCACCGGTGTTGATGCAGCCCAGCACCATGCGCTTGTCGTAGCCGCGCTCCAACATGGACGGCAAGGCGATGGTGCCCATGGCGACCACGGCGGCGCCGCTGATCCCGCACATGGCGGCGAAGATCGCGCAAATGCCCAGGGTGCCGATGGCCAGGCCGCCGCGCAGGCCGCCCCACCACAGGTACATCATTCGGTAGAGGTCCTTGGCGACGCCGGTGCGCTCCAGCACCATCGCCATGAACACGAACAACGGTATCGCCACCAGGGTGAAGTTGCCCATGGTGCTCCATATCTGCGAAGCCACCATGTAGAAGGCATCCGGGCCCCAGGTGAAATACAGGAAGATCACCGAGACGCCGCCCAGCACGAACGCCAGCGGCAGGCCGAGCACCAGGAAGAACAGCAGCGAGCCGAAGAACAGCAGGGTAATCATTTCGATGCTCATCGGTGCGGCTCCTTCACATCGCTTTCGATGTTGTCGGCGACACCGTCATCCAGGCCGTCTTTCAGCACCTTGGCGTTCTCCGGGTTGATGGCCACGGCGATGTCACGCAGCAACTTGACCGTGCCCTGCAGCAGCACCAGCGTCACCGCCAGCGGGATAAACGCCTTAACCGGCCATACCGGCGGGTTCCAGGCGGAATAGGTGGTTTCCTGGCCCTGGAACGACTCCCAGGCCATGGACGTACCGAAATACAAAAACGCGAGAATAAAAATATAGAACACCACGGAGGTGAGCACGTCGATCACCGCTTGAACACGGGTTGAGAAATGGGAATACAACAGGTCCACGTTGACGTGACCGCGGTGCGCCATCACATAACCGCCCGCCATAATCGAATAGATGGCGAACAGGAACTGGGCGAACTCGGTGGTCCAGACCGTGGGGGCGTCAAACACGTAACGGCAAATGACCTCGAAAAGAAGCAGAGCAGTCATGGCGAAGATCAAATGGGCGATCCAACGGCCAAGAAAGTCGTTCAGGCGGGTCACCCCGTTTATCAGCGTCTGCAGGAAGGACATGATTCCTCCGCGGGGGGCTCAATAGTCGGACAATAAAAGGGGGAGCCGCATGGCTCCCCCGGGGCGCTCTCGGGTATTACAGGTAGCCGAGGTCGGACAGGAAGCCCTTCAGCTTCTCAACCACTTCGGCGGCCTTGTCACTGCGCTTGGCTTCTTCGTCCCACATTTTCTGGGCGGTTTTAGCCAGCTTGTCTTGCACGTCCTGGGGCATGGTGTTGATCTGCACGCCCTGCTCGGCCATCACCTTGGCCAGGGTGATCCGCTCTTTGTAAAGGTATTCGCTGGTGCGAATCCAGAACTGTTCGTTGAGCGAATCCTTGACGATCTTGGCCATGCCTTCGGGCAGCTTATCCAGTGCCTTCTGGCTGACGATGAACGCATCGGTACCGGCAATGTTCAGAGCCGGCTGTACGTGGTACTTGGCCACTTCGTAGAGACCCATGCTGGCGGCACCCTGGGCGGCACCCCAGTGCGCACCGTCGACCACGCCGCTGGACAGCGCCTGGTACAGCTCGCCACCCGGAATGTAGGTACCCGCCGCGCCGGCTTCACTGAGGAACTTCTGCAGCGCGCCGGAAGAACGGATCTTCAGGGAAGTGAAATCGTCCCAGCTTTCGATCGGCTTCTTCACCACCATTTCGGTGGGGTACACCTTGTCGGTGGAGTAGTAGACGTTGTGCTTGGCCGCTTCCTCGCGAAGCATGTCTTCGAAGCCCATGTTCTTGTGGAAGTAAGCCGCTTCCCAGACGTTGCGGAAGGCGAACGGCAGGCCCGAGGCGATACCGGCCAGGCTCATTTTGTCCTGGGCGTAGGCCGGGGAGATGGTGCCCATCTGGATCACGCCACGGCTGACCGCGTTGAACGTTTCCTGCGCCTTGAACAGGGCGCCGGCTTCGTACAGTTCAAGCTTCAGTTTGCCGTCGGTGCGCTCTTCAAGCACCCGCTTGATGCGCTTGAGGCTGTCCTCGTAGGAACTGCTGGAACCGGGCCAGTGCGATTGCACTTTCCAGGTGATGGTGTCCTCCGCGGCCTGGGCCAGGGGAGAAAAGACCGTGGCTGTCGCAAAAGCCAGGGCCGAACCGCCGATCATCAATTGCTTGCGGAATACGCTGAGCAGAGTCATGGGAAACTCCTGTTGTTGTTGTGCTGCTTATCTCACATATTCCGCATGGTTATTTCGCACAGCGGAATAGCGAGGGCGTAAAATGAAACCAGGGTTTGAAATGTAGCACAGCTTTCCGCCGCGCCACACCCTCAATTTGTTACCTCAAGCCGGCGCCGCCAGCGGTGCCAGCGGCAGCGGGTCCACCAGCCTCTCCAGGGCGGCGGCGAACGCCAGCACCGTGCGGTCCTCCAGATAGGGCCCGATGACCTGCACCGCCAGGGGCCGCCCATCCTCGGTGAGGCCGATGGGTACGGTGGCGGCGGGCAGATAGACGGCACCGGCCAGGCCCACCCACACCAGGATATCCATGTAAGGTTGCTCCACCCCGTTCACGGTCAGCGTGCGCTGGTCCGGCCCCGGGGTGTGACGGTGGGTGAACGGCAGCGTCTGCACCACCGGGCACAGCATCACGTCGAAGTCCTGGAAGAAGCGCGCCCAGGCGGCGCGCATCACGCTGCGCTGCTCATGGCTGCGCTGCCAGTCGGCGTGGGATTGGGTGGCGCCCTTGGCGAACAGGGTGCGGTAGCTGTGGTCGTCCGCTGGCGCCTGGCCGGCGGCCTCGCTCAGCTGGTCGTAGAGACCGCTGGGCAACCCCTCGCCCATGGTGCCGGTGAGCAGCCGGTAATAGATATCGTGGGCCTCGCCCAGGGTCACGCCTTCGGGCCGGGCGCCGGCGTCCACGGCGGTGCCCGACTCCGCCAGCCGGGCACTCAGGCCCTCCAGCGCCTCGACGATGGGCCGGTCCACCGGGCAGCGCGGGTCGTCCAGCCAGGTGGCGACCCGGAAATCCTTCAGTTCCCGGTGACGGGCCGGCGGCAACTCCAGACGCCAGGCGGCGGCCTCTTCTTCTTCCGGGGCCGCGAGAATAGTAAGTGCTTGCTCCAGATCCGCCACGTTACGCGCCAGCGGCCCGGCCACGGACAGATCACGGCGCGCCAGGGCGCCGGGCGGGCCGGGGACATGGCCGCGGGTGGAAATCAGGCCGAAGCTGGGCTTCAGGCCGAACACGCCACAGAACGCTGCCGGCGTGCGAATCGACCCGCCGATGTCGCTGCCCAGCTCCAGCGGCGTGAAGCCGGCGGCCAACGCCGCCGCCGCGCCACCGGAGGAACCGCCCGGGGTCAGGTCCGGGTTCCAGGGATTGCGGGTGGTGCCGTAGATGTCGTTGTAGGTCTGCAGGTCCGAGGCGTAGGCGGGCACATTGGTCTTGCCGAAAATCACCGCGCCGGCGTCCAGCAGCCGCTGTACCGCCACGCTGGTGCGCTCCGAGACGTGCTCACGCAGCGCCTCGATGCCGGCGGTGGTGGGCCACCCGGCGATTTCGTAGGTCTCTTTGACGGTCATCGGCACGCCGTGCAGCGCGCCCCAGTCCTCGCCCCGGGCCAGCGCCTGGTCCGCCTCGCGGGCGCGCTCGCGGGCCTGTTCAAAGCGGCGCACCGCCACCGCGTTCAGAGCGCCGTCGAGGCGCTCAATGCGGTCAATAAAGTGGTCCAGGGCGCCTTCGGCGGTGACCTCTCCGTCCTTGATGCGGCGGGCCAGGGCCGCAGCGCCGATACGGTGTAAATCCATGTGCTCTCCCGATAAGCGTGCAAGACGCTGTTCGTTATTTTGAAATGCAATTCCGTTTTACCAAAGCGACCGAACGGCGGCAAACGCTAGCGAAGCAATCCACCGCCGTGACAGAATCCACCTCCAATCGTGCACCCGTAACAGGCGGAGCACCATGCTTCGTATCACAGCCGGCAAGGAGACCCCTATGAAGTACCTGCACACTATGGTGCGCGTCAGCGACCTGGACGCGTCGTTGCGCTTTTATTGCGAAGGGCTGGGCCTGCAGGAGAACCGCCGCAAGGACGTGCCCGGCGGGCGCTTCACGCTGGTGTTTCTGGCCGCGCCGGAAACCCCGGACGCGGAGTTGGAGCTGACCTGGAACTGGGACCCGGAGGAAGACATGGGCTCGGCGCGCAACTTCGGCCATCTGGCGTTCCGGGTGGACGATATCTACGGGCTTTGCGCGCACCTTCAGGACATGGGCTACACCATCAACCGCCCGCCCCGGGACGGCCATATGGCGTTCGTGCGCTCGCCGGACCTGATTTCCGTGGAGCTGCTGCAGAAAGGCGACGCCCTGGCCCCGAAGGAACCCTGGGCGTCGGTGGAGAATACCGGCAGCTGGTAGCCGGCGGCGGCGGTTATGGCGAGGCCGCCTCACCGACCACCCAGGCGGCCATCTTCTCCACGGCGGTGACACAGCGGCCGCAATGGCGACGCAGAAAGTCCTGGTCCAGGGGGCGGTCACGGGGTTCCCGCGCCGCGGCGTCCAGCGCCTCGTCGCCGTCGAAGTCGACGAACGCCAGCCGCAGCGTCAGCTCCTCCGCCGGCCGCCCGAACGCCTCGCCGGGCAGCGTCGCCACCCCGGTCTCTTCCAGCAGCCGCTCGCACAGCGTGCCACTGTCGCGGATGCCACGACCGGCCAGCCGCGCCGCCAGCGGCGAGAAGTCGGGAAACAAATAGAAGGCGCCGTCGGGCATGTCCAGTTCCACCCCGGCTTCGCGCAACGTGGCCACATGATGCCCCGCCAGCGCGGCCAGGATACGGCGCGACTGGAACAGGTAGTCCTCCAGCTCGGTACCGCCCTGGAACGCGGTGATCGCCGCGTGCTGAATCGGCGCCGCCACCGAGGTGTAGGTCTCGCTGGCGACGGTGGCCATGGCCTGGCGCAACCAGTGCAGGTTGTCCGGAAAGGCGAATGTGCCCAGCCGCCAGCCGCCGGCGCCGCACCATTTACTCAGGCCACTGCTGACGATGGTGCCTTCCGGGTAGTAGCGGGAAATGGACTGGTGCGCCCCCTGATAATCCAGCTCGCCGTAGATCTCGTCGCTGAGCAGAATCAGACGGTGGCGCCGGGCCACCTCGGCCAGCGCGCGCAATTCCTGTTCGTCGAAGCCGTAACCGTGGGGGTTGGCCGGCGAGTTGAGGATCACCAGACGCGGCCGCCCCGGATCCCGGGCACACAGAGCATCCAGGGCCTCGGCGGTGGGCTTCCAGTGGTTGGCGCGAGTGGTCGGCAGCCAGTGCACCTGGCGGCCGATGATGCGCGCCTGGGGGGCGTAGGACACCCAGCTCGGCGTGGGGATCACCAGGTCGCCGTAGTACACCAGCTGCAGAATGAACATCAGCTCCTTGGAGCCGGGGCCGATCATGATGTTGTCCGGGGAGAAGGACACCCCCTGCCAGCGCTGCCAGTAGCCGGCCACGGCCCGGCGCAGGGCCGGCAGCCCCAACACCGGCAGATAGTCCTTGGCGGCGGCGTGCTCGCGCAGGGCGCTGACCACGGAGGCCGGCACCGGAAACGGTGATTGCCCGAGGCCGAGCTTGAACACCGGGCGGCCCTGGCCAAGCAGTTCGTTGCTGAGTTCGTTGATGGCGAGGGTGGCGGACACCCCCAGGCCACGGACATTGAGATTGAGGTTAACGCTGGGGTGGAACTCCGCGGTCATCGTCGGGGCCTTCTGAATGAAGAAACACAAACCCCGACGATACCGCCTTTAGGCGCGAATGAAACCACTTGCCGCCACGGCACGGACGCGGGGCTCTAGCGGGCTGCTAGACGCCCCCGGCAGCGGCGATGACTTGACCGTCCAGCAACGTCTGGCATCGTTGCGCCGAGAAACCGGCCTGCGCCAGCACTTCCAGCGTGTGCTCCCCCAGGCCGGGCAAACAAGCCGTGGGCTCGGTCACGGCCGTGTCGGCAAAGTTGAACGGCAGGCCCGGAATACCGATTTCCCCACCCTTGCCGTCCATTACCTGCTGGAAGATACCGCTGGCCTGGACATCCTCACTGGCACGAACCTGCGCATAGTTACGCACCACGCCGCACACCACACCGAATGCTTCCAGTCTGGCCCGGGCTTCCTCGCCGCCGTAACCGCCCAGTGCGTCGTTCAGGATGCGCACCATCTCGGGCCGGTTGGCGACCCGGTCATTGCTGGTGGCGAAACGAGGATCGACGGCGAGCTCCGGTTCATCGATGGCCCGGCACAGACGCTGCCAGTGGTCTTCCATATAAGCGGAAATGACGATGTGCCCATCCTCGACCCGGATCAGATCCGCCGCCGGGGCCACCAACGGCTGGGCATTGCCGGCACGCTGGGGCAGTTGGCCGGAACAGCCATACTCGGCCCAGATCTGCGCCTGCAGCCCCACAGCCACGGCCAGCAGAGAGGTCTCGATGGTGGCGCCTTCGCCACGACGCGCGCACCGAAACAACGCCGCCAGTATCGCGTTGGCCGCGGCCGTGGCGGTGGCCGCATCAACCACCGCGAAGCCGGTCTTCAAAGGCGCCCCACCCGGCTCCCCGGTGAGCGACATCATGCCGCTTTCCGCCTGAGCGGCGATATCAAGGCCGGGGCGTTCACGGGAAGGGCCGTGGGTGCCGAAACCGGAGATCGACGCATAGATCAAGCTCGGCTTCTGCGCGCGCAGCGTCGCCGCATCCAAACCCAGCCCTTCCATCACACCCACCCGGCTGTTCTGTACCACCACGTCCGCGCCCAGGGCCAACTCACGGGCCACCGCCACGCCTTCGGCGTCGCGCAGATTCAACGCCACGGATTTTTTACCACGGTTATAGGCCATGAACATGCCGCTACGATGCCCGCTTTTTTCACTGACACCGAAGCGGCGGCTGTTGTCGCCGTTAAGACTTTCGATCTTGATCACCTCGGCACCGAGGTCGGCAAGAATCTGCGTGGCTCCCGGACCGGCGATGAACTGGCCGAACTCGATCACTCTGATGCCGGCCAGCGTTTTTTCGTTTGTCATTGGAATCATTCCTTCACGGTGCTTGAGGGAAACAGGCGCTTGCGCAAACCGCTCAACAGCGGCCACAACAGGAACAGCGCGGTAATCAGAAACAGGCCCGAAGCAATCGGGCTGGCGAAGAAGCCCAGGAAGCTGCCGCGATTCATCAGCAGCCCCTGGCGCAGGCTCTGCTCAATCATCGGGCTGAGCACGAAGCCGATCACCATGGGCGCCAGCGGAAAGCCGTTATAACGCAGCAGAAAACCGCCGATGCCGGCCAGCAGCACCACCAGCAGATCGAAGGGGTTGCCGTTGATGCTGTAGGTGCCGGCGGCCACCAGCACCACCACCGCCGCCATCAACAGCGGCTCGGGCAGGCGCAGGATGCGCGAGAACAACGGCGACATCAGCCAGCCGCCGAAGAACATGCAGATGTTGGCCACGAACAGCATCAGGAAGATGAACAGCACCAGTTCCTGGTTATCCAGAAACAGGCGCGGGCCCGGGGTCACGCCCTGCAGCACCAGGGCACCCAGCATCACCGCGGTGATCGGGTCGCCGGGCACGCCCAACGACAACGTGGGCACCATGGCGCCGGAGGTCACCGCGTTGTTGGCGGATTCCGAGGCGATCAAACCATCCGGTTCGCCGGTGCCGAACTTGTCCCGGTTGCGCGAACTGCGCTTGGCTTCCGCGTAGCTGATCATCGACGCCGAGGAGGCGCCCACGCCGGGCAGGGTACCGATCCAGGTACCGATCAGTGACGACTTGAGCAGCATGGTGAAACGCTGGCGCAGCTCCACCAGCGGCGGGCAACGAAACGCGGAGCGTATAATCGGTCCGTCACCGGTTTTGCGTTCGGCGGCCCGCCAGAACACTTCCGACAAAGCGAACAGCCCCACCAGGAACGGCACCAGGCCGATCCCCGCGGACAAATCGAACACATTGAAATCGTAACGCAGGTAACCGGTGACCGGATCCTGCCCCACCACCGCGACGAACAGGCCGAGCAGGCCGGCCATCAACCCCTTGACCAGGTTGTCCCGGGACACGGTGATGATGCAGGTGAGCGCGAACAGGCCCAGGGCGAAATATTCCACCGGCCCGAACTTCAAGCCAATGCGCGCCAGCAACGGCGACGCCAACGCCAGGATCACGGTGGCCAGAATGCCGCCAAACGCCGAGGCGGTGGTGGCCCAGCCCAGGGCCAGACCCGCGTCGCCCCGCCGGGCCATGGGGTAACCGTCCAGCACGGTGGCGGCGGACTGCGGCGTCCCCGGCGTGTTGATCAGAATCGCCGACAGCGAGCCGCCGTACACCGAGCCGCAATAAATACCCAGCAACAACGCCACACTGGCGCCCTGGCCGAGCACGAAGGTCAGCGGCAGCGCCATGGTGATCGCCAGCAGGGAGCCGAGACCGGGCAGCGCGCCGATAATGATGCCGACCAGGGTCCCCGCCACCACCGCCAGCAAGGCATCCGGGGCGGCGAGCATGGAGAGGGCGGACAACAAAGCGTCCATAGGAGCCTCCGGGCCCCGCCAGGGGCCGTGTTCTTTTATTTAGGAATCAGGAGAACAGCGCGCTCAAGGACGGCAGAGCCGGCCCCGGCGGCTGGCGATTAAGCAGATCGGCGAAGCCGTACCAGACCAGAGCGGTGAACAGCACCGTGACCACCACCAGCACCAGCGGCCGGCGGAAGCCCTGGAACAACGCGAAAACCAGCATCAGCGCCAGAGTGGCGGGCAGAAAACCCAGCCATTCGTAGGCCAGCAGATAGGCGCCACTGATCACCACGGTGCCGGTGAGGCCGCGCCAGCGCAGCCGCTCCGGCGCGGTGTCCGGGCCGCCATTGAGCGCCGCCCGCACCATCAGCCAGACCGCGCACACACCGATCAACACCAGCAGCAGCTTCGGGTACCAGTACGGATTGTTGGCCACCGGCACCGGCCGCTCGTTGCCGCCGCCGGCCAGGTACACCGCCAGAGCGGCGGCCAGGGCCGCCACGCCGTAGCACAGATCGAGAACGCGCGCTTTCATGGTCAGTGGCCTCCGCCCTGGAGCACGTCGCGGATCAGTTCACCGTTGGTTTCCGAGGTGGAGAGCACCAGGTCCTGGAACGCCTGGGGGCTCAGATAGACCGCGTCCAGGCCGACCCGGCCGAGGACGGTTTTCAATGCCTCGGAACCGGTGGCCTGTTCACAGGCCGACGCCAACCGGTCGCGCACCTCATCGGGAACGCCCTTGGGCGCCACCAGGCCGCCGGCCACCGCGGCGGTCATGTCATAACCTTGCTGGATGGCGGTCTTCAGGTCGGGCAACGCCTCGATGGGTTTCTCACTGAACACGGCCACCGCCCGCAGGTCCCGGTCGGTGACCGTATTGGGCAAGGCGAAATACAGATCGATATGACCGCCCATCAGCGCGGTCAGGCCCGGGCCGTCCCCGGCGAAGGGCACATGGGTGATGTCGGCGCCGGCCAGTCGCTTGAACTGCTCGATCTGCAGGTGCGGCAGGGTGCCCGGGCCGGGCGTGCCGTAGGTCAGCTCGCCGGGATGCGCCTTGGCATAATCCACCACGTCCTTCAGCGTTTTGAACTCGGAGCCCGGCTTCACCGCCAGCACCTGGGGCGCGTAATAGAACTGACACAGGTAGTCGAAGGATTCCGCGTTGTAGGGGGTGCGATGCATGTGCGGCTGATTGGCGATGGTGCCCACCGGCGCCACGCCAATGGTGTAGCCGTCGGCACGGGCCCGGGCCAGGGCCGCCATACCCACGCTGCCGCCACCACCGGCGCGGTTGTCCACCACCACCTTGTCACCGAGTATCTCGCTCATGGCGTTGGCCACCGCGCGGCCGGCCAGATCGGTGCTGCCGCCGGCCGGATAGGGCACGATCTCGGTGACCGGACGGGACGGATAATCCGCCGCCCAGGCCGGCGCCACCAGTAGCGGCAGGGCGCTCAGGGTCAGGCCCAGCAGGGTGCGGGCAGCCAGGACGTTTCGATTTTTTGTTTTCATCACGAGTACCTCTTTTATCAGGAACGGTTCTTCAGAACTTTTTCGATCAACCGTCCATTGGTCTCGGAGATGGCGTCCACCTTGGCGCGGAAATCCGCCGGATTCAGGTACACCGGCCGGGTGCCGAGCCGCTCGAACACCTTGGCGAGCCGTTCGGATCCGGCGGCTTCCTTGCAGCCCCGCTCCAGCGCATCGCGGACCTCATCGGGCACCCCCTTGGGCACGATCAGCCCGCCCCACCAGGAGGCGGTAAGGTCGTAGCCTTGATCGGCCGAGGTCCGTACGCCGGGCAAGCTGTCCAGCGGTTCGCCATTGAAGACCGCCACCGTGTCCAGTTCCCGGTCGGCAGCCACGTTGGACATGGCCATGTACAAGTCCACGTGACCGCCCATCAGCGCGGTCACGCCCGGGCCGTCACCGGCGAACGGCACATGGGTGATCTCCACCTTGGCCTTCTCCAGAAACCGCTCCATGGCGAGATTGGGCAGGGAGCCAGGGCCGGGGCTGCCGTAGGTCAGCTCGCCGGGATGGGCTTTCGCGTAGCTCACCACTTCCTGTAATTCGGAAAACGGCGAATCCGGTTCCACCGCCAGCGCCAGCGGGCTCTCGAAGAACTGGCAGATATAGTCAAACGAATCCAGCTCGTAAGGCGTGCGGCGCATATGAGGCTGGTTCACCAGGGTGGCGGCCGGCGCCACGCCGATGGTGTAGCCGTCGGCGCGGGCCCGGGCCAGGGCCGCCAGACCCAAGGTGCCGGCGCCACCGGAGCGGTTATCCACCACCACATTGGTGTTCAGGCTGTCGGTCAGTTCCTGGGCGATGGCGCGGGCCATCAGGTCGGTGCTGCCGCCGGCCGGGAACGGCACCAGGGCGGTGACCGGACGTTGCGGATAATCGGCGGCCCAGGCCGGGTTGAGACAGGCCAGTGCCGTGCCGATCACGGCAAGGCCACGGATACGACGGGTGATTGTTGTAAGCATGTCGTCTTTCCTCTTGGTTTAAGGGGTCGCCGCGGCGGTCAGGACGCCTGCCGCAAGGTAAGCTTGGCGATGTTGAGTTGGTGAATCTGACTGGTGCCCTCGTAGAGCCGGAACAGCCGCACATCACGGTAGAGCCGTTCGATGCAGCTGTAGTCCGCCACATAGCCGGCACCGCCGAAAATCTGTACCGCGCGGTCGGCGACCCGACCGCACATTTCCGAAGCGAAGTACTTGCACATGGAGGCGTCGAGCTTGACGTCGCCGCCATCGTCCCGCTTGCGCGCGGTTTGCAGAATCAGTGCCCGCGCCGCATGAATTTCGGTTTGCATGTCGGCGATCATCGCCTGCACCAGTTGGAACTCGGCCACCGGACGGCCGAACTGCCGGCGCTTGCTGGCATGGGCCAGAGCCTCATCGCGCATACGCATGGCCGGCCCGGTGCACAGGGCGCTGAGATGCAGGCGCTGCTTGTTGAGTACTTTCATGGCGGTGGCGAAACCCTGCCCTTCCACACCGCCGATCAGATTGGCGGCGGGCACGCGGCAGTCCTCGAAGTACACCTCTGAAACAGGCGAACCGGCCTGGCCCATCTTTTTATAGGCCGGCCCCACGCTCAGGCCCGGCGTGCCCGCTTCCACCAGAAAGGCGCTGATGCCGCCGGCGGTCAGGTTGTCGGGGTCAGTGCGCGCCATCACCGTGAACAGGCCGGCGATCGGCGCGTTGGTGATATAGCACTTGGTGCCGTTGAGCACGTAATGGTCGCCATCCCGGCGGGCGCTGGTGGTTAACGCGGTGGCGTCGGAACCGGCTTCCGGTTCCGTGAGTGCGAAACAGCCGGTGATCTCGCCACTGGCCAACGCCGGCAGGTAGCGCTGCTTCTGCTCCTCGGTGCCGTCGGCAACCAGAGCTTCGGAGCCGATGCCGGTATTGGTGCCAACCCGGGCGCGGAAGGCGGTAGCGGCCTGTGACAGCTCCATCGCCGCCAGCACCAGCTCTTCGCAGGTCAGCCCGGCACCGCCGTACTGCTGCGGAATGCTCCAGCCGAAGTAACCGCGACGTCGCATGTCCTCGACCAGTTCCTCGGGCACTTCATTACGCGCTTCCACGGCATCCTCGGCGGGAATGGCCACGTCCCGGACCCAGGCCCGGACACTTTCCAGCAGCGCCTGAAGGCCCTCCTGATCACGAATCATAGTGTTCTCCTCTGCCGGTGACCCGGCGTGGTCTGAATGGGTCAACCGCGGTTCTGTTCGCCGGCGGGCAGGCGCAGCAGCCGCAGCTCTTCGGTGAGGCGTTCGCCCAATCGCTGCAGTTCCGCATCGGAGGTTCGGAAGCTCGGCATCATCAAACCAACCACCGCCACCGGACGGCCATCATCGCCTCGCACCGGCACCGCCACGGCACTGGCGCCTTCCACCCGTTCGCCGCTGGACATGGCAAAACCGCGCCGGCGGATCAGGGCAAGCTCCTTACGCATGGCGGAAACCTTGGGCTGGTGACGCGTCAATGACGTCATGGCACCGGACTTGATCAACGCTTCCTGCTCCGCCTCGGGCAGAAACGCCAGCATCGCTTTGCCGCCGGCGCCCAGGTAAAGAGGGAAAGCACTGCCGACTTCCAGGGCATAGCGAACCGGATGCGCGCTGGGGAGCACCGCGGTAACGATCTGCTGATTCCCGGCCCGGTGAAACAGGGACACCGTTTCGCCGGTATCCACGTGCCATTGCTCCATCAACGGGCGTATCCGCACCAGCACGTCATCGCTGTTCAGGAAGGGACGGGCCAGCGCCATCACCGCGTGGGACAGATGCCAGCGCTGCGTTTCCGGATCGTGCCGCATCAGCCCTTTTTCGCTGATCGGTATCAGTATCTCTTCCGCCACCCGCGGATCGAGCCCCACCGACTGGGCCAACCGGTCCAGCGAGGCGCCGTTAGGCACGGCGTCCGCGGCGGCCTGCAACAGGTCCAGCGAGCGGGACACCGCACCGGCCCCGGTGGAGCGTCCGGTGTAGCTATAGCGCTTGTCTTGCGGTCTCCGGTACAGATAACCGCGCGCTTCCAGCGTATGGAGAATGCGATAGACGATGGCGGTCGCCTCGCCCATGGCGTCCGCTATCTCGGTCAACGACATGGGCTGGGGCGTACGTTCCATCAACTCCAGGACGTCGAAAGCACGGGCCAGTGTTTGTAATTGGTAGCTGCTCGCCATTTATCTCTCTCCGAAACTGTTTTCTATTTAAGGAAATAGCGATTCCGCTGTCAAGCTCTGTGACCGGCCGGTCGCAATGAGCATGGACGACGCCGGCCGCGCCGGGCTCACGGGTACGCGAACCACACAGCGGGGCGGCATGACAAAGTATTGGTGGCGCAGGATTAAGGGCGGGAAAAGCAGCGGCGCGCTGATCGCCGGAGGACGGAAGCCTCCGGCGCGGCGCCTGTTAAAGAAGGTTAGATATAGAAATCCAGATCTTCCTGGTGCTTGAGCAGGTCGCGAAGCTGGTAGGGGTCGTCACCGTGGAAATACACCAGGCCCCAGTGGGTGCCGAAGGCGGTGCGCTTGGTGACGGTTTCTTCCAGCGGCGGAGTCAGCTCGTGGAAATCGAAGTACGGGTGCTCCAGGGTTTCTTCCGGAATCTCCAGCTGGCTGACCACACGGCGGCGCGGGTAAACGCCGAAACAACCGGCGTGCCCTTTGGCGTCGACCACTTCCTTGGGGAAGAAATCGACAATTTCCTGCTCCGTGGTTTTCGGGTCGAACACCAGCACCATGGCCTGGTAGGCGTTGAAGCCGTAAACCTTTTCCAGCAGCTCGAACACCTTGAAGCCGGGCGGACGATAGGCCACTTCACCGAAGTACATGGTGCCGTCGCTGGTGACGAAGTATTCCGGATGAATAAAGCCGGACTTCAGATCAAACGTTTTGATCAGCTTTTCAATTTCCTGTTCGATGCGCGGGCGCCAGCTTTCCAGATCCGGGGTGGCGGGCACGAACACGGAATAGCCCAGCGTCACGTACTCGGAAATATTCAGGAAGCGGATCTTGCCGTCGTGGATCCAGGCCTCGACGGCGAATTCCCAGCCGTCCAGGTGGCTTTCCATCAGCACCGGGAATTCTTCGTCCGGGATGGTATCCACTTCGTCCGGCGTGCGGATCACGCGGTGGCCGAGACAGCCGGCTTTATCGAACGCTTTCAGGTGAATCGGATCGTTCGGGTCGCCGTCCAGCTTGAGCAGCGTCTGGTTCACCCGTTTGAGAAAACGGATCACGTCTTCGCGGTCGTGGGCTTCTTCAAAAATGCCCACACGAATGCCGCCCAGTTGCGCGCGCCGTTTCATCAGGGCTTTATCGCGGAACAAGACCGACTGGCCGTACAAACGCGGGTTATCCATCAGCACCGAGTTGATTGCCCCGGACCATTCCACCGTTTCCTCGAACAGCGGGATCGCCACGTCGACACCTTCCGCTTGCAGCTTTTCGGCGATCTCCATGGAGCGGTCATTGAGCCGTTCGAAATCCCAGCTCATGAAGGGAATGTCGTGCTCTTCGGCGAACGCACGGGCCCAGTCCGGTGCCACTACCAGAAAACGGCGGTCGAACTTTTCCAGCGCTTCGATGGCGTTCAGGCTCCAGCCCAGCAGGGCCACGTAACCTTTTTGCGGATCTTTCTTGGCCGTCATGATCATCTCCTTGTTTCGGGCCGACCGTAGAGAGGGGTCGCGGCATGCCACCGCGGGGTTCGGCGTGGCGTCCTTGCACACCGGGTCGCTGACCCTCCTTGCAGGGTATCAGAACGCAGAGCTTGCCGCGTCAAGGGTTCCCGGTTCATCTTGGGGTATAGTGTCACGCGGGCCGCCCTACCGGCGGCAAACGAGCCCGACCCGGGGATATCATGAGTACCAGCGATACGCAGCACGACGACGCCACACCGGACCTGGCGGCACGTTTCGACCAGGCCCTGGAACAGGTGACCCAGGCCAGCCGTTTCGCCAAGGCCCTGCATGTCGGCAAGGTCATGCAGATGGCCGGCCGCCTGCTGTGTCAGCCCGAGGGCGCCGAGCGACTTTATCAGCGCGCCACGGCGATCGAGCACTCGGGCCTTTTTTCCGGCACCGACTGGGCCAACCCGGAGATTCTGCAGGCGGACATTACCGTTCAGACCCTGCGCCTGGGCGCCACCGATGACATCACCCTGGAATGCCTCAGCGAGCTGCGCCTGCTGGCGGTGGCCCAGGGCGAGCTGCCCCACGAAGGGCTGTCCGCCGAACAGGCGCACCATTATCTGGCACAGGTTCTGGCGCTGAACCTGGACTTGCTGTTTGAAACCGGCGGTGAGGCGATCCGCGTGCGCCAGGGCCGCATGGCGGTGGCGGTGCGCGGCGTGCTGCAACTGCTGGTGTCGCGGATCGGTTACGACAACATCATCGATCGGCTGATCGAGGAGATCTGGCGGATTCTGGCCCAGCGGCCGGTACGGGTGGATCACCTCAAGGCGATGATCACGCAGATCGCCGCCTGCCTGTATAACCCGTCAATCACGGTGTCCAACAGCCGCGGCGCGGACCGGCTGGTGAGCGCGCTGTTCGGACCCACCCAGGCGTCCGTGGAGGACCCGGGCCTGGAGGTGTACGCCGAGCGTCTGGCGAGCATGGACAGCCAGGCCCTGCAACAGGAAGCCAACGGCTTCGCCCGGGCCATGCACGACACCGGCCTGGTGTCGGCCTACCAGCCGGTATTCCTGCGCTTCGCCGTGTCCCAGTCCACCGATCTGGTGAGCGCCGCGCTGGGGCTGAGCGCCACCGGCCGCGACGCCCTGCTCTGCTACCAGGATCTGGTCTACGCGCTGATTAAAGGCTCGGTGTTCCCGGAAACCGCCCAGGCGGCCTACGGCCTGGCGCTGATGCTGGAACGGGGCGTGCTGTTCGCGCCGCCGGTGGCGCCGGCGCTGTGGCGGCAACTGGGCCAGACCCTGAGCGCCAACGCCGACGCCGCCATCGTTCAGGCGCTGGGCGACCTCCGGCCCGCCAAGGTGCAGTTGATTGCCGGCGTGCTCGGCGTCCTGGGCCTGCCGCTGGGCGTGGGTCAGGGCAATAACCCCACCTGCCAGTCGGCGCGGGCGATTTCCATGTGGGCCTACAACGACCCGGACTACCTGCTGCAGATGATCGTCTGGGCCACCCGCGACGACGACCTGGTGATGCATTTCGAGGGCCAGCGCCTGTCCTCCAAGGAACTGGCGCTGACCACCCCGGCCATCGCGCCGCTGGACGTGGACGCGGTGTCGGCGGTGCTGGTGCCCCATCTGGACCGCATCTACCACGCCATGGGCGCGCTGTGCGCGGACCGGGGCGACGACCCGCACCGCTGGATCAACCCGGAGTTCCACGGCTGGTGGGTCGGCCGCGGGTTCAAACTGGCGGTGGACCTGCCCACCGGCAACCTCAGTGACTATGAAGAGTTCGTGCGTTACTTCTACGCCTGCTACCACCCGCTGCACAACGGCAACCAGCCGCTGATCTACCCGCAGCCGGTGGGCCTGGCGGTGACCGACAGCGCCGCCCGCTTTGTCGGCTGGCACGCGATCACCATCCAACGGGTCACCCTGGATCAGGACGAAGTGATGCGGGTGTATTTCTACAACCCCAACAACGATTCCGGGCAGGACCTGGGCAACGGCGTCAAAGTCTCCACCGAAGGGCGCGGCGAACGTTTCGGCGAATCGTCCCTGCCGGTGGCGGAGTTCGTGTCGCGCCTGTACATCTTCCACTACGACCCGCTCGAGCACATCGACCCCGCCGGCGTGCCGGCGGAGGACGTCGCCGAGGTCGAAGCGCTGGCACGTGGAAGCTGGGCGCTGGAGCGCTAGAGTCTAGTCATCCCGAAAGGCGTCGCGGTGGAATTCGGCGGCCTCTTCCACTTCGTTGATGCCGGGCGCCCAGGGGTCCTCCGGGTCGGCGCCGGTCATCACTTCCAGGGTGGCGTGCACGCCACGGGCCAGGGATTCGGTGTGGTATCCGCCCTCCAGGACCATCGCCAGCCGGCCTTCACAATGGCGGTTGGCGATCGCCCGCACGATGGCGGTCATCGAAGCGAACCCCTCGTAGCTGACGTTCATGGCCAGATCAAAACGGTGCGCGTCGAAGCCGGCGGATACCAGCACCAGGTCCGGCTGGAAAGCCTCCGCCGCCGGCACCAGGATATCCCGGAACGCTTTTAACATGGCCATGTCACCGGTGCCGCCGGGCAGCGGCACGTTCACCGTGTAGCCCTCGCCCAGGCCGCCACCCACTTCGGTCAACGAGCCGGAGCCGGGATAAAACGGCGCCGCGCGGTGGGTATCGAAAAACAGCACATCCGGGTCGGCCCAGAAAATTTCCTGGGTACCGTTGCCGTGGTGGGCGTCCCAATCCACGATCAACACCCGCCGGCAGCCGAGCGCCGCCTGGGCGTGAGCCGCCGCCACCGCCACGTTGTTGAACAGACAAAAGCCCCGGGCACGCACCGATTCCGCATGGTGGCCCGGCGGGCGCACCAGGGCGAACGCACCGCCGGCGCGCCCGGCGACCACCGCTTCCACCGCCGCCATGGCGGTGCCGGCGGCCACCTCCGCGGCCTCTACGCTGCCCGGCGATACCGCCGTGGTGTCCATATCCAGCCAGGCGTTTTCGCCGCGCATGGCGTAGATGCCGTCCAGGTACGAGGTGGTATGCACCCTCGCCAGTTCCGCCCGCGTGGCCGCGCGGCCGGCCTCCAGGCGCACTCCGGACACCGGCTCCCGTTCGAGCAGATCGAGCACGGCGGTGAGTCGACCGGGGTGCTCCGGGTAGGTCCACTTGGCGCCCAGCCCGGAGAGGATTTCCCGCACCCGCCGGTCCAGCCGGCCGGGCAGGAAGGCCGCGTCCGGGTCAGGCCGGTGATCCAGCATGCGTGGATCCTGGAACAGTATCACTTCACGGTCACCGATCATGGCGCCCCCGTCCGAGAAAACCTTCTTTCCTTATACAGGTTCCCGGCGCGACGACAAGACCCCGCGATTGATCCACCACGCCAGGCCCAGAGCCGGCACGGTCAGCGCGATGCTGAGCACGAACATGGCACCGTGCCCTATTGGCATGGCGCCACCGCCAGGCACGGCGAATGCCAGGCCGCCGACGATCAACATCGACCGGATCGGCCATTGCAAAAGGCGCTGAGTGGATAAACTGCCGACCCCCACCAGATAGCCTTGGATGGCGCTGGCGATCAACACCACGCCCACCAGTGCCTGCGCCAACACCAGAGCAATTTCCTGCCATTCCCCTTGTAGAATCAAAGCCGGGTTCAGCACGAACAGGAACGGCACGAAGTAGATGACACTGCCCAGACGCATGGCATTGAGGCCGGTTTCCATAGGCTTGGAACCGGCCACGGTGGCCGCCGCGAACGCGCCCAGCGCCACCGGCGGCGTGATGTAACTGAGCATGCCCCAGTAAAGAATGAACAAATGCACCGCCAAGGGATTCATGCCGCCGCCCTGAATCAACGCCGGCGCCAGCGCCACCGCCAGAAAAATATAGGCGGCGGTCACGGTCATACCAATGCCGAGAATAAAACTGGTCACCGCCCCCATCAGCAACAACACCAACGGATTGCCACCGGCGATATAGATCAGATCATTGGCGATGGTGCCCGAGAGCCCGGTGACCGACAGCGCCCCGACCAGCAAACCCACACCCGCCAGAATGGTAATCAATTCCGCGAACAACTTGCCGGCGCTGGAGAAGAAATCAGTGACGTCGCGCCAGCCCCAACGCTGGTACGGCAGAATCTGATTGATCACCAGCAGCAACGCGGTGGCGTAGAACGGCGCGATCGCTTCACGGCGCAGATAAAACAGCATCCAGATCAGCAATACGAACACGAAAATAAAGTACCAGCCTTCCTTGAGCGTTTGCTTCAGCGAAGGCAGCTCCTCTTCGGGCAACCCTTTGAGTTCGTGTTTGGCCGCATAGGCGTCGATCTGTACGAACAGACCGAGATAGAACAACAACGACGGCACCACCGCCGCCAGGGCAATGGTGCTGTAGGGCGTATTCAGAAAGCTGGCCATGACAAAGGCGGTGGCGCCCATCACCGGTGGCATCAGTACCCCGCCGGTGGACGCGCACGCCTCCACGCCGGCGGCGTAGGAACGGCCAATGCCAACCCGGCGCATGGCGGGAATAGTGAGCACCCCGGTGGTCAGCACATTGGTGATCACGCTGCCGCTCATGGAGCCCATCAGGCCGCTGGAAAAGATCGACACCTTGGCGGGCCCGCCACGCACATGACCGAGCAAGGCGAACGCCAGATTGATAAAGAATTTGCCGCCGCCGGTTTTCTGCAACGCCACGCCGAACAACAGAAAGCCGATCACCAGATTGGCGAACGCCTGCAGCGGGATGCCGAACACACTCTCGCGGCTCATGGCATGGTAGATCGCGGTTTGGCTCGGCGACGAGGGAAAGCCCTGGATCGGCCCCGGCATGATGTCGGCGACCATTGGGTAGCAACCGGCCACGCCGACGATCAACGCCAGCGGCCAGCCGCCGGCGCGGCGCACCGCCTCCACCGTCAGCCCCCACAGCACGAAACTCATCACCGTGGCGGTTTGCGGGGCGGCGTATTCCCAGCCGTTGTCGAGAATGCGCTCGGCGTTATAAACAAAGTAGCCGCAGGTCGCCACCGCCAACAGGAACAGCAGCACGTCGTACCAGGGCACCCGTTGGCGATCGCCACCGGGAAACGCCGGCCACATGATGAACACCAACGGCACCATCAGCGCCACCACGGTGTAGAGAAACTGGCTCTCCACCGCGGTGACCAGGCTTAAATAGCCCAGGTTAAGAACGTAATCGAGGGTCAGAACGGTGAGAACCAGGGTCGCCAGGCGCGGCAACCAGGGCCAGAGGCCCTGCAAGTCGCGCACGCCCGACACCTGCTTCGCCGTTGGCTCACCCGAATGACGAGAATCCACGGCTGATCACTCCTTGAAGCTGAACGGGCTTAGCGGAACACCGGGTTCATGCCCTCGGCTTCCAGCGCCTGGGCGCGGGCCTCCATCCAACCTTCGCGGAACGCTTCGTCGTCGTCGGGCGCGTCACCGCTGTAGTCTTTCCATGCGCTTTGCAGCACTTGCTGGCGTTTCACCAGACGGTCCTGGTGGGCCTGCATCTCATCGGTCCAGTGGCCGATTTCCTTGTAGTAGGCCACCACTTCATCGTGGAACGGGATCACCCACTGCATGTTCTGCTTTTCCAGCGCGTAACCGGTGTTGCCCGGCGCCGCATCCTTGTACTTATCGTAATCCTCAATCAGCACCTTGATCAGGCCACCCGCCAGACCGGTTTTCTGATCCGCGTTGGCGACCAGAATCGGATAGGGATAGCTGGCGCCCACCCAGGGGTTTTCCTTGCCGTAATCACCGGCGGCGGCGGTGACCTGGTGTGGCTGGAAATACGGCGCCACGGCCTGCAGGCGTTTCCAGCCTTCCTTGTTGTCGGGGTCCAGGCGCGGCCACACGATGCCACGCGGGCTGGCGGCCAGTTGCTGGGCCGGCGGCGCTACCGACATGGTGAAGCCGGTGTCGCTCTGGCCGGCAATCACGCCGTCGAACGCGCGCCCGTAACCGGGAAACTCAACCCGCTCCACGTCGTCCCAAGTGAGCCCGCCGAACGCCAGAAACGCCTCGGTGCCCAGGTTGAGGGCATCGTCACCACGAATATAAGAGACCTTCTTGCCTTTCAGATCCGCCGGTGTCTCCACATCGATATCGCCGGCCACGGCCACGCCGAGCCCGAAGCTGGCGATGGAAGTGGCGATCACCCGGATCGGCTGCGGGCCCCACTGGCGGTCGGCGAACATCAGCACGCCTTCGGAACCGTAATAGCTGGCGATGCCACAGGCGCACAGCGGCACGCGCCCGGTGCGCAGCGGTGTCATCCGCGACACATCGTTTTCGCCGGGCAGGATACGCACCGACACGTCGTATTCGTTTTGCAGAAGATTGCCCACCGACACCATCTGGGTGTAACCGGCGGAGCCGGTACCGTAGGCGGTCATGGCGATCGTGCCGGGCAGCTTCACGTTATCCGCCGCCTGGGTCAGGCCGGCGGTCATCAGAGCCACCAGGCAGAGTGCGCCTCGCTGGAAAATAGTCATGGTTGTGCTCTCCCGTTATCCGTTGTTGTTTTGATTGCTATTCCGCATAGCGAAATAGCCGTCCAATAACGTTCTGGATAGAGCCTATACCCGGTGGTGGCGAGGGGGAAGTGACCGCGTCGACAATCCGGCCGACGGGCTTGCCGCCGGGGAGGCGGGCAGGATCAAACGGACATAAAAAAAGCGGGGCCCGAAGGCCCCGCTTTTCTTGCCCGGCGCGGTTAGCGCGGGCGATTTTCACATCGCTTTATACAGCGACGATGTTCTCTGCCTGAGGACCTTTCTGGCCCTGAGTTACAGTGAACTCAACGCGCTGGCCTTCGGCCAGGGTTTTGAAGCCTGAGCCCTGGATAGCGCTGAAGTGTGCGAACACGTCAGGGCCGTTTTCCTGCTCGATAAAACCAAAACCTTTAGCTTCGTTGAACCACTTAACGGTACCGGTGGTAGTGGACATAATAGTCTCCTGATCATTCAGAAAGTAATGGAAGCCCGATTAGGGGCCGGTTGTGCTGGAAGTCTTACGGTTACTTATGAAGGTCAGGACGAACGCTAACTGGTAGGGCATCGAACAGGGATTCATAAATACGTGCATACTTTCAAGCTGTGTCCAAGGATACACGCCTTCCGGCCCCTGTCAAAACTATTTTGCTCCGCGCGGCAGGCCAGGGCCGGTCATTCCCGGACCCAGGCCAACGCCGCGCTCTTTTCCTCCAGGGGGAACGCCTTGACCTCCACGGAGGGCATCAACCGGTCGGTCACCGACGCAATTTTGTGCACCCAGGACCGGTCCGAAACCACCGCCTCGCGCTCAAAGCGCCGCCAGTTGCCGAGGCCGAACTTCATGTCCTTGAACAGGGCTTCCAGCCCGATGCCGCCCAGGGACACCAACTCGACATAAATACGAATCTTCTCGTGCCGGGTCAGGCGGTCCTCAATCTCCGCCAGCACCCGGTCGAACGTCTCGTTATCGACCTTGCCGTCGATGCGGAGCCCGACGATGTGGTCTTCCTGAAGCTCAATCAATTCCATCATGACACCACTCCTTTTGCGTCTTGCCTTACCCGTTTAAATGCGGCGGCCCTCAAGATTTCTCAAGTGGTGCCGATAAAAATCGATAACGCCCCCCCTTAACCTCTTTCTTTTTCCTTATACGTCAACAAGTTAGGCCTGCTTCTTGCAACCTTCGCTCAGCCCCCGGGCGCTCTGTGTCAATGCATCAAGAGGAGCAGGACATGCAAGACAACACCATTCTGAAGCTGGCCTACGACATCTCCCAAATGACCCGCGACAAGGTCGGCGCCATCGAATCGATCATGACCACCACCAAGATCCTGGCGCTCAACGCGCGCATCGAAGCCGGCCGGGCCGGCACCGCCGGCGCCGCCTTCGGCGTGGTCGCCGAGGAAATCGGCCATGTCTCCGAGCAGATCAACCATATCGCCTCGGATTTCCGCGACGCGGTGGAGGCGCATACCAGCGAGATCGAGGAAGCCGGCGGCCGGATGCTGATCGACTTCCGCGGCCAGCGCTTCACCGATCTGTCCTTGAACGCCATCGAGATCATCGACCGCAACCTGTTCGAGCGCTCCTGCGACGTGCGCTGGTGGGCGACGGACAGTGCCCTGGTCAGCGCCGCCGCCGACCCGGACAACGCCCGTGGCCTGGAACACGCCAGCGAACGGCTGGCGACCATCCTGCGCTCCTATGTGGTGTATCTGGATCTGTGGGTCACCGACCACCGGGGCCGGGTGATCGCCAACGGCCGGCCGGATCGCTACCCGGGCGCCGTGGGCCTGGACGTGTCGCGCAGCGCCTGGTTTCAGCAGGCCATGCGAACCGGTAGCGGTGACGAGTTCGCAGTCACCGATATCGCCCGCAACCCGGCGCTGGACGACGCGGCGGTGGCCACCTACGCCACCGCGATCCGCGACCAGGGCCGGGAGGACGGCGCCGCCATCGGCGTGCTGGGGATCTTTTTCGACTGGACGCCGCAGGCCAACGACGTGGTCTGCGGCGTGGGGCTCAGTGAGGAAGAACGCAGCGCCAGCCGTGTCATGCTGCTGGACGCCCAGCACCGCATTATCGCCGACGCCACCGGCAAGGGAGAGCTGGGCGACCACTACCCGCTGCACACCCGCGCATCGGACGGCACCACCCTGGAGCGAGGCTACTACGTGGACGGCGACCGCCTGGTGGCCTTCGCCCTGACCCCCGGTTACGAAACCTACCGGGGGCTGGGCTGGTACGGCGTGATCGAGTGCGACCTGGCGCGGCGCTAAAGAAAGGTCAGCCCGAGACTGATGATCACGCCGGTAATGATCAACAGCATCAGGCAGTAGCCCATGATGTCCTTGGCCTTGAGGCCGGCGATCGCCAGCACCGGCAACGCCCAGAACGGCTGCAGCAGGTTGGTCCAGGCGTCGCCCCAGGCCACGGCCATCGCCACCCGGGGAATATTGGCGCCCAGCTCCTGGGCGGCGGGCAGCATGACCGGGGCCTGCACCGCCCACTGGCCACCGCCGGAGGGCACGAAGATGTTGACCACGCCGGCGCTGATAAAGCTCCAGAACGGCAGCGTCTCGGCGCTGGCGATGGAGACAAAGCCGCTGGAGATGGTCTGCGCCAGCCCGGAATCGGTCATCACCGCCATGATGCCGGCGTAAAACGGAAACTGGATAACAATGCCGGCGCCGCCTTTGACCGCCTCATTCAGGCTGATTAACAGCCGGCGCGGCGTCTGGTGCAACACGATGGCCAGGAACAGGAACATGAAGTTGACGATATTCAGGTTCAGGCCGCCGCCTTCCTGAACAAAATAGTAGAACGCGTAGGCGATACCGCTGAAGCCGATCAGCCAGGCCAGCACCCGGCTGTTTTCCAGATGCTCCGCCGGGCGGGTGATGGTGATCTCCGGCACCTCGGGATCGCGGATGCGGGCCTCGTCCACGAAGAAGCTGTCTTTTTCTTCCGGCAGCATCAGCCGGTTGACCACCGGTACCACCACGAACAACGCCAGCACGATGGCGATGTTGAAGAACGCGAAGATGGTGTCACCGGTGCCGATAATGCCGATGGTCTGTTCGGTGAAATGGCCGGGCGTGGCGATGGTCAACGGAATCGAGCCGGCCAGCCCGCCGTGCCAGACCACGAACCCGGAATAGGCGCTGGCGATCAACAATGGATAGTGCACTTTGATCTGGCGCGCCAGCGCCTTGGCAAACAAAGCGCCCACCACCAGGCCGAACCCCCAATTGATCCAGCTGGCGATCAACGCCACATAGGTCACCAGCAGGATCGCCTGCCCCGGCGTGCGGGCAATCGAGGCAAGCCGGTTGAGGATCCCTTTTACCAGGGGCGTGCTGGCCAGCATGAAGCCGGTGATCAGCACCAGCAGCATCTGCATGGAGAACGTCAGCAGGCCCCAGAAGCCGTCGCCCCACATGACCATCACCGCCACCGGCGATTGGCCTTCAACCGCCATGGCGGCGACGAACGCCACCAGGGTCAGGATAAGCACGAAGATATAGGGGTCGGGAAGGTAGCGGTCGACCAGACGGACCAAAGGTTGAGCGGCGCGGTTAAGCATGGGAAGGCCTCCCGGTTGTTATGGTTATCAATGCTAGGCCTGAATCTCCCCTGCGCGCTACGACTTGTCAGTGACCGGCGTCACGGCCCCGCCAGCCAGCGGGCCACCGCCTGGCCGATCTCCACCGGGGAATCTTCCTGAAGAAAGTGGCTGCCCGTGACGGTGACTTCGGTCTGGTTCGGCCAGCTTCGACAGAATTCCCGCTGGCGCCCGATCAGAATCGAGCCCGGCTCGGCGTTCACGAACAGCTTGGGGATCAGGCTGGCCGCCAGCCAGCGACCGTAGTTTTCCACCAGCCGGATCATCTCCGGGGGCTCGCCTTCCATGGGAATCTCACGCGGCCAGTTGAGCGTCGGCTGTCGGTCTTCTTCGAGTTCGAAGGGGCGGCGATAGTGGGCCATCTCCACATCGGTGAGGCCACGAAGCACGGAACCGGGCAGCACCGCTTCCACGAACATATTGCGCTTGAGAATCAGGTCCTCCCCTTTTTCGGATCGGAACCCCTGAAAAATACCCCGGGCGGCTTCGGGCCAGTCGTCCCAGGTCATCGGCATGACGATGGCTTCCATATAGGCAATCGCCTTGACCGCGTCCGGGTGCTGGCTCGCCCAATGAAAGCCCAGGCCGCTGCCCCAGTCGTGCACCACCAGGGTGACGTCCCGGTCCAGGCCCAGCGCCGCCAGCAACCCGTCCAGATAGTGGTAGGCGGTCAAAAAACCGTAGCGGCCGGGGCCGTCGCTGACCGGCAGTTTCTCGGAATCGCCCTGGCCGATCAGGTCCGGGGCGATCACCCGGCCGCTGCCCACCAACTCCGGAATCACGTTGCGCCACAGGTACGAGGAGGTGGGGTTACCGTGCAACAGCACGATCGGGTCGCCCTCGCCCTGGTCCACATAGGCGATGCGCTTGCCGTCGACGTCCTGGAAGTGCTTCTGATAGGGCATCTGGTCCGAAATCATGGCGACCGTCTCCTGAAGGTGAGTGGGCCCCAGCTTAACGAACGGGCAAGAATTTAACAGTATCCCGCTAGCCCCCGGCCCGGCCCACTGTTTAGGGTAAGCGGAGCCCAACAAGGAAGGAGTGACCCATGAAGACCCTCACATTCGAAAACGGCGACGCCATGCCGATACTCGGCCTGGGCACCTGGAAGTCCGCCCCCGGCGACGTGTACAGCGCGGTCAAGGAAGCCCTGAACCAGGGTTACCAGCATATTGACTGCGCCCGCATTTACGGCAACGAGGCGGAGGTGGGTCAGGCCCTGGCGGAATCCTTCGCCGCCGGCACCGTCAGCCGCGAAGATCTGTGGATCACCTCGAAATTGTGGAACAGCGCCCACGCCCCCGAAGACGTGCAGCCGGCCCTGGAAAAAACCCTCGACGACCTGCAGCTCGACTACCTGGATCTCTATCTGATGCACTGGCCGGTGGCACTGACCCCGGGCATCAGCTTCCCGAAATCCGGCGCCGACATTCTGGCCCCCGAGGACATGCCGGTGGCCGACACCTGGCGCGCCATGGAGCAACTGGTGGACGACAATCTGACCCGCCAGATCGGCGTGTCCAACTTCAGCGTGCGCAAGCTCACCGCGCTGCTGGAAACCGCCCGCCACCGGCCGGCGATGAACCAGGTGGAGCTGCACCCGTATTTGCAGCAAGCACCGTTGGTGCGCTTTTGCCATGACAACGACATTCAGGTCACCGCCTATTCGCCGCTGGGTTCGTCCGACCGCCCGGACAACTTCAAGGCCGAGGACGAGCCGGTCCTGTTGGAAGACCCGGTGATTAAAACCATCGCCGAGCGGCACGACGCCAGCCCGGCCCAGGTGCTGATCAGCTGGGCGCTGCACCGCGATACCGCGGTGATTCCCAAATCCGTGAACCCGGAACGCCTGGGACAGAACCTGGCCGCCGCCGACCTGAAGCTCAGCGACGACGACCTCAACGAGATCGCTGACCTGGACCGACACCGCCGTTATGTGGACGGTGCCTTCTGGGCCCAGGACGGCAGCCCCTACACCCTGGCGACGCTCTGGGACGAATAACCACCCCACCGATACCGCGTGGTGCCGCCGGCATCGCGCGGCCCGGCCAACCATGGACACCCAGATGCCGCCAAACAGCTCTCCCCAAGTGGACCCGGACGACAAGCCCAAGGCCAACTTCGAGTCGGTGAATGTACGCTCCGCCATGCTCACCGGCATTTTCCTGCTGCTGGTGATGTACACCCTGTACGCCGCCGCCACCCTGTTCATGCCGTTGATGGTGGCGTTTCTGACCAGCCTGATCTTCACCCCGGTGGTGCGCGCCCTGCGGGTGCTGAAAATCCCGCCGCCGGTGAGCGCGGCGGTGGTGGTGATGGGCGTGCTCGGGCTGGGCTTCGGGGCACTGTACGGGCTTTCGGAACCGGCCATGGAATGGCTGCAAAAGGCGCCCCGCGATCTGCGCCAGCTGGAACAGGAATTCCACCAGTTCAGCGAACCCATGCAGCAGCTCAAGCTGGCCAACGCCCAGATCGAGGACATCACCCCCGGGGACGACAACCAGCAGAAAGCCGAGGCTCCCGGCTGGAGCCCGGTGAAGTGGATTCTCTCCGGCACCTGGTCAGCGCTGTACGGCATCACCCTGAGCGTGATTCTGCTGTATTTCATGCTGGCGTCCGGCGACACTTTTTTACGCAAACTGGTGCGGGTGATTCCCCAGTTCGAACACAAGAGAGCGGCGGTGGAAACCGTGCGCCAGATTCAGACCAGCGTGTCGCTGTATCTGGGCACCATCACCATCATCAACACCTGCCTGGGCGCCGGCGCCGCGTTGATTCTCTATCTGCTGGATATGCCTAACCCGATCCTCTTCGGGGTGATGGTGGGCATGCTGAATTTCGCCCCCTATATCGGGCCGATCGTCAGCGGCGTGATCCTGCTGTTTATCAGCAGCCTGAATTTCGACGGCCTCACCCAGGTATTGCTGCCGCCGTTTCTGGTGATGGTCCTGAACGTGCTGGAGGGCCAGTTCATCACCCCGACGGTGGCCGGTCACCGCCTGGCGCTGAGCCCGGTGGCGGTGTTCCTGTCGATCCTGCTGTGGGGCTGGATGTGGGGCGTGGTCGGCATCCTGATCGCGGTGCCGCTGCTGGTGTGCATCAAGCTGGTGTGCGACAGCGTGTCGTCGCTGCGGTTGTTGTCCGAATTCCTCGGCCGTTAACTCGGCGTACTTTCTTTCAACGCAGCTGGCTGTCTTTACTGCCGCGCCGGTTGTAGCCCTCGGAACGGGCTTCGTCGCGCTCGCCCTGGCACAGCGTGCACAGGCGCACGCCGGGCAGCGCCGCGCGACGCGCCTCGGGGATCGGCGCCTCGCACTCTTCGCAGTGCGTCAGGCTGTCGCCGGCGGGCAGACGGCTGCGGGCATGCTGCACCGCCGAATCCACGGTACTGTCGATCTGATCCTGAACGGCCCCTTCCGGGGCCCAGCCGGTCGCCATGGCGTCCTCCTGATGGCCTTTCATCATAATGTAACGCCAATCAGCCGCCGGCGTACAAGGGCATCGCCAGAGTGGCCTGCAGCACCCGGCCCACCGGGCCGTCCTCGTCGTACAGGGTGGTATCCACCAGGCCGGTGCCGTTGTCCTGCATGCGGGCGCGGGCGTCGAGCCCCAGCCAGTCGCCGCGCGGGTCGCGGTGCAGGTACAGACTGAGATCCGAATTGATGCTGCCGACATCCGGGGCCAGCCGCAGCTGAGCGATGCCGTTGCCGAAATCGGACAAGGTGGCCGCGCGCACCAGCGCCGAGCAGGGCTCACCGGCGACCACCGGCACCGGCAGCGACATCCACACCCGGCCCTGGCCCTGCCCACCGACCCCCTCGAGCACGCAGATGCGAGCGGTGGTGTGCAGCCCCCGGGGCGTCCAGTCGCCGCCTTTGCGGCCGCCGCCCACTTCCGCCAGGGTCATCACCGGGCGGTCGCCGCGCGGCTCCAGACCGCCCGTTTCGAAGCGCCCGAACGCGGGCACCTCGGCACCGGCCTGCTCCAGAAACAGCCCACTGGCCCGGCACACCTCGACACCGTCGGCAAGCAGGGACCCCTGCAGTATTCGCAGGCGGCGCCCGGCGCGCACCACCGAAATTTCCGCGCTGAGCGGCGCCGCCGGCACCGGCCTCAATAAATCCACCGTGAGACGGCTGAGCCGCAGCCCGGTATCCACGGTGGCCTGCTCCATCAACAGCGCCAGCAGCCCGGTGGGCGAGCCGCCGTGCAAATGGCTGGGGCTCCAGGGTCCGCCGGCGCTGGCGGTGGGGACGAAGGTCTCGCCCTCGCGAACAAACAGTGACTGATCCACTTCCGATACTCCCGTTGCTGGTCCCGATGCAAACGCCCAAGCCTAACCCAGACGGCGCGCTTGCGGGGAACGAAACACTGGGTGTGACGGGCGCCGTGCGCTACAGTAGCGCCCGCCCCGAACGTCCCAGACCATGGATCCGCCGCCTATGTCCGCCACCGCCTCTGCGCCCAACCGCCCCAACATCGTGATCATGGTGGCGGGCGGTATTCTGGTGGCGCTGGTGGCGATCGTGTTCGCGCGGCTGGCGTACGGCCTGATCCTGCCGCCGATGCGCGATGATCTGGGCCTGAGCTACCGGCAAGCCGGCACCCTGGGCACCGTCACCGCGCTGGGCTATCTGCTGTTCGTGTTGCTGGGCGGCATCGCCGCCAGCCGCTGGGGCGCGCGTAACGCGGTGGCCACCGGCCTGCTGATTCTCACCGCCGGCTTCGCCGGCCTGGCGGCGGCCAGTGATTACCCGGTGATCGTCGGACTGATGGCGCTGCTGGGCCTCGGTACCGCCTTCTGCTTCGCGCCCATGGTGTCGCTGCTGGCCACCTGGTACCCGGAAAAACGCGGCATGGTGATCGGCTGCATGTCCGGCGGCGTGGGCGCCGGCATTTTCGCCACCGGCCTGCTGGTGCCCTGGCTCTCCAGCCAGTTCGGCGAGCACGGCTGGCGCCTCGCCTGGGGCCTGTTCGCCGCCCTGGCGGCGGTGGCGGTGGCGCTGGTCCTGGCTGCCGTACGCGACCCGGCACCGGTGGCCCACGACCACCCGGACCGCCCGGCGCCGGCGGACAAATGGCGCATTTACCGCAACCCGCGCGTGATCCTCATGGCCACCCTCTACGGCATTATCGGCATGGTCTACATCATCCAGGCCATCTTCATGGTCAGCTACGTGGTGGAGTCCGGGTTCGAGGAGGCCACCGCCGGCTGGCTGATGGCCATGTCCGGCCTGCTGTCGGTGGCCGCCGGGCCTCTATGGGGCTCGCTGTCCGATGTGTGGGGCCGGGGCAACACCCTGACCCTGGCGATGACGGTGGTCACCGTGGCCATGGGGCTGCCGCTGATCGACCAGAGCCTGGCCATGTTCTTCGCCCACTTTCTGCTCATGGGCTGCGCGGTGAACGGCGTATTCACCATGGTCCAGGCCGCCAGCACCGACCAGGTGGCGCCGCGCCATATCCCCATTGCCTTCAGCTACGTGACGGTGTTCTTCGCCGGCGGCCAGTTCCTGGGGCCGGCCATCGCCGGCTGGCTGATCGAAGCCACCGGCGGCTTCCGCCTGGCGGTGGCGTTCACCTGCCTGGCGCTGCTGGCGGGGCTCTACCTGGCGCAGAAGATCCGCCGCTTCCCCGCCGGCCTGGCGGTGGACTGACCGCCTTCGGTAACCGTTCGGTTCGACTTTTGTTACCGACAGCCACCGGCGGCGCCGTCATCACCGGATTGTCATGATCGGCGGCCAGCCTGTCCGCCGTTATCGATTCCGGACCGGCTTATGAACTCCGTATCCCTGACCCGACGCAAACTGATCCAGGCCATGTTCTACGGCGCTGGCGCCGCGATGATCACCGCCTGCGGCGGCGGTTCCTCTTCCTCCGGCAGTCCGGTGGGCACCCCGTCGCCGACACCCGGCACACCCTCGGAGCCGGAGCCGCCCGTTCCCGAGCCGCCGGTACCGCCGGCCACCATGCTGCCCCTGAAAGCGGGGCCGCTGGCCGGCATCGGCGAGCTGGTGGAAAGCGACGTGGACGGCATTCTGATTCCCGAGGGGTTCTCGATCCGCCGCGTGGCCCGGCACCTGGAAGACCCGATCTCTGGTCTGCCCAACCTCACCGGCTTGCTGCGCGACAACTGGCACATTTTCCCGGACGGCGGCGCGGTGTTCCCGGTGCAGGAAGACGGCGGCTGGGTCTATGTCTCCAACAGTGAAATCGACCCCGGCGGCGGCGTGGGCGCGTTGCGGTTCGACCGGGACGGCACCGTCATCGACGCCTACCGCATCCTGCGCAACACCCGTCGCAACTGCGCCGGCGGCGCCACGCCCTGGGGCACCTGGTTGTCCTGCGAGGAGACCACCGACGGCCAGGTCTATGAGTGCCACCCACTGGGGCCCGCGTCCCTGGCCCGGGCGCACCCGGCGCTGGGTATTTTCAATCACGAAGCCGCCGTGGCGGACTGGGATACCCGCACCCTGTACCTGTCCGAGGACGACGGCAACGGCCGGCTGTACCGCTTCCGGTCCGCCGGCGTGGTCACCTCGATCACCGGGCAGCCGGGCCTGGACCTGGATAACGGCGTGCTGGAGGTGCTGGAAGTGGACGGCTTCGCCAACGGCGCTTACCAGGAAGACCTGGACCAGGCCCGCCGCCTGCACAAGGTGCGCTGGGTGCCGGTACAGGACCCGCACCGCGCCCAGGAAACGGTACGCGCGGAGATCGAAGCGGCCACCGGCCAGGGCGCCCCGGGCACCCGCTTCAAAGGCGGCGAAGGCCTGTGGGTGCAGACCCTGCCAGAAGACCAGCGACCGGACATCGCGGGCAGCGCCAAGCCACTGCGCGCGGTGGTGTTCCTGGCCTGCAAAGGCGATAACCGGGTCTACGCCCTGGACATCGACAACGACCAGATCGAAGTGGTGTTCGACAACGAACAGCTGATCGGCAGCGGCGAAGCGCCGTTCAACGACATGGACAATATCGTCGTCGGCCCGGCGGGCGACGTGGTGGTGGCGGAAGACGGCGACCTGATGCGCCTGATGGTGATGGTGCCCAACCAGCCCGCCAAAATTCTGCTGCGCATCCCCGGCGGCGGCAGCGAACTGACCGGCCCCGCCTTCACACCGGACGGCTCGCGGCTCTACTTCAGCTCCCAGCGCGGCCCCTCCGCGCTGCTGTTGCCCACCGGCGCCACCTACGAGCTGACCATCCCGGAAGCTTTCCGCCGCGCCTGACCCGCGCCCCCAGCCTCGTCCGCCCCGCCGCGCCCTTTCCGGGGCGCCGGCCGGGCGGCTACATGCCGCCATTATCATCGCCGGCCGTTCCTGATTAGAATGTGCGGCTTCCCGGCGCCCAGGGTGCGCTCGGGCCCTCTTTTCCATGGATGTCGAACCAGGGCGCGGCGATGAGCAACGGCAGGCCCCACAGTGCGAACAACACCAGCCCGCTGCGGCAGCAGCTGGCCGGCCTGGGCGTGCGCGCCGCCGGCGCGCCGCTGCCGTGCTTCGGCGAACGGCTGGCGCGGCTGTTCGACCTGTCCGACACCGTGGCGCTGGACGCCGCCAACGTGAGCTCCCGGGACGGCCATTTCAGCGCCGACGACAAGGCCACCGAGCGGCTGCGCGCGGAGCTGGAGAAACTGCGCCAGAGTCAGCGGGAGGCGATTGAAGCGAGCGTCACCGCCGAGCGGGTCGGCACCCGCAACGGCCTGCCGGAGCCGCAAGCCGGCCCGAGCCCGGCCCAGCCGCCGGATTTCGAGCCCTACCGGCGTTTCTACCAGGGCAAGCAGCGGCAAATGGCCGCCGCCGTGCCGTCGCTGCGGCTGAAAGCGCGCGGCGCCCTCACCGACCACAGCCCCGCCCTGGCGCGGCTGGCACGGATCGACGCGGTGCTCGACGCCACCCTTACCGGTTACGCCCGTAAAGGTTTCGGCGCCGTGCCCGATGTGCTGGAGAAGCGTTTCCTGGCGCTCTGGCCGGACCGGCAACACAGCCTGCTCAGCGACGAGCCCGGCCACGAACCCGGGGACTGGATGAAGGAAGGCGCCTGGCTGCACCGCTTCTGCCAGGAGATGAAAACAATGTTGCTGGCGGAACTGGACGCCCGGCTGGCGCCGGTTCAGGGCTTGCTCAAGGCGCTGCACAACGACCCACAAGGACCTCAATGACACGCTTTTTATTCGCACTGGTATGCCTGCTCGGCGCGGCCACCGTGGCCTGGGTGGGCATCGGCTTTCTCGGCACCAATCTGGTGGCCCTCACCGCCACCCTGCTGATCGCCTTGGTGTACGGCTTCGGCTTTTTGGAGCTGCGCCGCTTCCGCGCCGACAGCGCGCAGCTGGCCCGGCAACTGGACACTCCGCCCGGCGACGGCGATGCCCTGGAGCGCTGGCTGGCCGAGCTGCCCGCCGCCCTGCGCGGCGCCGTGCGCCGGCGCGTGGAAGGGGAAAGCACGCCGCTGCCCGGGCCCATGCTGACGCCCTACCTGTCCGGCCTGCTGGTGATGCTGGGCCTGCTGGGTACCTTTATCGGCATGATCGTCACCCTGCAGGGCGCGGTCAGCGCCCTGGAAGGCGGCAACAACCTGGCCGCCGTGCAAAGTGCGCTGGCGGCGCCCATCGCCGGGCTCAGCCTGGCCTTCGGCACCTCCATCGCCGGTGTCGCCGCCTCCGCCATGCTGGGTCTGGGCGCCACCCTGAGCCGCCGCGAACGCACCCTGGTGGGCCGCGAGCTGGACGCCATGCTGCGCCGCGATTTGCGCGCCTTCTCCCTGAAACACCAGCAGCACGAGGCATTCCGCGCGCTGCAATCACAGTCCGACGCCTTCCCCGCCGTGGTCGACAGCCTGCAGGTCCTGACCCGGCGCCTGGAGCAGATGGGCGATCAGCTCAACAGCGCGCTCACCGACAACCAGAAACTGTTCCACGAGCAGACCGCCGAGCACTACCGCCAACTGGCGGCGTCCGTCGGCGACAGCCTGAGCACCAGCCTGGCGGACAGCAGCCGGCTGGCGGCGGAAAGCGTCCGCCCGGTGATCGCCGAGGCCCTGGAACGCCTTAACGACCAGGCGGAGCAGAGCCACCAGCGTCTCAACACGCTCACCGAAAGCCAGTTGAGCCAGATCGCCGAACGCTTCGAGCACACCACCGAGCAGGCGGCGCGCAGCTGGCGCGAGGGCCTTGCCGAGCACCAACAGACCGCGCAGGCGCTGACCGACAAGGTGGCCGCCGCACTGCACGACCACAACGACCGTTTCCAGGCCCACGGCGAGGCCCTGCTGACGCAGATCCGCGACGGCGAACAGCAGGCCCAGGCCGATAATCAGCAGCGCCTCACCGCGATCAGCGAACGTTTCCAGGCCGCCAGCGACGCCACCGCCACGGGCTGGCGCGAAGGGCTCGATCAACAACAGCAACTGTTGGCGCGCCTGATCAGCGAGCTCGGCGACACCCTGCGCGGCCATAACGATCAATTCCAGCAAACCGCCAGCGGCCTGGTCGATGGCCAACGCGAAGGCATGGAGACGCTGATTGCTCGTAGCGGCGAGCAACTGAGCGCGCTGCGGGATCAGGAGGCAGCGCGCGGCGACGCGGCCACTCAGCGCCTGGCGGATCTGGAAGCCACCGCCGCGCGCCACCTCACCGAGCTGGGCACCGCGTTGGAAGCACCAATGACGCGGCTGATCGAAACCGCCTCGGAGACCCCCAAGGCAGCCGCCGAAGTGATCCGCCGTCTGCGCGAGGAAATGGCGCAAAGCAGCGAACGGGACAACGAGCTGCTGGAAGAACGCCGCCGCATCATGACCGAGCTGGACGCCCTGCTCACCGCCCAGCAGCAAGCGGCCGGCGTGCAGCGCGACGCGGTGGAAACGCTGATCCGCGACGCCGGCGGTGTGCTCAAGGAGGTCAGCGACACCTTCGCCGGCCAGGTGGACGCGCAGACCGCGCGCCTGGACGACGCCGCCGCCGACATCGCCGGCGGGGCCCACGAAGTGGCCAGCCTGGGCGACGCCTTCGGCACCGCAGTGAACCTGTTCAGCGAGTCCAACGGCAAGCTGCTGGATAACCTGAAGCGCATCGAAACGTCCTTGGAGCAGTCCGCCGCGCGCAGCGACGAGCAGCTGGCCTACTACGTGGAGCAGGCCCGCGAGGTGATTGATCTCAGCCTCAGTTCGCAGAAGGAAGTGATCGACGCCCTGGCCGCCCTCAAGAACAACGAGGCGCCCTGATGGACGACCTTCACGACGGCTCCGACGGCGCTCAGTCCACGCCGGTGTGGGCGATCTTCTCGGATTTGATGGCGGCGCTGGTGGGCATCTTCGTGCTGCTGCTGGTGTGGGTGATCGGCATTCAGCTGGAACTGAGCCAGTCGCTGGAACAGGAGCGCGCCAAACTGCAGGCCGAGCAGCAACGCCGCCAGGCGTTGGAAGAAGCGCTCGCCGACCCGCTCGCCAGCGGCCGCATCTCGTTCCAGAACGGCCGCATTGGCATCAACGGCAGCGTGCTGTTCGCGCTCAACGCGGACCGCCTGCAACCGGAAGGCCGCGCGCTGCTGGAAAGCCTGGTGAAACCGCTGGACGCCTACCTGGCGCAACACGACGAGCTGTTGATGGTGAGCGGTTTCACCGACGACCTGCCGATTCAGCAGGGCAACCCCCGCTACGCTGACAACTGGGGGCTGTCCGCCCAGCGCGCACTCACCGTGACCCGCACGCTGATCGATCAGGGGCTGCCGGCGGAACGCATCTTCGCCGCCGCCTTCGGCGACAACCAGCCGGTGACCCCCAACACCGACAGCGCCGCCCGCGCCAAGAACCGCCGCGTGGAAATCACCACGGTGCCGCGCGCCGAGGCCACCGCCAGCGCACCTGAACCGACCGGGAAACGCGATGAGTGAGGTGCTGGCGCAACTGCGGACGCTGCGCCAGGCCGGCGCCCACCACCGCGACCCGGTGCGCTTCGCCTATCTGGAAAGCTTCGCCACGCGCCTCGCCGAAAGCCGGCGCGCGCCGTCGCAAAAGCATCAGAAAAAACTGGAGCAAGCCCTCGCGGACTACCAGGCCCGCGCGGAAGCCGGCGACGGCGAAAACCAGGACGACCCCATAGCGGGGGCATACCGGTCACCGCTGGCGGTGTTGCTGCACACGCTGCGCGGCGACGGTGACGCACCCCGCGACCTGAAAGCCCTGGCGCCGATCCGCGAGGCCCAGGCCCGGCAACAGATGGCCGCCCGAATCCAGCACGCCATCACTCACACCCCCGGCGACGCCGGCCCGCTCAACGCCCACCGGCAGGTGGCCCGCGCGCTGGCCGCGCTGCAGGACATATCACCGGAATACCTGGAACATCTGGTCACCTACCTGGATGACCTGATGGTATTGGAGAAAATCCGCTAAAGAATATTGTTCGAGATGTACTTGGAGATTTCGACGATGGCGGTGCTGCCGGTGAACTCAAACCGCACCTTGCCCACGGAAGAAACGTACACTTCCAGCTCCGAGTCCAGATCGAAGGTGCCGGAGGTTTCCACCGAGTAGGCTTCGATGTTCTTGTAGGGAATCGAGGTGAAGTCTTTCTTGCTGCCGGTAATGCCCTGCACGTTCACGGCGATGATGCGTTTGTTGGTGAACACCACGCCGTCGCGGAATGATTTGTAGGCGTCGACGATGGCCTCGCCCTCCACCAGCAACGCGCTGACTTTGTCCGCATACTCGTTATTCTGCTTAAGCTTGAAGAAGCCCTTGTTCTCGAAATCGATCATGGGTTGCCTCCTTTCGTGATCGTTCGCTCTGGGGCGGCCGGGGCTTCACCCCTTTCGCGGGCGGGGCCCGCCCCCACAAGGGGCGCTCCCACAAAGACCGCTCCCAAAGCGTCCGTTCCAACCGGCCTGGCGTCTATGAATCCTCGAGCTTGTCCTGGGTGCGCAACTGGAAATCGCTGGCGTCGTGGCGCTCGCGCAGCTGTTCGCTGGGCTCGCCCCAGGCACGGTTCACCATTCGGCCGCGCTGCACGGCGGGGCGCTCGGCGATCTCCGCTTCCCAGCGCAGCACGTTCTTGTAGGTGTGCGCTTCCAGGAATTCGGCCGCTTCGTACACCTTGTTGGTAACCAGGGCGCCGTACCAGGGCCAGACCGCCATGTCGGCGATGGTGTAGTCATCGCCGGACAGGAAGCGGTTGTCCGCCAGACGGCGGTCGAGCACGTCGAGCTGGCGCTTCACTTCCATGGTGTAGCGGTTGATCGGGTATTCGTATTTCTCCGGCGCGTAGGCGTAGAAGTGGCCGAAGCCGCCGCCCAGGAACGGCACCGCGCCCATCTGCCAGAACAGCCAGTTCAGGCATTCGGTGCGTTTAGCCAGGTCGGTGGGCAGGAAGGCGCCGAACTTTTCCGCCAGGTACAACAGAATGGCGCCGGACTCGAACACGCGGATCGACGGGTCCTGGCTCTGATCCACCAGGGCCGGGATCTTGGAGTTGGGGTTGATGTCCACGAAACCGCTGCCGAATTGCTCGCCCTCGGTGATGCGGATCAACCAGGCGTCGTACTCCGCCCCTTCGAAGCCTTTTTCCAGAAGCTCTTCCAGCAGCACCGTCACCTTGACCCCGTTGGGCGTGGCCAGGGAGTACAGCTGCAGCGGGTGCTTGCCCACCGGCAGGGCTTTGTCATGGGTGGGCCCGGCGATGGGGCGGTTGATGCTGGCGAATTTGCCGCCGCTTTCCGCATCCCATTTCCAGACTTTCGGAGGCGTGTAGGTGTCGTCGCTCATAACTACTCTCTCGGTCAGACAAACGAAGTCGTGCCCATGCTTAAAGGCAAAGAATGACAAGATAACGCTCAAGGCAGCGGCAAGATAGCCGCGTTGTTGGCGATAAGCCGTGGATTCTTGCCCGATCCTGGTCGCCGGCCACTTGCCCCGCCGGCGGCTTTCTTCCGCCCCTGAAACAACTGTGCTAACGTCCGGGCGACCTTCCCGGACCGACCCTGATTGTGGAGAACACACTTGCCGGCCGACCCCAAACACAGCGACAGCACCGCCATCGACGGCGATCAGCAGCTGGTGGAAGCCACGGTGGACGGCGTGCAGGACACCGCCCTCACCGAGACGCGCCGCAATCAGATCTGCGACGCGGCCCTGGCCCTGTTTCTGGAAAAAGGCTTCGACGCCACCACCATCCGCGACATCTGCGCGCGCTCCGGGGTCAATCAGGCGAGCATCTACGATTACATCGCCAACAAGAACGACATCCTGCGCCGGCTGCTCAACAAACTGTGGTTCGCGCAGGACGTGCCGACCCTGGCGGAGCGCCTGGAGCGCGACCCGGACGTGCCGTTCGAGGACCAGGTGGCGGCGTTTTTCCAGGACGTCTGGACCAAGAAGCGCCAGGGCACCCTGCTGATCTACCGCTCCATTCCCCACCTCCGCGACGAGGACCGCAAAACCATGCGCGCCCGGGACGAAGCGGTGCTGGACGCGCTCGCCGACCAGCTGCGTCAGCGTAGCGGTTTGCCGGCGGACGACCCGCGCGCCGAGGTGGTCGCCAATATGATCGTCTTTCTGGCCGCTTTCGCGCCGATGCGCGACTGGCTGAACCGGGGCATCGACGACACCGTGATCCTCAAGACGGTGGCGGCGGCGGTCCGCGCCATGGTCGACCAACTGGGCGAAAAGCCCAATTAATTCAGCCGCTTAGCCGCCGAAACACTATTCCATTATTCCTGATTTCAGTGTGACCCGCCGGTCAACGGCGCTTGACTTACCGCCACGATCCGCCTTAGCTTGATTCCTGACAAGTGTCAGCCAGCCCACGGCGCCCGCCGTGCATAAGGAGAACCATTGACGCCCGAAGACGCCCAGGCGCATATCGCCGCCAGCGATCCCCGCTTCGCGCTCACCGAGGCGGTGATCGGCGGAGTCCGCTATCCGGTATTCGCCAATGCCCCGGCGCACCTGCGCGTGCTGCTGGAAGACGCCGCTCCCGACTACGGCGACCGCGACGCCCTGGTCTACCATGACGAGCGCTGGAGCCACGCCGAGCTGTGCCGCGAGGTGACGCGCATGGCCAACGCCCTGGCGGATGACCTGGGCGTGCGCCAAGGCGATCCGGTGGCGATCGCCATGCGCAACTACCCGGAGCTGCCGATTCTGATTCTGGCGGTGGCCGCGCTGGGCGCGGTGGCGGTGCCGATGAACGCCTGGTGGTCGGAGCAGGAACTGGCCTACGGCCTGAATGACTGCGGCGCCCGGGTGGTGTTCGCCGACGGCCCCCGCCACCAGCGCATCGAGAAACTGGCCGCCGACAACGGCCTGACGCTGATCGCGGTGCGCGACGCCGAGGCCCTGCCCGGCCAGCCGCGCTATGAACAACTGCGCGACGGCGGCCGCGACGACCGCTGGCCGGACGTGACCATCGCCCCGGACGACGACTTCGCGGTGCTGTATTCCTCCGGCTCCACCGGCAACCCCAAGGGCGTGGTGCTCACCCATCGAGGCGCGATCTCGGCGGTGTACTCCTGGATCATGGCGCGGCTGATGGCGCCGCTGGTGGCGGATCCGCCGCCGCCCCTGCCGGAGCCGGATCAAATCCAGCCGCCCTCTTTCCTGGTGGTCACGCCGTTGTTCCACGTCACCGCCTTACAGTCGAATTTCCTGCAGGGCCTGGCCAGTGGCGCCACCCTGACCCTGATGTACAAATGGGACCCGGAAGAAGCGGTGCGCCTGATCAAGCGCGAGCGCATCACCCGCTTCACCGGCGTGCCCACCCAGTCCGCCGAATTGATGGACACCGCCCGCGCCCTGGGCGAAAGCCTGGATACCCTGGAAGCGATCGGCGGCGGCGGCGCCAAGCGGCCCGCCGCCCAGGTGGGCCAGCTCGCCGAAGCGTTCCCCGCCGCCGCCATTGCCTCCGGCTGGGGCATGACCGAGACCAACGCCCTGGGCATTCTGATCGGCGGCCCGGACTATGTGGCCCACCCGGAAGCCGCCGGCCGGCCGACACCGCCGCTGCAGGAAATGCGTATCGTCGACGGCGACGGCGTTGAAGTGCCCACCGGCGAGATCGGCGAGCTGACCGTGAAAAGCGCCGCCAATATGCGCTGCTACCTGAACCAGCCCCAAGCCACCGCCGACACCGTGCGCGACGGCTGGCTGTACACCGGCGACCTGGCGCGCATCGACGAGGAAGGCCTGATCTATATCGTCGACCGCAAGAAGAGCATCATCATCCGGGGCGGCGAGAACATCGCCTGCCTGGAAGTGGAAGGCGCCCTGCACCGCCACCCGGACGTGGCCGAAGCCGGCGTCTTCCCGATTCCCGACGAACGCCTGGGCGAGATCGTCGGCGCCGGCGTGCAGCTCAAGCCCGGCGCCCGCGTCGACGAAGCCGGGCTGCAAGCCTTCCTGGCCGACCATCTGGCCCGTTTCAAGATTCCCGACCGTCTCTGGCTGCGCAGCGAGCCGCTGCCCCGGGGCGGCACCGACAAAACCGACCGCCGCGCTCTGCGCGCACAATGCCTGGCCGCCGACACCAAGGCGGGCGCACCCATCAACGAGGAGTAAACACCCATGGGTAACGATACCGATCTGAACAACCTGGCCATGTCCGAAGACGCGCGCCCGCTGCTGGACGCCCTGGCCAAGCACATCCGCGAGAACGTGGATCCGATCACCGAGGAATTCCACCGTCTGGGTGAAGGCCGCGCGGAGCGTTTCAGCTATGCCCCCGGCCAGCTGGAGCTGCTGGAAACCGCCAAGAACAAGGCCCGCGAAGCCGGCCTGTGGAACTTCTTCCTGCCCAACGCGGAAACCGGCGAAGGCCTGTCCAACCTGGACTACGCCTACATCGCCTTCGAGCTGGGCAAGAACCCGCTGGCGTCACAGACACTGAACTGCTCCGCGCCGGACACCGGCAACATGGAAGTGCTGGAGCGCGTCGGCACCGCCGAGCAAAAAGAGAAATGGCTGAAGCCGCTGCTGGCCGGCGAGATCCGCTCCTGCTTCGGCATGACCGAACCGCACGTGGCTTCTTCCGATGCGCGCAACATTGAAACCAGCGCCGTGCTGGACGGCGACGACTGGGTGATCAACGGCGAGAAATACTACATTTCCGGCGCCGGCGACCCGCGCTGCAAGATCATGATCTGCATGGTCAAAACCAGCCCGGACGCCCCCACCTTCCGCCAGCAGTCACAGATTCTGGTGCCCATGGACGCCCCCGGCGTGCACGTGCTCGGCCCGATGCGCGTGTTCGGCCATGACCACGCGCCGCACGGCCATATGCACATCAAGCTGGATAACGTGCGCGTGCCCAAAGAAAACATTCTGTGGGGCGAAGGCCGCGGCTTCGAGATTTCCCAGCTGCGCCTGGGCCCGGGTCGCATCCACCACTGCATGCGCTCCATCGGTTCCGCCGAGAAAGCCCTGGACCTGATTCTCGAGCGCGGCATGAACCGCGAAGCGTTCGGCAAGCAGATCATCAATCTCGGCAAGAACATGGAAACCATCTCCCGCGCCCGCATCGAGATCGAAGCGATGCGCATGATCGTCCTCAAAGCCGCCAAGGCCATGGACGTGATGGGCAACAAAGAAGCACGCATCTGGGTCTCCATGGCGAAAGCGATGGTGCCGGAGAAGTGCTGCCAGATCATCGACCAGGCGATCCAGATCCACGGCGCCACCGGCGTCAGCCAGTGGTCGCCGCTGTCCGAGATGTACATGCAGCAGCGCACCCTGCGCCTGGCCGACGGCCCGGACGAAGTGCACCACAACGTGGTGGCCCGCAACGAAGTGAACCGCTACAACCAAACCGGAGCCTGAACCCATGGTGGAAACCAAGCTGTTCGATCTGACCGGCAAAGTGGCGTTGTTGACCGGCGCCTCCAAAGGCATGGGCAAGGCCATGGCGTACGCCCTGGCCGCCCACGGCGCCACCGTGGTGATCTCCGCCCGTACCCAGGAGACCCTCGACGAGGCCGCCGCTGAGATCAACAAAGCGGTGGGCGCCGAGCGCGTGCACGCGGTGGCCGCCAACGCCAGCCGCAAACAGGAACTGGAGACGCTGGTGGAAAAGACCCACCAGCTCGCCGGGCCGGTGGACATTCTGGTCGGCAACGCCGGCGTCAATGTGCACTACGGGCCGATCTCCGAGATCCCCGACGACGCCTACGAAAAAACCATGCAGGTGAACGTGCAGGCCAACCTGTGGCTGGCCCGCCTGGTGGCACCGGACATGATCGAAAAAGGCAACGGCTCGATGATGTTCACCGCCAGCGTCGGCGCCTTTAAGCCGTCCGACACCCTGGGCGTGTACGGCACCTCCAAGCTGGCGCTGATCGGCCTGGTGCGCAACCTGGCGCTGGAATACGGCCCCAAGGGCATCCGCGCCAACGCCATCTGCCCGGGGCTGGTGCGCACCGATTTCGCCAAGGCGCTGTGGGATAACCCGGAAGCAGTGAAGCGCGCCAACTCGCAGATCCCTCTGCGCCGCCTGGGCGAAGCGGACGACTTCGAAGGTCTGGCCGTGTTCCTCGGCTCCGACGCCAGCCGCTACATGACCGGCCAGGCGCTCACCGTCTGCGGCGGCTCCTTTATGTGGAGCTGATGTAAGGAGAGGTTTATGGAACTCAAAAATAAAATTGTGGTGGTCACCGGCGCGGCCGGTGGCATTGGTCGCGCGCTGGCGCAGGTTTTTGCCAAGGCCGGCGCTAAAAAGATCATTTGCGTGGATCTGGACGGTGATGGCGCTGAAGCGACCGCGAAGATGGTGGACGGCATTGGCCGCAAGGTGGATGTCTCCAACGAAGACGACATCAAAGCGCTGATCGACGATACCGAAAAAGACGTCGGCCCGATTGATCTGTTCTGCTCCAACGCGGGCATTTCCGTGCCCGGCGGCCCGGAAGTGGCCAACGACCAGTGGCAGAAAATCTGGGACATCAACGTGATGGCGCACATCTACGCCGCCCGCCATCTGGCGCCGAAGATGATCGAGCGCGGCGGCGGCTATTTTCTCAATACCGCCTCCGCCGCCGGCCTGCTCTCGCAGATCGGCTCGGCGCCCTACGCGGTGACCAAACACGCCGCCGTGGGCCTGGCGGAGTGGATCGCGCTCACCTACGGCGACGACGGCATCAAGGTGTCGGTGCTGTGCCCGCAGGCGGTGCGCACCAACATGACCAAAGGAAAGGAAGACCACGTGGCCAGCGTGGACGGCATGATGGACCCGGAGCCGGTGGCCCAGGCCTGCCTGGACGCCATTGAGCAGGAAACCTTCCTGGTGCTGCCGCACAAGGAAGTGCTGCAGTACATGCGCAACAAAACCGAAAACTACGACCGCTGGATCGGCGGCATGCGCAAGCTCAACCGCAAGTACCGGTAGCGAGCGTGGGAGCGGGCCCCGCCCGCGAAAGGGAGCGAAGCTCCCGGCGGGATTCCAGAGACGTCTCTATCGGTAGCACAAGCAGACTCTCTGGTATCCTGCCGGCCGGCTTGGCCGGCCTTTCGCGGGCGGGGCCCGCTCCTACAAGGCGGTTATTTCAGGTCGAAGCGGCCCAGGTTCATGACCTTGTCCCAGGCAGCGACGAAGTCCTTCACGAACTTCTTCTCCGCGGCGTCCGCGCCATACACTTCGCACAGCGCGCGCAGCTGGGAGTTGGCGCCGAACACCAGGTCCAGCCGGGTACCGCTCCACTTCAGCTCACCGCTGCTGCGGTCGCGGCCTTCGAACAGGTAGTCATCGTCCTCGGACTGGGGCGCCCAGGCGATACCCATGTCCACCACCACCTTGAAGAAGTCATTACTGAGCGCTTCCGGGCGGTCGGTGAAGACACCATGTTTGGAACCGTCGAAGTTGGCGTTCATGGCGCGCATGCCGCCCACCAGCACGGTCATTTCCGGCGCCGTGAGCGTCAGCAGCTGAGCACGATCGATCAGCAGATGCTCCGCGGGCAGGGAATACTTGTCCTTGCGGTAGTTGCGGAACCCGTCCACGAAGGGTTCCAGGTATTCGAAGGAATCCACGTCGGTCTGTTCCAGCGAGGCGTCCGTGCGGCCGGGGGTGAACGGCACGGTGATGTCGTGGCCCCCATTGGCGGCGGCTTTTTCCACGCCGGCGCAACCGGCCAGCACGATCAGATCCGCCAGCGATACTTTCTTGCCACCGGACTGGGCGTTGTTGAATTCGCTCTGAATGCCTTCCAGGGTTTTCAGGATCTTGTCCAACTGCTGGGGCTCGTTCACTTCCCAGTTTTTCTGAGGTTCCAGACGCAGGCGGGCCCCGTTGGCACCACCGCGCATATCGGAACCGCGATAGGTGGACGCGGACGCCCAGGCCACTTTCACCATGTCGGGAATGCTCAGACCGGAATCAACGATCTTACCTTTGAGGCTGGCGATGTCCTTGTCGTCGATCAACGGGTGGTCGACCTCGGGCACCGGGTCCTGCCAGATCAGCTCTTCCTGGGGGACTTCCGGGCCCAGGTAGCGTTCGATCGGGCCCATGTCCCGGTGGGTAAGCTTGTACCAGGCGCGGGCAAAGGCGTCGGCGAACTCTTCCGGGTGCTCGTAGAAGCGGCGGGAAATTTTCCCGTATTCCGGATCAAAGCGCAGCGACAGGTCGGTGGTCAGCATGGTCGGCTTGCGCTTTTTGCTTTTGTCCTGGGCGTAGGGAATGTCCGCGTCCGCGTTCTTGGCCACCCACTGCTGGGCACCGGCCGGGCTCTTTTCCAGTTCCCATTCGTGCTTGAACAGGTTATCGAAGAATAGGTTGGACCACTGGGTGGGCTTCTGCGTCCAGGTCACTTCCGGGCCGCCACCGATGGTGTCGTCGCCGAAACCGGAACCGTGGGTGCTCTTCCAGCCCAGGCCCATCATTTCAATCGGCGCCGCTTCCGGCTCCGGGCCCACCAGTTCCGGGTCGCCGGCGCCGTGGGTTTTACCGAAGGTGTGGCCGCCGGCGATCAGCGCCACGGTTTCTTCGTCGTTCATCGCCATGCGGGCGAAGGTTTCACGAATATCGTGGGCCGCTTTCAGCGGGTCCGGATCGCCGTTGGGGCCTTCCGGGTTCACATAGATCAAACCCATCTGCACCGCCGCCAGCGGGTTTTCCAGCTCGCGGTCGCCGGAGTAGCGCTTGTCGTCCAGCCAGGAATCTTCGACGCCCCAGTAAATGTCGTCTTCGGGCTCGTAGAGATCCTCACGGCCGCCGGCGAAACCGAAGGTTTTGAAACCCATGGATTCCAGCGCCACGTTACCGGTGAGCACGATCAAATCAGCCCAGGAAATCTTGTTGCCGTACTTTTTCTTGATCGGCCACAGCAGACGGCGGGCCTTGTCCAGGTTGACGTTATCCGGCCAGCTGTTGAGCGGCGCGAACCGCTGGGTGCCGGTGCCGGCGCCGCCCCGGCCATCGCCGATACGGTAGGTGCCGGCACTGTGCCAGGCCATGCGGATAAACATCGGACCGTAATGGCCGAAGTCCGCCGGCCACCAGTCCTGGGTGTCGGTCATCAGGTCGGTGAGGTCTTTCTTCAGCGCCGCCAGATCCAGGCTTTTGAAGGCTTCCGCGTAATCGAAGTCTTCATCCATGGGATTGGACATGGACGAATGCTGATGCAGGATGTCCAGCCGCAGCTGATTGGGCCACCAATCCCGGTTGGTGACGCCGCCGCCTGCGACGTTGTTGTTATGGAAGGGACATTTGCTCTCGGACATGGTTGTTCTCCTTGCTTTTCATCGCGCTGGGTCGCGCCGTCATCGCTCGGGGTTGCCGTTTAGGCTGCTAGTACAACCTTACTTGTATTACCTTCCACCCCCACCCTGCCAATATAGCCTGCCAAATACCCTGATAGCTTTTGTTACTGAGGGTGGTCTCAGCGTGAAAGAAGGGTCATGCAGCGACGATGGTTTCCATCTAGACTGGTCCACTGAATTTCTGATCCGGAGCCGCCGCCCATGGGAGCCCGCCCCAAACACCGCGACCGCCTGGTGAGTACCGCCGCCGCCCTGTTCCGTCAGCACGGCTACGCGGCCACCGGCATCAATGACATCCTGAAGACCGCCGAGGCGCCGAAAGGGTCGTTCTATCATTACTTTCCCGGCGGCAAGGAAGAACTGGGCGCGGAAGCGGTGCGCTACGCCGGCGCCCTGGTGACCCGGACCCTGGAGCAGCTGCACCGCGAGCACGATACCGCCGGCGCCGCCTTGCGCGCCTACGGCGACCTGCTGGCCGGCTGGCTGGCCGATTCCGGCTACCGCGACGGCTGCCCCCTGGCCACCACCGTGCTGGAAGTGACGCCGCAGTCCGAGCCCATCACCGCCGCCGCCCAGGACGCCTACGCCGCCTGGCGGCAGGCCCTGGCAACCATGATCGCCCCCGCCGATCCGGACGACGCCCACGCCCAGCGCCTCGCCTCGCTGGCCGTCTCCGCCCTGGAAGGGGCCCTGATCCAGGCCCGCGTGGCCCGGGATCCGGCGCCGATCCGGGACGCCTGCGCCCAAGTGGCGGCGCTGATCGACGTTTCTTAAAAGATTGCTCTTGGCTGATAATTATATAGACTGGTCTACATCACAAATATGGAGATTCCTGATGACCAGCACCCCCGAAGGCTTCCAGCCCCACACCCGCAAAAGCGGCTTCACCGATCCCTGGGAGCCGATCTATCACCGTCCCCATGACAACGGCATCAGCCTGGGCCTGCGCGCCGGGGACGCCCACGCCAACAGCCGCGGCTTCGTCCACGGCGGTCTGCTCTCCGCCCTGTGCGATAACGCCATGGGCCTGAGCTGCCTGCCGCATCTGGAAGACAGCGCGCTTCCCGCCCTGACGGGCCTGGTCACCGTGAATCTGAACCTGGACTTCCTGGGCAGCGCCCGCGTTGGCCAGTGGCTGGAATTCCGCGCCGAGGTCACCCGCACCGGCCGCAGCCTGAGCTTCGCCAGCGCCACCGTGCTCGCCGACGGTGAACCCTGCGCCCGCGCCACCGGCGTCTTCAAAGTGCAACGCGGATCGGGAGACAAACCATGAACGACCACACCGCCCTGCTGAATCGAATACGCCAGGTATCCGCCCTGGCGCCTTTTAATCAATGGATGGACTTGCGGGTGGAGCACGCCGAGGCCGGCCAGGTGATTCTGCGCCTGGACTGGCGCGATGACTTCGCGCAATACAATGGCCATCTGCATGCCGCGCTGATCGGCGGGCTGATCGATACCGCCTGCGGTTTCGCCGCCGGCACGGTGGCCGGCAACGTTACCGCCTCGCAGTTTTCCGTGCGTTGTTTGCGCCCGGCGGTGGCCAGGACCTTCCGGGTCACCGGACGGGTGGTGAAAGCCGGCAAGCGACAGGTGTTCGCCAGCGCGACGCTCGGCGACTGGGACGATGAGAACGGGGAACCATTCGCCGTCGGTGACGCGGTACTGGTGCCGCTGCCGGAGCGAGCGGGTTAACCTCGGCTTGCGGTGTCGTCCGTCGGCACCGCCGTCGGGTCCATCCAGAACATCTCCCAGACGTGGCCGTCCGGGTCCGCCAGGCTGCGCGAGTACATAAAGCCCAGGTCCTGGATCGCGTTGATGTCCGCCGTGCCGCCGCTTGCGTCCGCTTTTTCATTGAGCCGATCCACCATATCGCGGTCATCGCAGCTGAGCGCCAGCAGCACTTCGCTGGCGGTGGCCGGCGGGATCGGACGGTCGGTGAAGGTGCGCCACTTTTCGTGGGTGAGCAGCATTACGAAGATGCTCTCGCTCCACACCATGCAGGCGGCGGTGTCGTCGGTGAACTGCGGATTGTTTTCAAACCCCAGCGCTTGATAGAACGACATGGAGGCGGCGAGATCGGCGACGGGCAGATTGACGAAAATCATTCGGGACATGGTTCGGTTCCTTCTCGGCATCGAAAGGTGCCCCGCGGGGGGGGCGTCGGAAACGGGTCGAACGACACGCCCCCGATTTCGACATTCGTCATGCCTTCCGGGAAGCCCGTTTTTTCGCGGACGTTTCTTTCCGGCGTTCGCCAATTACCCCCGCGCCCGCCAGCCCCATCAACCGGCGAAACTTCGGACATTCCAGATGACTGGGCGCCGGGCAGGCCGCGGCGTGGCGCAGCCCGTCCCGCATCGCGGTCATCTGTTTGATGGATTGATCCAGTTCGTCGGCTTTTTCCGCCAGGCGTTGCCGCTCGATGCGTGGGCGGCCGTCGGCACCGAACATGGCGGCGATTTCGTCCAGGGAGAAGCCGGCGGCGCGGCCCAGCGCGATCAGCGCAAGCTGCTCCAGCACGCCGGCGGCGAACACCCGGTGCAGCCCGCGCCGGCCCACGGAGGCGATCAGCCCTTTCTGTTCATAGAAACGCAGTGTGGACGCGGGCAGGCCGGATCGGCGCACCACTTCGGAGATATCCATAGTCCTTGACCTCAAGTCGACTTTAAGTAGCAAGCTGTATTCATCGTCCAACGAAGACATCGACTGGAAGACATCATGACTCTGTTCGCGCTTAGCTGTTTTATCGGGGTGGGGGCCACCGCAATAATGGATCTGTGGGGGCTGCTTCGCAAATTCATATTCGGCGCCAAAGCACCTGACTACAGGCTGGTCGGCCGCTGGATCGGGCACATGCCGCAAGGTCGCTTCCGGCACGACGCCATCGCCGCCGCGCCGGCGAAACGGGGGGAGCGCCTGATCGGCTGGGCGGCACACTACGCCACCGGCATCGCCTTTTCCGGGCTCCTGGTCGCCCTGTTTGGCGCTGAATGGACGACACGCCCCACACCCGGCCCGGCACTCGCCGTGGGCATCGGCACAGTCGTCGCGCCGTTCTTTCTGATGCAGCCCGCCCTGGGTGCTGGCATCGCTGCATCCAGAGCGCCCAACCCCACCGCCGCACGCCTGCAGAGCCTGATCACCCACGCGGTGTTTGGTGCAGGATTGTATGTCTCAGCCCGCGCGGCGCAGTGGCTTTTGTAATGGCATTACCGGTCACATCGCGGATGGCGACCCCGGAATCATAAAAGACGTCATCAATAATGATAACGACAGGAAATCACGGTAATGGCGGTATCTTCCACCGCGTAGACCAAGCGGTTGGTCTCGTCGATCCGGCGGGACCAGAAGCCGGCCAGATTTTCCTTCAGAGGCTCGGGCTTGCCGATGCCCTCGAAAGGAGACCGCTTTACCTCGGCGATCAGCTTATTGATGCGTCGTAGCGTCTTCTTGTCCTGGCCTTGCCAATAGACGTAATCCGCCCAGGCTTCGTCGGTCCAACAGAGTAAGCGGCTAGTCATCCATCAGCTCGCGCTCGGAGGTCTTGCCTGCTTTGTACTGAGCGATGGACTGGCTGAGGTGTTCGGCATTCGCCGGCGAACGCAGCAGGTGTACGGTTTCCATCAGGCTGTCGTAGTAGTCCAGCGACATGACCACCGCGTCTTCGGCATCACGGCGGGTAATGACCGTGGTGTCCGCGTCATTCGTCACGCCATCAAGCACGGCTTTTAAGCTGTTGCGCGCCTCGGTAAAGGAAATAATCTTCATGGGGGTCTCCGCCATGTACAGTAAGTGGTACAAGTATAAGTCGGCGGCATAAGTTGTACAACATACAGGACAGGTCTATTTCACCCTGCCCTTCGCAATACTGTGCAACATTTGCACAAAATTGCCCTCTTCCCAAACACCGTCGACCTGAGTTAACGTGAACACCTGTACACAAACAACAGAATAACAGCGAGCACAGGAGCCCAGGCAATGACCCAGGCGCAGGAACCGAAACCACAGAAAAGCTGGCTGGCCAGGCTGGCGGCGATCACCGATATGTTCGCCTACCCGCTGCGGACCTCCCATTACGTGGAGCTGGTGAACCCGCTGTGGACCACCCACCGTATGCACGCGCGAGTGGTGGACGTGTGGGATGAAACCAAGGATTGCCGCACCATCACGCTGCAGCCCGGTGCCAACTGGCGGCTGCACCGCCCGGGCCAGCACATCCGTGTGGGCATTCCGGTGGACGGCCGGCACTACACCCGCACCTACACGATTTCATCGCCGCCGGAGCGTGACGACGGCCGCTTCACCATCACCGTGAAGAAGATCGACGGCGGCCGCCTGTCGCACCACATCGTACGCAACCTGAAGGTCGGCGACTTTATTCCGGTGGGCCTGCCCCAGGGCGATTTCTACCTGCCGGACGCCTCGCCGATCCAGCCGCTGTTCATTACCGCCGGCAGCGGCATTACGCCGGCCCGGAGCATGCTGCACAGCCTGATCGAGCAGCAGCGCCTGCCGGACACGGTGCACATCCATTACGCGCCGCATGAGTTCGATACTATTTTTGGCAAGGAGCTGCGCAAGCTCAACGCCCAGCAGCGTCATTATCACCTGCACGAAATTCACACCCAGAAAGTAGAGGACAACGCCGCCTACTTCAGCCGTGAGAAGCTGGAACAGATCTGTCCGGACTGGCGCGAGCGCGACTGCTACGCCTGTGGCCCGCCGGGCCTGCTGGCCGCCCTAGAGGAGACCTGGGAAGAGGCCGGCCTGTCCAACCGCCTGCACATCGAACGGTTCCGCGCCGAGCTGGCGCCGATCCCCGACGATGCGGTGGGCGGCAAGGTGCGCTTCGCGCAGAGCGAGCTGGACGTGGACGCGGACGGCCAGACCAACCTGCTGCGCATCGCCGAGGACGCCGGGCTCAACCCGCCCCACGGCTGCCGCATGGGCATCTGCCACACCTGCAACACGACATTGAAATCCGGCTGCGTGCGCGACCTGCGCAACGGCGAATACATCAACGAGCCCGGCTCGATCGTGCAGGTTTGCGTGTGCGCGACCGCCGGCGACTGCGAACTGGACATCTAGGGAGACCATTATGAGTAAGCGACAAGGTTTACCCGTGGATCTCACGGAAGAACAAATCGACGAATTCGGCCGCGAGATGGACGCCATCTATTACGAGACCCTGGAATCCCGGGGTGAGAAAGACCGGCTCTATATTCTGCGGCTGATCCGAATCCAGCGCAGCATGGCGCTGTTCGGCCGGCTCACCATTTACGGCAGTCTGTTTCTGCTGCCGGCCTGGCCGCACGCGCTGGCCGGCTGGGGCACCACCCTGATCGTGATGGCGCTGGGCGTGATCCTACTCGGCCTGGCGAAGATTCTGGAAAACATGGAGATCGCCCACAACGTGCTGCACGCCCAGTGGGACTGGATGAAAGACCCGGAGATCCAGTCCAACACCTGGGAGTGGGACACCATGAGCCCCTCCGACCGCTGGATGCATTCGCACAACGTGGTGCACCACACCTGGACCAATGTGCTTGAGAAAGACCTGGACGTGGGCTACGGCATCATGCGAGTGACACCTCTGCAGCCCTGGAAGCCCGCCTACCTGCTGCAGCCGGTCTACTTCGTGACGTTGATGTTGTTCTTCGAGGAAGGCGTGGCCCTGCACGAACAGGCGTTGATCGACGTGGCCGAGCGCAAGAAAAAGCCCAAGGACATCCTGCCGCTGATGAAACACATCGGCCAGAAAATCTGGGGCCAGGTGCGCAAGGACTACATTATGTGGCCGGGGCTTGCGGCGCTGGTGTCGATCCCGATTTCGTTCTTCGTGCCGGAATCCCCGCTCACCGTGTTCCTGCTGGTGGCCGGCGCCAACTTCGTGGCCAACATCATGCGCAACATCTGGGCGTTCGTGATTATTTTCTGCGGACACTTCCCCGCCGACGTCTACAACTTCACCGAGGAACAGGTGGAAGGCGAATCCCGCGGCCAGTGGTACATCCGCCAGCTGCTCGGCTCAGCCAACATCACCGGCGGCCCGCTGTTCCATGTGATGTCCGGCAACCTGAGCCACCAGATCGAACATCACCTGTTCCCGGACCTGTGCAGCAATCGCTACCCGGAAGTGGCGCCGCGCGTCAAAGCGCTCGCCGACCGCTACGGCCTGCCGTACAACTCCGCGCCGTTGTGGCGGCAGTTCGGCACCACCTGGCTGAAGAACCTGCGGCTGGCGTTCCCGGGCGGCACTCTGCCGCCGGAACCGGCGCGGGCGTAACCGGCGGGCGGCGCTCGCCGCCTTTCGGGGAAGGTAAAATCAAGTATGGCCCGATGGACAGCAATGCCTCGGGCCGCGCATTCTCGTTGCCCCAGTCATACGGAAATGACCCTGGTATGCAGCGCATTGCCATTATCGGCACCGGGCCCACCGGCCTCTATACCCTTGCCGCCCTGATCGACGGCCAGCAGTCGCTGGCGATCACCCTTTATGAGACCGGTGACCAGGCGGGCGTCGGCATGCCCTACGACGAGCACGCCAATCACCGGGCCATGCTCGCCAACATCGCCAGCATCGAAATCCCGCCGCTGACCTGTACCTATCTGCAGTGGCTGCGCGAGCAAACCGCCGGCTTCCTGGCCAGCTATGGAGTGGACAAAGAAACGCTGCATGACCGGCAGTTTCTACCGCGCGTGCTGCTCGGCCATTATTTCCGCGCCCAGTTCCTGGCGCTGGTGGCGAAGGCCCCGGATCGCGGCCACCGGGTAATCGTGTTCGAAAGCTGCCACGTCACGGATTTGCAGGCAGGTGACAAAGACCTGAGTCTGTGGACCGCACGCCACGCCGAGCCGGCCCACTTCGACCGCGTGGTGATCGCCACCGGCCATGTCTGGCCCTCCACGGCGGAGGGCGGCCCCGGCTACTTCCCCAGCCCTTGGAGCGGCCTGATCGGCACCGCCATTCCGGCCGGCGCGGTGGGCGTGCTGGGCACCTCGCTCAGCGGCATCGACGCGGCCATGGCGGTGGCGGTGCAACACGGCTGCTTTCAGGAGCAGTCCGACGCCCCGGATAGCCCGCTTCGCTTCGAACTGAACGGGGACAGCACGGACCTGTGCATCACCTTGATGTCCCGGTCCGGCCTGCTGCCCGAGGCGGATTTCTATTGTCCGATTCCCCACCAGCCGCTGCGCATCGCCACGCCAGAAAGCATCATCAGGGAAATCGATGCCGGCGCCGAAGGCTTACTGGATCGCGTGTTCACCCTGATGGCCCGGGAAATCCGCGATGCGGACCCGCGATGGAGCGACGGCATCGCCCTGGAAGAACAGAACGCCGACACCTTCGCGGACGCCTATTTCGCCAACCGCGCCGAGCGCAATCCGTTCCGCTGGGCGCAGCGCAATCTGCTGGAAGTGGAGCGTAACAAACGCGACCGGCACACCGTGCCCTGGCGCTACGCGCTGCTGCGCCTGCATGAGGTGGTGGAGGACATCGCGCCGCATCTCAACGAGCACGACCGGGAACGTTTCAACACCGGCCTGCGCCGGGTCTTTATCGATAATTACGCGGCGGTGCCGCCGGAATCGATCCGTCGGGTGCTGGCATTGCGCGCCGCCGGCGTGATCGATGTGCTGGCAATGGGCCAGGCGTATCAAATGGACATCGGTGATCACGGCACCGTGATTAAAACGGCCGAAGGTGAGCACCGCTTTCAGGTGTTTATCGACGCCCGCGGGCAGAAGGCCCTGGACCTCACCGACCTGCCCTTCCCCCGGCTGCGGGATCAGTTGCTGGCGCACAGCGGCGAACTGCCGCCGGTGGGCGACAACTACACGCTGATGGTGCCGGAGATCGGCGGCCATCGTATCGCGCTCGCGGCACTGCCGTTTCTAATGCACGACCGCCCCTTCGTGCAGGGCATCGCGGTGTGCGCGGAAATCGGTGCCACCATCGGCGGCTCGATTCATCGCGCGGCGCAACGCCGCCGCCCCTGGTTAGCCGGCTACGACGACGAGCATTGAGACACCGGTTTACGGGTTCAGGACCTGGTCCTCGGTGAGGTTCTCGGTGTCCTCCGCGAACGAAAAGAACGAGGGTTTCCGGTCGATAAAAATCTGCCCGGACAGCGTCCAGGCGTCGCTGTCTTCCAGCAGCCCCACCGGCAGGGCGTAGTGGTTTTCTTCGATGTAACGAAAGAAGAGATGCGTCCCGCAGTGCTTGCAGAAACCGCGTTCGGCAAACGTCGACGATTGGAACCGGGCGATGTGCTCCTTGCCCTGGAAGGTGACGGCCTGCTCGCACTCGGCGGCGAACATGGGGCCGCCGCCCCACTGGCGGCACATTTTGCAGTGGCAGAGGACCACCTTATCGCTGATCGGCTTAGCGATAACGCCTACCGCGCCGCAGAGGCAGGCGCCGCGATGTTCGGTTCTGGAATCCATACTCCTCTCCTGGCCGGGTTTACGGGACCTAGCTGAACAGCAGGAAGGCGCTCAGCGCCAGGGACGCGCCGGAAACCACCAGCGCGACGGCAAGCGCCAGCCTGTACTTGGCGAACCGGACCTCCGACTCTCTGGCCGCCATTTCCATGCCGTCCAGGGCCTGCTGGAGTTTGTCCGCCAGCACCTGTACGGCCTCCGCGTTGTGGGTGGCCGCTTCCTGCAGTTCCTGGATTTGCTTGGCCACCACCGGGTCGGCCTGGCCGGTTTCGGCGCCACGGGACGTGAATGCGGGTATCGCGATCGTGGCAATCTGGGCCACGTAGGGCGCGACGGCTTTGAGGATTGGAATCAGTGGCGCTGCCATAGTTATCTCTCCGCTCGGGCCGCACGGGCGGCGTGCAGCTTCTTGTAGCTTTCGATCAGGCGCTGGTGTTTTTCCAGGCCGTCGAGGCGGCTGTTGGTGGGCGTGAGGCCGTGGAAGCGGACGCTGCCGTCCACCGAGCCGACCACCGCGTCCATGGTGTCGTCGCCGTACATCCGGCGCAGGTTGCGCAGGTAGTCGTCCAGCTCCAGCTCGTCGTCCAGGATAATTTCCAGCACCGCGCTCACGGCGCGGTAGAACAAATTGCGCTCGACGGTGTTGTCGTTGAATTGCAGGAAAGCTTCCACCCGCTCCAGGGCTTCCTCGTGCTGGCCCAGGGCCAGATTAATCAGCAGCTTTAGCTCCAGCACGGTGAGCTGGCCCCAGACGGTGTTCTCGTCGAACTCGACGCCGATCAGCGTGATGATGTCGGTGTAGTCGTCGATCTGGCTTTCTTCCAGGTGCTCCACCAGATCGGCCAGCTGGTCGCCGTCGAGGGCGTGCAGGTTGAGGATGTCTTCGCGGTAATCCAGCGCCTTGTTGGTGTTGTCCCACACCAGGTCTTCCACCGGGTACACCTCGGAATAGCCGGGCACCAGGATGCGGCACACCGGCGCGCCCAGGTCCTCGTGTACGGCCATGTAGACCTCTTTGCCCAGGTCTTCGAGAATGCCGAACAGGTTCTCCGCTTCTTCGGCGGTGCTGCCGGAAAAATCCCATTCGTGGAAATCGTAATCGGCGTTGTCGCTGAAGAAGCGCCAGGACACCACGCCGGTGGAATCGATAAAGTGCTCCACGAAATTATTAGGCTCGCTCACCGCCAGACTGTTAAAGGTGGGCAAGGGCACGTCGTTCAGATTCTCGAAGCTGCGCCCCTGCAGCAGCTCGGTGAGGCTGCGCTCCAACGCCACCGCCAGGCTCGGGTGCGCGCCGAACGACACGAACACGCCGCCGGTGCGCGGATTCATCAGCGCCACGCAGGCCACCGGGAATTGCCCGCCCAGGGACGCGTCCTTCACCAGCACCGGGAAGCCCTGAGCTTCCAGCGCCTCGACGCCTTCCACCAGATTCGGGTACTGCGCCAGCACCGCTTCCGGCACGTCCGGCAGCGCCAGCTCTTCCTCGATGATCTGCTTCTTCACCGCGCGCTCGAAGATCTCCGACAGGCACTGCACCTGCGCTTCCGCCAGCGTGTTGCCCGCGCTCATGCCGTTACTAAGGTAAAGATTCTCGATCAGGTTGGACGGGAACCACACCGTCTCGCCGTCGGAACGGCGCTCAAACGGCAGCGAGCAGATGCCGCGCGCCTCGTTGCCGGAATTGGTGTCGATCAGGTTGGAGCCGCCCAGCTCGCCCTCCGGATCAAAGATGGCCAGGCAATGCTCGTCCAGAATCTCTTCCGGCAATTCGTCGTCCGGCCCGGGCAGGAACCACTGCTCGTTGGGGTAATGCACGAAGGCGCTGTTGGCGATCTCTTCGCCGAAGTGCTGGTCGTTGTAGAAGAAGTTGCAGCTCAGCCGCTCAATGAACTCGCCCAGCGCCGAGCACAGCGCGCTCTCCTTAGTGGCGCCCTTGCCGTTGGTGAAGCACATCGGCGAGGCGGCGTCGCGAATATGCAGCGACCACACGTGCGGCACGATATTGCGCCAGGAGGCGATCTCGATCTTCATGCCCAGGTCCGCCAGGATGCCGGACATGGTGGCGATGGTTTCCTCCAGAGGCCGGTCCTTGCCCTCGATATAGGTGCGCGCCTCGCCGTCGATGCCGGCCATTAGCAGCGCCTGGGCGTCTTCGTCGAGGTTCTCCACCGTCTCAATCTCGAACTCCGGCCCGGTCTGCACCACCTTCTTCACCGTGCAGCGGTCGATGGAACGCAGGATGCCCTGGCGGTCCTTGTCGGAGATGTCCTCCGGCAGCTCCACCTGAATCTTGAAGATCTGGTTGTAGCGGTTCTCCGGGTCGACGATGTTGTTTTGCGACAGCCGGATATTGTCCGTGGGAATGTCCCGCGCCTTGCAGTACACCCGCACGAAATAGGCCGCGCACAACGCCGACGACGCCAGGAAGTAATCGAACGGGCTGGGCGCCGAGCCGTCGCCTTTGTAGCGGATCGGCTGGTCGGTGACCACGGTGAAGTCGTCGAACTTGGCTTCGAGGCGGAGGTTGTCGAGGAAATTGACGTTGATTTGCATGGGGAGCAGCCGGCTGACGGGTGGATGGGGGCTGGGGCATTATCCCGCAGGTAGCGCGCGACGCAAGGCCCGCCGCCACCACCCCCGATTAGGGTATGGCAAACCTGAGCGCCCCGACCGATAATGCCGGATGGCACAAAAATACTCATAACATTTTCTCGGGGGATCACCGTGACACCTAAATACAGCCTGTTAATCGGGGCACTATTACTGGCCGGCAGCGGCGCGGCTACGGCCGATCAAGTCATTGCCGACAACCTTATTGGGAAAGGGTCGGCCTGTTTGGGGAGCGGCTGTGAAGAGGGCGAGGCGATAGAATACGACACCCTCCGCCTGAAAAGTGACGCACCGCAACTGCTGTTCCAGGACACCAGCATCAGTGCCGCTTTCCCTACGGTGGACTGGCGCATCGGCGTCACCGACGGCGCCTCGTCTCTGCCCGCCGCCCTGTTCATCATGAACGTGGACAGCGGTACCAGGGTATTGCAGATCAGCCCGGACGGAGATCTGGCCCTGGGTGCGGGCGCCGAACCGGCGGCGGGCGCCATCTCGGTGGGGGCCCCAGGCCACACGCGGCGCATCACCCAGGTCGCCGATGGCATCGACGACACCGATGCCGTCACCCTTGGCCAGTTCGACGACTACAAAGCCTCCGTGGACACCACCGATGTGGATCAACGCATCCAGGCCCTGGAACAGCGTATCGCCGATCTCTCCGCCCGCATCGGCGACCTCGCGCAATGAGGTACTTCATCCTTCTACTCAGTCTTCTGCCCGTGCTGGTGCGCGCGGATACGGTCTATACCGAACACCTGACGGTGCAAGGCAATACCTGTATCGGGTTCGACTGCACCAACGGCCAGTCCTTCTCCGTGTCCCCACTGGAGCTCAAAGAAAACAACCTTCGCCTGCGCCTCCAGGACACAGGCTCACCCACCGAAACCGTGACCGTTCGCCGCGCCGATTATTATCTCTCTTCGGATCTGATGGGTGACAGCTGGAACCTGAACGCCAATGAAGTCGGCAACGGCGGTACAGACTACTTCGGCATCGAACAAGCCACGGATGACGTTGTACTGCGCCTCAGTGACGGTACCGCCGTGAACTACACCTGCTATCGCACCGGCACGACGATTCCAATCAGCGGCGAGGCATTCAAGGACCAGATGGAGGTCACGGTCGACGGCACAATTCCAGAAGGCGTTCCCTGGGAAGACCCGTACTGCGCCACGGTTTCAGAACCGGTGGTTCGCAACGGCCTTCGCTTCACTGTCGGCTCCACGGACCTCAACGGCGGCGTCGCGTTGGGTTTCGGTGCGCAAGCCCAGGACGCGACCGTGAATGTCGGCAATGGCAGCACCCTGCGCCGCCTGGTGCACTTGGCCGAAGCGCTTGAAGCCATCGACGTGCTGACCGTGGCCCAGATGGACGCCTACGGGGACCAGAATGCGCTGATCGACGAACTGAATGGAAAATTGGATCGCATGGAACGGGCAGTCGAAGCACTGGAGAATCCCGCACGCAGCAGTGGGGGCAGCCTGCCAGCCACTCTGGTGATCGCACTCGGCCTGCTGCTCGCGCCACGTCTTCGTAAACGCCTCGAGCCCCACGGCAACGCGAATTATCAAAGATCATAAAATCCGGCGCCGATTCGGCGCCACTCCCTCCCTACCCCTTTGCATCCGATAGCCAAGGCGCGTATCAGATAGGACATCAACACGTCAGTTGCCCCGGAAAGCGAGAGACATGTCATGGCTGACAAAGACGTAACGCCCCCGCGCCCCATTCATCCGCTGCACGCCATCCTGCTGGCCTTCCCGCTGCCCTTGTTCCTGGGCGCGCTGCTCAGCGACATCGCCTACGACGCCAGCTACCAGGTGCAATGGACCAACTTCGCCTCCTGGCTGATCACCGGCGCCCTGCTGGTGGGCGGGCTCGCCCTGCTGTGGGCGCTGATCGAATGGGCCCTCAGCAGGCCGGCACGCACCGCCCGGCACGCGGTGTACGCCATCGTGCTGCTGGTGATGTGCGGGGTCGGCTTTATCAACGCGCTGGTGCACGCCAAGGACGCCTGGGCGGCGATGCCCGCCGGGCTCTGGCTGTCGCTGGCCGCCACGCTGCTGGCGCTGGTGGCGAGCTGGATCGGTTATTCAGGACTGCGGACCGGAGGAGTCAGTCATGCGAAATAAGACGATGCGAGCCAACACCCTGGGCGCCGCGCTCTCCGCTTCCCTCCTGCTGACCCTGACTGCCTGCGGCGGCGATACCGGATCCGTGGAGCCCGCCTCACAGCATGGCGCCAACCCGGAACTGCCCGAGCCGAAGCGCGGCCTGCTGCCCAACATGAACATCTCCGCCCCGGCGGCCTGGGGCGACGACAAACCCACGGTGCCGGACGGCTACCGCATCGACGCCATCGCCACGGACCTGAAGATTCCGCGCCAGATGCTGTTGCTGCCCAACGGCGACATCCTGGTGGCGGAAGGCTCCGGCGGCGGCAACGCGCCCGCGCTACGGCCCAAGGACGTGCTCGCCGGCTACATCAAAAAACAAGGCACGGCCTCGGTAAAACCCGGCAATCGGTTGACCCTGCTGCGCGACGCCGACGGCGACGGCCGCTACGAGAAACGCGGCGTGTTCGCGGACAACCTCAACGCGCCCTATGGCCTGGCCCTGATCGACGACACGCTTTACGTGGCCAACCAGGACGCCCTGGTGCGCTTCGACTACGAGGAAGGCCAGACCCAGGCCAGCGGCCCGCCGAAGAAAGTGGTCGACCTGCCGGCCAAGATCAACCACCACTGGACCAAGGCGATGACCGCCGGCCCGGACGGTGAGTTTCTGTATGTGGGCATCGGCTCCAACAGCAACATCGGCGAACGCGGCATGGACGTGGAAGAAGACCGCGCCATGGTCTGGCAAATCGACGCGCAAAGCGGCCGGCACAAGCCCTACGCCAGCGGCCTGCGCAACCCCACCGCCTTCGCCATCCACCCGGACACCGACCAGCTCTGGGCTGTGGTCAACGAGCGCGACGAACTGGGCCCCAACCTGGTGCCGGACTACCTGACGTCGGTCCAGGAAGGTGCCTTCTACGGCTGGCCCTACAGCTACTGGGGCCAGAACGTGGACACCCGCGTCAAACCGCCGAAACCGGAGAAAGTCGAAAGCGCCATCAAACCGGACTACGCGCTCGGCTCCCATGTGGCCGCGCTGGGCGTGGACTTCTCTGATGGAAGCCTGGCCGGACAGTTCGCCGAAGGCGCCTTCGTCGGCCTGCACGGCAGCTGGAACCGCAGCGATCCGGTGGGCTACAAAGTGGTATTCGTGCCGTTCCGCAACGGCCAGCCCGCCGGCGAGCCCATCGACTTCGCCACCGGCTTCCTCGGCGACGACGGCAAGGCCCGCGGCCGGCCCGTGGGCGTCACCGTGGACCCGGAAGGCGCGGTGATCATCGCCGATGATTTGTCGAATACGATCTGGCGGGTCACCCCAACCGAACAGAACTAGAGATCAAACCAAGATAGCAGCCACTCGTAGCTGAGCTGGCTGATACCGAACGTCGCGCGCAGTTCCGCGCCGGCGTTCGCGTACAGCAGCCAGCCCAGCACCCCCAGGTTGGCGGCCACGGCCAGGTAAAACACCACCTGGAACTCCGCCTTGCGGGTCTTATGGCGAAATACTCGTTGCGCCAGCAAAGCTCCGGGCCAGCCGCCCAGCAGCTCGAAAAGGTGCAGCCGCGCTTCCGAAGTGCGCCAGCCGTCGCGCGTGGCCGCCCGCTTATCCAGGCCATACAGCAAAAAGCTGATCGCGCTCAGCAGCGCATAGACGCCGCCAATCCGTATTGCTTCAGGCCGGGGAACAACGAACGCCAAACCGGCGGAGAACAAACCAATGACCAACAGCGCGGGAAGCACACCCCGTCGCTGCCCGCTTGCCCGCCGCCGGCTGACCGCAAAGCGGACATCCTCCGCGCGAGGTCGCTGCTTGTCGTCGCGCGCCAGCCGGTAGGTCAAAGAGCGATTGAGCGCGGGCCGGTCCTGACCGCGCGCAAACGCGGAGATGTGCACGAACACGGTCTCTTCGCCGCCCGCCGGCGTGATAAAGCCGAAGCCGCGCTCATCGTTCCACTTGGTTAAAATTCCCTTTTGCTTCATTGTTTTTATTCCACAGGCTTCTAGGGGGCGGCGGCGAAGCCCGCGAACAACACCAGGAAGCCGCCGATCTCCGCGACCACCAACGCCCACATAAAAGTGGTCATGGTCCAAGCGGGTAGGATTCCAGCGCCGAACGAGTGCGGCTTCTGCAGCTGGTTGCGGGTGTCCTGAAGCGCGCCGTGCAGAATATAGCTGCCCACCGCCAATGCGAAGAACAGCACCGACGCCAGCACCCCCAGCACATTGACCCACTCCGGCCAGACACTGAGCGTCGCGAAGCGCTCCAGCACCAAACACGCAAACGCATACATCAGGCTGGCCCGGTGGGCGGTATCCACGTAGTAATGCGCCCGGGCCTTGTCACGGTCTCTGATCTGAACGTACTTCCACACCCCGGTCAGCAGGCCGGTAAGAAAGAAAAGTCCGCAACTCCATAACGCCAATGTGCTCGCGGCCATGGCACCCCCTTGTTGGTCATTTAAGTCCGGACTATGGCAACCGGCGCCGCTTCAACAACGGTCCAGCACCTTCCCTTGGGCGGCGGACTCCATGGCCTCCAATGTTTGCTGCCACCGCGCTTGCTCACACAGGTTCAGAAACATGGGCTAAACGCGCTCGTCGTGTATCTCGTACGGTCGCAGTAACTGGCTGCTCCGCCGCACGGTCAACACATCAATCTGTTCTTTGACGCTATAGATAACCCGATACTGGCCCACGATCACCTCCCGGATTCGGCGGGCACCCACCTCGGGAATCACGCGCCCGCTCTCAGGAAAATCCGTCAACCGTTCCACATCGGAAAATAACCGATGCGCCCAATCGGCGGCGGCCACCGGGTTGTCTTCCGCGATGTACGAGACAATATCCTCAACGCGCGCCAAGGCAAGCGGCGACCAGACGATTTTCATTCTGAGAACCGGGCCAGGACCCGCGCCTTCGCATCCTCGTGGGAGACGCCGTCGCCCGCAGCGATCTGATCTTCGGCTTGGTAGAGGTCTTCGAGCATCTCCAAACGCGCCTGCATTTGCTCGTATTCATGAACACCCACCAAAATCGCGACTCCGCGCCCACGCTGGGTCAGCACCATGGGGCGCCCGGTCTCGTGGATTTGCTTAACGAATGTGGCCACACCCGCCCGGAATTCGGACAGAGGGCGGATATCTTCATCGACGCGGACTCGTGACATAGCCATCTCCATGTACATTTAGGCGTACACTTAAATGTACTTATCGAGCCACTGGATGTCCACATACACTAAGCCCCTTTTCCTGGTCCGCAACCGGTGTGACGCGCTCAAAAGCGGACGATTCTGAGCACGTCGGCCTCGTCCTGCTCATTTTTCGGGGATGTTGAGCAGCACGAGTTGCGCCCTCTTACGACTTAATTGATAATCACTCTCAATTATAACAGTGATATCGAACCCTATGTCCGGCGCCGCCACCGACAGCCAGCCCCTGCTGCCCGGTTCCCAACGGGAACTGGGCGAGCTGTATGCGGCGCACCACGGCTGGCTGACGCACTGGCTGCACGGGCGGCTGCGCTGCCCGCAGGACGCGGCGGACCTGAGCCAGGACACCTTTTTGCGGCTGATTCTGGGCGAGCAGTCGCTGGAGGCGCTGCGCGATCCGCGCGCCTATCTGATGGTCATCGCCAGCCGGCTGATGATCAACCGCCACCACCGCCGACAGGTGGAAGAGGAAGCCCTGCGCCAGGTGGCGATTCTGGTGGAAACCCGCGACCAGCGCGGCCCGGCGGAGATTGCCGCAGCCCGCGATCTGCTGGTGACGGTGCTCAAGCTGCTGGTGGACGAGCTGCCCGAGAAGCCCCGCCGCGCCTTCCTGATGGCACGCCTTGAAGGCCTCACCTACCGGCAGATCGCGCGCCGGCTGTCGGTGTCCGAAAGCAGCGTTAAACAGTACCTGGCCAAGGCGTTCGCCCACTGCCACGCGCGCCTCTACGACAGCCTGGCGGACGCGCCATGTCTGAGCTGAACCGCATCCGTCAGCAGGCCGCCGAATGGGTGGTCGCCCTGCAGACCGCCGGCGCCGACGAGCGCCCCCACCTGCAGGCGGAGTGCGACACCTGGCAGGCCAAGGACCCGCGCCGCCGCCAGGTGCTCGAGCAGATCCAACGCATGTGGCAAGCCACCGAGCCGGCCCAGGCCCGGCGCCGTCAGCGCCGCCGGCAATTCACCGGCCTGGGCGCCGTGCTGCTCGCGGCCCTGCTCGGCGCGCAACTGCCCTGGGCCTACTGGACCGCCGACCACCGCACCGCCGCCGGCGAGATCCGCACCCTCACCCTGCCCGACGGCAGCCAGGTGGTGCTCAACAGCCACAGCGCCATCGACCTGGACTACAGCGACGCCACCCGCACCGTGGAGCTGGTGCGCGGCGAGCTGCTCGCCACCGTGGCCAAGACCCCGGACCGGCCCTTCCGCGTCATCACCCGCGATCTCACCGCCACCGCCCTGGGCACCGAATACAGCGTGCGCCTGGAAGACGGCTTCACCCGGGTGGCGGTGCAGGAATCCAAGGTGTCGGTCACGCCCCGCCACGGCGGCGAAGGCCTGGAACTCACCGCCGGCCAACAGGCGGACCTCAATGGCGACGGCGTCCTCGCCCGCGACGCCACCCCAAGCCAGCGCCCGGACTGGGCCGACGGCCGCCTGGCATTCAGCAACACGCCCCTCACGGAAGTGGTCGACCGCCTGGCCCACCACCGCCCCGGCCTGCTGACCCTGGACGACGCCCTCGCCAACAGCCCGCGCCGATTTACCGGCGTCCTCCCCGCCGACGACAGCGACGCCGCCCTGACCCTGCTTGCGGACACACTCAACCTGGAGGTGCGTTACCTCACCCCCTGGTACGTCACCGTCCGGCCCCGATAGAAACTTGTGGGAGCGAGCCTGCTCGCGAAAGGGTGGCGCTAGCCACCCGGCAGGATCCCAGAGCCCTCTCTAACAGCGGCACCAACAAAGTCTCTGGAATCCTGCCGGCAAGCAGAGCTTGCCTTTCGCGGGCTGGGCCCGCTCCCACAAAAAAATTTCGCGGCGAGACTGCCCGATTGGCTCCCCTGCTTTGTCTTCATAGGTAAGACACGCGAAAACAACACCGCGAACCCACGCTGGAGCCAAAGAATGAACACCAGAACCACCGCGCCCAAGGCGCTTTTGCTGCTCGGCTTGCTGACCCCGTTACTGCTCACACAACCGGCCCTGGCCCAAACCCAGGCGACTCAAACCATCAACCTGCCCGCCCAGCCGCTGGACCAGGCGGTGATCGACCTGGCCCGGCGGACCGGGCTGGCGATCGGCGGCGACGCCTCGCTGCTGGACGGCAAGCAGGCACCGGCGCTGAGCGGCGATTACACGCCGGAGCAAGCCCTGCGCGCGCTGCTGGCCGGCAGCGGCGTCACCGCCGTACGGGTGGACAGCGGCTACCGGCTGGAAGCGGCGCCGGAACCCGACGGCAACACCCTGGAAGCGGTGTCCGTCTACGGCCGCCAGAAGAACGACACCGTGGAAGCCATCCCCCAGAGCGTGAGCGTCTACAACCGCGAAAACTTCGCGCTGGCCCAGGCCGACACCGTCGGCGACGTGGTGCGCCTCACCCCCAGCGCCAACCGCGCCGGCTCCGGCCGCGACATGTTCGCCGACGACTTCCTGATCCGCGGCTTCAACGCGGAGGAATCGGTCAACGGCCTGGGCTTCCGCCAGACCGACCACCCCACCGACCTCGCCAACGTGGAGCGCCTGGAAATCCTCAAGGGCCCGGCCTCGGTGCTGTACGGCCAGATGGAGCCGGGCGGCACCATCAACGTGGTCACCAAGCAGCCGCTGGACTACTACCAGGCGGAAGTGGGCGCCGAATACGGCAGCTACGATTATCACCGCACCACGCTGGACGTGACCGGCCCGCTCAACGACCGGGTCCGCGCGCGCCTCAACCTGGCCCACCAGGACAGCCGCGCCTCGCTGGACTTCTGGGAGTACGAGCGCCTGTTCGTGGCGCCCAACGTCACCGTGGATCTCACCGACACCACCAACCTCACCGTGGAAGGCAGCTACTCCGCCAACGAATGGACCGCCCTGCCCGGCGGCGCCCCGGCGGAAGGCGCCATCGAGCCCAACCCCAACGGCGACTACAGCGACGACTTCAACACCGCCTGGAAAGACGCCACCACCGAGCGGGATTCCCTCTACCTGAATACCCGGCTCACCCAGGCCATCACCGACACCATCGACGCCCGCCTGAGCTACGCCTACACCCGCAACGACCAGACATTCCAGGAATACGCCCCGTTCGGCCTGGGCGCGGACTTCCGCACCCTCGACCGCATCATCTTCGCCAGCGACGACGCCAGGCAGACCGACCACGAAGTGATCCTCGACCTGAGCGGCGAAGCCACCCTGGCCGGCCAGACCCACCGCTTTATCGCCGGCGTGAACTACCGGGAATCCGACAGCACCCGCCCCACCCAGGTGTTCCTGATCGACCCCATCGACCTGTACGAACCGGTCTACGGCCCCATGGATCTCAGCACAAAAGCCCGCGACCGCGGCTTCACCCAGACCGACCGCATCCTCGCCGGCTTCGTCCAGGACCGCATTGCCTTTGCCGAAAAATGGACCCTGCTCGCCGGCCTGCGCTACACCGACGCGGAGCAATCCCAGAAAACCACCGACTTCATGGCCGGCGACACCGTCACCCGCGCCGAACTCGGTGAAACCGCCTGGACCACCCAGCTCGGCCTGGTCTACGACCTCACCGACAGCACCTCGCTCTACACCAGCCGCAACGAAGCCTTCGTGCCCAAACAAGGCACCACCTCCGGCCGTCAGCCCCTGAAAGCCGAGGAAAGCGTGCAATACGAAGCGGGCGTGCGCGTCACCGCCGGCCGCCTCAACATCAACGCCGCCGGCTTCGTCATCGAAAAAGACAACATGCCGATCAGCGACCCGTTCAACGCCGGCTTCCTGGTGGCCCAGGGCCGCGCCCGCTCCCAGGGCGCCGAGCTCACCGTGGACGGCTACGCCACCAGCAACCTCTACCTGAGCGCCGGCTACGGCTACACCGACACCGAAGTGCTGCGCACCGACGACGAGACCCTGGAAGGCAACCGCTTCGTCAACGTGCCCCTGCACACCGCCGCCCTGCAAAGCCGCTACTACCTCAACGCCGTCACCGGCCTGAGCCTGGGCGGCACCGTCGCCTACGTGGACGACCGCCCCGCCAACGCCGACAACAGCGTCACCCTGCCCGCCTACACCCGGGTGGACCTGGGCGCCTACTACGCCGTCACCGACGCCCTGCAACTGGACCTGCTGTTCAACAACGTCACCGAAGAAGAGATTTTCTCCCCCGGCTCGTTCGACGGCGTGATCCGCGAAGAAGGCCGCACCTACTTGGCGCGCGTGAAGTACCTGTTCTGATGGGCCGGCTGCAATGACAGTGCGACAGCGGTTCGTCGTCCTGCACCGCTACGTCGGGCTGGTGATGGCAGGCTTCCTGATCATCGCCGGCCTGACCGGCGCGCTGCTGGTCTGGTATTACGAGCTCGACGCCCTGATCAACCCGCAGTGGCTGCAGGTCGAGCCCCCGGCCGCGCACAGCGAACCGCTCTCGCCCTTCGCCCTGCGCGACCAGGTGGACGCCGCCTACCCGGACGCCAACGTCCACTGGGTGATGCTCGCGCCCCCGGACGCCCACAGCCCGGTGCGCTTCTTCCTCAGCGCCAAACAGGACGCAGCGGCCTTACCCATCGACGAAGTGTTCGTGAACCCCTACAGCGGCCAGATCCTCGGCGGCCGCCTGTGGGGCGACCTGAGCCAGGGCCTCGCCAACCTGATGCCCTTCGTCTACCGCCTGCACCACTCACTGGCCCTGGGCACCATTGGCACCTGGATCTTCGGCCTCATCGCCCTGCTCTGGACCCTGGACTGCTTCGTCGGCGCCTGGCTCACCTTCCCACCGCCACGCCGCCGCGACGCCCGGCACCGCCCCCGCCGCTTCTGGAAACGCTGGGCCAAAGCCTGGCGCCTCCGCTGGCGCGCCGGCGGCCACAAACGCACCTTCGACCTGCACCGCGCCGGCGGCCTCTGGCCCTGGGCCCTGCTGCTCGTCTTCGCCTGGAGCGGCGTCGCCCTCACCCTCTACGACGAAATCTACCGCCCCACCACCGGCCTGTTCCTCAGCTTCCAGGAAGACCCGCTCGACACCGTGCCCACCCGGGCCAACCCCAGCCCACAACCGCCCATCGGCTGGGAACCCGGCTACCACGCCGCCCGCCAACACCTGGAAGCCCTGGCCGAAGACCGCGACCTGCAAATCCACGCCCTGGAACGCTTCGCCTACACCCCACACAAGAACGCCCTCAAACTGATGGCGCGCACCAGCAGCGACGTGAACGAACGATTCGGGGAGACCTGGGTGTACGTGGACGCCACGGACGGCGCCCTGCTGGGCCACTACCTGCCCACCGGGGAAGCGGCGGGGAATACGGTGACCACCTGGCTGACCAGCCTGCATATTGCGGCGGTGGGCGGGGTGGGTTATCGGGTTTTTGCGACAGTGTTGGGGTTAGCGGTGATCGTGTTGAGTGTGACGGGGGTGATGGTCTGGTGGAGAAAGCGAAGAACCGCGCGAGCGACGAAACCAATCACCACGTCCAGGTAGGCAATAGATTAAAAGCCTGTAGGAAAAATGCTTTATCGCCGCTGTTGCGGACTGGACATATTGACAGTGGCGTGAACAGAACTACACTTTGTACAAGGAGCGTCGAAACTCCCACAAGCGGGCCTCACCGCAACCCGAACCAACCGCGGTATTTTTGTGCCTGAAAACCGGCCTGTAAGGGTCGGGAGGTCTGGGGAATACAACACCTTCGGGAAATACCCAGAGCAGTTCTTGTGGCTGTTTCGAACCTCCTGACCACCCATTGCTTTTAATTCGAAATAAGCACAAGGAGCAACACCATGAAACAGCGCAAACTGAAAGTCCGCAAAGGTCATTGGGGCTACACGCTGAAAAGCGAGCCCTACAGCGGCAACCGTATCACTCCGTTCCTTCTTCTCAAAGGCACTTGGCTGGAACAAGCCGGGTTCAACATCAATACGCCTGTATCGGTATCCGTTGAGGATGGTCGGCTTTCGATTATTCGAGATAATACTGGATGAGAACCGCGCCCCGGCCATTGGCCGGGGCCTCCTGTGCTTTGACAAACACGGGGTATGAGATAACGCAACCGCTCACAGGCGAAATTGCGAGCGCAGCGAGTAATTTTGTCCTTGTGTAGCGGCCTGTTAGCTTCTTCATCTATCCGCGCCTTAGTTAACGACACTGATATCCGCTTTCGAAAATAACTCCTGTTGAAGCAGTTCCTCTTTTGCCGCAACCGCGTTGTTTGTATAGAAGAGAATCCGGAGGTTTTCTTCAGCCCTCGAAAAGCAAACATAGGCTAGCTTTTTGCTTCTCCGGAATTGACTTTCTTTTGGCTCGCCAGACGTTCCGGGGGTTAGAAGCTTTGAGAAGCTGTAATTATTCCAAGCAGCCTCTACGTCATCAAATACAACCAGCACATCAGAGTATTCTTCACCCTTCACGCCATGCTGCGTGCTGTATGCAGTATTCTCTTGAATGAAGTCAGAGTACGCTCCAAGCTCTGTTGTTTTCATGGCAAAGAATTTGTCGCAAAGCCAGTCACCCTTCTCAAGCCCATAAGCTTCTTCTTCATACTTTTCAGTTCTAGGATTTCTGTCTAAATGCTCGGCAAGGCGTCCGGGGAGCCTTATGAGCTCTTGTTCTCGGCAATATTCGTATATATCTCTCAACCTACCGTTAGACCAAACCTCATCAAGGTTCGCCACTACATGCTTAGATAGTTCCACCATTTCTTTCAATGACCGATTTCGGTTCTTCCCTCGAACATCGAAGGCCGGGCCAATAGTCCTTAACAGGTCGACAACAAGGCGCTGGTCTCCATTCCGGTAGGCTTCGACGAGAGGCCAAACGGCGGTCACTACCGGCTTAAGCAGAAAGTGCTCTCCCGACTCATAGTCTTCTTGAGCAGCTGCAGATGCATATTTTCCCGTAAACAAGGCATTGAGACATGCAAACCCTAAGCGCCGAGCGATCATCTGACGCGCCAAGAAAAGCCGAATGACGTCATTTCGCCCTTGCCAGCCCCAAGCTTCGACTGCTTGATCCATGCGCTGCAAAGCGCGATCGATCTGGGTTTCGGTGTAGCGCCTTCTAGGAGCTTCTGGGTTTTCCGCTTCAATGAGTGTTATTTTTACACTCCCTTGCCGCCCCTTGTTATCTCCTGCAGGATACTGCGTCACATCTTTTCGAAATGCGTTTAAAAAGGTAATAACACTTTCCGAGCAACGGAAGTTCTCGGTCTTCTCGATAGTTTCTCCACCGGCAGGAGGCTTAAAATCACCAGCTCGTTTTTCGTAAATCTGCTGCCATGGATCTCCAAAGTAACCCACGACTGGAAGCCCATCATCTTCAGTGACAGCATTGAATGCTTCCACAACAACCGGAAATGTATCCTGGGCTTCATCAACGAAAATGAAAGGATACCGAAATCCGAACGCCTTGCGAAAAACTGCTTTGTCCTTCAGTAAGCAGCCTGCAATCTCGATGACGTCGTCATGACTCAGTCTGCCCTCTAGGTAGTTGCTATACACCGCATCGCCGTATCGGAACGCAACCACCTCATCTAGTTTTTCTAGTTCCTCACTGAGTTTTGCTACTTTTTCCCTGGCTTTAAGCGCCGTCTTGCTATTGCCGCCATTATCTTTCTCAGCTGCCTTAGCTATGAGCTGCGGTATGCGTGATTCGCGTAGCGCATTTCGGATATCCTTGGTAAAGGTTTTTATCTCGCCCCACAGGAAGTTGTGAAGTGTTGAGACAACAAAGAGATCGTCGAAACCTAAACGCGTTGAAATAACCGCCACGGCGCGCTTGGTGTATGTAATGCAGGCGACCCGCTGCCCATTTTCTCGAAGTGAAACACCATAGTTGTCACGAACTAAATTAAGTGCATCAATGAGCGATGAAGTCTTCCCAGATCCCGCCCCTGCGATTACGGCGAAGCTTCGCTGCTCATTAAGACATGCAGCCACTTTCTCATCTGCTTCAGTCTGAATCCGTTCCGACATATCAATTACTCGCTAAAGGCTGCTCTTGCTCTACTTTGGCTAGGCGCTGCTCAAGCCAATGCAGCCCCTCATCAATATATCCAGGTGTTAGCCAGTCCACCTCCGAAGCCAACACATCCAGCGCAAAATCGGTTTTCTTGAAGCTTGATGACTTCACTCTCTCGAAGATAGCCTGATAGGATCCTTCCAAATCATCTGGCACATCTATCCCCACGTCCAATGCACTGCCACGCAGCAAAGCGAAATTATCGTACGCAAACGCTTCCTCTATCGTTCGCGGTATCATTGTGAGTGTCTGACCATTTTCCTCGACGTTGATTCCTACTTGGAACGCCACACATCGGTCTTTCATCTCGTCCCGTTTTTGATCTTCGCTGAGGGCTAGTAGTTCCTGCACGGTGTTGACGCCGAAGAACTCTTTCAAAGAAGCATTGGAGGTTAGCGCACTAGGATCATCGCCTCGACACACTGGATGCCTTCCTTCTGGGCCGACGGAATCTAGATCGGTGATAACTAGGTGCGGAATATTGAGGAAACTGAGTAGTCCCTCAAAGCGGTGCGCGTATGCCCCGCCAACCTCTAGGATCGAAAGGTACTTGGTACGTAGCGTAGGTGCTGACTTCTCAACCATTTTGGCAAGCAGTAGCTTTTCTACGGTTCCCTCCACCAAAATTGCCGCATCTGCAAAAAACAAGTCGCAGTGTGACAACTTCAGGTAGCGAAGAAGGAACCGCTTCGCTTCCTCAGAATCGACCTGTCCTCCCTCAAACTCTACCGGACCCGGATCAAAACTACGAAGACTATGCACTCTTGATGCATTAAATGTCCTCACGGCCTGACGGTCTTCACCCTCAAGCTCGCAACGCTCGAAGTAGCGAACCTTTGCAAAATCCACCGCGTCCAAGATATGGGAGGAATGGGTAGATACCACGAACTGCGGCACGAGTTCGGCTTGCTCTGCAGCACATGCAGTATTAGATATAATTTTCCATATATTTTCAATGAACGTCTGCTGAACCTGCGCATGCATATGAACTTCTGGCTCCTCAATGAAGATCAATTGACAGAGCGGCCGATTCTGTTCGGTTCGCATCCACTGCAAATGGAAATGGCTGATCTGAATCGCCATGTATATAAGGTTCTTGAAGCCCAGCCCGTTATATGACTCCGGCAATTCATGCTGACGGGCTTCATCTATATATATCAGGTCAGTATTACCTTGAAGCGCCTCTTCAGGGCTCAATGAAGAAACGATTTTGAGAACTCGATCATTGATGGAAGGCACACCAAGCCCCTTGATAACTTCCATCAGGCCACTAAAGTGCATCTCATAATGGTCGGTGAGTTTCTGGTTATTCTCATCGATCACCTGGTAGGCTGTTTCTTTGGCTTCAGCCTGCTCCAAGTTTTTCTTGTAGAAGGCAGAGAACGCAGTTGATAGGCGGTTGCTTCTGCTAGCTTCATCATCATTTACACTCCGTTGAGCATCGACGAAATCCACCCTCAGCAAGTCCCTGAGCAAGGATTTTCCATCTTTGCTGTCTAGCAGGGTCTCTACGAGTTCTTGGCCCCGGTCATCAAGCGAGTAGTATGAGATTCCGTAGTGTTGCTTCAGGTTTTTATCAATACCCAGAAACTGGGAAAGAGTCCGGGTTCGTTTTCCTTTGTCTTCTGATACTGGGTATGCTGCGGAATACTCCGTGCGCATTTTTTCCGGATCACTCGGCTGGTACTTCAGCCGGATACCAACCTTATCGAGCGCATCCGACAGCTCTGGTAGCAGCGTAAACGCTCGCCCAAACGAGATGTGATTAGGATCAATCGAAAACCAAAGATCCAGCTCAATTGTTGGTAGACCTTCCGCGTCGCCGCCTTCACCAAACGCGTCAAGAGCAGGAACTTTCGAAACCGATAGGTCATGCACCTTGAAGTCTTTCCCTCCAAGAAAACAGCGGAATGCGGCTGTTGCCGACGTCTTTCCGCTGTTATTCGGGCCGACGAAAACAGTTTCATCATCCTCGAATCCGATAGTCACCTGTTCTAAACGACGGAAATTTTTGATTGCGATGCTTGTGATTTTCATAACGTCCTTATTCGATTCACGAGTTTGTCAAACTCTTTAAAGCTAACAATTTATTCACCGACGTTCGTCGTATATCCCCCGACGTATATTCCGGCGCCGTTCCGATGAGGCGCGCGGCAAGGCTCCGCTTATCAATGCCTTACATCTGCCACCGACTTCCCGATCGGTGACCTTTGCGAAAAGTGACGTTTATCTCTCTATCTTATATCTCGCACGTTTAATGTGTAGGTCATTAGACATGTCATACTTTCCAGTTGATGGGCTACCCATAACCTGGAAGGGCAGTAATTTTTCATTTTCCACCACAACGACTTATTTTCTTAAGTTCTTCTCTATCTGCACTTGGCAAAGCGCTGTCTGAGCTTGAAGTTTATGCGCGAAGGCCTTTTCTTTCCCATAGGCGTAACCGACCGCGCCACCAATAAGCGCGCCAACAGCCGCAAAAACAACCTGACCAGTTGCGAGCCCAGCGAAGCCGAGCAATATAACCCCGAGCGCAGTGTAAGACCGAGTTACACTATTGGCTTTGACATACAACCTATCAGCGAACTCTTGTATGATATCTGGGTTATATATTGTTTTCATGGCGCCCCCTCTTTTAAATCTTCTTTTTTTAGTTATCTATTCGGGAAATTTCTTATCAACTTATAGGTAATGCTGCTATTGTCAGCATTCAAAACTTCTATTTGTGCTCCCTTGTAGCCTATTAACCTTGACGCCGAAAGGTCATACTCAACTTCGTTATTGAATGCGGGCCTAGCAGTGTTATTGCTAAACTCTCGGTATCCGATATTTATCTTGCTTCCTACACGACCGCTATATATCAGTGTCTGCTGAAAACTATTTTTTGTTTGCGAAACTCGCCCATGCCGCTCATAGTCAGCATCATAACAAGCACGACTACCTAATGTAGTAATAACACATAGTTTGCTATCGCCTTGTTTCTTTATGGCCAAAGCTTCAATAGGATCCGATAGCGCACCTCTAATGACGCCGACCGCTGAAAAGAAATCCTGCTTACTATCGAACCCTACTTGTGGGTAATTATTGCTAGGGATGTCGTAAAGAAAGCCGTCAACACGCTGCTCTACAGATAGTACCTGCTCTTCATATATAACGCCCTTTTCGACCATATGATCCCCAACGTATGCTGTAACCTCTTCGCCCACAGGAGGGTGGTCAACATTCTTTACGGCCATCGGTGAACCATTATATTTTACCGTCGTGCAGCCGCTCAGAAAAACGACAGCCGAGAGCAAAGGCGCTATTTTCAATTTGAACCCCCTTTCAATTTTTTTATCACAGCAGATCAAGCTGGTATAAAATTTCCGGTTTACCCCTTTCTCTCACACCTCCAAATGAGCTCATGTGCGGGGCTTTATCACGAATAAAAACGTGACCTGCGTCACAAGTCAATATCTGTATTCGCTTGTCGCGCAAACACAAGAAAGGGGCCGGAGAAGGCCCCTTCAAATAGTAACGACTAACTAACCCCTAGTACCCCACCATCACTCGCTCCAAACCAAATCCAACTCCTTCGCCACCTTCACCTCATCCAGCCGGCGCACGGGCTGGGTGAACGGCGCTTCGGTGACGGTCTCCGGGTTGGTGTTGGCTTCTTCCAGGATCTTGGCCATGGCGCCGATGAAGTCGTCCATGGCTTCCTTGGTTTCGGTGGGCTCGATCAGGAAATACTCGGGCACCAGCAGCGGGAAGTAGATGGTGGGGGCAGTCGAGCAGGCGCTTGGCGATGTCGAGCGCGGTGACACGGTTGTCCTTGGCCTGTTTGGCGAAGGTGAGGATGAATTCGCGGCTGGCGCGGTGCTCGAGGTAGGCGGCCTGGCAGCCGAAGCGTCGGAGCGATTAGCGCACCGCCGTAAACGCGAGATTGTCAGCTTCTGAGTTTACACCACTAAATCCACGCAATGTCGCGAGGACATCGACCTGGGCATAACGGCGCGCCATAAGGCATCATAGCCCTATAGAACGACATATGGAGCGAGACATGGACAGACCCCGAAGCCCTGAGAGACGCCGCCCTGGCGCTTTCCGAAGCGGAGCGGGCGAAGCTGGCCAGAGACTTGATAGCCAGCATGGACGGCCCTGCCGATAACGATGTTGCCGAAGCCTGGGACATTGAGCTTTGCCGCCGCATCAATGAAGTAGAGGCCGAAAAAGCCCAACTGCTGGACGTCAAAGACGTTCTCGCGCGCATCCGGACCCGGATCGGATAAGGATTAGTTTTGATCGTTGAAGTCAGCAAAGAAGCTGCCCATGAGCTGGAAGGATCCGCAGCCTGGTAAGGAAAGGAAGACCCGGGGCTTGGAGCTCGCCTGGTTGACGCTTTTGCCCACGCCGTGCGCCTTCTTGAAGAACCCAATCCGCCGCTCACTCCCATGGGTGGCAAAGCCGGCAGCCGCGGGGCCAAACGATTGCTTCTGCATCGGTTTCCCTTTTCCCTCGTTACCCTGAGCCGTGGGTCGACCACGGTTGTCATCGCATTCGCCCATCATTCCGGCAAGCCGGGTTACTGGAAAGACCGCGTCTAGCATTCCAGCAACATCAGTCATCAAGCGCCCTGTTATAAAAGGAAATGCTTTCAAACGGAAGCGCAAATGGCTTACAAAAATTTCAGCCTCAGCCTACTGTGCTCCAACGACGTGACGACTAGCCTGGACACCGGTGCTTAAACACACCCTATCAGCGGTCGTCTCGGCCGACAAAATGCGGTACTTTTGTGCCCACGACCAGTCGATGGTCGGGTAGCGCGTAGCCATACAAGACCTTCGGGAAAAGCGCGTGGCCGTCTGATAGCGGTGTTTAACTGCCCGACCGCCCTTATGGGCACTCGTTAAACAAACCTATCAGTGGAGCACGACCATGAAATACCGCACTCTCAAAGTCCGCAAAGGCCACCGGGACTACACCCTGAAGAGCAAACCCTACAGCGGCAACCCGATCACCCCTTTCCTTCTTCTCAAAGGTACCTGGCTGGAACAAGCCGGGTTTACCATTGATACGCCGGTGTCGGTATCCGTTGAGGATGGGCGGTTATCGATTATTCGGGATAGCAGTCGGTGAGGGTCAAGCCCCAGCGACACGCTGGGGCTTATTCGCCTACAGAGCGAAAGCGGGAGCCGTCACTACGTCCACTAACGCGGAGGGACTACAGCGTCCGGTTAAGCGCCGTGTTATGCATTACCTCCATACTTGCGACACTGCGCCTGAAATGTCACTAAAAATCGTACCAGATAGAGGTGGGCAATTTTCAGAATAGCCGGAGTTTGAATAGTGCATTACAGTTTCATTGTTCCGAACGTCGATCAACTCCGCATTAATGTATTCAAATCGATACCCACCGCCGAAGCACCTGCTCATGGATGTATTCGGTGCATATCCCTCCACGTGCAAGACAAATCGGGCCGACGCTTCGTTATACGCTTCTGTTTTTGTTGGCGAAACTTCTTCGACCGAAACATTTTTACTAGCCATTCTCTTGATTTCGAACCCCTGTTCCCGTAATCGCTTTTCTATCTCATAGATCCATGGATCTCGAGATCCGGACATCGCTATGATTTTCGGTCCTTCAAATTTCTTATCGACAAGAATATCCATACTCTTGGTAGAGACACAGCCCGAAAGAAAAACCATGAAAAGTGTTATTAATGGGAAACGCATTAAGTGGCCCCTCTACTTTTATGCATAACGTCAATGCGCAGCGGCTCACGGAGCGCGCCAGGCACGGTAGATGCCTTTGTGCCAATGCTTGTTAAAGCTATTTCTCATTCTTCACGAATCTCCTGTACCATCTTGTTGTTGCAAAGACCGCAACCGGAGGAAGAACAATCCACATAAGGATATCGACCTTGTCGTCCACAGACATATAGCCTCTATATGGATCAAAAAGAATAACCGCCGTTATGACTACAAATGCCCATATCCCCCAAGCAGACAGGCGAGCGATCGCCGATTCGGGCATAGAAGCTATAATTTTCCTAACTTCTGACGTTTTCTTCCAAGACACGACTGCCAGAGCCACAAGCGTAAAAAGGGCCATGAGAGGCAGAATATAAGGGATGTACGACTGATCCTCGGCCCTTAACATGACCGGGTCTTTTGGGCAGTTTTCTATTCCCTTCTGCTCGCAACACTCTTCAACTGTCTGACCTTCAGATAGGAGTCGACAGTTATCTATATCTTCCTGGATGGTTCTATCGTAGGGATTTTTCATATTATTTAATGCCCCGTGCAACGGCGGCAAAAAAGAGTCCGCCACCGAATGGCAAGAACTGCCACGAATTCTTATGCATTATCGATGACCTGCATTACTCGCTTAGAGAGTTGCTGGTACTTTTCAGCGTCTTCATAGTCCAGGTCAGTATCTTTTAAATGCACAGCCTCATTACGCAGAACTCTAAGTTTCCTAAGAGTCTCTATAACACCCTTCCCTAGACGCTCATAATCCAAGGACTGCATAAAACCTCTGCCGAGCCGAAAGGGTTTTCTTTCGTCAATTTCCAACCCGTGTCGCTCAGCATAATCCTTAAGCGATCTCTCTACGTGCAGCCATGACTCTATAATCGCTCCACGGGGAGAAAGCCTCGCAAGCTCAGATAGACCATCGTCTTTTTCAACGGGCGCTGAAAGCTCGTCTTGCGATGCGGCCGATTCAATCGCTTCATCCAGCCCTCTTTCAAAATCAAGCTCTGTGTCTTTGTGTCTTAGACGCCTTATTTTTCTAATCAATGAACCGATATCGTTCCTCAGAAGAACGATACAAGTCACTACTGCGGCAGGCCATACAAGACTATTCGTCATCCCTAGAATGAACTCGAAACCGCTCAAATTACCTCCCTACATAGCGCTTGCAGCAAGGGCGCGACATCAGAATCGCCCCTTGCCTGCACTTTTAAAAATCATTCCTCTTCGGGGTCGAAGGTGTATTCAGGGTAGTACCGTAATACCTTATACATTTTTGGAACTCCCCGAACCGTTTCAACTTCAACATCTACTACATATGCCAACTCGTGCCACTGCTTTTTAAATTTCTCAGAAGGATGAAGCATGGCTTCTTTCACCGCGTTATTCTCGAATATTACTTTCATGCTCTTCTTCGAGAGGTCGTCAATGATAGCTCGATTTCCCGTTTCTGAGTCGGGGTCAAACTTCGCTTGATACCAATACATGACCTTCCGCCTGTGGATGTGGTCTTCAGGTTCATCTAGCTGTTCAATCTTGCGGTTGATTTCATTTTGGATCGCGTTGGCTTCTGTAGAGTTAATGGAGTAATTATTAATTACGGTGCCACCATCGGAAACATTAATATTCATCTGGGAGCCGTGATCTTTTGCAACGGGCTCGACGAATTTATTCCACTCTTGAAGGTCTTGTTTCGTCACTTCCTTTGGAGGCGATTCGATTTTACCTAGCAACCAATTGCAGACGCCTTGAAGAACTCCCGACCACTGCGATAACGTCCCCCCGTCCCAAAGCAGCGGAACAATTGGCGCAGACTGGGAAACCAGTTCTATTACGATCGATCCCTTGCGAACCTCTTTAATAAGAAGCTCTGAGCCGATATCAGTTTCGCGATCAGTCTCAGATTCGACGAATTTATGGAACTGATGATTGAACGATAGGAGAGAAAGCGACAGGTCTTTCAAGGAAACAGGGACCTCGTTTTTTATTGTAATTTCCATTTTCTTATCGAGATCAATTTCCAAGATATTGTTCATAGCTTCCTCTGACCTTTAACGGGTGTTAGGCCGCGTGCGCGTTGATTGAATATCGAAGCGCGCGACCTATCATGGCTAGCGCGTCTCGCTTAGGTAGGTTTTCTTCCCCCAAAGAAAATAAAAACGTGACTGGTGTCACAAGTCAACACCTGTGCCCACCTGTCGCGCAGGCACAAAAAAGGGGCCAGAAAAGGCCCCTTTAAATAGTAACGACTAACTAACCTTTAGAGCGGCACCATCACTCACTCCAAACCAAATCCAACTCCTTCGCCGCCTTCACCTCATCCAGCCGGCGCACGGGCTGGGTGAACGGCGCTTCGGTGACGGTCTCGGGGTTGGTGTTGGCTTCTTCCAGGATCTTGGCCATGGCGTCGATGAAGTCGTCCATGGCTTCCTTGGTTTCGGTTTCGGTGGGCTCGATCAGGAAGCACTCGGGCACCAGCAGCGGGAAGTAGATGGTGGGGGCGTGCTGGTTGTAGTCGAGCAGGCGCTTGGCGATGTCGAGCGCGGTGACGTGGTTGTCCTTGGCCTGTTTGGCGAAGGTGAGGATGAATTCGTGGCTGGCGCGGCGCTCCGGGTAGGCGGCCTGGCAGCCGATGGCTTCGAGGCGCTTGAGCAGGTAGTTGGCGGCGAGGGTGGAGTATTCGCCGACGCGGATCATGCCTTCGCGGCCGAGCACCATGGCGTAGAAGTAGGCGCGCAGCAGGACGCCGGCGTTGCCCATGAAGGCGCTGAGGTGGCCGATGCTGGTGGGCAGGGTGTCGGTGTCGATCCAGTGGTAGTCGCCGCTCTCTTCGTCCAGGCCCGCCATGGGGGTGGGCAAGTAGTCGAGCAGGCGTTGGGAGACGCCCACCGGGCCGGCGCCGGGGCCGCCGCCGCCGTGGGGGGTGGCGAAGGTTTTGTGCAGGTTCATGTGGATGACGTCGAAGCCCATGTCGCCGGGGCGCACCTTGCCGAGGATGGCGTTGAGGTTGGCGCCGTCGTAGTAGAGCAGGCCGCCGGCGTCGTGGACGGCTTTGCTGATGGCTTCGATTTGCCGCTCGAAGACGCCGCAGGTGGACGGGTTGGTCATCATCAGGCCGGCGGTTTGCGGGCCGCAGGCTTCCTTGAGGGCTTCCAGGTCCACGTCGCCGTCTTTGCCGACGGGCACTTCGCGGACCTTGTAGCCGCACATGACGGCGGTGGCCGGGTTGGTGCCGTGGGCGGCTTCGGGGATCAGGATTTCGGTGCGGGCGTCGTCGCCGCGGGCTTCGTGGTAGGCGCGGATCATGGCGACGCCGGCGAATTCACCCTGGGCGCCGGCCATAGGGGCGAGGGAGACGCCCTTCATGCCGGTGACTTCCTTGAGGAAGTTCTGCAGCTCGTACATGCACGCCAGGTAGCCCTGGCTGTGGCTGGCCGGGGCGAGCGGGTGCCGGTTGAGGAAGCCGGGCAGCATGGCGGCGCGGTTGGCGCCGCGCGGGTTGTATTTCATGGTGCAGGAGCCGAGCGGGTAGAACTGCTTGTCGATGGCGAAGTTCTTGGTCGACAGGTTGGTGTAGTGGCGCACCACTTCCAGCTCGCCCACTTCCGGCAGGCCGGGTTTGTGTTTGCGGCGCAGGCTCGCGGGGATCGCGGACAGTTGGTCCTCACTCACGGGCTTGGGCGCTTGCGCGGTGGCGCTGCGGCCGGGACGGGAGTGTTGGAAGATCAGCGTGGTTTCGTTGCTCATGCCAGAACCTCCTTCAGAGCCTGCGCGAATAGATCGAGATCGCCTTCGGTGTGGACTTCGGTGCTGTTCACCAGGATGGCGTTCTTCATTGAGTAATCCTTGGCGAGGCTGAGGCCGCCGAGGATGTCTTTTTCCGCCAGGCGGGCGAGCACGGTGTCGGCGTCCTGGGGCAGCGTGAGGGCCACTTCGTGGAACACCGGGGCGCTGAAGGCGCGCTCGACGCCGTCGAGGGCGCAGAGCTTGTCGGCCAGCTTCTGGGTGTTGGCGTGGCAGTGGCCGGCGACGCTGGCGAGGCCGTCCGGGCCCAGCAGGGACACGTAGATGGTGGCGGCGGTCATGGCCAGGCCCTGGTTGGTGCAGATGTTGCTGGTGGCCTTGGAGCGGCGGATGTGCTGCTCGCGGGCTTGCAGGGTGAGGGTGAAGCCCTGCTTGCCTTCCATGTCCACGGTGCGGCCGATGATGCGGCCGGGCATCTGGCGGACGTGTTTTTTCTTGCAGGCCATGAAGCCGAAGTAGGGGCCGCCGGAGCTGAGCGGCACGCCCAGGGGCTGGCCTTCGCCGACGACCACGTCGGCGCCCTGCTCGCCCCACTCGCCCGGGGGCGTGAGGATGGCCAGGGAGGTGGGGTTGGTGACGGCGATCACCAGCATGCCGTTGGCGTGGGCCCAGTCGGTGAGGGCGTCCACGTCTTCCAGGCTGCCGAAGTAGTTGGGCTGGCTGATCACCAGGGCGGCGTAGTCGTCGCCTTCGAAGGGGCTGAGGCTGTCGACCAGGGTCTGGCCGGCGTCGGTGCAGAACGGCACGGACACCAGCTCCACGTCCTGGTTGCTGACGATGGCTTCGCAGGCGCTGCGGTAGCGCGGGTTGAGCGCGTCGGGCACCAGCACCTTGCGGCTTTTCGATTTGCGGTTGGCGCGCAGGCTCATGAGCACCGCTTCGGCCAGGCCGGAGGCGCCGTCGTAGACGGAGGCGTTGGAGACGTCCATGCCGGTGAGCCGGGCGATCAGGGTCTGGTATTCGTAGATCACCTGCAGGGTGCCCTGGCTGGCTTCCGCCTGGTACGGGGTGTAGGCGGTGTAGAACTCACCGCGGGTGGCGATTTCCCATACCGCCGCCGGGATGTGGTGCGCGTAGGCGCCGCCGCCCAGGAAGCTGAGCGCGAAGCGGTCCTGCTCGGCGCGCTCGGCCATCAGGCGGGTCACTTCCATTTCGCCGCGCCCTTCGGGCAGGGCGTCGAGGCCGTGGCCGGCTTTCAGGTGGGCGGGGATTTCATCGAACAGGGCCTCGATGCTGTCGGCGCCAATCGCCTGGAGCATGGCCTGGACGTCGTCCGGGGTATGGGGGATATAGGGCATGGAGGCGTTACCGGATAATTAGGTGGTAAACAGGATGGTCAGGGCGTTCGGCAAAAGCGGCGCTGCAACTTGAACGGTTCAAGTTGCAGCAACCCTTCGCGGGCAGGGCCCGCTCCCACAAGGGAGCCTATTCGCTGTCGATCTGCTCTTGATACTGGTCGGCGGTGAGCATTTCTTTGAGCTCGCCGCTGTCGGCCATTTTGATCTTGAACAGCCAGCCGCCGGCGTAGGGCTCGTTGTTGACGAGCTCGGGCTCGTCTTCGAGCGCTTCGTTGACGGCGACCACTTCGCCGGACACCGGGGCGTAGATGTCGGAGGCGGCTTTCACGGATTCGACCACGCCGGCTTCGTCGCCGGCGGCGAATACCACGCCCACTTCAGGCATTTCCACGAACACCAGGTCACCCATGGATTCCTGGGCGTGGTCGCTGATGCCGACCACGGCGATGTCGTCTTCCACGCGCACCCATTCGTGGCTGTCGCGGTAGCGCAAATCGGCGGGGATCTCGCTCATTGGTATTTCTCCTTGGCCGTGATCGTTATAACGGTTTGTAGGTGGCTTTGCCGTTGCGGACGAACGGCGCCCGCACCACCCGGGCGTTGAGACGTTTGTTGCGTATTTCTACTTCCACGGTGCCGGTGGTGCCGGCGGGCAACCGGGCCAGGGCAACCGCCTTGCCCAGCGTGGGCGAGAAGGTGCCGCTGGTGATTTCGCCGTCCGGGCCGACGCTGCCGCCGGGCACGTGCACGCCCTGGTGGGCGCGCAGCACGCCCTTGCCTTCCAGCACCAGGCCGAGCAGCTGCCGGTGGCCTTCAGTTTTCTGTTTTTCCAGGGCGGCGCGGCCGACGAAGTCGCGCTCGGCGTCGTCCAGGGCCACGGTCCAGCCGAGGCCCGCTTCCCAGGGCGTGATGTCCTCATCCATGTCGTTGCCGTACAGGTTGAGGCCCGCTTCCAGGCGCAGGGTGTCGCGGGCGCCCAGGCCGGTGGGCCGCACGCCGGCGTCCACCAGGCGCTGCCACAGGTCTTCGGCCTTGATGCCGGGCAGGATGATCTCGGCGCCGTCTTCCCCGGTGTAGCCGGTGCGCGCGATCAGCCATTCGCCGACGTACTCGAAGCCGAAGAACGGCAGCCCGGCCACCGCCTTGGCGCCGGCCTCGCAGAGTACCTTTTCCAGGATCGCGCGGGCTTCGGGGCCCTGCACCGCGATCATCGCCAGGTCCGGGCGCTCGTGGATGTCCACGGCGAAGCCGCCGGCCTGGCTTTCCATCCAGTCCAGGTCCTTCTCGCGGGTGGCGCAATTTACCACCAGCCGGTAGTCGTTGTCGCCTTTGTAGACGATCAGATCGTCCACCACCCCGCCGCGCTCGTTGAGCATGCAGGTGTAGATCGCCCGGCCGGCTTTGACCTTGTCGATGTCGTTGGCGAGCAGGTGGCGCAGGTAGGCGCGGGCGTCGTGCCCGGTGACGTCCACCACGGTCATGTGGGAGACATCGAAGGCGCCGGCGTGCTGGCGCACGCCATGGTGCTCTTCGAGCTGGGAGCCGTAGTGGATGGGCATGTCCCAGCCGCCGAAATCCACCATCTTGCCGCCGGCGGCGAGATGGGCGTCGTAAAGGGGTGTACGGTGACCCATGGGGTTAATTCACTCCATATCCCGGGCAAAGGCCGGGCTGTTCACGGTAGGGGTGAAGGATAACGGACCAGCGGGTGGAAGCCTAGGTGGGAAGGGGTTTTGGGGGTGGTTTGGGGACGGTTGTTGGGGGATTGCGGGGAGACTGTGGGAGATTCTATGTTGTCCCACAAGCCTGCCTAGCCTTTGCCTGATAGGTGGTTTGGTTTTTCATCAGGGCGAAGGCGATGCGGGCCAGTTTACGAGCCAGGATGACTAGGACCTGAGTGGTTT